>RCNJ01000025.1_pt1 | contig 128115 bp, 114 predicted proteins | sample 2041171 | NCBI WGS metagenome assembly RCNJ01 (sample SAMN09708213, study PRJNA481090) | feces metagenome | biome: feces | host: Pygoscelis adeliae | place: Antarctica: Rookery Lake | collected 2010-03-01 | reverse complement strand
TGTGGTGAAGAGGATGAGTTGAAGTGAACGAGTTGAAGATCATAAGTTGAAGAGGATGTGGTGAAGAGGATGAGTTGAAGAGGAAGAGTTGAAGAGGATAAGTTGAAGAGGATGTGGTGAAGAGGATAAGTTGAAGAGGATAAGTTGAAGAGGATGTGGTGAAGAGGATAAGTTGAAGAGGATGAGTTGAAGTGTTGTCGACAACACCGGCTCCGTGAGTCGGCAGCAATGACAGCTGGACCTGGTTGACAGCAGCAATCTGAGGTTCTTTGCCCACATCGCGGGTTTGACCTGTTTCCTTATTAGGCTGTGGCAGCTCTGCACAAAAGCTACCCTATGCAAAAAAACAAGAAAGAAAAATTGGTACTTGTAGATGTCAGTTGGTTAAGTAGCTCATAGCTCATGCACAAGGGCAGCAATGCAAACAATGTCACCAGGGCCTTTAGAGCCGCCGGACTCCTATGTGAGTACCGTCAGACCCAGCACCTATACCGCTTGCCGAGCATGGCTATAGGCTGATGGGTACTTCCACCGCAACGCACTGCTCATTTGGTCATGTAGTAGAACTAACTTTCCAGTGGGTTGAAAAGCTCCAGAAGAGGATGTCAACAAGCTTCTTATAGCAAGCAGAGACAATGTGTTGTGCGCACTCCGATAATTTCTTTATAGCCGGATGGATCCAGCAAGTACTGAGATCGATCGACCTTCTGATGGGGAAACAAGTTTATATAAGTAGCGATGGTGTAGTCGCCGAAGTGCTTGCCATATCCAGGGTCCTCCTCGCCTAAAGCATTTCCCGGGTTACCCCTCATCCGCCTACCCCACGGCAGGGACCCTCGAACTCCATGAACCTGTGCAGTCTGGCCACTGAGTAACGGGTTGGTGATGCTTGGTTTGTATCTTTCGCTCCGCCAACTCTATTGTCTTCGTTATTCACCATTCTCTCACTCCTGTGTTCTTTCCTTGTTCTTCGTTCAGATCCGCCGTTGGAAGAGCTCGTTGCCAGGAAAGGACACTCTACTCAGCTTATATCTCGCCGCTTACTCGATTTGAGTACGCACTCTTACACTTGGCCACCGAAGAATTATCCCATATCCGCAGCTTCACTCGCCTCACCAAACCATTTCACTCAAACGCCCTCCCAAAGCGGCAATGGCACAGCCATCCAACACCCTCAACACCCACCCCTTCCCTCCGCGGGCCGCCACACCCTCCATCCCCGCGCCTCCAAACCCAATCCCCACCCGCTACCAAACATCCTTCCTCTCCAACGATCCCGTAGCCAGCACTCCCTCAAATCCATCGGGCCCGGATTATCAGGCACCAAAGTTCCAGTCCTCGTCGTCGAAATTACAGTCCTCCGACATCCCCCAAAGACCTAGTTCCGTTTCTCAACCCCAACCGTCAGCTGAGAAGGCGGAAGACGAGGGGTTAGAAGGAAAGGTGGGGGGTTTGACGATTGAGAATATAACTTCCAACGTCCAGGCCATAAACTCAACGTGCTCTAAACCGAGACTGAAGTATCTGATCAACCACCTCGTTACCCATATACACGACTATGTAAGGGAGACGAGATTGGGTAATGAGGAATGGATGACTGCGCTTAAGTTTTTGGCTGAGACGGGCCAGATGTGTTCAGGTGTACGGCAGGAGTTCGTACTGTTGAGTGATATCCTGGGGTTGAGTTTGTTGGTTGATAGTGTCGACCACCCAGTACCACCCGGGGCGACCGACTCAACTGTGTTGGGACCTTTCCACACCGATGAGGCGCGGCGCTTTGAATTAGGCGAGACTTTGAGTAAGGATGAAGAAGGTGTGGCATGTTTATGTGTTTGCTCGGTCAAGGATATGAAGGGTCAGCCACTAGAGAGTGTAAGCGTGGACGTATGGGCAACTGATAGTCACGGATTGTATGACGTCCAACACGACACTAAGCTTGTCGACGGAAGAGGGATCCTTACCTCGAACGAAGATGGGCTGTTCTGGTATAAATCTATTCTCCCCGTTCCATATCCAATTCCAGCCGATGGGCCCGTGGGGAAGCTGTTGGGAAGATTAGGCCGCCACGAGTACCGACCTTCGCACATGCACTTCATGTTGAAAAAGGGTACTGGGTCTGGTACGGAGGAGGTGGAGTATGAGGATCTTGTCACAGCACTCTACCTTCGAGATTCTCCATACTTGGAAAGTGACGCCGTTTTTGGAGTGAAAGAGTCTTTGATCGTGGATGTGGAAGAAGTTGATAAAGAGACGGCTGAGAAATACGGCGTTGGGGAGGAGATAAAGATGATAGCCTATGACTTCGTTATGGTTGAGAAGAGCGTGGCGACGGAATTAAGGTTAAAGCAAGCAAAGGAAGCTATGGAGGCGCAGGGTAGGGAATGCGTGTTTATTGATGGGCTACCCGTTCCGGCTTTGGACTAGGATTTGGACCGTTTGTGGTGTTAAGCAAGCTTACTTGACAGAACGGATTTTAAACTCCCAACAGCTTAACTAGACGCAAAAAAACCGCTGTGATGTTTGACAACTCGTTGTTCATTGAGCTATGTCTTGCATTGTAGCGAGTTTTGTTACATTAGTTCGTCTTGCTTCGCTTAGTTCTCCTTCTCCTCATCCTCTCCAAGCATCATCTCTCTCAGCTTTCTCTTCTTCTTTGCAGAATTCTCCGTGTTCTTAGAATTAACCCTCTCCTTCAACGTCAACTCCTTCATGAAAATCTTTAAGGCAAGTGGATCGCAGCCACCCTCCTGAGCAGCAATTTTCATTCTCTCCAAGCCGTGACTCCTGACAAAGCACATAAGAACAACCCTCATCATCATCGCCTCATGCATCTCTTTCTCCTTCTCCCTCTCCATCCCCATTCTCTGGGGATGAGTGTCGTTCTCTTTCAACATGTCATTCCCCACCTCAACACTTTCCGCCAGTTCAGCCTCAAGTCTCCCATTAAGCACCACAAGCTCCTCGTTTCTCGCTTCAAGGGTCTCATTTATGGCCTCAAGCGCCCAAACCTCCTCCTGCAACTCCTCGCTCCCCTCCTCGGCCAACTCAGCCCTCTCCCACACATCAGAAACATCCGTATCCGCCCTCTCCTCCGCAAACGCAAGCCTCTGCTCCAAATCCTCGCTCTCGGCCTTTCTGCCCCTAACCTTTCCCTCCAGTCTCTCAACCTCCTCCTCCGACACCCACAGGTCGTACTCAGCTCTATCCTTGTCTCTCTCATGGGCTTGAACCACCAATTCGAGGTCGTCGATCGCGAACTGGCTGCGCTCGTGGCAGGCGTTGTGCGCACCGACTTCGTTTCGGTAGAGTCGTTCGGAAATGGCAAGTTTGCGGCAGGAGGCCTTGTGGGAAGCTACTTCGTCTTTGTACCGTTTCTCAACATTTCCGAGCCTGGTGCTGAGCTCTCGGAGTGAGGCGTGGGGTCCGGTGTTGATTTCGAGGGAGGCTGGACCCATCATGATTGCTATTGAGCGTCAGAGTAGTTCCGGAAGTAGTTGACTAGTTATATGAGTAACTGACTTTACTTCGTGACCAAGGTTTTTGACCGATTCGTGGAAGCTAAGAAAGACTGTTCATGTACTCCGAGTAGTGTCTACGCCGTGTATGAAAGCTAGATGGCGACGCCGTGGCCAAGGACCCGCAATTGGATTTGTGTTACCTACCTCGCTTGCCGCGCTTATCTTACCGCCTAAGGAAGACCGCTTACGTCTTCAGGGCGACCGCTTACGTCTTTAGGGCGGGTGGACTGCCTCTGCGGAATAGTGGGCGGAGCCAAGGGTCAAGCAGCGTGCGAGGTGTGTGCCCGCAAGAACAGCTTGTTGAGCCCTGATCATTATTATCGGCGGATGCTCGCACCATTGGGCCCAGCATAAGACAGAGGGCGAGGAAAGCGGATGATGACACTCACAGAGCTCCATCCGCATTTGGAAGAGCTTCCGGCCGCCAATGCTACTGCTTCAAAGCATACAGAAAGTGCTGGGAAAGCTGCATGCCTTTGACGTCCTGAGCCTCATAAGTACTACATCCCCTGACTAAATAACTCCTTTAACACAGCCCACTTCTGCAGCATCTGTACTAGCGCTTGTATGGATTCCTTGTTCCCTGCACAGGCAACTGCTAACCTTTTAACTAGGACACGGACCTAGTCTCCTACCTTACCACCGCCATCATGGGCGACCACGACGACCTCGTCTCCGCCCTCATCGAGAGCAATAGAATGCAACAAGTCCACATCACCGATCTCCTCTCCATCATGTCAAAGCAGCAAACGACTGTCCAATCTCTTCTTCCCGCCACTGCTACCAGCCCACAACATGGCATTCGCATCCCAGAAAAGAAATCGACCCCCACCTTTATGCAATCGCATACTCAGCTCGAACCGCGAGGCAAGGACGCTCAGAATGCCACGTCTGATTTTAGAGCCCCTGCTGCACAACCATACTTTCCGAGTTTAGGACAGCGGATTGAAAAGGAGGGTGAAGAGATCCGTGAACAAAGCATCGACGAGATCTTTGAAGAGGCTCAGAAGGAGTCTGAAGCGAAAGATAAGAGGATCAAAGACCTTGAGGAGTTTGTCGCTGAACTTGGTATTGAGGCCAGGACGAAAAACAATACCCACAACATCGTGGAAAAGCACGTCGGCACACTCTTGAAGCTCGACGGGGATTTGATCGATGAGCTCTACAAGTTGGAGGCCGAGCTGAAGGAAAAGGACATGATGATTAAGAAGATGGAGGAGAGGAATGAGGGACTCTTGGCGCAAATTGGGTGCATGGAAGAGAGCAAGAGCTTGGGTGTGCCGAGGAGTGCTTGGCCCAAAACAGAAGACGAGGGTGAGGGTGACTTACGTGCTGAGCTTGAGCAGCTCAAGAGGGAGTTCCAGACCGTGGATGCGAATTGCGAGCAGCAGCCCGGAGGTGAGGAGCAGCATGACAATAACCTCGACCCGCAGCACGAGCCTACTGATGATGACTTTGAAGATACGCAAGGCATGGCCGAACACTCGGATGGTGGCTCTGTGGGAAACAGCGACGAGAGTGCCGGCCTCTTATTCGCCTTACGACATCCACCGCGCGATCAACAAGCCTGACCAAACGATGGAGAAGCAGGTCAACAACCTAAACCATTTGATCAATCAGCTTGGAGAAATGGTCGTCGATAAGCTTGGCGCAGATGACTGTTGCGCCGGTTGCCGTGAGACGAAATGTGATGGAAGAGGGGAGGTGAACCAACCCCCCCCTAAGGACAGGTTGGAGGCTCATGAGACGGGCCTTGAGAAACTCAACCGCGTGTTCCTTAGTACAACCCATAGAGAAGCCGAAATGGTACGGGTTGAGGCCTTAGGGCAACTCTCTAAAGCCTTTAGTCAATCATGCGGTGCCACGTATGGGACTTACATAGAGCTGAATGAAGCTTGATATTTACAGTCTATGAAAGCTAACATTACTATCATTATCAGTCTTCCACCTTGCTAAGACCATCCTCCTGCAAGCTTATATTAACACTCCGCGTCTTCCTCTATTTGGCAAAATATACAATTTACACCTGAATAAAAAAGGAATCTCTCATTTCTTACACATCCCCTGCTTAGCGACCAAGATTGGCACCAAACATCGCCTCATCAACCGTACTCTCATCATCATCATAGAACCCCGCATCACTGTAATCCTCCTCCCGCGCATCCTTATCATAGCTACCTCTACGCATCATTTCTGGAGTTCCCGGAGCTTCAACAACAAATCCCCCTCTTCCTCTCTGCATAGTCTCCGTTCTGTCACTTCTACCAGAGTGTTCGGACCGGTAGCTCTCGCTAGGAGCAATAGGATCGTAGCTCACAAGCGAGCCTTGACTTTGAAGAGTGGAGCGACTGAGGTGGGATGACATGGAGTCCATGCGTCCTTTACCCTTCACCCTGCCCATCTCCTTGCGTGGGCTGGGGCGGTTGTGCTCTCTATGAGCAGGTGGCAAGCGGCGTCCGACATCTTTAAAGCTCTCATGCGCACGGCCGTGGGCTGGTGCTGGCGAACGGCCGCGGGCGCCTTGCTTGCCAACAACACTGCCAGATGGCGGTGTCATGAAACCTGCAAGGAAGCTCTGCGCACCTCCCACCGCATGACCGACAACAGATGGCGACTGCGATCTGCCCGGCGTATCCGCACCACTTCCCTCCCTAGACTTCTTCCAGTTCCCCCACGCGGCGGCCATGACACCTGAAACTTGCTGAACTCTGGGCGTAGATACAACAGCATCACGCAAGTTTACAGCGATATTTGGCAACCTCAACCCACCCCCATTCGCCATCCTCTCCCTCTCCATCTCCTCCATCGTAAGCGCAGCTTTCAATCTCGTAGCTGCATTCCTGATCCCCTGTCCATCGATCCTCGTATGGCCACAGAGATCAATGATATCCTGTAGATCCGCCTTGCGCACCTCGGTCATCTCGCGAAGCCAGTTGATCTCACTTTGAAGCTTGGCGATGGTGGCTGGCGCTTCGGGGTCAAGACGTGCGATCTCGGCTTCGAGGGACTCGATTGTTTGCTCGCGGTGTTGGAGTTGCTCTTGAAGGACCATGATGGATTCGCGAAGGGCTTGTGGGCTGATCTTCTCACGTTGTGCTGGCTCAGCGGTGGCGGATGTGGTGGTTGAAATGGCGGGACGGGACTTCGCAGCTGCGACGGCTGCCGCTGCTGCGTCCTGCGCGATTTGTAACTTCTCCTCGAGGTGGGCGACGCGATCTTGCAGGTGCTCTGTGCGGGCAGAGGAAAGAGAGAGGCGCTCAAGGAGATGCTGTTCTGCGCGCTGAGCATCCTCAGTGGTGTTGCTCAAAGTATGCTCATGTCGGGTAGCAATATCCTCAAGCTTATCCTCGTCCTTCTGGATCAGCTCATTGACCTCCTTCTTATGATTGGCCACTGCCGCTTCAAGCAACATCTCGTGACGCTCACGTGCAGTATCAGCCTCGAGCTTAACATGATCGACCTCAGCCCTCAGTCTGAGCACCTGATCCTCAAGCTCCTGTCTAACCAGATTGACCTGATTATTCGCCTGCTCAATCTCAGCTTGCATATACTTCCTCGTCCTCTGCACCTCACTGAGGCCCGACTCCCTCGCCTCCTCAAACTCCCTCTTGTACTTCTCCACCTCCTGCTCCGCCTCCACTAGATCAGTCTTCGCCATGTCAACCTCAACCTGCATGAAAGTCTTGACTCTTTCAATCTCCGCCAAATTACCTTCGCTCTCAGCTTCATACTCGCGCTTATATCTCAGGACTCTCTTCTCGGCTTCATTGAGCTTGTTCTCTAGCTGCTCGACGATGGACATGAGTTTCTTGTTGTCGGCAACAGCACGCATGCCTTCCCTCTCACCCTGCTCAAGGCGTTCAATCTCCTTCATGAGACGCTCACGGGTGATAGCTTCAGCTTCCAGTCTGGCATCAAGCACTTCTTGTCTTGCACTCAAGATAGCCTGCTGCTTAATACGTTGGGCATTCTCCTGGTTAACTTCATGGCTTGCAGCCGCCATGCGCTCTTGCAGCTGGCTAAGCTTGACGCGGAAGTTCTCGCGCACACGAAGGGACTCCTGCATCTGGAGTCTGAGAGACCCGACGGTGCGGCGCATCGTGGCGGCTTCCTGATTAGCCACATCTCTCTCAGCGCGCTTCTCTTGAGCAATCTGGTTGGCCTTCTCTGCTTGGAAGCGCCATTGCTCGACTTCGCGCCTGTTCTCGGTGAGCTCCTTCTCCTGGGCTGCGAGGCGGTATTCAAGGCCAGACATGGTCTTCTGATTGGTCTGGAGAGTAGTCTCGAGGACGCCGGCACGGTGGGCGGCTAAAGCGCGTGCTTCTTCGAGGGACATGATCTTCTCGTCCTTGTCATGGATCGCCTCGCGCATGCGGACCTCGTCCTCTGCAGAGTATCTTGAGCCAAGAGTCTCTCCAAGAACTTGTAGCTTCTTAGCTCTCTCCTCGAGCTCAGCTCTAAGTCTAAACTCCTCAGCTGAAGAGATATCCCACAGTCTCTGCGCCTTAGCATCACTGTCCTCCGCTTGGCGGCGCTTCTCAGTCTCAAGCTCGATCTTCTCGTCGGCCGCCTTAAGCTTGGCAGCCATCTCAGCAAGCTGTGCCTCAAGCGAAGCAATCTTCTCTCCAGAGGCATGAGCAATGCGGCGTTCAGCAACATCTTCAACGATATTCCTCAGTTTCTCGCCCTGGAAATTAATGTCCGTAAAGCGGCGTACTTGCTCTTGAAGAGACCCCATGGCCTCGACGACCCTCACATTCTTGACATCCTCCGCAAAGCGATCCGCATCCGTGGCCTTCGACTCAGCAACCTGATTTCTCAAGTCCTGGAGAGCATAAAGAACCTCATCGCTAAACTGATCAGCTCTCGTAACGGGTCTAGACTGCTGAGCAGCAAAAGCATCCATAACAATAGCACGGATCTGCTCCATTTTCCTATCCTTTTTTGGGCTCATATCTCTTGCCGGTCTGCGGACGACGACCTCGTCATCATCTTCATCATCAGCATCGCTCTCTTCGATACTCCTAGAAACACTTCTCGTCGCTCTCCTCCTACCCGAGACGGAGCCCATAAGACTCAGACTCTGCTGAATAGTTGCAAGGACCTGCTCTAACGGGTCGAGTTTCTCGGCTAATATGCCGCCAACGATATCATTCACATGACTATCGAAGAATTGTGCCCTGGCAGCAAATTTCGCCTCATCGTCTTGATCTAGCACAGAATCCCAATCTGAAGGCGCCATGCTATGCGCACTATTCAAGTGGTGAATCGGACTGTTAGGATCCATACCATACTGTATCGCCATCCTCTGAATGGGGCTATGATGCGCAAATGGATCTTCAAGTCTGTATCCCGGCTGCCCATAGTTATCCAAACTGCTCTCGACATATCTCCTTTGCGCTCTTGGACTTGGACTTGGGGCATCGCTGCGCATGTGAGCCGGCTGAAGGCGGATGGGCGAGGTCTCAGGGTGGGAGTCCGGCATCTGGAGTGTTAACTCTGGTGTCGTGCCGCGGAAGAATGGCACTTCGTGGGTGAGGTGATCTAGGTGGCGCACGACGCCGTGGTTGGCGTCTTCATTCATGTAGCGCATGACATCGTCTATCTCTTCAAATGTTGGAGAGGCAGCACGTTCTGACTCAGAGTCGACATGATGAGTCTGGATATCTGGCGTAGCGTCACGTCTAAATGGTGATTGTAGTTGAGATGGCTCCTGGTCTGGCTGATCGAGCTCGGAGACGAACGTCTCGCCTTCAGACACCTCGCCTTCTTCAAAAGAGTCGATCGGCTCCTGGATGCCTTCACCATCCGCCTCATCCTCAGAGGTCTGTTCTGGAGACGGACTGCTATCCGCCCATCTGCTCGCTGCAAGACCTCTCTTCCTAAGGGTCTCCGGCGAAGTCATAGGCTCACGAGCAGGCATCTCTGGCTCCTCCACATGCTCAACCTCTGGCACATTGCTCTTAACACTCTTAGCTGGGCTAACAGGAGCACTCTTCTCGGCCTCGCTCCATGGCTGACCAAAGGTGAAAGGTTTAGCAAGAGCACTAAGGGAGCTTTTCTGCCTCTCATGCTTCGGCTTCTCCTCGCTTGTGTTAGAAACCGGGGTAGCGGCCGCCCTGCTCGGTTCACTCTCCTCATCAAAGACCTTGAATGGTGTCTCAGTAATGCCTGGTGGGAGAGCAGTGCTGAATTCCTTAGCCGTGTTGATGTCTCTGAACTCAAATGGCTCCCAGGCGGTGGTACCAAAGTCGATGGAGTCCTCAAAACGCTTTCTCGTCTTTGGCGAACTTTTAGCTGGGCTCTGCGGGCTTCTTGCTGGAGAAATGTATGCGTTCTCAGCATCGCTGAGCAGAGTATTCACTTTATCAAAGTCTACAGACTGCTTAGGTGGACTTTGCTGTCTGCTCGTCTCCTGCAACGGCATACTTTCAAGAATTGGTTCAGCAAACAATGGCACAGAATCTCCATCAACATTATCGGCCTTCGACCTCTTGAATCTGCTTTCTCCAGGGCCAATACGGCCATCCTTGTCCTCTGCACCATTCTCCTCGTCAATGAGAGGTTTGATGATAGGAATGGCCTTGTTCTTCTTCGGCTGCTTGGCAATCTCAGGCGAGTTAAGCACAATATTACCAAAGATAGACTTCCTAACCGGAGTCTCTCCCTCATCACCAGAAAACATAGGCTTGAATACTGGAGCGTCAGGGCGGACAGTGGAGAAGCTGAAGCTGCTTCTGCTTCCACCAGGGGTAAATTCTGGCGCAGCAGCATTAATCTTTCCACTTCCAAACGGCACAATCGGGCTCGCTTTCTGTGGCGTAGTGAAAGCTGTTGGTGCTGGTGGACTAACTGGCGATGTCAAAGAACTGAAAGCAGCGACCTCTGCCACCGGAGCTGCAGGTGGAAAAGTGAAAGCCGGTCGACCTGGAACAAAGGTGGCTGTAGGGTTGAAAGCTTGAGACAATGCCTTAGGTTTGAACTCTGGTGCACTTGGCTTGAATTCCACCGCCTTTCCGGGATTAAACACAAAGGCTGGCGCACCCACGTTCAACTTGCTCAATGTCGTCTTGCGAGGTGGCAACTTAGGCTTCTCCTCCTCAACAGGTTCCTCAGCCCATGGATTGGTAGCCATACTATCAGTCCTCTGATGCGGCGTCCCGCTGGCACTATGGGTTGCAGACATCTGTCCAAGTTGCTGCTGCCCAAAAGCGGCGAGAGCAGGAGAACCAGTAGCAAACTGCCTCTGACTCAGAGAATGGCTATTTCCATGCGGCTGGGGATGATGCAGCATCAAACCATCCTGATGGTATCCCTGAGTCATGTTTCCAAATCCAGGCGGGACCTCAGGTGTACCAGCCGGTTTGTCAGAGTGCGGACTGTAATCATCATGCTCCAGCTGCCTCTCGAACTGCTCCTCGAGGTGGTACTCTGCATCCTCGATCTCTTTTTGGAGACTGTCTGAGAGGTTCATGCGGTGCTTGGGCGTGTATTGTTGGATACCTGGCGTGTTGACACGGCTGTGATCATCGATCTGCAGCTCTTGCAGGCGTGGCGAGTTGCGAGATGCTGGCTGGCTGAACTGCTGCCCGAATAGAGTTTGGGTGATCAAAGAACCATTTCTCTGTCTTTGGAAGGCAGCATCATTAGGGAAATATCCATCCTGTCCAAGTGGGTTGAGCGGCGAGCTTGGAGAGAAGCCACCATAGTTATTAACTGATGCGGCTCTATCACGAATGCCGTTGTAAAGCATGTGTTGTGGCGACCATGCAACTGGTGAGTTCTGCTGAGAGAAGGCAGAGCCAAATGGATGCTCGCCGCCGTTGAAAGAGATGGACTGGCGAGTGGTATGCAGCTTGCCGAGCATTTGTTGGGCAACCGATGAAGCCGTAGCGCCAACAAAGGGTGTTCCTCCTGCGCTGACGGGCAGAGGTGGAGAGAACATGCCGCTCGCTTTCGTTGTATGGCTGCCGGCAGCAGAGGTTGTAAGCCCTGGATACTGGCTTGAAGCAACACGGCTGAGTGCAGGCCCTGCTGGTGGTGTTGGAGCCGGGTCCTCACTGCCAAGCGAAACACCAAGAGCTCTCAGCTTGGCTTCTTGCAACTCTTGCACATAGGCATCCCATTCGCTCTTATCAGGAATGCTAATCCTAAACTGTCTTGCAGCCCTGTCCTGGATTACATCTGCAGCATCTGGCCACATGACCCTGCTTTGTCCCTGCGACGCCGCGTCATTGGTATCATCATAGTCGATATTGAAGCCATCAACATTATACCCCATCTGCGCCCACTCCTGCACCATCTTCTGGACCTGCTCAGGGGTCAACGCCTTTGGAGAAAATCCAGGCTTGCCACGATCTTTATCCAACGGTAGCAGAATGGAGATATTCTTCCTTCCCCAAGGCACCTTGGTCTTTAATCTTGGCGTTGGCGGTGCAGGCGAAGGTGTTGGTTTTGGTGGCTCAATCGGCTCAGCAACCGCCTCATCAATCTTCACTTCCGGAATATTCAGCAACTGCGAGCTCACAGCTGGCAGAGCAGCAGCCGTCCAGGTATCGTTGACTGGTTCTTGTATCGCACCATCCTCAACTTCCTCCTTCGGCGGAGTCGGTAATGGTTTATCCAGGCTCACTATGCTGACCCGCCTACTCGTGTCTTGGCTCACACTCCTCATCACGCTCCCACCCTCCCCCTCCTCCGCTTGCAACGCAGTTTCATAAGTCCCATTAGACGTCATACTGAATCCAGATCGATCCCTCTTTCCCTGCTTATTCCCTTCCTTCTTACTCCCAATAATCTGCGGCGTAATCGTCTCCGCTGACTGCAAGCGACTATGCCCTCTGCTTGTCTCTCCTTCGTTCTCCTCCTGTCTCCGTCCCTTGCGTTCCAGAAAGCTCTTTAAAGTAGGTGTTCGTTGCCCGAATGCGTACTGCTCCTGCTCAAGCTCCTCTTCGTCTTCCTCTTCCTCACTACTCAGAGACGAGTATCCGTGCTCCTGATCCTCCTTATCGTTATCACTCAACCAAGCCAACCTCTCCCTCTCAGCGTCCGCACTAGTATGCTGCCTGACCCAATTCTCCGTCAAGCCCCTCGGCCTGCGTCTTGCTCTATTGGCCAGAACACTCGCGCTAATCGGTTGAAGCGGCGGTTCCGTCTGACTCCTCAGAAACGATGGCGGCGGGCGCAGAAAAGGCGTCTGTATAGACGGCGTCAAGAAAGCTCCAAGCTGACCTAAACCCCCTCCTACTCTTCTAAGTGGGCTATCCTCTGACGTCGAACTATTATCCTGCTCTTCCGACCTTTCCAGATCTTCCTCTACACTGCTCGCTCCGTCGGGCCCGTTGTATGGTGATCCCCAGCTCGTGAAGTATCTTGAAACCTCACTTGGTGCTCTGCTACTCTCTACACTCTGCGTCTCGCTTTGTTCAGTGACACTTCTCGGCGGCGAACCTCTCGGAGTAACTCGTTGTGAAGTGGGCGGTGTACTTAGATCCAGGCGTCGCCCGTTAATGGTGTGTGTTGGCGCAGGCAGCGGCGGGAGAACTGGGCTTGAACCACCTTCCTCCGCCGTGTCGCTGTCGCTGAACTGCGAACTGCCAGTTGGTGCTGCTTCCGGCAGTTCCAATGCTGGCGCGTTGGTGGTCGATGGGGTTGGAATTCGTGGGGAGGTTGGGAGTGAAATATTTACTGCGTGGTTAACCGGTTAGCTCGTGGTCGCAGTCTTCACTTCACGTCCTCAGTTCGGCCGGAGTGAGGATAAGGGATTGGCGGGTAAAAGCGTACCAGTGTACCTCGATGTAGCGCAAACGAGTCTCTATCGTCTGCACTTCCGTCTTCCAGTCTGTCAAGTGTCAAGTTCGACGAGCTCTTCTGATTATATCCACTTCTATCTTCGCACTCCACTATTGGCAGCGACACTCCGTACGCGGTGCCGTGAACACTCGCGCTCGAGTTCGAAAAAGTTGATGCGGTGTCCCTTCAAGGATGATGCAGCATGGTAAAGTGACGCGACGAAAGATAGGGCGTGTGCAACGAGCCGATGTACGTAACCGTCGAGTCTCACAAGTATATACAAAAACTGTTGAAAACGGTATGATGGCCTCGCAGAGGATTGTTTACTTTCCGACAGTGCTAGATGCCCAAATCCGCAAATCACAACTTGACACCACTCGAGCGCAGCGAAAGCAAAGCACCGACACCGCGCACCCACACCTCTTCAGATAATTATCCAGATTGCCCATTTGGGCTCTCGCGTTCTCCCATTCATGCAACCTTGTTGTTCGTGCGCCAGGGGTCAGCTCTTGGGACACGGTTTATTGGACTCGGTTGGTGCTTAGTGTGGCACCGAAGTCGTTCGGTGTGTCCACGTTTCGACGCGGACCGAGGGTGCCCCATAAAACCACTCCATCTGAACGAAAGTGAAATGACGGTGTAATGATAAGAGCTTGAAGAGGAAGTACAGAAAACGCTAGCAGTAAATAAGAGAACGAAATATAGGGTTGCCTGCAGATCCTTTGACATTATAAAAGGATATGTGCGACTTTTAAAGTTTTGAAATTCAAGATTTGAACTTGGACGAAAAAAGTTCCTGAGACGCAGAAAAGGGGTCACCTCCAACACGGCATAGCTCACCACTAGGGCGCTACGAAGCTCTTAGAGCTTCGTAGCGCCGGTCGGATTGCGCCAGGCCAAGAGTGAGCGGCGCCGGTGTGCCGATGGCATCGACACGTTCTGTGGTGGTGGTGATGATGCTGTTTAACATTAGGATTGTCAGACAGGCAAAAAGGTATGAGGGTACATAAACATCTCGGACCTGGCCTACATCAGCGAGCTTGTGACTGACACTGAAGTTCAAGCTGAGATAACGTCGCCGCTGTATCGAATGGCATCGAGTCTGGCTCATCTTCGAGGTGGTTGTGATACTGTTTCATCAACAGTCTTCAGGTCGAAATCGAAGTTGGGCAATGCCTACCGACGCATGCGGCGTGGTTAGCGGGTGTCAGCGAGGGCCGCCTTCAAGGCGGGTGACGGCTGGCAGGGGTTCCTGGCTGGTGGTGTGGTGTCACAGAACCACCAGGATATTATTGTAGGCTCTGTACGAGTAGATTGGATGAGGAATGCCACATATAAAGATAGATAGCAAGTAAATGGTGAGGTAGTAGGCGAGAACTGTAGTATAAATCTCCTCCTGTCTATAAAGTCCATTCTAGGTACTGGCACAAAGCGCTTGCAACTCCCAGCAATGTCACGATGTGCTTTATCATCTCCACGAGTGGCTTCCCTCAAGCAACAAACTCAATCCGACCTCATGCTAAAGCGATTTAGCAAGAAAGATCGAACTTGACCTTGCGCTCGTAGGTGAAGGCTCCCCATCCGGACTCATCAGCAGCGGTTCCGTCCTCACCAATGGAATCTGGCTTCCATGGCTCGTCAAAGGCAGAGAAGTAGAAGACGTTAATGCCCCAGGTACGGGCACCGCAAATGGCCTTCTTCCAGTAGTTCTGAGCAGAGGTAACGCCTGGAAGGGCGTTTCCGTACTTATTACCCTTAGTTGGCCATCCAGTCTCACCAACCCACAACTCAATTGGGGTTGAACGATCAGCAGTCAAAGACTGAATATGGGTATAAGCCTGAGCAATATCGTCAAAGAAGGTAGCGGAAGCATTGTTATCCGCCTGGCCCTGCCAGTACGAGAAGCCGTTGACCATGATGATGTCGACGCCACCGGTGATGATGGCATCAGCGGTTCCGTCTTGGAATTTATTCCAGGAGTCGACAGTGCCGATCTTAAAGCCTGGGAGGGCCTTCTGCGTCTTCTGGATGAGCTTCATGAGCTCTTGGCCTGTGAAGGTTTTGCGGTAGAGGGACTCCGAGCCGACGGTGATGGCGTAGACATTGTCTTTGTACTGGGGTGCGTATTTCTTGAGGGCGTCGAGGTCGGCGGTGAAGGACTCGTCGTAGTCGGCCCTGGTCCGTTTATTAGCCATTGTTCTCCATCCTCATCCCATCGTCTCAAACTCTCATCCGCCTCTATCAATATCGTGGGTGGATGTGAAGCTTACCAAATACCCAAAACAACCTGATATCCAGCAGCCTTCGCAACTGGAAGGATATTCTTCGCAGTATCACACTCATTGGCAGAGTAGGTACGGACGATCTTCTGTCCCACACCCGCCTCGCTCAGAGCCTTCAAATCCGCAGTCCACTCAGCGGCATCCTTACACTTTCCATCTGGCTTCTTGTCTCCAAGGGCAAATCCAAGCTGGCCGGAAGCAGCGACGAGAGCAGGTGCTGCGGCGAGCGCAGCGGCGATGAGGGAGAACTTCATGATGTTTGTATCCGTACAATGATGTTGTAGGAAAGGTGGTTGAAGGAATCTGGTTCTTAGTTGCGTAGGGAGTGACAACTGAAGAGGTGTTTTGTTGTGGAATGAGATTGATCAACCTTGAAGATTCATGGGCATGGGTCCTAAGGGGCCGACGCGTTTTGAATGGAGATGCCAGGGGCGAGTTACCCACTACCACACCTATAAATAGACCCTGGAATGTAAACTCATGAATCGCAGGAACATCGAAATTGTAAAAGTCGTATGGAAATTAAATATCGTTATTTTCAGACTTGAAGTAGTCAGAGCCTTTTTATGTCTCAAAATCTATCATTCTGTAATGCGTTAAGTATGAGAAGTTAGCTTTTTTGCTGAATTGGCCTGGATTTTGAGGTAGTGTTTGAGGACCAAAGTGAAACCACCCGGTTCGTCTATTTCGGCATTTCTGTCAACAAATAATTTAGAATAAAAATATTCCACCTAGCTAAACAATTGGCTGCAATGTAAAAGCATTCTAAACGACCACTGTTAGGCTTATCCAGATTGTGGTCAACCTTAGGGGAAAGCTACCTTGCTTTGTAAGTTCTCGTCATCCTTGACCGAGTAATATTGGCTGTTTTACATGATGGCACTGTCATCCCAATTTAGCTTTTTACTTGACTAGATATCAATGGCACCAATCCTTCGTTATTAATAAGCATGCAATCTGCAGGTAGAGCAGCTATGATCAGCTATTGTTAAATGGCTATCTCACAGCGGCCACACCCAATACATCATAGTTATACCTTCTTTACTTATGCTGGAGCCTACTATGTCACAGAGCGCAACCAGGGCAATCTCAATGAGGGAGACTGGAGCAATCCTTTGAAAACCCTTCCGAAAATCGACTTCCTGAGAAGGTGTGCTTGCTGTCGTGGAGCGGAAAGGGCATTTGCACAGGGAAATAAGTTGGTTGAAAATAGATAAAGTGAACATGCTTGACGCACATGACACAACCGGTTGTGGCTTTTCACAGCACACTACCCCGAGCCTTTATATAACTTTCAACGGTCTAGCTCTTCAAAGTATTTTCAGCCTTTGTAGCGGGAATAATTACCAAGGATAAAGATATGTCTCCTTCGTTCTCTATTTCACGTATCCTTTGCCCTTCCTATCCGAGCTTCATCTTATTGACTAGCACCCATCAAACAAATTCGTGGTATTGCTCCTTGCTGTCAACGATCAACTGGCGCATCACAGCATCTACTTCATTATTGTAACCCGTCCTCGCTCATGAACTATAAATCAGGCTGGTGTTTACAACACAACCTTTTCACCTCTATAAGTGTTGGTTGCAAACCGGTTCTGTGTTTTCCACAAACAGCCAATTACCAATCACGATGTTGAATATGAGAATATGAGCCCGCGTTCGGCCAAGCACTATCATGTGTGGAACTCAAAGCTCATCTGGCCACTTATAGTGTACAACACCACTTGTTCAGGTCTTTAAGTACTGGCTTCAAGCGTCCTCAATTTTGTAAATAAATAACCAAATAGTAACCAAGATAGCTGACCATGAAGCAGCTTTTGTTACTGTACTTAAGGACGAGAAATGACAGCGACTGGTGCTGCTGTGCTCATCAACGCTCATTCCCACAACACTGCGAGATGAATTAGTAAGAAAACAAACTGGAACGGCAACAGCTTATTGAACCCTACAAGGGAAGACACTAAGACATAACAAGATGGCACAATTCTGCAAGAATTTGGTGGCTTCGCAAATTATTGTTTTGCTTGAAAGCCGAACTGGGAAGCACATCGGGTATATATACAGCTGGTGAGGAGGTGATGGGCAGGTGAATTGGTTGGTAATGGCTGTTAAGCAACACTTTTCGAAAAGTACTATATAGCGGTTGGAGCTTTGTCCTTATTATTGAGTTTCAGACAGGGAATGTTGGCTATTTTACATGATACACCCCGATTTATTTACTCTCTTCCTACTTGCCTCATTCTCAACAACCATCATTGTTCTTGGCAGCAACGCCATCCGTTGCGCGTTGATGATTAAAGAGAGGAGGGTGGTGAATGCCAACCAACATCGACGACCAGTGCACAGTTTCACAGTTTCACACATTGTTCGGATCAGTGAACTGGTTTATTGTTGACCAGAGATTCACCGCGAACGGATGGATATATATAGCTGCCAAAATATTGGGATAGGTGGAGTGGTTGCGGTGACCACCCCTTCCACTGCCATCGGACAACGATGATAGTAACAAAAGTTGTGCAACGACAGCTCTGCCGACCTCTCGGAACCGGGAGAGAAGTGGACTGGGTTGGAAGTGCGCAGTTCCGAATGTTGTTTGAGTCGGTTCACTGGTCGTTGATGGTATGTATTTGGATTGAGGAAGTACGGGCATATATAGCCGCTGGGAAGGCCGGAGCTGGATGAGTGATAGACAAGTGCTTCGGCAACATAGACCGAAACGTGGAGAACAGAGCAGCACGGCGTTCCTCACGTATCTTGGGTCAATGGACTGCCTAGTTGTTGGCTGGAGATTGGAACGGGGCAGGAGTGTGCAATTGGAACTGTCGATAGTTGAGTGAATTGCGGTGGCCGTCATCTGTGAAACACAATTGCACGGAAAACAAATGGCAGAGTTGACTAGGATACGGATGAAGGTTAAGTGTGCGTACGACTCGGCGCCGGGTCCTCGAAGTCCCAGCCACAAGATTAGGTAAAGTCATAAACCGCCAACCTTCCCTTCCTTATCACCGCGACCCTAACCTCATCACTCCCCAGCCACGGCTTCGCTTCCTCTTCATCCTCAAACCCTCTCTCCGTGCCCTCGCCATCCTCAGCCTTCCCACTAATAACAAGCGGCACCCTCCTCAAAGGCCCCAGCTCATCCCCTAACCACATTTTAACTTCCCCCCCTCTATCAACACTAACAGCCACAAGCCCAGCTACAGATCTATGCATACTGCACACGGCCTCAACTCGACTATCATGCTCTTGTGCTCCTCCTACATGTCGAATCCCCAATTTGGCTGTAGCGTCGACGAGAAGATAGAATGATGTGGTGTTGTCTGCGTGCCCGGTAATGATATCGCTGCCGTCGAAACTTAAACAGGTGACTTCTCCGCCAGTCCACCCCGGTCTGTCCCCTATGTCTGCCTGGGGAAGGCCATAAGTCCCCGACACGTCGCTCCAACCAACAGCCACGGCCGTGGAAAGACGTTGTGCTTTCACGTCGCCGGAAGAGGGGGTTAAATGCAACTCTTGGACACCTACGGACCATCGGGCGTGGAAGGAGGGAATAGGGTAAGCGATGTGTGCTACGATGGTGTCGGTAGCGCTTGAGCCATCAGCATGAATCCCGAGGTGCTTGAGGGATATGCGCAACGGCGCCCAAGAGGAATGAGACGAGAGCACTCGACGCAATTTAGGGCTGCCAAAGCGTTGTTTGGTTTTGACGCATAAAGCCTTCGCAGTCCCAGATCGTGTTGAGTCCAATGGTGGTGGGGCATCGTCAGACTCAGAAAGCGTATACACCCTCAGCGTCTGCGTCCCATCAATACTCAACACAAGAGGATGCATATACGCACACTCCTGCACCAGCTGGCTCTGTCCCTTCTCCTGCTTAGCGCTACAGATTAAAGCGAATCTGCCCGTTTTGGATATGTCGGTGGTATGATAGGCACCAGGCCATGAGAGCGCGAAGAGCGCCCAGCCGCCAGAGGTGAAGCCTATTGTGATTTTTGGGAAGGCGCCGCGATTTTTGGTTTCGAGTTTGATGGCTGTAGGTTCGGCACTTGGACTCGACGGCTCTGACGGGGCACCGAAGCTGTACTGTGCTATGCGCTTAATGCCGTTTCGTAAGTCCCATGCTTGGAGTCCATTAGGAGGATCCACTGTGATGAGGATGTCGGATTCGAGCCTCGCCAAATATTTTCCCGACACCGAAGGTGTGAAACCAGTTAAAGTCCTCAGTTTTGCTCTACCTTTACCCCAGTTCCAATGCAGTCTATACTTCTGCAACCACGGAATCCTCCTCTGATCATTACTCGCCACCTCCGGCCCTCCCATCCCATCTATATCCTCCTCAATCCTCTCCTTAACCGATAGTCTAGGCAGAAAATCCTCCCGAACCTCCCCCATCCGTTTCACCCACCCCTTCTCCTGCTTCGCATCTTCCTCAATCTCCCACTTCGCCCAATCATCGTTGATACTACGGTCATGGTCTACACTTCTTTTACTCTTGTTCCGCAGAAACATCATCCAGTACAATCCTCTCCATACATCTCCCTCAGTACTCAGCCTATGTAATCGTTTGGATACCAAACCGGCTGTGAGAACGTATCTGTAATCGTTGAGCGACTTGAGGATGCGGAGGAGGAGCTCGTCTGAGAGCGTAGAGAGGCAGTCCTTGCCATTTGCTGGGGGATGGTATGGACAACATTGGGGAGGGTGCTCGACGTTACACTCGGCGCATTTTGGTGGCTTCTTGATGTGAGCTTTGCGCTTGGAAGACCCAGAAGTTGGAGCAGCTGCTTTCATTGACGGTAGGACGCTACGAATAGTATCCGCGGTCTGTCGCGTCCAAATTTCGTTCTGTTTCTGCCGTGAAGTCCTAGCTTCAGACGTGTCCTTGTTTTCTGGGTCTTCTGAAACGGAGCCGGATGCTGAATTTGAGACTGAGCGCGAGGGCAATCTGTCGTTGTTCGCTAATTGTAACGTAGCTATAGACGTGCCTGAAGCTGCCGAGGAAGCTGTAGATAGAGGATACGAGAGGCGGGCAATCTTCGTGGGATGCTCGCACTCATCGTCGCAGTCCGAATTAGAGGAGGATTCATAGTCGACGAGGGAGGGCCTCTTGCGCTTTGCGCCGTGAGCTTCGTTCATGGTGCCTCTTTGGATGGGCGTTGATATGTAGGTAGGAGTGCTTCTTTTGAAGCTATCTCGCCTTCACCTCTCAGTTTCAGTGCTGTGGCAAGCTTGTCGCAAATGCGCTTAAGTGCTTGATGTTGTACAAGTTAATTGGTGTTGTGTCGGAAAAGTCGCGCAAGATGTGAAGTAGCATATAGCTGTATATCCGCCAAACAAGAGGTCATATAGCGGCATATGATGAATGAGATACGAAATGTAGCTTCGAAGCCCGCCTTAAGCATGAAAACGCTGGAATACGCTTCCTGAGTGGGGAGTGAAGCCTGAAGCTCAACATGGAGGACTCGAAATGGGAATGTGCATGGCCTTATCGTTATCGGTGATGTAAGGACTGATCGCCACAACCGATTAGTATTCAGCCACATTTGGGTTCGTCCGGCTCGAGGTCAACTCAGTGCGATACCCATTACGAGTCCTTGTTCCAGTTAGTTTAAGCGTCGATCCTGCTCTTCAGATTTACAAGCAGAAAACGACATGCAGTGAGGAAGAGAGACGCAAATATATCCATGAACGCTGTCTAACGCCGCAGCTGATCCCATCCTTGATAAAAGCACCTGAACGCCGTGTCTTCCGTTAATTTCTTCCACCACCATGGCTGCCACTCCCCAATTTCCGCCATCCTTGCAACATACTTGTGGCTCTTACATCTGTTCCCTGAGCGCTTTAAGCCTCTCACTACTCGCCTCTTCTTCCTCCTTGGTAGGCCCAACCTTAGCCGCGGGAACCGCACCCATCGTCTCCCCCATTTCAAGATCCTTATTATCCCTAAACTGGCTCTTAATCCTCTCCACCTCCTCCGGATCCATCATCCCGGCTGACCCAACCTTCGTGGCGCCAGCCAGCATATCAGCCATAACCTGAATATCCCCCAGAATCTCCTCTCCCTTATTACTCCTCTGCTCCAACGCCTCAAGGTTTATCGTCTGACCTACGCGCTGGAGGGCTTCACTGACTTGCGACATGGAACGTGCCATCATCACGTTGGTTTTTACGGTTGTGACGAGGCCGAGGGACTTGACGACTTGGCCGCGTTGGAGCTCCAGCTTTTCGCGTTGACCGCGGAGGTTGGCGATTATTTCGGCTTGAGAGTTTATTATTGCTTCGTTGCCGGCTTTCATGAGCTGAGAGGAGTTAGTGTGATGTTAATCGGTTGAGATGGGAGCGACTTGGAAGTTTGGTTGGTGAGCGAACGGCTGCGGACGTGCGAGGTGTACCTTTGTCATGCGCTCACAGGCAGCTTTGTCTTGCTTCTCGAGGGTGTTGACTTGGCGCTTGAGTTGTCTGTCTTGCATCTGTTGAGGTTAGTATAGTGCGGACTCCGGAGAGCATGGCGGCGGTGATTAGGCTACCTTCAGGTCAATCTCGACCTTCATGAGCGAGTCTATCGGATTCTTAGGCATTTTGGCGGGTTTGTGGTGGAGGAAGGGGTCTTTGGGACTGCTCAAAGATGAATTCACGGGTATGGGATGATAAGGCCGGAGTGACTGCAGTAACCAACTTTCCCAAGTCGTGATAGTAAGTAATCGAGGCTGAATGCGCGCGATAAGGCCAGCCGCGCCAGTGACGCAGCGACCGGCGCAATTGGCGGGGAAGTCTTATCGAGAGTCACATGTTTTTGGGACCATCAGCCTTCACTATCGCTGTCAAAAAAGTTCAGGGAATCATATTTAGAATACAGGGCCAATTGTGTTAGTGATTTGGACCTCTGCTTTCGATAAGATCAATATAAGATTAAGTCGCGATAGATTGCCAAATCTCGTGATCATCACGAGCTTGTTCCATTGTACTCCTTGCTTCTGAAACTCGGCCCCTAGATCGTGCTAGCGGTGCTAGGGGGAGGGTGAAGGGGCCCCGGGGAAGCATGGAACGTTATATTTGGACCTAAGAATGGCTGGATGCCACCCGGAAATGCACCCTTAGAGCCCCTTACTGTGAGAATTTCTTAATATGGTTTCGACACGAGTGAGTGAAACATACAAAGTAATGCTCGTTAAGAGCTTAAATGAGAAGACACAGTATGAGAAACGAGCACTGCAGCGGTCATATACAGCAAGCAGCCTGGCCCCCATGATACTGTCATCACCTGGGCCTATTGACAGCAGCTTGCGACGACATCGTGCTGCGCCCCGGATTTAAACGGAGGTGGCAACTGTGGCTGTCCTCTCACGTCGGTGTCCGCACCTCAGTCCGCATCCCTAATCTGGTTAAGTAGCGTGACGGGTGGATCCTGTCCTCCTTGGAATGGTGACTAGCCATTTCAGGCGGCTGAGCAACCCCCTGCGCCAGGCTCGAAGGAAACACGGTGTTCTCAACATATAAAGAAGGCAGCCCCAGCTCGAGGCCAGAGTCTCCTCAAACCGCCCTTCACCCACCGCCAACCGAAGTCTATCCATATCATACTGTATACTGACCCTTGTCAATATCCACTTCTATTGGACTTCAACCATCCGGTTGCCTGGAAACCCGCTTGACTCACCGTGAGCATCCACCATTGTTGCCCATCTATATCACGATAGCAACGGCCTCGATACCTTGAAGGCTGGACACATCGATCAACACAACACACAAAAAGTGTATGTAAGACAACACGAATAATACTATATACCACTCACAGCAAACACAATGGAGGGTGGCATTATCAGCCAAGGCATACGCAACGGGGTCGGCTACGTTGGCGCCAACAGCTTCGCCAACAGAGTCTTCCCAAGTCCAGTCGATAGCTTGGACTCGTCGTTCGATGGCGATTCATCTAATGAGTCCCAAACCATCAACCCGTCTCAGCTCCACGGCGACTTTCAGCTCTTCGAGAACGAACAGACTCCGGAGAGAGAGACTCGAGTCCGCTTCGCCGAAGACGTCAAGACAGATTCGGTCACCGATAGCACTCCACCGCCCGAGACAAGGGAGAAGAAGGTTGTCAAGAAGCGCAAGTCCTGGGGACAGCAGCTGCCAACCCCAACCACAAGCCTCCCGCCAAGGTATGTTTCTGCGTTCACTGTCATAACATGACAATCTCTAATGAATGCAGAAAACGTGCCAAGACCGACGAGGAGAAGGAGCAACGCAGAATCGAGCGTGTCCTTCGTAATCGTCGCGCAGCCTCGGCGTCGCGTGAGCGCAAGCGCCTGGAGGCAGAGGCTCTCCAGGCTTCGAAAGAAAACGTCGAGACACGAGCCTCAACACTTCAACGCAACCTCAGCAATGAAAGAGCTCTTGTGATACAGCTCACTGAGCTGTGCGAGCAGAATGGCCTCGGAGATCAGGCCTTTGCCTTGATTGATGCCATCCACAGCCTTCGCGCAAACCCACCGCCTACTCCACCAGCAGACGACGTCGAGCTCTCGGTACGCCGAAGCACCTTAGAGCCAGTTGACATGAACCAGATCAGGGGCGAGCAGCACGAAGTTCAAATCCCACAGTTCACCTACAACGTCCAACAGCCAGCGATGATGGCTCCAAGCACACCACCAAACTACACATACAACCATGCCGATCCGGGTACCGTCGACCCATCCCAGCTGTCATCCCCAACTCAAAGCTCTATTGACAGTTCTCCATTAAACACCCCACTCATGACCCCATCGGACTCTGACCCAACTTTGCCTGACATGTCACAACACTCTGCTGAAGTGTTAGACGACCTGCCGTGTCAGTCGGGCAAGGAAAGGTTATTACGGAGTTCTCGCTTGGCGGCAGTTGGGGCTGTTTTATTGAGAATGGTCAAGAAGGCTTAAACAGCTTCGGGACCTCCGACGACGAGATGCGCCTCTTTGGCGACTCGACTGCGACGGAGATGCTGGATTACCAACTGGCGGAGAAGTACACCGAGGCCAACAACATCGACTTTCACGGATTTGTCAACTTTGATTTGAATGGTACGAATGGCGAGTCGATGTTTGAGGGAGTTGGAGATGTTCAGATGTAGCGCGGAGGCGTGGAGATGTGTGGATCGGTACTGCTCTGCTGGCGCGTCTTCGAGATGCGACGCGAGCTTGTGCTGCTATCTACTCTCGACCTGCTTTCATGCGCTTCGGAAGGACATTGAAAGCCACTGATGACGGAGATCAGCTTGAGTAGTATACAGATCGTGAGTTGATGGGGATGTTGACGTTGTCGACTTCAAAGGTGTGCTTACGCTGCTAGTTACTTGGTTATGTATGTACGATTTGATGTGTGATGATTATGCTTGACGAACAAGGACGGGATGGCGTTGGGCAAAACAGGACCTGGTAGGTATACCGGTCTCAGCTTGGGAGGGCTTGCTGCTGTTTGGAATTGAATATTTATATATGCGGCGTTTTGGGGTGAAAAGGACGTGTTGAGCTCAGGGGGCAGGTAGTGCTCATAAGATGTTTTAGACGGGACAGGAAGTGCCTGATGTATCCATGGGCTACTTTGTAGCTGAGCGGATGAAGGCTCACAGCGATTACTTGTATTTGTATAGTCATTAGGTTGGCATCTACTCTACGGCCAGCTTAGAAAAGCTTTGAGATTAGGAGAGTCAGAATCAAAGATTGAAATCATTTTTCATTCTCAGTATGCCGTAATTGTGTACACGTGAAGTGATGTGAAGTGCCCGCAAGTCGTGTGCCAGCCCGTGTCTCAAGCCACCACCACGATTCGTAACGGTGTTCCGGATGATCACAAATTGAAGGTGCGCGGATACCTGAATTCTAAATATAAAGCTTATTTTTGAGACGTCTCACAAAAAAGCAGGTTGCTCTCGTTCTTGTTCGATGAGGGAGTACAGATGAGCACTTTCAAGGCAAGAACGACCTGCTGCGCCTTCCTACTTAGCAACAGACGCCGTCACCAGCACTCTTGGACTCGGGCCAAGTTTATCTTCGTATCTTGTTAACTGTTCGTTTTCGTATTTCACTTCTACTTTTCAACTACCAACTCTTCACTTCTCGTTGCCTCTCGGTCCGTACTTCACTTGTTTTAGTGCAGTCTTTGCTTCACTCAGAAGAACTGAGCCGACGACAAGTTTGCAACACAGCCACGATTCACGAAGATCATCGAGAAAAGCTCCTCCACCCCCCACTTAGCTCGAGGGGTCTTTGAAGCTTCATAACATCATAATCGATTCCATCATTCCTTCATCCTAACCGATTCACAAGCTGGAGATCATCGAGTTCAATTCAGAGCACATACTCCACAATCTGTGGTCGACCAGACATCTCCATACACGATTTCACACGACGACGTCCTACCAAGCACTCTATAGAGCGGATATCGCGGAAGGGCGATCAACATCGTTGTCCGAGCCCTAGAGGAGGCGAAGCTTGCACACGGAAGGTTTACGCACTCTCACAACCACAAGCGGCTCCCATTTGGCTCTGTTTGGTTCTGCTTCGCTGTCTACTCGCTCCGTTCGCCTTAGCGGCGGTAAAACACGCCATATGTGCTTCATCTATGCATAATAAGCAGTGATCAGCACCCCTCAGCCCAAAAGTGAAGAGTCTTGGCTTCTCATACAACCTGAGCACGGGAGGAGGAATTGCACTTTGTACAGAACAAGCAAGTGAGCTGCACAACACGGTGTTTCAGGAAGCGAGCATTGGCAGAAAGGGGGGTTTGTCGGATCGCAAGCCGACTCTTAGATTCCTCTTGCACCCCTCCAAAGGAACATTAATACTCCCGTATCGTGCTCATACCATTTGCACTTGAGTTTCCGCGGTAGATTGTTACGAGACCGAAACCCTCAAGGTGTCTTGTGGTACGAGTACAACCGACTTCACATCATTTCTCGCCACAATCATCACGACCGAACAGCTCCGTGAGCTCCGCGCAATACTGTCGACACTCTTCACTTCAAATATTTCTTTGCATTGTAATTTTATTCATATTATTCATTTCTCCGCAAATTCGAGGACCGACGTCGTCACCCCCGGGACTACCATGAGCGGCCGCGCACTGAAGCCGGCGCTGTCACTGTGCCCTTCGTCAGCACGTCACAGCCGTCACTCTTCACAATCCCGCTCACCCCTGCCCTCGCCCTTACGAAATGAGTTCACGCCCTCGCCTTCAGTAAGTCGAGCAGAAGAGCCTCAATGCTACTTCTCCCTGCCCTCGGCATCACAAGATGTTAATAGCACCAAAGCGGCAACGCGTAAGTTAGGGTTTGTGCCCCCCACCCCGCCACAACCCTCAAGCGCCCCACTGCTGTGCCTGGTTACGAAGCCCACACTGACGTATTTCCAGTCGCCTCAGCAACATCCCAATCGCCGAAACTGTTTTCCCGGAGCAGGCCTATCGCTATTGAGAGGAATGGGGCCACTGAAAGCTCGCCTGAGGCGTTGTCTGCAAGGGGAGAGTTGAATGGGTAAGTTCAGTTCGATCGCGGCTCCGCCTGGATCTCTTTCCGGCCTCGGTGCGCCGCAGCCACCTCCGTCATGTAGCGGCTTGTAGATCTGGGTCAGCCCAGGCCAGGGTCAGCCCAGGCCAGGGTCATTGCGGTGAGAAATTTGGGCAAGTTCTTTTTACTAATAGGCACTTAGTGGCTACTTTCCGAATCATGAGGCGAAGAAGTCATACACACCTCATACTTTGGATAGTAACACCAATATAATATTATCGTCTCATCGCGCATCAAAGCAACCTCAGGGTCCAGGATATAATTCAGCAGTATCGTCGCCACCTTTTTTGCGCCACATTGAGCACGCTGAGCATATCGAACAGCCCGACAGCACACCTTTCTTTAGCACAAAAGATCACCCAAGGCAACAACGACCTGGAGTTGAGGCATTGAATTCTTTCTTCGGCAGCTATACGACGCAGAGACAAAGTGTTAACGAATTCTACGGGCCTTCTCCAACCTCTAAATCATCAAATAAACGGCAGGACTCCTTCCAGTTCAAGTCAAGACCACCACTCCGCCCCCCACCAAACACTTCTGCGTATATACCCGCCATGAGCGTCGCGCAAGGCAAATACCATCCAAGCCATTACAAGGCACCTTTGATACCGAGTACATCCGTCACATCCTCGCCAGGCAACACATCAACCTCCCACATTTCATCCTCACACCTCTCGTCCGGCAGCCCTTTGTCCACTCACTCGGTACGCACATCAAGTAACGTATACGGCTCAAGCAACACCGCGCAGAGTCCACGGACACAGAACCCGGGCTACTCAATGCAGAATCTGCAACATGCTTCCGCGGCGGCGCCAGGGGATATTAAGAAGAAGCTGTTGCAGTATCAGCAGGATATGAGGGAGCAGGCTGCTACGGCTGCGAGGTTGAATTTGCCGGTTAGGTTGCCGAGGAGTCCGAAGTTGGTGCCGTTAGGCAGTCCGGGCCCGGTTACGCCGTGGGAGTTGGATGGGGAGGGAGGTGGGTTTCCGGGAATGAATATGGGGGTGCAGAAGCAGGGCGTGAGCTCGAGATGAGGGGTAGCGAGGACAAGGCAACAGATAATGGATGACGATGATACGATATTACACATGAATGGACGGCGGAAACCGGTTGGCACTCGGCCAGTTCGGAGAGGCCAGGGAGTGTACGACGACAAAGATTGGGAACACAGGCCAGCAGACATGGAAGGGCATGATGAAAGGCCAAGGCCGGCGAGGAGGATATACCACCAAGCATCGAAGATTGGGCGTTCGTTATTCCAAGGAGGGAGAGGTGGATACTGAGACATGGCATTTGCCTTAGATGAGCACATTGGTTGCAGTACAGGTTGCTATAGATACTGTCGCATATGCATTGCCTTTACACGTCCCGTTTTCCAGCGAGCTTCACCGTACCTGGTCACACGTTGTCAAGTGTCTACTTCCATTGAGCAAGCTTTAATCATTGAGGCACGTTCAATAACCAGTCACCTCCATCCGAAGCCGCCAATTCACCGTCGTGGCTCGCATTCGCCAACTCCTTTGAGCCGTACCAATGGTTAGGTCTCTCCAGTTCATCCTTTCCAATTCTATCGAATAGCGAATAATGAACGAGCGTTCATGACCTTATACTCTCCTAGAGTTGCCGTCGCCGTCGTATTTCGCTTATTGCTCAGCTCATCGGCTGTTGCCATTTTTGTCTGTTGTCATTGCTATCTTCACTTTGCTGCGCCGTGCATATTTTGATCCTTGACATCGTCGCCATCGCTGGCTTGCTAAGTGGGGCCAATGTGCGTGGTGCGTGGTGTGAGATAGAGAGATAGAGAGAGAGAGAGAGAGAATGCAAGATTGGATACAGCCAAAAAAATAGTCTGAGAGAAGGAGGAGACGTTTGTGTAACGAGGGGTGAGTGGCTGGCTATATACACGCTGACGATAGCCGTGCTGGTGTTGTGCAAACATATGCTCGGTGGGTTGTGCTGTGATCCAGACATTGGTTACCAACTTCTGAGCGTTGGCGTTATGGTTTCAGTATCACGCTCGCTGCCATCGCTGGGTAGTTACTGACTGTGAGTAGATATCATCATCGACAGCGGCGGAGCTAACTGTAGTAGTGTTAATTCGCGAAGCTCTCACCTCCATTAAGCATGGTGAGAATGAATTTCCTGGTGTAATTAAAGATTGGATCTGTTCGGGAATAGAGGAGTCTTTTATAGACACTGGACGTAGAAATGGGTGTGAATATTCGCTGCCGTTCGCTGGCCAACTCAGAATCTTAGGATCCTTAAGGGCCAAGCTTAGCTCTACCACGGAGAAAATCAAGCTACACAATTATTCGGCTCCAAACAATCTTATGCTCGCTGGGTAGACTGTCGCTGGGTAGACTACTCAACTAAAGACGCCCTCACCCCTAACCACCCACCACCTTCAACTGCACCAAGCGGCCGTGACGGCAGCAGCAGCACCACCGCTATCAACAACAACATCATTACCAATATCATCATCACCTTGCTACCCATAATTCGAAGCTCACTTCACACACTCAAGACCAGCCCTGGTTCGTGCGGAAAAGATCATACTTCTGCGTGTTAGCCTTATTTGTCTTCTGCTTTGAGAGTGAAAGTCTGCAACCACTAGGTTTTTTATCCGGCATCGGTGTTTGAGTTCGCTTGTAGGCACTTTCTCGCAGTTGGAGTGGTGTCCGTCGAGAGGAAAGAAATGGTGAGAAGTGGAGAAGTGGAGGAGACAACTCATACTCCTTTCTGCTATAAAGAGCGTGAGATTGTGGGGACGCGGGGTGAAGAGCAATATAAAATAGTACTTTCCCTTATTCATATTATGGTGCCAACCGGTCAAGATCGGCAGGAGAGGACATATAAATGGGCGTGGCTGGGCGTAGCATGCCGTAAACGCAGCTATTGGACCTAGTGGATACCTCCTACTGCTTAGCTGCTAACCGCATCAGTGCTGACTTTAGTGGCTGTATGACTCGTCCAGACTGATGTGATGTGAGGCGAGTGGAAGTCTCTTGTGAAAGGGGAGCCAGACTTGGCGTACGCCAGGCTTTCATCTTCTTGAGAGGCCGAAGTTGGTGGTATAGCTACTGCTGTTAACCTCAAGCGTGGGTGGAGAAGGGAGGAGTCTTGACAGCTGTGTTGCTCAAACAATGTCTATAGAGTCGACTGGGCACGTAGTGACCGAGTCCGGTTTCATACCATACTTGCCAACCAGTCCACCAAATTAGTGCTCTTGTTAGAAAGCAGATGTCGCCGGCGATCTGGGGTCATATAGAAGCCCGAGGGATAGAGATTTGGAAGTCCAATTCACACTATGTGAAACTGGTTAACGACACCGCGGTGGACTGTAGGTTTGGTGAGCACTGTCGGCATCTTCAACTACTGTACGCATACCCGCAGCCGATCCCTGGGAGGGAAATTCCCGCAAGAGCACAACTCATCATCCTGCCGACCATAAAAGTAGCACAAGGTTAGGTCTGCTGCTGTGTTCATCGAGATACAAAACATCGTTCGCAACCCACCCATGATTTTGCGGAGCCGAAATTGGTGCAAGGATGTGCTGATGAGAAACTTAGGGAGCCGTGCGCAACAAAGGTCGTTGGCGGCAGGAAGATGCGCGGTTCTGTGCTGACAGCAGAGCCTGCGCTGGCAGGAAGAGGGCGTGGCTTGATTAGTGGCATAGATGGCGGCGCCGAGCAAATCGTGTAACCCAGTTAACACCTACGAGTGACTGCCGAGAGAGAGATGGCGAGAGTGGAAAGAAGCTGCAGCAGCAGTTAATGAAGCAGTAACCGGCTGCCAGAGAACTCGACGTTATGTCAAAAAGAGAGAGAATGGAAGTGGCAGCAGCTTTGCCAGAGCACTCGTGGCGCACCATCTTGACGTTGACCTGCGCGCTCTGCCGAGCCATCCGGCGCGGACAAAGACCAAGTCGCCGTGATGAATGACAAGGTGTGCCTGTGGGGTGGGGGGAATATGATTGGAGAGGAACAAAAAGGAGACGGCGCTGGCGGATGTCGATGCTATGCTGCGTGTGATGCGATTCACCTTCCTCACCTGATTCATACTTACAACAATTTCCACCCCTGTCACCAATTCTTCATCAAAGCGCCCAAGATGAACTCAAAACCCTGATTCAATTCCTACCCTAACTCTATATCTTACATCCGTCACCTAATTGTCACCATTGTGCCCCGGCTCGGTTACCATCGCCTCAATCTCAACCTCGATCGCCATGCCCTCAAGCCCCAGCTTTACAATCTGTACACAAGTCCAAATCGGCTTATGGTCTGGCATCAGCCTTTTTAATGTGGAGACGACGGTGTCGAAGGTTGCGTCCATGTCGATGTGGTAAGATTTTACCGAGTAGACATTCTTGTGATGGTTAGCGTGTTACTTGGCTGAGGACAAGAGAACGAGATGATAATGGTATGGCAGGAAGGAGTGGGCAAAAAGGCAGAATAAGCTGAGGAAAGACCGGTATAAGGAACCTCGTATCCCCAAGAAGCCTCCCCATTGCCCAAGGCAATACTAAGGGTCTTGGGTTTACAAGCTCTCTTTCCTTCCCTCATCGCCCATCTCACGCCGTTCTGCCCTCTTCCCCAAGTCCATCTTCTGGTAAGCGTTTTCAACGTACCTCCCAAGCGATGTTTGGATCCAACTGCTTAGCAGCCAGCAATGCGTTCTCGAAAGCCTTTTCGATCTGTGCAGTAACATTGGACTCAATCTTTCCCTCGGCGTCCCATCCTCCTTGGCCGGAGGTTTTTATGATTGGGCCCACGCGGACAGCTTGCGAGTAGTGGTAGTTCTCGGTGTTGGTGGCACCGGTGCCAGGGTAGGTTGCTGTTTGGAAATACATTATGTGTGGTATGCGTCGGAGTTGTGGGAATTGGTGCGGAGTGAAGACTGCGGAGGGTCAGGTTGAGATTGAGAGAAATAGAGAGATGGGAGACGATGCTTACAGTAAAGTCGATTGGACTTGTAAACGAAAATGAGTATAAAGTTCAGGAGAGAGAGGAGCAAAGATGGAAATTTGAGTGTTGACGAGGAGTTGAAAGGATATATAACTGCCGTACCGCCAAGCTCACACCACTTCCAATCGAGATCAGGCTACCCCTCGTCTTGGCTCACTTGTCCCATTCCTCCGAGCTCTATCTTACCCACTCTTACTCAATGTAGTCAATCGACTTTTTAATATCCATATTGAGATGGATTGGCCTCGATTGACTTCCTTCGACCAATCAGTTGTGTGCTACCTCGCATACCGAGAGTGAGGACTGAGGAGGTGTGATTGCCGCTGTTGACGCTCCCCACGATAGCCATCAAGGTTCCCCCGATAAGATCTCGCTTAGTTGCGATAAGTAAGGCGATCCAAGGTCGGGCGCAGAAGTGGTGGGACACTTCGCGCAAATTATATTCCCTACTACCATATGATTATCGAACACGAAAACAGATCTACCTATCTTGCGCCCGCCCTAAAGCCAGTTTCTACAAGTGCGCCAGCTCATGGTGGGCACCGCGAGCGACGTTACCCGGTTGACAGTTTTGAGGAGGATGAAGCCTCTCAAGACATTTCAGGAGAGCGTCCCGTCACCTCCGCCTGCGACCTTGACCTAATTGCCTCTGTCGGGACCTCAAACAGGTCTAATTAGGATGGTATTACAATTGAGCTGATGGTTTCACAAATCGTACAATCCTACGTGGTAATGATCTTACATGAGATACGAGTGACAGGAGGATGATGACTTCTACCAACTACCAAGATTACAGCCGAAATCTGCCAAGACCTTTGTATCTCAGCCCCACACGGCTGAAGTGGCTATTTTCGGCCACATCTGGACGACCACACCTCAGTCATCCACATGCCATTTGTTGTATAACATTGTTGATGAGTCCATGATAGCCATGTTGGTCTTGATCTCTACTTTATACGGCCCTCGCTAAGCTAGTACTGAGCGCTAAACTCAACCTTATGTGAATAACCTTCGCAATGTCACCTCCATCAACGGGCTACGTCCTCGAGACTCCCTCATACTGGGAGCCACCGACCAATCCCACACTTCTCAATGATATCTCCATCGAGATATCGAAGCCAGCATTTAAATTGCCGATCCATAGTTCGAAGCTAGCTGGATTAGTGAAGCCTAAGCAGACTAAGAGCCGTAATGGTCAGACCATTTTCCTTCCACCCTGGCCTACCTTCCTCATTATCTTGGCTGCATAATTATGCTGAAATAGACTCCCACCTCTGCTTCCTCATCAAACTCCTTTCCAGCTTGAAAAATTGGAGATAACTAACTCACCACAGGTTGCGTGACATGCAAAGCTAAACGGTTAAAATGTGATGAAACTAAGTTAACATGCCAACACTGTCTTAGAAGAGGAGTGCAGTGCGGCGGCTATGTGAAGTCGTTTAAGTGGAAAAATATCGAGGAGGAGAGCTTGATAGATGGAAGAGTGCCGCGGAAGAAAGCAAGAAAAGACGCTGGTGGCAATGTTCCTGGCAACACCACCCAAGGAAAGCTCAAACAGAATGAGCTGCGGAACACGGCGCCTGGTGGCAGCCAGACAATCAAAGAGAAGGATGGATTCAAGCAAGATCGGAACACGTCTTTCATGGCTTTTGATGTGGATATGCCAGTGTCGCTGGATGCAGAGGAACAGCCGTCTGCTCTTCCCGACGCCGCATATGGAAGAGCTCAACTGGCGGATTATGCCGTAGATGGAATGTATTGGGCGACCAGCAACCCGATGGTCCCAACGCCATCCGACAGCCGAGAGCCATCGCTCACACTTAGATCGACTCCGGAGACGGCCTCGCTAGACCTGCTCGACTCTTCTCTTGAGGATGACGTGGAAGAGATAATCGGCTCTACTCATCCACCCCAATTCTTCCCACATGCCAGCCACCTCAATGTGGACCGGTTGCCTATCTCGCGACCTACACCTCATTTCGCGCCGACGTCCCAATGGAACCCATTCTTTTGTCTACCGCCGCAGCCATCCTTCCAACCATCCTCCGGCAACGACCTGATGCACGTCTTCATGGCCCAGACAACCTCAATCCTCTCCGTCAAAGACGGCCCGTCCGAGAACCCATGGCGAACATTAATCTACCCCTTAGCGCACTCGTCGCCACCACTCTACCATGCTCTCGCCGCCCTCACAGCATTCCATCTCGCCTCTCAACAATCGTCATCTTCCATGGACTTCCAGAGCCTCGCAGCCACGAAGCGAGAATTGAGGATGATAGGCGTCCACCACCAAAACCAATCCGCCAAAGCACTCAGAGCAGCAATATCAGCCAACTCTCTCTCGCCACTCTCAGCTTTGGCGACGACGCTAACACTAGCGTTTGCAGAGAGTTGGGATCTGCATATACGGAGTGGGTTAAGTCACCTTGGGGGTTCGAGGATATTGGTTAAGCAGGTATTGGCTGCTCATCGAGAAAACCGGTTTGAGGGGGAGGATAAGAGGCGGATGGAGTTTTTGGCGAATGCGTGGGTGTATCTTGATGTTTTGGTGCAGTTGACGTCCATGTGTGATGATACAGGGAATTGTAGTGTGGATTTTGAGGGGTTGTTGGCTCCGCTTAACTCCGACACCATAATCGGCCCGGAACCGCCAACCGGTTTGCCGAGGAGATGGGTAGAGGTGCAGCAAAAGCTTCCCATCGATCCTCTACTCGGTTGCGCACGCTCACTTTTCCCTCTCCTATCCAGGGTCGGCGAGCTCTGCAAAAAAGTTAGAACGCTGCCGAACTCGCATAGAAACCTGTTAACGGCACAACATCTAAAACTCGAACTGGAAACCTGGGACCCAGGAGACATCTCTGCGTACCACTCGCCGGAAGACACTGCCTCTCCAATATCTCACAGCCTCGCAACCGCCGAGGCATACCGCCTTTCCTCTCTAATACTACTCTACCAGGCAGTGCCGCCTTTGCTGCCGAGTTCTGACACTGTGAATGAGTTAGCGGGCTCAGTTATGCAGTTAATTGACCGCACGCCGATAAGCAGTAGGGTTGTGGTGGTGCAGGTTCTGCCGCTGCTGGTTGCTAGTTGTGAAGCGGAGGGGGAACAGAGGGACTGGGCGAGGGAGAGGTGGAGAGGGATGAAGGTGCGGATGTGGACGGGGAACGTGGAGAAGGGGGAGGAGGTCTGTAAGGAAATTTGGAGGAGGAGGGATGTTTGCGACGCGAGAAGTGGTGGAAGAGAGGGACGGGAGTATGGTGTTGGTGGGAGGTTGCATTGGGGAAGTGTTATGCGGGATTGGGGATGGGAAGGTATGTTGTCCCTTATACTGCCAACTTTCTTGTTAAAGCGGGAAATCGGTCACTGATGATATGCAGTTCTCCTCGGATAGCTACCTCGATCTTCAGGAAGCCACCCCGAAGAGGAAACATATTCTCGTAATATGCCAACCGGTTTCGTTGAAGTCAAGTTGTAATGCAGGACAACAGCACTATATATGCAGCGATGACTTCAGCAGCACAACTCGTGTTGAGTCGCTGTCGTTGTGAACGCGACTTGGTCATGTCCTTCCCACCTTGTCCTGGATCTCTCCGAGTTTCGAATATGGTAATGACAGACTTTTGTTGCCGTTGACGACGGGACAAAGCGCCTGGCTACAATATTTTTTGCTGATGTAGCGAGGGAGTAGCTTGGCTTCAACCGGGACGTGCCGACGTGAACAAAGGAATCAGAAGAGGCGCGCAGGTAGCAGCCGGTTAGTCGCACCAACAACGTAGCCACAACATCACAGCGTCACCAACTTATTGCTTATAGCTCTCTAAATGGACACAGTTCTGGCATTGTCGTCTTCTTGATTTTCGTCTACGTGGCAGCTGAAACCCTACCGCAGTGGCCCACACCTCACCGTTCCCACCATTGCTCGCTTCCTTGCCCGCCTCGTGCTTGCCGCCATTATTGTCAGCACCATCCTAAATCTCCTATATCCCAAAGGCCTCCTCAACTACTTTCTCCGGTCCTCGGGACACCACCCCTTACTCAGCATTCCTTTCGCCTTATCACACCCTTCCGCTTTGGCAACCGCACTCACCACTTCTCTCAAAGTCACCACCACCCTACCAGCACTATCCCCACCACGCCTCAACTCCGTGTTCTCTCCCTTCAGCACCCTATTCTCCCTCTCCACCCCTCGTATCTCCTCCTACAACCTCTCATTTTCCCTCTCCAATTCCTCTTTAGCTTTCCACACCCAATCGGCATGATCAACCCTTATCAGTCAAATGCACGATCTCTTAATCTTTCTCCTCCCACATCTACCAATTTTTCTCCTTAATATCCAGTTTCTACTCGAGCTCAGCGACCCTGATCTCGACATTTTCCTCGTCCGGTCTTTCTCCGGCTGCCTTCAAGCGCATCTCATCAGAAGCATCTCTCAGGGCTTGCGCCTCTACCTTGATCTCTCGGGATTGGCGAAGGAAATATTGCTGCAAGTCTTCTGGAGAGGCATCTGAGTCGAGGTCTTCGTCGGGCTCTGACAAGGAGTCTGATAACGCTGGCGGGTGTGCCTGAGGAGAGACAGAACAGAACGAGTAGGCTTGGACTGGGGAGCTGGTGTTGCTCCCACCATTAACCTCGTTGTCCGAAGTCATGGTTGCTGCGTATTAGTCAGACCTTGTCCAAAGCTGCCATATGAAATAAAAGTCCGAAAAACTGACCGAATGGCAAAACTACTTTGCAAGTAATGGATATCATCTTCATAGGTTCGAGATGGTCTGAAATGGCCGCCTTTTACTGGCGGCTGTGCTGTGATGATTGTATGCTTTTTGTTGTTAGTAAACAAATCCGCAGACTTTGAACGTTGTAATTACCACGTTATTGTTTACACCCTTCGGTGCCTCAGTTCTCACTCCACAGGGTACCAAACGTTCATCAGCGCCTTCAACTTGCGATAGCCTCCATCAGGACCACAATCCACGTCCTCCTCCCATGCTTTCCAACGACCTAGAACTCCGACAATACTCGCCAGAACCATAGCAGTGAGCATCATCGTGATACCAACAAGCTAGTACTTCGAAGTCCCCATGGATGGGACTCATTTATGTATATGTCAACTCTTCCAGCCTCAAAATACTGACCACCCGCCACTTCGAGCTCCGTATTCCAGGCATCATCAGCGAGCAAACGTCTACCATCATCGAACAACAGCGTATCATATCCCCACCAATCAAATGTCATACTGGCGAAAAACACCCAAATGAATGACTTTCGAAGAGCAAACCGAGGAGCTTGTCTAGCTTCAGGGGAGGCCGAAGGAGGTTGAAATGGAAATGGAAATTTATCTCAAGGAGGCAAGGAAGAGGAGGAACGAAGTAGTGGAACTAAAGAAGAAGCTTGGGGACAAGATGGGGGAACTGAGCAGGTGGGAGACAATTTAATCTCGTCATTTTGGTGCAGGAAACGACCATTCTCTCCCTAGTCCAAGGTGGGACAGGCAGGCCATCACCAGGCACATTCCCTCCCCTGGGCTTCCATAGCCCCCTTAGCTTGCATTAACCTCAACTCCTTCGCCAACCAGTTATCAAAAAAGCCTCACCTGAATCTCTCCATGAACTAGCCCCAGGCTACACGATAAGCGCATGAATTGGTAGACTGCAATCACCGAAGAGAAGCTCAGGTATGGCTCTCATTTCATAGATAGCCTCTAGATGGTATATCTTTACACATAATCATACCCTAATCATCCCACCTCCGCTTCTCCTTCGGCGCGTCCTCCTCCGCTTCAACCTTTCCGTCCTCCTGACTATCCCCAGAAAGAAGTTTCCTCACCTTCCCACCCTCAACCTTATTCATCATATTCTTCTCCTTCGCCACCTCCCTCGCCGCCTTCCCCCTCGCCTCCTCCCTAGCCAACTCCCTCATCTTCATCTCATCAAACAAATCCGCACTCTCAAGACTCACCTTCCCAACCGGAATCTTCCTCACAAACGCCCCACCAACCTTCCCAATCCTCTTCTTATCGAATTCCTTCCCATCCTCCCCCGCCTTCTTGCCCTCCATCTTCGCCCGTTTCCTCTCCGCCGTCTCCCCAGTCCTATCCTTCTCCACCATCGCCGCATTCTTCCTCTCGAGAACAGCGATCTGGTTACACCTCGCCACCTCCCCCGCCGCCTCCAGCACACCCACATCATCAAAATACTGGCCCACAACCTGCATGCCCACCAGCAGTTCATAGTTCTGCACCCCACTCTCCACCGGAATACTGACTGCCGGCAACCCAGCAAGAGAGGCGGGGACGGTAAAGATATCGTTCGCCCACCCTAACTTCAGATTTTCCTTAAGCTTCTCCTCCGTCGCTTGCTCGCTTAGCCCTTTTCCGTCGTTATTGGCTGTCGAGGATGCGGATGTGAGGGAGGAGACCTTTGGAGGGCCGCGGGGAGCGGTGGGGACGAGAAGGATGTCTATTTGCTCTGGGCCTAATTTATCCCGAAGCTTTAACTCCTGCCCATCAATACCTGCCATGTCACTAAGATCGTATTGGCGATCTGGATGAAGTGGATTCGGGCAGGCAAATACTCTATCGAAGTCGCGCTGAACTAATGATCTGATGCGCTGGGCTTGAAGGAAGTAGTTGTCCATCGATGATGCCGAAAGGGCAAATGAACCTAAAAGGATACGTCGTTGCACTTCTGAGCCGAAGAAGGTTCCGCGGTGTGCTGAGTATAGGGGCTGATTAGGGGGGGGTGTTAGTATAGGAGGTAGAATGGCGGCGTCTGACTGTGAGACAGGCGACGTAGCATCTTGCCCCTCTTGCGCTTCCGGCGTCGGTGCCGGTGGTGGTGTCCCAGGCCCATACCGCACACCATCATACTTCGCCAAATTACTACTCGCCTCACTCGCCGCAATAATATAATACGCACTCAGCGCATGCCTCGTGCTAGGCAATGAAACAGGAACCAAGATATGTCCCTCCTTCTGACAAGCTTTTAACACCCTCTTCCACTGCTCTTGGACGCCCCTGCTTTTCCCACTCAACTCCTTAATTTGATACTCCCTCGGCACCCCAATCTTCAACTTCCTCTTCCCATCCACGCCCACCTTCTTACTTCTCTGATACTGAGCTACCACCTTCTTCATCCGCCTCCTACTCTCCTCAGACACACATGTCGGGTCCCTGGGGTCCGGCCCGTCAGCAGCAAGAAATACCTCCTGGGCTGTCTCCACCTTATCTGCAATAACCCCCACGGTATCCAGAGAATTTGCGTACGCCACCACACCCCACCTACTAATTCTCCCATAAGAAGGTTTGAAGCCAACAGTCCGTGTATAACTCGCCGGCAGCCTCACACTCCCGCCCGTATCGGTACCCAGCGCCGCCCTAAAGGCTCCACTAGCCACCGCTGCTGCCGATCCGCCAGAACTTCCTCCAACCGAGTATGCTGGGTTGAGGGGGTTTCGGACCGGGCCCGAGGAAGGGGAAAGGGTGTGGGAGCCCATGCCGAATTCATCGAGGGTGGTTTTGGTGGTGGTTGTATAGCCATTGCGCTCTAGATTTTGAGCGACTGTTGAGGGAAAAGGTGAGAGGTAGTCGGTTAATATGTTTGACGAGCATGTGGTTGGTAAGCTGGAGGTTGCGATGTTGTCTTTGATTGCTATGGGCTTTGGGGGGTCGGGTTGTGATACTGTGACTGGTTAGTTCTTAGGCTGTCGGATGGAAAACGGTGGGGAAGGTGGAGGAGAGGAAGGACGAACATGCGCCTGGGAGGGCAGAGGTGTATTCGTTGTAGAAGCCATTAGGCGGTGCGTGTTTGAGCAGGTGCTTCAGCGCTGTTGGGTTGCGGGAGCCCATCTGGGCGGCTTTCTCGGAGGGTCTGCCCTATCTCTAGAAACCCTTCGTGTGGGCGCAAGTAATATGTTGCGCGCGCCAACTGAGAATGTCCTTAGCCGGTTGGCGCAAGCACAGCACACTCGTGGAAGCGCAATTGATTGAGGTACCTTGGTAGATGTCCTCGTTCCGCCGAGACAAAATTTGGAGACATGCGGCACACGGCCGCGATCATGGGGTAGATTATCTTATCTTATCTTGGGTGTGCGGAAGCTACACTAAGCCCTCCAGGTTGCGGCTTGCGCGACCGAGAGCTTTGAGCATTGAATTCGCGATAACAACATGAGGTGATCACTCCGTGCTTACAATTAGCACGACTACATACATCTACTTTGAAAAAGGCATTGGCGGATACACTACTACAAAGGACGACCGTAGCCTGAACCTCGTCGGTCGAGCTCCCCCCGCCCACGATTAGACACCACAACCGTAACCATTATCCACCTAAACTACACAAAGATGCGGCAAAAACACATCCCCTCCACCGTTTCAGCGCTTCTAGCTGGTCTAGCAGCTTTGGCTTCTGCTAAGCAACCATCGTCCCCTGAGGCGCCAAAATCTCCGCTCCGCGACCTCGTCTGGGGACAGCTCAACATCATCCACACAACAGACACCCACGGCTGGCACGCCGGGCACCTCCTCGAACCAAACTATTCCGCAGACTGGGGCGACTACATCTCCTTCGTGACACACATGCGTCGCATCGCAGACGAGAAAGGAGTAGACATCTTGGTTATCGACACAGGCGACCGCGTGGACGGCAACGGGCTCTACGACGCTTCAACCCCCAAAGGTTTATACACAAGCGAGATATTCAAGCAGCAGACTGTGGATGTATTGTGTACGGGAAATCATGAGTTATATGTGAAGGTGACTGCAGAACGGGAATACAACGTCACAGTCCCGAATTTTAAAGACAGCTACCTATCATCAAACCTCGATATCATCCGCCCCGGTCTCGAGGGTGGAGATAGGGTTCCTATGTCCCGTCGCTATAAGATCTTCAAGACGCCAAACCAGGGATTAAGGATTCTCAGTTTCGGTTTCATATTCGACTTTAACGGAGGCGCACCAAACGTTTTCGTCCGGCCCGTGTCTGAGACCATCAAGGAAGAGTGGTTTCAGTCCGCAATCCGCGAACCCGATATCGACGTCTTCATTGTGATAGGCCATGTCGCACCAAGATCTAAGGAGTGGAAAGCAGTCTATGAAGAGGTTAGAAAACGGCATTGGGATACGCCGATACTGTTTCTGAGTGGACATAGTCATGTCCGGGATTTTGTGCAGTTGGATTCTAAGGCTGTGGCGCTGCAGTCGGGACGGTATCTCGAAACTGTTGGCTGGCTGAGCGTCGACGGGATAACGAAATCCTTATCATCGCCGGACAATTCCTTCAACGATGAAGGTAGCGACGACACCGAAGACCAGAAGCAGGAGGAGGACACAGCGGAACTAAGGAAAGGGAACACCAAGACGATTACCTTCAACCGCCGCTACATAGACAACAACCTGCACTCCTACCACCACCACAGCAAACTCCTTGCCACCTCTTCCCCTCCCTTCGACACAGAACAGGGTCGTAACGTGTCATTCTACATCGCGGAGAAACGCGAAGAGCTTGATCTGGGAAAGACCTACGGCTGCGCGCCCCGAGACTTCTACGTCAACAGAGCCCCATATCCACATCAGGATAGTTTGTTTACCTTGATGGTAGACAGACTGCTCTCTGACGTATTATCCGAGCCAAAGCACGGGACCGACGCATTTCAGAAGCGGGAAGAACTCTTCGCAGCCACGCATCAAGCTCAGAACAATGAAGAGGGGCAGAAGGAGAGGGAGAGGCTGGGGCACAAAACCCCCGAACGGGCAACCCTCGACGCCAACAACGCTGCCCGACGGAAGGTGGCGCTCATGAACACAGGCGGTCTACGCTTCGACGTGTTTAAAGGAAAATTCACCAGGGATAGTGTATACATTATAAGTCCGTTTGAGAATCAGTGGAGGGTGATAAGGAGGGTTGAGTGGGGTGTGGCTAAGCATGTACTGCCGTTGATTAACTCCGGTGGCGAAGTCCTCAAAGCACTCAAGGAGAGGGGTGACTTTGTGGACGATGTTATGAAGGATGGGATGGATGGGGTGCCGGTTATACTGAAGGAGGCTATCGCTGACCTTCCCGCTGACCTGGACGAAGAGGAGATGTTGTGGAGGGGGAGTGTGGTGGGGAGCCTTGAGGTGTTTGGGTTGGAAACGAGGTATATGAAAGCCAAGAGGGCAGTGAAGGTTGGGAGGAAGAGGGGCGATAAGGTAGGTGGGAGGAGGGACGGAGAAAGGGTTGAGGAGGTGGTGAGATTGCGGAAAGACATTAGGGAGAGCCGTGGGGAGAGAAGAGAGAGGTTAGGAGAGGGAGGGAGTGCGACAAGGTTGACAATGGAGGGCAGCGACGGAGCTCGGGATTTGAATTTCGACGCGGACAACCAGCCCATCCTCACACCCTGGCTCGCACCACCCGAGCAGATAGCCTGGCGCTCCGACCGCCTGGCCTCGCAAGAGAGTCAAACAACCATGGAGCAACAACCCTTAGCTGGAGATAGGCAGATGCTGACGCCTGGCTATACCACGCATGATGATGCTGGAGATGATGGGGATGATACGGTGCATTCATCTGTTTCCTATTACAAGGTTCCGAGTGCTATTCAGGCGAACATCGGGTTCGAACACACGACGGAGCTCAAGGATACGGATGAAGTCGACGTGGTATTCCTCGACTTTATCCAGCCCTGGGTCGTTCTTGCCTTGAGGTATAGCGGGAAGAAGGTCGTGGCGGACGACGTCGAGTCCTACCTTGACGGTAAAGGTTTCACGACGATGATTAAGGGATGGGTGCAGGAGAATTGGAAGGGAGAGTGCTGAGACAGTGGCAGGGTGGTGCAGGGGCATTTCCTTCTGTCTTTTTTTTTTCAGAGCGGTTGTCTTCGTTGGTCCTGTTCTTATATTCTTGGATAGGTCATGGAGTAGTTGATGTGAGTGGTGTCGTACCGATACACATTAGCGAGGCAGGTAATCTTCATAAAGCGTTGCATAAGTGGATTCTGCTGAGCGCCATCTCATGTGGGTACATACAGTAGGGTGCCAGAAGTATTGGTACGGTCCACTCATTCACAGCCCATGTAATTGTGCGCCGCTTTAATAATTCAATACTTTGAATACCACCCGTTTGCCTTCTTGGGTGATTGAGCGCTCTTTCGCTTTCGTAACTGTGTACCGAACAATTGATTTAGCTAGTTGATGTTTGGTTGCAATCCTTTGAATCCTTTGAATCCCTTGAATCCTTTGAATCCCTTGAATCCTTTGAATCCTTTGAATCCTTTGAAGGGACCATCCAAGGCTATGAAGTTCAAGAATATGGCCTCGCAATTGAGGTGCCAGCTCAGGGCGTTTGATACGAGGAGGCATTGTTATCGTTGTTGAATATCTACAGAATCAAAACGGGAAATATTAAAGCAGCGTTCAATTATATGGGCTGTGAATAAGTGGGCCATATGAATACTGTACTTCTGGCACCCTACTGTACCGTACACTGCGGGGAAGAAGCGGGCATGAAGCGGATAACATTGGATTGGACTTGGTGTTCATTGCGAGGTAGGAGACAATGTCGTATGTTAGTTTGCCGTAATTATACGAGCTGCCCTGCTGCCAAAGGGGACGTGCTCAAGTGGGAAATATAGGATGTCTATTTGTCAGCGTAAACATATCGGGCGTTACTTAAAGCGAAATCTTCAGCTATTGTTGACGGTCTCCGGAGATTGGTTCCAAGTCAGTGGGGATAGCAGCCATGCTTGGCGGCTGCTAAATTGTGGCCCTCGGCACGAGCTTGCTTGCACATTTGATAGATGCGCCAAGCAAGCTTATCCCACCATAGTTAATGAAAAGATCCTGGATTCGAGGTCATCGTTGGGGAGTTGAGCTGTGGGTTTAAGCTTGGTCCCGCGGGAGGGGCCACAGAGCGCCACAGAGCGGCTGTGGCAGAGGGCGCGGCTGTGTGCGCTTTCTTATCAATGAACACTACTTCATACTTGCATCATAAGCAATTTGACTGTAAATCGAATTGTTTCCACCACGGTGCCCCGGGCTGCGAGTCGGTTCGCGCTTCGTGGAATGCGTGTTCATCACGTGCGGAGTCTCTGGAACGACTGGGTTGACTCGGTGTCAATTCATATGTAGAATGCCCAAAGGATTGAACGGTGGTCTTGGACTGAGTCTCTCCGTACCTGCCATTGTCCAATCATTCCTGTTGAAGATGCGTAAAAGATAAAGGCGGGAGGAAAAGAGTCATCCAACTCTCAGTGATACAATGAGTCTTTGGTCACAGTAGGGCTGCATGAGGGTGATGCACGATTCGCAAGGTTGCTGTCGGACGAAGCGGTTGGTGGCAAAGAAAGGGGATGGCGGAGTTAAGCGAATGATCCATTATGGAATAGCTCCTATCTTTTCAATTACACTTTCCAGCAGTCTCTTATTCGTACTCGTCGCAGTCACATCGATCACCGCCTTTCCCACCTGCCAAAGTGAAGTTGCCCTAACCACCGGACGAAATTTGGCCGTCTTATACAAGCTTCGTGCGGGTACTGAGCAACAACTAAAGTCGGTTAATTGTCCTGAAGAGGCAGCGGCGAGAAAATGACGCTAGGCTGTGCCCGCCGATGGACTAGGCTTCTCTAGGCGATAGCACAGACCCTAGCAATGGAATCCGATCGGAGGGGGGGGGGGGGGGGGGTGGGGGAAGGGGATTGAAATCCGATGGTGGATCGTGGGAAGTTGCAATGGAGGATGGAAAGATGGAAATGTGGAATTTAGGCGACAGTGATGGTAGAACGGAGGGAAAAAGCAATGCGGTAAGAGTATAATACTCGATAGCGATACCACCACCGCTATAACCTTATGTTACATTCAGTGTGGTTGTCGCTCCGTGTCAACGCTCCCTTCCGCATCTTGCGGATGAGGCAGATTGATTCGGCAGAGCAGGGCAGGGGTGGCATCCAAGGTGGGGAGGCCTGACAGCATATTATACCCAATCGCAACTCCCCAATGTATTCGTGTTTTGCTTCGCCGTTTCCCAATCGGGCACGCCGCAAAGATCCAATCACAATCTGCCATTGTCAGCTGCTGGACAGGGGTCCCCTGCTAATTTTTGGTTGCAACAGCCCACCATGTCAACCTCAAGTCGCCAAACTTAAATTGCTGACTGCCCGGTTGGCTCGCCGCGTCTTTTTGTTCCTTTCTTACACTTTTGCGACAACAGCCGATTGACTCTCAGTATACCAACTGACTTGCTAACCCTCGCAATTGTAGCTCTGTACAAAATCGTAAGACCTCGAGTCCCTAAGGGTTGACATAGGCTTTTTCAGGCTATCACACCTCGCTAAGAACCAGCCACACCACCAGTATTCGGTACTTGTACGAGAACGACAACAACAACTTTGTCGTCATGAATTCGCAACCCATACCAATGGGGCCGACGACTCTGACCGTCACTCAGCTGCATCTGGGTGCTCAGCTCATGTGGGAGCCAGAGGTCGGCACTCCAGAGCACGACCGCCGCGTCGACGCCTACATCGCCGGCCCAGGAACTCTCCAGTCCAAGCGCGCGACCATCGCATGTGACTTCTTCACCACCGTCGAGGCTACTTCCATGCCATACCCATTCACCCGCACCTACCACGTTTCCATCCCGATACTGAGCCCAGCTGCTTCTTTCGAATCTTTCGGCTCCGTCTCCAGCATTGGGTCCTCCATACCTGTCGCCAAGATCGGCACAAAGAGAGCGCTCGATTCCACTCCCCCAACTACATCGGCACCGAGCAAGCGTCTGCCGGGTTTCTCCATCATGACCAGAGATGGCGTTGATATCACGGAGAACCAGTTCCGCGGTCCAAAGACCAACGAGCAGCGCAAGCACGCTGCGAAAATGAGAAAGTTGGGCGCTTGCCCGTCTTGCAAGAGAAGGAAGCAGAAGTGCGAGCCATCTCACCATCGCCCATCTGCTGCTGCGACTCCTATGGCTACTTCAAGCTCACAACAATCAGGGGTACCATCATTAAGTGGCCTGTCACCGCAAGGATCACGCGTGGGCATTTCTCCGAAAAGCAGCGTTGTTGCTGCTATTACGCCGCCAAATGCAATACTCCAGCTTGATCAAGGGAAGACGGGAGCAAGTTGGATGAAAAACTTTGCGATTGACGAGTTCATGGCGAGCGGCGACAACCTGTTGAGCATGGAGATGTTCGATTCTGCCGCACCACTCGAGGACTGGGCCGTCTCCCAGCTACCGATGGGTCAGGACTTCGATCTCTTCCCATACGACAGCCAACTTGACTTTGATAACAACCTCTTTGCCAACACCCCGTCGCCACTGATTGAGGGCATGCGGACTCCACCGTCTCTGCACTCGTCACATCAGCCCACGCCTCTAATGACGACCCCACGACAGCCACAACCCCCGTCCCAGGGGGGCTTCCAAGGACAACCATTCGTGCAGAATGGCAAGTACTTGGGTGAACTCTGCGGCGGCGCCATGAACCAGTTCGGTGATACCGGCGAATTTTTAGACCATGAACGAGATCAGTACTACTCGTTCCAGTCCTTTGATGGACAGAATGAGGCGGTGCATGCCCATGCCAACCTTCGGGGCTCCAAACGAACAACTAATTCGGGAGTACCGGTTGGACTAGTGAGCGCATCGGTCTCGGTGCTTTCTGGTGCTGCTTCGCCATGCCATTACTGCGACGAGTCTCGGAGCTCAAATTCAAGTTCAAGTCCTGGCTCAAGTCTAAACTCATGCCTCGACTCGATTTTCAGCTCAGACGCTGGGGGTGTTCTGGCTATGAATTCACAGAGTCCGTACGTGAGCGGGTCGGGCGGCTTGCCAGACGGCAGGACGCCGCCACTGCGACCACGTGGACCTCATGTCGCTCGCGATTATCCGATTGAGATTTCTGCGCATAAGGCGACGAAAGCGAAGCGCACCAGCATCGTCAATGTTCAACCATTTGTGGTCGATACAGCGACTCCGCATCTGGATCTTACTGTCCTTAGGGATGTCACCGGCTCTCCACTGGATATCCCCAATGTCCATGGCTCCCACGCCAACTCAGCAAGCGCCAATCTCACGGCTCGACCTCGCAGCGAACATGCAACCAAGGTTTTTACGTCTGTGAATGTCGAGTCAGCTACTCTTGTAGCCGCTCAAGAACAGCCTCGTCCCCAACCAGTATTAGTCTCAACCAAGGCCTCGGCCGATTCACCAGTTAGCATCACCAGTTTCGTCCGAGCACTTCAGCCTTCGGCAGCGTCCTGTTATGCAGACTATTTCCGCGTCAGACAATCTCCACCTATCACTCCGCAACCAGACCAAGAAACGGAGCAGCAAGGTCAATCCGTATCAACCACATCTACCAGAAGGTTGGGCGCGGGTTACAATGCCGTGTTTACGGCGAGTGGCTTCAGTGCTTCTGGATTCTCCGTGTTTGCTGGCAATTATGCTGGGAACGATGCTGGAAATGATGGTGGATATGAAACGAGTGTGACTGCGGTACATGCCTCAATGAGGATTGCCGGTATGCTTTCAAGCCTCATGGCGACGAATGCCTCGAGATCTCCTGCGTCGACCACGGCCCAGTCGTTTGCGGTTGCCCTCTACATGGGTATCCTTGCGGCGGTGTACACTCTATCATCTTCGTTGGTGGTAGGTGTACTTGCTGTGTTTGGTCAGGCCATGCTTTCCGTCTTTGCAGGACAGTTAAATACCATCTGGGGAATAGTCTCTGGCGGTATCGATACCCTGCTTAAGTTGGATATGATTCCGACAACTCCGACAAGTTATTGGTCGAATTGGAGCTTTAATAATTTCTTGGCCGAGGCTGAGAATATGGTGACGGGTACTATGCAGAGGTTGGGGAAGAGTTTGGATGGGATGATGTCGCCGTCCAGCACTCCGTATAAAAATGATAGAAGTGTAAGGAGCGTGGCGGAGAGGAGGGGGAATGAGAATAACATGAATTGGTGTGGGAGAATGAGTGGCTTGATGACGGGGTTGAGGTTGAGGGTCGGTATTTGTTAACCTATTTGCGGACCGAATAAAGGTCTGTGGACATGGCTGACAATGTCGGTGAGGAGGAGAAGGGATGATTGTTTGAGCGAAAAGAGCGAGCGAGGCGTTTGGCGTTTGCTTATATTGTGGACGATATAGATGAGAAATGAGAGATGGATGCGTGCTGGGTTGATTCCCGCCGCGAGAGAGATTTGCTTTCGTCTTTATACTGTTTATGGGTTTCTTTCCACGACATACTTAGCATTATCGAACGGCTAGCTTAGCTATTGCCAAGGGTTATGAGGGGATAGATCATCTCTACAAACCCATCGCCTGGTGTCGACCGACTCGAGCATACAATACACTGTTTGCAATACTTCATACCTCTTGCGATTACATGATTCTTTTAGTGGCTCCCTTCGAGTTAACGAAGCCAGATGACCCGTTGTAAATAGTCCCACTGCCGGCGGCGGTAGCAACGGCAACGTTGTCAAGGACAAAACACTCTCCAAATCTGCAGCTACTGCCAACATCAACAACAGTATCCCTGTCAGCTACCGGCCACAACAACCACTCCGCTCCTCTACCTTCCCCTCTTTGCCTACATCATGGCGCTGTCTACTTTCACCTTTCTTCTCCATCAGCCATCAACATCACCACAGCTTCATGGCGGTTGTCATTCGCGGTCGGCTGGCGACGGCAGTAACGACAGCAACGACTCCGTGGGTCTATTTCCCGACCCGGCGTCACACTGCGGTCTGCCTTGCGGCTGGTCTTATCTGCATCAGTCATCAACACAACTACAACAATCCCACTACACTACCATTCTCTCCGGGCTGGCTGATGACTACAGCAACGACTTCAAGCCTCTACTTCCTGTACTCAAGTCTACATTACAATGCCGTCCAATGTTGTTCCGGCTTTTGCCCTTCCTCTTTGTCAGACATCAAGATCACTACAACCTCACCATGTTCTCGCGTGCGTGAGCCTATCTAAAAAGTTGCAGCTTTTCGGTGCACTGTTTTTCAATCTACGTCGAGCCCAGGAAGATATTGCGGTGAGAAACGTGCTTACTCATTGATCTGAGAATCCACTCACAACTACGGTATCCTTCCTTCACGCATGGCGCCAGCGGACGCTGAGAACATACAAGACCAAGACATCTTTCAAACGACCTTACCTGGTCAATTTTCGTGTCTTTAAGATCAAAGCACAATCTGCCTGACTTTGTCTCAGCCGCAGCACAAAGACACAAAGCGAACAAGAAATCTACGAGCTTCGAATCTTTATGCGTGTCTTAACCTGGCACTGATCGACTCTCAGATATAAGTACGGCCTCGGCGCACTCTCCCTTCTGCACATATCTATACGCCTCCTCCTTACTATACCCCAACGACGCACTCCACTTCATTGTATCGGGTCTCAAAATGCAGTACTCGCCCCTTGCGATAGCCGTCCTCCTGGCCACCTCGGGCCTTGCGCACCCAAAGGGACACCCACGCTTCAAAGGGCATCGTATCCGTCCCGTCCCGTCACCAACAAGGGCGATCTCCGCTACTCTCGCTCCTGGGACGTTGGGGGCGAGCGCTCCCCCAATTTTGCAGGGGGGAGCCGCGGGGGCTGCCACAGAGGCAGTCGAGTCAATCTCTCCCCTCACGAAAGGGGTAAAGGAGTTAAAGGACATGAAAGAGCATCCTACATCCGCTGTCGAGCATGAGGAGGAGAACGCGGACCGCTGAGGGCTGGAAGTAGATAGCGGGGAGGTGGAAGGAGGTGATAGTGACAGCAGCAGATGAGAGAGTAGTGGGGGCAGTGTTAAGCGGAACCGTAGGATCTGTGTTGGGCGTTGATTAATAGCAAGTAAAAAAGGGAAGCACGACGAGCAGATAAGTTTTGTATTTGAGTCTATTGTACTGCTTACAGTGGCATTATTATGTGCTTGTGTGGCGGTCTGATAAATAGTACGTTTATAATAGTCTTCTCTAGACCTCTCTTACTTCCAAACTATGGACTTCGGGTCCTCAAGCGCAAGACGAAACGTAATCCCCACTATCTGTTGAACTTAGGGCTGCTCCTGCAGTCAAACGACAGTCCCGCGTCCTCGGACACGACAAACGGAAGGCAAACGCCCTCGAGGGCAGCAACCGCACGATGCCGCCCTCAGACGGATCCATGGCGATGCGCACTTACAAGTAGGGAGGAGATCGCAGAATTAGAATAGCAAGCAATAAGACATTTTTTCCATATCTACTTACTCCGTTGCTCCCCGCGCGGCCAGCACAGTCGCTAGAGCGGCCTGATCGCAACACCATCTATATCACAGGTTGCCCAAAGTTCGCAGTCCACAGGCACATCAATTCATCCTCGGCCTGATTCATGGCAGGCGGACCGCCCTTCAAAATCTTTCGTCACTGTACGTTAGTTTACTGTAGTGGTTTGCACGGTCGGAGCGTTGGCAGAGATATGCACGATGGTGACAAGCTGGAGGTGAACGTTCGCCTGGTTGCTGACAGAAGACGTGTTGCTCACAACAGTTAACAAATCAAAAAGTATTTCTGGCCAGCCACGAGCTTGGTAGTATGGCAAATCGCTAGTGTGGGGTGAGGCTGTAAGGAGTTTTCCGAGTCGTCATAATTGGTTATTGTTGAGCGGAATGTGCTGCTTGATCCCTTGGTTCTGTGCTGGATGGGCAACTTAATATAGCAAAACAATCTTGTATTCGGTCAGTTGGATCTCTTGCTGGGTCCTTTGGAAGCAGTAAATTTGTGTGCAGAAGTAGAGAGAAGACGTGGTTGTTTGGGTTATAGTAAGAGCTCTCAAGCTTCTTGCTCTTCTTTCTCACCGAGGCCAGAGGTCAGGTCCGCATTCTATGACATAAAGGACCGCTCAAGGTTTCGTGGATCGGTGGATGCTCATTCTTTGGCCACTAGCCTTGGGTCAATGAAGATCTTGCACCTTCAGAAGACAATACTGCAAATACCTGTCTTCATGGCAGCCCATAAAACTAAAACTTGGCCCTAAATTTAGGCTTAGGTTTGTAACGTAGACGTCTAGAATGGCACGTAGATAGTAAAGTAGCAAGCAATGTATTCAATTTCAAAACTGTAGGGAATCTACACAAACGGATCTACCCTTTTTGCTCTGCTTTGAGATCTTAACAATTTTGAACTCTGCTTAGCGGGTTAGCTAACATAGCTCTTGTTCTTGGAGCGTTAACTTCTGGTATTAGGATTGGATGATAAAGTGTTTGGTAAATAGCACTAATTAAACCTCGCAGGTCTACAAGATATATGGATGATGATCAATGATACTGTGTAGAGGTGTAAAGGTGAGAGCGAGGTTAATGAGGGCGCGGGCTGATTCGGCACAGGTACCTCGTCATCATCACACCGTGGCAAGCACGGATTAAGGTCAAAATGACGATACAAAGTGCGCCTTGGGGGGAAACTGGGGGCGGAGATGATGCCAAAGTAGGAGAGTCAGGCGGTGCTGGATTTGCTGTCGTTGCCTTTTTGTGGCCTCTTTTTTGAGCAGCGTTAATAGAGCCACGGCCGTTCATCCTGGATACAGCAGCGTTAAAGACGGTGGGTTCCAAAGCCCAACTCCGGCCATCTACTGAAAATATCAGTATTCCAAGCATCGACCAGTTTTTGAGGCATCTCATTGAGATCGCCATAAGCATAAGTGCCGTTGAGGCAGCCATGGTCGCTTATGAGAGTGGCACCACTACCTGAGATTTTGAAGATTCTGGCCGAGTCTTATTGAATGGCGAACCGCATCAAGAAATGGAAGCAAACGGCAGTCCCGTTCTCTCAGTCGTAGTTCCGGCAAAAGGCTGGGGGACAGACAAACGAGTTGTACACAGGGGGCACAGCACGTCGCCGTCGACAAACGGGCTCCTCATCGAGCCCACGACGTATAAAGCCGCCAGTTGGACTCCGAATTATTATAGAATAAGCAAAATAGAAACATCTGAATTGAACCTGTTCCTAGAGTCCCCAGACACCCTGCGAGCCACTTACGTGCCAAATTGCAACAAAATTGCAACAAGTTTGAGCTGAATCTTAAGTGACGTTACCTGCTGCTCCTTAAACACCACTACATTCTTGGCTGTAGATGATTGGTTGAAAGCGACATGAATCCTGGTGATGATGTAAAGGCTTTTTCCATATGTGGTGTATAACGCGGTGATGGCTTTTAACTCTTACAACGGAAGACCGTCCCACATCTCATAGTTGAGAAGAGTCCCAAACTTGAGGTTTTTGCGAGGTATAGCTGAGTTGCGCTGCGGTACTGGAATGCCATCTGGATTAGGAGAACAGACAGCACAAGTACTCGCTTCGCCTTGGTAAGTAGCCCCTGAGGCAGATGATCGGTAATGTGCTGCGTCCGAATAGCTTCCAAGTTACTCGGAAAGTGTTTACAATCACTGGTTGTGAAACCGTGGGGCATAAGCTTTGCTCCGCAAAGACGGTCTTTGGCAATGTCAAAAGTATACAGTCCAGCAACGTATCGTTGGCTAGACGCAGGCGGAGGCGACGACGCTAACATTTTGTCACAATTACAATGAAGCAAAAGCGGAACTCGACGCACGGAGACGAAGAAGCTTTCAATTGTGGATACCGAATCACAAATTTGTCAACGAATCCGCAAATCCCCCGAGTTTGCAAATTGGTTGGCTGCTAGCTGACCAATTAACAAATCCGCTCAACTCACGCGTTTTGGCCATACAGCTCACTCCTTTCAACTTCAACACTAACCCTTGGCTGAGAATCCCCGGGGCAGCGAAAGGACCTGAACATTGAGTTATACTCAGTAGCAAACAATTGAAATACGGAGCTGTTAGAAGCATTCAGCTCCAAGCCATCTACTTTCCTCGTGGTTCTAATTCCACAATAGCCATGCTTGGTCGTTCAACTTGTGGATTCCAGAATTTAGTTGGCTTTTCCAGTTCTCAACTTCTTATCTCTGCCTCATGGAAGTTTTTTCCTTCACTACCATACTTAATGTTACAGACAATTAGTTTGTGAGTTCGCTGCTTACTTTGTGCTTCACAGGCCAAACGCCCATCTCAGATAACACCTCGTATATTCTTTTGACAAGCAGCAAAAATATCCAGATAAACGTGGCATGCGACTCACCAAGGTGGTAATAACAAAACCTTACCTACCTCGCTATCGCGCTATCGAATTATGCGTTACAACAACTACGATAAACATATAAGTAGCGCAATACTGCCCTCCTATCAAACCGGGCCTAGAGTGATATCGAATGACTCGGTGCTGACAGGAGCTGCAATCCACACAACCAAGCTTCATTTGCAACCCTCTTCCCCAAACCTGCGTTGCCTTTGACCTTGTTGTCTCAACCGGTTGTGCCTGCCAGGTGGAGGTGAAGGCAGGATCAACGACGATTATGATGGCAGAGAGCTGGTAGTGTAAATTTCCCCACTGTCGAGACCAGCGATGGTCATTACTTGATGATTGGATTGGACGGGCATGGGGAGGAATTCGTGGGGTCATGAAACCCTTGCCCACTCTCTCTTTCGTTATTTGTAACAATCCCTCTTAGCCTCAACGTTGTTATATACTCCTCATGGAAGCGGGTTATACTTATCACCGTGCTTAGGAGATGGTGAAGAAGGTGAATTGATCATGGGGGTATATAAAGACCTTGTGTATTCGAGACGATCTTCTTCCTCTGGCAAAGAAAGAGAAAAGCTGGTAATACCTTTATCAGCACTCGCCCGAACACTGTCTCACCCATCCCATCCGCCAGTTGCAGAAGATACGAATCCTACGAAGAACACAATAGAGGGCTAACGATAAACAACCATGAAAGCACGATAACAACAATAATAAATTTACAGTATGAAGGTGCTTACCTCTGTACCCACCTGCGTTATTGAGCAGTTAAAGTTAGTGGTCGACTGAAAGCTAGTGGTCGACTGAAAGCTGGTGGTCGACTGAAAGCTGGTGGTCGACTGAAAGCTGGTGGTCGACTGCGAGTTCGTCTCGGAACTTATTTGAGGCGACTTCGCCGCTCCATGGATCTATTATCCAGACAATTTTATTGCTTATTCCATCTCTTCCTCTTTCACATCGAATGTGCGTTTTTATGCCTGTCGCAGCCAAGGTATTGAACTTGGGGATTCATACTGAGCTGGCTTGTGAGCTGGCTAGTGAGGTGGATAGTGAGGTGGATAGTAAGCTCCACCTAGACTCTAGGTTGGGTGTCGATGTCGTGCAGTAGCTCCATTTCTCCCCTCCTCTTTCCACCTCGTTTCTTGTTTAAGCAACTAGGCTAGTAAGTAGTGAAGTTTGCCTCCTCGGCGGTGAGTCTCCTCCAAGAGCCTGAAACTCACCAGTTTGCACAGGTGCATTATCAAAAGGAGGGGTAGTTTTAGTTGCAGTTTGAGTTGACGCTAATACCTGGCGAAGTGCTGATCAACTGTGAATAGGAGAGGACCCACCGCGGGGTAATTGGTAGTTTCGCCATCTCCCTGGCCCTCTTTCTTTTGCTCGAGTAGTTCCTCGGCATTGGCCTTAGTTTTGCTCAGTTAATGTGGAGTGGTGAGTTGGTCACTTGACCTAATTAGATTGGAAGTTGATTGATGGAGGAGGAGAAAGGAGAAAGGCACGAGGGCGAGAACTGTCTCAATCAACCAAGGTCAGTTGAGACAATTGAAACCTTGTTATCGCACGATAAGTATCCGCGATCTCACCATGTAGGGCCTTGCGGCAAGCTGCAGCTCATGCTCCGTCTTTCCATTCCGGCATTGGCGCAGATGGCGCTCTAGCATGGCCCAATGTGGGAATATCACGGTCAATGCGGCGCAAAGCATGTTTGTGCGGGTGTCGGCGGCTCGCAGCGCATAGCGGCTTATGAGGATAGTGATGGGTGTGCCTGTGCCTCGATGGAGATCTACCCTGAAGATCCGGCAGGTGGTTGCTGCAAGGAGGGGGAATTGAATGTGGGAGGGTGGTAATGGCGGTGTTTTGTGATAGCGGTGGATTGTGATAGCGGTGGATTGTGATAGCGGTAAAGAATGAGTTTGATATAGAAGCGTGATTGAAGCAATTAACTACTTGAGGAAGAAACCGGGAGGACATGTCGCGTGATACAAACTGCTGAGCTGAGTGGTTATACTCGCCCCATATAGTGCTTGGAATGAGGAAGAAATGGCGGTAATTGCGCCAAACACGGGCGAATTGGTGTCCCTACCCACCAAGGTAGCCCGGTCCTCACTGAGGGGTACACGCGATAAGCACTCGCAACCCTTATCCTCCACCATCAATCACATCAGTGCCTCAATCGAGGTATTGTCTATTTGGCCTCATGACTGGCTCAATCAAGGTGGGTCAGATGTCATTTTTGCGCTATACTATGGATGTGATGAAGGCAAGGTTGGACACACCTCTCTTTGTCTCAGGTTGTTGTTGGCCGTCGAACAACGAATATTGGTAGGCTCCGTCGGCTAGGTGAAAACGACAATGGGCCTTGAATGGTGGTGAAAGTGCTCGTATTGCGGAAAGTGGAAGGTTGAGGAAAGTGCTCGTAGTGAGGAAAGTGGAAGGTTGAGGAAAGTGGAAGGTTTGTAAGTGAATATTGGAATACGTTAGTGTTCGGCCTATGCGATACTGAGTTGGCCCGAGTTGGCGCAGTAGGAGGGCGAAATGCACCGAACGTGGCAAAGCGTATTCCCCAGACGCAACAGAGCATGTGATGAGGATCCAATAATGGATGCGGCGGCTTTTAAGTGGTGGTGCTGCATCGATAGAGACGCAGCTGCTCATTGGGTCGGAGGATACTTGTTCACTTGGCCACTTGCGCATGGAGCATGTGTGAGAATCAGCCGCGGAAGACTCCGTCCTAAATGTAAAGCTGGAGGCGGAGTCTGGATACGATGTTGAAGTATGAGTACGCAGAGTAGGAGCTTGCGTCGGCGTGAAATAATCCATTGGTAAATCTTTTCTTTCCTAACCTTTCATGCTCGGTGAGGTGTTAGTATTGCCTCGATCTGGCATTGAAGGCGTGGATGCGCTAGTTCAATCTGATATGAGACACAGCCGTCACGCATCACAACGGCGTGTGGCCACCGCTCCATACTATAGGTGACGATATCCACGAATCAGAGTGATTATCGATAGTGCCGAGATAGCAGGATGTCTTCAATGGAGCCACATGACCTAGAGTACGGTGAGTGTTTGAGAGAGAGCCTTGGGCTGTGGGGCATAAGGCGGGGAGGCAGGCGACAGGCGACAGTATCATGAGGCAATGCGCACATAGCAGTGAAAGCGGGTTGCCTTGGTATACTCGTTGGTGAGTTGGTTGGCCTTTGATAGCTCGCCACGTTAGGCCTTTCAATGGAGCCCTTTCAATGGAGCCCTTTCAATGGAGGCCTTTTTGCTTGTTGGCTCTGCGGAGGCTTCCACATCTCCAAACTTTAGGCTCAACGGCGTCCATAACCTGGCGGGGCGGTTACTGTGTACGAGTAGGCTGCAATCATTCTTCACTGAGAAATAGCAAATAGCGAGGAATGGTTGAAGCAGTCTGCCCACCGGCTCCATTGGTGTGCTCAATGGAAGTGTTTAGATGATGATCTGATACTAACATCGTGGCTGCGCAACTGAGGATACTTGGGTACACGGTACGGCGAACGCTTACTTGCCGTCGTTAGGCAGCAGGACATTGGCCAATGGGATTTTTTCAATGGAAGCCTGTGGTTGCACTGTATCATGCAGTTGCCTCTTCTCAATCAAATAATCCTTACTTTCCTCTTTGGGTGTGCTGCATCATGCCAATCGGTTAGCACCAGAGGTCAGATGTCACCCAACACAGTCCTTGAGTCACAACCTCAGTGCATGTCGCCGCCGCCGCCGCCGCCGCCGCCTGACGCGTCTGATGAACCTTTGATAAGCGCCCTGTCTTTGGAACCGACACACCAGACAGCCAAACCGGATAGTCTGGAACCTTTGAATCACCTCTAATCCGCTGATTCGCCAATCGAGGCGTGACGCGGTGTTTCAAGGACATTCGGGCCAATCAGAGATCCCCGCGAGCAGACCTGGCCATTGGTAGTCGGTCACATCTCTGACACCCCGTATCGTGAAGGTTGTCACCAGCAAGTCAATTCCCTCGTACGAGCTGAGGATGACTGCGATGTGTGTGAAAGAAAGCACAATCAGCGATATCGTGTGGTGAGCAGTCTATCAGATCCTCGTCCATTGAAAGGGACGTTGGGGCATTGACTTGATTGGAACACTTCCACAGCGCTTACATGGGTGCACGAGCCTTATCCACCTTGCCGAGGGGGGTCCCCCCCTCCCCTCTCCCCCCCACCCCCCAGGGCGGCACATTGGACCCCTCGTTTTCTTTGCCCAAAGCACTGTGAACTGAACGATACATCGCAAAGGGGCCAGAACTGAATTAACACCATTTAATCGATCATTTAACCGATCATTTAACCGATCATTTTACCGATCATAATCCACCATTTAATCGACCATTTGATCGATCATTTAATCGATCAATGGTGGGATGTAAGTGTCGCACCAAAGATTGGTAGGCTAACAGCTAATCTATTTCCCTTTCAAGCATTTTCTTGGGTGATTATCCGCTTCTTTGAAGTCATCTAGCGCGACAGCTCGAGCTCAAGGGCCACCCAGCCCAACCATTCAGAGTTGTCATCAGACTAAGCTCGCACTATGCTGGAAGGGTTGCCTTGTGACAGCGAGCTTAGCCATATGGTATGCCGTCAGAATGTCACAATGAAGGTACAGCGAGTACCACGTCTGTTAGGCCACCGCTCAAGTGAATCTCTTCCCATGGCCTATGTCTTCACTGGCGAACAACAAGACACACTACTGCAACAGGTCTCGACGAACAGAGCACTTCAAACAAGCAAGTGGGACACGCATCGTGCGGCGCCTCCACAGATGACCGAACACGCCGCAGCACATAGTCACGCTCAAAGAACATCTCAGACATTCTGCCTGTGCGGTGTGTTGCCCTGTATAAGGAGCCACTACGCCCTTCTACTCCCGCTTTCACAATCTTTCGCGAACCTTGCATCACTCCAACAGCATTTCGCCTTCGACCATTTCGACTCGACAAACGGCATTGGCTCGCTAGCGCAATAAACCAACCGATTGAATCATCATCGTCGATTGTCGTCGATTGTCGTCGATTGGCGTCGAGCTTGCATTGACCGATACATAACGTCGACAAGGTCCGCTTTGTCCGAACGAAGGCAAAGAACCAATTCCACGATAGACTCAGCTTGACCGCACCTTGCCACCGCTTCTGCATCATTCGACCACAACTATAAGAGTCACAGTCAGGGATCCCGCATTGCGCAGCAACATTTCACATCGGACACACGAGCCAACCCCGAGCTTCGATTGAGTGTGGCGACGCATACCCATGGCTGACAAACCACCGAGCTCTTCCGCCACCTTCGACAGACATATTGGCGCCATATACCCAGCTCCTCGATTCCATTCGAGTCTGAACACTACGATTTTATTCAATCGACTCAATTGCGCACAAACGATGGAGTCAAAACACAACAAGATGGAGATGAGTTCGCTCATGTCGCCACCAGAGCCACAGCCATATGACACTTTCGATATGCGCGAGACCACACCGCCCATGTTTCAATCTCAGGACAAACGCGCGTCCCTCCCAATCACACTCCCACATATCCTCTCCCCGCCAGTATCACCAGAGACCAAACACCTCACTCACACCTCATGCATCACCGAGCAATTTAATACCAGCGGAGATCCCATCCTCTACCCCACCTCCACCTCCGAGAGTCGACACTCGCATCCACCACTTTTCCCCCCACCATCAACCACCTTTTCAGTAACCGTCGAAGTGGTAGAAAGCCACATCTCAGCACGCACGCAACGCAAACGCTCCACACCCGACACCTACATCCGCGACCCGTCCCCGCCCGCACCAGGTCGTGATGAATACCTCCTCGCCTTAGAATTCAAGGCCACGCTCCTCTCAGCCGCTCTCGCAGATCCAGTACGCTGGGTAAACCGCGAACGTCAGTACCTTATTGAGAATGCGAGGGCGAGGGCGAGGATGGCGAGCACAAAGAAGGTTGCGCATTCACCAGCTAAGAGAGTCTATCCTCAGCTGGCGCCGAGCCCGAGGGGTGTTCAAAAGAGGGTGGTGACGAGGCCGGTACAGAAGACACAGAGAGAGAAGAAGGTGAGGAGGGAGAGGTTTAGTGCTACACCCGAGACAGCGGGCGCTGGGAGGAGTAGGAACACGGGCACCTCAACTAGAGAAGACAAAGACTTTGCCTCCTTCCCCGACACGTGCCCGCCATTATCATCCTTACCTAGTCGGCCGAACTCGCTGAAAGTGGAGTGGAAAGGCGCACCCCTCGACCTCTCCGCGGAGCCGCATAAACACCTTCTGCATCCAGATGAGGTGCTACTCGCCTCAAACCTTAGGTTAGACTGCGCCACCTACCTTACCTCGAAGCGGCGCATTTTTCTTGCACGACAGGAGTGCTTTAGGGGCACCTGGGGAGCAGCGAAGGGAAAGAAGGAATTCAGAAAGACAGATGCGCAGCAGGCGTGTAAGATTGATGTTAACAAGGCGAGCAAGCTGTGGATGGCGTTTGAGAGGGTGGGGTGGTTTGAGGAGAGCTGGTGTGTTGAGACTCGGAAGAAGCAGGAAGGTGTTTGAGGTGTGACGGCGGATGGGGAAGAGAATGGTGATGATGAGGTGGGGAGGTGATGGGATGAGGTGACATGTTTGGCAGTGACAAGAGATGTCAACCGCTGTCAGAGCTATACACCTGGCACTTGTGGAGCTGTCAACGATGGCAATTGGAGAGGGTGGTGGCAGTGCCACCAACCCTCTTACCGAGGAGGAAGATAAGGGTCCTGCACCTCGGAGTCACGATGCTGGTGGTGTTCCACAAGCACAACTTCGAGAATACTGCCCTACTCGATCATGCAGGGTTATTCTCGTCCTTGCCACTTTGGGCCCGGTCCACATCTCATACTTCTCTTCTCTACACCGCATCGAGCCGAATTCGGCACGGCACATTCGGGTGGAATTCTTCACTCAACGATCTATACGATTTCCTTTCTTATTCTTACGGCACGGCACGATCTTTGGCATGGGAGGTAATACCATTTCGGTCTCGAGCTTGAGCTTCAAAGCCAGATCTTGCGCAGCGATCCATTTTCATCAGCGTTCGCATTTTTATTACGGATATAGGACGGAGTTTTGATCTCGAGAGAGTTATACCACGGCATAGCGATGAATGATACCAAGACTTTCGAGGAGAGATCGATTGTAGATTGCATTACACTGAGGCGAGCATGCGCAGAGGATACGCAGAGATTGATACAGGATGCATAGGAGATGCACAAGGTATGGAAGCTTCACAGCAAGTAGCATAGGTAGATGCATTAGGCACTACGGAATGAAAGAACAAGACCTTTTAACAAGGTCTATATCAATAGATGATGCGGATCCGCTACTGCTTTTTCTTGCCAAGTTTTTGTTGAATTGTGGTTCTCCTGGTCCATGCTTCATGTCGGCTTACACAACTCGCGGGGACGACTAACTCGTTCAAGCTCCTTCAAGGTTTTAACAACCCTTTTCTGTGCGTCATGAGTATTAATCTCTTTCCCCGTTCTCTCGTGTCTTTATGATGTTCGATATGATCCAACGTGGACGGAAGATCGTGCGGACTACCCGAATGTGGTGCGTTGACAACAAACCTATCACAGTATGAGTATGTCGTCTTGTGCTCATACAGTTTGACCAGGTGCTCTGTGGCTGCTTGGCCGTGCGCAGGACTTGCTCGCGTGCGTGCTTGACGTGCCCAAGTGCAAGGCAGCTCACTCGGCCACGATGGCTTGCTCGAGAAAAAAAAAGAGCGTGACGATTAGATCAGCTACTCGAGACTTCTTTCTACCTCCTTTTTGGGGAGCTTGGATTGGATGCCGCCTCGGTTGTTCATTCTTCAAACAGCAGCATTTAGCGATATCCATTCTGCTGAATTACTGAAAGAGCGCGAATGTGGTACGCGACATATGGCTGTTGCCGCCACTCCTTTGTTCGTTACCTGCCTGTTCGACTGCGATGAGCCTTTGTGATCAGAACCAGCCTGAAGCCGTTGTTTGCACTCTTTGTTCATGTAGCCCATATATTCAGATCTTTGTGGTTAGACTTTGGAAAACTGCTCTACCAGATGCCAACCGTTCGCACATTACAACACATTCCAACGCCACTCCGAATTCCAACTCTGGATCACCAGTGTAGACATCCTCAGGGTACTCAATCTGCTGTTTGGCCGCAACGGAGTTGAGATCCGGGTCCTTACAACTCCCATGGAGCCAATCCCGTTGACAAATAAGTGTATAGCGATGGCTCTTTGTACCGCACCGCACACGCACATGCATCCATTCTGGCTCGCCTCCCAGCTTCAACTTGCCAGGAATCTTGAGAGCAGTTATACAGCCAGCTGAAAACACCGTTGCGTCAGCTTGTGCTGATTCGCTAACAAGTTTCGCCTTCACTGCCTCTTGTGCTAGGCGCACATCCTCCTCAACGCTTTCAGAGTATCATTGATAGGGCTCAAATGCAGGGTTATCAGCCTCTCTCCCAAGATTGTAGTCTGGTGTCTCCGTTCTGGCGGCTGCATCCGCCTCAAAATCCTCCTCCTCATCTTTGTCTTCCTCTTCTTCTTCCTCGTCTTCTTCCTCATCTTCTTCCTCATCTTCTCCCTCTTCCTCTTCTTCTTCCTCTTCTTCTTCCTCTTCTTCTCCCTGTTCCTCTCCCTGTTCCTCTTCCTCCTCGCTCTCCTCCTCGCGACTAGCTGTAGCGGCTGACGCTTCTTCCGTTTTCGCTCCTTTCTCTTCTCCTTCCTCCACATTCTGCACCGGCTCATCCTCGTCATTGACCGGAGACGGGAGAGGTATGTATTCCTCAATATGGTTCTTCCAGAAGTGCGGCCGGTTGAAAACATGTTGTATTGTGCGAGCGGTTGGCATCTGATAGAGTTATTTTTGAAAGTGTAACTACAAAGATCTGAATATATGTGCTAGGAATTGAGTCGTTAGGACGTCACTCGCGATGTACCCGAGTAACTATGTACTGGAGAAACTGCAAGCCGGAGCCAAGCGAAGGCACACCATATGACACGACGGCCTTCCTACTCCAACAAAACTGAACAATTATCAATAGATAATCTGACTCCATCGAACCTTGAATACCCGATTATGACATGATCCTTACTCTACCTTTCGATCATATCTTAACAATATGGACTACATGAACAAAGAGTGCAAACAACAGCTTCCGAATCTCGTTGAGAGTCTTTCAAATACCAGCATGGTTGTGATGCATATGAACGTTTGTGATGATACGAAACGCATTCCCAACGCAAGCTGCATAGCGGGCACCAAATCTCTTCTCTGGCTTTCAACATATTGTGATACCAGGCTGGAGCTCAAAATGACGATGGCATCTCGACTTAGCAGCTGAGGCAGCATTCCGTTTCTTTGTTGATGTTACTTTGGTAGGGCCGTCAACGTTCTTGAGAAACTCAAGCATGAGGAGGTAACGCTCCTCGTCCCAGAGCTGCCTATTTGGGTGCTCGTCCAGGTAGGCAAGCCAATCGTCATTCCAGCTCGCTAAAAAAAAGGTTAACGCCGTCGATTGGTGGAGTGTGAGGCATGAGATGAGGGCCGTTTAGGCGAGTCGTCCCAATGTTGGTAGTACTAATTCTTGCGATCGAAGTGAGGTCAGAGCGAGGGGCAGGCATGGTGACGGCGGTGCAGTATCTGTCATAATCTTTAACTACAGTACCCTTACAACCCTCACTCCTCACACCCACCACAGCAGAAATCCATGCCGCAAGAGTGGACCTTGTGGCCCGCGGCCACGTTGTCGTGCTCAAGTGACTCCACACGAAAGCCGGTTGTGACAGGATTTGGCTGTCGTGAGCAACAATCGCACTCCCCGACGCGGCCACACTCAGCCATCAGGGCAATCTCCGCCGCCCGCGTCTTTATAGTTAGTGGTACAGGAGCCGGTGGAGTGTTAAGGCCTACATCTTGGAAAATTGCTGGGGCCGAGCTCTCCTGTTTTCTGCCGAAGACTTCCATTCCTAATCCGCGTAGGGATCGCGCCAGCCATCCTCTTCGCTATCCAACCTGACAGAGACAGATGGGCACCGGAAATGGCAATGACTGGTATCGGTTCCCCTTCTGCTGGTGGAAGAGCACCATGACACCATGGATTTCCGGGCCGAGGAGTATAAGAACCGACCGGAGGAACTGGCCAAGTAGGTGATGTAGATGTTAACGTGCGTTCTTCAATGCTGCAACTACACTCACGTTTGTTTTAGAAGTAACCCCAATACCGAATTACCATTACGTCTCACACTTCCTCTCTAACTGCTCTGCCCTCTGAGCTCCCCTGCTCGTCCAATCACCCCTCGTAAAGTTCCCACTCATACAGCGTTGCGAGTCGGGTACCACATATCGGGTATGTACCCAGTATATAGTACCCCAGTACCTACCCGCGAGATTTTGGCTACCTTGCCCGGGTACCCTGATAGTTACCCAGTATGGCTCCCAGGCGTAATGGGAGGGGGGAGGTCAAACATATGGTAGCATAAGCGAATGCCCAGCTGACCCGCCTAATGCGTTACACTTATAAACGTGGAAGGGCGATGATTTTCCTTCTACGGCGGTTTACAACCACTACCAGGTTATGGTGGAACTGACCTTTAGCCTCGCTAGGCTCTGAATTCGTTTAAAAAATGTAACGTATTTCATACGCTCAATACTGGGTAACTACCCAGTACTTTACCCGTGTCCCAAGACCAAAATACCCTACCTACCCCGCGACTCTTCGGGTACTACTGGGTAGCCTCCACCAAATCCCCCTCGCATTTTCCTACCCTCAACGCCGCACTAATAATTTAATGGTATTGTTGGCGCTTCGCAGTCCGCATATCCGGATGTCCTGGCTTTCTTTCAATGGAAGAGCATGCGCTTCTCCCGAAAACCAGACCGCGTCGATTCACGGTTAGTGCGTAATCTGTAGCTTGACGTTGAAGTGTTGCGCTTTCAAGGGGTTGATATATCTTCAGATCCCTGTAGTTCGGTTCCGACTTCCTGATTGTTTCGCTTTGCTCTTATTTTCTACTCTTTAGTCCTTTCTATATGGCCAACTATCTAGGTCTAGCATAGAGCTACAGCTCTGCTCGCTGCTTTATCACATACATCTGGTTTAGTCCATCCTCTAACCCATCACACCCTACCCCTCCACCCCCTCCCATCTTGTGCTGCTCACATGTAGAGAGAAGCGACTGCGGTGACGTCTCGCCTGATGAGTTCCTGCGCTTTGCCCATCTTTTGGAAGAGCTCAGGGTCTCCAACTATTCTGGCTGCGTTTTTGACTTCTCTGCACGTCTCGTCTAATCGAGTAATGACTCTGACAATTGTTCCCTCCAGTACGTCAGTGAGATCAGTAATATTTCTAAAACTCATTCCCCTCGCCCATTCATACACCACCTCCGTGAGTCCAAACCTCGGGGGGGCTACAAAATCATTACTGTCATCCGCCGCCAGGATTACTTGGTGTGCTGTTTGAAGTGCGTTGACTTTTTCGCTGATTTCGATAATGGTTTTTATTCCGCGGTCTAAGTTGGCGGTAAGCGTAGGCACAGTATCAGTCTTCTCTTGGAAGACGAAGCAGGATAGAAGGGCTACGATTTCTTCAGGTTCATAGTCCGCTAATACGTTGTCGAGGATGAGTTCTGTGAGGACGAGCTCGTCTGCGGAATGGATTTCGCACGCCACCTTGCCCTTCAATTCCACCCGACTGTGCCCATCAATAAACTGCAACTCCTTCAGCACGGCGATACGTTGTTCATAATCCGGCAGTAATTGTAGATTGGTATCGCTCATCAATTTCCGCAACTCATGGATATTCTCCCTTATCACCCATTCGTCTTGGCGCTGTGCGTGGTGCTTTGTGAAGTTGTCGCAGGTCAGAGCTATGCAGTTCTGGGCAATAGTTGCCTCCTCAGCTCTCTTGGTAAGAAGCTCCCTGACGGCCAACTCCCGGATCTTACTCCAGTCGAGTTCGTCCCACTCCGGCGCCGTCCAGGACGCAATGATACGGCTTACCTCAGCCACAGCGGAAAGATAGCCATCGCCGCCTGCAAAGATCTCGGGGATGACGCCACGGGCGACGGTGTGTGTTACGCAGACTACGTCGGAGACAGGGACGTGGAGGGTCTTGGTTGAGATGTGCTTTTTCTTATCCGGCAGACTTGTAAACATCGATCTATACCTCGGCAGGAATGGGAATAAGTCTGTAGAATCCCTCGCATCCCTCCTCGTGCGGATTTCGAGGACATGAAGCGTGGCGTCTGGACCTGAGGTGGCGCCCTCGCGCAAAAGGAGGCCAGGGGTACGAATCCCGTCTTTCATGTACACTATCAACCTTCCCTTTGAGAACATGCGTCTACCAACGGGGGTACCCAAGACCATGAGGTGGAGGTCCTTGGTTAATTCCTCAAACTTCTTTCCCGCAGCATGGCAAGCATCAATATCTTTGTCGCAAATCTCGCACGGATCTCTCTTGATCTTCTTCAAGTCTTCTTCAGAAATCTTGACCTGCTTTTCGTGTTCGGGGAGCAGCTGTTGCGTGGCATGTTCCGAGAATGACCGCTTGATCATCTCTTCGATCTTGAGTGCCTCGACGCGGAGGAGGTTGAGGATCATGTTGTAGGTGAGTCTAAACTGCGATCTCAGCTTCGACGGCTCACCAAGGATCATTTGACGGAGTTCGGCGACTGGCGGCGCCTCGTCGCCTCCGGGTGCAACGATGATGACTGTTCCGATAGTGTCGAGACCGCGACGGCCTGCGCGGCCAGCCATTTGGGTGTACTCGCCTGGAAGTAAGGAGCGGAAAGAATGGCCGTCATGCTTTCTGTAGCCAGAGAAGACGACAGTGCGCGTCGGCAGATTGAGACCCATAGCAAATGTCTCGGTAGCGAAAAGTACTTTGACGAGTGTTTGTGCAAAGAGCATTTCCACGACTTCCTTGACGATAGGAAGGAGGCCTCCATGGTGGACAGCGATACCTCTCCCAAGTAAATCCCTCAGCCGCACAATCTGCGGCAGCAATCTATCCTCGGGCTTGAGGCGCGCTATCGATTTCTCAATAATCATATGGATCTGGCTCTTCTCGTTCGCGGTGCAGAAATCCTGATTACTCAGCGCGTCGGCATTCTCTTCGCATCTCTTTTTGGAGAAGACGAAGATACACGCAGGCAGCAAGTTCTCTTTCTTCAAGAACTGCACGAGGTGCACCCACAATGTCTTATCCTGCGCAGCGGATGTGCGGCCTCCTGGCCGGCCACCGCGTCCCATATGCCCCGGATTATGAGCTGCGCGGGTAGGAGCGCCTCCACGACCACGTTGTGCTACTTGGCCGCCACGGGGTGCTGCACCGCCTCTTCCTCCCCGAGCTGGCGCTCCGCGTGCTGGTGGACCACCTCTACCTCTTCCATTTCCGTCGCCACGAGAAGCCTCTTGTGGCGGAGGTAATACCTTGATCTTATCCCTCCCACTCAACGCATCGTTCGCGGCCTTCCATCCCTTCTCCAAGAACGTCTTTCTCTCATCCACAATCTTATGGATCCCTTTGTTCGCCCAGAGATAATGTTCTAGCGGGATCGGGCGTTTCGGTGTCGAAATAACATAAATGTCCTTTTTCTTCGTCCTCCCAACCCAGCTTGCGAATTCATACGTATTCGGCACTGTGGCACTCAATAAGATGAGTGTGACGTGCGCGGGTAACATTATAATAACCTCCTCCCACACCACCCCACGCTCGAGGTCGTTAACGTAGTGCACCTCATCAAAGATCACGAACTCGACGTCGCGGATGAGGTCTGCGCCTCTGTACAACATCGACCGCAGAATCTCGGTCGTCATGATCAAGCAGCTCGCTTCAGGTGCAATCTGCACGTCTCCCGTCAAAATACCCACCTCGTCAAATATCTGCCTGAAATCCCGGAACTTCTGGTTCGATAAAGCTTTGATAGGTGAAGTGTAGATAGCTTTAGTCATGTGCTTCGCCGCCAGTGCAATCGCATACTCTGCCACCACCGTCTTTCCTGCTGAGGTGTGGGCAGCCACAAACACACTATCGCCATTCTCCAGATGATACACTGCCTCCTTCTGGAAGGTATCAAGTTCAAATGGCCATTCGCGCGCCATATCAGGCACCAACTCCCTAAAATTGGGAATCTCCCGATTGATGTCCACCATATGCGCCCATTCCTTGCCGCCCATTTTCGACCTCCCAGCCTGGAGCGCTGATCTGGGTTCAAAGGCCGCAAACTCGACTGGTAAGATGGAGTCAATATCCTCTTCCTCTTCTTCGTCGTCGTTTGGGGGTTTCGTCACATTCCCCCCATTCGTCTCCTCCCTACTCGATCCCTGCCTAGCACCCCCCTCATCCGGCTCAGCATAAAGGACTTTCTCAGTCTCCGCCTCCTCTATTTCCTCAACCCGCTCTTTCTTAGGCTTGAAAGCTATCCCCTTGTCAAACCCCGGTGCAATATCCAACAACCCACCACTCCCCGGATTGATAACCCTCTCCAAGCTCCTCTGCCCTTTCCCAGTCCCCTCCTGCCCGTTCTTAATCATCTGGTCTTCGAGTGCCGCTGCTTGTTCAACACCCTCCAATCCACCAGGCGCAAACGGAAAAAAGCCCGCTGCGCCGCGGACGAAGTCTGCACGGTTCGCTGGCTTGCGGAGTAAAGAGGTGGAGTTTTTGGCGGTACTGCTGTTGGCTGGGACCGTGACTTCTTTGTAGCCTGTGACGCGGCCTTCTAGACCCTCTCGAGTGAATCTTGTGATGGTTCGTGTTTGGGTGGGTGCGAGGGTGAAGAGATCGCTGTGGTTTGGTGGAGTGTCCCATCTCCTGAGGTGGGTTAGCTATGTTTAAGAATAGTAATCGGAGGGCGATGAAGCTGTTCTGTCTGGCGGCGTGCTCATAGCTTTTAAGCTTGGAGAGCGGACAGGCTCAAGCTTAGAGCTCTTCATTGAGGCGCGAAAGAATGGGAGACACTACTGCTGCAACTTATTCAACCAAGCTTCACTAAACGTCGTACTCGGCGTCAAGTACTTCATCTCCAGCTCCTGCGTCAACTCCTCCGGATCATGTTTGCTCTTCTTGTGCGGTGGTGCCAAATCAAGTATGCTGTCGATAAACTCATCGTCGTTGGTATCGATGCGAAGTTCACCCATAGACTGAGCTAGAGGGTCTGCCATTGTGGCTGTTATGAAGTCAGTGTGTGTCGAACGTCTGGGACAATGTGGAGTGGTGGAGTGGTGGAGTGGTGGGAGGGAGCTTCAGAGGTGGAGGCGGCGTCATGGCACGCTAGGGCGATAGCGATAAGAACGACGGTTTGGGGGATTGGGGGGAGTAGCAGGGGACAGCTTCCTAACATTTCAGTCGAGGTGCTACTTCAAAAAAGTATACTAATTGTTTGATGAATGCACGAGAATTCGATCATATTCTACAGGTTCCAGTAGATGCATTGCGGTGCCTATAAACATTTCCTCGAACTCTAAGAATCATGTGATAGATCGCTCATCCAGACAGTTGGGCAGAAGAGGGGACGACACGATTGCTGGATTAGGAAGTAGAAGTGGTAAACGAATGTTCATCCAAAGTAGAAACCTGGAACCTAGACCTTTGTATGATCAAAGGAAAGATCTGGAAATGGAGGACTAAATGAACAGGTGTACCGGGCACATGCAATGCCAGCTGACTGATTAAGTGGGCGTTAACAATTAGATTCAGGCAATCGGCTTCACTTAAGAAGTATAGCAAAGGCCTGGATTTGGTATGTTGGCTCCCTTCTATAACTCCTGATTCTCGTTCCCCAACAACTGTCTTCACATCCACACGTAGCTCAACCGGTTGGTATCCTAAGCAGTTAGTACCTATTTCCTTGGCCATCGACGTTACCTTCAATAACTAACACGCTTCAGTCATCAAAACCTAACAATACGAACTTCGTCAACTTACACATTATCCCAGCCGCCTTTGCAGGCGGAGCGACTTATTGCAGCGGAAAACGCGAACAATCACCATCAGATCCTCCATAGCCTTGCAGGAATAGAAGAAAGTATCAGAGAACTGAATGGCGAGGTTCGGGTGCTGAGAGTTGAGTGTGTTGAAGGATGACGAGAGAAATGGTGCTGGAGATGGTAAGGGCAAGGGTAGTGAAGAGGGATCGATTCCACCGGTGATCAAGATGACACGAGTGGCCGGTGGAGGAGCGCTGCCGCCGGCGATAGAAATGCGAAGGATGCTAAGTGGAGGAGGAGCGTAATATGGAAGAGGAAGCGAGTAGTGGGTTGCAGCCGAGACGGTGTTGGTGAGGATGAAAGGTGCATGGTTGTTCGACGGGGTATAATTCATGGATCTTGCGTGTGCCGTGTAATACGAGCAGAAATCAACCAGTTTACGTTCTTCACAAAACCCTCATCTAGCTCCTCGTCAGCTCATATCCTGAACTCGTAAATTATAGCTCAAAACTCCCATTCCTCGACATATTAATTACCCTCACAGTTTAGACACCCTCCTCCTTCCCATCCCCCTCATTCTCTCCAACCCTCCCAAATAGGCACAAGCGTCGGCGCAAAAGCTGGCCCCAATTCCTCAGGCGTCATCTCCCCAAGCGTCTTCACTACCTAAGGGACCCCATCCCCCACCACCTCAACCCCACTCAATATCTTTGCTGAAGACTCTTCCATCTCCCCACCCCAAGCTCTCCACTATTCACCATTGTCCACATACCCTCCGCTATGAGGTGGGGGGGGGCCATCCACTCCTGCCCTATCCCCACCACCAACGCCTTCTATTCTATTGTCCACAATGGGATTCCTACGACCGCTGGCGCTATACAGTTTACCACAATCTTCGGAATATCCTGCCCTGACTGACCTGAAGGTGGAGTGGAGAGTGGGTCTAAGCAGCGCGTGAAGTGGGAGATTGCAGCTTTTGACGCTCAGCGGGATCTGGTGGATGGTGCTGCTCACCAACAAGACCTTCCCGCGTCGGTTTGTGGAGATTAAAAACTGAATTGCTAGTTGTGTCAACTTTATAGGATGCGTTAAGTTGATCTCCAGAGTTTTATAGTTGTTGGTGGAGATATGGTCTTGGGACCCAGGGGTGGCGGGAGGGAGCCAGAACGAACGAAGACGTCTGCGTTTGGTACCACGAGGTCGATTGAGCCGAACTATTTCCGAGCTGTGCTGAAAAAGGCAGGGAGGCTGGACTAGAGGGCGATGTCTGTTTTCTGGTATATAGCTCGGGCATTGCCGTTCTTTCTGGAAGACACTAGCCTCGGAGCTTGGGGGGCCAAAGCGAGGTCGCCGATTAACTCGTTGATTCACTTTGACACGAGCAGGTGCACGAAGGCGAGCTCTATGCCTGAACCGCCGACGCTCACGATTGCGGAGGAGCCTGGACGGAGAGTCGTGGTGTTGGATTCCTCATAGACTCTTGCAAGTGCCTCCGATGGAACGCTTATTGTGGGTGATTGTATACGAGGACGAGAGCTAAGCAGCAAGTTGGGAGTCCGTATACCTATTCGCTTCTCTACGTCTGCATACTGGCCTGGCGAAGCTGCCATTTGCATCTCTTCGTGTCTGGGACTGTCATGGAGCCAATAGCTGCACCGACCTGCGGCTTATTCATGCACCTGACACGGGATACGAACTGGCCGAATAGCTGAGTTCAGGCTTTTTTTTCCGATCAACGCTGGATTTTGAAGGGTTGAGTAAGCCAACATTCCAAGAAACTCTCGGCCGCTGCGTTTTGGTATCTCGTACTATACCGAAACACCAGTTCTAAAACAGAATTACGCTGCGCATCTGATTTCTGCTACACAACCAAGACGTCGAAGCAAATCTCATCATCTCATCGTTCGTTGCGACGTCGTTTATCTCTATTGATATCTTTAAGGAGCTTGTTGAAATTGGCCGGATAGGCGACGTGCAGCTCTTGTGCATACGATGCGCAGTAGTGGCACATTCTGCGGCATCGACAAGCGAACCAAGCGACTTCGAGCTGAGACCAATTGGGAACGGGCACAACTGAGTATCATGGCAGTATAACTTCGCTGTACAATTACGTCTGGCGAGGTATTGTGAGTCATGCAGTAGCCGATGGAATGGACTGCATTGTAGAAGTTTCAGCATCTACGAATTGGCAGCGACAAATTATATTTGAACGGAAAGGGCCGGAGCAAACATCAAAGTGGTATTCGTCTATGTAAATCTAATTCATCATTCCTCATCCATATCGTTGCAGGTGATATAATCACTTCATGCATCGCTGTATCGCTAAAAGCAAAAGACTTTTGATATCATACGCTGTGGAAGAGAGATTTAGACAAGAGTCTTAACCTCACCCTCCTTAACCTTTCCAGCCTCAGTAAGGCGCTTAACCTCAGCAACCCAGACGTCCTTGATCTCATCAGCAACCTTGAGACCGTTGAGCTTGGCGGCAAGAGCAGCAATCTCATCGGCATCAACCTTGGAGACAACAAGATCAACATCGTTCAAGGTGTTGTCGATAGCGGCAGCGGATGGCTCGCCGGTAGCAAAGTAGTTGGCATCCTTGACAGAGCCCTTAAGAACACGCTTGTTCTTCTTGACAGCGTTCTTAGCAGCCTCCTTTGTCTTCTTGGTGCTCTCGCGATCAGCCTTAGCGGCCTCCTCAGAAGCCTTGGCATCAGCTTCAGCCTTGGCCTTAGCAGCAGCAGCCTCCTCCTTAGCCCTCTTCTCAGCGGCCTCACGCTCAAGCTTCTTCTTGTTCTTGGAGGCGTTGGCCTCGTTTCTGAACTTCTTGATGCGCTCATCAAGGGCAGCGGCATCATCAACAAGCTTGCGGAGACGCTGGTTATCCTCAACCTTCTTCTTCTTGCGAGCGTTGTTGTTCTTGCGCTCCATGTGTCTCTTCTGATCACGGTTCTCGTTGTCATCTGGGACGTCCTCATCCTGGTACTCGAAGGATCTCCAGGAGTCAAAGTTGTACCAGAAGTTGTAGAAATTCTCGATCTCCTCACGGGTGGAGTTCTCGTCGCCGAACTTTGGAACTGGCTGGACCTTGGAGAAGCGGCCCTCGGCCTTGAAGACTGGGCCGTAGAGCTTGTAGAAGTTGCCCTTCTGGACCTGCTTCTTGGTGGGTGGTTCGACGTCGGCGCGCTCGTCGACGGAATCGAACTGGCGGCGCTTGGCTGGGTCGGTCAAGACCTCGGTGGCCTTCTGGATGCACTTGAAGAAGGAATCATCCTCGGTAGAGCCGGCAGCGGCCTTCTTATCTGGGTGGTGACGGAGGACCTTCTTGCGGTGGGCGCGCTTGATCTGCTCCTCAGTAGCCTTGTGGCGGTACTTGGAGAGACCGAGAACGGCGTAGTGATCCTGCTGCTATAAGGTTGTTAGCACTCTATTTCCTTTGCGCAGGGTAAAATCTTACCTTCCAGTCCTTGGCATCGCGGAGGAGCATCTGTGGATCCTCGTCCTCAGAGATCTCTCCAGCATCCTCGTCCTCAACCTTCTTGACGTTCTTCAGGGCCATCTCGCGATCATCCTCGGAGAAAGTGCGCTTGTGACGAATGCGACGGGCGTGGGCAAGGAAGAAGCTGCCAACTGGCTCAATGGAGCGCTCAATGGCGCCGGAGAGGGTGCCGGCGACCTTTGCGTCGTTCTCGGCGGCCCATCCCTGTGGGAGTATTGGGAGGGGAAGGGTAACTTTGGTGGAAATCATCCTTCTTAATACAGCGATGGTTGCTGGGTTCAAAGATTTCAAAGTTGCGTTCAAAAGCGAGGTGTTTACGTGGGTTGGCGGGTGCTGGTGAAAAAATTCGGCCCACTGGAAATACTTTTTTGCGGTTCCCTCCAAGGACGGCAGTTCCCGATGTGGTATCTTAGGTGCGTCGGTACAAACGACGCCTGGTACCGGCGCAACAAACTTTGTCTTCGGTGTTTCAACTGCATTATCAGTCGCTGAATCCGATAGACTTGCCAACGATGCGCTTGACATTTTGGAACCCCTCCTGTTGAGATCATCAATTTTCCGCATCGTATCTTCGGTTGCAGCCATGGCTGCACCTGCAACCTCAGCACGTTTCCTTTTGAACTCTTCCATGTGATGAAGCAAACGGGCTCTATTCTTCTTATGTATGGCCTTGTGTATTGGATCTGTAGTGGTAGCCATACTAGATGTTAGCATGCTTACCAAATCAGTGGTGGCCGCCATGGTTTCGGGCGTAATCTCATCAAGTTCCTCATCGTGGGCCAACTGCATCACCATAGAAAGCGTTCGGTCAGTCTCGTCGCAATCTTCGAAGCCTTGGCCGAGATATAGACTAGCTGCCGGAGCATTTCGGGCATTTCTCAACCCAAGCTCCGCACGCTCAGCGCCAGCCCTTGTTTCCGGTGATATCTGATCCGCACTCCCTTCCTGGGACAGCAACCTACTTACCGTCAAAGACCCTCCGTGCCTTTCCCTTCCAAGCCCAGCAACTGGCCTTTGATCTGCTGATTTCCTCGCCTTCTCAGCACGTCGACTCCGGAAATCCCTCATCGTACGCTTCAACTCCTCCCTTTTCTTTTCAAGCACCGACTTTGTCAAGGGATCTCTCGTAGCAGCTATGGCACTTATGAGCTCCCCCAAAGAGTCGTTCGCGGCTGCATAAGTTTCCGGCGACATCACCTCACCCTCCTTCCAGAACTCATACTGCCTCACCATCAGGAGTGTTTCGTCCCTATCATCCAGATACATATCGAGCAGCACGGGATTTTCAGCAGCAGCTATGGCAGCTTTAATCATCAGTGAAGGGATGCGAGCTCCGGTTCTAACTGTTTGCTGAACCTCGGCCGAACAAATCAATTCGACCGTATAGAGCATTTGAACGCTCTTCCATGCAACCTCATCTGGTGGCATAGGATGTTCAGTAGCTCTGCGCACTGTGTGGTCAAACTCGTTCGCAAGTCTCGCTAAAGGAAAAGCCATCAAAGCCATCAAACTCCTTGAGTTCTTCTCCCACTCCGCTGGCGTCATGATCTGGTAAGTGGTATCTACTGCTGTTGGTTCCGCCTCGTTGGCATAATACTTCACAAGTGCTTCTGGTATGCCAAGCACTTCCTTCAAGCCCGGCTCAAACCTGTCCGTTGGCAGTATTCCTTCATCCTCCGCTTGCGCTGCTTCACGGACCTCGTCGGCACAGTCGTTCCTGGTTGCTTTATGCGTCTCCTGCACAACATCTTCAACGCAAGCCGTGAGGTCTAGCTCTATGGCCTTGAGAGCTGTTGCAGCCGTGGCCACAGCAGGCAGCTCCCTCTCCTTCTCAAGCTCGGCTACCCTTTTAGCCACCCTCTCAGCGTTTTCCTCATCACAAAGCTTCAGTGCCCTATCAACCCTAAATTTACGATCCTCCGCATCGCGACGTAATTTCTCCAGCTCAATAGCTTGCAGATCCGCTTGCGTGGTCGCCATTGCAGCTTGCTCACTCTCCATTTGCAACTCGTGCAGTATGCGGGTCGGCTCCTGGACAGCTGTCATCAACATACCACCCCAAAAAGCGATGGAAAGAGGTCGAGAATAAGCCCTGATAGCCTGCTCCGCATCCTCAGTTGGCTTCCTCGTAAGCTCCTTGACCTTCTGAACGGCCAGTTCTCGACTCCTCCTTGTCCACATCTTCCCCGACGCAGCCTTGCCCTGAAAATTTCTCCTAAGCTCATGCAATTGCTGCTGATTCCGCTCAATCGGATCAATCACATCCATCTCAGTAAAGGTCACAGTAGGCTGCTTGCTTTCTTGCCACTCCTTTGCTTTACCTTTCCATTCCGCATCCATACTCTGGAGCCTCTCTTCCCGCATTGCTTGAGTAGAGGCCCTGATAGCTTGCTCGGCCCTCTCGGCAGGCGTCCGAGTAAACTCCTTGATCTTGTGGAGGACTAGTTTTTTGTCCATTGCGTTCTTCTTTTCCTCGAGCTCGAGTCTGCGCATCTCGATGGGCTGCTCTTCTGCGAACCTTTCAGCGTTACTCAAGGAGTTCCCCAACAGGGCGTCTATAAAGGGGCCAACATCCACGCTAGGTCCAAATGGGTCGTTTGCGACAGGAAGAGGTGGCGGCATACCCTCACACCCATCGTGCTCAACAACCTCATTATCCAGAAACTTCGCCAAAAGACAACTGTAATCAAACGGCCCTTGCAGATCCCCCTCCCAGATATCAGTAGTCCGTATATAATCATTCCCTTCAGAAACTTCATCACTAGACACCTCACCACTCATACCCTCCTCCCACTCAGCCGTCACCGAACTATCACTTCCCACCTGCGGACTTATCAATCCCAACTCTGTCGTCGGGGCACGAGGCAACACCCCAAACCCATCCCTCCTCACCACTCCCACCACTGCATAAATCATCCCCAGGGGCCGCCCGCCAACCCGCCCACTATCCGCAATCTCCCTCCTCAAAGACTCGTCCGGGTCTTCGTTCTGTATATCCATATCCGCCCTCAGATAAACCTGCACCCCTCCCCCCTTTTTGATCTCTTCGGGCGTCCGCTCAACTACGCCCATGATTCTCTGCGCGTAAAACGCGGCTCTCGGCGTTAGGGTGGACTGCGGGTGGATGTGTTTCCGTATCAAGTGGGTGACAGACTCGGTTTCGGCCTCGGAGGCGGGGCCACGGATTGTGAATGGGGGTGCGAGCTGCCATCTTAAAGATTCTTTGGCGGTGAGACGTTCGGACAGGGAGAGGGGAAAGTAGGCGCGGCGGGTATCGATGTGGGAGATTGCGATTGCTATGCGTGCCCGGAGCTCGGAATCGGGGATGAGGGTGTAACCGTCCAGGCTGAGTGCGTAGTGGAAAAGACGGAAGGGTTCTTTTTGAGGACTTGCCGGGCGCGCAAGACCAGGGAGTCTTGAGATATTAGGCGGTCTAGCAGGACCAGGGGCCCACGCGGAGGAGAGTGGTGATAGCGATAGAAAACATCGAGATAGCGCTCCCATTGTTCGAGGCCAGTGGAGTAGTGGTCTATCATCCATATTAGCGTTATGCCTGATGGAAGTTATATTGCTTGACTTGTTTGTCGCCATAAACTTGGCATTTAGGGTGATAATGTCGACTGCAAACTGGAATGAGAGCACCCATTGGCGAATCATGAAGGGGATACCGCAACTCAATCGTAATAATGGTAGTAATAATTATATAGCTTATACTGGATTCGATCTAATCATATCTCCTCTCCTCTGCACCTTCTTAAGTCTCACCTTCGGCATCCAAGTAATCACTCTTCAGCGGATCCTGAATACTTATCGGATCAAAATCCCCCTCCTCGATCGGCCAATACATATTATATACCTTCAAAAGAAAGGATGTGCCCAAAAAGCTATGTTGACTACTAAGTGATGGTAATTGTGATGTTGATTGGTGGTTGAGGAAGTGAAGTGTAACCCGGAAAGGTCTGAAGGTTTGATGCCCCACCTCGGTCTTGGCAGCCTTCAGAACGGCCATCGCGACTCGGACAAGGTTGGACTTCTAGACATTCTTAGAAAGTTGGAGCAGTTAACCAGTCTTTCCTTCAACACAACTATACAATGGCAGCGATCCAGGCTTATAGGCATTTGTTGAGGAGCGCGAGGGTGGCGTTTGAAGGTATGTAGAGAAGTTCTTTTCCTTTGGAGGAATAGAGGTAAAGGGAAGAGGTAGTGCTTTGTAATGCGCGAGCATTGAGGGCGAGGTGCTGGGACGCAAGAAGAACTTGTCGCAGTAGTGCTAGGATGGTGTCATTAGAGTCGCGATGATGATACTTGTGGCCAGTCGCAAGTTCAAGCCGACCAAATCACTGCTTATGGCTCAATTTCCTCGCCCATTGTCTCCGTCCTCCTCGACCTCATGGCATCCTCCAGCGCACCGAATCTCTTAACCAATACCTTTGACCTTACACTTCTTCACACATGCTAACAACTAAACCAGGCGACGCACAACTCTACCTCGCAGCAGCCCACCAAGCCGGCGCTGCCTTCCGCGCTAACGCCACACTTTCTCCAGACGACGCTGCGACACAGAAGGCGATCAAGCATGCCGAGGAGGTCTCAGCGATTCTGAGACAAAATATTGTGCAGGGTCAGAAGACAGAAGGGGGGGAGGATAAATATCGTAGGTTGCCCGTCCTGATGAGGTAGAAGGTGGCAAGAGATGGGAAGCATGGATGAGGGCGGCGAGAGGATGGGAATTGGAAAGGTGGGGAATGTGAGGACGAGGATGAATCTACTTGGAATCAAAGAAACGGACACGTTTAGGAGAGGTCGACATAGGCGGGTGGTGTATAACACTGTGTAGGGAGAGACATGAGAGGAGGATTGGCAGCTTTCAAGTTGATATTCAGAGAACGAAAGGCTAACCGCCACCAGGACTCAAGATCCGCGAAGAGACCGAAAGAGGCGACAACGACACCGTCAAGATGCCAAACGGCCAAAAAATACAGATTGATGGAAAGAAGTGCTGCTCATCGTAATCTCAACTGCCAGTAATGTGGCGTGGTGTATCGACGAACGAATGATGGGCTGGATATATTGTAATATACCTGTATAAAAGCGCTTTGCTCCAATCTCGCACTACTTACCTCTGGGCATAAAACGCATTGGCTTTGAGACTTGCAATTCTCGTTTTCTACCGCTTGACATACTGCTATCACAAGGCGATACACTAGTATTCGCGTTTCTCTTTACCTTCCTATCTTTTGTCATCATCCTTATCAGTAGCACCACCACCATCGCCACCTGTCTCGTCATCAACGTTCACCACTTCTGTTGCGTTCGTGATATCAAAACCCCCCGGGGCCTTAAGACATCATTGCTAGTCTTCTTTGTCAACTTGGCATATATCTGCGGCGGAACTGGTTAACAACCCCGCCTTCCAGCACATGAGGTTGTGGTTTTCCTAGCTCCCAGTCAAGGCATGTGTGACGCACTCACAGCCGCCTTTGGTACCCGGTTGTCACATAGAAGGCGGACTAGCACCGCTTCTCAAGGCTGACCGGGGCCATGTCTAAGCGCGTCCTGGCCCCCTCCGTCCTTTCCCTGCTTTGGAAGTGTTATCCTCGCGTCGAATTTTCCATATACTGGTCGGGGAGAGTTTGTTTGTCTCAATCACGTCGCGATACCCTCGAGGTTGTTCCTACTTATAAAATCAGCTTCGGTGCCGCCATGACTGTGGTGGTTCTTTCTTCTGAGCGGCCATAGAGATTTTGCGAGGTGGTTGCCACATAAGTGTGTGCGAGTCTTCTCTGCGGCAGCTGCATACAAGTTTGAGGTGCTCGGCTGCAAGCAAGCTCACCTTTATACTCTTCTCGCTAATCGGTTGCTGCTCATAGGGCGGGAAGGGAAAGCAGTCAGCCCTCTCCATGAATTCCACCGCAGGCCACCACCATGCCTCGGCAGCTGACATCAAGGCCCCAATATAGCTCAACTGAAATCCCAAGTTCATTTAAGATCGAAAGGTCGCATTGATTGGATGTTATATGAACCGTGCACCATCCTTCGAGCATACAAAGCGCGCTCCCTCTGTCAGAAGCATATATGCCGCGCTTTTGAAGTCGGCAAGGCGCTATTTTTGAGAAACCGCTCTAGCAAATGCCATGAATGTATGGAAAATGGATTGGCAGGCTTGGGACCAAGTAATCCTGGCGCCTCTGCGTTGCTTTGGGTTATTCTAGCAAAGTGCTGAAGCATGAAGCGTGGACGTCGGTCGGCTCATGTATGGAAAATCGCATTTGTAGTTATGGTCATGGTGGTTGTGATTGCGGGTGTTGTGTTGTGTTGTGTGTAGTTGTGCGCAGACGAAAGGCATGAGAGGATGATTAAAGTAGGTTGTACATATAAACGGCTCAACTGATTTGTGCGGTCTGCGAGCCACCGGGATCGAGGACAGGGTGGACGGGAAGTTATATAGGCGGTGATGGTGGCGAGGACGAGAAGGGTGCCTGGTAAAGCGGACTGCAAACTCGTTAGCCATGATGCTTGCTGATGCAAACAGCTTGCCTCGGCATTGATTGACAATCCCCCCTTCACCGCCACATCTGCGTGACCCCTCTCCGCTTCCTCGTCTCATGTCTCCCATCTTCAATCTTCAAGCCGCAACAGGAAGTCAATAGCACAAGGTATATGCAAAGTCCATCCATGTTCATTAAAAGCTGTCCCAATCGCCATGCGTGCCTCTTTACAAATACATGTCCGTCCCGTCTACCACCTCAGCCGTCCCAGCACCTCCATATCGCCTCGCGCCCCGAACGTAACTTCCATTTTCTCCATGCACCACTCCATTTACCGCCTGCCTGCCATCCATCCATCACTACACCATGCACACCAGTTTGACGTACGCCATCATTACACGCCGTTTTGTTTGCCTCAAGAGTCTACCGCCAATCATCTATGACAACTGACAATGGTAGGCAGATCGAGAGGGCTTTCAAGGGGTTGCGAAAAGAGAGATGCTGCTTTACAAGCGGAGCATCTTCCTGGCGAAAGACTCAATAACACCCTCATTTGGGAAAGCCATATCCTCAAGCTCCTTAGCATAAGGAGTTGGGACCTCAGCACCAGTGATTCTCATAGCTGGGGCCTGGAGGTAGTCGAAGCCGTACTCCATGGTCAAGGCAAGAATCTCGGAGGAAACACCATAAGATGGGAAGCCCGACTCAACAGCCAAAAGACGTCCAGTCTTCTTGACAGACTTGATAATAGTCTCCACATCCAACGGCTTAACAGTTCTCAAGTTGATAACCTCAACCTCGACACCGTACTTGCTCTTGAGTGCCTCAGCAGCAACCAGAGACTGGCTGACACAACGGGAGAGCGTGACGATAGTCAAATCCTTTCCAGCACGCTCAATCTTGGCTTTTCCGAACGGGATAACGAAATCATCCTTCTGGGCCGCCTCGGACATTGGGAAGGAGACACCGTACATGAGCTCGTTCTCGAGGACGACGGTTGGGTTTGGGTCGCGGATGGCAGCCTTGAGGAGACCCTTGGCATCCTCTGCGGACCATGGGACCGCGACCTTGAGGCCTGGAATGGAGCCGTACCAGGCGGAGTAGTCTTGGGAGTGCTGGGCTGCGACACCGCTGGCGAAGCCGTTTGGTCCGCGGAAGGTGATGTTACATGGCTGGATGCCGCCGGACATGTAGTGGGTCTTTGCGGCGGAGTTGATGATTTGGTCGATGGCCTGCATGGCAAAGTTGAAGGTCATAAACTCACACTGTCGAGAGGTTAGCTTCTGTATGCTGAACCTTGCATGTCCATCAACTGGCCAGTAATCTGTCGCGCTACAGCTACCACTGCTTCCCCACGGAGCTTATCACAAGAAACGGCACAACTTACAACTGGGTGCAGACCTGCAAGCGCAGCACCAACAGTCAGTCCACAGAATCCAGACTCAGTAATCGGCGAGTCAATAATCCTCTTCTCCCCAAACCTATCCAACAGGCCCTTGGTAACCTTATAAGCACCGTTATACTGGGCGACCTCCTCACCAAGCACAAACACCTTTGGGTTCTGCTCGAGCTCCTCAGCAAGCGCCTCGTTGAGGGCGTCACGGACAGTCATCTCCTTGACGCCGCTAGATGCATAGCGAGCTGCGATCTTTGGCATTGGGCGGAAGGCAGCGCGAGCTGCGCGTGGCTGCTGACGCAGCAGTCCGGAGACTGGGCGCAGGAAGCTGGACATCTTGCTTAGCGTGAGGTGAAGTTGATTTAAAAGGTGCGTAGAGATCCAATTGTGATTGAGCTCCTGGAGAAGAGCTGCAGGTGTCGTGGGTGATGGAAATGTGAAGTTGGATGGACAATTGGGTATCTCCGCACGAATTTTGGGGGCGTTCTGTTGAATACGGCGATATCTAAAGATTGATGGGACTGGAGTGCCAGACTAAACCTGATGTGGACTTGCTGAGTGGCGCTATGACCACTGGCAGCGGCGGATGGGAATATGATAATCCGCCCTACTCACGAAGGACGACCCCTTGGAGCTTTATTTTTGAGATTATATTTCATGTTCACTTCAAATAGCTATATCTAGCACATAATTTCACCGAATAATGTCTTTATACACCGATTTAGTTGAAGTTGTGAGCTCTGCGTTGCTAGCCAAAGTTTCTCCTTGTGCCAGCCACAATTGGGGTAAAGCCGAAGTGGTGCCGGCATGAGAAGATACAAGATAGAGCTCTACATAGTACTCCGTAGAACGCAATTGGTCTTGGCAATTGTGCGAAATTGACTAGGGCTTCATCTCTTCTGACTGCATGATGAAGAGAAACAATTACAATACCAATAGATGAAGACAATGACAGTAGCAAACAACAGCATCGAAAGTAATGACGGTCAAAGGGTCGAACTATCTCGAAGAGACAACATCATCATCACTGCCACATATTAAGCTATTATATATACTATCAATGGTCTCATAACCGTCTACTAGCCATAGCCATGGCCGCCCTAGATGAAGTAGAGAAACTGATCCAGAATCGCGTCCAGATCAGATCTGCAAAACGTAAAAGCACAAGAGGGCCATCCTTGGTCCCTCATTTTCCACATTTACATGAATGCCCCAACAAAACTCCCGCTGACATGCACACCGCTCATTTAACTCTGCTCTAAGGCTTCCTCCATGATCAAGAGACGTTCTCTTAGTTCTCAGCGTCCAATGGCTTGCGGCCAACCATCAAGTACATAGGAGTGAACAAATCCTGCTTAGCGCCCTCAACCAACATATCGGCAGCCAAGGCCAAGTTATCAGCAGCCTTGTTGGTTCCTGGAGGAGCAATGCCAGCTTTCTCAAGACCCCAAACGAACTTGTGCACAAGCCCGCGACCAAGCTTGGTCATACGGGCAATGGTTGGGAAATCCCAGACCGACTGCATGTACTTGAAGTCGCCAGCAATTGGGTAGTACCAAGGAGCAACATCGTCGCGCTTAGCCAAATCCTCGTTGTGCTCGAGAACGAAGCCAGCGGCCTGGATGGCGCGGAGTCCCTCAGATATGGCAACCATGTTGGAGATACCGTTGCCCTGCTCGATACCGACGCGGATCTCGCGGTGGCGGACGTTGTTGACGTCGTAGCCGTCGGACATCAACCATTCGTAAACGCCGAAGACTCCGCCTGGCTTAAGAACACGGTAGATCTCAGAGTAGACACCCTCAAGGGACTGGGCGTGGACGGTGGCCTCGATGGCGTAGACGGCATCGAAGCTCTCATCTGGGAAGGACATCTGCATGAAGTCTCCCTTGACGAATTCGAGCTGGTCAGCAAGACCCTCCTTCTGTGCGTAGCGGGAGGCACGCTCGATCTGGTAGTCGTTGTTATTCAGGCCGGTGATGTGGGCGCCCGTAAACTTGGCGATCTCGCGGGCTGGCCCGCCGACACCGCAGCCGACGTCGAGGACCTTCATGTCGGCCTTGATGCCGATGTGGTGTGCAAGGTAATGCTCGTGGCGGGCGATGGCCTGGTAGAATGGCTCGCCGTAGGCGAAGCGGCAGAAGTGGAAGGACTGGCCCCAACCGTTCTCATAAAGGTCGGTGCCCAAATTGTAATAGTGCTTGGTGAGCGTGGCGTACTCTGCCTTTCTTGCCTGGGTGGATGTTAGAATAATGTGCTTTATGATAACTGTCTCAGCAGCTCTGAGCCATCGCCACATACTGCTCTGACCTCCTCGGTCTCATCCTCAGCGGTCTTGTTGTCCCAGTGCTTGAAGTACTCATCGACGGCAATCTGCTGCGCCTTGTGATCCTTATCCATCCACGCCGTGAAACCACCCTTCTTCTGGGACGAACCACCGTGCATAGCCTTCGCGAACTCCTTATCCTGTTTGTGGTTCTCCGTCTGGAGAACATTGGTGGAGACAGCAGTGGAAGGAGCCATGATGTCTGATTTCGTCGTGGAGCTTATTAAAAGTTCTAATTGTAAGGGCAAGTTGAATTTGCGGAGTAAAGTGCTCCGGGCGAAAAGAACGACGTTGAAGTTGTGGTTGTTGAAATATTTCTTGGGGGAATGTCGCTCTTAAGGGGTCTTCTGTTGCCAAATGGTTCTAACAGCTGATAGCGGCGGCCTGCCAGGCGAAATTGGACTCTTCGATGGCCCTTGACTTCGTTTTCGGGTTAATCCCTGCACGCATTGGCATTGTTGGCCCAATCAGATCAGTTTGTGGGGTGTCGCTTGCAGGGATGATTGTCACGTGAGTGGGGAACTGCGATTCCGATGCAGAAAGATCTTGGCCAGAACAAGTGGTGGTGACCACGAGGACCAGTAAGAAGAGCTCCTTTCACACGCCACGACGCACAACGGGTGTGAAGGCGGGATGCAGGCCTCGCCTCTTTACATGAAGAGCCTCGTTTAGCTCTTTCGGGATGAAGTCAAGAGATTGTATGTGACAGGTGCATCATCATGGTGGATATAATATCATTGTAAAACGGAAAGAGGGTGACAGATAGAGAATGGTTTTCGTATTTGGATAGGGTTAAATTCTTCATAGCGGTATCACACATTCGAATGCCTTGTGGAAAATATTGAATTTATTTGCTTTTTTCGTGAAATAGTACTGCGGTCATTCTTCGACTTATAGTCGTTGGTGCATCTCGTATTCGCCTCCTATCCTTCCAGAGCCGGTTTCTGGCTCCCCTGAACGCCTCGACATGCTAAACTCCGTGATATCTCGCATTTTAAGGTGCTTATCATATGCACACTCTAATTCAGCCCGTCCTCCTTCCTTGCTCATCATACTCACTTTAGTTTCCAGTTAAACTAGAATACTGCGGTTCGTCTTGACCTGGCGGTGCAGCCACTGCCTCCAAGCTTTGCTGTGGTTGTTGCTGTCCCTGCTCAATCTGCCTTTGCATGGACTGCTCGAATGCCTGCTCACCAGCATTTGCGAAAGCACTCCTCCCATCCCTCCCTTTCTCCGCCCTCTCGTCCCTATCCATCGTTCCGATCGGCTTCGGCCTCCCCCACTGCACCCTAAGCGGACAACCAGCAATAACCGCCTTCCCCTGACACGCCGCCGCCGCCGCCTCCGCACTCTCTCTCGTCGCATAATTGACAAATGCGCAGTGCGACATGTGTGAACACGCCAAGCTGCGCAGTTTGCCGTAGGTAGTGAAGAAGTCGCGGATTTTGTGCTCGGGGAGGTCGTCTTCTATGCCTGTGGCAAACAAACTCATAATCGACTTGTCTGCCGGTGGTTCGATATCCGCTTGGCTTGGTGGTAGGGATACTGCGCTGGGGAAGCCTCTGCCACCCCTCGTGCCTCCACGACCACCGCGAAGGCCTCGTAACGCTGCGCCGCCGCGTGGCGTCCGTATAGGTCCTGGTCCCTGTCTGCCCTGCACCGCCGAATTACCATCTTCTAACGCGCCACCTGGTACCGTCTCCTCTCCCGCAATGCGTCGTTGCTTCTTAAAATATGGCTCACTCGTCGCCAGCTTCCTCAACAACTCCCTAGCCTTATCATCCGTCTTCTCATACTCGCCCAACACCTCTGAACTCCCCTCCTCAATCGCCCTCTCATTATTCTGCGCATAGAACTCCCTATTCACTGCACTTTGGGGTCCCGGGGCAATCATCTTCAGCGCCGCATCTCTGATGCTGATCGGCAAGCCGAAAGAGAGATCCAGCATGCAGCATTGGCAGCAGTTCTTTAGGCGAGCGCAGGTGAGGCAAATGCCGGTGCGTTTTGGACGAGATGTGCGGTCGGTCTTCCAGACGAATTCGGTGAAGGGGCGTGTGCAGAGCTTGCATTCGGCGGAGTAGTCTTGTTTGAGCATTTGAACGAAGGGGTTTTCTGGCAGGCACTAGAAGAAAGTTAGCAGGTGTTTCGGTGGTTTGCGCATTGGCGCGAGGTTGTGGTGATGTTTGGGCTAAGTAAAAAGGCGTACGTTTTCGCAGACAGAGGGGAAATCAGTGGTCTCCCATCCCGACCTGTTGAGATCTTGCTTGATTTGTGGTGGCATCTTGGATGGTTGTTGTGTTGCGTTGTTTGATTAGACTTGCGAGACGATGGCGAGGCTTCGGGAAGGTTGGCCTCGATGCTTACGCGACCAGCCTTGCGCTTCCCCACCAAGGCATAAACAGCCACCCTGTGATTTGAAGGTCAAGGACTGCCGGTGAAATTTTGCTAAACTCACTTACTTCATCACCCTTGTCATGTCATGCAGGAGAGGTTCTAAAAAGGAGTGTCACAAGTCCCCGCATGCTGGCTTGTTCTAGTCACTTTTATCGAGGAGATGAGCGTATAGAATTGGTAGTCGCGCCATAGCTGCAAATAATTGCGGGATCGAGCAGGATTGTTACAGGCACGTCCCAGCGAGGCAGCGGAAGTATGATATTACGGGATTCCCGGTATATAACCCGAAAAACACTAAGACAGAATCTGTTGTTGCCTAGCGCTAACGCCCCCTATAATCAGTCGTCTGCCTTGACTGTCTCTCGTGCTCTACCTTCCCTATGTAACCATTTGCAGAGGTCGTTTGTGCAGGGGACAAGAACTCGCGACGCCAGCTGTTGCCAACGGTAAATGAATGAGTCGGATGGAAGATCTAAAAAGACTAATTTTAGATAAGCGCGCGCGTAAACTTCGCCAATCATAACGTCGCAAAGGCACGTTGCAGACCACCCGTGCATCTCATTTCAACAGCACACTAGGACTCTGAAGATCACGCTCCTTGCCTTCTTTTTTGCAGGATACCTTCTCATAGACGTTGCATACTTGCTTGCTTTTTGGCTGCAGGATCGTTCCTTAGGTGGAGAGGGTGAAAGAGACATTCACATTCATTTATTGTGGAACATAGGTCTCTATTGCCTCGTTTGGCTTGGTACTCTCTCTAATTTGCTACTGGAACGAAAGGCTGACTTCATTACGGCTCTATCTGTGAGTAGTAAAACAACGACCATCTGGATATCCTTTCTAATGATTCAACAGATAGGTAATGAAGTGGCTCTTGTGCCGATAGTATGGATGCTTTGTTTGCAATATATTGCATTGAAGAAGGTTTGGCACATGAGACCTTCATCTCTGGCTTCATCCGCGGGAAACGATTCGGAATTAAATGACTCTATCCGGATTTGATATATACGCTACGTTTCCCTCAACATTGTGCTCCCGGCCTGGCCATTTTATCTACCTGTGAGGGTTTAGTCGAGCAGTCTGAGAACAACAGGAATAAATTTGACATAAGGATGAGGTATATAGCTGCAAAATAAGCTTCAAATATTCACTTCTTTGCGCAAGATGTATGAGGTTGATTCGGTGAACTCGCGTTGTATACCAAATTTGCTGTGAAATGGCACATAATGTACAGTAAATTGACTTCTTCCGCACCGCGCAGAACATCAATCTATCTGGTCATTTAGCCACGGATCCTCGAGCAGTTCTTTCGCAGTCTTCAACATCACCTCTGGTGACCTGTAGACATTGGGTTGTGCATCGTGATTTCTCTTCTATCTCCACGTACAGCGGAACCGAAATCGCTCAGCACAGCGCCGCAAAATGCCCTCGGCAATTCTAACCGTCTGGAAACATACACTGGTGCACCATTGATGAATTTCCGCGGCGAAGGGTTGTCCATTTCAGCTTTTGCAAAGTCTTCAAGGATAGATTTGTCTTCTGTCTCCTGGAGAATATTATCTCCTTTAATGTCTATCAGGCTGTGGGTCAGCAAGTACACTACTCGAAGGCCTAAAGTATCACCTACCCGTGTGAACAAGCTTGCACTCTGTATGCAGGTAGTCGAGTGCAAGAAAAACTTGCATCAAGCCCGCCTTGAGGAGATCTTCAGTGAATCTATGGCTCGGGTTGCGATAGAGAAGATCCCTAAAACTCTCCCACATGGGCTTTTGGACGAGACAGTGATGGTCGCCTCGGGGCCGAGGAATGATAAATATATCCAAGGCTGTTCTCACATGGAGATGGCCAGGATGCGACGGATTGCCTTGGCTCAGATGCTTGTAAATCTCAAACTCGTCCCGATTGGCTTCTTCGCGTGTATACACTTTCAGAGTCACGTGCTGATGCGCTCTGATTCTATCAGTCTCGTCATGGCTTGAAAGGGAGAGCCACTGCTGACACACTGAAGATTTCGAGCGAGCCATACCGTGGATGTGACCCCAAATCCGAGTTTACCAATGACCTAGTACTTGGAACTAAAAGATTTCACCAATGTTGACAGGATAGTATCGCCCCGTCTTAGATTCTTCAAATCGTTCCTCGTCAAGTACTTCAGATGCATTGATTACTTCGAAACCGCCGGTTTTAAAACGCATTGGTGGAGAGGGAGCTCTTCGAATAGACCTCTTGTCCCATTTCAGAAGGGAAGTCATGCTGATAAGTATGAAGGAGATTGGAAGGTGGGCGATGTAATGCCAGTGATGTTGAGGATGATGAAGAAAGAAGTGCTGACTAATCGTATCCTAAGTCGCTTATGAAGGCGTCGATGTCGAGGTACTTAGTGCCACCAATAGGCACTGAGAGCTCCGCAAGGGAGGCCATTCGGGGGAGGAGTTGCCGCGGCTCTTCGGTGAGGGCTTTCGGGAGGGAGAGCGGATGGCCACCATGAAGGCGGATATGGCGAGGGTTGGCGACGGCGAGCTGATCGCGGTGAGCTGGCTTGGCGGTGTAAATCTATTAATAGTTAGCGTTGGGTATATAAATCTTTTCCGGGGTCGTACCGGGTATATAGATATTTTGCCCTAAAAACTGATGCGGATTCCTGCCTCACCCCCGCCTGTTACATTGACTTTGACGGCATATGACATACCCATACCATTAATAAACAATCATATTTGTCATCTTCTGGCTTACTCCTGCCATCATCTTTATTTGGTTAAACAACAGAAGCTTCTATTTCACGGTGCATTTAGAACGTCAAAATAGTTACATTGTTCTCCGTTGTTTCAAGCAATCCACTACAGCACATAAATTATTGTCGTCCAATCCAGGGGTTTATCGGTGTGAAAATGGAGCAGTACGAAAATCATCGCAAAGAGACTCGAACTTGCCTGAACTGAGCAGGAGTCCGAAGCTACTAGGATAACAATGAAGTCGCTGTTCTACGCTTAGGTTCTATAGCTTCTGATCACTGCGCCACGAGGGCTGGTCCTTCAGCTCCATACTCCCCACCATACAAAGCAGGAACACGTATCGCCACATTCTCCTGCTTCCCTCTGCTACTTCCCACCATTCTCTGCTTTTCACGCTGCACTCCTACAATCGGAACCCGCGCGATAAAAATCATAGTGTATCTTTCCCTCACCACAAGCCCTCCTTCACAACTAGGGCTTTTGAGGGGGGGGTGCAGCTCCTCCACTTCCCCAGATACTGGTACGTTCTTGAGTTTCGTCGAATAGCGCACCTGGATTGCCCCTTTAGTACGGCCGAGGAGAGCCGCATGGATATCTTCCCATGAACAGCCATCGTCATACATCTTGCGTACCTTTGCATCATCTTCGGGTGTCCATGGTGTCCATGGAGGTCGCTTTGTCCTACGCCGTGAGGCTGCTAGACGACCCTTACAAGGTTGTGGACGCACTGAACTTTGTATTATTTCTCGGCAATATCTGGGATTTGATTCCTGGAGATTCATCGATGATCTGAACGAATCTGGGAGGGTTGGCAGGTTGAATTCTAGGTAGTAAGTCGTCCCTGGTCCAATCGTCATGCACTTAATAAAGCCCTGAAAAGAATGTTCTTGGAAGTCTGGGCCAATAATAGATTCGGTATCAGATAGTGAATCCCGCGCAGCTGTAGAACCCCGAGCAGAAGAGGGAGTGCGGCGTTTCCTACCAGTGGGCGTTTCAATTGAGTCAGAGAGCATGCGGCCTCGCTTTCGTTGACATGAACGTTGGGTATCCTCGCCTCATAATCCATGTGCCCCTCACCATCCTCGTAGCATGGTCCGGCACTGTGGTGGGATCCTTGCGAGATAAGGGTGGCACTTGTGCTCTCATCACAAAGCCCTTGTTGCTGAAAGCTCTCTTCTGTTTGCTGACGGTATTTATCGGTGCCTTTTTTCTCGCTTCCGATCGCCTGTATGCCGTCCTCACCCTCCTCTTCCTGCCGTTGCTGTGGGAACAGCTGCAATTCTATTGTCCTTTCTCGAAGTCGTTCCTTAGCTGCAACGAAATATGATTGCTCCAATATATCTCTACCTTTAGTATGACGTTTACTTTCCCGGCTCATCTGACTGAGTTGAGGAGGGTCGGGATAACTAGGGAGCGTCGAATCCTCTGCTTCTTCTAGAGCTTGAACATGTTGTATTTTATCCTCGATATCGTAGGCGCTGTCCTGGCCGCACGATCCAGCCGCCCTCTTAAGCAGTGAGTTGCAATGTGAAGATCCTATTTCGTCGACTACAGCATCCTCGATACTCTCGTGGATTTGATCCTCATCCATTGTAGGTCGGCCTTGAACAGAGATTGTCCAGTCCGACTCTTCGAAACACGCGCGTTGTCCGTCTTTGGGCAAATAATCAAGATCAGGGTATTCCGGGACTTGCGAGTGAATGGGCTGAGTAGGCTGCTCGGGGTCGAGGCTGTATCTTGAGTGGTCAGGCCACACTCGCTGCGTCTTGGTTTTCAATGTTGGCATCGAGATCGCCTGGGGCAATCCCAGCGCCAGGTTCGTCCTCGCATCCATCTTCGCTGCCGTCCACAAAAATTTGAAATTGACATGTTTGTTGAAACTTCAAATAGCCAATTAATTAGCAACCATCATAATGTTATTGGCGGCCGCCAGACATGTCAGCCTTTTAATGAAATTGATTTCTCGCAGCACTAACTGGTGAGCTATTTTGCAACACCGCGAGTAATGTGAGATGGCAGTTTTGAATTTCAAATTTATAAAAATGGCAGCGTGGAAAACCAGTCGCCGCTAAGTGGAAGTTAGGTAGTTGTCCGTTTAAAAAAGCCTTCGCAGCCCTTTTCCTCGTCGTCAGCACAAAGCAAACATCGAAAATGCTCTCCCGAGTTCCAGGTATTTGTCAATCTTCCATCACCTTACAACATGTAAAAGCCGTGAGAATCAGACCGAGACCCAGCACAACGCACTTTGTGCATCAGAACAAATAATGTCCGCCAAAGCACAAAAAACAGGTTTCTTCACCCCTCTTTCAACTACTTCTAAATGTACCAGTCCAGATTTCACGTACCTGACCAGACAAGGGGGGGTTTGCTGGACGTTGTACTATGCTCAAAGAAGTCCTTCAAGCCTTTCACGCTCTTTGTCGTTCAAACAACGGCTTCCCTTGATGTAGCGCAAGCGTAGTCGAAGCGTGGATGAAAGAGCGGCAATGCCCTCCGTCTCTTGAACCGTCAAGTCATCGCTAGGTCGAGAAGTACCTTTTTGTATCTAGCATCCGCGGTACTTCGTAACACTTCCTTGCTGATGTCGAAAACCGGTTGTCAACGGGGCGGGAAAGAGAGACAGGACCGAAGGGTGATGATAGTTAGGAGACGGTACTCGTACGTTGCACTCGGTGTAGTTCTCCAGTTGAACATGGCCTCGTTAGGGGTTAGGGGAGCTGCCAAGGGTTCTAAGTCGACTGCGTTGGTCCGTCATCTTGGTGCAGCGAGCAGAGCCGTTGTGTCTCTTGTGGACGGAGGGGAGACAAGAGCGGGACTCGGTAGATATAGTGACTTGGTAGAACGGAGATAGCCCGAGGTCGAGGATAGATGACGCCTCGGGTCATCAGATCTGCGGCCGAGCTCGTCTATCTTGAACACAACTTGGACATCAAGAAGTCAGTCGACGGTGTCCGGGCCCGCGGCAGAGATATGGCCAAGTGCCGTTGAGAAGGTTGTTAGAGTTAAAGTGGATTTTGGAACAGTGATAACGGTGAGATATATTGCTTTCGGCCCTCAAGTTCGACCAACAGGCGGCTTGCAGCGGAGAATTTGTCCATATTACTTGCATGCTGCATCCCGAGATAGCCACGAGGCCACACTGATATCTCACGGCGTTCTGGATTGTGGTGTAGATATGGGTTAGATAGAGGAGTAAACAGCGCCGAGACAAATGTCTTGAGGTAAACAGATGTGTTCGAAACAGATTGCTAAGATTAGATTCATAGAGGACGAGTAGAGTGCTGTAGGTAACATCCACAAAGTTATAGCTGGTCAATGACTACGCAGTCGATGGTGCGAAAGTATTCACATAGTGCAACCGATCTCAGAATCCCAAGCCGTGAAGATAACGAAATGCGATACTTACCACAGACCGCCACCTCGTCTCTTGGAAGATATAGATGCGGGTTGTGAGATGCGTGATAGTCTTATGCATAAGTGTCTCGAGTCGTATTAGCCCTTGGAACGCCGCATGTTTGACTCGTGCTTGGTGTATAGAGGGTGTGTACGGCAATGGCGTCCGTCGCCTCGACTGTCGTGTGGGCGGTGATCCGACTCGGCGAAGTGGTAGCTACGCGGCAGGAGTGTACCTCGAGTATGTTGCTTGCGCGGTGGACGGCGATCTTCTCGGCAGGAGAATACTTCTCAACTCAGTGTCCACAGATAAATAGAGGCGACCGGTTGTCATGCAACCGGCCACTGGCCTCGATCTCGTGCGGAGTGCATACGGGAAGTCTTCCGTCTGTTGTGTAAGCGTCGGACAACCATATAGTAGTCCGCACATGACTTGCAGATCCGGTTCTTGTAGAGTAACTTTTGAGTCAAGACAAGTGGAAGAAAAAGGAGTATTTTGGACGCACATGGTTATGCAAGCAAATAGCCAAAGCAAGCGTTTCGCATGTCCGACGCAGGCAGCTCGCCATTTACTATGCAGCGAATATAGATAGGGTACTGAGGGAGCTGGAGGGGTCCAAGACACAATCGAGGGGGTCTGAAGTAATGAGGAGTACGGTCGGAAGGGTGTGAGCACAGCATGGATATTTAGGCTGGGGTAGCAGATCTCCAAGACAGAGATGGGGTCGATCTTCGACTATCTTGTGCTCACCGCCACTGACTCGGACTTCTGGACCCCAAGCTTGCGGCTACATGCTCCGTCGATGTTTGCGTTGTGAAAGGCGTTGTACTGTGCTTATTCATTTGACTCTGCTTGTAACCGCGAAGCACGAGGTTATCTCGTGATGGCTTCTTGAGAGAGAGAGAGAGGGAGTGGAATCATTGATTTCCAAGACCTCGAAGCACGTTCCAAGCACGAACAATGATCTTCACTGCAGCGTCGCAGTCGCTTGCTGCCGGATACCACTGCGTATCCGGCGGAAGCGAAGAGCTCTTACAATCTCTTGGCAGTGTGATCAGTATCCTTGAGCGCATTGAACGCAATCTGCCGGGGGAATGGCACGCTGTGATAAGATTGAAGATTCTGACGCCTGGGCCATGCTGAAACTGCACGTCAAACCAATAAATTTGAGAGCCGATATCATACCCCGTATAGCTGCACGATGTAAACTTTTGCTATTCCTGCCAAGAGTTTAGGAAGTCAAGAAGTGCCGACGGCGGCGGGTAATAAGAAAGGGCGGCGCAGATGGCGGCAAGTGTTCGCTTCCTATTCTGAAACTCCTCCTTTTGGATTCCGTTTGGCGCAATTTCATTCCCATCTACCTACTTCCTATTTTGCAAATAAAAGCCTAAAGTGTCCCCGGCAACAATAGAGTTGGGGGTTCTTCGACAGACGCCGCTGCCAAAATTCCCAAGCGCGGCATGTCTCCACATGAGGGCCGCCGCAATTTCCCCCCATGGCGTTTTGCGGAGACGAGCGATCGCGAAACGTTCGCCTCCCGCGCTTAACTTATGGCGTTTTGGTGATCTGTTCTAGCCTTGCCATGAAAGTCTTGATCCGCGCTTGTGGGAGAGGATGGAGCAGGAGCATGGAAGAAGGAGAAGATGAGAAATGACATAATGAGACATTCAGAACTGGGAAACTCTAGGCGAGAGGGTGGTTAATCGGTCTACGGAGGATGGCCGGCTGGCCGGATGAAGGCTCGTGGCGGTTGCGACGGCGAAATGCTGAAGTAGGCCACCTCCAGAAATCCATTGCCGAGTCTGTCTGTTGAGGTACTGTATTTTAAATCACAGCCCGCGCTGAAGAATGCCATATAATGAGTTTTGGATGCTTTCGGAATGCGTAGACCTGACGAGGCTTGCGCAACAATGCAATATAAACTCCCTGCCGTCGTCCGCGAATGTGCAACATGCGGGGTCCTTACCCCTAGTACGCATTCAGAACGCCACGCGGGCACCGTGTATCATCGCCGCCAAAGTGCGATTTCCGGCAGCAGGGTGGAAATCGCAGGTTTGTGCGTCAATTCCGCATTTGCATAACGGAAGGCGTGAAAATGAGGCTTTTGTAGTAAACTCTAACGTGATGTTCGGCAGAGAATCAAATGAGAGTGTGGCCAGGTGTTAGAGCGTCTGTGCACGACCGCTTGTGCCATTAGCGCGCCGCCTGGAAAACGCCTGCGATATCTGAAACTTGTGCTTGGCATTTGGTTGGTCATCAGCGAGAAGTTGTTCATGCACGACAGGGACCCGCCAACGACGACCGTCCTTGAATGCAGATCCTGAGCTTGGCCAGAACTCGGCATGTGTTTGAGAAAGGAAGTGAGGTGATGGAGACGGAGCTCGGAATAGTTGTCTCGGGTTGGATTTTGGTCCTCATCTTGGCAATGATGTGGTCGGAGGTTTGGCCGCCGAGGTTGTGAAAGGATGTGTTGGCGAAAAGGAGCTGAGTTGTGGACCTGTAGATATTGCAGTGTCGCGTAAGCTGAGGGGGACTGCGCTCACGTGCGGCAGATGCCGGTGGGGGTCGCCGGTCATGGAGTAAATTACAGACAAAGGATGACAAGGCCAGCGATTAAGGTCAAAATGTCGCGTTTCAGTACTTCAACGGGGTCCGTGGTGAAATGTACTGTGATGTCATTTACAAAGTTGCCGACCTGCTGGCGCGGCTTCATGGAGATGGCAAACATAAAAGGATGGAGCGATTCCCTGCGTCACCATGGCAGACATCCACATCACGCGTGACCTGATCTTTGTTGTTGGGATCGTGAGATTGATCGAGGTGTTGTTGAAGCCCTCCCGAATGGCACTTGTTGCCTAGTGAGAATAGCAGGAACGGAATAGCAGGAACGGAAATCCAGAATCGCCCCTGTCCTCGGACAAAGAATCACGAGTGTATTCAAAAGTATCACGCAGTCATTGTCTGTTTGATTTTCTTCGAGTCCGCGACTCTTTCATGGTGAAGGACAGAGTGATTGTGCGAGTCCTGTCCAGATGTGAAACGTGAGCGCGATGCAATCCGCCGAGGAGGCAATCAAACTCTGAAACGCGTTGACAATCACTGGCCCACCCCAAAGCCAGTATGTTTGCAGTTGCGCGCCAGCTGCCGACAGTGCCTTGAACCCATCGATTAGCGTCTGTAGCGCATCCGGAAGCACTGCCTTGTGTCTGAACACTGGTAAATTAGCGGGAATCACGCTTGTCACGAACCCCTGTCACGAACCCCTGTCACGCACCTTACATCCCATCCCGCACCACAAGCAGGTACCTCTCGTTTGGCGGCCGACCCCCTCGCACCTCCTCGGAAACAAAACCATCTCGACCTCTTTCTTCCTCTTCCGCTTCTTCTTCTCTCCCACCACCACAAATCTTCTTCTTTGCCTCGTTGTACCACAACGTCCATTCCTTCGCGAACACGCATCTTGTCTACTTCTAGACTATTACAATCCTTTTCCCGGTCACTCACTACCAACCCCGTACTACATCACTTTACTGGATCGACTCCGGTATAAACATTCAACAACTCCTTCTGATTTTACTCAATTCAATACACGACCCATTTGCAGCCAGTCAGTGAGCAAGATCGCCAGACGATATTCGAATCAGATTTCCGTTCTTACCTTCATCCACCTACTGAGCGCCGATCTGCGATCTCGCTTACATTCCACAACAACCCCAAAAAACAAACGATCAACTATCAAGATGAAGCTCTCCTCCATCATCGCCGCTGGCTTCGCCGGTTTGGCCATGGCCGCCCCAGTCGAGAAGCGCGCCTACGTTACCGACATTATCGTCAAGTACGTTTACGTGACTGTCACCGCTGGCCAGCCGCTCCCAACCAAGATCCCCGTAAGTTCCTCCTACAATCGCGTCTTGATGCTTCATAGGATCTGCTTCATGGTTCATCGGCGACGTGTCTTGCGAAAACAATATCTGTTTACTGACAAACAATCAGACCAAGATCGACGCCAATGTTGTCGGCTACGTTCCAGGACGCAGACCAGCCAAGGCCACCACCAAGACCGTCGTCGTTGTTACTTCAACTCCAGCACCAGCTCCAGTTGTTGTTCCATCGTCCAAGGTTGAGGTGCCAAAGTTTGAGACCCCAGCACCAGCACCGGTTGTTCCATCTTCCAAGGTTGAGGTGCCAAAGTTCGAGACCCCAGCACCAGCACCAGTTGTTGTTCAATCTTCCAAAGTTGAGGTGCCAAAGGCTGAGACCCCAGCACCAGCACCAGTGGTTGAGGAGCCAGCTCCAGTTGTCGCTGTTACCCCAACCCCAGAGAAGGCCGAGACTGCTCCAGTTACCCCAGTTGTCGGTGAGGCTCCAGCCGCCGCTCCAGCTGCTGGTGACTACCAGGGCTCCGTTCTCTACCACCACAACGTTCACCGCGCCAACCACAGTACTCCAGACATGACCTACAGCGACACCCTTGCCAGCTATGCTCTCACTGTTGCCAAGACCTGCACCTGGGGCCACGACCTGTAAGTTATCTTCCAATTCGCCCTTACTTTAACAGTCATGCTAACCCTTGCGCAGCACTCCAGGCGGAGGCGGTTACGGACAGAACATCGCCATGACCGGAACTTCCAAGTCTGAGAACGAGAAGGCGAAGAGCCCAGCTGACCTCGCTGCCAACACCATCTCTAACCAGTGGTACAACAACGAGATCATGGATTTCCCAGCTTCCGACTACGGCAAGGCCAGCCCAAGCATGACCAACTTCGACAAGTGGGGCCATGCCTCCCAGGTCATCTGGAAGTCTAGCACCGAGGTCGGATGTGCCACATACTACTGTCAGAACGGAACCCCAATGTTCCCAGGCGACGGCTCCATGCAAATGTCTGGATGGTACACTGTCTGCAACTACAAGTCTGCCGGTAACATGGGCGGCGCATACGGCACCAACGTCCTCCCATCATTGGGCAAGGCTGTTGTCAAGCCAACAGTGCCAAAGTAAATCCTCCCACGACGACTGGACGCCCTGCACCAAACGAGCTGAGCCACACCCCCAACTTTTCCCCTCCATTTCAACCAGCTCCGCGAGCGTTTAAATATGACAGATTGCTCTCTGGAGGGTCACTTTTCGAATCATCAGTCCGCGGGTCTATGCTGTCATCTCGACAGTTCACAGAACATACCGGATTCTCACACCAGCGACCGACTGGGACAATTATCTTTCTCTTCGACTTTGCGGGAACGTCTTCTTCATGTATAATATACTTCTTTCGGGTGTGGCTGCAGTCGTTTATGTGCGGGCGTCTAGGGATCGGTATCTCATGCTGTACATCGACAACTTGTCTATGGGCTATTTGGCTTTATGATGAGGTGGATTTGTTGTGTTTGGGAGGGAAAAGTAATCATATCATGCGAGACTTTTTTGAGTTGTATGCGATGGTATGAGCAGATATAGACGGGAGGCGTTTAGCAAGAGCCATTTCTAGCTAGATACCTAGGAAAAAGTATATCTGCAAATAAACTGAGCTTTCTGAATGTGATATGATGAAATAAAATGTAACGACGTAGCTAAGACCTACTAAGAGCGCGTGAACGCTTCAGTTGAGGTGAAGTCGTAAAAAATTGTGATGCCCGGTCATCGGGTTGTGATTTGGGGATGACCGCTACCAATTGCCAAGACCACCCCGTCACCTTAGCGTAGAGCGGGGTAAGGCTGTCGGTCCGTGGAAGGACAGCGGCTTTTGAGGTCGCATCACTCTCCACTCATCCTTTTACCTTTAAAAAGAGTGCATTGGTTCCGTAACGACAGCTTTCATCAGTGACGCAATTTTTCCGCCCTTTCCAGATCACCGCAAAGTGCGTTATCCCACAAACGCAGGCTCCAGTTCTACGAGCAACCGCATCAGCACTTGCTACGACAACAGCCGCATACACCAACGACCTTCTGCGACTTCACCTCCTAGATCTGAGACACCCTCAAGCGTCTCAGGGTCGACTGTAGGAGCAGGGCCAACTTGCACTGACAAAGAGGACGATATATCCACTTCAATCGCAGCAACCCACATTATCCGGCAATACACCAGATAGCATGCCCAAACCAATCGAGCACAAGTCGGTTCTGAGAGAACGGATGCAAGAAGAAGCAGCAAAGGCTTCTATTGCTCCACCACCAAGTGGAAGAGGTGGTGTGCCGCCAGATCGCTCTGCCAGATCGGTTGCTTCCGATGCTGGCGGCGAGGTTCTCCGCAACAGAGCTGGAGAGAGCACATCTCCATATGTTAGAGGACACAGGAACAACCCAGTAGCATGGCAGCTCTGGGGAGATGAAGCAATTGAGCTCGCGAAAAAAGACAATAAGTTGTTGTTTGTCAGTATTGGGTATAGTGCTTGTCATTGTAAGTGCACCCCCTCCCTTCCATCATATCTTAAGGCGACAATAGCATGAAGCTGACAGAAAAAGGGTGCCACGTAATGGAGAAAGAGTCTTTTGAGAATGATGAGGTAGCCTCCATCCTTAACCGCGAATTCATACCCATCAAGATCGACCGTGAAGAGCGTCCGGATATCGACCGTATCTACCTCAACTTCGTGCAAGCCACATCTGGCTCTGGAGGCTGGCCACTCAATGTCTTTGTGACTCCAACACTCGAGCCATTATTTGGTGGGACATACTGGCCAGGCCCACAATCCCATACTCGGCAGCGGCCGCTGGAGGAGCAGGTCAATTTCCTGGACATCCTGAATAAGCTTGCGAAGGTGTGGAAGGAGCAGGAAGGACGGTGTAGACAGGATAGTAAGGTTATTCTCGAGCAGCTGAAGTCCTTCGCAGCAGAAGGAACTTTGAACTCTAAGTCGAAACTCGGCGAGGGCGAGACCACCCTCGATTTGGATCTCCTGGATGAGGCGTGCCGACACCTTGCATCCACCTTCGACACCACCTTCTCCGGGTTCGGTGACAGCCAAAAATTTCCAACTCCAGCACGTCTTATTTTCTTATTAAGGTTGAGGAATTTCCCTCAACCGGTGATAGATATTGTTGGACAGCAGGAATGCGATTCCGCGCAATTCATGGCGCTGAGAACGCTCCGTGCTATAGACCGGGGAGGCATACATGACCATGTTGGACATGGTTTTGCGAGGTATAGTGTGACGAGGGATTGGGGACTCCCACATTTTGAGAAAATGCTTTATGACAATGCGCAGTTGCTGCATACATACCTAGATGCTTTTTTTGGGTTGGAGGGGCCTGACGCAGAACTTTTGGGAGTGGTATACGACCTGGCTAAATACCTCACGCAGACGAGGGTTGCGGCGCCAAATGGGGGTTTCTTTTCGAGTGAGGACGCGGATAGTTACTACAGAAAGGGTGACGACGAGAAACGCGAAGGCGCATACTACGTCTGGACCCGCAGGGAACTGGACACTATCCTCGGCAAGTCCTCTGGCGAGATAATCGCCGAATTCTTCGGTGTTCTCTCCGACGGCAACGTTGAAAAAGAACACGACGTCCATGACGAATTCATAAACCAGAACGTTCTCAAGATTTTGAAGACACCAGCAGCCCTGGCTCAGCAGTTCGGCGTCAGTGAGAAGGATATTGTATCTATTGTCAAAGACTCCAAGGCGAAGCTGAGAGAGCATAGAGAGGCGGAACGCGTACCGCCGGATTTGGATGATAAGATTGTGTGTGCTTGGAATGGGATTGCTATTGGCGCTTTGGCCCGTACTGGCGCTACTCTCTCGAGCGTTGATCCTGCCTTTTCCATGTCTTGCTCCGAAGCTGCCATCAAGGCTGCGGAATTTATTAAGAAGGAGATGTATAACGAGCAAAGCAAGACGCTAAAAAGGGTCTGGCGTGAAGGTCCGGGTGATACCGAGGGATTTACGGACGACTATGCGTTTTTGATCTCGGGTCTTATCGACCTCTATGAATCGACCTTTGATGATATGTGGCTGAAGTGGGCGGACGAGTTGCAGGGAACTCAGATCAGGCTGTTCCATGATAATGAGGCGGGTGGTTTTTTTGCTACGGCCGAGAACTCGGAACACGTCATTCTTAGACTGAAGGATGGCATGGACAACGCCGAACCTTCAGCCAACGGTGTCAGCGCAACCAACCTTTTCCGTCTGAGCACGCTTTTGGAGGATGAAGAATACGAGAAAATTGCTCGTGGCACGTTAGCAGCTTTCGAGGCCGAGATTATGCAGTACCCATGGCTTTTCGGCTCGTTTATGCCTTCCATCGTTGCCGCAGAGTGTGGTGTTAAGGGTGTCATTCGCGTTGGAGCAGTCACTGTTGGAGAGGAATCTGGAGCCGCAACATCAACAAAGAAGGGCATTGTCCAAGGCACGATGACACCAGGCGGCCACCTCACAGAATCCGGCGAAGCTCGTCGCGACTTTCCTTTCCTCTCCAACACGCCAGGCAACACCCAGCACCAAAACTCTATCTCCCCCTCAACCGAGAAGTTCGAACCATCAACCTCCGGCACAGTCGACTCCTTTAACCCAGCACTTTCGCAGTCACAAGTCGAGGGTGCTAGACAATCTAGAGGCAAAACGACGTCGAACAATGTTCCATTGCCTAGGATGAGAGCCAGAGGTGCGATCGAGACGAGATTTTATATTGATAGAAGTCATGGACTGTGGTTAAAGAGCAGGAATAAGTTGGTAGGTGAGTTGAAGGCTGTGGAGGGGGAGGATAGGGTTATGGTTTGCGAGGGAAGGAGGTGTAGGGAAGTTGAGGTTGATGGGGAGGGGGAGCGGTTTGCTGATTGGTAGATTCGGTGGCCTGCACGGAACTTACGAAGACGGTGAGGAAGAGGAGCATGGGATGAGACGATGGGAGAGGTTACGGGAGGGAGTGGGGTGGGGGGACATGGAGGAGATCAGGGAGACAGGCGTTTGGGGATATCACTTGCATTGCTTTGCATATGACACAACTGTGCTGCTAGGGTGGCTTTTGCACATCTCGAGCGTCGAGACTTTCCAATAGGTAGTTAACCTTTAATATGAAGGTAATTACATGACTTTTTTCAACTTCGCAACCGTGATTATTAAAACAACTTGAACAGGATCGCAGGCCTTGCTCGAGTCGAAGTGAGATGGCCAGTCCTTGGAAAGTCAGAATAGAATGCTTTCTCATAGACTTCTATCGAACTTTTCGAAGACTTTCAGCCTGTTGACATTGGCATCTTATCGCCCCGAAGTTGATGGCGGACAACCCCGCCATTCCGTAGCGGGGTTGACAGTGGGGATTAGAGCGTGGCAGCCCCTGACTACCCGTACGAGCACTCTGTAAACAATGTGTCTCGTCAAGGACAACTCAATAGCAATTCATATCGGACGGGTGGAAAAGGTGATACTAATACTTTTGAGAGGCAATACGATTTTGTTGAGCTAAGCCTATTATACCACGTTTATAATCGAGAACGCAAAAACCCATTGATGCAAGAATTTCTTTTGACACGTGACGGTGCATCTGTAAACACAGCAGCCTTGGACAGCCGCCCGCCAATCAACTCAATCCCTGTCCATCACACAAAAAGTAAGTACTCTCGCCGAGTACTTCGTCCGCCCACAAAATCCGACCCAACCCACTCCGTGTCCACGACACTTCGCACTATACGGAAGCGTGTTGTTCGAAACTACAAATAAGATGGATGTTGGACAACTGAGAGGTCGCATCGCTGCGACGCTCGTCGCTGATACCGACGCCAGACGCACGGCGGAGCTGGATTTGAAGGCGGTATGTTCGCAGCTAAGGATGATGACACCACGCCGGACTTTAGACTAACGTGTTGACAGGCTGAGGCTCATCCAGGCTTTACGGATGCGCTGCTGGAGATTCTGCAGGGCGAGCAGGAGGCTAGTGTTAGACTGTCGAGTACGGAACCCCGCACATTATCATAATCAGACGCTGACAGAGTGTAGCTGCCGTCTACTTGAAGAACAGAGTCACCAAAGGGTGGTCCCCGAGCGAGGACGCCGCCAACATCAAGCCGATACCTGAAGATGAGAAGGCACGCTTCCGCGAGCGTCTCCTCCCTGTCCTGAGCGCTGCTCCAGCACCGGTTCGCGCTCAGCTTATCCCGATCTTGCAGAAGATCCTCCATTACGATTTTCCGGAGAAGTGGCCGCAGTTTATGGATATTACTATGAACCTTCTTAACGCGCAGGACCTCGCAAGCATCTTTGCTGGTCTTCAGTGCCTGTTGGCCATCTGCAGAGTGTTCAGATTCAAGAGCGGAGAGAGCAGGGGACACTTTGATAAGATCGTGGAAGCCACTTTCCCAAGGCTCTTGGTTATTGGTGGACAGTTGGTGAACGAGAACAGCGAGGAGGCCGCAGAGATGTTGCACATTGTGCTGAAGGCGTACAAGCACGCCACTTTCTTCGATCTGGCGGCTTGCCTCAGAACCGAGGAGACCATCAACAACTGGGTTCTCCTCTTCCTTGCTACTGTCAGGAAGGAGGTCCCAGCCTCCGCCATGCCAGACGATATCGCTGATCGCGAGGTAAACCACTGGTGGAAGTCAAAGAAATGGGCGTACTTCAACCTTAACAGATTGTTTGTCCGCTACGGAAACCCAACTGCGCTTTCCGGAGGCAATGGCGATGATTACAACGAGTTCGCCAAACACTTTATTGCAAACATTGCGCCAGAGATTCTTCAGGCGTATCTTCAGCAGATTGAGAAGTGGGTTTCGAAGACTGCTTGGCTTAGCAGACGCTGCTTGTCCTACACCCTTGCTTTCCTTGATGAGTGTGTTAAGCCAAAGCAGATGTGGACTCACCTGAAGCCACACCTCAATACTTTGGTCACCCACTTCATCTTCCCAGTTATGTGCCTCTCCGAAGAGGACATTGAGAAGTTCGATGAGGACCCAGAGGAATACCTCCACCACAAGCTCAACTTCTACGAGGAGGTCTCTTCTCCAGACGTCGCTGCGACCAACTTCTTGGTTACCTTGACCAAGGTCCGCCGCAAGCAGACTTACGAGATTCTCGCTTTCGTCAACACGGTTGTCAACGAGTACGAGGCCGCCGAAGAGGGCAAAAAGAACCACGTAGCAAAGGAGGGAGCTCTTCGCATGATCGGCACTCTCTCCAGCGTGATCTTGGCCAAGAAAAGCCCAATCGCCACCCAGGTCGAATACTTCCTGGTCAGATACGTCTTCCCAGACTTCAGATCGCCAATGGGCTACCTCCGCGCCCGTGCCTGCGACACTGTTGAGAAGTTCGAGCAGCTTGATTTCAAGGATACCAACAATCTCCTTATCATCTATAAGAACATCCTCGACTGCATGGCTGATACCGAGCTCCCAGTTAGAGTCGAGGCTGCGCTTGCTCTTCAGCCACTTATTAGACATGATGTCATCCGTACCAGCATGCAGCAGAACATCCCTCAGATCATGCAGCAGCTCCTCAAGCTCGCAAACGAAGTCGACGTCGATGCTCTTTCCAACGTTATGGAGGACTTCGTCGAGGTCTTTGCTACCGAGTTGACTCCATTCGCCGTCGCGCTCTCCGAGCAGCTTCGCGACACCTACCTCCGCATCATTCGCGAGCTTCTCGAGAAGAACGAGGGTCGCTCTGACGACGACTACGGAGACTATTTGGACGACAAGTCCATCACTGCCCTCGGTGTCCTCCAGACCATCGGAACCCTTATCCTGACTCTTGAGTCCACCCCTGATGTCCTCCTTCACATGGAGTCCATCCTCATGCCCGTCATCCGCGTAACCCTGGAAAACAAGCTGTACGACCTCTACAACGAGGTCTTCGAGATCGTGGACTCCTGCACCTTTGCCGCAAAGTCCATCTCCCCAGTCATGTGGGAGGCATTCGAGCTCATCTACGCCACCTTCAAGGGGGGCGCCGAGCTGTATCTCGAGGACATGCTTCCTGCGCTTGACAACTTTGTGCAGTATGGTGCTGCGCAGTTGGCGCATAACAGACAGCATACTGATGCAATGTTCACTATGGTGCAGGATATGTTCCAGGACGACAAGGTCGGTGGTGTTGATCGCATCTGTGCTTGTAAGCTTGCGGAGGGCATGATGCTGTCTCTGAGGGGACATATTGACCAGTATGTCCTTGCTTTTGTGGAGATGGCAATGTCTACCCTCGTCAACGATCAGGTCAAGGTCAAGTCGTACAAGGTCCATTTGATGGAGATGGTTATCAACGCCATTTACTATAACCCAGTTCTCGCACTGCATGTGCTTGAGGCTAAGGGATGGACCAACAAGTTCTTCAGCTTGTGGTTCTCAAGCATTGACAGCTTTAGCAGAGTCCATGATAAGACGCTGTCGATTTCTGCGATCGTGGCACTCCTCAACCTCGACCCACAACAGGTCCCGGTCTCGGTCCAACAAGGCTGGCCACGCCTCCTCCAGGGCATCGTCCGTCTTTTCCAGACTCTGCCTGCTGCGTCAGCCAACAGAAAGGAGGCCCTCGAGAACGATTATCCGCTTGGAGACTCTGCGTATGGGGATGATGATGAGGATGATGAAGATGTGGAGTGGGCGGGTGATGATGCTGGGTGGGCGGAGGATGATGAGGCGGAGGAAGATGGGGAGGGCAAGGATGATTCGGCTGCTTATTTGGACTTCCTCAATGAGGAGGCGCAGAAGTTTGGTGGTCTGGATGATGATTCAGATGATGAGCTGGGCGAGGAGTCTCTGCTTGAGACTCCTTTGGACAGGGTTGAGCCGTACAACTTGTTCAAGGATGTTTTGTTGAGTAAGTGCTCCCTGAATTTCGCGATGAGGGAGACCATTGAAAAAGGATGAACGCGCAGTGCTAACGTGAAACAGAGATGCAAACTGAGCAGCCAGCTCTCTACGCCACTCTCACCAGCAACTTGTCTCCAGAAGAGCAGCAGATTGTTCAGAGTGTTGTGCAACAGGCGGAGCAGATTGCGTTGGCGAAGGCGCAGGAGGCCGCCAATGCTCAGACTTCTTAAATGTGCGATGCTTTCCTTACCTTAAGGTTTCAAACCTGACGGTTTGGTGTCGAGTACATTATTTGTGGAAGCGCGCACCACGAACCTCGACCTAGGAAATTGCTGCTGCCCACCCCATGTACCTACTCATTTGGCTAGTGATGGTTGAGAGAGGGGACGCAAGTGCTGCCAACATGGGAAGGTGGTAAGTGATGGGGCGGGGCACTCTGGTGCGGGCTCTTTGTCTGTAAAGCTGAGGTTAAAGATCTATATCCGAGTAAAAGAGCCACTGCTCGCACGCTCGCTGCGGATCCGATATCAGTGGGATAAGAGTTGAATACAAGCGAATTGTTTTGCATTGTTGTTTGGCGTTTATATACCTGGAGAATGGAATGATGATTGATGAGTGATGGCGCCAAGATGATGTTGGTGCATATCGATGAAAAACAAACAGATAGATGAATGACTCTTAAACAATAGGAAACTTCCTGAGATTACTATGTGCTACTTATGGCATACCCCAGCGATATGTGAAATCAATTGTGCTGTGCTCATAATCCCATTGCGCCGCAGCCAGCTTAGTGTGGAAGACCAACCAAGCAGTCGATGCCGATCATGCCCAAGCCGACCACGTCAAGGAGGAACCCGATAACAACGCGAATGAAGCGGACGCCTCTAAGGTCATAGTGGTGGAGGAGGACGCGGCCGATGGCGCTGAGCAAGAGCCTGAGGAGGAGGAAGAGGTGGGTTGGGGCTGAGGTGTCAAGGTCGAAGACCTAAGCGCGTTAGTTGGTGGAACAAGAGAGGAGAAGTGAACTTACGTAGATGAGGTAGAGGAGGGCGAGGTCGTAAAAGAGGGTTTTGAGCATGGCGCAGATGGGAATTCTGAAGGTTCTAACCACATTAGCTTTGTATCTACTCTTTCGGGGCGAGATATACCTCTTGGTGATCTGGTGTAGTTGTCGATGGTGTTTGAAGGCAACACCAGCTCAGGAAGATATACTACTGGCAAATCCTTCGGCGTGTTTGACGCGACCTCTATTGATAAGGCCATCGGGGCTGTGCTGGGCCTCAATGTGTGGCTCGATCTGCGCGGCGAATTTGCGGGCGTGATCGTGCTAGTGAGGACTTAAACGCACGGCAATATCACGCTGAACGAGCACAAACCGGAAAGAAAGGATATTTTATGGATTCATTTTCGTCACCGCAATGCCATTTATGTACATTCCCAATTGCCTCAACTATCCCTCGGTTTTGGCTCTATCAGCCGCCTGTACTTAACCTCGCACATACATCCTAACGCAGGTCTATTCTCCAGACCTAGTTCTGAGAGTAGATCTGCTTCTTTCTCAGATGTACCGGCATCTCGCCCTTTGGCGTATCCGGGATGACCTTCTCGAGCTTCAGGTTGTCAAAGATGCACTTGTTCAGTGGGCGCTCGGCGGCGCGGCAGTGCCATAATTGCTGGTTGTTGTGGTCCAGGCACTTCCAGTGGTTGCGGAACTCGGCCAGGCAATGCTTGTTGATGTCGTCGATGCTGGGAAGTTGTTAGTAGGCGTACTTCAGCTTATTGTCTTCCGGCGGAGTATTCTGGATGAGTAGAGAGTCTGAGAAGCGCTGATGTCTCTATGCTAATGCTGCCATACATATAGCAGAGCGCATCACCGAGCACTTCAGCACCTCCCAAGGTCGCCGCGGCCGATCTCTTCTTCCATGCCTTCCCCATCATTATCGTTTCCTCCAGATTGGAACAACATACACAGAAGCAGCACATCTGGTAACCCTTCTCCCCTCCTTCAAACAATCCAACTCTCCCTTCCCATTGCTATCCGTCTTGCACTTCATAAAATCATCATTGTAATCCTTGCATCTCGCTCCAATGAAGAACGACGCGGACAAAAGTGGTGCGGAGGAGGCTCCTAGCTCCGGAACAGCTGGAATCGACTCTGGGAGGGGGGTGGTGTCGACGAGGACTTCTTGGGAGAATCTGATGGTGCGTTAGTATGTTGTTTCTTGGTGTTCCTCCATCAATTGCGAGCCATCACGGATGGTATCGCGGTCTATTTTGAGGGCAAATGGTAGAGGTGATATTAGCGAATAAAATAGACATACCTAGCAGTACGTCCGGACATGATTGCGGCGTTGTTTCGTCGATTTAGGTAGAGGGCCAGGCGCAATTGGTAATGTCGTTGCTCCAGGTCGTCCTGCCCGAATCTGCGCTAGCTTCATTGGCCGGCTGCCAGGCTGCCAGGCTGTTGCTCGTGGCTCATGGCTCGCAGGTTCGCGTGCACGGACCTAGGATTAATTGGCGGAATGCCTAGCACGCGCGTCGCGTCTTCCTGAGAACATTGAGATGTGGACGCGACGAGAACCTCAAGACATTGCATGCACTTGATACCAAATTCCGTCGAATTGCTGTTTATTGAGCTAATTCCGTGTGCCAACGTATTGGATAAGCAGTCTCATTCACGAAAATCTTAGTTCGCCCAAATAGAGCGTCCGAAAAGCTGCTTCTGCGATTCAAGTCGCGGCGCCTTCGACCGCCCACATCGAGCAAGCACATAATTCCAACCACCACGCCTCATAAACCTTCGCCATGGCGAACCTAGACACCCAAGGCCCATCAGCTGGTGGCGCAGAAAACGATCCTTTCCAAGATTTTAGCGTCCACGATCCATTCAGCGAGGCTCTGCCCACCGCCCCTGCCACCACTGCGCTCAACTCCACCATAAACAACAACAAACGCACTGCAGCAACCTCCGGCCTCGGCATCGACGAAGAAGTCGTCGTCAAAAAGATAGCCAGGGCGCCCGTCCCCAAGTTCGACGAAGCGAGGCTATTGAGCGATAAGGGATTACCGGAACTGAGGAGGAGGGCAGAGATACTTCTTTATGGGGATATTGGAGAAGGTCTTATCCGGCCAGCACCCGAGGGGGAGAAGAGGGGCAATGGAAAGGGCAAGCTAAGGGGGAAGGGACACGAATTTGGCGACGTAAACCGACTGCTAGAAATGTACCAACTATGGCTACACGACGTCTTCCCAAAAGCAAAGTTTAAAGACGCGATACATATGGTAGAGAAACTGGGGCATAAGAGGATATTGCAGGCTGAGCGGGGAAATCTTCTTGAAGAGAGGAAGATGGCGGAAATCAGGGCTCGGGAAGGCGCAGAATGGGACGGTGGGGTGAATCTGGAGAGAGGGGATGATATCTTCGCGGAGCCGACACTTGAGGGACTCATGAGTGAGCAGGCGGCGAGGATCGTGACGGGGAAGGAGAGTAGAGAGAGGCGTGAGAGATCGGAAGATGTGCCGGATGATTTGGGTATGACGGACTTGTTTAGCCGTCCGTCGACGTTGATACCCACCCGTCCAGCACCGAGGCAGACAGCGGGGAAGAGTAATACGCAGCTTGGCAGCATGTTTGACGACGTACCCGATGAGGATGATCTTGATGCTTTCCTGGCGAGCAGGGATGTGGAGATGGAGATGCTTGACGCGTCTTCGCAATCTCAGACTCAGGTTCAGAATAGTAATATCTTTGGCCCAAGGAAGACGAATCCGGTTGTGAGGCAGTCTGGCAGTATATTCGGACCAAAGACGGGTAATGTTGCTGCGGTTGTGCAGAAGGTGGAGGTTGTTGATGACGATGATATGGATGCATTGATGGCTGAGCTCGAAGCCGAGAAGGACTCAAGGCAGAAGAAGCAGGAGCAGCCGAAGCCACCCAAAAAGGCGATCATGGCTGAGGATCATGAAGATGATATGGATGGCTTAATGGCCGAATTCGAAGCTGAACAATCGACTGTACCGAAGCCTCAACCGAAGCCTCAACCGAAGCCAGCAGAGACGCCAAAATCGATGGTCATCGAGGACGACGACGACGATATGGGCGAACTCGACAAACTAATGGCTGAGAACGACGCCGCAGACGAGAGAGACAGGAGGGGGAAAGAGAAGGAGGAGGCGGAAATGGCTGGCACGATTGCGGAGATGGAGGCAGAAGCCGCAGATGAAGAGCTGCAAGAAAGGCGGAGAAAAGCACAAGAGGAGGATGCTGAGAAATAGACGGGAGCTAAGGAGAGGTAGCATGAGTATAAGATGAATGGTGATGGCGAGTATAGGTATCAGACGGACCAGATCAATATAAGGCCGCAGATGCTGGAATGATGGAGCTGCAATTGTGGGAAACGTTGGCAGAAGGCGTTTAGAGTTGGAACCATAACGATGCAGAAGGTGTATCATATACCCAATTCCGAGGCTTGCAAGGCAGAATAGCAAAGTCATTTGTACTCGTATTACCCTCGTTATTCTCCTTTTGCAGTGATCGTCGCTGTGTTCTAAATCGCTCGCACTAAGCGCATGGAAACATGCACAGAACATGGCACAGGAACACCGCGCGAGGCTGTGTCTGCCGCCCTGTGACAGCTCAATTGCTGCCGCTATCGCTGTCGGAGTCCTCCGCTTTGTCTCAAACCTCTACGCCGAAATGGCATTGCATCCCGTTCATTGGCCAGGTAGTGTTTCAATGGCGAAGCTGCCGCCGCCCGGACTGTCAGTGCGAGATTTCCGTCGCGGCTTGCTGACAGCTGACAGTTCCGCTGACGGGTGACGTCGCAGCGTCTCCTCTCCTCGAGACATCAGCGCGAACACCACTGCCGATTGATGCTCGAGGGGGCTTTTGTTTTGACGCAGGAGCACAAGGCTGGAGCCTAGAATAAGTGGTCTTTATTTCCAAGCTTTGTTTTCTCTTCACTCTTCACTTGATACCTTCTCCCTAACGTTGTTGAGCACAAAGTTGTGCGAGCACCCACCAATCCACCCAGCAAACAATCCTCACCTCACAATGACTGCGCCAAGAGAGCTCGGCGACTTACCAAGATAGGACTCAATTTACGACCTTAGGCTGCAGCCTCGCGACCGTTGGACCTCGTTTGCTCGCCTCGAGGTCTCACTCCTCCACATCCTGATCCTTCGTTCCTATATATACTCAACATATCCTACGAACATCAATGGCATAATCCAACACCCTAGAAAGCATTTTCGCCATCCGTCGACACTACATCCAAGCTTTGCTTACTGGCGATCGATCCCAAGCACGAATACGAAAGTAATTAAGGGCGATTATACAGCCGTACAGCACGAACAGCCCGCAACCAACGCGCCGGCACGCTCCTGCACTCCAGCCAAGGTCTCGTCCTTGGCCGAGATATACCTGTACTCCCGCATTTGATCCCGGCGAAAACTGCATTTCTCGACCATCGTCGACCACGAGACCTCACTTCCAGCCGCAGACCATCACATTTCAACTCATACCACGGCACCTCACATATCCGCCCCGATCTACTCGAGGATAATCCGATAAAGCTCCCACCGCCCACATAACCGCATGTCTCCGCCAACGTCTTCAAAAGACCCACGAAACCGCTTCGCGCACAAGCGCAACATATCCCTCCAAAAACTCATCAGCGCCAGCACCATGATGGCGCCGACGCATGATAGGGTTGTGGGGATGGACCCTGATGAGGTGAAGACGCCTATAAGTGCTGCGAGGAGGATAAGCTCTGAATTCCCTCGACCGCTACCAACGCAAAGATCCGGAACGATGGGAGCAGAAAGACCGAAAGATATCGAAGCAACACAAAAGATTGAAAAGCCAGATCATGAGGCAGGCACCGGCGAAGGGGATGAGGAGGATAAACCGACTGCGTTGCCGGGTTATATGCCGGGTGTTAGTGGGTTTGAGGCACCAGTTACTGCTGGCTTACCGGGAGCCAACGATGCTGATTCTCCGGCGCCTCTTAGCCCATATTCCGGATCAGGATCACGGGACGAACACAGAAGCTCGAGCTCAGGAAACGCAGAGAACAAGTTGGAGCACGATAGGAAGTCGATTGGTCATAGAATCGGGACCATGATGCGTAATCCAAAACCGCCTAAATCGCCCAAGCAAGGAACATACTGGGAACTGTCAGAGGTGATGCAGAAGCACCTACGCAAACTCTTTGCGGAGTTATGTGATGGAGAGAAAGGCCTTGATAAACAACGGTTGGAGTTTTTCCTCCACAACGAGCAACATCAATATGTTCAAATACCACACTTCGAACCGATTGATGACGGGAATGGGGGTGTGACGGAGAGGCCGTGGATATATGAGGAGTGGTTGGCATTCATGGTCAGGTCAGGCGCCCTGGATGGTGTCCGAGCAGTGGGGAAGGCAGGTGTGGTCAGGCATGATAAAGTTGTGCCGCGACATGGCCTGCCGGTCGAGGAGAAGGACGAAGAACTATCCGAAGTCGACCCATGGAGCCACCCTATCACAAGTTACTTCATCGATTCAAGTCATAATACGTATCTGTTCGGCAACCAGTTGACGGGACCAGTTGATGTGAGGACATACGAGTATGTCCTCAAGAAAGGTTGCCGTTGCATCGAGATCGATGTTCATGATGGCCGAGCTGTACTTTCGGATACTAGCAGCAATGTCTCTGGCTCTATCTTCCGCCCTACTCTTCCGTCCGAGGTTGCACTTATCGGCAAGGATAAAGTCGGCGATGTCAAGGACTGGGGAAAGGAGAAAAAGGATAAACTGAAGAGCTTCTGGAAAGAAAAAGTCAAGGGCCACAAGAGAAATGGAAGCAGCAACTCAGATGTCCCCACTATCAGGAGGGAGCCAACCAGTGACTCGGATGATAGTCCGAAGGAGGTCATGAGCGACGAGGGAAGTGCAGTCGACCTCAGCGAGGTGGGCATACCTGGTGATAACAAGGACTCACGGTCGTCGAGCAAGTCTTCAGCACACTCTGTTTCCCTCCACCATAGCCGTACAGGCGAGCCAATCGTCATGCACGGATGGACGCCAACAACAGGTTGGATCTACTTCAGAGATGTCTGTAAGACAGTGGCTAAGTGGGCGTTTAAGACGACCGAACTGCCGCTTATTGTTTCGTTGGAGGTGGGATGTGATGTTGACCAGCAAGAATTGATGGTCAAGATTATGAAAGAGGAATGGAAGGACTACCTTCTTGACACGGCACATCCACTCTGTGACTCCGAGAAGGTGCTGCCAACCTTGGACCAGCTCTTGAAGAAGATCCTGGTCAAGGTGAAAAGACATATTCCGCCTGAAGAGGCTGCCCAGAATGCTGCTGAAGAAAATGCGGCGGTGGCAGCAAATTCATCTGCGGATCGAAGTTCGACGGATGTCTCGAGTCCGACAGCCAGCACTCTAAGTCTTGCGCCATCTGCAGACGTTGTTCCGGGTAAGACCAACAGCACTGCATCGCTTACACCCACAGCTTCTGTACAACTTTCGCTTACGGTTTCCTCGAGCAACCTCACAAGCATTGACACCACTGGTTCCAAAGTCTCAACAGGCCGTCCACGCAGCACCTCCGGCGCCTCCACCCCAGCAAATGCTAAGCCAGCCAAGATCTGCAAGAATCTTTCAGACCTCGGCATTTACACCCACAGTGCGCACTTCAACAAAGAGGAGCCTGTGAAGGCCCTTTCCGCCGAAGATGCGCCGTCTCATATCTACTCTATAAATGAGGACGACTTGCTAGATATCTACAAAAAGCATTCTGAGCATGTTCTCATGCATAACGAGAGATTCTTTATGAGGGCGTATCCAAAGGGGACGAGAGTTGACTCTAGTAACATGGATCCCTCTATCTACTGGAGAAAAGGCGTGCAGATGGTAGCTGTTAACTGGCAGAAGTGGGACGAAGGTACCATGGTGAATCGTGGTATGTTCGAGGGGTCTGGTGGCTGGGTACTTAAACCACCATCGTATCGACCAGGTGCTACCATGGCTGCTCGAGAGGGTCCTGCATCGAGCGATACCCTGCAACCGACGAGTCCTGGTCTACAGTCGCCAAGGTCGCCTGGCTTAATATCCGATACTGCTTCCATTGCAAGCAAGGATGGCAGAAGCTTGGCTAGCTCTACGGGCGCCACCTTCCTCGCTTCACCCGCTAGCCCAAACTTCACAAGATCTCGCGGTAGCTCTAATGCCTCGTCAAGAGGCGAAGGGCAGCCGATTGGTCTTGACCTTGGCCTTGAGATGCCCGGCACCACGCTACCTACCACTGACGAGCCAACACCAAGACCTTTACCTCGCGCAACACCCCTCGATCCTCCAGTATCCCGCAAGCCGAGCACAAAAATCAAGAGTCCTCGTCAATCCGGCAGTCTCGTTCCGACACCATCATACGGTGCCACGCCCAAACCGGCACCTATAACCGTAGTATCCAAGCCTGGCGGAAAACAGAAGACAACCGACCTCTTCATCCGCGTCTTCGCCGCACAAAACCTCCTCGCTCCGTCTGACATAAAGGGGCGAGTGAAGATCGAGTTTCACGCGGAGCGCCAAGACAAGATCGGAGGCGATGATTGGAAGCGCGAAACTAAGACTGCGAAGAAGTGTATTACACCTGATTGGGATGGAGATGAGCCGATCGAGTTCATGGGTGCAGGGCCGGGGATCGTGGATGAATTGAGTTTTATTAGGTTGAAGGTTGAGGATGATGGGTGGGGTGGGAATGATAAGATGGTGGCGTGGAGGGCGGTGAGGTTGGACCGGTTGAGGAATGGGTATAGATTTCTTAGGTTGTGGACGCATAAGGGGGGCCCGCATGGGGGGTTGTTGCTTGTGCATGTTGATCGCGTGGATAGGTATGAGGAGAAGAAGTGAGTGTTTGAGCGTGAGATACCATTTTGCGTAGATTGCCTGTGTCTTGTGTAGTGGTTACCTGAAAGCAAGCAATAGTAATCAGTTTGAGCCAGCCGGCCTCCAAAGCATGCACAACTGTTAACGAGACTGTCAATTAACCAGCCAGCTAGAAATAATTGCCAGGACAGACCACGTCCAAGTCTTTCATGCTGACCGCTTCGAGTTCAGCAACTATTTATCGTCCTATTACCCGCACACTGGAACAGAGACAGTTCAGACTACCACAGCTATATACAACACACATCACCTTAACAAGGGCACATCCACTACTTCTATGGCTTCCTTCCTTTTTCACAATACCACGTAACTCCGACTGAGGACGATCACTCAGCCTTATGTCCACACGTCGGATCCTCCGGCCACGCCCTATGAAGCTTCTCGAACGCGCATCCACGTCTGGCTCGCATGTGACACAATTGGAAGCGGCCATCTATGAGGTCGAGGTCCCTCTATCCTTCTCGCCTTATGGCTCCTTGAGGAACAACACATACACCCCACTGTTAGGAGCTCTTTCCATGAGTAGCAAGCGCAGCAACCAGAGTTTGGTGCTATGGCACAATCGCTTGTCACCCTCGACAGAGTCACTATGAAACCAATCGGTAATCTCTTCGCATGCTTGTATATATTTTTCCACTTAACAGAACACAACACAAGTAGATATTGCCGTATGGAATCCTCTTGTGCACGGCGTAGAGCTTTGATAACGTTACGTGGGACTGCGGTTGATTGTGTGAACTGTAGGATAAAGTATGGTGGCGGACGAGGAAGACTCTGTGAGACAAACAGGCCATCACCAGCCGTTTATGAGAGAACCCTGAGAGCTGGTGATATGGGAGTGAATGTTATTGTTTGCTTGATCGTCCACAGAGTGAAACGATCAATCCTATATACTCTAAAGAGTGTGATTCCATGATCTTCCGCCAGTTTCCAAGGTGGGCATTGGCTTGTGCCAAAATTCTTTGTTTGCCCATGCACCATAGTCGAGCTGAGTCTCGCTAAAACCGGGCGTTTTGGCTGCTCGGTAGATGGAGATTTAATGAGCTGGCCGCCCATTCTCCTCTAGGACCTATGCATTCTCACAGTACTTGACGGCGGTAAGTTTCTCCTCCTTGGTATAGGATTTGAGGTGGAGCGGACAGTCATATCCTTCAGAAGTATCATGCAAGCCACGCTCGTTCTCTGGCCGTTCGTGGGCAGCTTTCAGAATATGTTGAGCTTCTGTTTTGTTGATTCCACCAACAAGAGTAGCTCTAGAAGGCACACAAGTACAGGAAGTGGTCCTGGTGGAATCGAACGGTAGATGAGGGCGCCGCCAAAGCCATTCGTGATCTGGCACCGCTCAGGGTGTGCGAGGGTGTTGTTAGTGATATGGCGAGTCATTTTGAGTAGTCAAATTGGCTTGTAGGCGGCAGCGAGGGTGTTTATATGTGTTGTGGTAAGAGCATAATCACTATAGGTCACAGCGAGAGCGTTGGAGACAAGTTTCATCTTCCAAACTCAGACTTCTCCATAGTATCTCCACTTGATCCATAAGAATGGGTCTAGATCCCGTCTCGGCCGTCCATTTGAGCTACAGTATACTATCTTATATCCCAGATCTTGCGGTAAAATAATTTCAACTCAACCACTTAGTGAGGTTTGGAACGATGGCAATTATAAACACCGTTTGAATTAGTACTGGAATGAAGGGAGTATAGACAGGAAAATCCGCCAGAGGCGGTGTATGAAAAAAAGGAGTTAAGGTGGTAGACAGTGGCTCCCCGTTAGGTACCTGCTTCTATACCGTCCGGTGTCAGCTGCTTACATATAAGCACCGACCAATGGAATTTTCTCATACAATGCATCAAAGTTCCTCGCCACCCAACCAGTCGCGGCACCACCTCTAGCAACAACACCCAGTCCTCCAGCAGCCCAGACCAGTGCCAACGCAGCACTCAGGCCGTTGATAACCCACCGTCTCCTCTTCTGCGCTTTCTGGTCCCTCGGCCCAAGATATCCCAGCCACCTCGCCCACCCCCAAACAATGTGCGCCGCACTAACACCAATCAACGCCGCATTGCCAGCCCACGCAAAGATCGAATGTCTAGCAAACCCATGCGCAGCATACGCCAGTCCCACCCCCGAACTTCCTCCATCGTGCCATAACGGCACTAGACGGTTGATAAGCATATGTCCTCCCAACAACCCCATAAGCGCCCATCCAGTGCCCTGCGCCCAGTTGAAACCCGGCCAGACGCGGAGACCACGGCGTAAACGCTCGGAGACGGTAAGGTGCGCGGCGCCGTAGCGACGGAGATTGGCGTTTCGGCGATGGACGCGGAGAGCGAGGCCGGAGAGGATGTGGACTGTTAGCGGGCCCCAAATGATCAATGGCTCGAGGACGGGCGACTGGTAGTATGGGCGGACGAGGAGGAGAAAGGTTTCGGAAGAGTCCACGGAGCGAGTAATCAGGGGTAATATTGAGGTTGTGGCGAGATGGAGAGGCAAAAAGACGCTGAAGGCGTAGGTGGAGTATTTTTGGAGGCGTGTTACTATTTAACTGGTTAGCATATTCACTTGAAAAGGTGGATTAAGAACTCGAAGGGATTGTACAGGAAGACGTACAATAATAAACAGCACCATGCTGACCACCCAACCCACTCAATCCCAGCGTATGGCTAGGCGGACTCCTCGTTCCCACCGCCGCATCATTATCTATTGTATCCTTCCCACTTCCTATCCCACCCTTCACAAATCCAGCATTCGCTTTCTCAAACTCAATTTCAATATCTGGTGAATCTATAGGTGACGGCTCTAGTTCTTGCAGCATGTCCCAGGACGTTGCCATGTGTAGGTTGCCGCGCTCCATGTTGGAAATGGTGTTGTGTTTATGTTGTTAAATCCAACAATTGACAGTGGCTAGAACCAAGAAATACTTAAGTGGTTAAATCCGGGGAAGAAAGCGTCAGGAAGCTTGAAACCACACCTTAAGTTAGTGGCTGATGTCAGTTTCCTGCGAGGCTGCGAGGCGCATCCAGACGCGATTGCTCTTCAGAAACACCACAAAACAAACACAACAACCACACTTTGCCATAACCATTTTACAAACTACACAAGCTCACACCTCCTTGTCTTAACCTTGATACGAACCACCACTCGAATCAAAACCACCGCACAGCCGCTAATATGCCACCACGCGGCTTCACAAACCCACCTCCCAAAACAGACTCGGCCCGCGCCGCCCTCAGCTCATTCTACTGTACCCTCTGTTCAAAGGGCTACAGCCGTATGCCAGACTACGAAGCCCATCTTTCAAGTTATGACCACAGCCACCGTGCGAGGCTGAAGGATATGAAGGCGTTGACTAGGGACACCGGTGCTGCTGAAAGACAGAGGAGGGAGGAGAGCAAGGGGAGTGGGTTGATCCAGATTAAGCTGGGCGGGGATAAGGATGGTGGTGTGAAGAAGGGAGGGTTCAAAAAAGGTGGGTTCAAAAGCGCGTTCGCTCCGAATGAACCTGAGGGACAAACGGAGGAGAGCGTTGAGCCGGAAACGAAGAGTGGGAACGTGGTGGGTGGGGATGAGAGTGATACGGATGAGGAGGGGTATGAGCATTACGATCCCGAGTTTCCGACTGAGTGAGCAGAGGATGAGTTGGATGGAATGATTACATGGTACTACGAAGACGACAGTCACACACTTATGGCAAAATTGGGGCGATAGCGACGCGCGAGGCACGGCTGGGGAGAGATAATCTGCGCGCCATCAAAACTCTAAACAAGCCCGCCGCGAATGGAGCAGATCCGAGACGCTCTCTTTTAGAAAATTGTTTATAGAGAAGCGGAACCAACCAATTAACGGCGGTCCGAAGGCAACATTGGCCTATAAGTTAAGGGCGCCTTACGAGGAGGCCAAACTACTGGCAGAGGAAGTGAAGAAATGCGAGGTATACGCGCCTGCAAGAGAGGTTTCACAGAATCTGAAAGTGAACGAAAATCGATGGTTCACGCGATTTTCGTTGGAGGTTCGGAAGCTAGATAATTTCCGAAGACGGTCAGTACCACTGAAATCGCTCGTATAGTGGTTGTAGCACAAAATCAACATGATTTCGTCGAATATGGACATTTTGTTGTGCCCGCTTGTTGGCTAGATGCGTTTTCGGCTGCTATGGGAAGGTATCGTGTATCCTAAAAGCTGAACCTTCATGTAGCCAAACGGCCTGCGAGCTTGGTTCGTCGTCCGCTCGTCGTGGCCAGGAACAAACTGGGTGGCCTCTAATGAACCAGGCCCTGTGGCGCCTAACAGAGACTGATGTACAGCTTGTTCTGTCTCTCTGTGCCTCTGCACGTCTGTCGCAGCATGCCGTCAACGCAGGAGCTGGATGGAAGTGTGGAATCGTATCCTTCACAACGTCGGTTTACAGAATACCATCGTTCTCACCCTTGAGGCGCTTGACTCTGCGCTGTTCCCAATCATCTAAATCCTTAGCTGCCAATTTCTGCCTCACATTAGCCTATGCCCTCTCCCTCATCCCTTCCTCTCCCAGTATACTCACATAATACTCCTCCTTCATATCCACCTTCCTAGCATTATTTCCAATACCCAACTCCTCCTCTTTAGTCAAACGTTGCACCTTTCTATCATGCTTCTCGTATCTAATTGCGGTTGCAGGTGTCAAGAAGAATGAGCCTGCGACCATGGTAACGATGAATGGGAGACCAAAAAGTGCGAATGGGTGGCGGGCTAGAGAGGCGCGGTACTTGAAGGCGATGGTGTTGGCTTGGGAGGAGGAGCGGAACTTTTTGGATTGGAAGACCGCCATTGTAGTTGTGTAATATCGAAAATGCGACGAGTGGTATGGAGAAACAATATAAATGAAGGATTGCTCGTCGAAGGTGGCGTCTTAGATTAGGAGGCAAGTAGAGGTTGTTAATTGTTATAATCGAACGACTCTCGGGACAATTGGGAAGCCTGCAAGGCTGCAGTTGTGTCATGGCTCAGCCTTTCTTAATGACACACGTGATGTCGCGTCCACATGAGTGTCTGAGACGCGTTCCCCATATATCGAGTCCGTAGCCAAGCGCTTAGCATTCAACATTCAGCTTTTACAAAACCGCCGTTGACGGCATCTTTGTCAACGACGGCACTGCCTTTTGACATGCAATAGCATAAAATCTTCTGCTTCTCCAATTTTATCATTGCTTCGATTGCTACGCGGCACCTCAACATAGCAACCACCAAGGCTACCGCCTCGATAAACAGCCACTGGCTATGTAGTCGCAATGAACGGCACCACGAGAACAGTTCCCCTCAACGATGGCGATCAAATGGACATCGACGCCAACCCCTTCCGCCCACCACCCTCCACTCTCGCAGCCCAACTAGTCTCCAATATCTCCTCCACCCACCGTCCCTCAATCCGCAGCTCAGACGACTCCTTCAACCTCCTCGCAGCCCTGATCAAGAAGTTCGAAGCCCTACCCGAAGATGAAAAGGTCGGCGAAGAGTTAGTTAACCATAATAGGAGGACGGTGTATATTCTTACCAGTGCCATATTAGATAAGACTAGCACGGGGAGAAAGAGTGTGGTTGGGAATGAGGAGGACCTGGAGCAGGCGGCACAGGCCATAGATGCCTTGATCACGGCGGTGGAAGCTACGCCGATTATACTAGTCCTAGTGGCGGAGGAGGATGATCTGGTTGATACAGGGGCGGTCGTGCCGTTGTGGGTGTGGTTGTGGCCGAGGCTGCTAAGATTGCTTGGGAAGAATGGTACAGAGGGGTTGTGGGACAAGATTGTGGAGTTCTTCGAGTGTGCTTTCAGTGCTGTGAGAAGTCGTCAGACAGAGTTATGGGGTCTGGACCTTCTTATGGCGGCATATCTGAGGCAGTGTGCTGAGGCAGCGCTGCTTTATGTTGATGCTATAACCTCGGCTAGGCTTCCGCTGCCTTTTGCGTGTGACAGTTTTGGGTGTGGGGGGAGTCAGGATGTGGTTCAGGAGCAGTGCACATACACTCTAAAGAACGGCCTCGATGCATTCCGCCATGTCGACATCATACTAAGACTACTCGTCAACCTATTTTGCCCACCGACAGGGGCGGTGGTGAACGCTGAGGACATCAATGACCTACATGGATACACGATGTGGATCTTTGAAAGCTTTCTGGAGCTACGGACCAAGGCAGCTCAAGCTTCTGTGTATGCCGACCAGCAAGAGGAAGTAAGGACCTGTTCTATGGCAATCAAAACCGTAGACTGGATACTGCAAGCTCTGGATCGCCAACTCACAGAACCTGTTAAGCGAAAGGGCTATAGAGTGCTAACTCGTCTTATCGATGAGTTTGCAAGCTTCACATCTCGGTTCTCAGACATACTCTCTGTGGTAGAGCTTTGCACTATACTACTTCGTCTGGGCTCCGCTTGTACGTTGTCAGCTTCTCTGTCACAACTAGTCTATCGGAGCCTACTACCAGGGCTTATGCATTTTGTTGATGCGGAGTTGGAGAGAATCGATTTGGATTATTCTGCTTCAGATTTGATTTCTTCAGTTACAACACTAGGTCGTTCATGTGAGTCGTGGACCAAGCCAGATGCCGAGCGAAAAGTTTGCGAGTTCGAAAATGAAAAGCCCATCAACCAAGTGAGGGTCCTGAAGCTCGAGAAACCAGAGGAAATTCGAAGCCAGGATGAGCCACCCACCAAGCGTCAGAAAGTAGAAGCAGCCGGCTTAGATACGCTCAGCGAAATCTATGATTGGCTAGAGAAGTCGCTGCAAATTTCTACCAACACTGTCGAGTCTCTCTCTGACAACTTTCTCCATCTTTCAGAGGCTGAAAGGCTGACGGCGATTGAGCTTTTGGGACACGCTCTCTGTGCTGCAGCAAGAACCTTGAGTATGACATGGGACAGCGGCGGCGAGATAGGCGACTCGGAATGCACCGTATGCGATCTCTTAGAGGCACCGCCGCCTCTCACAGAAGACGAAATAGCAGAGGACAAAAACGGGGTTATTTATAGAGCAAGCTGGATGGCGAGAGTCGCACTGTCCGCCGTAACGGAGACCCCGGAGTTTGATAGTTCTCAGAAAGTGCGTATTTTCGCAATGATTTCCCTTAGGAAATTGGCGCTTCATGTCGACGACGCTGAAGTCTTTGATTTTGAGCGATCGGAGCTCGGAAAATGGTGCTTCTCATCGTTGTCAAGCAAATCTCGGGAGCTACGCGTGGCTGCTGGACGTACCCTGCCTGCCTTCTTGAGGGACAGCGGGGATTCCTTGATATCCCGGAAGAATCGAGTCTTTGCCTTGGATGCTCTTAAGCAGATCTCGGAACAAAGTCCCATACATCTTACGGAGACCATGGTCCTGGCATGGGGTCAGATCGCTGCTGTATCAAAGAACCGCGAGCTCAATTTTGCGCTTCTGAGATTGGTAGAGTATCTTGGCCACTCGCACGAGGTTATTCTTGCTGCAGCTTCCAACGAGATTGTTAATACTGCAGAGGCACATGGTGTGTCCCTGCCGCAGCTTTTCAATCCCTTTTGGGGCACGATTGCGTATCGTGTGGTTAAGGATTTGCACAGTCGGCCGCAGCTTACGCAGTCCGTTGCTGATTTGCTTTCTATGACTGTGCCGGACCTGTTGGTGCTTACTCAGACTCATGCACTGCCTTGGTTGGTGCTGGAGGAGGGCCGAGATGTCATTTCGAGGATTGCGCAGGCGAGAGGAGATGGAGGTGGGGATGAGGCAGTTGTCCGTAATCTCCCAGTTGTGCTTTCGAGGTTGCTCACTCAGAGCAAGCAGGACATTGAGACGTATATCATTGATCTCATGAACACATATGGGTTGAAGTTCAATGAAAATGAGCTTACGATCTACTTGAGATCGGTCGCGGTGCAAATAGCATCGGAGCTGCTTAAGCAGGCAGGCGATGAAGCAGACAATAGCCCTTCTCGGGTAAATAACATAACACCCTTCACTTCTGCCGAAGCCTTCACTAACCTATACAGGCACGACACGCATTAAACTTCTTAGCCACCCAATGCAGCAACTCGGCAAGCGACAAGAAAAAACGCCGCCCGATCGGCATGTTCCTAGAGCAGCACGGCCTAGGAATCATGTCCCACTTCTCAGACGTGCTCAACGACGCCAACACATGGCAATCTTCAACGGAGAAGATTCGATGTCTCAGGGCTGTCGAGGAAATGGTGACCGTGGGAAGGAGCCATGTCCATTCCGCTCTCCCACAGATCTACGCCTGTCTCCAGTCCGCACTCACAAATGAAGAGCTTCGTCCGACGGCCTTCCATGCTTGGGGAACACTGATTAAGAGTCTGGATGACGATGATGTTGTGCAAATTGTGGAGAGTACTTTTGCTACTATTATTCAATATTGGGATGTCTTCGATGTGCGGACACGAAAGTACGCCCAGGATCTTGTGGATAATATCGTTGGCAAATTAGCATCGTGGAAACCTACAGGCATGGGCTCGCCGGGCCTGGTAGCTGAACAGCTTCCATCACTAGCTGCCATACCAGATCTAGCGAGGTACCAGACGAAGATCGATAAGCAGAAGCAGATCAAGGACATGAGGAATCTGTACTCGCTGTACAAGCAACGGATCGCCACTGGCAGTGCTAGCGTCGCGACCCATGCACTTCGCGAACTGGCAGACTTTCTGCGAAAGCACCAAGAGTACCTCCAAGCCTCTGCTGTTAGTGAACAGCCAGATTCTATAATTGGTGCTCTTATCAGAGCAATCTTGGATACCAATGTAAAGTTCAACGGCAGCAACCTCGAAGTCGCACGCCTGTCTGGCGAGTGTCTAGGACTCATCGGTGCATTAGACCCCAACATGGTAGAGAACACCGTTGACCGCCAAAACTACGTTGCCTTGAGCAACTTCGAGGAATGGGACGACACTCTCGAATTTGTCGTGCACCTCCTTCAGCACGTTTTGGTGAAGGCTTTCGTCTCCGCCGCCAGTACCAAGGTTCAGAACTTCCTCTCCTTCACGATGCAGGATTTACTTTTCAAGACTGGAATCACAGGGGCTATCATACCGCAGTCTCGGAAAGGTTCGAACTATTCTGATGAGAGGAACTCGGATGAACTGAATGAGAGATGGAACGACCTTCCTGAGTCTGTGAGGACGACTTTGACGCCCTTCCTGAGATCAAAATATAAGCCCCCAATTTCGGCACCAGTTACTGTCTCTTATCCTGTCTTTGACTCGAAGAAGAGTTTTAAGGTTTGGATTCGGAGTCTGACGAGGGGTCTGCTGGAGAAGCCGCTCAGCCCGTACGCTGATTCTGTCTTTCCGCCATTGGCTCTCGCTGTTAAGGTTGAAGATACGTCGGTCGCCAACTTTGTGCTGCCATATGTGGTTCTGCATTCAGTCGCGCTGGGCTCGGATGATGACAGACAGAATATCTATATGGAGATACTGGCTATTCTGGACTTTCCTTCGAGTGAGACGAAGTCCCATGCAGAGCTTACTAACTTGAAGCTTTGCAGCGAGGCCATATTCCGTATCCTTGACTACCTCGCCCTCTGGCTCCAAGAGAAAAACAACCCGAGCAACAACCCCGACAAGCCCAAGCGTTCCCATGCCCTCCATCTCCGCCGCGTCAAAGAGCTTCTCGACGGCATCCCAGCCGAAGTCATCTCCCACCGCGCCGTAGAATGCAAGTCTTACGCCCGAGCACTTTCGCATTGGGAAGCCTTCATCCGCAAGGTCCAAGAACAAAGGGAGCCCGAGGCGCCTGTGCAGACCGATCATCTTGAGCACCTCCAGAGGATTTATACACAGATTGATGAGCCAGATGGGATTGAGGGGATAAGTGCACACCTCCATGTGTTGGATATTGATCAGCAGGTCCTTGGGCATAGGAAGGCAGGGAGATGGACGGCGGCCCAGAGCTGGTATGAGATTAAGATTGCGGAGAACCCTGGAGATGTGGGTGCGCAGGTTGATTTGTTGCATTGTATGAAGGAGTCAGGACAGCATGACGTTCTCCTGAATTATGTCGAGGGAATAATGCAGTCTACAAAGACTGTGCAAAAGCTGCTACCGTTCGCGACGGAAGCTTCATGGGCCACTGGAAGATGGGATATGTTGCAGAAATTCGTCTCCATCGCCCCTAACGACATTGGAGGAGACTTCAATGTTAGTGTTGGCCGCGGTCTGCTGGCTCTCCACAGCAAGGATTACGCTGGTTTCTCTGAGACGATTGATAAGCTGCGTGAGCATATCGCTGGGGCAATGTCGACGGATAATACGACATCTCTCCGTGCCTGTCATGATTCGATGCTTCGACTCCATGTTCTTTCTGAGCTTGTGATGATTGCCAGGCCAGAGGACCAGAAATGTGGGCCGGAGGTATTGCAGTCTTTGGATAGAAGGTTGGAGGTTATAGGTGCTTACGTCCATGATAAGCAGTATGTGCTTGGTTTGCGCCGCGCGGCTATGCAACTATCTAGTGGCCAGTTCATTAAGAGTGACATTGCCTCAGCATGGCTGACAAGTGCTCGCCTCGCAAGAAAGGACAACTCAATACCTCAATCATTCAACGCTGTCCTGCATGCGACTAACCTTGGCGACCAATCTGCCACCATTGAGCATGCTCGTTTGATTTGGAAGGAAGGGCATCACCGCAAAGCTATCCGCAACCTCGAAGGCGCCATAGCAAACAACGTCTTCACCGTGCCAAATGGCGCGGCTCAAACCGATCAAGGCAGCATCTTGGCCGTAAGCACAATGGGCGAAGGTGGCAGCAGAGACCATAGTCTACCAGCTGCTCGCGCCAATCTCTTGTTAGCCAAATGGCTTGATCAAGCCGCTCAAACCTCAACAATAGCACTGCGTCAGCAATATCAAAAGGCGGCACAGCTATGCCAATCATGGGAGAGAGGCCATTACTATCTCGGCCGCCACTACAACAAGCTTTTAGAAGCTCAAAAACTACTCCCAAGATCGCAACAGAATGACAACTTCATCATCGGCGAAATGGGCAAGATAGTCATAGAGAACTATCTCCGCTCCCTCAACTACGGCACAAAATACGTCTACCAGACCCTACCCCGCATCATCACCCTTTGGCTCGATCTCGGCATGGAAGTGCACAACGGCGCCACCGAGACGTTTGGCACACCAGAAGCAAATGCGACAGTCCAATCCCACCGTCGTCGGAACCTCGAAGCCATTCATGCAAAGTTCTCGAAGTATGTACCCAAGATGCCGGCGTATATCTTTTACACTGCACTCCCGCAAATTGTGGCGAGAATCGCACACCCTCACAGAGATGTCTTTCAGAAGTTGAAGATTATTATTTCCAAGGTTGTGGAGGCGCACCCGAGACAGTCGCTCTGGGCGCTGCTTGCTGTTGGCACATCGACGCAGCCTGATCGCAAGGCAAGAGGAGCCATGATCATGAGAGAGTTAATTGCCAATTCGAAGGCTTCTGAGCTGGGGAATGGGGCGCTGGATATGAAGACCATGATTACGAGAGGCCAGAGGCTTTCGTCTGAGCTGCTGGGCGTGTGTAATAATGGCGATTTGTCAAACTTGAGGAGGAATCGCAGTAGTCTTACCAAGACACATGGTTTCAAGGCCAGAGGTTGTCTACCAAGTACCGTGGCTGCTCCGATTGAGAGTGCCATGACGGCCACTCTCCCAACCCTAACGGGCAGTGTAAGAAAGCACGAAGCCTTCTCGCGGGATGTAGTGACGATAGACCATTTTGAAGATAGCGTCCTGATCATGAATTCCCTCGCCAAGCCGCGCAAACTTGTTGCCATTGGATCCGACGGCAACACATACTGCCTACTCTGCAAGCCCAAAGACGATCTACGGAAAGACCAGCGACTTATGGAGTTCAATGGCATGATTAACCGCTCTTTGAAACGGGACGCAGAGAGCAGCAAAAGGCAGCTTTACATCAAAACTTACGCTGTTACGCCCCTCAACGAAGAGTGCGGCATTATTCAATGGGTTGATGGACTTACCACACTCCGTGATATCTTAGTCCATGGCTATACTGCCAAGGGTCAGGGAGTGAATTACACCACGCTTAAAGTCGAGTTGGCTCAAGCAGCAGCGGAATCGGATGAGGCGAAACGTCATATATTGTTTCAGAGGGTGTTGAACCAGTTTAGGCCGCCCGTATTCCATGACTGGTTTAAACAGAGGTTTCCGGAGCCGAATGCTTGGTTTAATGCGAGGTTGAGGTATACGAGGTCTGCGGCGGTTATGAGTATGATTGGGACGATTCTGGGTTTGGGAGACAGGCATGGGGAGAATATATTATTTCAGGAGGGGAATGGAGGGACGTTTCATGTTGATTTTAACTGTCTGTTTGATAAGGGCCAAACCTTCTCCCAGCCTGAGAAGGTGCCGTTCAGACTCACGCATAACATGGTCGATGCGATGGGTGTGTACGGCTACGAAGGCCCCTTCCGCACATCCTGCGAACTCACGTTGAAAGTGGTCCGCCAGCATGAAGAGACTTTGATGACGATCTTGGAGTCCTTCCTATACGACCCAACCCTGGATCTACTGGAGACAAACGAGCTGAAACGGACCACGAAGAAGATGAGGGATAAGAAGAAGGATATCCCGCCATTTACGGCACAGGGTGTCCTGGACGTCATTAAGCGGAAGATTCGGGGATTGATGGCGGACGAGACGGTGCCGCTGGGGGTGGAGGGACAGGTTGATGCACTGATTGAGCAGGCGGTTAGTGAGCTGAATTTGGCGAGTATGTATATTGGGTGGTGTGCTTTCTTTTAGATATGTGAGAATAGATGAGATATGACGGAGATAAGAGGAGGTGGCATGTATGCGTCTAAAATATCGGCACTTGTCTTCGTAAGTTCGTAGCTTCTTCAAGTACTTTAAACAGATATGTTCGGTGAATCGATGGTAGCCTCGATTATGTTATTGTTTTGAATGGCAGCCCCCTTTTTCCATTGACCACACACCTACTGAGAGGCTCGTCCTACCAAGCAGTTGAGACAACGAACCAGTTGCCGTCCAGTACAAGATACCATTGTTATCGAGAACAAAAATCTTGTTCTGTGCAACAGGCTCAACAGCGCGGTCATCCTCAAAACCAATTGGCAGGACAAAGAAGACAAGCTCGATAAGGTCGTTGTCCTAGAGAAAACCGCTTCCTCGTTCAATAGAGCAACAACATGCTTTGTGTCAGTTTGGCGCTATATACGCAGGGCGTTCCATCGACCAATTACTAACCATCCCAAACCAAAACATACCAGCCAAAAAGTACCCGCTACCAAAAATGACATACATCTATACGCCCAACCGCTACCTAATTCGCGCCGGTCCCCTCCATCGCAAACTGGGGCCCCCAAATTTCCTTCTCATGCCACCAAACACTCACCTCCCCTTACCCCTCTCACTATCCCCAATCCCAATCCTCCCAAATTCCGACCCCCCCCCTCCCCCCTTCCTCCCTGCCAGGGGACCCTTCCACTGCTCTCAGGGCCGGTAAGCTATCTTCATAAACCCATCTCCCTCAATCCTTTTAGCGGCGCCCAAGGCAGTGCTCCAGCACAGCACCTACGTGTGGGGCCCAAGGTCCATTCAAGGGAGATTCGGGGCCAGGAAGAAGCCCCGAATTGGGGGGTCACCATGTGAACTGCTTGTCGGGTAGTGAGTTGTGGATTGGTAAGGAGAATTGGCAGGAGCATAGGGATATGGAGGGGTATAGGGCTACTATAAAGCAGGGGCCTGGTGAGTAAGGTTTCCAAAGGTAAGGTGGGAAAGGAGGAGGCGTGGGAGGATGTTGTACAATGTTGAAAAGACAGATGAAGGTTCGGATTTGGAGGGTTGAGTGGGAGGGTGAGACGGAGGGGTGGTTACCGGAAGGAAAGAGACCATATGAGGAGAGGTTGGCGGAGAGTATGGAAGGTGGTGATATTGAGAATGTGGATGAGGATGAGTTGTGGTCCGGAAGGGTTACGGATTGGCTGGTTTGCGCCGTGTAGAAAATGTCATAATATGAAAAGTAATAGAAAAACCGTTTAACTGCCATTTAAGCGAAAGACTCGCATGCCACCCCCGACTAAAATCTGGACTGCAATGCCACCTTTTCAAGAACATTGACTCCGCTGCCACCTTCGTGCAAAAATTCTTAAGAACTTGTTCGAACTGAATTATTCCCCACTTGCCAATTACAGACCTATCGCAAAGCTATAAGCCGCTATCCATCTCATTGCTTGGTCTGCTGGTTATAGTAGAGTATGATTCCTTTTGAGCTACTCGCCAGTACCTTCACCGCTTTTAAGGTGGCAGTTCGGGGTACAATTTCAATTTGGATGGCATGGGACTCAGCAACGTGGCCAACCGTTCGTTCGCTCAGTCTAGAGACGCGAGGCGAATGAACTGTTGGTTTGGTAAAATCTTGAATGAACGAACGGTGAATAAGGGAGGGTGAACGGTGAATAAGGGAGGGTGAACGGTGAATAAGGGAAGGTGAACGGTGATCTGAACCGAGTGGACGGTTGAAATTTGAGTAAAATTGTATCGCCTCGCCTAGAATGAATATGACTATTTTTTCCTTTCTTCAACTACTGTTCTCAGGTCCGAGTGGACTAAATCATGATCTAGCCAATGCTTTCGGCATTGAACCAGTCTAGCTTCAAGCCAGAGTGGGGAATGATAGACGCATAGTAGTATGGTGTGTTAAACACCATCTTCTCCCAGTACTCGCGCAGCTTCCCATGTCCGTTATCAAGTGATGTCTTCCAGTTGCTGTCACCTGATGCCGGTAGCTTCTTGACAGCGCTGTCAAGCTCTACCTGCAAACTTTGCATCCACGTCATGACTTCCCAGATTGAGCCTTGAGTTCCTTCAGCACTTGGTGTTTCTGCGTTGCCTTTCAACCGTGAGACCGCATCAGGAAAATGTTCGAGAATCTCCAGGTACCTTCCAACCTCGTCCCAATCTTCAGAAGTAAGCTGATCGTCAGCAGCTGAATATGGAGTATAAACGCCCCCCCCCCCCCCCCCCCCCCCCCCCCCCCCCCCCCCCCCCC
>RCNJ01000024.1_pt1 | contig 128350 bp, 110 predicted proteins | sample 2041171 | NCBI WGS metagenome assembly RCNJ01 (sample SAMN09708213, study PRJNA481090) | feces metagenome | biome: feces | host: Pygoscelis adeliae | place: Antarctica: Rookery Lake | collected 2010-03-01 | reverse complement strand
GGTGGTGGTGTTGGACGAGAGATGTGCCTTGGCCTCGCAGCATCGCCCAAAAATGTTTTTTTGATGGCTTGTGCGAAAACAAGGTAATTGGATGGTGTAGAAGCCGGTATAGATACACCGGGTTTCGAAGGATCATGCTCTCCTCGTGATCTTACGGTCCACGGAATGAGAGTACCAGCCGAGCGCAGTCAATCGATGTGCGACAAGCCTCATCACCAAAATAAGCTAGTGCTAGCCCCGTCAATAACTGTATGTGGTGCTAAATCAGGCGTCGCGTCGCATTTAACTGTCTGTGGCTGAGGCTGGAACATTGAAGTGGCTGGGGACCCATGCTACACCAGCAGCCACAATGCGGAACCCACCTCGGCATCGGTAATTCTGACAAACAGCGCTATTTCCCCGCTACCCCAGATTCTTGGCCTGTCAGTACTATCAATGCCGACTGTTCCTGAACACAAATATATATCATGAAAAGGACAGTTGCATTCCAATCTCGTCTTCCAGTTGCCAGATCTTTAGTTAGAAGCTCAATTCAGTCAGCCAGGCCTTCAATTGCCATACGTTTGGCCAATCCGTTATCCCACCGTGCATTCACAAGTTCTGTTCTACGAAAGAACCGCCCTACATCCCACCGCCAACAACCGATTGACAGCCAAAGAATCGACAACATGGCTCAAACTACCAAGTCCTCCGCACCATGGGAATTGGTCGTAGCTAGAAAGCAAGACGAACAAAAGTCTCGCATACCAAAAGAATGGCTCCTCAATTCGCTTCCACCATCCTCCCAGCTAGATGTCCGCAACATCCCCGCCACTTGCGGAATACTCAACGACAAGGAGCTCAAGATCACTACGAATTATGATGCCACTTCTTTGTTGGAGGCTATTCGTGGGAGGAAATACACCTCTTACGAAGTAACGCTTGCTTTCTGTAAAAGAGCGGCTATTGCGCAGCAGTTGACGAATTGTCTCACCGAAATCTTTTTTGACCGGGCATTGGTGAGGGCGAAGGAATTGGACGAGTATATGGAGACCCATGGTCGTGCTATGGGGCCACTTCATGGGCTACCAATTTCCGTCAAGGACTCCTTTGATGTTAAGGGATTGGACTCCAGCATAGGAATCGCAGCGTTGGCTTTTAAGCCCGCAACCGCCAACGCCCTCTTAGTCGACATCCTTCTCAAAGCAGGAGCAGTCCTCTACGTTAAGACCAATATCCCCCAAACTCTCATGGCCTTGGATTCAATCAACAATTGTTTCGGCCGCGTCCTCAACCCAGCCAACCGCCTCCTCACCGCCGGCGGCAGTTCCGGTGGCGAAGGCGCCCTGATCGCCCTGCGCGGAAGTTTGCTGGGCGTCGGGACTGATGTCGGTGGATCGATTCGAATTCCGGCAATGTGCAACGGCCTCTACGGCCTTAAGCCGTCCGTTGGTCGCCTGCCTTACTCCGGGCAGGTCAGCGCTATGCGCAAGGGCGGTGGGGGATTGGGACTTAAATCCTCCGCCGGTCCCCTCGCTACTTCCCTCCGTGACTGTGAACTTGTCCTCAAAGTCGTCGGGGACGCCCAACCCTGGGAATCCGAAGCCGACGTCGTACCCGGCTTCTACGACTCCGCCGGCTCATGTGGAGGCCAATGGGAAAAACCCGTCTTCGGCATCCTGCGCACAGACAACATATCCGCTCCTTTGCCACCCGTCGCAGCTGTGCTCGAAGAAACTGCCACCGCTCTCCGCGACGCTGGGTTGGACTGCCACGAAATCGACCCCACAGCCTTCTCCCGCTGCCAGGGTCTCGCAAACAAATTCTTCTCCGCGTCCGGTGACAACGAGATGCTTGATCTCCTTGAGTCTACAGGCGAGCCACTCATTCCATGGCTGGCATCCCGCATTAGTCGGCGCCCGGCTAAGGATGTTAAGTTTTTGGAGGATAGGCAGGTTGACAGGGAGGAGTTGGTCAAGGAGATGCTAAAGATCTTCAGGACAAAAGACGGACGCAGAATCGATGCTCTTATTTGCCCGGTCGCGCCACACCCTGTTCCAGAAGTGGACAGATGGAACGCGACGGGGTACACTGCCAGCTTCGTCCTCTTGGACTGGCCGGCAGGCGTCCTTCCAGTCAGATCGGTTGGACAGAAGGATATTGAGTTGGAGCTTCAGGGAGAAGCCAAGGGAAGTTGGGACAAGCGCAATCGGGAACTTTGGGATCCGAAAACGATGGATAGAAAGAAGTATTTGGGTAGTCCTTTGAGCATCCAGGTTGTGGCGCCGAGGTTGCAGGAGAGGAGACTGGTGGAGGGGATGAAGATCATTGAGAAAGTCCTGGCCGACGAGGCCACCAAGGCTGAGGGGAAGAGCGCGAAGTTGTAGATAGACCAAACCGTACGTAGCAGATAGGAATTTAAGTCGTTGGATGAGAATCTTGAACGGCTGTGCACTGCCACTTGAGGGCGTCATTGCGGCTTGTGTGCTTTCACAGGGACGAAATGTGCGAACGGGGAGCTGGGAACGTGGAGGGACTGGGTGTCGGGTTTCTGATTCCCGTCTGGCGCCTGGAAACAACAATAAATCATGTACGCGACAAGGAAGCGGTAGAAGTGGAAAGATAGCACGATGCCGCCAAAGAAGAGGAATGAGCTCAAAGCAGCAGCGGCTGCCACTCGTTCTGAAGCATCAGAGGTCAGCCACTTTCAATCTCTGAGCTAGCTAAAAAGAAGGTTGGCTAACAGTACGCGTCCACAGCTCTCTGACAAGGCCGCAGTTGACGCGCTGAAAGCTGAGCTCAAGGAGCTCAAAGCTCGTAACAAGATCCTCTCGCGCGTCGAGGCAGAGAACTCGGAATTGAGAGCGGATAATCTGAGGTTCAAAGCACGTCTTGACGCAGAGGTTAGAACTAACCTTTACTGTTTAATATTTTGATATTAACAATCTACAGTCCCTCAAAACCGCCACCTTCTCGACCTCCAACTCATCCCTAAAAACCCAAATCCGCACCCTCTCAACCTCACACACCTCTCTCCAAACCTCAAACCAAACACTCGAATCCGAAAAAGCCGTTTTAGAGGCTTGTTCCAAAATAGCGGCAGAAAAGGCAGGTGTACTTCAACAACTAGTCGCCAGCCAGGTAATAACAATCTCTGAGCTTGAGGGGTTTTATGTGAGGTACACAGAAGATGGGACGATCAATCCAAAGACTAGGATTTGGGGATTGGAGGACAAGGTTATGGAGTTGGAGAATGAACTTGCGAATTTGCAGGCCGCTCAGGTTAAGCGTGATGAGGCGGCTGAGAACAACGAGAAGCGGAAGAGAATGGAGTTGGAGGTGAAGGTCGAGAAGCTTGAAGGAGAGGTGGCTGGCAGGGATAAGGTTATGGTGGAGATTAAGAAGAACATCACCGAGTGGCAGGATAAGGTTAGGGGACTGAGGAAGTATATTTGAGGAGCACGAGCTGTAATCGTAGTGTAGGCACATGAGACGCTGGAATCAATGCAGTGCGATTGCTTAGCGACTATGTTACCTGTGACCAAGAAATGCCACATAACTCTCCTCGCCCAACCTTAACAGACCGGGTGAGTTTTATTAGTCTTCCCATGCAAATTGTGACTCTGGTCCTTGTACTTATTACCCTCCTCCGGCATCTTATGTCCGCCCTTCCCATGACCCCTCCCCCTCTCAGTAACCATCCCATCCCTCTTCTTCACAAACTCCGTCAACTCCTTAAGTTGCTTCTCATCCATCTCCTCCAACAACCCGATACACAACTTAATATCAAGAATAAGCTGCTCACAGCGTGAGCGTGAAAAGTCTTCACGTACGACTACGCGGAGCATCTTCAACTCCTCCGTATGCGGCGCCATAGTATAAGCCGGCACAATCCAACCCCTGCTCCTCAACTGATGCGCGAGCGCAAACTCATCATAATGTCTCTCACTCTCGCCCTTCCCCGTCATCTTGTTTTTCTTGTCTGGGAGACGGAAAGCGACGACCGGGAGGCCGCGGCCGGACTTTTCGGACATGATGACGAAGCCCATGTTCTCGAGGACGTCGGCCAAATGGTCAGCAGTGCGTGTTAAATTAGTCATGATTGCGCGGTATCCTCTCTTCCCAAGACGGATCATCTGATAATATTGGCCGATAATCTGGGATGCTCCTTTGGAAAAGTTGAGGGTGTAGGAATTTTGGTCGGCACCCAAGTAGTTGACTGTGAAGACAAGCTCCTTGGGGAGGAACTCTGGGCTTCTGAAGAGTACCCAGCCGACGCCGGGGTAGACGAGGCCGTATTTGTGGCCACTGACGTTGATGCTGGCTACAAGAGGAACCTGGAGAGAGTCAGCTATGAGTCGGGAGAGTGCCGGGATGAGGGGCGGCTCCGCTGAGAGGGTTGGTTAAGAGAGGAAGGGAGACTTACCTTGAAATCCCATTCCAAATCAGGGACCACGAACGGCGCCACAAAGCCACCAGAAGCGGCATCGACGTGGATTGGCGTATCCATGCCACGAGACTGGAGGATATCGTTTACGCCCTTGACATCCTCATACTGGCCGGTATAAGTCGTGCCAAGGATGAGACAGATACCGATAGTATTCTCATCCACCAAATCGACTGTCTCCTTTGGGTCAACGACATAGCGGTCGCGAGTGCAGTACACGTATTTCTCCTCGATTTCGAAGTAGCGCATCGCCTTCTCCCACACGACCTGGACAGCGGAGGACATAACCATATTCGGCTTACTCCAATCCTTCCCCTCAGCCTGGCGCTTAAGCTGCCACCTCTTCTTCATCGCAAGCACAGCCAACATCACAGCTTCAGAGGAGCCAACTGTGCTAGTGCCTATAGCCTGGTCGTCCTCACCAACCGGCGCATTAAACAGTCTCCCAATCATGGACACACACCTATTACTAATCTCCGCAGTCTGCGGATACTCCTCATAATCAATAAAATTCTTCGCAAAAGCCTCTGCCATCAGCTTCTCCGCCTCATCCTCCATATACGTTGTCACGAAACTCGCCAAGTTGAGCATGGGGTTCCCGTCGAGACTGGTTTCGTCTTTAATCATGCGATAAGCGACCTCCCGAGGCATTTCGTTCTCGGGCATGGTGTGTTTTGGGAGGTCGTGTTGCGCGAAAGAGGAGGCGTAGACCGTGGTTGTGAAGGTGTCGGATTCGGGTGCATTCTGTTGGGACATGCTGAGCTTGTCCATTTCTGAATTGAGGGGCGTTGGTGAGTGAGGTGTCTTGGATTGAGATGTTGAGAGTGGCTTAGAATTAGAGGTCGAAAATGTTGGCCACGAACCGGCTTCGTCCTGGGTGGTTTTGATGCTGTCGTCGGACGTGATGGAGTGGAGGTGAACCATCTTGGCGGTTTGGTTAAGACGTGATGAAGAAGTGGTTTTGAGGTGAAGTAGTAGAGTGTCGAATTGAAGCTTTAGAGCTATAGGTTAAGGTTGTGAAGCCGAGATACGACTGCAGCCTTAGATGTTGTTCGTTCTACGATATGACAACCTTGTCGCGACTTGTCGAGATCAATTTGAGTATAAGTGGAGGTTGAAGGTTAATAAATGAAGGAAGAGAAAGGTCAACGAAAAAAGAAGAAAGGTCAGGTAAGGTACTGACGTAATACACTTTTAACGCCGGCGTGGCTCTCTGCTCTGTTCTGACATCACCAGTATCAGCAAACCAACCCCGCAACATGTTCATGATCTTTGATTGAAGTTTAGCTCCATGCGGCATCGCGGGGTAGCCGGCGCTATGACGGAATGGCGAATTAGGATGACCGAAATGATTCGCCCAGGATGCCAAGATCGGCCAAGGATGTGTCAAAAGCTTATTTTCCTTGGTCTCAAAAAATATCCATCATGGAAACGACGCTGAAACACGAAAGGAGATTACTTCCGTAGCTTGCTAAGCACTTTACTAGTTCCTTAGGTGTCGTCAGAGCTTCGTATAGGCGGCCCGCGTAGGGATTGCCGAGCGACAGTTGCTCACTTTCTTTCCGTGTCAATGCACTGAGTATATAAATAGTGCTCGGTGTCTGCTCACGGTTCTGCAGAGGGTGTAACCACCATTCATCGCTGGCGCGGAAAGCAGGATAATGGCGTGAGTTGAGCATAAAAGTGCTCGAATGCAAAGTTTTGAGAGCAAGGTGCATGCTGGTGCCTTTAGCCAGGAATGTCCGAACGGAGATAAGCACAGCCACCTGTGGCGTGAGAAAAACCGCTTGGCATGCACTGTAGCTCACGTTATTAACTCTAGATTGGGGATGCATTGCTCGATGGGAAGGGAAACTGGCGGTTAATTCGGTGGTGCGGAACATCCCTCACGGCAAAGAGGACGAAGGCATTTCTGTAACCACTCTATTCCCAATCTCTATCTCTAGTGACCAGAATACCCTCCAAATTATAGTATACAGCGCTCGCAAACGCATCTATCATCTGTCTATGCTTTACAGGGTCCATCGGGACCAAGGACCATTGCTCGCTAAAGAACCAATTTTGAACGCAACCTGGGCACTGAAGCCCATCGCCGCTTAACCACCAATCAAGCCACTCCACATTTATGCTTCATAACTTGGCCAACCCCCCACCTGACACCTCGGCACGAGGCGCTTGTTTGCCTGCAGCAAGGGAGAAGCTTACTTAGCAGCAATCTCAACACCACCAACAGCGCCGAAGGTCTTCTTCAAATCACCGTAGATACCGAACTGGCCCATAGTGATCAAACCAACCATAGCCAAACGGGCACCAATACCAGTGTACGAGCCCTTAAAACCGAGCTCCTTACCGATCTTGATCAGGCGGGAGGTGGTACCCTCTCCTGGGGCGCCCTTGGACTTGTTGATCTTGGAGAGCATGGTGTCAGCTGGCTGGGAGACGAGAGCGGCTGCGAAACCGGCAATGAGACCGGAGCCGAGGTTAACGCCGGTCTGTTGGGAGTTTGAGAGGGTGGACCTGTCGACCTTGGAGTAGATGGTCTCGACGCACTTCTCGAAGACGACGAACTTGGCCATGGTGTATGGGACCCTGCGAATAGCGTCAGTGACTGTTTTGAAGGCTCTGAAATGTGGCTTCGCAGTCGGAGCTCGGAAATGAGACATAGCGCTTGAATTGCGCGACGTTCCGCCATCTTCGCGCTTTTTCGTCAAAACCGGTTGGTGAGGGTAACTTACTGCTTGAAAAGAAGTGGTCCGAAACCAGCGTAGAAAGATCCAACACCCTCAGTCTTGAGCATCTTAGAGAAACCACCAACCAGGCCCTTGGCATAAGTTGGCTCAGAAACAAGTCTGATACGGGTAGCCTCAAGCGGGCAAAGGGCGACATCAGCAAAGAACTCTGCAGCGGCGGAGGAAGCAAGGTAAACGGCAGCGCGGTTGTTGGTGGCGTTCTCGAGGCCGATAAGTCCAATAGCCTGCTGCTTGAAGAACTCGTATCCTCCGAACTTGAAGGCGCCCTGGAGGAAGTATCCGGCGGCGGTTGGGCCGAAACCGGTCAACAAGGCGGAAGCACCCTCCTTGGCGATGACGGTGCGGAAGCCGCCGATGAGGCCGCGGTTGTAGGTGACTGGGTCGAGCTGGATGCGGGTCTTGACGCTGTTGACGATGTTAGCTGCGGCGTTCTTTATTTACTCTGGCAGCGCCGGCACTGTTTAGAAAGAGTCGCCAGCGACAGTGAAGGCGCGACAATGTCAATCGGTTGAAGACATGAAGCGCCATCACCTGCGACCCTTATGGAAGTGATTCGAGACAACATACACATCAACTGGGGTAAGAGCACCGTGGGTGACGGAGCAGCAGATAGCACCAGCGAGCGCGAATCTGGAGTAGAGCGCGACAGGGCTGAGCTTCTTCTCAGCTGGTGGGAGGATAACCTTGACGTCGGACATATTTGCGTCGTTGAAAGGATTTGGATTGATGGAGTGGAGATGGTGGTTTGGAACTGGTCCTTTTCGTGGTCTGAGGAGGAAGAGAGAGGAGAGTCGAGTTGAGTATTGGGGCCTGAGGATTGTGAAAATTTGGGCGCTCGGGTGGAATCGGGCTTAGTGGGTGCGTAGGCTTGGCAGCGGTCAGTGGGTATGGAATACCAAGGCAGTGGCAGGGGAGCCATTAGTAGCGAGTTAATTAACAACGCTTTTGGCAAGCGATAACAATAAAACTATAACGATAGTTTTCTTTGATGTTTACTCTATAATATCTCATTTGATCTAGCTGTTCCGGCCACCACAGCACCGTCAATCGCAATGAATCCTAGCACCCACCAGTTCCTGTCCCCCAGCAGTCATGTCTTAGGCTGACAAGTGACCTCCGGCTGTCCGGCGTACCAGCCACTCTTATCAAGCCCAAGCCCAGTGCCAGTGGATCAAACGGCATCATACACTGTTTGCCCCGACGACAGTGACCTATCAATTGTGTCAATGATGTAAATAGAGACAGTTCTGACAGTTAGAAACCGAAGTTTGACTCAAGACATAAAACTTTGACATTGGCATTAGCACATACTCAGTTTTGCCTGACTTTTAGGGACCGACTCCAACCTCGCAGCGTGCCTGTAACCAGGATTTATGGCCTATCATATTGGAGCCTCCGACACAAGGTCGATGGTGAGTACAAGAGCACGAGGTGGGCGTAAGGATAAAGTTTCATTTTCGTCGCCATGGTATCTCCTACCAACCTTTTCATTTGCAATCAAGCAGCTTTCCCAAAATACTCAGCTCCCTCAACCTCCTCAACCCACCCCACCTTACTATCCGTAAAAATCTCAATATCCGGCCTCCTGGCCCCCTCATCATCTACACACCCACTCCTAATAATCACCACCCCGGCCTCCCACTACTCTTCCTATACAACGTACTCCCACACTCACCACAAAAATAATTCGTAATATTATTCCCCGAGTCGACAAGTCTTCATGTAGGTCTTCAAACCCGCAACAGGGCTCTCAGGCGGCGTCGTCCCGCCGACCAGAGAATGTGATTGAGTGATTTGGATGGAGGAGGACGGAGAGGATGCGAGGCGGCTGATTTGCGTGGAGAGGCTGTCGAAGGGAACGAGGAGGTAGGAGGAGCCGGTGAGGGTGCCGGAGGTTTTGCGAGAGTGTGTGCAGTGGCATATTTTCTGGCGAGACGCTAATTCGTTGGTCGAGCAACTGAATAGTTATGTGTAGGTAGGAGAAGGGAAGTAGGAGGAATTGGGGAGGGCGTACGGATTTAATGACATCTGATGAGAAGAAAAGTTTAACACTGCCGCAGAAACAGGAGGATTGTCGCATGTCTGGTGGTGGTCCTTAGCTGGCTTGTTGGGATTGGGCCATGGCGAGGACACCGCCTGAGAGCTCAGCACATGCTGCGGTTAAACTGTCGCGCGCTAGCATGCTGAGATATTGGATACTGTAAAGTCGTCGTCGCTGTGGGTTATGTTCTTATATCCTTTCGAGATTGAAGGTAGAGGTGATGCGAGGGTTCTATACATTCCGTTTGCGGCAGGCACGTTCCAACGTCAGCGAGGCCTGTTCAGTAGTACACGAGCTTCGAATAAAATGTTTCCGTTGCAATTCTCATGCGGTGCATGCTAGGGAGAAGGGTCCCAAGATCGAGGTATGACAAAGTCCTTGTTGCATCCTCGTGTTACACGCGCATGTGGTGGGATGTGAAGCTATGCGATCTGAGACATATGACGAGGACGGGTGAGCAAAGATCGCAGGGTTGCTGGCTCTGCGATCTAGTAAGAAGCGAGTATCTAAAGGGAGATTGCGACTTCAACTGGAAGACTCGATCGAATGGAGTTGTTAAAGATTGGAATCGAGTAGAACTTCGGTGGTGTGTGGATTATTAAAGCCGAGGTTGGCTATCAAGTTTCTACTACGGATTAGGGTCGAAGAACAGACAAACTTTGTCAATCATTTAGGCTACTAGGTTAAAAATACGATGAGTAATGAACCACGGTGTTTCACTCGAGGGTATTCTTTTCATGGTCGTCAGTTACGATAGTGGCTGTCGACGCAAGCTTTCCGGAAACCCCTCCGTCGATATACCCATACTCGGTCGCCAAACCCTCAAACAGCAGGCGTTGGGTTGAGCATCAACTTCCGCAACCCTCAGAAAGATGAAAAATATGCAAAAAAGCACTTCTTAGCATCACAGGATCGGGACCTGGTACTATGCCTGTATGCACTTTGGATGAGGTTGGGGGTTGCGAACCATAGAAAGTGCGGAATCCGGGCGTGGGACACCAAACGACAGCACAAGACCTATGATTCCATAGCCTTAAGTTTGTAATAAAGAATGAGAGCTTTAAATATTTTCTTGAAACTCAGCTCATGTTTTGGTGTTCTCACCAAGCCCTTCCGTCGCGCTTACAACTGATAGAGCGCTTATCGGGTAAACCCCGGGGCCCAGCCGCCATGACGAGGCATTGACCGTGCACCCCACCTTGTTGTCCTCGCTCCAGCTATAGCTCCATCAACACATTCAACGATTGGCGATCTATCGCGCCCATAACTTCACTATGCCGGCATGTATTATTTTCTTCCAAACTCCCAAACACTAGCTTTGTAAGGGAATGTATTGTGTGGCCGCGCGGCCATGGACTGCATTACAATTCGGCGAGAGCTCACGGAGCTCAGTGTGCACACTCTACCTCTCTCAGCAACTCCTACCATCCTTCGCTCCTCCACATTGCACTAGTACCACTTCACTAATACTGCGTTGCCAGGCATACAACTCCATATTCAACCCCGACAGCCTGCAACCAACCACACGCCTGCTGGGCAACTTTCCCCTCCTCCCCCTCCGCACGAAGGTGCGCGGCCCAGCATACGCCCTTCCACCCACCAGTCTCCCGCTATCGGAGTCGCCAGAACCTGATGACGAGTCCTATGATGCTATAGACGAGGTGTTGGGATTGTTTAGGGCCAATACTTTCTTTAGGAATTTTGAGATTAGGGGCCCAGCGGATAGGTTGCTTGTTTATGGGATTTTGTGGGTTAGCGAGTGTTTGGGCAAGGTCAGGGCCGGGATGAGCCAGAGGTACGTTGAACGCATTTTTTTATGTTTGGAGAAACACAAGGTCGAGGGTATGGAGGGACGAAGGAGTCGACGGGATAAGGATACAGCAAAGAGAGATCGAATGTGGTACGAGTGTGGAGTCCCCGGACGCATGCGATGATTACGGACATTCGATTCAGGGCAACTGCTCCCCTTTGGGCTGCAGGCGCTGATGTTACAAGCGAATGAGATGAGTATGCTCAGGCACTCGCCCTCGCCTCTCCTCCTTTTCTCACTTCCCCCCCCCTACCACTCTCTCCTTTTACTGTGCATCATCACCTCCAGACGAAGATATAATACTAACGAACCCCCCAGAGAAGCACAAAAAGAACTCCAAAACATCTCCCTCGACACGAACTTCAACATCCCAGGCGACCCAGGCTTCCCACTCAACCAAATGTTTGAAGCGCCTGGTTCCCGCCAGGACGCTGAGCTTCTCAAGCAGTATTTGATGCAGGTTAGACAAGAGTTGGCTGCAAGGCTGTTGGCGAGGATTTATAGTGATGGGCAAGGCGGCAGTGTGGATGTGCCGAGCAAGTGGTGGTTGAGCTTTACGAAGAGGAAGTTTATGGGGAAGAGTTTGTAGATGGGCGGAGAGATTTGATTGGAACACAGTATGGTGTAATAGAGCATAGGAAGGCAGGCAACGAAATACAGATATCACATAGCAAAGAGAGGCAGAATGTGCATGTTCGATGTTTCGATAATTATTCATCTATATGACCCGAACAGTTAATTGCTATTGCGTCATCTCCACATCCAAAGCTCTCTCTTTATCCTGTGGCACGACGGCCTCGGCCACGACTTCCTGCTTCAGCTCCTTCACCTCATCCACCTTCGCCTTCTTCGCCGGCGGCGCCTCAACTTCCTTCTTCCTCTTCTCTTTATTATACTTCCCTCTAGCTTCCACCCTACCTTCTGCAGGAATGACTCTGGTTCCAGTAAACACATATCCCTCCGCCCCACCCCTACTCGTCATAAGCGGATGCGTTCTTCCTGGCAATACTTGCCACTCTCTCACGCGTGAGGTTTGTAAGCCTGCGCCAATAACCAGCGTCGGATTAAGCGGGAAATCCTCATCCCCCTTCCAATTCGTCAGACTCTCACCCTCCTTCAGCACCGGTGGACTCTGAATGAACGCCGTCCTCCTGCTTGTTGAGTAGCAATCCGCGAGCTTGGTCAACGGCTCAACGTTAGGACTGTACACCACCACCGGTGCGCCACCGCGGAGTAACGGCACAAGGTGGGTCAGGATGGTAACAGGGTTCATAGAGGCCGCGATGACAAGACCATCGAAGTTCCCGGCCAGCGCGGCGTCAACGATGGCGCGTGTGCGTGCGTAGCGGCGGCGTTTGCGGTAATATTGCCCCCTCTTCCCGCTCTTCATTGCGGCGAGCTCTTCGGGTGTTGCGCTTGGTGGGCGTGTGGAGTATGTGGAGTCGTGTTCTGGGGAGAGGAGTTGCAGCCATGAGAGTGTGTGGAGGTGGGATGAGAGGGGGTGGTTTGGCGATGGGATGTCGGCGTTGTGGTTGAAGTATTTTAAGAGGGAGAGGTTTGGTTGGGCGGCGGGGTGGACGAGGGTGATTGTGTTGCTGCTGGCTAGTGGGCGAGATAATGAGTCGTTGTCGTCTGGGGTTGTGGTTTGTGATATCTCGGTTGTGGAGTGGGCGTAGAGTGTGCCCATGCGCTCTGCCATTGCAGCGACGAGCATGCCGCCTACTTCGTCGACTACTAACCACCTCCCTTGCCCTGGGTTCTCGGGCGAAAGCGGAGCTGTAGGAAGACCGAATGGGTCTCCTGCCCATCTGACATTGCCCCAGCACCCAACCAAGCCTATCATCTCATCTCTCATCTCCAAAATGCGCGCCGCATCCTTCTGCTCAATCAACCACCTCGTAAGCATGGGCACATCAAGCGGCAGCACCGTAAACTGCCTAAGATACTTCTTCGTCTTAAGCAACTTATACTTCGCCAAACTAAACGCTGTCTTCTCATCCAGTGCCGTATGCGACGCCATCAGTGCCTCCACCACCGCCTTTCCAGCACTCGTATCCAGATTCTTCAATGCCTCGATATCGGACATAGAGAGCTGTTGGCGCGTTGCGTCGTCCACGGTTTTGACGTTGGAGCGCATTGTGACTTCGCCTGTTTGGGGCGAGACTTCGAACTGCACGCCGCCTTCGGCTATGATTGTTTCGGCTGAGACATCTGGGTTCGCTGCTGTGAACTCCTCCGCAATCACATCTGCGTGGATCTCGGACGCTGGGACGATGCGCAGGTTTGAGGGTGTGGTTTCGCTTTTATCTCTGATTTCGTATGTAAGATGATATGGGCGTTCGAGTATCAGGTTTGCTGGGAAAGCGCCGTATTTGCCGCATGAAATTGTGCTGTGGATTTGTCAGTATGCTGATTTCCGTTGTATGCGACCGATGTGGCATTGTCTCGCGGCGCATAGAAACGTACGTATTTGGCACAACCTGTACGACTTTCAATGTGTCCGATGGCAGTTTTAAGCATACCCAGGCATCGGTCTGTACTAATGAATGCATCTTGAAGTATGTATATCTATTTCCCGCACGCAGGATCGTGCTTGGAAGTTCAATTATCAGAGAAGGACAATAAGGCTGGAAAATATTCTTGACAGCCTTGGGCCCAATTGCGAGGTCAGCCTTGTCTGGTTATGGCTTGGCATGGGTGTTTATCGCACCTCCAAGGTGTGCGACCACAAACGGTTTCTAAAGACACTGCGACCAGATCGTCGACAAGCCAAATTCTATGATTTGTCGCATGTTGGCTTTTCGTTGTTATTTTGATGCCTGTAGTTGTTCTGATAATGTTTATTGAGCTTTGCAGCCCAATTGTGACATTTTTCGCGGTTGGTAACCCTCAACCTCATCTCAGCCGCGCGTCTCAACAATATAAGCACCAACTCCGACTTCCGAGCATCCGCTGGGTAGCCCAGGCGCAGTGGCTAAGTGGTCAACTGAGGGTCCAGGAGATCGTGGGTCTAATTCTCGGGCGACCACGGGTGTGGTTTCGACGGTACGCTTCAGGACAGTTATCTTTTGAAAGTCACTTTTTTCGCTGATATGGCTCTTTTGAGCCACGTTTTAAGTTCAAGCTGGCTATCTTCTGGTAAGCTGTTGCGAGTACGTTTACCAAACACCATGTCATCCAAAACGCAGTCAGAATCCGCGCAATCAACTCTCCTGTATTCTCTACTAACTCCCTATCTAGTGCCTATGAACTATGCGCATATATAAGCTACGCGGCGGCGCTAGCGCAAGCAACATGCGTTGTAGCCCTGAGACTCCATCACACCCATTGCCCGCGCACCACCCTACCTCCATGCGCAGCCTACTCCCGCAGCTCCTAGTCCTCGACACTAAGATCGCAATATAGCAGGCGCAAGCATACCGCGCAAGTGCCTTGCGCAACATAAGCTATACTTCTGACCTCTAGCATTAACATTCAAACACATTATCGGCATCTTTCGGTCTTGGCTCGGAGAGACAATCGATCGTGTGTATAGACCGTGCTAAAGACAATCCTAGCAGCGGTAAATCTCTTTTTTTAAGTGCTCAAAATTTCTAAAAAGCAATTGAATGTGGCGCGTCGAGTTTTCATATGCTAAATTGAGTATAACTAGGCGCTGTGGTTGCTAAGCGAGCTGTTTTAGTTGGACGACGGTTTCGATCGCTTCCTAATTGGATAAAAAGTGACTTTAAGAAGCTGACTGCCATGACGCGATCCTGGTCTGAAGAGCCGTTTCTTGGCTGGGTTGTTGAGTCGCCGCCGCACAGAGTGCGAAACTTCTGATCCTGTGATGCCCAAAGATAATTTCTTTGCACTTTTCTGTTTGTGCCAATCATGATTTCAATTACTACTGTTCTAGATTTTTACATGCGTCAATTGACACTCAAACACAACTGCGGCCGGTCACGACGAGCAATGTCACAACCACCAGCTCAACAGCAGTGCATCCGATGAAAACTTGTGACAGCAGAGCTCACGATATTGACAGCCGGTGCCGCAAATTTCTCTAGCCTACACTTTTTAGTGATGACTTTAACGGCCCGCAGTGACGACTTTCCTCGAGCTTAGATAGATGCAAGACATCTTACTCAATTTCTCGGCCTAGATATTCGACAGCTTGTGGTAGTCTAATGATCTAAACCTTTAGCTCCAATCCCTCGACCACTTGGGCGATACAGCTTGTGAAAGCTCTTAGGTCTAGGCCTTTGTATTGTTCTGAGGCCTAGATTTGTCCTTCTGTAAGCTCTACGAGCCGCGCAGAGAATCAGAGCACTGGTTGGCAGACTTCGGCTCAGCGCGAAACATGTTCAATCATTCGGCCTCGCAACCGAGCAAGATTGTAATAGCTTTGAAGTCTAGACCTCTGTATGTTGAACTCCACTAACGGCCATCCAGGAAAATGCTCGACGACAATTGGTGCTAGGCCTCTTTTAAGCTTTAGAGTTTGCTGCTAGAGGAAGACAGCTGGGCATCTTCCATCCCTCGGCGCTGCAAGTGAGCATCCTTGCGATAGCTTAGAAATCTAGACTTCGATTCTCAAGCTTCCATAACGGCCACGGAGCTTCATACTCAATTTTTACTGGACGCTCCCCATCTTTAGAGTTAAAGTTTGAGCTAATGCGAGACATCATCCTCGCTTCATCCATCTCACAATGCAACCAGATTGCAATATGACATCGTCCGCACGTCGAAAATTGCATTCAGCGCAAAATCGCATCAAGAGTGGAGAAATTCAACGATTTGGCTTCATGTCAACTTTTGATGCTGTCGGCGACTGAGAGATTTCCGTTTGCGGAAGTCTTGGCAGCCGATTGTTCGCAGACTTCGCTACTTCCGTCGACTTTTTTCGCCCTCTTCAAGCTCGATCGATGGCAAGACCGCATCCATTTTAGATGAGCTGATCGCCAAGATTTAGCCGATTAACACTAGACGCAGATACTTGCCAAAATCTAGACCAGGCCACCCCTGTTCTTAAGCCACCCGCACGTGGGTATGGCGTATCCCAGACCTTCAAAGATCCTCATCCTTGCTTCCGCAAAGGTGCAGGCGCATCCCAGCAGTATGGTATTTCAAATCCCCTTGCTCCCCGAAGCAAGTCCTTCATCGTGTCTTTCCAGTCAATCGGTTTATTCGTGTGTTTGCTGATCTCCCGAGTCACCGACTCGATGGGAACCATCCCCATCGCAGCACATCTTCTCTGCATTTGGGAGGAAGTACCAAAATGCGGTCTTCAGCTCAAGAATTATTCGACGGAGGCGGAATGGCTCCTATTTATGCGACAGATGGCGTCTTTGATTCGAGTGAACCAGCTCACTGGAGCTCCGAGGTACCGATCGAAGTTAGGGATCTGTGGCTGTCAGATTTGAAATGTCTTCCCCATTTTCGATCTTGGGGTCAATTCTTCTCGTTTTACTGGCTGCGGCTCTGATTAGCGATGGCATTTGAAGTATTCGCTCACAGTGATTCGCTTCGTCGTAGAATGATGCAGCCGAGAGGCGGGAGAGTCCCCAGGTGGAAGCCGCGTGGAACGATGGGACTAACGAGGAGTCCGGATCTCAAACCTTACCAAGATCAGGAATCCAATCGTTGGGGTCCAAGTATAAGGATGACATGGGTTTCCTGCAGATCTGCTCTTCATCCCGCCATCAGTCAATCATTCAAACGATCTATCATACGAAGCTACCCTGTCTCTACCTTGAGCTTAAGCTTCATAGTCACTACTACACATTCACTACTTAGTACACCAACACCCATACACTCTCATCCAATACCTCCAACACTCCTTCAGAATGGTCTTCAGCCGCCTCCGCAACCACCTCTGCATCTCGATGCCAGACAACGAGTTCCAGACCTCCCCAAACTCATCCCGCCCACAATCAAGATCCTCATCATACTTCCCATCAGTCCACTCATTATCCCGCACCTCGTCGTGGATAAACCTCTTCGCGAGCTCAAAGACCGCCGAGCTCCTCCCAATATCACCATATGCCGTTCGCCCAGCCGTCTCCCCAAACGCCGATATGACCACAGTCACCATCTACACTGGCTCATACATCCGCCAACACCCTCGCGCACTCCTGGAGCACAACAGCCCGCTCTTTAAGCGCGAGCTCAGGAATGAGGGTATCCTCTCCGAGCTCGAATATCAAATGCCAGCCTGCCTTGAGCCATCAGCTGTCAAGGCCGCACTTGACATCGTCGTATCCAATTCTGAGGGATGGAAGCTCACCATCCGGGCACCACTCCGGCCCATCTCTTCTCCAACTAGTGCTGTCTCTTCATGGCGTGCGAAGAAGAATGGAAGCAGCCACAGCCACAGCTTTTGCAGCTCAAGAAGCACTTCCAGCTCAGATGGCGAGAGAGAGAACAGCTTGTGGTGGATGCAGCTCTTTGAGGTTGGACGCTACCTTCAATCCGAGGCAGTGCTTAACCTCGCCACCTCCGGCTACCGCAAGGCTATGCGCAGCCAATCTATCCACTCCTTAAACTTCTACGCCGATGTCGACTACCTCAACAGCCGCGAGCTGTGGGACACCAAGCTCGGTGCTTTTATCACCAGCTTGTTGGCGTTCGAGGCCAGGAGCCCGGTGACTGAGTATGGTGCGCCCGAGCGGGTTGAGCAGATGTTTGAGGATGCTCCATCAAATGCTTTTATGAAGGTGCAGAAGCAGTGGAGGGAGCTGAGTGGGTTGGAGAAGAGGAATACGCAGCCTGAGTGGGAGGATCTGGTTAACCCTGTTATTGCCATGGCTTGTATGTGGCATGGACACACGCATACTAAGGCTTGCGTTGCCGACGAGGAGAAGCAGAGATGGGCAGCCATGGTCAGCGAGCTGAAGATGACTGGGAATGCGAAGTCGAAGGCAAGAATAATGAAGAAGGCGATGTAAACAAATAAAACGAGAAAATATACTGTAAATAATAATCGACGTACATACAAAACGAAACATATTTACACAATCCACCTTGATCTTGCAGTGGTGACATGGCCGTCCTCTGTTCCGCGATTGGCCACAAAATGTGGAGCTTCCCGCCGCTACTCCTTGATTTCGACCTCACGGCCCCAACCCCTGTCATGTGTTTCTATCACCACATCATATCCGGCGTCGCTATTTCGTTTTTTTGGGAAAATTACGCAACTGCCACTCATCCGTCTGGTGATTTACCAAATTGCCACTTTTTGGCCTCTTTACTATCTAAATTACCACCTCTCACTACTCGTCACCCCAGGAAGCAATAAGGTCATCTCTAGCTTACATGTTTCTAGGTGCTAAGCAGTTGGTATCATCAGCATTCAATTTGATCAAAAACCTACTGCTGTGGCTAGCGGCCTGGAAGGACACTTGGGGTTGATAGTGCTATAAGCATACGTCCTTGGAACGCATGCAAGAGGTGATTGAGTAATATTGGTGAAATTCTAACCGATTATCTATTGGCGTGTCAATAACCATGTCGATTTCGGGGCCCTTGTTGACATTAAATCCACCCCGTATGCCAAAAACTGGAGGACGGATCAACTACTCAAACTTCCCATAAGCATATTAACCTTCCCCTCTCGTGCTTCGCTGAGCTGGGGCTATATGCTCAGGTGGCTGGCTAGCCGATTATTAACTGGAATTTCAAAGTATATCGATCCCTAAGTTCGTATGGTTCCTTCAGGGTCGAGACATTATACCTAAGAGGTTGCCTGACTGATTAGCGCTTGCTGAAAGCTTCATGTTGGCTCAAGAGAAAGCTCCTAACCCAGATATATAAGCTAATATTTGGCGATCATAAGATGCTGCCAAAAGGAATCAGATGGTCACAGAGCTCTTTACAGCGAAGAATTGAGGCCGGAGTGGCTATTTATATATCAAAAATTATAGAGTGGCAGTAGGGTAATTTTTCCGCATAATAATAAAAGTGCATAACACTCATGATCTCACCTTGATCTTGCCGTGTTGACGTGGCCATGGTGCCAAAAACGCAAATGATGCCCACGTTAACACAAGCGAGCTAGCCGCGGTGCGGCAACTACACGCGCACCAAAACCCAGGTCACAAAGACCAATATTCCGTCAGCACCCAGATAAACATGGGAAATGCGTCAAGCAAAGAACCAACACCGAAAACCTTTGCTCAGATTACGCGACACCCATACAAGAATAAACAACAAAGACAACAAAAGTGCGACGCGAACATGGAGAACTATTCTCCTGTTCGCGATCACACGGACCTCCTTTCAAATTCGCGTCTCACCGGCAGTGGCGACACGACAGACGACGCTGACGCAGCTGCTGGGTCCGCCGGAACGATACCAGCTAATCTAAGCAATGAGTTCCCTGAGAATGTCCGGCCACGTGGTCACTTCACGCAACCGTTGTCATCTCCCGGTATGGGTGGGCATTTCGAGAGTCTGTCTCCAGGACGAATTACACCGGGCTTCCACGCGCAGATTTCCACTGAGTACGGCAGACACACCGACGGACAACAGGAGGCGCGTCGCGAGCTCAAAATGGATCCAAACTCCGGCGCGCCATTGAGGCAGCACACGGATCCAGCAGACGAGCTCGCATATGTCAAGCGCCAACTCGCGTTGTCTCAAGCCCAAAACAAGGCGCTCGTTGCCCAACTCGAACTCGACGAGGCGCGAGCTAAAATCAAGGAACTTCATGAAACTGAGCCCTTCCAAGTTGAAATGGAGCGCCCTCTGAGGCGTTACTCCACGGCCAGCAACTTCAATTCACCGCAATGGCCAGGCAAGATGGGATCCGAAGATGAGCGTCGTGGATCACAGGCTTTCGCCCCAAGAGGCCTGGAGCGCGCTTCCTCGGTGTCGAGCAACAAACCAGGCGTGTCGAATCCTTTCCGCAAGGCCAGGGACGAAGACGTCGATAACAACGACGAGGAGTCCGGATTCGACGTCGAGCCGCACGGTCCATCGATCACCGACAACGATAGTCAAAGTCGTGACTTCGGCCAGGACGAGAACGACATGACCACCCATGGTCAGGAGATGAGCCTCTTCGACGATGGCGATGCCGATGCTCGGGCAAAGCCAAAGCCAAGAGTCCGTATCCCTTCCCTCAAACTCCGCGAGAGCATCAACAAAGACTTCGAGGGCATGTCCACTCAGCCACCGACTAAGAGGAAGCGTGGTCGCGGTCGCCCAATAAAGGCTCCAGCCACCTCGCCAAAGCCAAAAACAAACAACGATCCAGAGACCGATAACCTCGCCCCTCTGAAGGCGGCGAACGCATACATGAGGGCAGCCGCTGCAGGAATCGCGCGTCAGAACGCCGATGAGGCTGCTGCTTTTGATATCGGAAACAACGATGGCAACGACGATGATGTCGATATGGGCGGGCAGGTCTCCAAGGCTCCACTGAAGAAGAAGCGTGCTTCAAAAGCCAAGAAGAACGTCCTTTCAAGCTCAGCTCCAGAGACTGGTGAGCCATCGCAGCCAATGCCAAAGACAAAGTTATCCAAGCAGGTGGCCGACCAGATCGCCAAGATCAAGGCCCAACGTGCTGCACTCGGTGTCGACATCGAGACCGGCGGCCCAGTTCCATCTGATGCTCCACTCGTTAATACCAAGAATGGTGCCGACTCCCCACTTCCATCTATCGAGGAGCAACCGCACGGTAGCTGCACTCCAAGAGGCAGGGCCCGCACCCCACGCTCCCACTCTCCACCTACCACAAAGGAGTCGGAAAAGCGCAAGAGCAAGCCTTTCATCGATGGTACCGAGCCAGTCGTCACTCATCAGAAGAAGAAGGTTAAGTCATCTCCTCGTTCTCGTGCTGCAACCATTGCCGAAAAGGCCATGGAGGACATCATTATGGGCGGAATTGTTCCCTGTGCTTCCAAGAGACGCATTTCCATGTCTTCTCGTCCAGCAACCCCAGCCATGAACATGTCCGCCACTCCACGCGAGAGTATGGGTCCAGCGACCCCACCTGGCCTCGCTGCTCACTATAACGCTTTCTTCCCACAGAAGCAAAACCCATATGCGGGCGCCACCAACAATGTCGATGCCGTCCGTGGTATGGCGGATAGGCAGGCACTGCAGAGCGGCGGGTCTCAGATCCATAATCTTATCTCTCAGAGAAAGGACTCGATGTCAGGGAGTATGCGTCAGGCTTTGAGACAGCAGGTGGATAAGGAGACGAAGATGCATAGACATGACCTCACTACTTTTGGTGCTGTTATGAAGGATGCTAATTATGAAGCTGGGAAGATTAATACTTCTTCGTTGAAGGTGAGAGAGCCACAGCCACAAGGACAAAGTCAGGGTGATATGGGGAAGGGAGGGTACACGTATCCATCATTTGATGCCGATTTTGCCAGCATGTGGCTCAGCAATGGCGCTGTTCCGATTCCAGACCTTTCCGGCAACTCGACCTTTGGAGGTAGCGCTACCACACCAAAGCTCTCCCTGAGTCTCAACACCCCATACACACGCACACCAGGCCTGGGTGGTACTCCTGTCCTCGGTGGCGCCCCAACTCCGGTCGCCGCCTCGCCACGACTCGGATTTCCAAACGAGCCCAAAAAAGTCGCCTTCAGTAGTCCCGACTCTTACGCAGGACTTCTCCAGCGCTGCCTCTCTTCCGTACGCGGCCACACCCTGTCCGTGGCAGATATCTACGAATGGTTCGAAGGAAACACGGATAAGCCGTCAAAGACTGTACCTAACGGGTATAAGAAAACGATCCGCGACGCATTGAGAAAGGCAGGCATGTTCCAGATCATCAGTGGTGATGAATCCGGTCCGAACCCAGCCAATGAATGGAGGCTTAAGAAGGAGTTTATTATTAAGGGATTAGGGCCAGATGGGACGGGGATGGTTGATACCCACGACCAGCCAATTGTCCTTCGCCGCGACGAATCGCTCGAGACGAACCTCTATAGCTGCATCTCGCGCATGCCGGAGCGTTGTCTGCCACTAGTAGACATCTATGCTTACTTCCAGGTGTTTGTCCCTGAGTGCTTCCTTGGCCTGTGGGAAGAAGAGTGGAAGAAGCAGATCTGGGAGCAATTGAACGATTCGGATGTAAGTGCTTCGGAAGCAGATGACGAGCACATCCAACATTTAATGGAAGACCATACTAACAAATACCAGGCTTTCTACCTCGAAGAGCGTAACCGAAACATCTGGGCCATCCACCCAAATGCCATTCCTGAGCAAGCCGATGCGTCGCAACCAGACCCGATCAAGCACGCCAAGCCGACCACCAAAATGTTGCCCAAGCCATCACAAGCCGAGAACCATACGAACATCGTAGGCGATGGCTTCCCTTGTCGCTACCAGGGCATCGCCAACCCCTTCACCTTCGCCGCCATGAACCGTACCGTTAGCCCTGGCCTAAAGGACACCCGTGGTGCGGACCAGTACTACACAAACCGCATCTCTAACCAGAGCCTTGCTTATTCACACTTGAAGCCTATGGACGGGAAGCAGGGTGCTGCGAATCAACAGTCGCCCCAAAGCAGCCAACGTTCACAGATGGGAGAGAGGCTTCCAAGTGGACAAGTGTTGATTGGCCAGATGAGGGATGCGAGTGCACAGATTCTGCAGATTGAGCAGAATAAGCAGATCTTGGATAATGACCCTTCAAGTGCTGGTGGAGGGAAACGGGAAAGGTTTGGTATGGGGCCACAGTCTCCGTATGGACAAGGAGATGTGGACGCTGGTGGTGACTTCATGATGAGCGGCGGCTTGAATGCCGACTCTTCCATGAACCCATATGGTAAGAATGATGGTACAGGTATGAGAGATGAGGGCGTGCACTCTCAAGGAGCAATGAGGAGTGGCGACCTTGCCTCCAACTCCACGGACGCCGAAGCTTTGGGGGGAGATGGTACATGGCAAACGGATAACCCAGATCCCGGCGCCTTCCCAGGTCCAGACACCACATTCGATCTCCCTGATATACAGCTCAGCGTGGACGCCAACGATGATATAGGCCATTTTATTGACAAGTACGTGGGCAACTATCAGCCAATAGATCAGGGTAACGGTCACGGCGGAAACCAGGACCTCGATGACATTCTGTTTGGTAACGGCAGCAACTCTGTTCGGCCTAAGCAGGGAGGACATCCTTCTGCTATGCAGACCGAAAGCATGAGTCAGGGTGCCCAGCTTCCACACGCTGGTACTTCGGGTTTCGGTATCTTGGTACCTTCAAACCCAATGCTCGGCGCTGGGGTCGGTCAATCCATCGCTGAGGCCGCCGGTCCTGTCAGTGGCTCTGGAGTTGGAGCAAGGCATAATGGGAACCTCTCGAAACAGCAGATGCTCATCGAGATCGCGCCTGTTGCGATGACGAATGTCGGACCAGTCCGCGTTTCTCCTTCCCTGTTGGACGCTCAACTCCCAAACCATTTCCACGGCGAAGGCGGCAACAACACTGTCTTGTCCGCACTTGAGTTCAACGATTCCTCCACCATTTCGAATGCCTCTGGTGCTGTTGCTGCTGGTGCCTCCTATACCAACACCTCCAGCGCCATCGGTGTCGCTTACCCTGACCTCGACCCAAACATATCTGCAGCTTTGCAGGACCCTGGCGCCATGATATTCGCTGACAACGACCTCTGCGCTCACGTCGCACCGGTCCTCATGCTCACAGACCAAGGAGGTTACCATTACGGCCAGAATTTCACCTATCATGATGAGCCGTACTTTGACTTTTTGGGTAATTATAAAGGCCCGTCTGAGCTTGACGAGATGGTGATGCGTACACCGGCACAGATGATTCCGAACGCCGAGTGGTCGATCGTGGATTTATTGGATCATTCTGCGTGGGAAGGGAAGCCGTGTGCGAATGTTGATGCTGCGATTCGTAGCGGTGGTGCTGTGGCTGGGAGAGTTGGGGATGTTGGTCTTGTTGGTGTTATGGGTGGTGGAGTTGGCCGGGAATCTGCCTCTGGTGTAGTTGGAGATATTCAGATGATTGGTGGCAACGCTGGTGATAAGGAAACCGGGGCAGTAGCCCCAGTATCCTCCATGCCCGGCGCGCGCCTCTACCCCGTCTTCCCTGCATCGAACTCCCCCATCAACCTCACCGCGAAGCGCATCCCAAACCCATACCAACCAGGGACATACAACCACATACTCCAGGACGGCATCAACAACGCCCATCCCGACCTTGGATCCCTCCTCCCACAAAAGGACCAGGAGATCCTTGACGCTATGTCGTTGGAACAGATGGACGAGTGGTATTCCTCCAACCTCACCCTGCAAGCTTGGGCTGCCACCAACCTTCCCCTGTTATCTTTCGCTCCGGGCACGAATCTGGGTGGTGGTGGTGATTTCGTGGCTATGAGATATTTGGAGATCCGCATGGACATCGAGGAACCAGCCCTTGCTGAGATGCAAGCTGGTATCGACCAAGATATTGCCGGGGGACGTTTGCCTGCGGACTTCGCTGAGCGGGGTGCTGACTCAATCAAGATTGCCAGCTCTGTCCCAGGCCCTTTGCCGACGCTTGAGGAGGCCTTGACTGGTGCTTCGGCGTTGGTTGGTGGTGACCTCGTCGACTTCGTTGAGCATAAGTTCGACAAGCCAAGTGGTGGTGAGCAGGCTGGTGGGAAGCATGATGATGGCGGTACGGTCTCGGCCAACGCCATGGTCCAGCGTGATGGCGGTGGTTTCAAAGACTTGGACGATGGGGCGAGGAAGGGTGCTGAGGGGCAGCTTAGTGCTTGTCTCACCGGTGCCTTCGATTACGACCGCTTCAATGGCCTCGACTTTGGTGACGATGCTTAGTTGTCCTCCCTTGAACCACACGGCCTGTGACCTTTTCAAAAACTCGAAAAGGAGTTTGGTCAATTGGAGTTGGATGAAGAGGTGGTGGGAGTTGGTATGATCTAGCGATCTGGTACTATACCCCTGCTTGCCGAGTTTCGGTTTCGGAGTTGGTGGTTCGGTATACCCCTGGGATGCTTTTTTTGTTTCATGCTTCTGCCTTCAAGATCATTCTATACTATAAGTATACTTCGTCATGCTGTCCAGTTAAGGGCAGTATGCTCGGCCGGGTGCTTGTATAGATGGTTAGAAGGATGACTGGAAGCTTTATGATGTTTACTGCGATAGAAAGGAATGAAGTTACTTGTCCTTGACCTAGTGGAGAGGGAGCTAGTGATCCTCCTGTTTGGTTTTTGGTCGGCGTTCGATGTTTGATTTTTGGGTTACGCGTGATATGAGGTATAGTATTCGTGAAAGAGGTGAGTAATAGCTGACTGCCGACAAGCGCTTGTAACATCGCCATGCCAGGCCAGAGTTTTGAAGTGAAGTGTCCTTGTTGCTCGATGGCTTACAACGCTCTGCAACTTGCCTGTCGCGAATTGAGCACACCCATAAATGGCAGCTTGAAGGAGGAGACGAAACATAACAACTAGCAAGGAGGTCACATGACTTAAATGAGTACTCGCACCTCATAAGTTCAAGCTGACGACTTAGCTAGCTGGCAATAAGTAGGGCTCTACTCGTTGCGAAAAAGCACCCTTAAGCACTAATACCACAAACAGTGCTAGACAAAAACTTGTACTGATGCGCTCGATGGCGGACACAAATACGTAACGTAAGGACAGTTTTACTGCTTAGCAATTGGCAAAACTTCCGCTGACAGGTAGTAAGTTGGTTTCGAGCCTGAGAAGCATGAATGTACGATTTTGTTTAGTCGTTTAGTTTTCTTGGTAAAGTCTCGGTGTATTCGATAGAAGTAGACGGAGCGCCAAGTAAGAAGCTCCCATGCATCACGTCACGTGTTGGTGGAAATCCCGCTCGTCCGCCCAGCATAACCCCGGCGAATAGCGGCAGCCACATTTTGCCGCCTCTTCCCTTTCCCCGCGTTACCGCTTTCTCCCGTTCCACGTACCAAGACCATGAAAAGATTATTGGGTGTCTTGTCTGACGTATAAAACGACCTGGATAACTCAGTATTTACCGCAGACTTGGACAAAACAAGGGCCTCCGACCTAGGCGCCCATAGACTTTCAAAGCTCCGATTAACGTTAAATGGCTATGCTCTGCCGACGGGCAACGGCATTGGATTTGTGGGGGATGCGACCCCACAGATGTCATCTTCCCCGCATTCAATATGAAAGCCACAGGTGACGATAAGAGCACACGTGCGATATAGCTGTGATCTCATCTCCTTTTTCCTTGTTAGTTTTCCTTAGCCTTTTCTACACTGAATATATAACTGCTGTACCTAAACAGCCTTCTGTACCACGATTGCACCAGTGACGCGAAGTTAGTGAGCCTACGACCAGACGCCAGCAAACCGGTGACAAGAGGCCAAAAGGAGACTTGGCGAACTTTAAGCACGACTGTCGACATCCTCTCGTCCGAGAAACGACCAACAGAGAAGAGTCAGCTAGACGATAAGCTCACTGCCAATTAGCAGGAGGTACAGTACCAGGATTCGGTGGCGAGCAGTCTCCTCCGCAACCAGCTCGAGCTTTCTCCGTGGAAGAAGACATATCCTGTAACGCAAGAGGTAAAGCAGCAACACCTTTTACACCAGATCAAACAACCACACATAGGCTGCATCGTCGTATATATGCTAAATCCTTCTAGAAATCCTTCCCTACTATCAACCACTCAAAGTTCTCGGATAAAGAAGCTTTCAGCACTTAGTCACAGCCGCCGCTCGTCCTTCCCAGCATCTGGAGGTCGAGGTCTGAGAGCGCTTGGCGTTAACTGCACAGCACCCCGCGATGTATGTCATACATCTCTTCTTGAAGCTTTCCCCAGATTTCTGCGGCTTTGAGCTTATCACGTTTTCTTTCAATCTACCATTAGGTGGACCACCAGGGCGATCATCACCACGAAACAAATGATGAGACCCGAGCAAGTGCCGTGCCATCCATGGAAACCTCGTTCCGGCGTGCATATCTTCTACTTTAGATGGAGCCACACCCGCACGCCCGGTATTGTGGATGCGTATCTTCCATACAGAGAAGTAGATCTGATATGGAAAAATGGATGTAAATGCTGCTTACTGTATGTTCCACCATCGGAGAGTAGTGTGACTCGAGGTATCACATGCGAGTGGTGGGTGAGACAGGTGGTTTATATACACCTGCCTGTCGTCACACGCTTTCCTTTTCTACCTTACCAACGTCACTTTCCATGACGCTGCGCACCTTTTAAAACACCTCATAAAGTTATCGATGTCTTTTTAATGCCGTCATACTGCTTCCAAGACGGCCACTACTTCTATCGCACCGCCCTAAAAGGCCTCAACATCTCCGTTCACGTTTCACCACTCCACGCATAATCTAACATGCCATCCGCCATCACAGAACCAGCCCCATCAACCACAAACGGTGTCAGACACTTCACCATGCCTCAACCAGTCGAAGACCGCCTCTACAACATTACCAAGGGTGCATCAGTACCAAACGGTCCTACAGATTCAAAAGAGATCACAAAACAGTTCACGAAGGAGCAACAAGAACCTCTTAAGCACTCCGCACCTGATAAGAGGGAGAAAGGAATTACGTTTGCGGGTCAAGATAACCTTCCTAAGTTGCCGATCCCGGAGTTAGAGCAGAGTGTCAAGAGGTATTTGGCTGCATTAAGGCCGCTGCAGACTGTTAGGGAACATGCTGAGACACAGCAGGCGTGTGAGGAGTTTTTGAAGGGAGAGGGACCGGAGCTGCAGGATAAATTGAGGAGGTATGCGAATGGGAAGACGAGTTATATTGAGCAGTTTTGTAAGCCGCCCTAACTCTCTCCAATACCAACACTTCGAAGCAGACGAGGATTGAGAGCTAACTGGTTAATCTAGGGTACGATTCCTACCTAATGTACGACAACCCTGTCGTCCTAAACCTCAACCCTTTCTTCCTCCTCGAGGACGACCCAACACCCAGCCGGAACAACCAAGTAAACCGCGCCGCCTCCCTCATCGTCAGCGCCCTGGCGTTTGTCCGCGCGGTACGCCGCGAAGAACTCCCACCCGATATTCTAAAAGGCCAACCGCTGGACATGTACCAATACTCCCGCCTCTTCGGCACCGCTCGCATCCCCACCGAAAATGGCTGTCAGATCGGTCAAGACTCTGATAGTCAACATATCGTTGTCCTGTGTCATGGACAGTTTTACTGGTTCGATGTCCTGGACCAGAATTCCGATATTATCATGACGGAAAAGGACCTCGCTATCAACCTCCAAACCATCGTCTCCGACGCCCAGCAAACACCCATCCAAGACGCAGCGAAAGGCGCAATAGGTGTCCTCTCCACCGAGACCCGCAAGATTTGGTCCGGGCTAAGAGACATCCTTACAAGAGATGAGGGAAGCAACAACGCAGAGTCCCTCTCAATCGTCGACTCCGCCCTCTTCATAATCTGCCTCGACTACGCAGAGCCCAGCACCCCCGCCGAGCTGGCACAGAATATGCTCTGCGGCACCTCCTCCATTGAGCGGGGCGTGCAGATCGGGACGTGCACGAATCGTTGGTACGACAAGCTTCAGATTATCGTGTGTGAGAACGGGTCGGCAGGTATAAACTTCGAACACACCGGCGTTGACGGCCACACGGTGTTGCGATTTGCGTCAGATGTATATACCGACACCATCCTCCGTTTTGCCCGAACGATTAATGGCCAAGCGCCCTCCCTCTGGGCGTCTGTGTCCCCCGACCCCGCAAAGCGCGATCCGGACTCCTTCGGCGAAGTGTCGACTACGCCGCATAAGCTAGAGTGGGACATGTCCCCCGAGCTCGGTATCGCTGTCCGTTTCGCTGAGACTCGCCTGGCCGATCTCATCCAGCAAAATGAATTCGAAACCCTCGATTTCTCGGCGTATGGAAAGAACTTCATCACAAGTATGGGATTTTCGCCGGACGCATTCGTGCAGATGGCTTTCCAAGCCGCCTACTACGGTCTTTACGGCCGTGTGGAATGCACATACGAGCCTGCCATGACGAAGATGTACCAACACGGACGCACGGAAGCTATTCGCTCCGTTACAGATGAGTCGAGAAACTTTGTGCAGGAATTCTGGGCAGACAGAGATAGTAAGAGGAAGGTCGAGGCGCTGAGGAAGGCGTGTGCGGCGCATACGACGATTACGAGGGAGAGTGCGAAGGCGCAGGGTTGCGATCGCCATCTCTACGCCCTTTACTCCGTCTGGCAACGCGGCCTCGACCAAGACGGCGCAGAAGCCGCTTCCGACCTTGACGACTTCTCGTCCGTCGGCGCGTCATCCCCCCGCACGTCCCCAGCATCCCCAGATATTAGGCCTCAAGACTCCGCGCGCAGAGGTAACGGCTCTGACAAGGACGATGGATCGCCGTCTAAGGGCGCGAGGCCGCGTATCAGGAGTACGAGCAGCCCGAGCCCGGGCCCGGGGTTGGGGAGCAGGCAGCCGAGGATCTTTAGTGATGGGGGTTGGGATAGGTTGAATAACACGATTTTAAGCACGAGTAATTGTGGAAATCCGTCGCTGAGACATTTTGGGTTTGGGCCGACGAGCGGGGAGGGCTTTGGGCTGGGGTATATTATAAAGGACGAACGGATCTCTATCTGTGCCTCAAGCAAGCATAGACAGACGAAGAGGTTTGTGGATGCCATAGAAGCCTACCTTCTCGAGATAAGGAGAATCCTCAAGCTCACACAAGGCCGTCAGAACAGCCCCGGCGCCTCTCGCGCGAGGGAGACGGAGACGCAGAAGACGCAGAAGCACAAGGGCTCAGAGTCTAGGAGGGTCAAGAGAGGCCGACTGATTCAGACAAATAGCATGGTGGGAAAAGATCTCGGGTCGGGCTTGGGGAAAGAGGAGAGTGAGGATGACGAGCTGGGAGGTTACGGATTCTTTGATGCGGGAATGTTGTTGCAGGCTCTGCAGGCTAGGAACGAGAACTACGAAATGGAAGAAGAGAAGCCTAGGAGGAGGGAGGTGGGGAAGAAGCTGAGGCTTGTGGAATATTAGGGTGTTTGTTAGCGGGCTTAGTTTTTCCTTACTTCGAGTACATTTATACAACGTATAGTTACCCTTTACCCTTTTTCTACCATCACCTCGCAAATCCTCATCATGGAGAGGTGCACGATGTCAAAATCAAAACTGGGAGGAAATCGGAGTTGAGAGACGACTTACACATCATGAGCCATTAGGAGGACGAGTAGTGAAAGCGCAAAGAAAATTATCCATGGAGGCAGCGGTTGCTGTTGGCGGGACAAGACTGTGAGGAGATACTAATGGCTGTTTACGCATAAGTTGCAGGTTGGCAGGTGTTGTGGTGGGCACGATATCGATGTTGTGATGTTGTGATGTTGTGATGTGTGCATAGATAGTTGCGAGGAGGAATCCCGGAAATGCATAGTGTGATAATGGGACTTGGTATATACGAATTATGGCCATGATTTAGAGAGCGAAGGGTTTGAGGGCGGTGTATATGCTAACCGATTATGGAGATGAGATGCGCGGAAGGCGAGGGACAAATGGGAGTATAAATACTCGCCTCGAAGACAGAAAACACCAACCAATTTGAGCAAGCACAAGCGAAATCACAATCGAGATGGTCAAATAAGTTAGCAACGAGTAAGCAAAGAACAAATGCATCAGGCATCAAATCATACTCGCGTGCTAGCAATTATATATAGACGTCCTATCCCAAATTCTCCACCAAAACAATTTCGCTTGCTCGCTATCTAACAAACTTGCTTAATACCTTGGGTTCTGACCTCCGTACCCCCCTTGTCCTCCAGGATAGCCACCTGGTGGTCCGCCAGGCTGACCGCCATGCTGGCCGCCGTACCCACCACCCTGTCCCCCTGGGTAACCTCCTGGTCCACCCTGTGATCCTCCATGTTGCTCATAGCCACTCTGACCACCTGGATGTCCTCCAGAGCCACCTTGTGGGCCGCCGTGCTGAGCGCCGTAACCGCCACCTTGCTGTCCATACCCACCGCCGCTTCCTTGCTGTCCATAGCCGCCACTCTGATGCTCGTTTGGGTTGTAGTGCCCTGGAGCGACGTAGATGGGCTGTCCTGGTTTAGACTCGTAGTGGTTACTTGAGCTGCCCCCTCCATAACCACTGCTTCCCCCCTGTTGTGGCTGTCCACCGTGGCTTTGTCCTCCATGCCCCCCACTCGACTGTCCGCCGTAGTTACCAGACGAGCTTTGACCTGGCTGGTAGCTTGTAGGCGGCGCACCACCACCCTGATAGCTCGAGCTTCCCGAGTCAGAGTATCCATACTGCCCTTCCTGTTTCGGGCTCGATTTCCCACCCAAGAACCCCGACACCTTCCCCATCAATCCTCCCTGCTGTTGCTGATGTTGTGGCTGTCCGGAATAATTCGTATCCTGCGGCTTATCATCTTTCTTCCCACCACCCAAAAAGGAACCGGCGAGGGCTCCTACCATTCCACCCACTCCACCATTTGAAGACGAGCTTTGCTGGCTGTGCTTGTCCGGCTTCCCTCCGCCGACGAGAGAACCGATCATCCCCGCAACACCACCCTGGTTGGAGTCTTGTTTGTGGGAGGATGAACCGCCGCCGAGGAGGGAGCCAGCGATTCCCATAAGGCCGGAGTCATTCTTTTTCTTCTTCCCCCCGAGCGCGTACTTCATCGCCATATCGCCTACAAACCCCCTCTCGCCCGTCTGTCCATCCTCGCCATCATTACCACCATCCCCTCTCTCCCCAGCGCCATGATATTGGCCGCTAGGTCCCGGAGGTGGCGCATACGGAGACGAGGCGTTGTTAGGTGTAGCGGATGGCGATGCGTAAGCACCGGCGGAGTTCGGGACCTCCCATTGCGAGCGTCCAGTTGCGATCTCGACAAAGTAGTAGCGGCGTTGGGAGGCGTCCCATTGGGCGATCCAGCCGGGTGGTGTTTGTGGTGGGCTGGAGTCTGGTCCCTCGTGGGAGTTCCTTTGGTGCTGCATCTTTTGTGTGTGTTGTTTGTGTTTAGTTCGATGCTGAGGTGACGTGGTTTGCAGGATGAAGGGTGACGAGGAGGTTTGGATGAAAGAAGCTTGTGTAAGGTAAGGTTGGAGCAGGGATGACGCTGGTTGCGTAAGGCTGGGGGGATGTCTCAGTGACCGCCTGGATGCTTGGTTAGTGCTGTTGATGCCCAATAGCCTTGCTGACTATGTACCTTTTAGATTTCCCAGATCTCCCGAATCATACAAACAATGATCCAGAGCTGAAGATTCACGATCGATGAATGGAATAAAGAGAAGATGTGGTGTTTTAAGCATTTCCAAAGTGCGCTTTGGCGAGGGGCAGTGCCAGCACCGCCCCTCGTCATTGTCTTGGCGCTGATGCATCAGCCACTGCGCTACTTATGTCGATTTAACCTTGTCGAGCTGAGGGATGGGACATTAGTCGATGGTGAGGCACTTTTCACTTAGACTGTTGTTAGCTTGTTGTTGAAGCATCCTTCGCGAATTATTAGCGAAATGAGTGTGAAGCTAACATGAGACGCTATGCACTAGACTGATAATGGTGTTGCAGCCGTAGTGCCGCAAGCGGGATCTGTCAACTGTCACGCAAAGCCAAAAACCCCGTCACCTATCACGGATTGCGAGTAATCATTCTACAGCTATCAACGTAGTTCGTTTGAGGAAGGCTTGTTCATGTCCATAAGTTTCATCCGTTTCCTAAGGTACTGGCGAAAGCCCCAAATCATAAGGCCTCCATAAGATGCAGCCACCCATGCTGAAGAAAAGAAAGCTATCCATCCCCGCACCAAGGGCATCAGATCGTGTCCTATCTCCTCCAATTTTCCTACGCTCTAGTACACTCCTGGCCTTCGTATATGCTTCTCTCTCATATCGTATTATCATCTGTTATCCTATGGTACAGAGATACAAAGGTGGCTGTTGAAAATGCCAAGTGCTGAATGCTTCTTTTCCTCTCCCTATCCTCTCTTGCTCATATCGTGCTCCTCCTCTATTTTTGTTGTTTTGTTGTTTTTGTTTTGTACATTGCCTGCCTGATGCTTGCTGCAATGCTGAAAGGTCGAAAACGAACTGTTGGTACCAGATCTCGAATGTGCCGAAATGAAATCTTGTCGATAATTTCGAAAGAAAAAGGTCGTAAATCGTGATGGTGAAACATTCGCTCGGCGGCTGATTGCATCTTCCCTTGTCAAGGCAGGGCCAGATACAATCACCATCAAATAGAAGGTAAGGTTCGTCGTCAGTCGTACCGTTACAGGCAAAGAAAATTTTCGTGGCATCATCATCCCCCCTCTTTTGTTTCCATCTCATCGCCTCTGTTCATGCTGGTCGTCCGCAGTGACTCCCCAGAACTGCGAACGGAAGGCGGCAGTCTCATTTAGAAATAGTTCTCCCTCCTCCCACTCTTCGGATGCGCAACATCATGGTACGCATTCGCCAAATCCGGATGCGCACCAAGCCCCTGCTTCGCAACATGAGCACTAGCCGGAAATTGAGGCTGTATTCTCAATGGACCCTCTCCTGGCGTGTTTGGCGCAAAAGCAGCCTGCGCATACCCCATAGCAGGATACATGCTACTCTGGCTCTGCTGTCTACCATGCTGAGTCCTCAACGGAATCTGACGTTCGCCATCCTCCGGCGTCGCACTCCCAGAAATGCTTGCGTTGCCAGATGCACCCTTCACAGCGTCCATTGAAGAGATCTTAGCCTGGAGTCGTCGTCCATGTGGCGTGCCGCGGATAGAAGCGAGAACTGGTCTGATGCCGTCGATGATCTTCTGCTTCCTCTCCAAGCTCGAATAATCCATGGCGGTCTGGACGACGTAGTTGGCGTACGGATCCCGGAGCAATCTATCAAGCTCGTTGCCCGAAAGCATTTCGTCGACCATGCCGTCTCTGACTTCTTCCTTTGCAACTCTCAAGCACTTCTCGATGACGTTTGAGCTGAATTTTTGTCTAGAGAGGACCGAGATTTTGCCGTTAAACATCTCAATCAACGGATCCGTGAAGCAAGACTCGTTAAGATCGAGGATGTATTGGACGACATAGTTGCCGAACGGGTCCTGGACGAGCGTAAACGCATTGTTGCTTATCATGCGCACAAGCCATGCCTTCTGCTTGCCCCTTGCGTGGTCGATACAGCGTTGCAAAACACAGCATCCGTGTCTATGCGTGCCAACATCAACGCAGTGGTGTCCAACAGCATCAAAAATGAACTGCGCATCGGTAGCCGAAAGCTTATTGAGGCACTTCTGGATAACATGATTCCCATTCAAATCCTGGATCAGCTCCACGACCTGGTAGCGCAGCGCCTCGATAATGATCTGCACCTGCTCGGGCGTAGAGATAAACTCAATCATTTTCTGCAGAGCCCTCGTTCCATGCTGATTTAATGCGATTCTGACCAAGTCGTGGGAGGCGTTCTGAATCATGACGGTGCGCTCCTCGTCGTTGCAGTACTCGAGCAGCTTCTGGCAGAGATAGTTGCCAAATGGGTCGGTCATGAGCTCAATCACATGCTGGTTCGTCTCTTCCCAGATCATATGAATCGCATCCTCCTTGCGCAGCTCCAGCTGCTTTTGCAAGAAGCGACAGCCGTGCTGGTCTTTGCAAAGGGTGTAAATCTCCCCACCCAGGGACTCAAGCGTGGTGTTGGCGAAACGGTTCATGGCTAAAGACGCTGTGTCAGAAAGCTTCCTCTCTCTTCTTCTTCCCGGCTGGTTCGCCTTATTCTGGTACCAGTTTCCAAAAGATCCGGAGGAGTTTGATCTCGACGTTCCGACATCGCCGGATCCGGAAATACCAGGGTAGGCCGATGGGGGCCCCGAAGAGGACTGCATGGAGTTTGACTTCGGGAGTCCCTTTCCGGAATGTCCCGAGTTAGAGGACGAAGAATGAGATCTCGAGAGTCCGACATGGCCGGATCCAGAGACGGGCGGGTAGGCTGACTGGCCGCCATAGGTGGAACTAGCCACAGGAAGGTACGCAAAAGCATTCGCAGGAGGATAAAATGGGGACTCACACTCAGAGTCGGTAGCACGGCGCTGCTGAATGACTCTGGCCTGGCTATCGCGTGACGCGGTCTGATAACCACCTCGCATCTCAGCACCATATGTTGCACCGCCATAAGCATTGTATGCGTGCTGCTGATAAGGGTTTGGTGTCTGCATGCCCTGCATCGCCATCATCATGACATCCATAGCATACGGGTTCGCATTGTAATAGTTCTGAGCCGGTGGAGCGGCATATGGGTTGAAGCTCTGCGACGCAGCAGTTGGTGGCTGAAAGGTTGGCGCAGCAGTCTGGGTGTTGGCTGGAGCGAATTGTGGAGCGCTGGCTTGGAGAACGGATTGGAAGGAGGAGAAGCCGTTGGAAGCACTCTCGCGGGATGGTGGTGCCTCTGGGCTGGTCACCTCGCGGCTGGCTCTGTTGTTGATAGCTCCCTGTGGGATGCGACCCAGGCTGGCGTTGTGGTCATGGAAGCGCTGCTGATCGTGGGACTTCTGAGTTGGAGTGGCGTTGATGCCGTTTGACTTGATGGTTGGAACATCGTTGGCGGAGTAGGAGGACTGAAGCTTCGGTGGAGTCATTGGCACATGACCGTTCGGTGGAGAAGAGATTGGCTCCTGGTGGATGTCAAACTTCATGTCTTGAGAGTATCTGTTTGGCGAGCGGATCTTGGATGGGTCTGAGAAGCCGTTGGTAGTGCGGCCGTTCATGGTTCCGGTGAGTCCATTCTGGGTAGATGCAGAGCTCAGGCCGTTTACTGGAAGGGATTGCTGCGTGCGATGAGAGCGCGCAAACGCAGACCAGCCACCACCCTTGCGGGAGTTCTGGTCGTTAGATGCAAGGTCCAATGCAGCAGCGGAGGAGTCCTAGAGAAGCGGTCAGTTGGATGTTCATGTGACTTCAGGTTTGAGGTCGTCTTAGATTTCGGGTCGTCGTTACCTTTTGTGGGTGCTCGCCACGAAGCAGAACTGGGAATCTATCCTCAGTCTCGTGCATCTGGAGGTAGCTGCTGCGGGCGTCTTGGGTCTGCTGCTCGTCGTCGCCAAAAAGGAAGCGAGTGGTGTTGTGCTTGTCGAGGGAGAGCATATCCTGAATGCCGTTGCGTGACTTGGTGACAGGCATTGAGTATCTGTTTGAGCTGTTCCAGTCGTTAGGCATTGTAGGAGATGGTGCGACCTGGGTGAGGTCGTGAAGTACGGTCGTAATCTGAAAATAAAATTGCAAGAATAAGGACGTAAGGAAGCAAAAGTCAAGCCAGAAGTTGATTGACGTGTCCAACAGACTGCTCAGTTGTGGTCGTGGGTTCTACTTTGTTCTAAACAGACTTGGAAGCTCTGTTATGTGCAGGTTGCTGGTGGTGGTAGACCAGGAGATGCACGATACGCTGGATATGGCAGAGAAGGACTTCTCCACTTTTATTTCAAGCGACACTAGTCGGGATAACTAAAGGGCTGAACGAAGGTCTTTCAACCAGGTGGATTACAGGTTGCGCAATAAGTAGCCGACAGCGAAGCATGCCATGCAAGACAAGCCCGATTACAATGCAGGAAGACTCTCCTGCAGGGCCTCAAACGACACTGGTCGTTAATCCGCCCCGGGAATCCTTGAGCATACAGAATGGATTCTGATCAAACGCCGAAAACTGCGAGACAAGGCGTGTCAAAATAAAAGCTTTGTTGACAAACATACCGATTAATGCTCGAGAAAGTACTCGTCGGATCCTGCCTCAGAATCGCTTCCTTCTCATCCTCATCCGCACTGCCCCTCCTGCTCCTCTCTGCACTCTTCATAATCACATTCTCATCCATCGTAAACCTGCTCGGCAGCATTCCAAACTGGGCAGATGTGAGTGTACTCGCACTTCTGCCCGGCCTGTTCACAAAGCCCGAGCCCAAACCACTCCCGCCGCCTAACCCATTCGAGGAAGAGCTGGGCGGGTTCATCAGGCTACTAGTACTATATCTATTCGGGCGACTCAACACGGTCGGGAATCCACTACTCGACTCCCTATGTGTGTCTCTATACTCTGGGGGCGTGGTCGGCTCAGACTGATGTCCGTTTGTAGTTGCTGAAGCAGAGTGGCGTCCCAAGTCTTCTTGCATGAGGCGCAGCTCGGCTTCTTCTTGTCGTTGGTGGAGGTCGAGGATTTGCATTTCGGCTTCGAAGCGGCGCTTTTGCTCGCGCAGGCGCTCGTATTCTAGTTTTTTCTTCTCGAGCTGTTTGTGGTCAGTATGCTAACTCAGTTCGACTTCAACGAGAATTCGGTGGTGTCCGAGCTATCCTGCAGGGTGTTTTCGCGCACCACTGATTGGCGGAACTGCGTATTCGGATAGAAGGCTTACAAGCTGGACTTTATGGTACGTCTGCAAATCGACAACGTCAGCACGATTCCTCACTCAATTTCACAAATACGGTGAGCCCAGCGCATGTCCGGCCACTCGCATCTTCGTCCACCAACTCTCGGATCACCTCTCAAGTGCGAAGGGACACCTACAGACGGCGCATACCCTCCACCCTCCTCCTCAACCCTCCCCTGTATACCACTCAACGTCGGCACACGTCCCGAATCCGTCGTAAATCGCCTTGTGAGCGTGAACCCTCTATTCTCACTGCTGGGTGGCGGCAATCTCCTCTCCCTCGGTGGGCTCACAAGTCCATTTAGGCCGCCGAAACGGAGGGCGTCCATCCTGTCTGCGGCGCTGTTGGAGAAAGACATCCTGTGTTAAGGATGGTGCAACCGGTTTGGGTTGGTTGTTGTATAGTGTTGATGGATGTTTTACAGTACTAGGGTGGCCGCCACGTCAGTTTTCTGTCCTTCATTGGCGTTCGGCCGTTGAGACGCGACCTGTCAAGATAGATAGCCGGAAACGCGGGAAGTGATGGATCTGATGGGATGGAGTCTCAGCTCTGGCACTGGCAGAGCCCAGCAATAGGGTGGCAGACATACAGGTTACAGGAAGTACACAAAATGCGTTATACGCCTGGCGAGCCAGGCAAAGTACAGAACTTGCACTTCTAATGATAGAATCTATGATAGTATCCAAAACTGAAGCAATGAATGGTGGTAAAGAGTAAGGAGTGGAAGGTGGTTGGCAATGGCGGGAGTTGTCGTTCATCGGAGTACCCCCTGTTGGTGTTCCTGTGAGGGCCGCTCGGCAAGCTCCAGTTGTGTCAACCTCTCAGGGCGGCGCGAGAGGAAACAAGACAACTAATTGATTGAGGATCGCGAAGTTGACAGCGAATGGTTTAACAAGGTATAATGCTGTTGGCAATTTCTGACATATCTTTCTATTGCTATGCTCTTCACACTCTTCACACTCTTCACACTCTTCAGTCGTCGGCGCCTTAGATCGCTTTTTCCTGGTTTTCCCACTGTTTCTCAGCTCTCACTCCGAAAGCTCACGCCTTTCTCCTCGCCGCCAAATGGAACTGTCTCTCCGAAGCGTGCCAAACACGACCGACTAAACCATCTAGAACCAGATTATTCACCGCTAAGCACTCGTCAGGCTCTCGCCATCACGCCAACAACGCCGCTAAATCATTCAGGGGTTTTGGGAGACACTCGAGCCGCCGAACAAACCGTGATGATCAGCACAGATGTGTTTGTGGACAAAGATTCTCAAAGCTTGGAACTCGCCGTTTGTGGGTAGGGTTTGAGGTGAGCTATGATAGTTTCTTATTTATCCTTTTTCACTTCACTTATGGTTTTAATATTAAATTTCAACCGGTTAGCATTTTGATTGTGCGTTTCGGAATGCGATGCTACCACGCTGCATTAGAGAGGTCCTCGTGCCGTGCGCGCCACCTGTAAGTGTAGGAAGTCAGCAGTGAAGAAGTCGGCATTACTGGAAGCTCATCCGTTAGCTGTTCAGCCTGAGTAAGCACTCTCGGCCATTTATTGCTGCAGCTGGAACTTATATCGGCTGGCGCACTGCAACAGTCGCTGTAGTTCAAGCTTGAAGTACCCCTCTCTGGCGATCTTGAGCTCTCGAACTAGTGATATTCGAAACGCGGAGCTCTTAAAGAACTCCTCAGGTGTTCCAGGTGTTCTAAAGCGGCGTCAACTCTCAACAATACTCGGTGTTTTTTTTGGATTGTGCTAGGACCCTTCTCCTGGTGCTATTAATTAGCTCAGGCTCCCCTCAATCCTCCCAAGCTGCCTCCAAAGCCCAATTGCCAGCCTACTCCGACCAAGTACTGTACCGTACTGTGCTCCGCCAGCCAGAACCCTTGGTGAGATTCAGGGTCGGGCTCTCAGATCTGATTCGACGCCACAGACCCCAACTCACACAACGTTCGCACCCACCGCTCTTTTGGCAACAAGCGATGCCAATGAAGAGGTCCGGAAGACGCAGGTGCACTTATCGGGAACGGAACGGAAGGGAGTGCCGTAAGTACAGGAGAGCCCACGCCGACCCACGAGATACTGTACGGCTCCTCGAGTTCTCTAATCCGGATTAATCTCCCAGTACTCACTGTCGGTCATCCTCTACTGAACTTTGTACATGCGTGTACAGGTAAGGCTAAGACGGCATCGTATCTGAAACGTTCAACACAGGCTTCCCTCTTGTCCGTGCGAGGGATGCCACTGTTGCACCATCTGGCACTGTCCATCCATACCGAGGAACGATTCGGATAGCAGCGGACTCCTTCTGTTAGTCCCCGAGTCACAAGGCTCACAGAAGCTCTAGAACTAATGATACGAGTAGCCGGGACAATGACGAAGCATAGGTGCTCGAGCTCTTGTACCCCGCCATTGCTGTGTTACCCCTCCATCGCCGTTGTCCTTTTGATCCTCCTCGTGCAGTCGTCCTCGGCCAAGTTGAACAACTGCGCAAATTGCGGCTGATGCAGAAACACCCTCATAGCATAAGCATTAGGCTTAGCTGAATGATCTTCAACAAACTCACTCTGCCGTCGTGTAAGTTCTTCAACCTCCATGGTCCTGCTTGCTCTCATTCCCAGCCTTATCCGCTTTTCGGGCCTAGATATTGAGAACTTACAAGATTTTGACTAGAGCTAACTCCGAGGTCATGGTCTTCCAATGTTTGAATCCTGTTACATGTTTGAATCCTGGTAACAAAGCCTATGAAATGACGATGAATCTTCAAATCAAGCAATCTCATGTGTGAACAAAGTCTCACATCCACCTGGCGGTGAACCCCCTCAAAGTGGCCAATAACAGCCATCGAACTTGTCTTTGTCAACCCCCCACCCCCATCCTCTCAATATGGCTTAGTTCCGTTTTCGGACACAACCTTCCTCCCCCTCCGTCCCCAACCCTTCAAAATGTCCCATGTCCTTATCTTATCGCCTAGCTCGCCGCGCGAACCATCAAATTGAGGGACTCGACGACAATATTTTGGTGAGGCTGACAAACTAAACAAAGCCGAATAGCTTCATTCTTCAGCCGCCAGCGATACCAATTAACCTCTTTGCTTCTTCTTGCTATAGCGGTATTACTGAAAAAGTGAAAGAAGGTGCATGAGCGGCGATGCCTCCAAAACGTCGCGCTGCTGCTGCTAAAGCCGCGCCTGCGGTGGCACCACCCGCGCCTGTGGTTGTGAGTATACCCTGCGCCTATTTACAAGTTAGAGGAAGATAGAGCAAGAAACTGATGATGAGATAGGAGGATGTAAACCCAGAGAGCCTCGAGCAAACCACCGGCAAGCCACCCATATCCCAATACTTCGCCAACGAAGACCCTTCCCACGCCGAAGCCCGCGCAAAACGCCTCCGCGACGCTCCCAAATCCAACGACGCCTTCGAAGCCCTCCTCGAGCCCTTCTACGGCGGCAAGTCCCTAACCGACCCTATCGACACCGCAAAAGATAAATGGAACCTGCTCCCGGCTTTTTTGAAAGTCAAAGGACTTGTCAAGCAACATATCGATTCCTACAACTACTTTGTGGAAAGCGAGATTAAGGATATTTTAAAGGCGAATAAGTTTGTGCGCTCAGATGTCGATAATAAGTTCTTTTTGGAGTATACGGATATTCGGATTGGGAAGCCGGAGAGGTTTGAGTATACGGATTTCCAGCCTGTTATGCATGTTACGCCGAATGAGTGTAGGCTGAGAGACCTTACTTATGCGGCGCCGATTTATGTCGATGTCAGATACGTTAGAGGAAACCGCTTGGTCGCCAGAAAGAATATCCCGATTGGAAGAATGCCAGTCATGTTGAGGTCCAGCCTCTGTGTGTTGAGTGGCAGGAGCGATAAAATGCTGGCTAGCATGAACGAGTGCGCTTTGGATCCGGGCGGATATTTCATTGTCAATGGAACAGAGAAGGTTATTCTGGTCCAGGAGCAGTTGAGCAAGAACAGAGTTATCGTGGAGACGGATGCGAAGAAGTCTATGGTTTCGGCGTCGGTTACTTCGAGTACGCACGAGAGGAAGTCCAAGTCCTATGTGGTGATGAAGAAGGAGAGGATTTATCTGCAACACAACGTGTTGACTGAGGCCGTCCCGATTGTTATCGCGTTGAGGGCTATGGGTATTCAGTCAGACCATGAGATGTTACTGCTTGTTGCTGGCACGGATGATGCCTACCAGGACGACTTTGCGGTTAACTTCGAGGAGGCGGCTAAGTTGGGAGTTTTCTCACAGCAGCAGGCTTTGGAGTGGATCGGAAGCAGAGTCAAGATGGGAAAGAGCAAGTTCGGCATGCCACAGCGCCGCAATTACGCACAGGATGGTCTTGAGGCATTGGCAGATATCGTCATTACCCACGTCCCAGTCGTCGGTCTGGATTTCAGACCAAAGGCCCTGTATGTCTGCTTCATGGTTCGCAGAGTCCTGATGGCTATGCATGATCCGAAGCTCGTGGATGACAGAGATTACGTCGGAAACAAGCGCCTGGAATTGGCAGGACAGCTTCTGTCTCTCCTCTTCGAAGATTTATTCAAGAAGTTCAACTCTGACCTGAAGATGAACATCGACAAAGTTTTGAAAAAGCCAAATCGCACTTCTGAGTTCGACGCTTTCTCCCATCTGCAAGCACACGGTAACCAGATCTCGCAGGGCATGAACAGAGCTATCTCGACCGGTAACTGGTCCTTGAAGCGTTTCAAGATGGAGCGTGCTGGTGTTACTCACGTCTTGTCCAGATTATCCTACATTGCAGCACTCGGTATGATGACACGTATCTCCTCTCAATTCGAGAAGACGAGAAAGGTGTCTGGTCCTCGTGCGCTCCAGCCTTCGCAGTTTGGTATGCTGTGTCCCTCCGATACTCCCGAAGGAGAAGCATGTGGTCTTGTCAAGAACTTGGCGTTGATGACGCATATCACGACCATGGACTCGGAAGAACCGGTCAAGAAACTCGTCTTCGTCCTTGGAGCAGAAGACATCATTTCCATGTCCGGGAAAGAGATTTATGAGGAAGGCGCCTACGTAATATTCATCAACGGTACACCACTGGCTTTGACGCGCCAACCGAAGGCGTTCTTGAAAGGATTCAAGTCCTTCCGTCGCATGGGAAGAGTGTCCGAGTTTATCTCCTGCTACATTAACCACCACACCAACTCCGTACATATCGCTACCGACGAAGGACGTATCTGTCGTCCCCTCATTATCGTTGAAGACGGCCAGCCGAAGATCAAGAAACACCACCTTGAAGCTCTCCGTGAAGGCAAAATGGAGTTCGACGACTTTCTCTACCGCGGTATCGTCGAGTACGTGGACTGCAACGAAGAGAACGACGCCATGATCGCTTTATACGAGGCCGATATCACCGAAGCAACTACGCATTTGGAAATTGAACCCTTTACCGTCCTTGGTGCAGTCGCGGGTCTTATTCCATATCCTCACCACAACCAGTCCCCACGTAACACCTACCAATGTGCTATGGGCAAGCAAGCCATCGGAGCTATTGCTTATAACCAGTTCGCGCGTATCGACACACTTCTCTACCTCATGGTGTATCCACAACAACCTATGGTCAAGACCCGCACAATCGAGTTGATCCACTACGATCGTCTCCCTGCCGGCCAAAACGCAACCGTAGCAGTTATGTCCTACTCCGGCTACGATATTGAGGATGCCCTCGTGTTAAACAAGGCTTCCTTAGATCGTGGCTTCGGCCGTTGCCAGGTGCTCCGCAAATACAGCAACAAACTCCTCAAATACGCAAACAGATCAGCAGACAGGATTGGCGACAGAGAAATGGAGCAGAACGAAGATGGAACCATGCAACCCATCGCCAAACACGCAATCCTTGGTGCAGACGGTCTTCCGCATGTCGGTAGTCTAGTGCAGAATGGACAGGTGTACATGAAGAAGGAAACGCCAATCAACACCACATCTTCTGGCATCGGCAGTGATGCCGGTAGTGGGGACATGAAGGACGCCTCCATGAAGTACTCTCTTCACGATCCTGCCTATATTGATAAGGTTATGATCTCCCAAACCGAATCAGAGGCCACAGTCATCAAGGTGCAGACACGACAGACTAGACGGCCAGAACTGGGAGACAAGTTCTCCTCTCGCCACGGACAGAAGGGAGTCGTGGGCATCATCGCCCAACAAGAAGACATGCCTTTCGCCGATAGCGGCGTCTGTCCGGATATCATCATGAACCCCCACGGTTTCCCATCTCGTATGACTGTCGGCAAGATGATCGAACTCATCTCCGGTAAGGCGGGTGTTCTCAGCGGCTCCCTGGAGTACGGGACTTGTTTCGGCGGCTCGAAAGTCGATGACATGGGTGCGACTCTTATCAAGAATGGCTTCAGTTATTCGGGCAAGGATTTTGTGACGTCGGGCATCACGGGCGAAGCCTTGCCGGCGTACATCTTCTTCGGCCCCATCTACTACCAGAAGCTCAAACACATGGTGCAAGACAAGATGCACTCGCGTTCCCGAGGCCCTCGCGCCATTTTAACCCGCCAACCCACTGAAGGTAGATCCCGCGCCGGCGGTCTTCGTCTAGGAGAAATGGAGCGCGATTGCCTGATAGCCTACGGAGCGAGTCAGCTGCTGTTAGAGAGACTTATGCTGAGTTCTGACGCGCATGAGGTTGACATTTGCGGGACTTGTGGGCTGATGGGGTATCAGGGGTGGTGCCAAACTTGTGGGAGTACCAGGGCCGTGAGCAAGATGACGATGCCGTATGCGGCAAAGTTGCTGGTGCAGGAGTTGTTGAGTATGAATGTGCTGGTGAGGCTGAGGTTGGAGGATGAGTTTCCGGCGCCGGAGAGGGCGAAGAAGGTTAAGGTTTAGGAGGCTGCGGACCGGGGAGCAAGTGCAGACATGGAGCTCCGAAGGGTGAAGAAGCGATGAGAAAATGATGGAAAGGAGTAAGGTGTTTGTGTTTGGCGGGCTTGGGAAAATATCAAAGCGGTTGTGGCGTGCGTATAGATATGGACACTTCACGGTAGATACTGGCATAGCATTTGGCGTACGAAGTACTAGTTTTTGTAGATTCAGTCGTTCCATCAAGCTATTTACCAATACCCGTTCTCCTCTCTATGCCGTTGGGCTGTTCCCTACGATGTATTTGGTGAGGCCATGTCGTGTGCAAAAGGAAGAACGAGAACCTAGAAATTGTCAGTTCAGTGTTGAGCACGAGTAATACCCAGTAGTACCCGAAGAAGGGTCGCCGCGTAGGTAAGGTACTTTCAGTTAAAGGGCCAGGTAAGTATTGGGTAGTACCCAGTATTAAAGCCTACTAAAAGTGAGCAGAACACAAGCCACCAAAGGGCGTCTTTGTTACTGGGATCGAGGAGCCACAGGTGGGACCGGGCCATAATACCGGGCCACAATAAAACCCGCCTTGAGGGGTCGATGTCGATGAGCCTGCTTGAGGCGGCTTTTGTTGAGAGGAGTTGAAAGGATGCTGCATGCAGGGCATTGGAGAGGGTTGCTCCACTGGAGGCGGCGGCTATTATAGAGGCCCATTCCCCTCATCATGAGCAGAGTAAAAACTTCCGCAAAGTAGCCTTCGCTCATCATTCAGTACACATATTCGAAGTGGCATATTAAGCCAAAAGCATTCGCAAACACAGCTGCCACCATGGACAAACCCACTTTCACATTACGAGAAATTCTGTCCCGACGCATCATCTGGAAAATCCAACCACCTGCAGACACATTTCCTGATGCGGAACAAATCCTGGCCCGTCCTCCCGCTCTCACAATCAACACTCCAGACGAAACTCTTGCCCCTCCTTTGCATTGGCCCGTACATGTACACAAGGGTCACCTTACTGGAACAATTGAACTTGTTCCCTGAGGGAACATTCCGAGAAATCTCGCGTTAAGAGAGTCACCGGCGAAACAGTATGATCGACGTTTCTCAAGGAGAGCCGTTCTCTTCAGGCCTTGGTGTGGGATGACCTGCGTATCATGTCATCAAGCCACGGTGGTGGCCACATTGGCTACAAACTTGCTGCAGAAGTTACCTTCCACGATAGCTAGTGTGCAAGGTTACGACCACACCTCCCGAAAAAAGCCACAGTGATTAGGGGACACGTTTAGCTTAATTTCAATATACACCCCTTTCACGTCAACTTCCTGCTGCACTGACCACTAAATGAAACATCTCTCATGACTCTAATTCTCCTCAATAACATCCATCCAGTCCCCTACCCACCTTTTTCCATCCTCCGTCTCCCCACCCCCTGCCCACGGCACCTCCGCCACCTCAACCCTGAGCACTCTGCAAGCGGCCCCATAACCCGACGGTGCCGACCGATCAACCGGACTCAACGGCCAGTCCCTCACCATTCCCATCGGTCCGCCACTCAATCTTCCATTCCTCGGCGGCGGCAGCCTCATGTAGGCCTCGAACTCTGCCAGGGTTTGAAAGCCATCCAGTTGCCTTAGACCTATCGCATCTGGGCTCCTACGCATCGCGTCTTCAACACCGTGGTAGTGATTATAAGAAGAAGGTGCTGCGGTGGGGGTGGGAATGGAGCCAAACTGGAGCTTGAAGGCGAGGAGGATGGGGTTGTTGAGTCGGAAGAGGACATCGTTGCTAACCGGTTTCCTGAAGCTAAATCGATCCAAGATAGGGGCGCTACGTTGAGTGAATGGGGACTGGTGCTACGTATTATAGCGTGATGACATGCCAATCTGTTGAATAAGTGCCATGAGTCGCAAGCGACGGCTTATACTATCTCGTGATCTTGAAGTCATACTAGCAGGAAACGCCAATTTCAATATGCCCTTGCTAACCGGTTAAAGGAGTCAAATGCGAGTTTTGGAGCCTTCCCAAGTTCTTCCAATGTATTACATTAAACATTACTTCCTTATATTTCGTAGCATATACTAACATCGCTCGAGCATATTTGAACCTCTAAAATCCGAACCTCCCACAACACTCGGCAATCGTCTCCATTATCTCCTCTTTCCTCCTCTGACCGCACCAAGCACCATGCACACCCGCCTCCGCAATCCTCCTCCACTCCTGCCCAGAGAGCCTAAAGGCCGCATCAACCGCACAATAATTATCCAAGAGATAGCCTCCAAAGTACGCTGGATCATCACTGTTGAGGTTGAACCTCACACCTGCATCCAAGAATGTCCGAATCGGCAGCTGCGAAAGTCTCTGCACCGCCCTCAACTGGACGTTGGAGATAGGACACATCGTCAGAACAACACCACGTTCTGCCACACGACGTATAAGCTCCTCGTCCTCGGCGAGACGGATACCATGATCTATCCTCGAAACACCAAGAGAGCGAAGCGCGCCAAGAATATAGCTGCTATCCCCTTCCTCCCCAGCATGCGCAGTTCTCTGCACGCCCTCCATCCCCGCACGATGAAACAACTGCTGAAACTTCTGCGGCGGGTTCCCCACCTCCGCAGAATCCAACCCAATGCCTCCGATAACACCTCTCTGAAAATGATCCTCGTTAACGGCCATCTGATAATGCCGCATCGCATCCGCCTGATCCAGATGACGCAGGAAGCACATAATGAGCTGAGTCGTAATGCCGAAATCCTGCTCCGCTCGCCTACGAGCACGAGTGAACCCTTCAACAACGGTTGCGTACGGAATTCCCCTCTCAGTATGTGCCTGAGGGTCAAAAAAGACCTCGGCATGCACCACCCCGTCGGCCGCCGCTTTGCAGAAGTACTCATACGCCAGATCCTCAAAGTCCTGCTGAGTGAGGAGCACACTCATGCCAATGTAGTAGTAGTGGAGAAAGTCCTCAAGGGAGGAGAAATTGTTGTACCGGGTCTGGAGGTGGGACGGAGAGCAGAAGGCGAGGTCGGCGGTGGGAAGGGAGATATTGTTGCGCTGCGCCACGGTGAAGAGTTGGGTGGGGGAGAGGGTTCCCTCGAGATGGAGGTGTAGTTCAACTTTTGGGAGGGCGGCGAGGAAGGAGTGGAGGGGGGAGCCGCACATGGTTGCTGGAGGGAGATTATTTTTTTATATCTTGAAGTTTGGGCATTTGACTTACCGGTTGGTTGGGGGTGAACCTAGTGAAAGTGAAGGTGGTGTACACGTGGACCTCAATAACGAAGGCAATGCGCGGGCTAATTATATACTAGTAGCTATAAAAGAGATTGAGAAGCAGACAATTACGAATTAAGCACGTATTGCAACAGTTGGCATGCGAATGACGGATAATCGAGCCCTTAGCGAGATGTGCCCAAGTATATTTGAAAGATGTATCTGAAACAATAAAGACAGAGAGGGGAAGACGAGATACTTATCTATCGTGCTTGGTATGCGGTGCCTTCCGCAGCACAAAATACTAGCTATGTTGTGAAGGTTTGACTGTCTTTTTTTGGGTCCTGGCGCAGCGTTTAAAACACGCTTGTGCCACTTTCTTGGTGGTTCAAGTTGAGGATAGATAAGAACGATGGTTCTGGGATGGAATGTACGGGCGCTACCAGTGGAAAGTGCTGTATGTGGATGCCACCTTATCTATGAGTCTCGTGATAATGGATATCAGAGACTGCAGAGTGCAAATGTTGAAACTGAAGACAAATTTTACCCAACGAGTAAGCAGAACTTTGATGAAAGCGGGAGCTCCGCGGGAAGTTCCATGATACAATTACAAGAGCTTATCGAAACCAAACAAAGGAAAAGATGGAATAAGGATTAAAAAACAACGGATGAGCTCGACTGTAAGAGATGGTCGTGCAGCGTCTGATATCGAGTCATGAACCTGGGGAACAGACACAAGATTCGTGCACCCAAAACTTGCGGCACAAATCGGCTCAGAATACATCATTTGCTTTCTCTGCTGCAGCCTAACCCAAGCACTGCCGTGTAACTGAAGAGCTCCCAGTCTTCGCAAAATGTAGTCAAGCTGTCACAGCGTCTATGAAACTTGTCATATCATTTCGCAGAAACGGTGCCGGTCGCGAGTCGGGAATATCGCGACCTGCAGCGAAGTGACAAATGTTAGCTGTCACAACTTACCAAAGCTGCAGTGACAAGCAACCACGAATCCCGACGTCGTCAGCAATAATTATGTTGTGCGACAGGGAACTTGGGACGGATGTCATCTCGTCTGATCCAACGCGCCAATATTTGGGACGATCCAGAGAAGCGAGCGATGTCTTGCAAGTTTCAGTATCTCCGTTGTCGGGCTGCGGTATCACAAGCGGAGCTTTGCTACTCTACCGAAGCTTCGACCACATATGGAGAGGACGGTGGAGCTGGTGCGACTTCGGTGGTTGCCCAGGATGGCCTCAGTTGATAATCCGCTCGTTTGGGTGATCTTCAAATGTGTCGTTTGGCGCCAAAAATAAAAATAAATGATGATGGTGGTGAGAGCGGTGAGATGCAGAGGGTTGGTTGCAAGTCGAGCAACGCTGGCCGTGCCGCTATTACAGCGCAATGGCAGCATGGCACTGGCATTCCATACCTGCTACGGAGTATTGGCCCGCGTTTACCCCGCCACCACCAACTCTTTTCGAACAAGTCGTCGCCACCTTAAATTCGTATTTTTTTTACTTTCGGTAAGGATAAACTGACAAAAGTCATCGTTGTCGTTGTCGTTGTCGTCGTTGTTTGCATCGGCGTTTGCGATCTGCTCTGCTGCGTCCCTGTCCCCTGCCTATGTCCAGGATGCAGGATGCAAAACAGCTGGAATTGCATAAAGATAGATGGCCGTCTCGGAACCCGCGGCACGAACAAAGTCTTATACACACTCTGGCGTCCCTTGGCATCACGAGCATCCATGATGTTGGCGGCTGAAGCCGAGCCTCCACAAGATGTCACAGCCGGAGACCATTGAGCCGACGGAGGTTGGAACGACCAACGGCTATGATCGGCGCTTCAAATCCCAAGTAGCCAAAGGCCGTCCGGAGAGTATGACAGTTACAGTATCTCTTCGTCCTGGTGTTCCACGGGAATGGGTGACCATGGGTCGTGGGCGACGTCGATGATGCTTGGGACGATCCCCATGCTTCTCGGTCCTTTCGCGCACGCGTTTTGCGTTAGCGACATCTCCGCAAGCGCTAATCCAGATGGATATCAGCCCCAACACATCTTGCGGACGAGAACGCGTGGAAACTGGACATCGAGCCGTCGACGGTAGCATCATGCACTCATTGCGTTGCGCGGTCCACCCGTCGGGTAAGTGAGAGGACCAAGCGGAGAAGAGGACGGCCAAGTCGCATGAGCCCCGGGTAGAGTCCGACCGCGGAAACGGAGTCTGGAACTTGGTCTACGGCGTCGTCTTCGTCAGCGCAATATCAGCTGGTGTTCCTATGGAGCTTCTTTTGTTTCATCTTTCTCAATATGGTGGTGGTATGAAAGTGTGACATAGACCTTGTCCCGCAATAGGTTCCTGAGAATTTTGCTGGTGGGTCGGCTTATGGTTTGTCTGGGTCATGGCATCTGAGTTGTTGTAAGCGTGGTGTTCGCATCATGGTGTTGCCTCGGTTGTTGTCCCGTCTGCCTAAGCGTCGATTGTTTCGATTATCTTAGCGTCGTTGGTGGGAAGCCAACGATGAGGGTGCGAACCAGTTGTCTTCGTCGAGCTCCACGCTTTTCTAATCTCGATCCGGACTCCGAAAAAGCTAGGCTCGGGTATTGCTTCCCCTGTCAGGGCCTCGTATCATTGGCCGAGCCGTACGGTCTAAGGCTGATGGAGAAAAGTTGAGGCTGGAGTGTAACGGCGGATTGCTCGTACTTCGGAAAGGTCGTATAAAACTCTGTGGTGATATTGCCAAGCATCTCTTACCCATGGGGTTGCGAGGCTACTGACGGAAGAATGCCCTTCGACTGAATTCTCCTTTGGTCCGTCGACGTCAACGTTGGCCGTCCTCCGTACTATATTGTGGCTGGTAGCTACTGGGCAAGTATCGTGCTACTCGATATATGTGGTCCAGCGGGCGTGGTATTGCTTATTGGGTCCTAGAGGTCCAACTCGCCTCTGGCTCCTTCGTACTTGGAGCCTCTGATTGATGGTGACCGTATGGTCTGCTCTAGTCGTTAGGATAAGTTGGCTGATATGTATGAGTGTATTCATGGCCATCGCCGACATGCCATATGGTCAAAACGGGGAGGGGAAGTAACCACTGCTAATGTAAGAAGCATTTTTTGAGAGAAAGTAGAAAAGACAAGCTAGTCACCGTCCAACGTGGATTACATGGATTACCTTTTTCGTGTACAATAGTGAAGTTCCCCAAGTTTGCCACGCTCGGACTAAACGCGCACGTCTGCCGGTTGTGATGGCTGGTAAAAAGGGAGGGAATGCAGCAGGCGACCAAGCGCGCGGCGGTTGGCACTTCCAAGAGGCTTTGCAACCTCGACTTTTCTCCTCAACGCAAACGTGTGCAGACTCCTGTCAATCTGACGCAAGATCTTACACCATCTTGTGCTCATTCACGGCTATATACACTGCTTGAGGTTGTTGCTAGAAGCTCAGCCATGATACCACTGAACAAATTACCAAGGCACCACCAAAGCCGCCTCACTTATCTAGGCTCAGGCGCAGAAATAAATTGAGGGGAGTCCGAGTTCTATCGCTTGAAAGTATGACACTCTTCCAACGAAACCGGGTTTCCCGCCTCACTCGTTGACCTTTCTTGGGCGTGCTCTCATCCGTAAAGGCAAGCCAATTCTATTTTGTCCACTGAGCGTATTTTCATTCCCATAAGCCGGAACACCACAAGCACTCTTCGAATTTGCAGTGGAAACAAGAGGCCCACAAACAAAATCTTCCATAATACCAAGAAGTCGTCAGTGACTCTGGAAGTCCTCTCCAAACGTAGCAGATTGAAGTGATAGACTATTGGTATGTTCCACGAGATGCAACATCTCATCCGATGCCGACGTTTTGCCGGGTGTCAGATTTGTGACACCAGATCAGTTCAGAACAGCACAAGTATGCGCGGATCTTGACCTCCCACTCCGTATGTGGGTACAATTACAGCCCACAAGTGCTGCTGCCTGTGCTTACAGCTCGTAATATGTGGTCGGATCCAGGCTCAAGATGAGCTTGTAGTCCAGTTGAAGAGGAGGGGCCTATTACGAGCAACACCTATCTATGACTTGCTGGTGTCCATGACTTTCCGCGATTGGCGGCCAACGGGTCTGTGGCCGCTGCGTATCACCATATGCAATCGAACACTCGTCTCTTGAAATTTGACGCATGTTCAAGGGTATGGTGCAAGGTATCCAGGCATCTACATCTGCGGATGTAGAGCAATTGATTTTCCTTTTCCCGTTGTCCTACCTTTGGCATCTGGTCAGTGGGACGTCATCAAGCCAAGCAGTGTCACACTCGTTACCAACCAAAGACAACCTGTACATGCCACTGTCCACGGCAGGGATATATCTTGACAGGAGGAGCAGCCTATTCTTCCGACTGTCACATTTCCGAATTCCCCGAGATCTCGAAGGGCCTCTTGTCACCTCCCCGTACCCAACGTCGTCGTCGGCGACGAATAGCGTTATTTACCGAGTCGCTCCAGTATCGACACCGTTCGGGCAGATTACCAATCGCAAGAATCCCTATTTTAAGGCTTGAGCTGCCGTTGTCATCCGGTCCGTCTCACCCGCAATTACCCTGTCGCCACTCTAAAATTACGGGGTCGCAAATCCTTGGCGGGCGAATGTTACCCCTCGGCTCAGGATGACGCTAAGCATGGTCGTCGTGCCGCCCTGAGAGGCTGAGCAGGATTCAGCTGTGTCTGTCGTCGTCTGTCTGTTCATGCCACGCCACAGCGTTTCATCAGAGGTCATTGTTGTCGAGGGGCGAAACAAGAAGCCACGACAAACGGAAGAGTGCATTTTGTTGCATTTTTGAACCTCGGCAATTTCCAGATCTTGGCTGAACGCCGACGTCCTTTCCACATGGTGATTTCGCGACACCCCACGAGATGCACTCGGTCCGGGCCGGTTGGCCAGACTTCTCATATTTTGCCTTCCGACATCCGATCCATGGTGGCGACGGCTGTGTAGGATCCCCACGCGAGTGATGGCGGAGTTGGCGGAGTAGTCGTCTTATCTGAGGCACAGGCCAAACTCGGGCTCGATGGTATGCACAGAGCGTTCGTTTCCTTAGGAATTCAAGGCGATCAAACATCGATCAATGTTTGAGTTGATTCTGCTTCTCGCACTCACTCCCATGCTGGCTTGGCTGTATGACACAAACATCAACCCCAGATTGAGACGCCACATTATGCACTGCAAGCCACATTGAAAGGAATATCAGGAATGAGAAAGCTACCGAGTATCACAATGAGAATGTTACCGAGTATCACAGTTGGGAGATGGACTGGCATCTGCAGGCGGATCAAGATCAAGATCAAGCCATCATGCGAGCAGGATGTGCTGCTGATCTTCCCACATCTTCACTTTCCAACCAACTAGTTTCTGCGGCTCAAGGTCGGCGTTTGACAACAGAACCATGGTTTAAGCCAAGTCCTGCCGTGTATGCTATTTTCGTCGACACCAAGGAGCTTTCAAAGCCACTTGCAAACTCAGCAAGAAGTACGTGTGAAGATCCTCATCGTGGCACTTCGCTGATAAGTACGACTGGTCGACATGCTTTTTGATAGCCGGCTAGAAGGGCGATTGATGAACTAGGGACTTCCCATGCTTCTGGGGTGGTGCCTTCGGGACTGCAACACTCCGATTGACCCATGAAATGCTGCCCATGAAATGCTGCCCCATGTCAAACCCCTCGTGACATGTCCCCGATGTCGTTATTACCGAACTTGTATCTCTCCACATTCCAGAAGGAATACTGCTTATAGCCAGCCGCTGAGAAAGGCTTTCTCGACAGCTCAGCAAGCTTCAAATATGTATGTACGACAGACGAGGTACACATCGCGGGCTGGGCATCAGATGGCAACAACTGGCTGACGCCTTGGTGGCTTTATGCACCTTGGTCAACGTGGGACTCGGAGAGACATCTGTGGCATATCACGTGCTTCGGCAGCTCCTCCAATGTTTCAGGTTTGCGAGGGACCGGGGAATGGAGGAATGGCGGAATGGCGGAATGCGGGCGGCCAGGCGACGGAGGCGGAGGCCAAGGGTCCTTCCCTCCTTCCTTCAAGATTTGGATTTGGATTTGGATTTGGATTTTAGCTCCACACCCCGGCAACGTCGGTTCACGGTTGTGGAGGTTGCGACCCAGATTGACATCGAGTCCAACAATCACTGTCGACCCTACCCTTGCACGCGGGCCAAATGGGCCATGGGGGCATTTCACGCTTTGCCTGTTTGGACTCTTCGCTCCGCTCCACCATGCCCTTGCTCACCCCCATCAGTCCAGATCCACTCACCACGATGGCCACTACGACCCCCTAGGAAGTGCCTAGAGTGGACAGTGAGGTCGTCGCCGGCCAGCCTTTTCGTCGATGCCTGTCATGTTCGTCTGGAGATCTGCCAGTCTTCATGGGTTTTTTCGTCAGCACCACTTAAGCGTTGCACAGGCTGCCGCGCCCTTCTCTTCAAAGACGCTTCTCCCATCCTTCACTGATTTTCAACCAGTTCATGATTGTTTGGCGTCCCTCTCATCCAATACCATTCTGTTGCTCTGCAAATTCTTTCTGCCTCAGCACGTCGTGCTCTTCTTCGCCGCCTTTATCACAGAGCATTCTTCTTGTCGAGCGCATCTTCTCAGTTTGTGGGACCTGGCCAGCATGAACCACAGTCTTCTAACGCCGTGTCGCAGATACATAACGCTACACTCGTAGTCGCAGCCTCCTGCGGTCGCATGAAAGATCAATCGCCGAGTCCTGTACCTTGCCTCTTACTTGCATCCGCGTCAAGTTACATTTGCGTGATTTGAAGTCCTCCGACTGAAGCAGATCTCGTGAGGTGTTCGTTCGGTCAGCTCAGAATTTCCAGCTCGCACAGCTCAATAGCCACGGACGGAAACATTGCTAAAGTGTATTTGTTCGGCAACGACGATTGCCTATTTCACGCAGAGCTCTTCCAGAAGGAGCGGACATTTTTCTTGCAGAATATAGACCCTGGTATTGCGGACCCCGCCGTTGTGCTTTTTCCCGGTTTTCCGTTGGTCGATCCGGGGAATAGTTTGCAGTGGTGATCAACGGCCATATCCGTGGATGGCGAATGGTTGCCCGGTCCTCCTAAATATATTCTCGGAGTAACGCCTCCGGTCCCACCTCTTTCGTGAACGGTCCTCCTGCTGCTGTCACCTATTCCACGCGAAACCGTCGACGAAGAACATACACAATGGCAGCTCCAGGCTACAACAGTTACCCACGCTCGCCCATACGTTCGGCTGCATCGTATGCGTCGTCGTCAGCTACTTCGACGGCATCACCTTCGTATGGCGGACCTCATCGGGTGGGAGAGTCACCAAGGATGTCAGGACAACACCCACATCACATCACTCTTTCGCCGACTGGATTTCACAGCCCATTCCAAAACCATTACCACTCTGTTACGCCTTCTCCAGGATCGTTGGGCATGGAAGCGATGCCGTCTAATGCATCGTCGAACGGGGCACCAGGACTGGGATCCTCACAACTCAACGCAAACTTTCAAGCGCAAAAGCGTGCATACCGCCAAAGGCGCAAGGATCCAAGTTGCGATGCTTGTAGGGAACGGAAGGTGAAGTGCGACGCGACAGAGATAGCCAGTTGTTCAGAATGCTCAAGTCGGGGCCAGAAGTGCCAGTTCACCAAGGAGACTAACCGCCGTATGTCGTCGATAAAGCAAGTTCAAGATCTGGAGAAGCAGCTGGCGTCCTACAAACACGAGATTGCCCGTCTAAGATCGCAGCTTGCAGCAAGTCAAAACGGAAACCAAGAGACGGGCCGAGACGAGGCGCAAGCTCCTACGTTGACCTTGCCAGAAATAGGTGCCGCACCAAGGCAACGCAGTCAACCTTTTCAGGCACCCGAGTTGACCAGGGTACGGTCAAATCTGCGCGTCTATTCTCGCGGCATATTCAAGGCGCCCGCACCTTACCGTCAAATTAAAGGACAAGAGCACTTCAACCCACCAAGGCCGGCTTTGCCGCCGAGGCATGCTGCTGACCACCTCATGAAGAGCTACTACCTGTCAGTACACCGAGTTTTGCCACTTACCCATTGGCCGACGTTTGAGCAGGAGTATGAAGAGGCGTATCGTTTGGGCTCCTTGGACCAAATACCAGCTGTCTGGTGCTCATTCTTCTTTGGCGTCCTAGCAGTGGGCGTTTTGTTTAGCACGGAACCTTCCGTGCAGAGGCCTCATAAAGGAAAGGAGTACATGGAGATGTCTAGAATGTTGACGGATCTCTGGAACGACGACTTTGTTATCGATCACGCCAAGGGAGCAGTCCTCATCAGTATCTTCCTCTTCGAGATCAACCTGAAGTCGGCAGCCTGGACCTGGCTGGGAGCTGCGGCCAGAATCGCTCAAGATCTTGGGCTGCATCTGGACTCAGGTCCATGGTCCACCGTTGATGGCGAAGTACGACGGCGAGTTTGGTGGGCCATTTATGCTTGGGATCGACTTTTGAGCATTGAGATGGGCAAGCCGCTACTGATTGAGGACGGCGACTGCGACGTCCCGTTACCAGCCGCTATCGACGACCACTATCTACGCGATGATAGCATGCATGTTCCCAACGGTGCACATCCACATACGAATCTCCTACTACCTATTATACATGTTGTTCGAAGCATGTCGCAGCTCAACAAGACACTCAAGACGACAGTTATCCCACCAAGTACTCTCGCCACCTTTGACTCGCATTTCAAAGACTCGTTATCTGCCTTTCCTCCAGCATACCAAGCAGATTCACGAGAGACCCTGGACCCGCGGTCAATGACTGCGATCGTTGCCCTAATCAATACCCGCATAGTTCTTGAGCGGCACAATCTTTCTCCGTTATGTCCATCACAGGTTCGCAACGAAGCCATGGAATTCTGCTTACAGGCGGCCCGCGACACAGCACACCTCCTCTCACGCGTTGAATCACCACAATCATCGCCCTATCATACCACGCGTTCGGTCCTCGGACAAACAGCTAGCGCCATGCTAGCAACACACATCTGGCGCTGCACACTCATACTTCTCTTCTGCGGCAGCTTCCATGAAGCTTTGACCTGCATCCGCACCTCGGAAGCTATTGGCTCTTATCGAGAGGTCAACATTGCTTGCGGTCGCAACCTGGCATTCTTCCTCGATACTATGATAGAGAAGAGGAGGGCAGGCGGGAGGATTAGGGATATGGATGACGAGGAACTGATCGCCTACGCCACCGGTGATATGCAGGCTAATTGTGAGAGTGGCTGGGTGTGGCAAGGCTCTGAGACTGGGATGACATTACAGAATCAAGGCGTTGAACTCGCCACTGGAAGGGACGAATACTACAGCAACATGAAAGGAAGCTTGAACGAAAGTGAGAAGAGCGATTGGGGGGGATGGGAAAGGGTTGAACACCTCGCTCTCGTACTTGCTCGTGGCGAAGAAGAAGGAGAGAGGGACAGACAACCGACATTGAGGCCTGTGAGCCAGAGCCAAGGTTACCCGAGCCCGCTGGCGCATACGACGAGTTTGCCGCCCATTCAGGCTGCGACGGCAAGGGGTGGGGTGGGGTATTATCAGGGTACGGCAGGCCATGGACAGACCTTGCCCAGCTTGCAGGGGCAGAATAGTAGGAGTCAGGAGTATAGACCTGAGGACCAACATGGGCAGGGATATCCCAAGCAACAACAACTGCAACCATTGCCGCAACAGCCGCCGAGTGGGATTGGGGAGAGGGGGACGAGGGATTCCAAGGATAGGCTTAGCATTGCGAATATCATCTGAGGGTCCAGCTCCGGCAACAGAAGAGATGGTCGGCGATAACGGGGAGATTTGGGATGTGAGCGATGGAGTTTCTTTGTAAATATTGGAGAAGAGTTGGGGCATATCTGGGCATACACGTACACATACACACAACATTAGTGGCGTTTCGAGGCCGGGTACAGTACATGACGAACGGTCCGACCAAAGGGGAGGATGACGTGTCAACCAGTTGCAGATATACCCATGGATGAGTTAGTGTAATTTCATCTCACTTTCCAAGCCGTGCTTCTTCCATTGTTTATGAAATTCTCGCTGTGCTTGTGAGGATTGAGATTGAGTGTAAGCGGGGGAACGCCCAGTTAAGCCAGCTTTGCTGTCAGCCAACCTGTCCGCGCTTTGCAGGCAAAATATTGGAATGGAAGGCAATTTCCATGTACACCCTTGTCAACCAACTGGTTGGCGCTTGAGTGGCCGAAACGGACGTCAATCCCCTTCACGTGGTTCTCTTCCCACAATAACCTCTTTGGGCCCGGCAAATGGCCCGGGCAGTCCCTTCACCCAACAAACAAAGCCGCCAAAGCCACCCATGTCGAACATCGGTAGCACAGACGCTCAGCTGTGCTGGCGTTTGGATTCCGACGTCGCGTTCGGTTTTGCAGATTTCGACGCCGCGTTGTTGCAGCTACTGGCTGGGGCTGGTTGATGGAGCTGGCGCAGCCGCAGCGACTTTGATACCTCGCCAGCCTTCGCCCCATCCGCATGGGGAAAAGTGCTAGATACTCATGCACTATTCGCGGAGCCGTACTCCTCGTGTATCAGGATTAAATCAAAATCTGGCAGCGCTTAAGCGGTTGCTTGTGCGAGGAGGTTGCTTGGCTCTCTTTGGCGGGCTCCAGGGGTCAACCGAAGAAATCACGTCCACGAGAGGAGGTTACAGGGGCCATTTCCCGTGATGAGATTCATTCCTCGCGTGTACTGTCGTCTGTCTATCATTCACCACCCATTGCACCGTATCCAATTTATCCGTCGCTTCCCTGCCTACTCGGCAGCCACAATCACACCTTAATGCGCCTAACACTATCCAACCCCGTTGTAACCTTCATCCCAATCCTCGCATCGAGGACATACGTCTCCCACCGTGCCACCTTCTCCAGCCACTCCTCGCACTCCTTCACCTTCTGTTTCGCGTCAACACCTGGTAAGTCTTTTTCCTGCCAGCAGATGGCTGCCATCTCGTAGTAGGCGGATGGGCAGTTCCAGTCGTCTTTGAGGTGGCCTTTGAACAAGTTCCTGGGGATTTAGTTAGTTGCTGTCTTCGTATTGATGGGGCTCTGGGTAAATTGCGGGATGTTTGGTCCCGGGGGTCGGGGGGAAGAATGGATTGTGCATACCTATCGTGGCACATGATGTCGGTGACGAGGAGTTCGCGCGCCTCATCAAATTTGCCAAGGTTTCTCAACACACAAGATTTAAGCAGTGATCTAAGGCCCATCTCATCCATGTCACTCATAAACTTGTCAGGGTGTGTAGCATGACTCCACTCAAGGTTATGCTGACTCCTCTCCAGCTCCACCATCGGCATCCTCTTGTAGCCGTTCCAGAGGTATATCATCTCCTCCAACGGGCTAACACCGATACAGTCAACAAGATCCAACTTCCATTCTTTGGCTCTCTCTTCCCATTTCTGCACCTTTCGGGACACGTAGACGTCGAAGGGGAGCTGCCTGGCCATGAATTTTTTCTTGCCTGCCAGGCCCGGAGCGCGACGGAAGAGCTTTTCTGCTTCTGCCTTGTGATTTGTCGCGGTTTCCGGGTCGGTGGTGCGGGAGCGGCGGTAGAGTTCCACTTCGGCTGCTCCGGCCGCGAAGACGTAAAGACTATGCGACCAGGAATTAAGCTCTGTGCAATTGAGGAAAGACTCGTGGGTGAGGCGGTAATCATGGACCCCCATCGCACACAGACTCCTCTCAAACATATTCAGCGCCAACACCTGCTTCATAATACTATCCTGATTGCTGTTCAGAATCTCAATCGCACCCTCCAAATTCCTATTCCCCGCTTCCTGCCTCGCCTCCTCCAGCCTCCAGAGTCGGGACTTAGGATACCGCGCTTTCATAGTCTCGATCAACCCATCACACTTGGCTTTGGGGAAGGCGGTGTTGTCGTCATCAGCCGCCTCTTTTTCAGTGAGGATTATGTCGCAGAAGCCCAGGAGGCCGTTGTAGTACCCTAACAGCACCAGGCCGGCAACGGCGCCGTTGATGTTGTCGAATTTTGTGGCTTGCCAGAGGAGTTTGATGCCCCGGGATCTGTCGCCCTTGAAGCCGATAATATAGAGCAACTTTGAGAATGCAGGTGGTACCATGCTTAGAATGAGGAGGAGGAGACCGTAGCACAGGTTGGCGCCGGAGTGGATGAAGAGATCTATCGGGTTCTTGAAAAAGGCCTCGTCGGGACCGTCGAGGGATGGAATGGTGGATTTAAGGGGTTTGATTGTGGAGGTCTCGTCTTTTTCTTCTGTCTTTCGTGCTTGTTCAGCGATGACGAGCTTGTCCATTCGCTCTTCGAAGTCTTCGTTCGAAGTCGTTGGGCCGAGATAGTTGGAGGGCGTGTTGGTGCCCGATGGTGCTTTGGAGACCGCGTCTACGAATTCGGCGTCGCTATCTTCTGGGGAAGCTATTTTGTTGGCCGCTTGGGATTGCTTGGTGTTGTCAACAAGGTTAGCATCGCTGGTGTTTCGTGATGGCGGTTGAGAGTCGAGTTCATTCTCGTCGAATTCATTCTCGTCGAAACTTCCCGGCATACTTCTCCTCCTCCACATCGGCCTTTCCGGCATCGGCTCAGGTTGTGTGCCATAACTCTTCTTCGTAAAAGCCTGTTCCTCCTGCAATATGGTGTCCAGCTGCACGTACGCCTTCCTCAACTTATAAAACCCCTTAATACTCTCCGTCAAACTCTCATTCAGCACCGCAACCACCGCACTCATCAACTGACTTTCGGCATAACAAAGCGCATACTCCATGCCAGGACTATATAGCCTCCCCTCTTTCCCAGCCGTCCCCTCCTTCTGCGCCCTCTTCATCTCCCTCCAACTCTTATTCTCCGCCTCCAGCAAACGGTTGGCAGCTTCCTTCATAATATCCTGCTCAAATCCCATCACACTCCTCATAAACTGTGTGACTCCGCGACCGAGCATGTGGAAGGACGAGTTCTCTTCATGGAGATGCTTGTCAGCGGCGTCGACGTCGTCGGCCATGATGTAAATTACGGCGCGGAGGGCATGCTCGAGTTCTTTTTCTTCGTCTTGGGGTGTTTTCTTTTCTGGTACCGATGTGGCTTTGGATGAGCTGCCACTCTTGAGCCAGCCTAGAACCATTATGAAGGTTTGGTGATGTTGTGACGTTCGTGTTCCGTCCAAGTGAGGTTTGGAGCTCGCAGCTTAGAGCTGTGCGCAATTGACTGAGGTCTTACAATGACGGCTGGAATAGCGCAAGCACTGGTAGCCGTAATCGTGTACAAGATATAATAACAATGTCTCGGCCAGCAGACAGCGAATTTTTTCGTATAATTCAGGCAGAATCCTGGCGTAAGCTTGTGTGCTGTTCGAAATGAGAATAAGATCTTCACTTCACGGCGTCATGAAAAGTTAGGGAGCACTATATCGATGCTTACGAGGAAAGAAAAGAGAATGAAAGACCTAAGGATAAAAAAGTCAAATCCAGTCGCCGTCAAGGATTTACGACCTTGGTACATCAATTGGCGCCGATAACCCCGACTCATCCGTCCTTAAGCCGCCGGTTCCCAGCTTAATCGAGGGGCAACCACAGCGTCACAGTGTGGCTGGTGACCCCACTGAGAAAGCTTAGCCCCGGGAGCGCTAAGATGTGCTTGGCGGCGGAGGAGCGCGCTTGTCGCGCGTGCGCTGCCGTAGTGCGTAGCCTTGGGAGCAGCTGCGTAGGTCGAGGTGCCTGGGCTTGGGAGTAAACACTTTAAACTACAAAGCTGTCGACCATTATAACAACACCGACCCGGACAACCAGTCAAACGATAGACTTAGTCCGATACCATATAATCGAAACGACTATACCACTAGACAACATGTCTGCTGCACCACAAACGCAGAATAAGCAGGCTGAGGCCGCCCCAGCTGAAGAGCAGAAGGTTGTCCCAGCCATGGAGGAGGATGATGAGTTTGAGGACTTCCCAGTTGAGGGTACGTGATTGATGCAGCTCCGTGCAGCTTGGAATATTGAAGGAGTGATGTGGTGGTTGGGTTCAAGCTATGGAGGACGCTCAGTACAGCATTGGAGCTATCTCGCCACCACCGTCAGACAAACGGTGCACTTTCAGAGAGCGTTGTTGGAGCTATATTCTTTATGCACGGCGCCAGAGCATGCTGCAAACTGGCAGCCCGACCATGGCCATTGCAACGGCGATTTGCAGCAGGGACGAAAGATCTGAAGATGAACTACAAGCTAACATGTACAAACAGACTGGACCCAAGACGAGGCCGAGGTGCCAGGCAACAACACGCATCTTTGGGAGGAGAGCTGGGATGACGATGACACTAGCGAGGATTTCTCTGCTCAGCTGAAGTACGTTGACACCTTCATTAAAATCAGTGACGCCATGCGCTCAGAGGCACCAAGAAAGTCGATGGAGTGCCAGGCGGTGTTCGAGTATTGAAGGCCTGGGAACATTGCACTACGCCGAACGCAATTATCTGACGCCTCTGTCATATGATATTTCTCAGCGTAGACGCTGCAATAAGATGATGAGCTTAGGGCACAAGCTAACAAAACACCAGGGAAGAACTCAAGAAGGTCGAAGCTTCGAAGAGACGTTAAGACGCTCACTTCTGGCGACGCAGTAATGGTTAATGGGCATGGTTATTGGCGCAAGCGTACAAATACACCGAGCACGATAGACAGAATCGAGCAGAATGGAACTTTATGATTCCCTATAAACCTCATTTCACATTTACTTCGGCGCCGAACTTTGAGTTATAGTTGATTTACGATGAAGGTTGTGTCATGGGCAATGTATATAAGGCCAGCCAGCAGACCATCCTTTTAACTCCATGGGGCAAATTCGACGGACCAACACACGGTGTGGGCGTGTCTGCCCCGTCCAAGGTGGGCCTCGGAGCGTTGATGGCACCAAGGGTTCTTTGGTGACGACTTCGACTTGATAATCTCATGAGTAGCCAAGAGGTTACCATCAACACCAATTCTCATTGCTGCTGGTGGCATTGCTTCGTGCTGTAGACAATACCAGCCAGTTTGAAGCTCACCCATTAGAGGCTGCCGAAGCGTGGCGAACCAACACCAAAACCGCAGTCACACAACACCTCCGACATCCTCTCTTACATATCCAGGCGTAAAATCATCCAGCAACTTTGAGCTTATGCGTTGGTCGAGACGCCAGCGTCATTCTGCTGATTCGGTCCATCCAGTTGTATGAGAGTTTGGGAGCATGAGAGCTAACTACCTGTCTCTTTACGCGAGGTTTTTGTTGTTTACTGGATACCAGTGCGCTAACGCCATGTTAAGTGGAGCCAAGTCTTTGACCAAAGAGGCATATAATCGTCCATCGACCATAATGGTCGTTCTTTCTTCAGCAGACAAAATAAAGGAAAAATTTGCAATTTATGACGTTGCTTCCTCGACCTTGAGACGGGTAGTTTTCATCACCACTGCGGGCTGGAGACGGTACCTGGTATAGGCTCCCGTGGATCTCAGCGATATCGTTACTACTAACCAGTTGCCATCACGGTTCTGCCATCAAGCGAGCTGCTACCATTACTGCTGCCATTACCACCACCATCTCAGTAGCACCTTGCAACAATTACGTTTCCAAAGGACACTTCCAAGGCCAACACTTTCAAAGTTTCCATATAAACACCCCCGAAGCCACCGTTAACTGTTCTTCCGAATAACCTAAAATAATGCCACAGCATCTTGGACATGCTGTCTGTCCAAGCTTCTTCTGCCAGCTAGGACGCCGTGCGCTTCGAAATTGAGGAAGGTGACCTTGTTTTCGTTCTCAAGAACATTAATTGCAGCTAACTGGTTGACATACCGCTATCACGCCCTTCGTCACTTTTCCTCCATCATTGATCACCAACGCCACCGAACTCGGTGTACATAAAGGGGACAACTCGTCGGAACCATTTGGGCACACACAGGCAAATAGACATGTACCGTGTGCTTATTGGCTGGTCGTAATTTAGACGTGCTGATGTCTTCTTTGCCTTGGAGCAAGTGATGCTCAGTGATCTCCTACGTTGTGGACTTCGGGTTGTTGTTAACGGGTTGTCATGCAGCTGCTACAATACTTGCCATCACCAGCTTAAATTTATATCTCTGGTCTAGTAACCGATTAGCAATCACCACCACCAACTCTCACAACTCAAAAATGAGTATGCCATCCTTATTTCATGAATTCGTGAGTTGATGTGGGAAAAGGTCTGGCCTTCCCCGGAATCGAGAACGCTTTGGATTAACAGGTCGTGGGACAAGATAAATGAGAATTTGATACAACAAGCAGGAGTCTAATACCCACTTTCTAACTGGCTGGCAAGTAGCATTGAAAACGGTAGATCAACACCACCGGTTTGTCACCTATATATTCGATTCGGCACTTAAAAGCAGTTCGCCTGCTCTACACAAGGACAAATAACGATCTGCCATTGGGTTTATGTCCGGTCCCGACAGTCTCTATGGCATCCAACCATGAAAGTACCGGGCAAAGGCTTATCAAACCATACTCTCTTATTGACAAACCAGTTGTTACGGGAGCGAAGCACTTCCCGTTGCGGCAGCCGCGAGCACTGTCGTGGTATTCAATACTGTCACGAATACAACTGCGATCGTCCTCACCAGGATGGTGGCACATCAATGATGACAAAGCGAAGGGGCAGATTGCCCATGAACCGTAAACAGAGTCCGAATAATTGCCAAAAAAATGCTCAGGCTAGCTACCACTATGTACTACGAACGCTAACACTTTTCTTAAAATCGCAAACTACTTTTCAGACTTCGATCTGCTCGCAGCCAGGCTCTTCTCACCTGCTTCGAGCTACGCAGCAATCTACTTACTGGAGAGAGCGCTGACACCTGGAAGATCTTTGCCCTCAAGGAGCTCCAACGACGCACCACCACCTGTAGAAACATGCGAGAGCTTATCCTCGACCTTGTACTTAGCAGCGACCGTCGCGGTATCTCCTCCACCAATGATTACGGTCTTTCCCTTTCCAGCAACGTCGACTGCGCAGTCCAGCACCGCCTTCGTTCCCTTGGCGAACGCATCGAACTCGAACACTCCTGGTGGCCCGTTCCAAAGAATAGTCTTCGCCTCCTCAATAGTCTTCTTAAACAGCTCAATGGACTTTGGTCCACAATCCAGTCCCATCCAGCCGTCTGGGATGCCTTCCGAGTCAGAGGCGGTTCCGGTCTTGGCGTCAGCGGCGAAGTTGTCGGCGGTCACATAGTCGACTGGGAGGACGATCTTGACGTTGTTCTTCTTGGCCTTCTCGACGAGGTTGCCGACGATCTTGGCGCCCTCAGCATCGTAAAGCGAGTTTCCGATCTTGACATTCTCCAAAGTCTTCTTGAAGGTGAAGGCCATGCCGCCGCAGATGATCAAGCTGTCGACCTTGCCGAGGAGGTTGTCGATGAGCTGAATTTTGTCCGAGACCTTGGCTCCTCCGAGAATGGCCAAAAATGGACGCTCTGGGTGCTCGACGGCCTTGGCGAAGTACTCGAGCTCCTTCTTCATCAGGAAGCCCGATGCCTTCTGTGGGGTGTTGACTCCGACCATGGAGGAGTGGGCGCGGTGGGCTGTGCCGAAGGCGTCGTCTGGTTTTTGGTGTTAGGTCGCTCTTGCTAACCGTTTGGTATGGTATTGGGGGATACGTACTAATGAAAACGTCTCCCAGCTTAGTGAGCTGGGCACGGAACTCATCCACCTTCCCCTTATCAGCCTTAACCTTCTTCCCCTCCGCATCCTTGCTTGACCCCTCCTCCTCAGCATGGAACCTCAAATTCTCCAACAACACCACCTCACCCTCCTTAGCATTGTTAACAATCTTCTCCACCTCCGGACCAACGCAGTCTGGGGCAAAGGTAACGCTTCTGCCGAGGAGCTTCTCGAGCTCTGGGACGACTGGCTTGAGCGAGAACTTCTCGTTAACCTTGCCGTCTGGACGGCCCAGGTGGGACATCAGGACGACGGTCTTTGCCCCGTGCTCCAAAGCGTACTTGATGGTTGGGATAGCGCCGGCGATGCGTTGGGTGTTAGTTACTTTCTTCGAGGAGTCGAGGGGGACGTTGAAGTCGACCTGGGAAACTGGTTAGTATTGTTCTTTGTGCATTGTGATGGCATGGTAGTGAGAAATGAAAGTGAGCATGTTGTGATATCGAGATGTCCGAATATCAATGGATGCTATGACTGGACTTACTCTCATAAGAACTCTCTTGCCCTTGAGCTCAACATCCTGGATAGAAAGCTTATTAGAAAGAGACATGATTGCAATTATCTTTCGAGTGTAGTTGTTCGTTGTTGATCGTGTTGTTTTGAGAAGAAACCGAGTACAGTTATAAGCTCGGGAAAGTATGGTTATGTTTAGGCCAGAACAGGAACCCAACGATAAAGTTGAGGAACCGTGGTCTTACCCCTCCATTCGGCCAAGCAAGCTCTGGTGGGGTGACGCTATTACGGAAGCTTACCCCTGCAAGCACCACCCGATGTCATCGATGACCTTCTATTGAGGAATATCACGTGGGGGGGGGCCTTCCATTTGTCCTCGGTCACTTCTTGCACTCATGAAATTTAAGACGAACAAGTGTTATGCTATGCTGTCTAAGAAGTCTCTGGATGTCCCATTCAGTGTCAACCGCTCGACCAGAGCTCAGCTGTCACTACCCGTCCCGTTCCTATTCCTGGCCCATGCTGTCTATCATGATAGTGACGCTAAAAGTACAATTTGAGAGAACTCTAATGCATTTCCTATTGCTGATGCTCAAAGTCTGATCTGGGGAGAGGATGGCACCGATCTTGAATTTGGTGTATCATGGCTCTCCTTCACATCCGCTGCGGCGTTGGATAGCGACAAGTATGCGGTCCAGGCAATTCCGACAGTCGAGACAAACGGCTAGGTATGTATTAGCTGGGCCCTTCTTTCTCACAACGTAGATCTAGACTCACCAACTGGAACTGCACCGGCATAAGCCTAAAATTAATCAACTGCACCGCCGGCCAAATGACATAATTCGCCTTCAAACTCGGCAGGTACATATCCCTCAGCTTATGCTGGACCTGCGTCGTGCCACCGCCCTCCGCGAGCGTCATCGCCGTAAAAAAAACCCCCAGCCCCAACGGCGCAAAGATAAGTTGATCCATCGACACCCTCTTAGCCGTCTGCTGTAGAGCCACACCTGAACTTATCCCCTTGGATATCGGGAAAGCCTTTGAAAGGAACTGGAACCATTTAAACTGCAAAGGCGCCATGCAGAATCCGTATGCCATGAATCTACTCAAGCGCGGTAGGTCGAAAGGTGGTGGTAGAGTCTCAGCATCAGGAACTAATTCGGTGCCTTCGGGGTGTACGACTTTATCCAGCTCGTGGATCTCGGTGGCGACTGGATCGTCTATAGGATTTGGACCTCCTATCTTGCGCAACGAATTCTCGCGGATCGCGGTAATCAGTTGTGCTGTTGTGTCTGCGAGACCTCCCAGGACGGCGTTGGATACCATCATGGTGAGAACTGGTTAAGCTGTTAGATAGTGGCGATGACGAGTGAATTGGGAAGACGTACGTGGGCGCTTCTCATAGATGGAGTTGAATTTTGCGATTAACCTCGACATGACAAGGAGTTCGAGGAGGACGATGAGGGCATGTATCAGTGGCTATACATTCCATCAGTATATGCATTCCATCCATCGCGTGTTATCATCATGGAGCGGTAAGCATAAAAAGGAAAACTTACAATATTGCAGACAGTCTTCTTGTGTAAGTACCTCAGTGTCTGCCGTCGATAAAGTTCAAGTGTCATGATATCTTCCGACTCTTTTGTATCAGTGTAAGAGTGTTCCTTTCAGTGGGTAGGTCGTCGTGACTGTTGTTGATCTTAGCTGAAAGGTACGAGACGCGATGACGTCCTGTTGATGCCTGGCAGACCCAGTGTGGTACTGATAAGGATCGCCGATAAAGCTATCAAAATGAGATGGGGAGGTAAGGTTGTGTTTGAACGCAACTTAAGAACAACAGAACGAGGGATACCAAACTTGAAAGTTGCAAATAGATTTGAGTGACACTGTTAAGTTCTTCCAGAATATGGGAATCAAGATGTTTTCCGCTTCCATGAAGCCTTACCACGGATAAAAACCATGAAGACGGGCTCTTTGCCGGCCCACAGGTCGATCGAAGTGGGACTTTACGAGGAGCAAAAAGTGTATCAACACCACAACGGGGAATTCCGAAGGTATGATATCGGGCTCTCTCTTCATTCCAGATTTCTGGTCGTGGATTCTAAATCGTTTTCATAGTATATCGTGACTATAATAGTGGCGTGATGTTTTGATAGTTTGATAGGAGAACGACAAATTAAACAATTAGTAGACATTTGCTATGAAAACATGTAGCCTTTGCCCGAGCTGTAATACATTATTGTAAGCTGGGTAGTTTGGTGTTATTCACGATCCAAATTTTGAGCTTTACCACTTTAGGCCAAGTGTCGAAGAAGCGTGTCCCGGCATGACGACCGGTTAGACGGGTGTGGCTGAGCACTTGACGAGGCTGCGCTTGTCCACCACAGGCCCTCACTCGGACATCACTTGAGACAAGACACTGGCACATCCCCAACTTCAATATCATCTTCCTCCCAACATATTCCTATCTTCGTCTCTAACCGTCTGGCGTTGTTTTGTCTTCGTCTGTCTGTTTCTCCTTAGCGGCGATCTTGCTTGTACATCGCAAATCATAACGATTTCATATAAATGCGACTTCTCCCCTGCAGCACATAGAACCGCTTAGAAAGCATCGCGACAATGTCCGGCAACAACTGGAACGCCGCCAGGCTGCCTTCTGGTAACGCCTCACCAACCGAGCGCCCTGAGCGCAATCTCTTTGAGTCTGCGCTACTCGTTGATCCAACGCAAAGCTCTACCACAACTCCAGTCGTCGAAGCAACTGACACAACCACCACCTCACCACCAACCACGAGAACAGCACGAGCATACAGCCACTCAACACCAGCCGAAGCAGCTCAGCAAGAGTCCTTGGCAACCTCACCACAAAACAACACAGAGCCAGAAGGCCCCGAACCCCGCCACTGCTGGATCTGCCTCACCGACGAAGGCATAGACAGCACAGACAACAACTGGCGCTCTCCCTGTCCCTGCAACCTCCACGCGCACGAGGAGTGTCTGCTGGAATGGATATCTGACCTTGAGTCTGCTGCGCGCAAGGATGGCACCAATTCGAAGATTCTCTGCCCACAGTGCAAGTCTGAGATTAAGGTTGAGCGGCCGTCGGAGATCTTTGTTCTGCTTGAGGAGCTGTTTAGTGCTATAGGGAGGCAGATTATGCTTCCGGCTGGTGTGCTGATGATTGGTGGTGTGTTGTATAGTGGAAGTATGGTGTATGGGTTTAATGTGCTGGAGCAGGTGTTTGGGGCTGATGCGGGGAGGGAGTTGTTTCGCGGTGTCCCGCCGCCGAGTGCTGGAACGGGGAGGTTGTTAGAAGCCATGCCGAAAGTAGCGCTGAAGATTCATGAGGCCATGAAGAAAGCTGTCAGAGCGTTTGCGCCTTTCTTTCCACAGTTCAACGATAGCTATCTCTTCTGGGTCAGCCCTTTGATTGCGCCCGCCCTGCTGCTATCCAGGACATCGCTATTCGATACGGCCTTCTCGGCATTACCGCTTCCTGTAAGTCTATTTTACGATGTTCGTCTCATTAACAAACCCCATCCTTACCGCCTACCTCTTTCCATCCTCACTAACAAATCACCTAGTTCCTAATAATGGCAACCTACGACCAGGTCACCAAACGCTCTGCCACGTCCCCACTCATCACATGGCCACCATCGCCAAGCATCGTCTTGCTCGCACTCCCCTACATCCGCTCAGCCTACAACGAATCCTACCACGCATTCTTCGCAGAGCGGGAAAAGCAGTGGCGGTTTGCCATCCAACGACAGCCGCGCGAAGGCGAAACGCCCGAAGACATTGCGAGACAAAACGCCGACGGCGATCAAGTACCAGGAGGCGTTTTGGGGATCGAGATTGAGCTGGTTGAGGAGGAGGTGCCGGAGGATGGTTTTGGCTTGGGGCCAACGGAGGAAGAACGTATTCTGGCGCAGCTGAATGAGGAGATACAGCAGCAGCAACAGGGGGGACAGAGGGCGCCTGGTGCGGTGGAAGAGGGTCATGTGGAGCGCATCGTCCGTGACGCACAGGAACAAGGCATCCGCGTTGATATCGAGCCTGTACAGGCCGCACCAGCACCAGCTGCAGCGCCGGCTCCGCGGGAGCGTTTGCAACAGCGTATGCAGGCGGCAAGAGGACAAGTCCCGCAAGCCAATGGCGTAGGACGTAATCAGGACGGCGCTTGGGAGTTCAGACAGAACATCTCCGTTTTTGCCGTTGCGCGCACCGTGGTAGCGACGCTTATGTTTCCGGCTGTTTCGAGCTATGCGGGGGATTTGCTGTATTATTGCCTCCCTAAGACGTGGGTTGAGAGGCCGACTGTCGCGCTGTCGACCTCCGCGTCGAACTCGGTTATCGGGGCGCTGAATAGCGTGTTTGGGTATATTGGGGGGAAGGAGGTGAGGAAGACGAATGTTGGACAGGGAACGTGGAACAGGGGACTGCTGCAGGAGAAATGGGGGAGGACACTCGTTGCAGGAGCAGCTGTGGTTGTACTGAAGGACGCAATCGGTCTTTACGTCCTCTGGCGTAGAGCTAATATCGAGAAGCAGAGGAAGGTGTTGGATTACGTTGATGCCAAGAAGCCTAGAGGAGAGAGGCAGCGTGAGAGGAGGGCTACGAGAGCAGCGGAGAGGGCCGCCAGGGAGGCGAGGGCGAACTGAGTGCGGCTAGTAAGGAGCGTGGATTGAAGGAAATCGGGAGACGGAGTCTTGGCTGATGCATGGTGGAGTTTGGCGTTTATACCTGGGTTATAGCGGTTGTGCATAGGGAATGGAATAGTGAGATAGAATGATGAGTTTCAGTGCGCCCGCTGCAGATACTATGGCTAATCAGTTGCCTGTATAGGAAGCGAACTAGTGAATTATCTCTCGGACATAATCTTTTTCGGAATCTCTTGCAAGATGGCCGACCAGTTAACGTGCGCGTTCGGTACATGAAATTGAAATCGGCTGATATTGCAACACATGATGGCATTGCTAACTGGTTGGTAAAGAGACTTAAGAATTGTTTCACAGCATAAATTTCTCGCAGTTCGAGATGCATGAAGTCAACTGCTTTTTGGGCTCAAAACCGCTTCTTATTCAGAGCGACGAGGACTAAACTGAAACTCCAAACCATGCTATTGCCAACCAGTTTACTCCTGAATCATGAATCGTGAAACCGCGTAATTCCTGGGGAAGAACTCCATGTCAAGTCTCAACCCATCAGCCTTGCACTACAGCGTACTACAGCCCGTCAATGAACCCCAGCACCCTCCTAAACAAATCCTCGACAGCTTCCTCTTGTCCTTCCTCCTCCAAGCTATGACTAGCACCCTTCACCACGCCGGAGTACTTCTGATCAATACCTTCTGGTCCTGTTTCACTCTCCTTAATAACCTCAATCCAGCTCTCCACAAGCTTCTCCTTATCCACAAAGTCCGGCACACTCTCATCCTCCCCCGAATACAGAATACACATCTTCGTGCCCCTCGGAATCCGTCCAAATGTCTCCTTCTCCACAAAGCTCCTCTCAAAATCAGAGGAGAAATAATCATCATCGCCCTTCACCTCGTTCAGCGCCAGCCATCTCCTTGCCGTGATAGCACCACATTGGAACTCCCCGGACGCCTTCATTGGTAGAACCTCATCCGCTCTACCGTCACTGGCAAACTCCCTGGCCATCTTCATAAGCTGCTCAAAGGCGTCGCGGGATTGTGTGTTGGCGTCGATGGATTTCCATGCGCCCTCCCGATCACTAACACTCGCCTGCAAAATCCCGCCCTCGACATTCGGCCTCTCTACCCTCGTCCCACCATTAACTTTTTCTCTCTTACCTGCGCGACCAACGAGATACTCCATGACATCCTGACAGCCCGTCGAATGGCCCATAAGCACGACTTTCTCCTTGCCCTGGTGCTCACGGAAGTACCTTACGCATTCGGCGATCTCATCGGCATCTTGGACGATAGAACTCGTGCCGTACCCTTTTAAGGATGAGGAGAGAAAGATTTCGGCGAGAGACCAGGAGGGAGGGAGACGGGTGGCGAGGAGCGAAGGGTAGGGGACTGTGAGGATGGAGTCGCCGAGGCCGCCGATGAAGAGGACGATGTTGGTTGGTGATGAGGAGATGGAATGAGATGAGGTGGAGTGTTCAAAGGCTATGAGTTTTGGGTTCTGGGACGTGTTAGATAAGTTCATGGAGAGGCGAGAAAAGAGCAGGATAGGATAAGGTCAAGATGTCGTTGCTACTCACGTAGAGGTGTGTGACGCCGTGTCTGGGGCGGGGTTGGAACATCATTTGGCTGCGCGGAAGGTATGCTTATTTTAATTAACCAGCTGAATCACAGTGCTATATCCTTTTGAAATGGTCGAGGAGTTGTTAGATGTTTGTGGTCGTTGACGCTGGTGTCAGGTTGGCGTTTAAGCGGGGTATTTGGGGGTGGCAGATGTAATCGACCGCGTCACCAGATTTCCACCATTTACGTCTTAAATCTTGGGAAATAATTCCCAAATTACGTTGGCACAGTTCTTTTGACATGACCTAATGTAGTGTAGTTCAGTCCATTTGAGTAAGGGCCTTGCAAAAACAATTGTACCCCATAAAAGAATACATAATGGCCGCTACGGATAGGGTAGGTCACCACCAACAAACAGGTTACGAAAATGAGGGGTCAAAAAAAATTCATCTCAACTTATAGTCGTTTTTTTACAAAGTTTTTAAAGTCATCATCACCTGCTAACCGGTTGTCTAATGGGCTTTCGTTACTCCAATTCTCAACGTGGTTGGAGACGCTTTCGGCAGATTGAGAAATGTCAGTTCCAGATCTGAATCCACTAAAAGCCACCTAATCAACAGCAGCTACAAAGTCACCAAAGATTGATTCCCCCTATCAACACAGTCAAGGGTGTATTAACCAAATTAAGATGTTGTTATCAACATCTTGCACACACAGCTTCAAACCCCATTTTTCCCACTAGGCTTTTTCTTATCATCGTGTCCCATGACAACATCGCCATCTCCATCTCCATCTGTACTACAATTCTCCGCTCTTTCAAAGAGGTTATCCTTCGCAACCGACTCAGGCAAGTCATCCATCGCTGTCCACTACTCATCCTGAGTCGCCACCGTCGTCACCGCACCTTTACCGCACGTTTTGCACTCGGTTTCGTTATACAGCCCATCTCAGAGCTTGCTTCCCTACGGACTCCGTTTTCCGGCGAAACATTCTCGCCATGAGCTTTTTTTTCTGCTTTTGTGCACGCAGAAGAGGATGGTGGGTTTGAATGTGGCACGTATTCTGGGGTGGTGTCTCTGTGGCCCATGGCTGCTATGATTAGGCTGGGCGCGTCGAGGTGGAAAAGGGGTACCATGTCACGATCTGAGCAGAGATACATTTCTGCGCCTCCTGGTCATTCGGGTCGGTCATCCGACCACTGGAATCCAGTTGTGCAGCTGAGCCATGCAGCCACTAACAAATTTTCCAATGCATTCACACCGCGAGGTTTAAATTCGCCCTCTTCCGGGAAAAAAATGGCAATCTCATAACCGGTTACCAGCTTTGTCTCCATCCACACGCCATCCCCAACAGATGTCATGGGCGCAGTTGCCTCTCTTCGAGAAAGAACCCCTGAGCAACTCATCGGAGACATCGTAAAACTCATCGCTGAGGCTCCAGATACCAGTATTTGTGAAAAGGCTAAAGTCCGTCGACAAGAACTTGAGGCATATGATGAGGCAGTGACGGCGAGATGGATAGATTTGGCGGACGAAGGGGAACCAATGCAGGGCGATGGTTTGCATTGAAAAACGAGTGGACAACGCTTCCAACCCTACGTACTACAGGTGCTAGGTCTACGGCACTACGGCACAAAATGGCCGTAAGTAGTAAACCGATTTCCCAAATGCTAGGATCGTAAGCACGTAACAACTTTCTTAGTTTACGGGCCCGTGATACGGCTGGCGTTGGTGAGATTTAGCGGTCCCTTTCGCATGTACAACACCAAGCATAGAAATCGGGCAGAGGCTCAGCCCATATTCTCGAACCCCAATTCACTCAGTCTTCACTGATACATTCTGCATCGGATCAAGTTAAATTGACATCTTGCCATTCTGCCTTTTCCAATATCACCTGTCACCGCCCTCCCATATCCCACTGGCCCGTCCGATCCCAGGTCTCGCATCCTCCACCCCGAATATTCCCATGCCCCGCCCCCACCATGGGCACACTCATAATCCCCAGATTCGCATACCCCTCTCCGCCAGCGGGCGCCAGGCCGCCAGGCGCCTCCTCCTCCATCTCTCCCACCCTCCTCCCCAGCCTCGCCACCACATCCCTACTCATCCCCTCAAAGCTCCCCGCAAGTGCCCGCGCATCATCCCACCGCTCCCCCATCGCCCCAAGCACCTCCAACACCCTCTCAATCGTCTTCTGTACCCTCTCGCCGTTATCCGTGCGCCCTACATTCGGGATCGGTGGCGGGGGTGCCGCGCCGGGTATGATTGTTACGCAGGGAATTGCGCCTTCGAGGAGGGAAGAGAAGTTAGATTGTAACACGGCCAGGAACTGCGTGGCGATGAAGTAGGTGCGCAGGGCGTCGTGGAAGGTTGTGAATGCGTCTCTATGTCCCTCTCCTCCCTCCGACTTGGCCGTGCTGGGATTGTTGGAGATGTTGTTTGGCGGAGGGGGGAGGAGGGCGCGGTGGATGGAGGAGATGTACGAGATCGAATACTCAAAGATAAGCGTCTTGCCCAACTCACCCACAGCCGGGAATCTGCATGACGGTGCAAGGCAGTATACGTAAGAATACAACAGTTCCAGGTCAAACAATTCCCGCATAGTTGGTGGCAGTGACGCCGGAAGCTTCTCGGCCCATATCCGCATCTCGTAGCACATCTGCCAGAGGTACTGACTGGCTTGCTGCAGCGGGGAGCGCGAGGACTGGAAGAGCTCTTGGTACCAGACCGACTGTGCTTTGCGGAGCTGGAAGAGGAGGAGGGACGGGTGCAGGGAGGTAGGCGTGGAGGTGGTTGGAAGGGGGGATGTGATGAGGGTTGATGGGGGGATCGTGGGAAAGAGGACTTGGGTTGCGTCATCGGTGAAGGAGAAGGGCCGGGCGTGTGCCATGGATATGGATCTACAAGGATGAGTATGTATGGAGGATGGAGGAGAGGGAACATACCTGTCAAGTGCATAGGCGCAGTAGAATAGCTTCCGTCGCTGTTCCAGCGTCTTCTTGTCCGGCTGCAGCTCCTTCGGTGGGTCTTGATGGAAGCCCAAGTCGACGACGGCACGGCACATAAACCCGGCTAGATGCCAGCTATCAAAGTGTCTCGGATCCAGCATCGAATACTGAACAAGCAATATCAACGCCTGGATCTGTGTAGCATACCCCGGCATAAGTACGTGGTCAGCATACTTCAATGCTCTGACAGCAAACGAGGCACCTTCTTTGTAATAGATATCGTTGCTGCTTCTTGACTTGGATACCGAAGCAATGGCGAGCACCATGAAGAGGAGCCAATACTCGAAGTCAGTTAGCGACCGTGGTGGATCGCTGTAGACGCCGTCAAGGGCGTGAAAGAGTGCGGTTTCTGGAAATGCCGGATAAAGGCAGTAGACGTTCTCGAGGTAATACTGAAGGAGAGACATGGCTTTTGCTCGCGGTGGCATTTGCTGAGTCTTGAGTTCGGGAAGCTCTTCATTCAATGCTGCTGCGAAGATTAGGCGCGCAAAAGTGAGATTTGTGCTTGAGGTGTCGAAGTCGCGAGTCGTGGCATTGACGCTCCTGGACTGATATTAGAAAGCGTCGTAACTCTTGAGAAGGGGACCTACATAAAGCCAAAGTCAGACACAAGCTCGTTGACGTCGACAGCTTCTCGCCTCCTAACGGCCTTGCCATGAATAGCTGCACGAATAACAGCAAGCGAGTCCTTTCGGTCTGCCGGTTGCTGAAATGGTCCTTCGCCATCATGCATATTAACGGATGCTTGCCTAGACTTCGCATACTGAATCCTCTTCTCAAGCTTCTCGACTCGTGATTCAAGCGATGCAACATAACTTCAACCGGTTAACACAAACTTCAGACTTGGAATGCCTTGGCACCCACCTTCTCTCCTTGCCTTTCGCAAACTGACTGTTCGAGCTCGAGCACTCATTCTCCCTTCCCACCTTCTCACATGCCGTGCATGCAGGCAGCTTTCCATCGCACTAAAAGCCGTCAGCAGAATGTTCTACCCACGTGGGATCCAGGAACATGCCTTGATCTTTGCCGCGCGACCTAAAACATGTCAGACCTGATTTAATGCTAGGGCCAGGTCAGACTCACATCTTGAACACGCCGCAACCGGCCTTGAGACCCTCAGAAGCGGTGAGTCCAGGGCGGCGTAGCGATGCATTATTCTGTACTTGGACCCCCTATCTTTACGGAATCGCGAAGGCGGTTGCACAGGTGATTGATCCTGCAATGGTTTTCTTTTCCCACCGTCGTCCAACTTTGTTGCTATCATGATGTCAGCTATGCTCCTAGCATATTTTGTCGTCCTGGTAGACGGTCAACGGTTGGACTATAACCGCGGTCTGACATTTCACATGGCATGGATGAGAGCAGAATGGTCGACTTTTTATCCAACAGAGTCAGAAGTCGGAGAATATAACTTTTTTTCTTGCATTAAAAGAGCTGACAAAGGAGACTGTTTAGGAAATCCTAGCTTACTGTGTCGACTCCACCGGTCAGGCTCAGCAGGTGAGGAAGTCGATATAGTGTCGCGCAGGCCGAGTCAGATTGAACAGGCTAGAATAGGCATATGTCGTGCGTCTCTTCTGCCGGTAGTTGTTGATGATGGCTGTCGCATAGGCTAAAAGCGGTATAGTTAACAGGAGGCGACGACAAGATACTATAGCGGCCACAAACGATACAAGACAGTCTGTATAAAAATTGGCGGGGTTTGTGCACTTGTCGCCTAAGTCGGTCCCTTTTCCCTTTCCCCCGTTTGTCGGTGATGGACACCGTCCTTTAACTGGCTGGCTGGCAGCTGGCAGGTTAAGGGGTGCCCGTCGTACCAAGACGCGTGGGTGGGGGTGGCCGTTAAGTGGTCGCATACGCGCTGCCGCTTTGGGATTCTAGGCACAATTTGGCGACTCCACCCTTCTGCCAATCCTGACAAGACAACGATTGCAACAATTGCGACGACTCTCGCAGTGCAAAAGTTACGTCTGCCGGTACCGCCACTGGACTGTCAACCAGAACAATTGAGACCGCTAAATTTCGAAGCGGCAACCGTCACGGAGCTATATAATACAAAAACGATTATTGCCAATATGCTGTTACAACCACGTAGCAATCAATTGTACGAGAGGCTGGCGTCACATCACCAACGCCGCAAGCCGCGCTGTGGTGTTAATGACTGTTCTCGAGCAGCGTGTGTCCATATGTGATTACCTATGTCACTCCCACCGACTGTTCCGCACACAACAGCGAGCCAGACCCCAATGGACCAGCTGGGGTATGCATCCACTCGCTCCCTGAAGGCACTCAAGTCCGCTACCCCCCCCCACCATAAGTGTCGAATGGCATCGGTCCCTATACCATTATTTGGCCATTTGTTTCCGTGGTGCGGGTTCCAAAAGAGCTACAGTCCGCCGAGTCTCTCGTTCTCAAACTCGATCCCACCATCGACCGATTGCATGCCCTGGGCCTGTGCGACATGGCACCGCGGCCGATGCATGCTCTTTTTCCCCTCTAGTCCATAGCCGCCGCAGTCCTCGCACAGAAGTGTTGGCCCTAGTTACACATGCCAATGATGCTGGCGCGAGTAATCTGCCGTTGTAGCGTTGCATGCCGTCCACCACCTTGCGAATATCAAAGAGCCCCACGGTCAAGGGAGTGAGTGACATGGACACTTTCGACGCCGGCGACTCTAACGATACAGCCACCACTCTGCGATACTGCTCTTTTTTGTCATCGACGACATCACTACGATCGCGGCTAGCTACAGTAGACTCGCATGCGATAGCGGCGCATTTCTAAGCAGCGATAGTATAACGAAATACAAGTTATCCTCCTGTTGTTCCAGGGCGGCAGACCCTTAACCCGCTTGCGCGCTGTGGAGATCATTTCGCCCAGGTCACCCCAGAATGCCACAATACCTTGCCACAAAGCGAGTGCAATAACCAAATCAGTTGAGCGCTCTTGTTTTCGGTGTCGATGGACGCAGGAGAAGCCTTCCGTCAGGGCCTTGGCTCGGTAAATAGGGCGCGCGAGGCCAGGACGCCGCGAGTGAGGGAGAGCAGCCATGAGAGTGAAGATCCTTCACCCAGGATAGCCCATACACTCGCTGCGTGTTGTCGCTGCCGCAAGGTGGGTTGTCTCCAACGCAGTATGATTCGAGAAATACGGTGTTCTGACAATGAAATGTAATAGAGAAAGACGAGATGCGACCCAGCACTGCCGAGGTGCTTGCCCTGCGAACGCGCGGGCGCAGTATGCGAATACTACGATACTGCGAAAAGTAGGAAAATATCACGAATCTACGTTATAAGGCTACAGGATCGCGTCCGTGCTCTGCAGCTGGAGCTCGGGCGATATATCGACGAGGATGGCACAGAACACGATACGGAAGAGTCGATACGGCCGGGTGGCCTGGTGCGATTAGAGGACAATGATGAGACGCCGCGATATCTTGGGCCTTCGAGTGGCATTGCGATGACGAGGTTGGTGATGGAGGAGGCGAGGCGGTATACTGATTCGAGAAGCATACGAGAGCTGGTGCCAGAAGTCAGCCAACGACGAACGCCGGTGCATTCTCCAGGCGGACAAACAGGGAGGAAGAGATCATATCCGATGAGAAGTGCTATACCTGCTGAGCGTTTACCAATTCCATTGGTGCGAGACAAGTTGATTGGAGTGTTCAACCAGAAGGGTGAGTGGTTGTCAAAATAAAGTTTGTCGTTCCTTTCCAAACTGACAAAACTGCCAGCACAATATCTCTTTCCCACACTCCACGAACCCACCTTTTACAAAGAATGCAAAGATGTTTACGCCGGCGACACAGATCCGTACAAAAACTTTGTCGTGCGGATGGTTCTAGCAATAAGTATGCAAAAATTGGACGTCCAATACGCCGGTCTCGCCAACAGTTATTATCTCGCCGCCATGCAGAACGTCGACGAAGTTATACGACCGAAGGACATAAAAACTCTACAATGCCTTGTTCTCATTGCTCAATATTCACTGATGACGCCGACCAGGACGCCGATTTACTACATTGTTGGACTCGCCACACGCCTTTGTCAGCAGCTCGGCCTCTCCGAAGAAAAAACCATCGTCCAAGGACTGGCCCAGGGCCTTGTAGACCCACTTCAGATGGACATGCGGCGACGACTATCATGGATCGTACTGAGTATGGAGATGGGATTGGCACATAGTCTTGGGAGGCCGAATGGCTTTGCTAGTTCGCATGATCATGTGGATATCAAGTTCTTTCATACGATTGACGATATGCACATCACGCCGAATGGGATTATGAGCCAGGAGCCGTCAGAGAAGAAAATTATGGCCGTGCACTTTTTTAAAATGCGACTGCTGCAGGCTGAGATACGGCGGGTACTGTATCAGAGGAAGCGGCCTGAGCCGAAGAATGATCAACATCCATGGTTTGCGCAGATGGAGAAGAAGATGCGGGACTGGCTTGAGGCATCGCCTGCCCAGCCCGCATGGAGTAAACCCTGGTATGTCTCTTCCCCTCCGCCAATCACCCGTAACATGCTAACCAGTGTCAGGTTCACAGGTAAACTCAACACAATGCTTGTATTCCTCTACCGGCCGTCCCCCCAAGTCCCAAAACCCTCCCTCCACGGCGCCCGAGAATGCCACACCGCCTCCGCCTACAACATCGCCATGCAGCACAAGCAAATGGACAACCCATCCATAGACATCACATGGATCTTTCTCCAGTCCCTATTCATGGCCGTCAACACCCTGCTCTGGTCCCTCTCTTACCCCGGTGTCCGCGCTCTGCATCCAAAGGAGGAAGTCCAGACCTTGCTCGACCTAGGCATAAACGTTATGGAGAGTTGCACCGACCGCTGGCCGGGGTCTGATTCGGCGTCGGGTCTTTATCAGCGGTTGGGTCGTGCGTGTTTAAAAGCGTACGAAGGCCTGCCAAAGTTTTCCGACTCCTCCTCACCGTCCGCCAACTCACCCGCCTCCGCTCAAGACCCCACATCCCCGTTTAGCGATTACAGCCAAATCACAACCGGCGCACCCCCCTCCGTAACATACTCCCACACGCAAACCTCGCCAGAGTTCGAACCCCAGACATTCAATTTCTTTTTCGGGACGCAGCAGGGATTCGCCACTTCACCGATTCAAAACTATGTAGATACACAGCAGCAGCCGCTCCCGCAACCCATGGCCCCGCCCGTCTTCCGCTCTAATTCAATCTTCCAGGCCCCGTCCTCAAGGTCAGCGGATAGGCGGTTCTCCTACTTCCCTCCAGACGTCGATGGACCTCAAAACCTCCCAAACCAGCAAGGGATGACGCCAATACCCAATTTTCCCGGTATGCCGGGGATGGGACCCCCGAGGTCAAATCAAGCGATGCAGCAGCAGAGCATGCCGCCGCAGTGGAGTCATGCGGTGAGGTTCGATGAAACCTCTCCACCCCTACACACGGCGCCAAGTATGGGGAGTACAGGAAATGCGGGGATGTTCAACTCGCCGGAAGAAACATTCTACTTCATCCAACCCACCTACAACTTCGGGCCGCAGATGTTTGGCGATGTGAGCTGGGGCGGCGGGAATCAGAACATGGGTGAGAATCAAGCACAGGGACAGGATATGCGGATGGACTCGTTAAGCTATGATCAACAGATTGAACTCATGGATTGTCTTGAGAATGAAGATTTGGGAGATATCGATGCGATGTTTGGACTCACGGGGGAGGCGTTTATGTTTGCCGGGAGTGGTATCCAGTGAGCACCCAGTTCGCATCTCTACGAAGAAATTTCGGGTTGGGTCGATGGACAACAACAGGCGGCTTGTACCGCTTGCTGACGCTTGGTAGTTGGTGAGACTATGGATGAGCGGAGGACATGACGGCAGTTAGCAGCGTTCGAGGAATGGAGGAGGAATATTGATTAGTGCCATATACGGCATTCACTGCCGTACGAAGTGGGAAGCAGGAAAGCTTGAAGAGGTACATACAAGCCAGTTGGACATGATGAAGTTGTATTTGGTATGGACCCAAGAATGAATAAAAAGGTTCTTATACGTAGAAGGCAGCCTATGATGGTTGTGGAAGTTGCCTGTCAGATCATGCTCTTGAGGATGTGTATGCGCGTCGACTTCTGTTTCCGGCAGAGCGATATCAGTTAGTAGAGCTTCCAGTTCCATAAAAATATTCAGCTTCCATTTCTGTAATCATGGATGGAACCGGCGACTTAAAGCTGGCTGTAAACTTCAATTTCAATAATCGAAACGCAGAACTGGTTGGGTAGACCTTTTCGAAGAGCAACTTCCTCCACTTAAGTCGTGCCATTCGTTTGACTTGGGAGACATGTTAATCTATTAATTAAATTGCTGTTATTCATACCTAAAAAGCCATATTTCGATCTTGTTACCTGAGTAATTATCTGAGTAAGACAGTTGGGTGCTTCGGGGCTCTAGAGTATGAATAATCGTGGAGTCTGCCATTACTTCTGTCCACCCCTCTACCTCTCAAGGTGGTTGGCCGCCCGTCCGAATTGTGCTTACATAACCATTATGCACGAACAACGGCATCGCGCACAGGTCCTAAGGACAGCTCTACACGCTGGAGCTCCAAGCTCCCCTTTCCACATCCACGACTTCACGATCTCTGACTTTTGAAACCAACCCCACCACGCTCTTTACCACAACCTTTCATTCAAAATGGCGCAAAAGTCCAGAGCCGCGAGACGCACTCCAAGCCCACTGCCCAAAAAGAAGGCCGGCAACGGCAAGGATAAGTACACGATCTTGCTCCCGACGTACAATGAGCGCCGCAACCTGCCGATTATTACCTGGTTGTTGAACCGTACATTCACCGAGCTGTTCGTCTCCCTCCCTCTCCCGACATGGGGCCTCGTCTCCGTACTCCCAACTTTCACTCTACCCTCCATCACAATCTGCAGCTTAATTAACAAACCCAGCGGCCTAGACTGGGAGCTCCTAATCATTGACGACGGCTCCCCCGACGGCACCCAAATCGTCGCCAACCAACTCATGGCCATCTACCCGCAAGTGCGCCTACACGCCCGCGCCGGGAAACTCGGACTGGGCACCGCATACGTCCATGGCTTGCAGTTCGCTACCGGCAACTATGTGATCATCATGGACGCGGATTTTTCCCACCATCCCAAGTTCATCAGCCAGATGATTGCGAAGCAGAAGTCCCTGAAGACGGCGGGTGGTTACGACATCGTTACGGGTACGAGATATAGAGGGGATGGAGGAGTCTTCGGCTGGGATCTTAAGCGCAAACTCGTTTCGAGAGGAGCCAACTTATTTGCCGACACTGTTTTGAGGCCCGGCGTGAGCGACCTTACGGGGTCTTTCAGATTATATAAGAGAGAGGTGCTTGAGAAAGTGATTAAGGCTACCGAGGCGAAGGGATATACGTTTCAGATGGAGATGATGGTGCGTGCGAAGGCCATGGGCTGCACCGTCGCTGAAGTGCCGATCTCGTTCGTCGATCGTGTATACGGAGAGTCGAAGTTGGGCGGTGATGAGATTGTTGAGTACGCGAAGGGTGTTCTTGGTTTGTGGCTCAAGGTCTAAGTTCACGAGAGGATAAAGTAGGGAAGGCGTTAGTGGAGTTGCAGGAGTTTGGACAGGAGACCAAAACGGAGATCTCGGTAGAGCGATTGTTATGTTTGCTGGGTTAGAGGATTAGAGCTGTACTAATACAACTGTACTTGCATTCTGCTTCGATTTTGTTGCCGTGACCTTCTCGACCTGCGCTCTAAGTAGCTCGCCGTGGCAATGAACAAGAGTTCTTCTCACCTTGTTTCCGACATGGCTGAGGCCACACTTTGAAGTGCACCGATATGATGTAAATTTCATGCTCTCTTGCGATACATCAACATAGAACGAAATTCGAGTACACTGGCGAGCGAATAATTGCTCCTTGTGACCTGAACTATAGCAGTTTAATTTAGAAAGTGTGGTAAGTAATGCTCTCCAGGTAGATGCTGCTCGAGGTCTAAGTCGAAAGAACACCCTTCCTAGATTTAATCAATAGACGACAGAGGTGAACAAAGTAAAACCATCTCCCCTGATTTATACTTAAACGTGATGGCATAGCAATCCATGTTATAGACGGAGAAAAGTGACTTTTCCTTCAGGAGGGATTTCTGTACGAAGTCGGAGTAAGACGGGAAAAGCTAACTCGAAATAGAGTACCGCGTTAATTGGCACATAAGAGCACCTTATTGATAAAAACCCTCACTGTATAAGTAAGTACTGCATTTCTCTTCAGAAACCTTACAAGTATATATAAATCCCTCTGTTTTTGACCAATTTAATGCACAAATATTCCAGAATTCCCCGGTCTTGCCCCAAATAGTGATCTCACAAGTATAGGTCCATAGTCACTCACATCTGACCCTCACTCTGAGTCATTTTCAGTTTAAATCCCGCTTTAATTAGCGAAAGTGAAAGATTACATGGCTAAAACGCTCCTTTCGTTGTAAATATCAATTGTGTGTCAAACCTCGTCGCTTTCACCAACCTGAGCCTCTAAGCCTCTAAGTCTCCAAGCCTCTAGGACACCGCCTATCTCTGTTCAACCAAGTGCTGAGTTGTAATAACGTTGTTATTCGTATCTATTTCACGCGACCACGCAACTAAACACCTTATTCCTCCACAATAAATGATGCCTCAGAAAAATTATGAAAGTCGATTGATCCTAGCCCTCCATGCTATGCAAAGAGATCCTAATGTCCCGCGGCATTGAAGCTGGTGCAGAGATTACGGTAGACTACTCAGATAGTTACTGGGAGGGCCTAGATAAGGAGTGTTTGTGTGGGGAAGGCTGCTGTCGGTATGTGAAGCGGTCACGGACAAGTTAGTAGGCTTGAGGCTATCTTTGAGCCACTATTCATGTAAGGACCCTCCGAAGGCGTTATTGGATATATAGACCTATCTTGGTCTGTACTTCGTCATTCAACACTATAATGCCCAAGTTGGGCGGCTGGACTGCCACTCCCAATGCAAGAAGGCTTTGCGGCATTGTTTAACAACTTTACGAGACTGATTCTATAAACATAAAAAAGAGTATTGAGATCACCAGATTAGTCCAGGTCTAGCGATGAATACTCCCAGTCCTTTGTCTCGGGACACCAGTCCTCCGCTGACTAAGCTTGCGCTCCAGTCCGTAATCCGCTGCAGTATCCCCATCTGGCAACTTGGGAAGACCGCCCAAACTCGCGAGTACAACCTTGTTATTGGCAGTCAAGTCGTCCATAATCTCCAGCTCTTTTATTTGAAAGAATCTAGGCATTAGCTGCCAGCGAAATGGTATCAGGGCGCATACTAGTACAGGAAACCCTATGAGTCTATAATTAGTCTTGACCAGGTGCTGACTGGATTATGGGGAGGCTACGACGCACCTATTGCGGCAATAGTCTGGGAGATGGCGACCGGGAGTGCGACGCCGACAATCTGACAGATGAGGTACAGCCAGATTTTGCGCCGTCGCACCTGCAAGAGAGGCTCGGCTGGCTGTACGAAGCGGCGCTCACTGAAGAGGAAGATGATCTTCTGTGTCATGCCGTTCGTCTCGATCGAACCCCACTAGATTGGCAGCGAGTTAGATTAAAGTATTAAATCGCACAGATAGCAGGACGGACTTACTCCAATAACAAAGAACACGCCTGCGAAGATCGCACGAGGCATTGTGTGCAACACTGCAAGAAGTGGTCCAGTCATCGTTCCAATGACAGCGAGGCCCATAAGGAAGTGAGAGATGCGTTGTTCAACTACTTGGGTTGCGACGACGATTGGGCGGCGGATTTCATTACCTTGTCCTTCTTCGGTGGATATTACCTTCAGTTCCGTCGCGTAGACTGTGAGAGAGTCTGTGTGCACAGGAGCCTGTTACAATGATACGTTAAACACGCACTCATACCGGATACTGGAGACTAGAAGCCGACTTACTTGGGGAACAAGGCCATTCGGAAGTGGTAGGCCAAGAATGCCAGCGATAAAGGTCGTGCAGCCAAGGAGGAAGAAGTCCCAATGAAATCCACCAGGCTTCTTAAGTGGGTATTGCTTAGCTTGTGCTGTCAAGCTACTCACATTCTGTATTATGCCTCAGCAGGGTGACCAAATCCGAAAAAAAGGGGTGTACTCACGTGATCATAATAGAAGAGAAGCATTACTAGGAAACCAAAAGGTATAGCCACAAATATCCACTTCACCTCTAGAGTCCAAAAGTCGATGAGCCATCCGCGAGCTACTGCTGGATAGAAGGCACGTGTCGTGGGCAGCGTACTGATATTAGCCGATTTCAAAGTGCCTGGGATATGAGCAAAGCCGACCCAGAATATCGTGGTAATCTAAGCCGACTTCATCAGTGATCGATTCGAGTCAGTCCAGTTCTTAGTAACTTACTGGGAAAGCGTAGTCTGCAAGAACGCCACGAGCCCACGGCATTGCCAGCACTCCGCTCCCCAGCCTCTCCAACGCATAAACTGTACCGAAATAGAGGATTGCAATAAGACAGCTTAAGTAGCCATCCACACTTCCGAAGGAGTGAAACTCGCTCACCAATTCCTCGACTCCTTTAACTGTCTGGTGGTCAGCGTGACTGTAACCATACTGAGAAAGGGTGTAGATACTCATGTAAATAATACCGACATACATGCCAAAAGCCTCGCTAGAGAAATCTGTGACGTAGCGCATGTAATCGCAAAGGTTCCAGATAGCTACTAACCAGTGCCAGATGGCAGCCCAAATCGCGGTCCAGCACATAAATCTGCTGTACAGTGTGACATCGTATATCTTGACGATGTCGTAGATGGTGTAGTTGAACAGAGATATCAAACCTGTTATGCCGACGATCGTGAGAGGTTGGGCACCAATAATGCTGAATACCATTGCTGCCAGAGCTGAAGAGAAGAGAGATTCATTGATGCCGTAGAAACCACCAGTACGGCGGCTCATGTCCAGCGTGTATGCTAGGGCGGGAAGAAGACTGGGTTGAGTCAGCCCTCGTTCCTTCTGTTCGCATTTTGCGAAATGGACAGACAAACTTGACAAAGTACATTCGCACAGTGCTGGCCGCTGTGCGGTAGGTAAAGGCGTCTGTGATATCCGTCCAATAATAAGGAAGGCGACGGCGGATGTCATGGGTGATACCTCTAAACGGGCGGAGAACTCGAAATCGCCTCCACCCTTTCACATCATCAAAACTGTAATGTGCGGCTTTCCTTGATTTCTTCGATTCGCCGAAGTGGCCTTCAGCATTATGAACTGTAGGGGATCTGACACTTGCTATATTGCCCGGAGTAGCAAAACCGCTGCTCGTCATAGATGTCGACGCCGTGTTTGAACCAGACATGTTTGAATTGAGGGGCGAAGCAAACTGACGAAGGGATGGAGAAGCTAATGACAATGGAAATATTAAACAGTGACCAGATGCATAAGCATATATATAGGTATATCAAGAGGTAGCGGTTAAATAATAATAGAGTGCATCGGAGCAAACATTGGCACTATGAGCCGCAGAAGTAAAGTATCTTGTAGGGGCTAGCGCATTTGGTGAACGTGATATTCATTTAGGTTCCCACCAACAAACTAGATGGTCCCAGGACGAAAATTGCGTCCGCGCCTCTTGCTACCCACCACAGAAAGGCACATATTGTGCATATTTGTATAGAAGGGAATGCTGCTACGCATGTCTTTAAGAGAAAACTTTACTACAGAGTCTCTTACGAGATTATGTTGGCACGTTGACATACATCGCCTGTTGATGTCATTAAGGGGCAATTCTACTCTATACGGGTCGGTGTTTCTCCGACCAGTTTCTGCCCGAGCAGAAAAGCGTCCAAATAGCTGGTGATTGGTTGGCGTCGCCTCGCCTATCGCTTACTGACTCAACTTTCTGAACGCTCCACGCCACATGGAAACCGATCAGTTTTTTGAGGTGGTGCGTACCCAGGAATCATAATTTTGACCTATGTCAAAGTTACCTATGTCAAAAGCATGGCATCTTATTCGCCCTACACAATGTGGCTGTCTCTAATCGTTGATCTTCCAAATTGTTCTTCCCACTTTTGCACATTCACATCGGTAGCCTTGTAATGATGACATTGCACCACGCTCGCAAGGCCTTTGAATCATTCTATTTTAGGTCCTGTCTCGTGACGTTATGCCGCTATCCAGCTGATCACTCCTGCTTTGCAACTCGTTCTGTAGATATATAGAGATGCAGACATGCTGCGGGGTCTGTAGGGAGTGATGGATGTTGAGCATCAGTCTATCTGAAATGACTTCTGAACCCAGATTTTCTGTCACTATAATCGAGCCAAGATTAATAGCCGGGTCCAAGAAGCGTGTTGCTCCGTTTGGCCCGTCTCTTCTTGGGCGTCTTTCTCTTTCTGCACCGGACGAATCGATATCATTTGACCGGGTTTCTTGTGCTCTCCAAGGTAGCGCGACCTCCAAACTCCCCGCGATTACTAGCTGAGGCTATGCTCGTCCCGTGGGACATGCTGGAAAGGTAGAGCTGTATAAGCCAGCCTGCCAGGTATATCGCTATGGTGAGATGTTGGGGCAGGAGTTGGCTGGATCGTCGAGCGTGTACGTTCCTGAACAGCTAGCATCACAGTCACCTGTATGGTCTTCAAGTGCAGGGTAGCATAGTTATTATGTACCTAGCGGACTACATATGCAAGCGATGAATATTAAATTAGAAGGGCTGGATCAAATGAAGCAGGTGAGCAGAGGACTGCCTAAACCTTGTCCAATTTATGATGCTCAGAAGTGTCACGTTAGACAATCCAGCTAGCTCCCGCACATCTACAGTAGTCTCGGTCTCCACGTTTCAAAGTTATGCAGGGCCCGGCCCAAATCACATGATCTAGCCTTGCACTCAAAGCTATGCACCGGCATCAAATTCCAATCTGACCTCGACGCCGCAGCCTCATCGGCTCTGCTCTCCATCCGCGACCACCATCTACGATCACCAAATAACCGTCCACCATGGCCGCTCCACGCACCGCCAGCCTATTTGGCTTCCTCACCCCTCTATTCCGCACTGTTCGCCCAACAACTCACACCACCTCCCCAATCGCTCAGAATGCGATCCACGCCAACCCATTCTCCACCACCCCAATCACGAACGCGAAGGGCGGAACAATGAACCCAAAGAACCGCGTCGGCAAAAAACTTAAGGATATGCGCATCACTTTGCTCCGCTATCATATGCAGCATCCTAAGACGCCGAGACCATTGAGGTTCTCGAGAATGAGGGGGTTGAGACATTGGACGATTCATCGGGCGTGGATGCTGTTTAGGAGGGGGAAGATGGCGGAGGATGAGCTTGAGTTGCAGAGGTACGGAAAAAGACACAGACCGAAGGGGGAGCGTGGAAGGCCGGAAGAGATGGGGAAGTTGGGTGGATGGACACCGAAGATGGGAGGACAGCAGAGTGGGCGAAGTGCGAAAAAGTGAGAGACCCGTGTCTGAAAAACCTGGGTGCTCTGGAGCCAGCGATGCTCAGCCTAGCGGCCACAACAGTTCGCCAGAGTGCTTCGCTGCTTAATTCTCTCTCTCTTCCCGCTCCCTCCCACTTCCCTCCTCACTCTTCCTTCCACCTCACCCATCCAAACCCCCACACAAATACCCAGCTCGGACCTCTCACTAACAAAACACAGGATGTACAAATCCATGCACAACGCAATGGAAGAGCTCGGCACTATCAGCTCCCCAGACGGAAAGGATGTCGGCCGCTTATACAGAATTGCGAATGAGAAGAAGGGTGTCTACGGACCAAACGGTGTCCCGATTGAGTATGCACGCGCACAGGTTGAGACGCCAGCTAGAGAGGCTTGGGACCACTCTTGGACTAGGTGAAGAGATAGGTGGGGGCCCGGTGGGAAATTGAAGATAGAGGATTGTGTGAAGTAGTGGAGAAGCAAGAAAGTATCTCAAGCGCTACGGAGTTACTGTTGAGCGCTGACGTCGAGTATCGAGTCAGGGGGAACGGTTAACGGGCAGACGGCGCAAACATGTATAACAGTTTTGAAGACTCATTCCGGCATTCCTATGTACAACTTTCTTCGTACAATCTGCAATCCACAGTGCTTCATAATGATGCTACGCTAGCCAGGGACATGAAAATAGAAAGCTGACGCTCTCGCTTCTCCACTGAAAGCCCCATGTTTGCTTCTCGTCGTGACCACTTCCCCCACCGTTCTCGGAGCGTGTGTTTTGACCTCCAAGATGCCCAGTATTTCTTGGCGTGCGAGGTTTAGCTTGTAGTGGTGGCTTTCAACACATGACTGCTGCCTTGCGACACCGACGCGCAGGCGTTGCACATGCTCCAAGATATCCTTTATCCCCTTGATCCGTTTTGATGTTGTCCGTCAAACCCAATCACAAAATAACGCAGCACCCACCCCCTTTCCCACCTTCAAACGTCAACAGCGCAGCCCTCGTCGCAGCCTCAAAAACATCATCGACACCCTCGCCCGTCAAACTGCTGCACTCGAGATACTTCCTTGCTCCAATCTCATTCGCCACGTCTTGCCCTTGCTTGGTTGATACGAATTGTAGACTCTTTTTCCGCTGCTCTTCGATGGCTGCTGGGTCGGTGCGCAGGTCTTTTTTGAGACCGACTAGGATGATGGGAACGGACGGGCAGCGCTCGTTGGCTTCTTCCACCCACTGTGAAGCGTTAACCGAAGCTTTCCGAATAAACTTACTTCACACTGAATAATAAGGTTGGAGGAAGGGGGAAAGGAGCAAAAAACGGACCTTATGCTTAACATTATCCAGCGAATCCGGCGTATCAACACTAAACCCAATCAAAATAATATGTGCTTTCGAATACGCCAGCGGACGAAGGCGCTCATAATCTTCCTGCCCGGCTGTGTCCCAGAGTGCAAGTTGGACGGATTTGCCGTCGACCCGGCAGTCGGTTACGTAGTTTTCGAAGACGGTTGGTACCTGTTAAGGTTGTGTTAGTTGTGTTCGCTTGGTGGTAATGTGTATGTCGGAGGGATTGAGGCGTGTATGAGTGAGCCGGTGGAATGGAGGGCCTTACATAGTGCTGCAAACCGTTTAGTAAAGTGTTCCGTGGACTTGGAAGTGGGGGGAAACGTACAGATGGGAAGTAGCCTAAGGTGAAGACGCTGAGTAAACTGGTCTTGCCGCAGGCTCCGTCGCCGATGATAACGAGTTTCCTGTTTATAATGTTATTGACCATCGCTTCTCCTCTGTGGGCAGAATTGATTCTACGCGACTTCGGAGTATATTGGAAAAATAAAAGTTCTGCCCGTATCCAATGCCGCGCGTACGGGGTACCACCAAGGTTGCGGAAATGTCCAGCTCAAGATGTTCCGCAGTGCTGCGCCGAAATAAGGAGTGCCAACTGGCTGGCAACGCTCAAGGTCTTCTTGCACAACTGCGAGAGTATGTATTCTGCAATTGGAAGAACTGCGAACGGCGTCGAAAGTCTGCAGATATTAAAGAGTGGTGCCTACCTGCGGATGATGTTCTGGTCTGTGGAGTCCGACATGGCTATGATAAGCCGCCCTGGGCTCGGAGCTCTGCCGCTGCCTAAGGAGCTTAGCTTGGTGACTTATTGCTGAAGCACAAGTGTTTCCGATGAGGAGAATAAGCGCGTGTAGAGTTCCACGGCTGAAGATCGTCTCGTTATCGCGGGAGTTGTCGATCAGGATCTGATAGCAGTAAGGTGCGGCTGGCCTGAAGGTTATGACTGGGAGCCGACGGTGCAATGGGAATATCTTGTGGGGGAAGAGTAGCCTCTAAATATATGCCCTTGTGGTGTTGTGAAGTTTAAGAAGAAGGGTTCGAGATTATGGAGTTTCGATAAATGTCATTGTCGGTGCATCATCATCTCGCCCATCTCCTCTCCGCGCCAAAAGTGTAATTGGGCTGAGCGGCCGTTAACATGGGCCGTGCATCCCCAAATTGCCCGATGAGGTTAGGATGACACGAAGGACACGAAGGTATCAGAGCCAAGTTGGAGCGTGGCACGGGAATTATGGCTGACTGGCATGCCTGATGCCCGACATGGCGTTGTGAGGAGGTGCACCTACGCCCAAAAGAGCTGAGAGCTTGGGCATCTTTACCCGGTTGAGATTGATTGATTGTCATACTTCGGCTCGTCATGTCTTCATCGCTTAATCCATATTTAATCAAGCTAGTTAATTACATAATCTAAGCGAGATCAAGCTTCGTCAATGCCCTAGTGACATGGAACATGGTGAAATTTGAAAATGCTCCCTAATTTGCATTGTTGTCCACCACAAGCGTCGGCACCAATTTCGGACAAGCGCGAGGCGTAACACTGTCATCACTCTGCGTTTCGCCTGACATCTCAGGCTTCAGAGGTGGTGAAGTGAACCTCAAATCTATAATCAGATCTGGCCGACGACGACAGTCTATAGCGCCATTCCCCACACGTAGAGTCCCGCGCCACGTCGGCTTCGTCTTATTGACAACTACAGAACATCCGCTTTGACGCGACCACAAATATACATAACTGCGCCCAAGACGTCTACTCTTGAGCATTATCGAACACACGCTACCTGGAGGGGCATTTGCAAGGGTGCGACCTCACCTTCCAGCTGTACAGGCAACCCCCCAGCACTTTCACCGCTTTCGTAACTCTCCTAGAACACATCACTTGAGCAGCTATAAAGGTCCATTGGCTTACACAAAGACTCATTGTACAGAATTCTTGTAATAAACAAGCAACTTCTTTGACGGTTACCTCCGAGCTGGTTCGATACTCGGCATGCCAGCAAACCCAAAACAGCAATCTGCCCAACCTCCTCGAAACAACACAATCATCTCTTCCTCCAAATACACGAATAAGGATGGTAGCAAGTTTATAACTATCCCAAAAGTCACATCAAATTCAGAATCATCCGAGACATCTGATAACACAATGGCGCAAACTACCCCGAAGCAGACACACGGACAAGTTGCACAATCTCCGACAATGACGGACGATACGCCAGTAGCGGTCAACCGTAAGAAAGCCAAGCGTAGAGAAAAAGAACGCGCGAAGCTTGCTGCAGCAGCCGGCCAGACTACGCAAGTGAACGGAACACAGGACGCGAGCACCATGGGCAAGCTCGGACCAGAAGCCTGGCAGGATTATGCAAGGAAAAAACACCAGAGAAGCTTTCTTGAGAATCCACAATACTTGAGCGGCGATGAAGACGCCTTCTCCGAATGTTACAACTACGAGGAGAGCATGACCCCTCCGAATGGTCACTCGGCACAATCACCAGGGTTCAAGACAGGGAAGCGCAAGGGCAAGGGAAAGAACACAAAGTCAGCATCGCCAAAGGCAGCGACTAGCACAACACACCCGAACTCCGGTCTCCGTATGTCGAGGGAGAAGATCTGGAACACATCCTCACAAGAAGAGAGGGAGAGAATCAAGGTCTTCTGGTTATCGCTAGGAGAAGAGGAGCGCAGATCTCTCGTCAAGGTTGAAAAAGACGCGGTACTCAAGAAGATGAAGGAACAACAGAAGCATTCATGCAGCTGCACGGTCTGCGGACGCAAGCGGATAGCAATCGAGGAAGAACTCGAGGTTCTGTACGATGCATATTACGAGGAGCTGGAGCAGTACGCAAACAATCAATCTGACGGAAGACCACCTCCATTAATGGCTGGATCTAGGCGTTTCGGAGCACTCAGTGGACTCGCACCACCTAACAGAATTCCACCAAGGTTTACAGGACATTCGCCTTCTCGCGGACGCATAGTCGAACACTTCGGAGACGAAGACGACGATGAAGACGACGAGGAATACAGCGAGGACGACGTCGACGATGATGACTATCTCAGCGGAAACGACGAGCCAATAGAACAAATTACCAGAACTCACGCCAACGATTTTTTCAACTTTGGGCAGAATCTGACTGTCAAAGGTAAGTTACCAGTGACTGATGGAGTGCTTTGCTGACGTGTTATAGGTGGAATATTAACTGTAGCCGATGACTTGTTGAAAAATGACGGAAAGAGGTTCATAGAAATGATGGAGCAGCTTGCCGAGCGTCGAATGGCCAGAGAGGAAGATGCGAAAGAGAACTATGGGCCTAATAATTATTCACATCCTAGCAACTTACCACCTCATCCTCACCATAATCACCACAACCACCCGCCGCCACCAGAAGATGAAGAGGAGTACGATGATGAGGACGAGGACGAGGATGGGTATGACAGTGAGGAGGAGTTCGATGAAGAGGAGATGGTAAGCCAGCTCCAGAGTAAGTATGATGCGTTGCTAATGTTTCAGGATACTATGACCGAGGAGCAACGGATGGAAGAAGGCCGGCGAATGTTCCAAATCTTCGCAGCACGGATGTTCGAGCAACGAGTATTGACAGCATACAAAGAGAAAGTAGCTGCAGAACGCCAAGAGAAGCTGTTGCAAGAATTAGAAGAGGAAGACGAGGCGGCGACTTTGAAGAAGGCGAAGAAAGCCAAGGAGGCCCAAAAGAAGAAGGAGAAGGCTCAAGCGAAGAAATTAGCTCAAGCTGAGGAAAAGACCAAGCGTGATGCCGAAAAGGCTGCGGAGGAGGCCAAACGACTCGATGAAGAGGCTAAGAAAGCCGAGGAAGCTCGCTTGAGGGCCGAGGAGAAGAGGAAGAAGAAAGAGGCACAGAAGAGAGCTGAGGAGGAGGAACGCTTGAGAAAGGAGGCCGAGAAGCAGCGTAAACTTCAAGAGCAACGTGAGCGCCAAGCTGAACAGGAGAGGAAGAAGAAAGAGGAGAAAGAGCGGATAGCACGAGAGAAGGAAGAGCAGAGGCAGCGGGAGAAAGAGGCCAAGGAGACGAAGGAGCGTGAGGCTCGTGAGAGAAAGGAGAAGCTTGAGAGGGAGAAGAAGGAAGCCGAGGAGAGACAGAGAGCCGACCAGCAAGCTAGAGAAGCGCGTCAGCGCGAGGATGCTCAACTGCGTCGCTCACAACAGCAAAGCTCTGTACCTGCACAGGGCAGCGTACCGTCAGGCCCTGCTTCTCAAGCTTCCTTCCCACCAACTTTCTCCGCCGCTCCAACTCCGGGCCGTCCAGCATTCCTTCAAAGAGATCCAAGCTCTGTGCCACAGACTCCACTCTTTGGCTTGGCAAAGACTCAGAACACTTCACCCCAAACCTCGTCCACACCATCTCAGAGTAGCCCAGGAACACAGACTCTCCCTGTGAGACATCAGTCCCAACCTTTCTTGCACCATCCACAAGCAACCTCGCCAATGCACTCCGCACTCAGGTCATCATTCTCCCAGTTCCAATCAGGCCCATTTGCCGGCATGCAACAGCAATCCAGCATGAACGGCTTCCCACAACCAGGAGGCTTCCCACAAATGGGCGCGCCGGGCTTCGGCGGCAGATTGCAGCATGAGCCAGTCTTCCAAAACCAGCCTTTTGGAAATCACTTCCGACCACCAATATTTTCAGGCGGTCTCCCACCACCACAAGGCAGACGTTTCCCAGGCCAACACGCACCACCACCATGCCTCCCACCAATGCAAAACGGCTTCAACGGCTTCCCACCCGGCTTTGGTATGCACAAGGAGGCTGCGCCGATACAGATGCATAGCAGACAGCAGTCGGGCTCTATGGATTCGGTTGCTATCGACCCTATCAGGACCCCAAGCCTGGCTATCGCAAGGCCAACTCCGATTAAGCGTCCGGGAAGTGATGGGAACAATAGCCGTGGACAGAAACAAGAGAAGGACCTGGAGGATATGACAAACCATCTTGGCAGCAGTGCGTTGCTGGATGATTCTGATGAGCCGATCGCTCCGCCTATGAACCCACGTCGTGCTTCCGCCGCACCGGCTAGTCTTGGTCGTCACGCAGGTTTTGCTCCATCGATGGCTTATGGTGGTATGGATCCATCTGCCTTCTCCTCCAGTCCGGGAGGGTATAACACCTGGGGTCCGCACTCTAACCCCTTCACCACTGGCTCGCTTCCTGGACCGAGTTACATGTCAGGCTGGGGCAACAGCCCGTCTCTCCCCAATGGCTTTGCAGGTCTTGGTGGACTGGGTGGGCTCGGTGGAGGCATGCCTATGCGTACCTCACAGCCTCGCTCCGTCGCCATCCGTCTTATGTTGTGCAGGGCTTGCAAGAATCTCTCTGCGTCCGGATTAGGAGGGTCAGGTAATTTCCACCCCATCACAGATGTGAGATCGCAGATCGGCGAAGAGGTGGTGAGTGAGAAAGAGTTGTTGGACCTGTGTGAGACAGAGGGGAATGGGAATAATGGGGGAGGGTTCTTTGATGTGCGTAAAGATAGCAATGGGACGCTTTGCATCAGGTATGAGGCTGATGATGGCGCGCCGCAGACACAGCGGAGCGTGCCGGGGGATATTGGGAGTCCGATTGTGGGGTCTGCAGGGTTGATGAGCTTTGGAGGTAGAGGCCGCGTTGCTTCTCCACCTGGACTTGGTGCTGCTGGGCCACCGCCGGGGTTGAGCGCACCGATGGGAGGCTTCTAACTTCGAGTATCATGGCGAAAGGCTGAAAGCTGGAGGTAGCCCCGGGAACGGAGGGCATGGAGGTTGGTAGGAGATGAGAGGCGAAGCATTGCATTGCGCGTTGACACTTATTGCTGCTTGGTACTCGATAGCACTGCACTGCATTATGACATGACGGATCGTTTAGCGTGGCGAATAGGTAGTTATGACATGCGTGAGATGCAGAACTTTAGGTCAATGTATACTCGATTCGCTTCGTCCTTACATTAGCAAACAACGTAAAGATGATAGAGTGTGGTCGTGAGGTGAGGTTGTGGTGCTAGGGTGTTGGCGAATCTGGAGGGTGTCGAGATCCCGCCGAGGCTGATGTAGCCTCTTCACGACTTCATGCTGCGCTCAGCTTCACCACCACGCCGAAGGTCAAAACCCACTGTTAAAATCGGTTTTGACAGTTTAAAATACAAAAAATACGTTCCCAATCTCTTTTTCTAACTTTTCAAAGTACTTAATTACACCACTACCATCCACAATCGCCTTGCTACGCACGTTAAACACCACCCCAACCCCCAAATGACCTCCGCCAACGGCGGGAAGTACTTCGGTATGGCCATCGCCGTTGGCATTTTCGGTGTGTAGAGGATGAGAAACCTTTTTGAGGGTCTTTAAATCAGCGGTAGGTTTTTCCTAAGTCCTTATAAATTCTCCTCACACCTCTGACATCGCATTAACACCACCCCAGCATTTCCCTCGGCCGACTTTGCACACCTTCACACCCTCTACCACGTCCACGACGCCGCCCAAGCGGCTATTGATGTTTTTAATGCCATTGAGATGGCTTTCAACCGTAAGTCCAAACATCCCCAAACCTCCAACACCCCAAAAGGTCCATCACACCCCCAGACACACCACTAACCACACTTCACCAGTCTTCTCCCACTGGAGCAGGCCGAGATCCACTTCCGCGGCCGCTGGTACGGCCGCGATGGTCCCCAGATCGAGGAGACTGGGTGGAAGTTCCGCTATCAGGCCCCATCAACCCGCCGCTACTACGGCGGTGCCCGCCACGACGGCCTTGAGACCCTCTATGAGGAAGGGCTCGCTACGCCCGCACCCCACCAAGCTCACCAAGGCGCCGGAAATGAGGGTAGAGTTCTTGACTAAGTCCAGTTATCATGCCACTATATCCATTACCGGAACTTGAGCCAGTTAAGACTTTACGACACTGTCGTTACCCAGCCCCACGCTCGCTAACCACAACGGAAAGTCGACTACACTCTTTTGCGTCCTTGCTTCCTCCGCCGCAAAGACGGCAGCATGACTCAACACCATCTCCTTTGCATCACACCCAATCTCCTCCCACTGCGCAGTCTTCGCGTCCTCGCCAGCCTTCACCCTCGAGACGGCTAATACGAATTGCCGCGCAAGACCAGAATCCCCGCCACCGTGGCCGCCTGAGGGGATGTGCGGATAATATGTCTTCGTCTCAAATGCCGACGCCGACTCGTCCTTAGCCATCGGCTGCTCGCCTGCAGAAATCGGTTTCGTAATGTCGGTCACGATAATCCGCTCGCTATCCGCGTACACCTCTCCATTCGTTCCATATATCATCGTATACCTTTGGCAGATCTTCGCTGTTTGCGCCACCATGTGGAAGGTCGCGTTTTTTGCGCCTCGCCCCACGCGATTACCAGTCTTTTCCGGCCCTTCGGTCTCCGTCACGTCGACATTCTCTTCTTCCCACCGCATCGTCACCAACTGATCATCACAGACGTCGTTGTCGGCTTCCCAGACACAGCGCCCGTAGTATTGACGCCTCTGGCTCTCCTCTTTGGGCGTCTGTGAATCCCAATCTTCCTTCAGCCTTTCCAAAATAGCCTCCTCGCCCGCCTTCTGTCCGTCGCCAGGCGTACCGCCAGGTGCAGCTTCAGCTTTCGCAATAATATCCTCGATGTCGGGCACAACGATCTTCACCGGCCATCCAGTGTTGCCACTTCCTAAACCTTTGAGCGAGGAACCGAGATAGATCTTTTTGGCGCTGAACATGCAATCCTTTTCGTGGGCGCAGGAGAGGCAGTTGGTTGCGGATCCTGCGGCGGCGGGTTTGCGAGACTTGGTGAAGGAGTTGCGGCCGCCGAAACTAGATATCATGCTCGGCAGATGCGGCGGCAGGCTGGAGGTTCCCGGCGGTGTGTTTGCTGATGGCGGTGGCGAGCACAAAAGCCACAACAGTATGTCGATGTCATGACATGACTTGGTTAAAAGTGATGGTGCTGAAGTCGTGGAATTCCGCCAATTGCCCCTGCAACGCAATGTTAGTTTCACATAAAACAACAATGTCAACAACGGAAACAAGACCAAGTCCCAATAACACACCCACGCCACCAATAAAGCCAGTAAAACAACCGCAAAACTCAGCAACACCACTAAGTTGTCCAACATTATCGATGCCGTGCCCGGCAAAACCGACAACAAACCTACAGCTACCGAAAATGAACACAGCAATGAAAACGCAGAAGTCAATGAAGTCTATTTCATCCTGCAATACCATCACAAAAGGCCTCAATGAGCACACCAAACGCCGCACGAGCAGCTTTCAACGCAGTACTAACCATCAAATCCACCTCAACGATGCAGGATCTGGCTCCGAAGACCAACACTGACGACAGTCAAGTTAAAACGTTCGTTAAGACTGATCTTGCATCGCTTGCTACGGCCTGATCGCCCAGTACGAAAAGCCAACATACCGTACAAAGCTGTGCGCAAAGTGCCAATACCCAACCGGCTCGGTGTGGTTTACACTGCAAATATCACCAACAACCTTATCCACAAGTAACAATTTCCTGAGGAGGACATTGTGTGGGCTGTAACGCAGGACGTGTCCGATGCTGAAGATGCGGGCGGGGTTGATGGAGCGGTAAATATCGATGCAATCTTGTAGATTTGTCGCGAGGGGTTTCTCGCACATGATGTGTAGGTTTAGGTGTGCGAGCCCCAAGATGACAGGCTTGTGGAGCTCGTCTTGTACGCATACGAACACGCCGTCTACACCCTCCGGCACTTTCTCCCCTCTGGAGGCGCGAATGCGACGGTGGTCTTCATAAGCGACGAAATCGGGCCAGAATGCGAAAGACTGGCCGGCGGAAGGCGTGTTGCCTGGCCCCCAGATGTATTTTTCGCCCAGCTCTTTCCGCGCGAAGGGCAAGGGGTCGCAGACGGAGACGAGGAGGCCGTTTGTAAAGGGTGAAATATTTTTGGCGTAAGCGTGGCCGCGGGAGCCGGCGCCGATTATTAGGAAGCGGGGTGGGTTGGCTGTCATTGGTGGTTTGGGGGGTGGTGGGAGGCGTTCGACGGACATTGTGGGCGGTGAGGTTGGATGGTGCTGTGGTAGAAGTTAATTAAACTTGAAGATGGCTCGAAAACGCATCACGAGAAGGATCAAATCCACCGGGATAAAAAGAAAACAACTACACGTCGGAAGCAACAAAAAAGACAGCAAAAAGAGAGGTTTACCCGGTGATTTGACCAAGTAATGAAGTGGGAGGAAGTGAATTCGTTGGTAGAATAGAACATGCAAATGGAAACAAGAGAAAGGGCGGTAATAAAGTGGTTTTAGGCAGTAGTAAATACAAGAAAATCCGTGGAACGTTGCTTGAATATTGCAACGTTGACGGAAGACGTGTCAAAGTGGGGGTCTGGCGTAAAGTGGCAGTTGCCTACCTTAGTCACCAACCTCGCGACAACCACACGTGATACTATTGTCGCTGCTCCTGGAGACTCGTCGACTCGTCGACTCGTCGACTCTGTGATATCAAATCCTACCATAACCTTGAGAGTCGTATATAATCGCAATCTATCATGTCTCACCATTCTCATATCAGCCACCCATTGGTGTGGATCGACTGCGAGGTAAGAAAGACACTTTCACAAGCGAAGCACTCTAACATCATTCTCAGATGACTGGCCTCAACCTCGAGAAAGACATCATCATCGAAGTGTTCTGCATCATCACCGACGGCGAGCTGAATGTTATCGACGAAGAGGGATGGGGAACGGTTGTTCACCAGACGAAGAAACGCATGGACGATATGGATGAATGGTGCACCAAAACCCACCGCGAGACTGGCCTCACCGCAGCTGTGATAGCTTCAACGACTACTCCAGAAGAAGCAGCCGAGGGACTTCTGGCGTACATCACGAAGTACACCCCAGAGCCAAAGAGAGCTTTGCTGGCAGGAAACAGTGTCCATGCGGACAAGGCGTTCTTGAGACTCGAGCCATGGGGAAAAGTGCACGACCACTTGAGTCATAGGATCCTTGATGTCAGCACTATCATGGAGGCAGCAAGAAGATGGTCAAGCCAGGAGGTGCTAGACAATGTGCCTGAGAAGAAGCTCCTTCATAAAGCGAAGGATGACATTCTGGAGAGCATTGCTGAGGCGAAGTATTACAAGGAAGCTATCTTTGAGAGAGGAGCAGCTAGCAAAGCGAAAACTGACTAGTGATATGAGGATAAGTAAGCCTACGAAAATAGCTGCTTCAATTAAGCTCTCAGATGGTGTTCTCTATATTTAACATCGACTTTCTCTTTTTGCTGGCCAGATGCCAAGATATATTCCCCTTTTAGACCTGGCTATGAGGGGCAAGCTGCCGACTTCTCCGCGCACGGCTCACCATGACGTCCAGGCACGGCAGCTCGACCCCTCACCAGCTTGGCTAGCAGTGACGTTGCGAAGGAGCGTGGGGTTCCAAGCAAATGAAGCAATCTTGAGGGATTGGCTCTGTATTTTTCTTTCCATCTCGTTCTTCATACCACGACTTTTCTCCCTTTCATACCACCACGAGATACCCATAGTAACGAATTCACAATGACACAAAACATCAAGACCGTAGAGCTGGAGCCATTCAACGACCAGAAGCCCGGAACTTCTGGATTGAGAAAGAAGGTCGCTGTTTTCCAGCAGCCACACTACTCCGAGTCCTTTGTCACATCTATCCTCCTCGCTATCCCTGAGGGAGCTGAGGGAGCTTTCCTCGTCATTGGTGGTGATGGACGATACTGGAACCCAGAAGTTGTCCAGCTCATTGCTAAGATTGGAGCTGCGTATGGTGTCAAGAAGCTGTTGATCGGCCAGAATGGCATTCTCAGCACTCCAGCTGCATCTCACGTTATCCGCAAGAGAAAGGCCACTGGCGGAATTCTCTTGACCGCATCGCACAATGCTGGAGGTAAGCAACAACTCCCAATGGATTAACGAAGACGTACTAACCGGTTAACCAGGACCAAAGAACGATTTCGGAATCAAGTACAACTTGGCCAACGGTGGCCCAGCACCAGAGTCGGTCACCAACAAGATCTTTGAGGTCTCCAAGGGCCTCAACTCATACAAGATTGCCGACATCCCAGAGGTCGACATCGCTACCATTGGCACCAAGACATACGGCTCCCTCGAAGTTGAGATTATCGACCCAGTTGCGGACTACATGGAGATGTTGAAGGACATCTTCGACTTCGACCTCATCAAGCGTTTCTTTGCCAAGAACAAGGACTTCAAGGTCCTCTTCGACGCTCTCTCCGGTGTCACTGGACCATACGGAAAGGCCATCTTCGAGAAGGAGCTCGGCCTCAAGGACTCCACCCAGAACTGCATTCCATCGCCAGACTTCAACGGTGGACACCCAGATCCAAACTTGACCTACGCACACTCGCTGGTCGAGACTGTCGACAAGAATGGCATCCACTTCGGTGCTGCCTCTGATGGTGATGGAGACCGTAACATGATTTACGGTGCCAACGCTTTCGTCTCCCCAGGCGACTCCTTGGCCATCATTGCCCACCACGCACAGCTCATCCCATACTTCAAGAAGCAGGGTGTCTACGGACTTGCCCGCTCTATGCCAACCTCCGGTGCCGTTGACCTTGTCGCCAAGGCTCAGGGTCTTAACTGCTACGAGGTGCCAACCGGCTGGAAGTTCTTCTGCGCTCTCTTCGACGCGGACAAGCTCTCTATCTGCGGCGAGGAGTCCTTCGGTACCGGCTCCAACCACATCCGCGAGAAGGATGGTCTCTGGGCTGTTGTCGCCTGGTTGAACATCATCGCTGGTGTCGGAGAGGCCCACCCAGAGATCACCCCATCCATCTCCAATATCCAACACGACTTCTGGAACACTTACGGAAGAACCTTCTTCACCAGATACGATTACGAGGACGTCGATAACGAGGGCGCTAACTCCATCATCAAGGATTTGACCACCAAGATCCAGGACAAGTCGTTCATCGGATCCAAGGTTGCTGGTTCGTATTCTTCTACCCGCGAGCTACTTTCGCCCGTCCTAACATCATTATTAGACCGCACCGTTAAGGAGGCCGGTGACTTCGAGTACAAGGATCTCGATGGATCTGTCTCGAAGAACCAGGGTCTTTACATCAAATTCGACGACGGATCCCGCATCGTTGTTCGTCTCTCTGGAACCGGATCTGGCGGTGCTACCATCCGTCTCTACATTGAGAAGCACACCAATGATAAGAGCCAGTACGAGAAGGATGCTCAGGACTACCTGGCTCCATCCATCAAGATGGCCACTGAGTTTTTGAAGTTTAAGGAGTACATTGGACGCGATACCCCAGATGTCAAGACCTAAATGGTTTGACTCACCTGTCTATGGTTTCGCATTATGAAACTGCGGATCTTGTGAAGTTAATATTTGATAGCGCTGTTTTTGAGCAGGCCTTGTAAAAGCGATTGAGCAGTTTAGCACTGAATTGTTATCCCATTTGCACCGTAAATCAGCATTATAGCTGCAACGTCATTGTGAAATGATGTTTCCTCGTGAGCAAAAATGTGAATCAAATTTCACTTCTCTTTCAACCACGGTATGTGGAGGGAGGCTAAGGATGGCAGTGTTGCGACGAGCGGGTTCCTGGTTGAAGTTGCCGGTTTCTTTGGTACGGCCTCGGCCACATTTCTCCAGATTATCGGGTACTTTTGCCGCCTCTTTCAAGCTTAACGCGGCCACAACCCTGCTGATTGTGCGGTGCTGTCATGGCCCAGGCTTGATAACAGATCCATTGAGATAGCTATCACGAAAAGCTGTCCTTACAATACCATCTCCAGTTTCAACACGCTCGCAGTCCGACGGCAATTATTACGACGTCCCTGACTCATTACTTCCAGCTCACATCGCTATCCACCTCTAACACATGCCACCCGCACAACCCCACGCCCCCCACAAAGTTCCCAGTCCCAGTCGCAAGCCACCAGGGTCGCATGCGTTCAACACCGCGCAACAATCCCCTGAAATCGGCTTGAATGCAACCTCTCAACCCTTTCCTCGCTGCCTTCTTCAAGAGCAGTTTCCTAGCTCAATGCACGCCGGTTGCGCAACACATCTTACTCGTTCCGACAACCTCATCATTGCTCACAACACGGGACCGAGAGTCCGGCGCACTATACTCCGAGCTCGCTCACACTGAGGACTTCCTTAGTAGTCATGTCCTGAGGATACAGAGTCCACATAGCCATGAGGCGGGGAAGGACGGGGGTGTCTCCGGCTTGGGTTGGGGCACGGTGGCGGGAGGGAATATGCGCGAGCATCGGGGGAAGGCGAAGCAGTATAATACAATTAATGGGAGGACGGTGATCATAAAAGACGGCTTCGTGTATGCGAATAAGGGCTTCAAGACGCTGAATCAGGCTCAGCTGGTTAATGATGCGCTGTGGTACCCTGATAGTCTGGAGCCGAGAAGTTGGTTGGTGTATTATATTTCGAGGCCGTTGATTGGGGCGCCGGAGGATCTGCTGGATGTTAGGGCGCTGCCTGTGCCGAAACTGGTTGCTAATGGTACGAGCTTGGATGGTGCGGATGCCGGGCAAAGCAGTGCGGGACCGAAGAAGAAGGATATTAAGAGCTTCAATGAGCTGTTGAACGCTTTCCCGATGATAGCGAGGCAGATGCAGCCAGGTCTGGAACAGCTGTTCAAGGAGTTCAACCATGTCTTTCAGAAGGATAAACCGCTTCCGCCTCCACCGAGCGCAAATCATATACCCGACCCAGACCCAGATGGACCTATAGCGAAGACAGTAAAACAGGTTAGGCAGGGTAGTCAAGGGAGCATAAACACACTGTCGCCTGGACCAGAGAATGGCAGCATAAACGGCGGCCTAGAAAGGACATTGACGAATGGTAGCTACTTCGAAGATGAGGACACGGTTATGCGTGGTGCCCTAGAAACAGCTGTTACTTCAGCAATCGATCTCTTCCAATCAGTTGACAAAGCACAACTTTCACTTCTCGGCGCAATAACCGAGCTCACTGGCCCGGTGGTGGAGCGGCTCATAGAACGATATGTGGCAGAGCACCTACACGACTCAATACTTTACCCAAAACTGCAAGCATGGAGACGGCAAGAGGATCTCGAACTGGAGAGCAAGATACGGCAGATGGAGTACATCGACATCAGCCAAGTCGGTATACCGATACAAGGCGGGCAAGCGGGAAAACACGAGTTGACTCTGCGATTGAGAAAGGCAGTTGACGAATTCAGGAAGTTAGGCGTGGCTGGCAGTCCGCAGCAGATGATGGATATCCTGCTTACGACGTTGAGGACTGTGACGCATCATGATGCCGACAGTGGTAAGGAAGAGAGTGATGAGGAGAAGGTTAGCGGGGTGCTGACTATCAATGCTGATACCCTGGTTTCGCTGTTGCTGGTTGTTGTGATCAGGAGTCAGGTCAAGTATTTGCAGGCGAGGTTGCTGTATATGAGGCACTTTATATACATTGATGATGTGGAGAGTGGGGAGATGGGGTATGCGTTGAGTACGTTGGAGGCGGTTCTTTCTTATTTGCAGAGAGACTCGATAGGTCTGAGGAAAGCCAGTAGGAGGAATAAGCTCCTGTGGAATGCAACAACGAGCGGCAACATGAGGGAACTACAAAAAGTTATGGAGCCTGAGAGGTGTGATAGTCCTGAGCAATACGATGATGAGGAACTAGCCAACGGGGCCGTACACTGGGCTGGCATGAATGGGCAGGTAGATGGCATGTTCAATGACTTCAGTCGGCGGTCATCAAGTCTGCCACAACATTCACGGCGAAAATCCGACCCTCCAGCATTGGCGCATGTTTTTCCGTTTCAGGCTTCTCATACGGAGGAGAATGGCATAATACCCGAGGTCGATTCACTGCCGCCATCAAGGCGGCCCAAAAGCGTTACACTCGATACGCGAAGTATGTCGATAAGCTCAGAACATTCGTGGCGATCACGGGCTACGACCATAGACTCAATAAGCAGTGGCATAGAAGGCGATACCTCGACATTGCGACTTGCTCAAACACAGGATGTAGGCGGCGAGTCAATACTCATGATGGCTATAAATGCCAAGAAGCCTCACTCATTACGATACTTGCTCGAGCTTGAGGAACATTATCCGCTACCCGTCATATTACAAGACATCAACAATGACGGCACCACCCTCCTCAGCGCAGCCGTCCAACTTGGTCAGCACGAATGCATAGAGATACTCCTTCGCCGGATCAACCAAGCAGGAGAAAGAGGTCTAGCAGCATATCTAGCGAGGCAAGACATCCGAGGGCGCAGCGTTGGCCATTATCTCTATAACTGCCCCTGGCTCATATCTCGCATCGGGCGGTTCACTCCATGGCGACAGAAGGACAAGAATGGCCAGACACCACTCTTCGCCTTGTGCAGAAGTTACGACAACGATAATTACCAAGAGATGGTCGAGTCTGGTATCATTGCTGCGGCTTCGGCACAGCCTGATGGTCTGCCGCTCCATCTTGATGAGCATGTTGATGCGAAGGGGAATACGTTGCTTCATATTGTCAATAATCCGCAGATTGCGCTGAGGATACTGATTCGATGCGATGTAGATGTCAACGCCACCAACGATAAGAAGTTCTCCCCTCTCATGGTTGCATCAAAATACGGCCGGGTAGATATGGCCAGGATTCTCTTCGGCGATCCTCGAGTCGACATGGCAGCACGAGATCTCCGTGGCGTGACAGCCGTTGAAATGGCGAAGGATGACGAGGTACGCTCAAGGATAGACGACTTGGTACTCTTTACCAATCCGCCGGCGGAGGATGGGAGGATTACGAGTGTGGTGAGGAGCTTCTTTGTGGATGATGCCACGATTAGGTTGGTGGTTAAGAGTGCAATGCCTGCGAGAGAGGATACTTACACTGTCACGACTTGCAAGAGGTCTCTGGGTGACTTTGAGAATTTGGCGAGGTGCTTAGGTGTGGAGAGCCCGGCAAGCTGGGTTCCGTCTGTTAATGGGATGAGGAGTCCGTTTCAGATACCGAGCAAGCCATCGCGAGCCGTGCTTCGGGATATTCAATCACGACTCGATGGCTTTCTGAGAATACTGTTATCGCACCCGACATTCTCGACCCACGAGATGTTGTGGGAGTTTCTGCTTGTGCCCGACATTCAGCAGGAACAGATGGAGCAGCGGTCGAAGCTCAAAGCTGAAGCACTACTCGATCGCGTACGTGAAGAGTACGACCCTGTTGAGGATGTTAGAGATGTAGAGCAGTTCGTCAATCATGCTCGAGACATGGTGCGCAGTGTCAACTACGCCCTAAAATCAGTCCTTAGACGTACGAATGCTCTGCGCACTGTCACAAATGGTATGTCATCCCTTCGATTTCTCATACCTATCCTCCCACAGCAGAGTCCTAACATCAAACAGACATGTCCGACGCAACCCGAATCCTCTCCCGCTCCCTCCACCTCGCCCCTTTCCTTCCACCTACTCACACCAAAGCACTAAATCTCTACATCCACACCCTCATTCCACCCACCCACCACCCAATCTCAACCCTCCACACAGCCCTGATCTGTCTCCACTCTACCCTCATCGCGCTCCTCCTCTCCCTTGCGCGTCCCCACCAATTGATAATCCAGATCAACGCCCACCGCGCCATGCTGGAGAAAAATTACAACTCCCTCTCCAAATCCACACGCTGGCCCCTCGGCCTCCTCGACGACACGAGGCAGAGATTGGATAGGGAGAAGGAACAGGTAATTAAGAAGGAGGAGGGCGAGAAGGGGAGGTTGGAGAAGGAGTTGAGGTACTCGCAGCAGGTTGTGGCGGCGGAGTTGGCGGGGTGGCAGGAAGGGAGAGTGAAGAACGCGAGGGAGGCTGTTAGGGAGTTGGTTAGGGGGATGGTTGTTCTTGAAAAGGGGAGGTTGGAGGGGATAAAGAGGGCGGTGAGGGCTCTCAGGCCGGAGGAAGAGGCTATAGTTGAGGAAGGGGGTTATGAAGACAGAGTCATGGCGGAAAGGATGGCGAAGGGTCCGAGGAAAGGCTCGAGGTGACCAAAGTGAGAAAGAATGGTAAGATTGGATTGGCATGGGAAAACATGGACGGCGTAAGGTTGTTGGTGGTGGCTTGTGTGCTTGCGATCGCATGCTGTGTATAGATAAGGTGCTCGTGTACAAGAAAAGTATGTGCCGCTTTTACTTCTGTGTTCAGAGTTGAAGTGTAGCTTGTGACGGCGGAATAGGGGTCGTGATGGCGTCAACACCGCCCATCAACGACGACATTCCGCCAACTAGCTCCATGCACGGTCACGTTTAGCATCATCTCTGCGTTTGGTACACTAGTCTGGCCCTCTCACCCCTCGCTCTCGTTTCTTCGTCTCCTCTTCCTTCTTTCTCCAACTCAACCATCCACCATGCCACCAATCCGCACCAGAGCAACATCCACCTTCAGCAACTCCGACGGCACCCAAAATCCCACACTAACATGCAAGTGCATAGCCTGCGGCCGCCGAGCGCAGTGTCCGTCCTGTCCGCCAAATTTCAATGACTCGATGATGTATGTGCGATATCGGACGACGCTGAGTATGAAGTGCGGAGAGTGCGGAGGGTGCTATTTGTGTGACCAGTGTGAGGTGTTTGCTGAGAGGGTTGGCGGGGAGTTGTGGACCGTATGCCTCTTCCTGCCTTGATTTGTTTATTATCTACCGATACCAATATTGCCGTAGACTGGTTACGAATCTCCGATGGTGGAAGATGATATTGAGTCCAACTCCGAAACTTCGACGCCGGCATACACACCTACGAGCTCGAGGCCCTCATCGCCAGCTGCAGCGGAGGAAGTAGACGAGCCAAAAATTGAGGACAAGACTCAACACATTGCACCCGCGCCGACGGCTGAGGACATAATGCTTGAGTGCAAGAAATGCAACTGCGCATGGATCTGTTTCTATCGTTCCCCGGATTGGGCGAAAGCGGCAAGTCCAAGAAAGACCCGCAATTACACTACGCCTGTGGGGAAGTGTGATGGGTGTGGGACGGATTGGCATTGTATGCTTTGTGAGGATGCTGTGGAGGCTGCTGAGTGGAAGGCGCTTGTTGTATGTTTCCCCTCCTACGCTGAAGGTAGCAGACGGTTGGGTTTTGTGCTTGAAACAGAAAGCTAATCCGATATAATAGAAACCAGCCTCCATTGTGTCAGAGAACCCAGCGCCGGCAACGGCTTTAACAGCCCCAGCGCCATCGTCGCCTACTCCATCAACCCCATCGTCCTCACCAGCCATCCCTCACGTAGAAGCACAAGGGCCACCAAAACCAGAAGCCAATACACAAGTCCTCCTCGGCCCCGGAAGAGCGACACTATGCTGCCGCGTCTGCCATGACAAGGCAGACTGCAATGAATGCTGTCCGACACCTTGCATGAAGGAAACCTGTATCGTGGGAATGAAACTACGCACGACTGCATCCATGATGTGCGGTGAGTGCGAGATGAGGTGTTATTGTGGTTTTTGCGAGGTTGCTGCTGAGGAGGCGGGGAAACCTGTGATTTCCGTATATGCTCCTCTCTCTATCACCTCTCAAACCTGCGTAAATGTTGTGCTTATCGCTGACTAAGGAACAGACACTCACCGCTCCTGCGGTGGCGCCAACCACTGCGCAGACAAAGGCCACCACGCCGCTGGCTGTAAAGAGCTACGTCCCCACGGCCGCAGACACCACATTTGCCTGGAACGCCTGCCCTCCTCCTCTGGTCCCTCGCCCCCATCCGCCTCGTCATTTACCACCTCCTAACTTACAACCTCATTGCGGCCACCTGGTATCTCATCCTGCCCTTCGACCTCTGGTTTTCCCCTTGGGGTGACGCTCACCCCTTTGCGAGGTTCGCGGCTTGAGTGGATGGGGCGCCTTGTCCGCTTGAAAAAGGGAAGGCTCAGACTGCGATGGAGGAAGGAGATCAGAGGAAAGGAGCTTGGTGAGGATGCCAAAACATATCGCGACGGAGTGCTCAATAATGTGAAGGAAATGGAGTTCTGGGTCAATATGTTATGGGCTATGTCGCCACTTCGGATCTTGGTGTGGTGGGTACTGGCTGATGAATGGGTGAAGTGGTTGGTTTTCGAGTGGTGGTTTGGCCCTAGTTCTCCAATTCTGATCATGTTATCGGACCTCGCTACATCCTCCAAGCCGTCCTCGTCCTCCGCCATCCCAACAAAGCAGGGCTCGATTGTCTCAAGAATTTCGGCTGAGCTCAGAGGGCATGCTAGGCACTGTTAAAGAAGGAATCAGAGACTTATTTAGAAATTAGAGTTTGAGAAAAACAATAATCGCAAAATCCTAGTCATGACGACTAACATACTATATAAGCGTTGATAACATTACAATTCTTAAATTGTTGGTTGATAGTTGTTAAGGTGAGGTCGGGAGCAGTGATCCACTGGCCAAGCCCGCACAAACTGCCTCGCTCTCAGTGTATACCACAAACGGTTTCCGGCCTCCAAAAGCTGGAAACCCTCGACATCAGTTCGGCACCACATTCTGACAGCTTCGCATCAGCTTCTTCTGGCAAATCAAGATTCTACCACACAAACTTGGCACGCAGCAAGACCTCGGGTTATCTTTCACTTCGAGGCCCGGGCTTCCAATCACTCTGTCCGATCTTTCTGGGAATTGGGTCATCAGGATGTTACTACTATGTACCTAAGTAGCTATGTATTGGATAAATAATCGAGGCGGAGTTAAGCGAAGGCACACCATCATCACGGTTGTCCTCCTCCCTTGGCCGTAATCATCCATCATCAATAGACAAGTGGACTCCATCAAGTTTGAAACACCTGTTCGTGACATTATCACACGACTATCTTCCATTCAAATCTCAACGGTGTTCATTGGAGACAGAACCCAGATCGCATTGCCAAAGTTGCCAGAGAGCTAAACAGAGCTGTTGGCACCATACATAGAACTAGAGCATACATAGAACAAGGGGGGCTTAACTGTGTCCTGGTTGATTGTACGTCTGACTCGTCTGCTGCTAAACCCCAAAACAGCTTCGGCATAGTGGATAGTGCCGATACGGTGTTGATCTGAATGGTTGTTTAAGATCCAAACGCTTGCAAACCAGTAGAAAGGCTCGACGGGCTTTGTTCGGCATATCTCGGATGTCAATTAGGCGCAAACACCAGAGAGGCGCGCTTTAGCTGTGCCGAGAACACCTAGAACTTCAAACGTATTTCAAACTTCAAAAGCCATGTTTCTCAAACAGTCAGCACAGTCACCGGAAAATATAGCACGATTGCAACAAGGATCCTAGAGAATCATCATGGGTGGAAGTCGGGTTCGAGGGATGAGCTCCAAAGCGAGACGAAAGGGAGCAACTGGGACGCGGACGGGGCGAAAAGTCAATACTTGACTCTTTGTGATCAGGGCGAGAGTGAAGATCCGCGACGCAAAAGTTAGAACAGGTGATTATGATTCTCACTCGACTCTCATACTCTATACCATGAAACAGGTCGCTGGTCTTCTTGAGGGATGATCGAGCACTTGAGTCAGGCCGCGAGAGATATGAAGGTCAGTAGATGTAGACGTATTATTCATTGATATCAAATGATTCACACCAACTGATGTCGTCTGTTACGAGACCTCTTCTTCTTCATAGTAACTCGTCTCAGATCTCGATACCGCTCACGGGCACACAACCCCGCTAACCAGCTCGGCTACATAGTCCACGAGCCATAAAGAAACTATAAGCACACAAACTTTTGTCCATCACAGACTGATCCCATCAATAAACGCCGCGCCGAAAACACGGGTCATCAACTCTTGACGACCCTTGATGCAAGATTAAACTAAAACAATCAAATATGTTTCAGCAGAAGCGTCTATTGGTGAAGACCCTTGGTCCTCTCCTTCATAAGTTTCCTTCTCTCCGCATCCTTCTCCCCATCATACACAAGGAACTCATGGAGAGCAGCACCAGCCGGCACCATAGGGAGGACAGGCACCTTCTTGTCCGTAACGATCTCCAGGAACGCCGGGCCCTCGGAGTCAATCAACCACTTCAAGGAATCCACAACGTCATCTGGCTTGATGCAACGCCTCGTTTGGATGCCCATAGCCTGCGCAAGGAGCTGGAAGTCAGGGTTTTGCTGATGGGTATGTGCATATCTGTCCTCGTAGAAGAGGTTTTGCCATTGCGTGACCATTCCTTGCTCCTCGTTATTGAGCACGATGATCTTGACGCCTATGTTGAACTGCTTGGCTGTCGACATTTCGGTGAGCGTCATGTTGAAAGATGCGTCTCCATCGATATCGACAACAAGAGCGTCTGGGCGTGCGACCTTGGCTCCGATGGCCGCTGGAAGGCCGAAACCCATAGTACCGAGACCACCGGAGGTGACCATTGTACGTGGGTGTCTCCAGCGGAAGTGCTGCGCAGTCCACATCTGATGCTGGCCGACTCCGGTGGAGATGATCGTGTCCTGCTTACGGTGAGCAGTCAAATTCGAAAGCTCCTCGATGACGGTTTGTGGCTTGATGAGCTCGTCTCTCTCGGCCTTGGCGTAGTGGTTCAGCGGGAACGCCTTCTTCCACGCGTTGATCTGTCCAAACCACTCCTTGCGGTCCTCCATCGACTTCGCCTCGACCTTTGGCAGGAGGGTGGCGAGGTTGGATGCCACGTCGCCTTCGACGGCTTCGGTAGCTTGGACGACCTTGTTGATGTTCTTCGGCATGATTTCGAAATGGACGATACCACCTCTCTTCTCGAGGGCAGCGGCCTTGGCCTGTGGTGCGAAGCGTGGGATGTTACCCGTCACACGGTCATCGAAACGGGCTCCAAGGGCAATGATAAGATCCGCCTCTTGCATGGCCATATTGGCGTAAGCAGAACCGTGCATACCAAGCATATGAAGAGACTTCTCATCCAACTCATCGAAGCCACCGAGGCCCTGGAGGGTGGTGGTGACAGGGATAGACACCTTATCCGCAAGCTCCTTAAGAAGCTTTGGGCCCTCTGGGTGGGCGAGGACGCCGGCGCCGGCGTAGATGACTGGCTTCTTAGCGATGTTGACGAGGCCGGCGACGCGGGTGATGGTTGCCTCGAGCTGCCTCTTTGTCATCACAGCTGCCGCGCGGGAGGCCGCAGATGGGTGCACTGGGATGGTGTTGATCATTGGAATAGCCTTGCGGAGGATACCGGCTGTGACGTCCTTTGGAAGATCGACGAGGACCGGGCCTGGACGGCCCGAAGTGGCAATCTCGAACGCCTCCTTGATTCTCCTTGGGAGCTCAGCGACGTTCTTAACCATCACGTTCCACTTTGTGCACGAGCGGGAGATGCCGATAATATCGGCCTCCTGGAAGGCGTCGGAGCCGATGGCGGTGGTTGGGACCTGGCCGCAGAAGACGACCATTGGGGTGCCGTCGGAAAGGGCGTCCTGCATTGGGGTGATAACGTTGGTTGCTCCTGGGCCTGAGGTGACGAGGACAACGCCAGGCTTGCCGGACGCGCGGGCGTAGCCCTCTGCCATGTGGCCGGCGCCTTGCTCGTGCTTTGGAAGGATGAAGTCGAAATGTTTCGAGTTGTAGATGGCGTCGAAGACTGGGAGAATGGCTCCTCCTGGGTAGCCAAAGACGTGCTTGACGCCCTGTCTGAGCATCATCTCGTGGAAGATCTCTCCACCGCTCATTCCGATGAAGCTGTGCTATGTTAGTATGATATTCTCACGTTTTGCACTGCCAAGATTGGACTGCGACATACGACTCATCCATCGCCGGATGTTTAGCATTTTGTAAAGGCTGAGGTTGGTTCTGGGTTGTTGTCACATTGAAAGTTGATGCTGGGTTCTCTCTGAGAGTTCTGCGTTAACCCGTTAGCATTGTGGTTCTCTGACCGAAAAGTGGTGGTGACTGACGATGGCGCGGCTGCCGTAGCTGCTGAGCGCGAGGCTCCAGGTATCTTTCTTGCTCCAGACGCAATCGTTCCTTTTGCTGCCGAAGTTGTGGTGAAACATCTTGGTGCTCTCGTCGACGCTCTCATCATCTCACGGACAGCCGTGCGTGCTGGAGTTGACCTTAACATTGTTGTGGTTGTGTATGAATGGCGTGGAGGGATGAGCCTTTACAGAAAGAAAAGTTGCTTCAGGAGTCTACGAAAGCGTAACGGCTCCGAGATTTAGTAGCTGTTATAATTGACAGGCGGAGGCCTTCTTCTTCGTTGTTGTTGTTTAGTGAGCTTTGCTTAGTAGCAAAAGAGTGTCGAAGTTATCGTGGTGTAGCGATGAAATACACAACAGGCTTGAGTCAGACTGTGGGATGAATCACAATCGCATGGTTGAAGCTCTTTATTTGTTCGGCGTGGCCAGCCCAGCATGGTCTGTCAGAGCGGCGAGATCGGAATAATCCCTGGCCAGTGTGCCGCGCTAAAATCTGTGTAAGAGGGTGTGGAGTGTGGGGAAGACAAGGAGAATAGAAGATTGGCCAATGAGGTTGCCAAGACTCTGCCAATCAGCGAAACGAGCGAACCACAAAGGGCGACCTCGGCGAAGAATGTTAATCACGTGGCGACGGATCAAGACAGAGCCCAATGAATCAAAATGTTTCTGTCTTTCCTTTCCACCTTGATCGCGACAACATTGTTGGTTCTCTTGGTTCTCAACATATTTAAGCTTACTCGTAGATATAGTGTTATGAAGTTACAAGAAACTGTGCTTCCCACCACAAGAACTATAGCTGTGGCAAATTGGAGGCGTCTGTCAAAGCTTAGTGTATAGGTAACCTCACAAGGACATCTCGGCTCATTCAGGCTCCTTGGCTCGGAGCAGCCTCAAAAGATCTCGTCACAAGTGCATCTGCCCGCGTAGCGACCGGACAAAAGGCGTTCTTCACTTACAGCGGTTTTTCTCACCCTCGTCCTTGTCTTCTGTTATATGGAGTTCCGTTCCCGCACCATAGCTTGACTCGCCAGCGAGTTCGGCCGGCACTCAAGCGTACCAATCGCGCTATGAAGGTGCACTAAAGTCTATTTTAGGCGCCGTCGCGCGCTACGCCTTCACCAGCGTGAATCGGAAGCAGTTTCATTTGTTCGCGCTTAACTCCCTTCCTTACCATCTTCGATCGTCAATAAACACCACAAATCGTCACTTTAACACCGTAGTCTTGCCTTTACCGTCCCCTGCCAGTACTCTCGCCCGTACTCACGCCCGTACTCTTGCCTCCAGGCTAAACCACCAGCTGCAGGAAGTTGGCGAGCGGCACGCCCAAATAGACGCTGAAGCCAATCAGGCGCAAGTTGTGCCCATAAGGGCTCCGCTGTCACGGTGTTTTCGCGGCTGAATTATGAGCGTGATGATGGGTTAGTGGGAGTGGGTGACAGAGACCCTCATCCAAGTATTCTCACTTCCTCTTGGGTTGCTTTTCTTTCTTCTTTCTTCGTTCTTCTTATTCTCTCTTCTCTCACGATTGTTCATTAGAAGCTGTCGGGATACACTTGGTAGACAGAAGCTACTCATCTTATCAGATCACCACCAATCAGTTGACACGATACGAAGCTTCGTACGTAGATCTACCCCGCCAAACATCCCACTTTGCACCCCCAAATCCCAACTTCCAAATCTCAACACCAACACACCTTCATCATGGCCGGAATAGTCCCCCACGCCTCCAAAATCGAGGAGATCTACACCCACGATGCGATCCCTACCCAATCCCCGCGCTGGGCCAACCTCGTCTCTAAGTTCCAGTCAACATACAACATGCCAGCCCAATTCGTAGCCCGCTCCCCCGGCCGCGTAAACATCATCGGCGAGCACATCGACTACTCCCTCTATCCTGTTCTGCCGATGGCTATTACCTCCGACGCTTTATTTGCTGTCTCTGTGCCGTCCGAACAGAACACTACATCCGATACCTTTAAGGTCCGCATAAGCAATGTCCAGAGCGAGAGGTTCACAGCAAAGGAGTTCGATATTCCGTATAGTGGCATAGAGATTGATAGTAAGGTTCATGAGTGGACAAACTACTTTAAATGCGGCCTCAAGGGCGCAATCCAACTCCTCCGCCGCGGCAACCCAGATTTCCGCCCGGTATCAATGGATGTCTGCATGGATGGCTCAGTTCCAGCAGGCGGCGGCCTCAGCTCCTCTGCGGCGTTTGTCAGTGGTGCTGCGCTGGCTGTCATGGTTGCCAATGGGGTGGAGAAGGTGTCAAAGATGGATCTTACTGAGATTGCCATTGTGGCGGAGAGAGAGGTGGGCGTCAATTCCGGGGGTATGGATCAATCCGCTTCTGTGTTGTCTGTGAAGGATAATGCGCTGTATGTTTCCTTCGTTCCTGAGTTGAGTGCGAGGCCTGTCAAGTTCCCGAAAACCAAGCCAGAGCTCAAGTTTTTGATTGCGCAGAGTTTCGTTGCTGCTGACAAGCACGTCACTGGGCCCGTCTGTTACAACTTGAGGGTTGTGGAATGCAGTTTGGCTGCTGCGTACCTTCATGCCGTTGTCAACAAATCCTCCTCCCCTCTTCCTGAGGATAAGGGGCCGTTGGGGATTAGTTTGTATGGCTTCCATAAAGGACACTTCGGACAAGAAACCGGAAGAGATATGGCTGCACAGTTGAAGCAGCTTGTGCAGATCGTGAAGGATACTCTTACGAAAGAGGAGGGATATACACGGGCAGAAGTCGCAGAAAAGCTCGGGATGACGGTTGAGCAGCTGGAAAAGAGGTTCGAGAGTACCTTCCCCGTTAGGGCGGAAAGGTTCAAGCTTAGACAGAGGGCTTTGCACGTCTTTACTGAGGCACTCAGGGTGTCTAAGTTTATTGGGTTGTTGGAGGATCCGCCAGCTGGCTATATGGACACCGGGAATAGCGAGGAGTATAACCGCGCCCTGGGCGACTTGATGAACGCCACCCAAGCCTCCTGCCGCGACCTCTACGAATGCTCATGCCCTGAGCTTGATCGTCTGTGCCAGATTGCGAGGAAGGCTGGGTCTTATGGCAGCAGGTTGACAGGAGCTGGATGGGGTGGATGTTCGGTACATTTGGTGCCGGGGGATAAGGTGGAGGATGTGAAGGCGGCTTGGGAGAAGGATTACTACAGCAAGATGGATCTCACCGCCGAACAAAAGTCTGGCGCAGTTGTTGTGTCTAAGCCGGGTAGTGGGAGTTATTTGCTCACGTTGGGGGAGGATGGAAAGCCGTGAGAGCTCTACGGAGGGAAGACACGGAGTGTAGGGACAGAGCACCACGCCCTGAAGCACCAGATAGACGGCGTATTTATAGTTGTGTTTCCCATCAAACACAATCGGCCTCAAACGACAAAGCGTAATTTGACCAGTCGATCCACTTCCTCTGTTAATTAGTTAGCTGCTGCCATCAACCTTTGCATTGTTCCGCCGCCTGTCCTCCCGCTTGACTCTGGCCGAACACTGATGCTATCGCAAAGTACATCATAGTGTCAGGTCGGGAATTTGAGGCTGCAACCATTAGAGACAAAGGAGTGTTAAGCGGTGTCGTATAAACCTTGCCATTAGATAAAGCCTGCAACGATATTTCCTAATCGTCCATAACTACAAACGTCCCATCCTCCATCCTTTCCACCCTCGGCGGCGCCCCATCAATCCGTCGAGGACGCCACCACCCCACTCTATGCTGCCAGTTATGCTTACACATTCCCTGCTGCACGGAAAACTTCACCTCCTGCACGCCCCTACACACCCTCTCCAGCCCCTCGACTTCTGCACAAGGGCACGGAAACGTCATATCGTCGTCCGGTGCGAAGTCCATCCAGTCCTCTGGCATAATCCACAGGTGCTTGAGGGACTCCGCCTGCTTTCCAAGCAACGACTTAACATTATCTGTCCCATAGATCCCATCAAGCCACAGCTTCCTCAACGGCGGCAGACTTTCCAAGAAGTCGCTGAAAAGGGCGAACCATTCCAGTTGTGAGTCAGGCGGCGTTAGGCCGCCGGGTGGCCAGTCATCGCTATGATGTAGCGACATAGCTAGGGATTCAAGTGCAGGGAATAGTTTCTCTCCAATTGCGCACCGTAGCTGATCGGCGGAGAAAGATGCGCTCAAGTAAAGATTTTTGAGGGTGCCGGAGTCTGTAACTTGTTTCCAGTCCTCAAAACACTCGTTAACCAACCTCAACTTCTCAAGCGTTCCAATCGCGTTTTCTTTCCGTTTGCCCTCTCCCCTGGGTTTTGGTGCTGGGACCGATTTCCTCCACTTCTCCCTAGCAGTTCTCTTTTCCCTCTTTCCCCCCGCCCTCGACATGCTGCGCGCGATGCGGAAATAGGTTACGCTTTTCAGGTTCGGCGTCGCGCCTGCTACCATGGCCAGAATAGTATCGTGATGATTCATGCCCGGATCTGCGCCGTTGAAAGTGATGCTGTACAGATTCTTACTAGTCGCCACGACCAGCTCATGAGCGTCTAGTACCGAAGGTTTGGTGGGGTCGAACATGCAGTGGAAGCGGAAGGTCTCGAGATGCAACCGGGGGTTGGCGGGGTGGGACTCGATGGCGGCGAGGAGGCAGGGACGGAGGACCTCGTCGGTGATCCAAAGGACGTCTTTGAGGGAGGGGAGACTTGAGGTTAGGGTGGCGAGGGAGGACCAGTCGGAGTCCTTGGTGCAGGATGAGCTGTGGCCCCAGCGGCCTAACCCGCTTTTCGTCCAGTCCTTGTTATAGAGACGGAGGTCTTCGGCCTCTTGCTCGTTTCTCGTTCGGGCGATGCCGACGCTACCTACTGAAGCTGGTTTGGTATCTGCTTGATCGTCGTCTTCCTCATCCCCGTCTCCCTCCTCATCAGAGTCCTGGGGCAAATCCGCAACTGGCCCATGAATTTCTAGCCTTGTAAACTGCCATGCTGGAAGGTACTGTTTGAGCAAAATCGTCGTCTGATTGACATCTCTCTTCAATTCTCTCGCCGTGGAGACATGCAAGATAACCGTGCTGTAGATCCGCGACATGGCGCCAATATTTGCACACCTGTGCGGCGTTTTCCAGGTCTGGTGGTGAGAGGTTGTCGAAGATGCTGCCGAGGACCTCGATGGGTGGCTTGGAGGCTGATGAGAGATTGGTGGGCTGATCTTGTGGCCTCACGGTGGGGTAAGGAAACCGTGACTGTGAAAGTTAGATGTGGCCATGAAGGTGACGATGGGGCATTACGGATCGCCGCTACTCGCCTCTCATCTTTTTGTTAACGGAACTTGATATCTCGCGCGGCATATTGAGCTTGTTTTCTCTTGGCTTCTGAGCTTTACCTCAAGTCATGCACATACGTGATGTGCACACCTGATTGTAAAGATTTTTAATGGAACAATTTGGACCACTTTATTGCTGCAGATAGCAAATATCACGCTATATTTATATGTCGAAGGCTCGTGATGGTCGCTGCGGTCTAACTGCGTGCATTCTTCGATGTTCAAGCCTTGGCGCCGTCAAATTCTCGACGGCCAACTTCGCCAACACGATAGCCGATATCGAACTCCGGACCTGCCGAATTGAGCTTGCCAACTCCAATTGGCATAATACATGTGGAAGCCTGAGTGTGTGCTACTCTTGCTTCCTCGTACACACTATGGCCATCCCCCTCGTTGCCAATTATGCTGGCACTCCTCGATCTTATCATCGTCCCCGAATTTATCAGAAGTATAGCAATAGAGATCCTAGAAGCTCTACAAAGCCCGCAGAGCCAAGAAGATAGGGTGGCGGTAACTGTTGCTATGTGTGTTAGGGAGAGGGAGTGTGTTGAGGCGGAGAGTATTGCGATGCAAAGCGGGCCTGCGGAGGAGCTCAGGAGGTGATGGAGGGAATGGCAGGACAGGGTGGACAGTGTGGCGGATGAGAGGCAATGAGGAGTTCGAGGTGGAAGATGGGAGGCAACTGGAGGTTGCGGCAAGGCGGAAAGAGAAGGGGAGATGGGTGGAGGGCCCAGGGGCTTTGGCGAGGGGAGGTTGCGAAGGTAAAGCGGGAGGAGGAGAGCGGCGATGAGGAGGAGGAGAATTGGTGCTTTTGGCGAGTGACGATGAGTTAATTGTTGTTTTATTGCTGTTGCGGCCTAGGTAAACATAGACTAGAACTGGAAGGATTATGGATAAAGCCAATCTTCTTCCTCGTGCTTCGCAGACGGAGCTTGCAGAATACCCCCGAATGTTATATGCTCAATGCTATACTGATGGGTTCCCTTTGGGGCCAACCAGTTGACTCAATCTGCCTAGAACCAAACACATCGGCTTTCATATCATTAGGCAAAATGATACCCAGCACTTTATTCCCCCAGTCTCCAGGGCAACAGCCATCCTCATCCCATCTATCCCACTCACCACCAAGCCAATGGAAACCACAATCCCAGGGACAACCTTCAACCCATTCTCCCTCCTACCGCTGCAGCTCCGAATCAATATATGACGTCAAGCCACCATTGGAGACAATCAGTTAATCAAAATCCGATACCACAAATGGGTCCCTCCAATAACCTCGATAGATGGTAAGCTACGTCAGACTTAAGCCCTCAATAGAGCCTCGCACCCGGTGTATCGAGCTCTTCAGGGGCGAGCCATCCGTGCTTCGGCATACCAGCTACGATGCCGATTGCAGGCCCTGCTGTACTTCAAGGAGTGGTTGAGGAGGGATTACTGCCGACACTATCGTGATTGGACGGGTGAAGGTCGTCGTATACCGTGCGATGGTACTTTTCGTGACATTAGTGCGGGTAGATAAGGAATACTTGATTGTTTTCTAGGAAAGTTCAAAAGATGAAGGGAACCAGTATGTTGACGGTTTAGTAGTCAACTAGTAAACAGATTGTAGCCGCCTACAAACCTGAAGAATTATCAATCTATACGCCCTGTCCAATGGTTGCGCTGTTCCCATTTCCTTCGTCATGCCTTGTCCAGAGGCTGGACCATTCGCAAGGCAACGATTACAAACTCGACAGGCTGTCGTCTTCACTCGTTACTTTCATAAAGTCCCATGCCCCTATCCGTCCACCCTTCACTCGTGGCATACCAATCCCTGACCCACCAATGAAACTCCTTCAGCACGCCGAAATCATTACACCCCTCCAATCCCCAATATCCCCCTCCCCCCCCCTGATCCAGTACCAGTTTTTCTAGCTTCCCTTTTCCTCCCTCCATCAGTGACACACTTCTTCCACGATGCAGAGGGGTGCCGACTCTCATTACTCATCCTCGCTGCCGTCTGCGGAGCGCGGCAGAAAATATAAGTGGCTTCCTTGAGATTGGGAGCTGAATCGCGTACCATGTTTAGGATGGCCTTAAGGTGGTTATCGACAGGGTCTGGCATGTTGAACTTTATGCTGTGGAGAGAAGGCGAAGTCGCGATGGCGAGTTCGTGGGGTGTAATGGTTCCCGGTCCTTTCCGGTTTTTCATGCAGTGGAGGCGTAAGACATCGATATGCAACCTCGACTTATGAGGGTGGTGTTCAACGACCGCGAGAAGGCAGGGCGGGAGGATATTGTCGTCGGCGGAGATGACGTCTGTGAGGGTTGGTAGGTTTTTGACCAATACCGCCATTGGCGCCCACTCCTTATTCGTCTTAGGAGTAGACGATAACCACACCTTTCCCCGGCACAGCGCACTTGGACCACGCCAACACCCGCGGCCATTATTGGCCCTTAATTTCTGCTCGTCGGTAAGGCGCTCACCGCGTAGGCGACGAATAAAAACTCTCCCCTTGATCTTCCTATCCTCAGCTATACTCTTGTCATTACCGTAAACCATCCAGCCACGGTCTTCGGTGTAATCAAAGTGGTCTACAGGAATTATTCGCGGATCTCCAACCTCCTGTAGCCACCCCATGTCTGGGTGTAAGCATGCAGGCTTTCGAGCTTCGACACATCGTCCGCCAGCTGAGCGTGTGGGGAGGCGTCTAAGACGATGCTGCTGTATGGACGAGACAAGGTTGCTGCGCGCTTCCAGACTTTACAGATATCGGCCGCAGCGTCAAAGTCCGGTGAGGAGAGGGGGGAATATGAGGGCCAGGATCTCAAGGGGTAAATGGGTGGCTGGAGAAAATGCTGGATGCATGAATACGACGCCCATTCTGAAGAATATGGATGTGCTGGGCTTGTGGAATTGGATAATTTTAGTTTTGGCGGCCGGGGTATTACGCAAACCTGGCTCTGCGCTTTAGACCCTTGGTCGTCTTTCCTGAAATTGCGAGGAAGACTTGTTGGGCTTCGAATCCCTGTTCCAGTCAGCAGAGCAGGCGAAGAATTGGGAGATGCTGGAGGACGTTGCCTTTCCGCGTGTCTGGCCCAGCACACTCGCCGAGCCAGATGTGACTTTGAAACGGAATATTATGCCACGCCGATTTCTCGTCCGAATGCCACGTTGGCGATGCGACATTGCCTTCAAGAGCTTCAACGCCAGATTTCTTTGCGCTGTTTTTTTCTGCTTAGTCGGCCACCTTTGGTAACGGATAAGCGCTCAGTCCACTAAAGTGCCCGGGATTCTATTCCATACCATTTCACCTCCCAGCGACCAGCCATCCAAGTGATTGAGCGGTATGGAGTATGAGATCCTGCAGTCTTGGACATAGAACGCTCACAAGATTCATGGAGATATGGGAGAAAGTGGGGATATCACACTGCGGGTTGGTGAGAAGCGCAAGACCTCAAAGCATCCTACGCCATGATGGTACCAACTTGTCGCAGCTATCAACACCATAACCTGGAGATAGCTTAACAGCATGGAAGAGAAGTTTTATTCGAGGCAGTCTTCTGTTCCAATTAATGCGGCAGTTGGACACCGTCTATGGTGTGCAGGTGAGGAGGTACCTCGTGCTCGTACTCTTGGCAATGCTTGGCATTGTTCCCCTTCTTCAGTGCTGCGGCCTCTCTCTTTATAGTGAAGGGCAAAAAAAGACGAATTCACTCAGTTTCCTTCAGTGTTCACTCAGGCAACTGAGGCGCCTTAAAATGCCTCGAATCTGACTGAGGCGTCACTAAGGCGTCACTGAGTATTGCCTGAGTGACGACTGAGGGAGTCGGCATTGTCCAATTAGATGAAGAGTCGGGTTGGTGAGGCCTACAAACGGTGTTAAGATCTTCGGCCAAGTCAGTTACTCAGGCGCCTCAGCAAGGTGCTCATATCTACTCAAGTCGCCTGAGGGACGACTGAGTGAGTTTGAGGGGAAGATTTTGGCGAATAGATGACAAGTTAGGAGGTTGGAGGCCTCCTCAGTGTTTACTGAGGGACACTGAGTGAGAGGCGAGAAAACGCGCAGGAGGCCCTGAAGCATGATTGGGGCTGTACCTGATCGCATCTGGGATTCCTCGGACGTCCTCAGCTCACTGAGTGAGGACTGAGGAGAGACTGACGGAGAATGTGGGAGCGAGACTGCCTCAGAAATGAGGTTTGTTGTAGGCCTCGAAACTCTGCGAGGCTCATGATTGGCCACGTAGAAGACTTTCAGTCGTCCTCAGTTCACTTATTTAGGGACACTGAGGTAGGCAAAGATGCCCGAACGAGGAGGTTTGTAGGCCTTGAAGCTGCTCGAGGCTCCTGATTGGCTCCCGAGAAGCAAGCTCACTAAGTGAACAATGAGGCGAGTGAGCGATGCATAAGAGCCTTATAAACGAGGTGGTCTGTAGGCCTCAAAGCACTCATGAGGTTATGATTGGCCCAATCGAGGGCCTTCAGTCATTCCCAGGGCTCACACAACGGTCACTAAGCGAATAGAGGTATAAATAAAACCTGGAAGAAATGGTGGGGTGAAGGCCTCGGCAGGCGTCGGCGCGGCGATTAGACGGCTCGTTCTCATGCATTCATCCTCAGTTGCCCTCAGTCTCTACTCAGTACGGTACTCCGTTGTCTGAAGATCACCCAGGTCGTCCCCACAATGTCTCGGGAGACGTCATAGAATCAAATTCGCAAACTTGATCTCGCCTAAAGCATGCATCAATGTTTCTAGGTAACCAAACGTCCCCAGCCTCTCCGCGGCCTCCGCTTAGCAACAGCAAGGCAGCTTCGTACCGACAACACCCAGTCCTCTAAATACCCAAACCCATGCGCCAATACATCTGCTACACATGCAACAACACCGGCTGCCGCACCTACGACGGCGGCGCCTGCGACTGGCGCATCGGATGGATGTGCGATCCGTGCAACGGGAGTGGACGACAGAATAACACCGTTTGTAGAGGATGCAAGGGTGTGGGCAGAGCTCTAGAACTCTGCGGACTGTGCAAGGGCTCGGGCAAGGTTAGAGGGGTGTGTGATAATGGGTATTGTGGTTTGACGCGCGAAATAGGTTGAGAAGTTCCAAAGATGAAGAGGAGGGCATAAAGGTTAGGTCGACAAGGGAGCGGTCGTCGTCAGTCTTGTTTTGGAAGCTCTTCTAATTAGTTGGCAATGTCCTCTTCTGGGATAGGAAAGTTTGATGCCTCGTCGAGATCTTCATGGTCTACGGAGGCCATATCAGAAATATTGTTATTTGATTGGTCGGGGAGATGAGGCGGACGATGCAGCCCCATCCACCAACGAAATTCACCCGTGCAACATCATTTATTCGCTTCGACGCCGATGCAGAATCGGGCATGTGTGCTGAACCAAGCATGCCAATAAGTGGCAGTTGGATGGTGCGGGTGAAGGAGCCGGGATAAAAGTCGTGGTAAGCTGCAACGTCCATCAATCGCGTGGAAGGTGGCACGGATGCAGGTATAGTGGTTGCTTGTCGCGGAAGCCTGGATCGATTGAGCGTGGCTGGATCATGCCGTCGCATTGAACTGAGTGGTGTGGTCCTGATGGGAATTGGGGCCCGGGGGATGAATGGTCAGATGGGATTTGCATGATGTGGTGAGAATGGGAAAGCATGGTTGAAAGCCCGATTAAGCGACCGAGGTGAGCTGGGGCAAGGTGAAGGAGTCGGTTGGTTGTGTGGACACCTGCACTAAGTCGAGAATCAAGAAATGATGGAAATACGACATCTCGAGTCTCAGCCATGATATATGGATACCTACATAATCTACTCATTTGCTGGAACACAAACCATTCTCGTTTGGTAACCCGTTCAACACCGAAATGCGAGCAGCCTGTGTCGACTCCGAACCGGGTAGATGCATCCCCTGTCAAACCAGACAGTGAACCCGCCGGCAAGCTGCATCCATTCAGCGGACAGAGACATCTGCTTTTTTGGGTAATCTTGGTGGCGCCGACCGCTTAATCTGGTTAGCCGAAGATGTTTGCTCTGGCCCTGCAGGCCTTGACAGCGGCATTTAAGCGCCTTGAATATCGGTTCTCATAAACCTCTCTATCAACAATTGGACCTGAAAAGCCGCAGCGACTGACAGCCAAAGCCGAGAGACGAGACACACGGATGAAGTGTTATGAGTTTGTTGCGCGGCTAATATACTTGTGCGACCGCGAGTGGGAGATCAGGAGAAACGCAGGAAGCGAGGGTAAGCGAGTTGGCACAGAGTGGTGTGGCTCTAAGGCAAAATGACATGTAAAGTCTCGCATATATCTCGCACCCGCTATGTGGTGCCGGTGTGGTGTGAGAGTGATTGATGTGCATGCGGTGCGAACTGTGATACAACAGCAAGCAGCAATGCTGGAATCTTGATTTGATAAGCAGTGGCTCAAGGTGGCCTGTCCATATTTCACAGGTCTTCGGTCTGTCACGGCTAGCGAGGAGCTTTGAAAGTGAAGAATCGGATGCCGGTGTTCTAGTCTTCGAGCAGAGTTCGAGAACACGGAATAGTGGTGATGAGTGTTGATTTCGCCACCAACGTAGGAGAGAAAACACGATCACGCACGAAGCATAGTAAAGCGAAGACAATGATATGCTTGTTGCCAATATGGCTCTGTCTGTATTCTTCTTCGGCTGCGCCTCAGATGAAGCCATCGTCCTACTCGTAACCACAAAGCACCAACACAGGGTATCTTTACTCTCTTGAACAAAGCCATCTATCCTCCCTACATCCCTCTAGACACCCCTTTTCATAGTATTCCCAACCCGTCCTTGCATCTCTTCATAACATCCATCATAACACATTTATCATACCCCGCATACATCGCAACAAATGCACCCCAAAAATAAACAAAACAAACTCCAAGCAAGCCATGCCAGGCATCATGCTTCGTCTCCCTCTGTAAATGCCAAGAAGTGAGCATGCCAGCTCCCACACAAAAAATCAAACGTGCCTCCGCTTTTTAGCTTTTAGAATCAGTTGATTGAAACATCCGCGCCGGGACAATAACAAGAAACGGAATCGTGAGAGTACGGACACTGCACGGCCTCCGTAGTATATACATGTGGTATTAGAAGAAGTAGGTGATCAGGCACCTAGTCCGGGAAGAGGTAGGTAAAAGGTCCGGTCCTGGAAATCCAATGGCAGCAATCCACGGCGTGGATGCAAATGTCCATGGGGGAAGGCTGAATCCTAGTGGAATGAACTGGTGTCCGGGATGTATCAGAGGGGCGCGAACCGTCCTGGCGTAATACAAGGGCCAAGCAGCCAAAGCGGGTTGGCTGTGGCTGAGTCCGTGGCCGCGCCGGAGGTAACTTGCCTTCTTGCTCGGGAGCGAGAAGGCTTCAAACACGTGCTCGCTCATAAGAACTTACGCGTCCTTGAATAATACTCGTCGCGGCGGCGAAACGGGCCCAGGTTGACGTCCACGGAATGAAGTGGCTCCCAATTAAGAAACAGAAACCGAGATGCTCTGGACGTCAAATGGATGAAGTCCAAGTGTGTCCACTGGGCTGAAGCAGGAGTAAGGGTCGATGGCAACGTAGGAGTTCTCCAGGTCAGATCCCTTCTCGCCTGGCTCAGCAGGAAGGAACTCCTCTGCCCAGTAGTCGTCGTCCGCATTGACGAAGTTCAAGTCGTCTTCTGATGGCGACTGCAGGACTGCGTCGAAGATAGAATCGGTTGAGCTTCCAGAAGACATGGATTCCGCGGACTCCTCAGAAGTGGAGGACGATGGAGAAAGGTCAGGGCTGTAGATGTCGAGATCCACCTCGACAAAGTCGACGTCGCAAACATCAACCACTGGAGCTGGCTTGGCGGTGAACTGCTGGCAGCTGATGATGCGTTGACGAAGCTCATCGATGCGAATCCTCTTGGTTGGGTCCAGCTCGAAAATCATTCCAAGGATCTCATTCAGCTCATCGGACAATGGGAGAATAGATTTAAGGAAAGTACGGTCCTGCATAAAGGCTCTGAACGTGGATTCCTTGGGAGAAGCGGACTTCCATGGATTGCGGCCACAGGTCAGGTTGACCAGGATAACTCCAAGACTCCAGATGTCATTTGGGGCGCACTCATAGTATGGCATCCCAGGGATAGATTGCTGACATTCTGAATCGGTCATGGTTAGTCGACAGCGGGGCTGGGGGGAATGAATGGGACAACGAACCTGGAGACATGTACATGGTCGATCCGCAGCCAAAGTCGGACGAGTACCGATCTGTAGTGGCTAGTCCAAAATCGGCAAGCTTGACCTGGTTTCCTCCTTCGGATACGAGAATGTTCTCTGGCTTCAAATCCCGGTGGTAGACTCCCAGTCTGTGGCAGTGGGCAACGGCGTCCAGAATCTGTAAGAAAACATCCTTGGCGGCCAAGTCGTTACGGACGTAACGGCCACGCTCGGTGATGTTGAGAAAGAGATCTCCTTCAGGGCAGTACTCCATAACCACGTAGGTGCAGTCCTGAACGTCGAGAATTCTCAACAGGGAAACAACGTTTGGGTGTGTCGAGACCTCGTGATGCAGCTGCATCTCTGTCCTTTGGAAGTTCTGTTGTCTTGCGTCCAGTGGGAATCCTTCGGCGGTAAACTTGTTCAATACCTTGACGGCATACTGGGTGCCAGTGTGAACATCCTGGGCCAAATGAACAACTCCATATGCTCCGGATCCTAAGGTCTTGACAAAATGTAGCCTTCCCGTTGGGTCGAAGTGATGCTGTTGCTCATAGTATGACAGTGGTGGAGTTGTCGGTGATGGTGGAGTGAAATAGTGAGGTTGCTGTTGTTGTTCATGGCGGAAGAATCGCGCATCGGCGACGGCGACGGCGCCTTGGGGATATCCGCATGGAGATGGAGGTGGTGACGGAAGTCCAGCCTGGAACTGCGGGTAAAAGACCTGTTGAGGAGCGAACACCTGGGGCGCGTTCCTGACTCGTGCTTGTTCTTGATGGATAACCGGTGGTTGTTGGAACTTATTGAGCCTCATTGACATCCTGCGCGGCCTTGGGTATACTGGGTCGACGACATTCTGCATTATCTGATTCTAGATATCTGATTTGAAAGATAGGGCCTCTTGTATAAACCGGATATCCGCCTTGGACTTATAGAAACGGCCGTGTCAGAAATACAATCTGATATCAGGATCCAAAGGAACGGAAGTGTGGTTGAGGAATGTCGTGGTTGAGATGATGAGAAGTATTATTTAAGTTTGGTTGAGTGATGATGTTTGTGACGGTGGTGGTCGACGTATTAAAGTGGTGACCGTTGGTGATTTGAGCGATGATGAGGCAGCTTGGAGCTGTGGCAGAGTGGGAACCAGAAAAGAGAAGGGCGAGGCTCCAGGGAGATAATAGGCTGGGGAATACGACTTGAAGGGTGCTAATCGTAAGCGTCAGGTGACGTGACGGAAGAGAAGTTTGGGAATGCGAGGATCTTGATTGACGGTGACTGGCTGAGTGCTCGTTCCCTCCCTTGCAAGCGGAACGTTGGCATCGATAGACGTGATATGAGTGGCCGGCCCATTTTGGCTGTCGCAGGATTTAGCTCATTTCCATAAAAACATCCGCCCCCTTCCAGATCCGTTGGCTGGTGTCCACAAGGCATTCCGTTGGATCAGCGGCAAAAAGGTAAGAGACAGGGATTATGGTGAGCCGAGACGGGGAGAACGAGGTTGTGGGTGGATACATCTCACACCAGCTGTTCCTTCCTGTTTATCGGGCAGAGCCTTTGATTGACCAACGCCGCGGCTGGCGTAATGCTTTGAGGCCATGCTGTCCCGGAGCGGCACAAGGAACAAGGCTAGCGCAGGCCAAATGGGGCTAAATGAGCTAGAAAAAGAAACAGCAGGGCCAAAGGAATTTCCATGACAGCACACCCTTAAAACGAACGACTCACATTCCGCCGATAACAGCCATGGTGTCCACACTCGGGGAGAGAGAAAGAGGCGAATGATGACTGGTTCGTGGCTTCTGTGCCACAACGCGGTCTAGTCCTTTTTTTCCTGTTTCCAGCTTCCCACTCCTTTTGCGTGCGGCCTTGTGCTGGATGCATCGGTTGGCTCATCTGCTGATGTGGATTAATAAGCTGTGACCGTATTGGGTCCGCCGGCATTAGGCTGACTTACAGTACCCAAGGACGGCGTGTGCAGTTTTGAATCCAGTAGTGGGACGAGTAGGAAGTGGTCGGATCATGCAGCCCTTGTACCCAGTAGGTACCGCCTGGCCCTGTCGGCAGCCGTACAGCGTCGAAGACACAAACAAATGAAGCATTGAAGACTTGCCGTGCGGTACAAGGCGAGTACTTCGTGAGCAAGATGTCAGACAGCAGCACATGGAAACGGGCGCGTGTCGTATCGCCGCCGCCACAGGGGCATACAGTACTCATCCAATGAGCATCCCCCCCTGTCGCTTGTTCATACAGTGAGGTGCCAGAAGTTTTCGTACGGCCCACTTATTCGCAACCCATGTATTTGAGCGCTGCTTTTATAATTCCCCCTTCCATCTGTAGATATTCGACAACAGTAACAATGCCTCCTCGTACCAAACGCCCTGATCTATCACCTCAATTGCGAGGACGTATTCTTG
>RCNJ01000103.1_pt1 | contig 129395 bp, 114 predicted proteins | sample 2041171 | NCBI WGS metagenome assembly RCNJ01 (sample SAMN09708213, study PRJNA481090) | feces metagenome | biome: feces | host: Pygoscelis adeliae | place: Antarctica: Rookery Lake | collected 2010-03-01 | reverse complement strand
ACCACCGGGACACCACCGACTCGATGGCGGGAACGATGGGACCTGGAATCAGTATATAGAGTAGGCCCGCTCCTGGAAGGAGAGGGCCAGAGATTAGATTGTGGAATACATACCTGTTTACGAAGTCGATATCGCGGTATTAGCACTCTGTCTACAATAACCCTTACACATGCTCTGACAACAGAACAAGACGTGTTTGAGTAAGGTAAAGACGCCTAGACTCAACATAATGGTCTATCTAGAAGAAGGCTATCTAGTAGGCAAAGAGCAAGCTCTTATATCTCGTTCAGTTGTCAGGCGGCCATGCAGTTGCCTGAACAACACAAAGAACTAGATGCCCGGAGGCATGCGGAATCTTCTGCGGCCTACCAAAGAAACACAAAGAAGCAGCTGCCTAGCAGGCAACAGCGGCATTCTGTACATCCATAGGCACGCAAAAAATCCGTAAAAAACAAATAAAACAAAGCTGGAAGAGCACCAGAGGTCTGTGGAACTTTCTGGAACTTACGGAGCTCAAATAGCAACGGAAAGTGCCAGAACTGACCAGTATGAAGCACATCCAGCTAACCGAGAATGGCTAATTAATCTTAAGGCCACTGCGAGACTTCCTTTAAATCTTCATGAAGCCAACTACCCATCCCCAAACAGCAATAGACTCGTCACTCAACATGGCTGTACCCTACTATTTGAGGATGACTCTCCACCTATCTGTGACGACGGGTAATTCCGGACGTGGAACTACGGGCTCAGGCTTCCTCTATCTTGCCAGGTTCTCCTGATGATACTTGGAGAGGAGGCGGGAGTCCTAGTGTTCAATAATGGGGACTGGAACTGGGAATAGAGGGGATTATTGAAGCTCAATCACCATGATCCAATTGCCTGGAATGAATTGTGTATTCCAAATTGAATGCATGAGTTGACCATGAGGTCCTAAATGCTATGGAAATGACTGAGTTCTATATACTATCGCAATTTGGTAGGATTGCTTGGATTGTTGGATTGTTAGAGCAATCCTGGACACAGCCTTTTCCTCCACTCTGGTGTGTCCTGCTCCCTAGGGGTAGTTTCTCTCTGGGGAGGGTATCCCCGGGGTTTTTATCCTGGAGGTCGGGTTTCCGATCCATGTGGTAGTTGCGGGGTTGCGGGTTGAGACGCTAGGGTTGCCGGTTGGTGGGCCGCGTGGCGTAGTTGTAACACTATCAGAAATGAGAAGCACAAAAGGCAGAGACTCAATTATGAGACAAACTTTCTCTGCAGCACTGTTGAAGCCAGACAAGTACTATAATTAAGCAACTACACAGCAAGCTTGTCACAGCACCGTAGCCACAGTTTGTGACCCTCGACGGAACATCCACATTTTGGAGAAGTTATGGCCATATGGAAATATGGAAGTATGATTTCTCTATTATGGACATAATGTGAGTTTGCTTGGGTTCTCCAGCTGAACCTCGGCCATTTCTTGTCAGTTTTGTCGATTTTATTACAGAGAAGCTCACGTCTGCTCTGCATGGCCATGTTTTTATATCATTCGGTTGAAAGCCCCTACTACAGATCCCACATCGGCCTCTGCCAAATCCGGAACTGTTTTTGCTCAACACCAGATTGTGGATGATATGTAACTCAAGGCATACGCCAATACTCTCCTTCCACAAGAGAGCAAAATATGCAGCCACCAGAGGAATGTGGGTCCTGCTTAGGGCTCTTAATAACTGGGTTTTTATGAAGTTCATTATCTCCAACTGGAGAGTCCGAGTGAATGTAGCATGTGCACGAAGCTGCTACAGAAATTGCGTAACTAGTTGACCAACAACAATGGCAGATCCATGTCGACAGCTGTAGCTGTGGCGCTGTCTTTGGACATACCTTGAAGACGAAAAACTGCCTGTGCCATCCCACGTGAGTATCGCCGCAGGGCTTCCTGCGCTGCCGTGGATACCAGGAAGGCATAAGCGCAATGCTTCATAACTTTTCTGACCAGGTGTTGAGTGGGCATTACGGCCAGACGGTGTGCTACGCAACTAAGGTGAGAATGAAAGTTACGATGGCAGCTAGTTGATGGCGGTAGCTAAATACACCTCCAGCTCCAGCTCAGCCGCTTCGAATTATTATGTCCCAAGTTCAGGAGGTGAATTTACAGTCGGAGATACATGAAATGTGGATAAGATGGCGTGTTATGGTTTGATTCCCAGGCGATGCTTTCCCCGATCAATCAACCCTGTCCTTGTCCATTCCCAGTAACCTACGACCATGGCGTGATCATCCCAACCTGCATTTCTATTAGCTAAACTCCAACCTCAACGGCATTGAACTAACCGAATACTAAGATCGCTTATGGCCTTCGATATCGATATCGATTTAGGCACACTGCCGGAACTTCGGTGCCCTCCGGCCAAGACGGCCCAAACCGCGGTCACGGCTTGAGTTCCTCTTTCCAAAGCAGCACGCATAGACAATAGCGACGCCGAAGGTGGCGATGGTGATGGTGATGCCGATGGCGAGTTCTTGGCTGGGTGTGAGGGCCATTGTGACTTGATTGTGGGGTGATTGGTTGGAGGCTGAAGATGCGTGAGTACGACTGTGGAATTGTAGATGTGTATACATACGAGCTTGCTATTAGGGTGAGTAATGGTGAACTTATTGTTTAGCTGCAAAGCGCTGTTAGTGTAACTGTCCCATGACTCGCATGATCGAAGCAAAGGCAAACATACGTTGTAGTTTTCAAAGATGCGACGGCTTGTCAAGCTGCGGCTTTTGAGAGGCACGATGCTTCAAAGTAAAGTTGACGAGGAAAGAAGGAAGAAAAGGGGAAAAAATTAGTCTTTGTCTTGAGCTTCATGGCTCCGCTTTAACAGAGAGCTACCGCGTCGATGCATCAGTGTGCATTGCGGTTATGTCCTACCTTCAGTCCAGACAAAGCAGTTGGAGCAGAATGTCTCGAAGCGTTGTGCGTATTTATTCTTCATATTGCTCATATAGAGATGCGTTATGCTGTAGCGACGTTAGAGAAGCGACAACAAAGCGAGATGTGGAATGGTGATGAAATGGTCGTCTATGGTTGGGGAAGTTTGGGATCGCCGTCTGGTACCCCAAGTCATGCAATTATGAGGGCCGCAGCTTGAAAACAGAATTCGCTGTGAAAGTCACGGCCTGTTGGCAGTTGGGGAGTATTTATGCATTCGATTGACTAAACTCATGCTTGTCTCCACCTACTCGCTCCATCATTGATCCAGAGCTTTTTTTAGAGGCTTGGTCTCCGCAGTCAGACTTAATTTGTTGGGAGCTAGCTCCATTGATGGTTACGAAGCTAGTAGAGTTTGCGGCTTTGCGGCATCATCTTCCGCTGCAGCTCGTAAACTCACCTAGGCGTACAAGTTCCGCATGCTTCCAGAGGCTCGAGGATACGGCGGTCGAGGCGGTTTCTCCCTAGAACCGACCTCGTCGCGTTCTCGGCGGTCTCTGTTTTTACTTACAACTAGGTTCATTGAGAACGTCATCAGCGTCCTTTTTTGTCATAGCTTGCGTACGCGAGGGCCGGGCCCATAGCAAAGCTCTATCGTTTGGGATTATGGCTGTTCCTCGACTGTACCATTCACAAAGGGCTTCCCGCCGCTGATGTATCCATGGTTCCTCTCGGTGATGTATCAATGGGTGCCTGACCTAGCCCTGAATGGTCGTGCAGATATGCCACAGCAATGGTCCTAATACTGTCATGCGTCTTTATGCTTCGTCTGGCTTCATGAAGGCCGCTTCTACAGGAACTTCTTCGCAGAAGCCACAACCCTTTGTCTGAAGACAGGGCTCTTGACTTCCATGTTGACTTGATAAAATGGGCTCATGATCGTCTTAACCCAATGCTCGTAGACCTCAGTGAAGAACTGTCGGACAGCCTCCTCGGTTTGAGGCGAAGTTGGGTTCGCGGCAATGGATGTCGAAGCTCTGGCGGAGATGCCAGCGCTAAGTGGTTGAGATGGAGCGTGCAGAAGCAGAAACTTGATGTCTTCACAGGTTAGCACAGTATCATAGCCACAAGCCGCGAGCACATACTGCCAGGGGTAATGAAGCAAGAGACGAAGTTGTTGTAGAAACGGTCGATGCACTTCAAATACCTAGCGGCTAATATTAGCCGGAGCTATACACGAGATAGGCGACTCCATCTCACATTTGTCCAGTTCCCCATTGCACTTCCTCCACGATATCCAAGCTGCTATGGACGATGAACTGGTTCATCTGTCTAGCTTGTTCTTGGAATCTTGCGACACCGTCACCGCCCTGTTTCGAGCTGCCAAACTCATACTCAAAAAGCGGATTGTCAAGAGTGCCAACAATTGCAAAATAAAACGACATTTTTATAGCTCTGCTCTATAATCGTGGAATAAGTGTAAGCAATGGAGCTCCGGCGACGTCGAGACGCAGCCTTGTTGGCGCGGTCGTGGGTCCGTGCATTCTAGAGTCTTGGCGACGGCCGGAGCATGTCAAAATATTGTCTGGGCCATCAGCGGCGACGACGAAGATAGACAGCAGAGCAACCATCACAATGTTCGGAATGTTCAGACCCACCAACGCGCTGTCGGGAGGGCTTCTGTGGTATGTGGGCGCATTTACGCCGGCGCCAGGACTGGAGGGGCGATGAGGATAGAACCTAACACCACGACAGGAAGATCCCATGGAGACTCTCCAGCCACCAGAAGGCCCGCCAACGTAAGCGCCTTCGTGCTGTCGACACCGTTGTTTCGATTGTCGACCAGGCATTGGCCAAGAAGGGCATTGAGATCAAGCCAATTCAGCGCTGGAAGGAGGAGATGCCAACCGAGCAGGAGATGTTGCCAAAGGACAAATACACCATTTTCGATCGCAAGGAGAAAAAGTATAGAAAGGCTATTCACAGTGAGCATTTTTTGCGAAGGATGGAGCCAATCACGCAATTCTGACGATACACAGAGCTTCCAAAGTGGACCAGACTTTCCCAGCGCCTCAACCCACCTGGATACTAAGCGGACAATGCGACCAGTAGAGAGATGTGTACGAATACTGTATTGGAAATGCATGGGCTGCATGTACAATGTCTTGCATGGATGGCGTTTATAGGATGATATTTGAACAAATGATACACCGAATCTTGAATCAGAGATACAAGCAAAATAATTCTCATTGACGCTACCCTTGGGTTTCCAGCGCTGCGCCTTCCAACGCCTGCCATGCAATTGGTCCGGTCCATGCTAAATAGCAGCTATTCCGTGATATCCCTATCTTCCCTTGCCGTACTCCTCCTCCTCCTTGATGCGCTCAGCCTGAATAGCACGACCAAGACCTCCACGTCCCTCGTCGTACTCCTCGCGGTACTCGTCGCGAACCTGCCCACCCGACTTGCCTCTTCCGTATTGTCTGCCCTCCTCAAAACCTGGGTCCAAGTCGGTACGAATGATGCGCTCGTCCAGCTTGGTGCCACCGATGTACTTCATGCAGTCGAGAGCATCCTGGTGAGTGTAGTATTCGACGAAGCAGAAGCCGCATGGTGTCTTGTTGAATCTGTCGAGTCCCATCACCAATCTCTTGATCTCGCCTGCCTTTGCAAACAGCTCATGGATTTGCTCCTCGGTCGTGTAGAAGGACCTAAGTGGTGTAAGTAGGGTGCTTCACAAGGCTGACCAGTTTTGAAATTGCAGTAGTAGCTGAGGGTGTCTTACAAGTTCCCAACGTAGAGTGTTGTCGCATTGGCGAGTGGATCTTCGACGGGCTCAGGAGTCTTCTCTCTCTCCTCATCGCGATCATTGTATCTGCGCTTCTTCTGCTGGCGCATTAGTAACTTCATTTCAATTACACCCCGGGACAATCTCTTACCCTTCCAGCGTAGTACTGGCTAGGCCTATCAAGCCTATCCACGGTATTTCTGAGCATTACAGCAGACATTTTGTGTTTGTATAAAGTTTGTGAAGCTTGGTTGTGTTGCTTGCGATAAACAGTAGCCATCCCGCGCTTGGATGGACGCGCTTATCTTACCGCCTTAGCGCGCGATACGTCGTTGTTGACTTTCCCTTCAAACAAAACTCAGAGCAGGGACTAGTGGAAGCATGCTAATACCGTTGCTCAATGATGAACTTATTCTAAATCCGAAGCTTCCACCTTTACCAAAAAATATCCCTCCGGCAGAATCGCAATCACAATGCCAAAAATATTAAGCTATACACCAGCTTGGCTCTCGAACCCGTCGCTGGGCCACGAGATATTCACAGCGACTGCGCCAAAGTCGACCGACGTACCTACTACACCGCAAAAGTATACGAACGGAGCGACAAAGAAAGCAGAGAAGCCAGGTCCAAAGAGGACGATCGCGCACCGCGGAACCGAGATATTCGTCGCCGTTGGCAAACAGGTCAGATGGGCGGACCTGGTCGCAGTTAAGGACCTTTACGACCTGCAGCAAGATCAAAAGTTCAGAAAGAGCGGAAGATACGCTCGTTCAGAAGTTCACAGCGATGATGACGATGTCTCTGCCTCTGAAGCATACAGGGTATGGTTGCGCTCCACGAGCTTGTATAAACAACTTTTCTAATTTGTTTCAGATCATCAAAACGCCATGTCATGATGACATTCAGCAGCTCGTTATCTCCCCACTCGGCGACTACCTCGCCATACTCACGAAGTACACTGTTCACATCGCCGTGTTGCCCGACTCTTCTCACCTTACCGGACAAGATAGAGCTCCATTGAAGTTGAAGACTTTCACACTGGGACCGATCACTCATGTTACATCCCAGTCTCCAATCTCATCGGCGATTTGGCACCCTCTTGGAGTGAATGGTACCTGCTTGGTTACTGTCACTGAGGAAGCTATTGTGCGCGTTTGGGAGCTGTCCGCTCTCGACAGATCGTCCTTCGATAAGCCAACATTGGTGATTGATCTCAAGAAGCTTGCCGACGGTACATCGCTCGATCAGGATTTCAGTGCATCGAAATTTGGGGCAAGCAAGAGCTTTTCGCCTGACTCTATCGAGATGGAGGTTGCGTCTGCTTGTTTCGGAGGCAGGAAGACTGGTGGATGGTCGCCAATGACACTCTGGGTTGCCATGCGCGAAGGTGATGTTTATGCTTTGTGCCCACTGCTGCCTGAGAAGTGGTCGCCACCGCCAGCACTCATTCCATCCCTATCCGTGTCGATTGTCGCAAAGGCGGCTATGATGGAGGATGATCGCGGTGCTTCACAGGAGGCGAAGAGACTGTGTGACCAGCAGGTCGCATGGATGGCAGATTTGGACAATCAGGATCCAACATACTATGAAAGCGCAGGCATGGAAGCAGATTCTGAGGTCTACATGCGGCCACAAAGGCCCGGCAGGATTCCTAAACTCCAAGGCCCTTTCAATTTCGAGCTGGCACCCGAGACCAATGACGAGCTGGACGAACTCGTCACCGACATTTATGTCATTGGCAGCAAGTTTGATTCGGACGCTCTTATGGATGGCGAAGACGATGAGCTGGAGGAGTATGAAGATGAGGGCGGACTCTCGGTTAATGTCATTTGTCTTTTGACGACCAGCGGTCGTGTCTCCATGAGTCTGGACCTCGAGATTGCGGAGGCTCAATGGCTACCAAAGCGCCGAACCGGAATGTCGATGTTCAGTGTCTCAACCCCGCCACCAAGTCTGTCCACATACCAGGTTATTGATACTTTGAGGAGCGCCGAGAAGTTTGAGGAGAACTGGCCAGTTTTCAGCTCCGACGTTACCTCAAGATATGCGTTCCATGTCACCAACTGGTCCAGCATTACCTACATCTCCCTTTCGGCATGGGTGTTTCGTCTTGAGGGAGAGCTTCGTGATGGTCCATCAGAGGGTGTCGATTTCCGTCTCAACCTTCTCGCCACCGGTGAGAACTTCACTCGTGAGCGTTTGATTACCGAGCCGACTTCGAAGGAGGCGCCAGCCTTGGCGGCATGCGTCAATATCCAAGATCCAGATCTAGGCTACGTATTGCTCACCAACTCTGCACACGGTCCAATCACTCTCATGCTGGAAGACCCAGAGGACAACTTCAACCCACGTAAGCTCATGGCCGATTCGCCAGTTGCCGAAGATTCCGATACTGATGAGACTCCGCTCATGCTCTGCGCACCCCGTCCAGTCTACGAGCCACCAACCGCTTTTTCTCTTCCATCAAAGTTGCCTGAGTTTCACGAGAACCTCCGTCACAGCAAGAACAAACGTCTCCTCCATGAGTCAATTCGCCTCTCACCAGCAACGCTTACTATCTTTGCTGATGCACATAAGATCCTTAGCGAGGAGACTCACCGCATCGGCAGCGCTGCAGCAGAGCTTTTCCGTCGTTGCGAGAAGCTGCAAGTCGATCTTCGTGAGCAAATCGCTAAGGCAAATGATGTCGCCCAGCGCGTGCAGCAAGTCGCAGGTGAGGACAATGACATCGAGGAGGAGTACGTTAGCGTCAATGACCGTGTCGAGAAGCGTATTAAGCGTGCTACCGAGAGGCAGGCTGAGCTGCAGGAGAGGCTGGAGAGGATCAGAAAGAAGGCTGCTAGAGGAGGCGCAAGAGAGTTGAGTGATAGAGAGAAGGTCTGGTTCGAGGAGCTGGACGAGATGCACACGAGTGTGCACAAGCCTACGTTTGCGGAGAAGGCTGTTGCGAAGCCACAAAGAGGCAGGAAGATTGAGGTGTGGAATAGGTATGACGAGGTCAAGGAGTTGAAAGAGGAGATTATGGAGAGGGTGGAGGAGCTGCAGAAGAAGGAGGCGGAGAGGAGTCGTGCGAGAGACTCTCCAAGTGTGCCGTCTGAGCTTAGGAAAGAGAAGGTAGCGAATGTTATGCAGCTTATTGAGCGGGAGACCGCGTTGGTGGATGGTGTTAGGGGGAGGTTGGAGAGGCTCAATCTTGTGTAATGAATACCCGGAGATAGTGGATCGTGGTTTGTAAGCTGAAGGATAGTTAAAAAATATATGCTGCCATAACGAATAGTTTGTTACTGAATCGAGCAAATGAAGCCCCTTCTGAATCGTAACCCAGTTTTCCCCCTGTTCATTGTCAAGGGCGTTCTGGTCTACAGAACGCTCACCCAAGGATGAGAAACAGCAGTGTACTCCGCGTCAGAGTTCTCTGTGGTAGAAAGCTCTTCATCAATTGGGTCAAGTGGCTGGCTCATTTTCATGCTCAAGCACAGCACTGCGGTAGTGCCATTTCTGATTGTACTTGGGTGCTCGCCGTCAAGCAGCTGGACATCACAATGAGAAAAAAGAAGTATCAAAATCTTAAATCCTACGTTATCAATGGTTGCCATGGTGATTTGCTGAAGTGTGTTAAGCGCCAGTAGCCTCATATAGACGCGGCTGGCGCAACCTTAAATTTTGTGGGGCAAGCGCACAAGACCCCACCATGGTTCTGGCATTGGTGGAGGTGACAGCTAGACCTCTTCTGACGAGGAACCCACCAAACAGCAACCCATATGGCATTGCACGGAATATAGACAAACCCTTATTATACACTCAAATATACGACGCCCAGCATGGCATCCAATCCTACAGGGACATTGACCAGGCTCTTGGCTTCCACCCAAATTGAAGACCATGAGGAGGTCCTGAGGGCCACGAATGCAATCCTTAAGAAGTCCAAGGGCGATCATGATGCGCTCCACACCCGCGCTGTTGCGCTTCTGAAGCTCGATCGCTATGAAGATGCGCTCCGCGCTATGGATGAGGGAGGCGACAAGTTGGCACAGAGATGCGCATTGGAGAAGGCGTACGCTTTGTACAAGATTGGACAGTTAGAGGAGGCACACAAGATCTACGCAGCATACAGCGCAGAACAGAAGAATGCTGAGGGAGCAAGACCATTGGCGCATGTCGCAGCGCAGGCAGCATATAGGGCGGAGCAGTTTGAGACGGCAGGGAAGCTTTACACCGATTTGAGGGATAGAGAGCCAAAGATTCCGGGAGAGGATAATGATTTGAGGATTAATAGCTTGGCTGTTGATGTGCAGCTGGAGTGGCAGGGTAAGGGCGATAACATCGAGAAGAGCAGGCAACAACTCCAGAAAGATGATCTCGAGGCTTTTGAGACGACATACAATGCGGCTTGTGGGTGTGTCGCAAGAGGAGACTTGGAAGCTGCCAGCGTGCTCTTGAAGAGGGCCAAAGATCTGTGCGAGGCTATTGATGAGCTTACCGAGGACGAGAAGAGAGCTGAGGTCCTGCCAATAATGGTTCAACAAGCATACACCCTGACCAGGTTAGGGAAAATCCAGGAGGCGGCAGCGATACAGCAGGAGATTGAGATCGCGGATATCCTAGAGGCACCAACGAGATTCATTGCACAGAACAACGCTCTTGCTTCCCAAGAACAGCAATCAAACCCATATCTCACCGAACGCCTCTTCTCATCCCAACCGCCTCTTTCCAAGACCGAGCAGCTTTTTTCCTACCAATCCAGCGTCATGAAGCGCAACCGCTATGCTGTCTCCCTCCAAGCACTCAAGCACGACGGAGTCGCTCGCTCGACAGCAGATATCGTTTCCGAGCAGCCATTGCCAACCACCTCAGCATACATCAACGGCGTCTCTGTTGTCAACGCAGCAGCACACACACAACGCCAGACCGACAAGTCCGCCATCAGAAAGCTCAACGACCTTCTCGAGAAGAGACATAACGATATTGGATTGATCCTTACTATCGTCCAACTCTACGTGGCAGCACACAACCCAGGCGCTGCGACCGCAACTCTGGAGGCTTTGTTTAAGCGTCTCGAGGCGGATGGTACGCCGGCAGTACTTGATGTCCGCTACGCACCAGGACTGATTGCTTTGATCGTCGCTCTCTACCGTCTTCAAGGTCGCAAGAGCCCAATCAAGACTCAACTCGGCAACGCTGCTGAGTACTGGACCAAGAAGTCTACTCCATGTGAGGACTTGTTGAGAGCCGCCGGTCTCTCATTACTCGAGTCTACCAACCCAGAGGATCTGCAAGCAGCCGCGGACTTCTTCAAGAGCTTGCGCGAGAAGGATGACACTAATTTAGTAGCCGTCGCGGGCTACATTGCAGCCACAGCATGCCGCGAGCCGGAGCTTGTTGAGGCCGACCTTGCCAAGCTGTCGCCAGTCGACCGCCTGATCGCCGGCGTAGACGTCGATGCCCTCGAGGACGCGGGTATTGCCAGCCTGCCACTCACTAAGGGTGAAGTGGGCCGCAAGCGCTCTGTGCAAGTCGAGGAGAAACCAAAGAAGAGGAGGGTGAGGAAGAGTCAGTTGCCGAAAGATTACGTGGAGGGCGGAGTCATGGATCCGGAGAGATGGCTGCCGATTAAAGATAGGAGTAGTTATAGGCCGAAGGGCAAGAAGGGTAAGAAGAAGATGATGGATAGTACGCAGGGTGGTGTGGTGAGTGATGAGGTTGTGCAGCTTACTGAGGGTGCGGGCGTAGTTAAGGTGCAGAGTGCGCCGAAACAGAATAAGAAAAAGAAGGGGAAGAAGTAAGCGGTGAATATCTAATTCGAAGCTTCATTTGAGACTCAAGATGATCCGCTATATTAGTTCAATTCGAAGAAACAGTTAAAGAACTTTAGAGTTTCGGATTTATTTGAGCCGTTGGAAGAGTGCGTGATCTGTTACGGATTATGGCATATGGCGTCTGTATCTGTTCTTGGCATGGAACATGTGCAGTCGACAGCATTCGCCCGCAGTGATCGGTTATCATGTTAAAGGACTCAGTGTTTCTGAGTCTAGTGGTTAAGTCTGGGCGATAAGTATCATCGAGAGCATGGTAGAGCCATCGTGCACACATCTATTCGATTTCTTTGTTCCATCATGCACTTAATAGCGTCTTTATGCGCTGAAGCTCCACTGTCTAAGTCAGAGCTTTACATGAACTCTACACGCTCGCCGTTCGAAAGCAGAAGATCTCATCGTTCAGCTTCCTACATTTATAAATGATGGGGACCACAGGTGAAAGATTTACTTGCTTTGGGAAGCTACCACCACGGCTACAGATTCATGTGTGGAAGTGGGCCAATGTCGACGCCCTGGAAGACTACCTACGAGATGGGCGGCTTCTCTATAGCTATATGACAAATGCTGTGACAATGGCGTCCCAATTTGATGTGCGAAGAAGATTTCATTGGGCAAAATACCACTATCACCAAGCTCTTGGATATTACAGCCGCTCAAACAGTAATACTAACCTGTTATTGCATGCTTGCTATCTTTCGCGACATTTGGGACTCGGGTGTTGTTTGATGAGTAGGGTCCCTTGATTACAAACTATAGATGGGATACGAAGACTGTGGATATATTGTGGGAGAAGACTGGGAAGATGGTGGAAGAAGTGAAGATTAGTTTGAAGCTTTAGGTGCTGCACTCGGCGATATCGTGCGCCAACCGGTTTGTCATCGGCAGGCTGATTCAGGATGCTGCGCTACTATGAATGCCGAGATTGGGGGAGAACTTCCACGTAAAACGAAATCTGAACTCTTTTGTCTGATGGTGCTTAATAGCTTGAGTGGTTGTGCTCTCATTCTTGCACAGCTTACGTTCATTCATTCCCACTCCCCTACACAACCCGGAAGCCATAGCAGACACAGACAGCCAAAGCTTTACATGTTTCCGAAGACTCCCACCAGAGTGGCAAATCCTTGTGTGGAATTACGCCTATCTCGGAGCACTTGAAGATTTCCCGAATGCTTCCGGTTATCCTGCAACGAGTTAAAAGCGCCAATGTGCTTTGATCGCATCACACGAGGGACAAAAGACTATATATATCAAGCCCCTGCGCGCTTCTACCGCTCCAAGATGAATGTCAATCGTTTACTACATGTTTGCGCAGTCTCGAGAGACCTTGGTCTTGGGTTTCGGAAAGAGCCTCTAGTACGCTTCCACAGAATTTGGTACCGGTGGCAAGTTGGAGCTATTGATGCAACGCTAGAGGCGGAGGTGGCGGAGAAAGTGAGGTCTAGATTGAAGCCCTCAGTATGCAGCAGCTCTACGAGCCTGTAGAAAACGGCTTGTCAATGGCCGAAACCAGGGTCCTGGACTCCAGATGCTGCAAGAATGCCTTGGCAACTCCCAGGCAGGGTCTCCTGAAATGTCTTTGTTCTGTCTGTACTTCATAGCTTCGCTGAGCCCGGACTGAATTCCCGCATGTCGACAATATTTTGCGTTGGAGAAGTTGAAATTCTCCGACGGAGACACGCCTGAAAGGACAGCACCTGGGTACCAAGGTCTTTCAATCGAGCAATGGCAGATACAAAGAGGCGACAACTTACCTGCTTCCCAAGACTACCGCCAGAGCTACAGATCCTTATCTGGGAATGCTCAACTTACTTGATGACGTCCCTGACGACATGCACAAATGTTTCACCAATCTAGAACGTGCGATCGATTGTAACCCATATACGGAATCCGGAATACATTATCCCCCAAGAAGGAGCTGGGTGCCGCCTGGCCCTGACTACTGGGCCACAATCAACCTTCGCCGCTTTAAGAAACACATCTGGTGATTGTTGCACGCTTGTGGTATCTCAAGAGACATTGGTTGGAGGGTTTGGGATGGGGATCATCTCGTGCAGTACTTCGGAGACGAATGTTGGGTTTTGGACTATGATTGGGACCAGCGTACAGTGGATCTAATGCTGAAAAAGACAGAGGAGTTAGGAGAAGATGTTAGAAATGGGATAAAGCTCCAAGTGCTACGAAAGACAATGTTGCGGGAGCTGGTTTGTCGTATAGGCAAGCCCATGTCCTTGAATCGAGAGTCGGCGCTACTGAGAACCTCGATAATAGGGTGGATGTGCCATGCAGATTCTTATCGGGTGTCTTGTTCTACTCGTATTTAGCAGCCTAGTGAGCCAGCATCCATACGCAGACTTCTCAGGGCCGGTTTGCATAAACACTTTACCAAGTCCCCCCCGCAGTCTCGACACGACCTTGTCACTTAAGGCTGCCATTCAAGCAATGGCGGACGCAAGCTTTGGGGACATCGTTGAGTGAGCTATTACGGCGAGAAGTTTTGGGGGCCAGATTATGTATGGCAGTGAGGCACTTCAGCGGTGTGGTACCAGTCGATGGGGGTAGCAGAAGATATCATGTCTAAGATCAAGCTCCGGGTTCAAGAGAAGTGCATTTACTCCCATATCATGATTATGCTAAGCTCGTTAAGCGCAACAAGCGCGATGTGCGCACATTACCTTAGGTAAGTGAAACCACAAGGTTACGGTGCACGGTCCAGTCACGACATCACGACCACTGTTTGCCTCGTTTGCTTTGCACTTACTCTTCACTTGTGCGGCGAGTAGACTTCATTCAGACAGCTACCATAGCGGCATATTCCCGGTCTGCGTCTCCTATCCCACGGCCTTTCCTTTCCCAAACCGCACGATCACAACTATTATACCCAGTCAACTCCACAACAACTCTTATGATGATTCCCTCGCCAGGCTCCAATCTACACACCTCACCCTACCCACCACACACCCCATCTCAACGTCCTGCATCGCAGCGTGCTTCTTTCGGTCCACCTATACCCCTGAAAACACTGATAGACCACCTTTTAAATGCGAAGAAAGCTCTCTCATCCATCTCAACTCTCTACCGCGCAGATGAAATCGTCTCCACCGTTCATGCCCTACTCGAAGAATCTGTAGTATTAAGCTCACGATCATGTTTCGTCAGAAGAGGGATAGGACAGCAGATAAACCTCATTGAAAAAGCACGTCGCGGCCTTGGAGAAGTGGCCAGGGATGGGGAGGTAGACTTCGAGGTACGCACACCTTAACTCTCATTTCTTTCGTCATAGAAATGATGAGACTGAATGCTGACCAGTCAACAAAGACCACAATCCGCACCGTCTCCGCCGCGGACGACCGACTTAAATCCACCATGTCAGTTCTGAAAAGTACTATGGTGGCAGCACAACTCCGCCCTTCCACCGAAGCCTCTGCACCACGGGCGCTGATAGATTTCATCGACCTCTCATCCATAGGCAACCTACATACCGCCCTCAGTCTAGCCGTCGAGGGTTTCACACTTTCCCGGCAACGGTTTTCTGTTACTCTTGCCGAGTTTGACAGGGATAGGAAGGCGCTGCATAATGTTATAAAGTCCAACCCCGGCCGGCCCAAAGGCCAGAGGGCTGACGATCCGCTTCCGGGACCGCTGAATGATCTTGAATTCCACGCCGCTGAGATGGCGACCCTTCTAGATTCTCTAACTCAACACTTCGACCTCTGCGCCAACGCCGTGCGGCACACACCGGGGGGACAGGAGGCACTTAAGAATGCAGTGGCAGACCACAGGCTTCCCGACGGCGTCACAGGTTCGGGCGTAATATCCAGCCCGGCGGAGAGTATACACGCGGATGAGGTGAGCGAGCAGGACCTGAGGGATATGGTGGGAATTATTCATGGTGATGCCGCAGAAGTGCCAGGTGTGGTCTCAGATCTAGAAATAAAGCTGGCGGAGATGGAAACGCTATTTGTTGCTGTCCACCAATATGTTGCTGAGAGGAGGATAAATTATCAGGGGAGTGTTAAGGCGGTGAAGGCTACGGATGAGATGGGTGCGAAGCTCGAAGGGTATATCAAGGCGGCGGAGGTGTATCAAAGAGAATGGGTGGTCGGAAAGGAGGTGTTGTCGCATAAAGTGGAAGAACTCGAAACGATGCGCCACTTCTACGAAGGTTATCTCGCATCTTACGACGGTCTTATCCTTGAGGTGGTACGCCGCAGAAAACGGGAAGAGCAGATGAAAGACGTACTTCGGAAAGCCATGGAACAAGTGGAGCGCATACGGGAAGATGACGCTAGGGAGAGAGCTGCGTTTGGGGAGGAGGTGGGCGCGTTTCTACCTAATGACTTATGGGATGGTCTCAGGCGAGATGCGCCGGTATGGGAATGTGTGGTCTATGGCGATGGCGCAGAGGAGGGTGCCGATCTGGGGGTGAGCACGCCTGATCTGGGAAGAGATGTCGTGGAGGAGGCCGAGATGAGGGAGTTGGAGAGGGCCAGGAGGCCTTTGAATTGAGCTCGCCGGCACGAGAAAGAAATAAAAAAGACACGATTTCTACATTGACTTACATGTGGATTGCGGTCTCTCCACTTCCGTTGCGCACGGGCACATTCTTCGTCGACAACTTGCTAACAAGATCTGCGCCACATCATCAATCCGCAACCAAAACTGGCACTGATCATTCACTGCTCACAGCTTTCACTTTCCAAGAACGTTCACCCGCGTCGACCACCAATTGAAGAACTGCACATACCTCATTCTAGAACTCGGCAAGGGACGGGATCCAGCAGACTCCTTTAAGATCAGAATTGTAGTCGCCACTGGACATAAGCCTGTGCTGAAATACCACCCTTACAACGATGAGGATGGCGATAGTGAGGTGGTGGTGGTAGGAAATAGTGTGATAGAAACGAGGAAGCAGCATTGTGGCGAGTGTGTAAGGTGTCAAAGTTTTGGTTCTTGCCATTGCAAATGGTTTAGAGGCGGGAGGAATACGGAACGTTTATTATCTTGTCATCAATCTGTGATGCTCGTTTTGTAGGATATCAGTACAGTCGTCGCAGCTATAATTGGTGAACCGTCGACTCTCGGTTGATGCTAGGTCATCACGGAGTTGTTGCTGGAATGCTGCCGCAAGATCTATCGATTGAAGGGTTCTGGAGATGTCTCGTCGACCTCCTTTGCTCCTACCGTTTCCGTCGTCAGAGCATTGAGGATATTTAATCCAAAGGCGCCGAGGCCATGGAGGACTTCTTTCTTTGCCTCGTCCTTCGGGTTTGGACCAATGTTTCCGCATGCTTGACGGTCTCACCATTCCACTTCGCTGGTAGTGCACGACCAGCTCTCGTAGTAAAGATCGAATGCTTGATCAATGAGCACAATGACTCGCCTACGACTGTCTCCCTAGCAAACCATCTACCTCTCCATCGAGCCATGCTTCGCTTAAACCACCAAAAGTGGCAAAGTTGAAACTCCCTCTCACCCAACTCACTTCGCTCCGTAAATAGCTAACCCTGATTCGCCACTTCAGACGGCTGTCAGTGTATCCTGAATGAGACGATGGATCCTCAGGCGGGCTAGGGCGGGCTAGTGGATGGTGATAACCGAGCTAGAGGAAATTTTGCCTCCCGGAAACTGGAGCTGAAAAGGTCAGTTTGCTTCACTTCTGTCCGCTTTACACTCATATTCTGCTCCAATGGCCAAAATAAGGGAATTCATGGATCTGCTTCTATTCTGCACCTCGGGATAGCTCCATCCTTCCAATCATCATAGCGTCATCCATTCCTTTCAGCAGCTCTTTCGGGGCTGTGCAAACACCCTTCCGGCTCTCCTGTCCAGATTCGGCTAGAAGACGAAAAGTGTTGAAAGGAGCCCGTCTCGCTAATCGGGCGACAGGACAGGTCCTGCACCTAGCTGCCTTTAGTGCATTTGAGGGTCCTTCTTGGCAGGGGCTGTCAGGGATTTTTCTGTCAGATAAGGCGATAAGGAGCCCCTGGGCCCAGGGACGAAAATCATCTGACAGAGCATGTGAAGATGAGTGATTTGGAGACGTGGAGCAGTGTAGATGGGCAATTGATGCTGAGATGAGCGAGGGGCGAGTAAGTGTTACCATAAAATACCATGGCCATCAATAATACCGAGTTAGATTAGCTCTTTCTACCACATTGCCTGAAATACTCTGAATAATACCGACTTTGATCAGCTCTTTCTATCTATCACATTGCCTGAAATAGTCCCAAACACGTGCAGAAACTCCCTATTTCCTGTCAATGGCATATCAAAATGGCCACACAAACGCACATTGTCATCCCGCTTATCTCATTGGACGAGGTCGGCTGGTTAGACGCCAATCTTGTTGAGGATCGCAAGCTTGGCAATTCCCTGGAGCGATGCACGGGCGAGACAGTCCACTGACTCGAACGTAAGCAGCAGTAGACACGGAAGATCGCCCCTAGACACATCCTTTAGCATGTGCCAGGCTGCCATTGACCACTGACAGATCTGGAATCATGCCCTGCCATTCGCCATGTCAGTGGGTTCCTGCCGTTCTTCTTACTGTACCCTTCTGTTGCTCCCTTATTTCTCCGCGGTTTTGTCCTGTGCGGGCCCAGAGCAATCCCCAAAGGTAGCTAGCTCCCCGGTTCTCGCTTCTATTTTTGATAAATCCCCCAAGGTCGTGCGCAGTGAAATTTGCGAGAATTTTGACCTCTACTAGAGAACCTCGACTTTACCTCCTCTTCTCAAAACCCAACTCCTTCATATCTTCGTTCGTACGAGAGTGTAGGTATCAACGTCAAGATGGCCTCCGTACAGAAGACCGCAGCTGGCAATGCCGCTGCCAACAAGGAGCAGAAGCAGGAGAAGCACATCAACCAGTTCGGCAACGAGTTCGAGCTGCCGACGTACACCATGAAGGAGATCCACGATGCTATCCCAAAGCACTGCTTCAAACCTTCCATCATTCGCTCCATGGCCTACGTTGTTCGCGACTACTTCTACGTCGCCGTCCTCGCGTACGCCGCCTCCTACATCCAGTACATCCCAAACCAGTACGCCCGCGGCATCGCCTGGGCAGCATACTCCGTCCTCCAGGGATTCGTCTTCACCGGCATCTGGATTCTCGCCCACGAGTGCGGCCATGGAGCCTTCTCCAAATCCTTGAAGCTTAACAGAGTTATGGGAATGATCATGCACTCTTTCCTCCTCGTGCCATTCCACTCCTGGAAGATCTCCCACTCCGCCCACCACAAGGCCACCGGTAACATCCAGAAGGATACCGCTTTTGTCCCACACAAGCGCGACTCCTGGGTCAAGTCTCACTGCGGTGCCAAGGCTGACGCCGCTGCTATTGAGCTTGCTCACCTATCTGAGGACGCTCCATTGGTTACTCTCTGGTACTGCATCAAGCACCAGCTTTTCGGCTGGCCAGGATACCTTGTGACCAACTTGACTGGTCAGAAGTCCCCAGACGGATTCCCACAGCACTCCCACTTCTACTTTGGCGAGGACTCTTTCTATTTCAAGAAGGAGCAACTTCCATTAATTATCGAGGCTGATCTTGGTGTTGCCGCTATGATTGCTCTTTTGGTTGTTGCTGGACAGCAGTTTGGTTCCTGGAACATGGTTCTTTACTACGTTCTCCCATACCTCTGGGTTAACCACTGGATTGGTTAGTTCTCTCCTTCCATTATCAGACATACCAAATGATGATACTAACCTCTTTTGTAGTTGCCATCACCTTCCTCCAGCACACCGACGGCTCCCTCCCACACTACGATAACAACACCTGGAACTTCGCCCGTGGCGCCACCGCCACCATCGACCGTGACCTTGGCTTCATTGATACCCATCTTTTCCACGATATCATTGGCACCCACGTTCTCCACCACCTGGTGTCCACTATCCCATTCTACCACGCCGAGGAGGCCTCCAACGCCATCCGCAAGGTCATGGGCACGCACTACCGCGCCGACCGCGAGACGGGCTTCATGCACGCCTTCTGGAAGAACCAGCGCGAGTGCAAGTTTGTCGAGGAGACTGTTGAGGGCTCCGGAGTCTACTTCTTCCGCAACCTCCACGGTGTCGGTGAGGCTCCAAAGGACCTCACTAACGGAGCTGCTGAGAAGGGTGACTTCAAGCCAATGACTGCTGGTCAGTTGAATGCTGCCAACGGTGTTGTGAACCACAAGGAGGGAGGCATGCCAACTGCACCGGTGGTGGATGTTAAGAGGCGCTTCTCGATTGCTGCTGCCGAGACGGCGGCAAAGGTTATGCCTGTTCTTGTCGATTAAGCGTGTTTTGCGTCCCTTTGAGTTAGGATACCTTGCGCTAGCGACTTGATCCGTATATCTTTCCCGCGGCGAGCAAACTTGCGAGCCCTGCGTCTTCGAGCGTCACGTTCTGCCGGCTGGCGAGCATTTCGGTACACTCGTTTCTGCATTTGTACAATATTTGGTACGATTTGGTCGTCGATCTTGTGCATGTCGCGCGTTTGACGCTTCATTTGGTTGGGCAATAGATGGATTCTAAAGACTAGACTATAGACTCACTTCAACGTGGATAGATCGGGCGAGCGGAGAAGGATACACGTCAAGTTAGAGAAAAGAGATAGATGATACAAATGAGATACCCATTCAGCATTAATTGTATGCGTACATTCCTTCCTGATAGTGATATTCAAATGGCTGAGAGTTTGACAGTCGGGGAAACGGGCAGTATAAGAAGTGACACCTTGGGAGGAGCGATGTGGTTCACATTAACTCCCTCCTGACATGTGGTTTCACAATCATGGTTCCTGGTTCCTGCTACCCCGCTAAGACGAGGAGCACAAGCTAATGGTAGCTGCCAGAATATCTCCGACGCAGCGGCACATCCGAAACTCCCGATGTGGGATGGCATTACATCACGTAACGCCTTTCTCTGCTTTGTGTCCCTGCCGCTTGCGAAATGTCCAGGTCGCACCTTTCGTTGCTGTCCTAACGCCAGGTAAGCGGCGGTTGCGACCCACCCCCATTTTACTCGCACAAGCACAGCTACCGAATATAACATGGGAGGAACGGCTAGATTCGCATAAGACGGACAACCCCTTTATGGCCGGGAGGAGATGATGCTCGAGGGTCAAACCCGCGGGCTTGGCGGTTATTAGCACGGGGCCCTAAACAGCTTGTGCTTGCCTGCCTGGGTTTTGCGTTGGATTGGTGAGCCGCGCTGGTGTAAGGTTGTGGAGGGTGATGTAAAGGAAACGAAACGAAAGTGGTCGCCGGGTGGTGAAATGGGAGGGAAGCATGGTGCCATGACAAAATATGAAAGTGGAATGAACTATGAAGGATTGAAAATGGAGGAGCGAACACGGCAAGCAGTTATTATGAGGGCCGCCTCAGAATGCAGAAATCAGTAAAGGGGCAGACGGTTGGTTTGTGCTATGTAGTTGGGTGAGTCTGACCTTGTTGCCGATATCTGTTTAAGCAACCCCAGTTGCGCTGTTTTGTTATGCCTAGGATTCACATCAAGAAACTGCCATCGATCTTTCCGCTCGCCACACTGCTAACCCTGCCAAGAGCCTTCTGCTCATTCTTCCACTGTAGCGTCTTCAGGAGGCGATACACGCTTTCCAGCTTCGGACAGCCCACCCCCGCCTCCGTTGCCCTCCTCACCGCATTCCCAAGAATGACCTCCATCTCCATCGCTCTCCCCAGCTCCGCATCCAACAACATACTCGGACGGTACGGACAATCATCCGGCAGTCCATACGCCAGCCCCCTAACCACTTTTTCCGCGTTATCAAACTCGACTCCGTCGGCGGCCCGAGCGATGGATAGCATTTCATACATCATAGGCACAACCATACTCTCCCTCGCGCCGGAGCTCTGGATCTGACCGACGTCCATGCCCATCAACGCACAGAGCGTGTTGAAGGTGCCGTTCCAGAGCAGTTTTTGCCAGCGCGCTTTTGGCATGTCGAGCTCGACGACGCAGGATTTACAGTCGCCAGCTTTGTAGAGCTCTGCGAATTGCTCGGCGGATGCAATTTGGTCCTCGCGCGGCAACCCCTCGTGGAAATGTGGGCCCAGAACCAGCCGCTCGGTGCCGATGTGGGAGATGCCGTTTGGCTCGATGACGCGGGAGCCGATCATGGAGACGCCGGAGAGGATTGTGTTGGATGGGTAGGCGGCGATGAGGGGGATTTCGATACCGAGACCATTCTGGATTAAAACGATCGTGGTGTGGCCCTCAGTTACGATGGACCGGATTAGGTCTGCGACACAGTATTGCTCCGGCAACTGTTTAGTCGACACAACCACATAATCATACACCACTTTTTCTCCGCCACGGGATGTGGCTGCGTCGGGAATAGTGGCGACAACTTTGACATCTTAGCTTCCGGTCAATTGCTTGGACGGAGTAAATACCTCTATATGGTTTCCACCCCTTGATAACGCCATGGTCGACAGAGTCGATATCCCAACCCTTTTCGGCTACAATTTCATACTTCGACCTGAGGATGGAAGTCACGTTCGCACGGCCGGATTTCGAAAGCACCAAGGAGGCAATGGTTCCTACACCGCCGCTTCCGACAAGGCAGATATTGTAGATTTTGTCGTCGGCTGTCATGTTGGGTTGTGTTGTTGTTGATTGGTGGGTGGAAGAGATGGAAGGATGGGGGATGGGGGGAAAGCGGATTGGGATGGGGGATGGGCGACGGGAGACGGGAGACGGGAGTGGGAGTGGGAGTGAGGCGAGGTGTGAGGTACAAATCTGATAGCTGTTAGATTGTGGGGTAGCAGATTTTGTGGAGCAAAAGCGTAGTTTGCACCCCTTCCGAGGAAGAATCTGATAAGTTGAATTTGGGATCTACCGAGGTAAAAATAGTTTGAGCTACAGCAGCTAATTCAATTGATGTTCGGCAATACGAGTAGTGAGTGAGTTGTAACGTAATTTGTGACTCAAGAACGCATCAGTGGGTCTCAGGAAGCTTGGAAACCACGAAGAAAATCAGCTATGACTTCAAAGTTAAGAATTATTTAGGAAAGGTTTCACGTTATTTTCCGCTCCTCTAGGGAGATCCTAACCGACCCTTTACTATAGTTTATAAGTGCTACGCTAAATAGCGTATGGAGCAAGAAGCGAAGTTCAAAGGTACATGGCTGACAACGCGTGCCAAGACCGTGATCGGGATAGCCGAACTTCTCGACCTCGTACTTTAGCACACTTGAGAGCACCCGGCATTATTCGCTTCCATTCCGACACTCATTGTCCCTTTCTATTGAAGTTTCATCGTGTGGGCCGGTAAATCCGATTTGAAATCGATGACCAATAAAGAAAGCACCGCGAATCTTGACAACGATTTCTCGGGTACGACCATGGCGATGGCCTCACAAACTAGTAGCGATTCTCAGACTCTCAAGTTCTTTTCACAAAGAAGTTTGTATTGACAAGCATCGATTCATTTCCGCAAATATCCACACTCCAGTTAAATAGCAAAAGCAACCATTTGGGACGGTCAAAGTTCCCGCCAAAAACAAACTTGGTTGTTCGACCCAAACATCTTTCTCATATCTCCGCATGACATCGCTTCTCTCCCATCTGCCTCCTCACGTTTATGGTTTCTGTCCCTCAACGAACTCCAAAGCCTTTTCCCTCGACACAACATCAATATGACTAGTCTTGGTGCCACCAAAGGTGACGCCATATGTCTTGTCCGCCACGAGAACCATCTCAGGTCTGAACGTGGTACAAATGAATTGTCCAGACATTGGCTCGTCCTCTCCGTCATCGTTTTGGGTGGACTGCTGCGCGGAAATAGACTGCAGCATCTGAGCGACCGCTGTACGGTATTGTGCGTCCAAATTGGCATCGATTTCATCAAAAAGGTAGAAAGGTGCTGGGTCGCACTGCTGGATTGCGAAAACGAGTGCTAATGCACATAAACCTTCCACTTCATTAGCACTCTCTCATCAAAATAAACTAAGTCGAGATGGACTTACTTTTCTGCCCACCACTCAACTGCTGAATCCTCTGCTGCTCATCATGCTTACTATTAAACGCGACCGAGATCCCAACCCCAGTATAATTCTCCACACTCTCGCGATTCTCATAGTCCGACTCATCATCCGCACGTTGATCGGTCTTCCGCTGGATAACGAGACGACCGCGGCCGGCTGGGACGAGGCGCCCGAATATCTGGGCGAATTCTTTGGAGACTTGTTTGAATGTGCGCTCGATCGCCTCGTCCTTTCTTTGGTCCAGGACTTGAACCAGCTCCTCGATACTTCCCTGCGAGGAGTCAAGCTCCTTGCGTCTCTTTTGGAGGGTTTCCCTCTGGTTCGTGAAGTTGTTATACTGCTCGAAAGCTTTTTTGTTCACGTGCTTATACTTCTTCAAACTCTCATTAACCTTCTCCAGTCGTTTCGCCACAGTCTTATTATCCGTCCTCGCAAATCTCTCAAACGCCTCTTCGGGCAACACGCCAAGGTCACGGATATTCTTTGCACACTCCGCCGCCAACGCCGTCAGCTCGGCGCGCTTCGAAATCGACCGATTCATCTTCTTCTTAAACATCTCCATCCGCTTCGCCAGCTCCTCCTGCTGCCGCTCCTTCTGAATATTCTCATTCTTCAACTTCTTGGTCTCGTTCTCGGTGCGCTCAATCGCGGCCTCGTTCTCAGAGAGCTTAGCGTCAATCGTGGCATTGTTCTTAGTGATGCGCTTGAGCTCTTTCTGCACAACTTTTAGCGTGGTGGAGGCGCCGGAGGTAGCGTCGGCCATTTCTTGGCTGTTCAATTGGTCGAGCTTCAGACGGAGGTTCTCACGTATGTCGACCTCGAGGAGGTTCTTCCTGTTTTCGAGTTTGCGGCGTGTGGTGGAGAGCTCGTTCCACTTAGCACGGAGCGTCTGCACAGTGGAGCCGAGTTCTTCGAGTTGTGCTTCTTCCTCGTCTGCCAATGCTTTCTTGAAGTCGGAGGATAATTCGGCTTCGTAGGCCTCGATCTGTGCGCCGAACTGATTGAGCAGGGCTTCGACCTCGTCACGTCTCCTCCCCTTGGTTGACAGCTGTCCTCTGAGATTGTCGAGATGTGCATCCTTGTTTCTAACTTCAGACCTCAATGGGTTGAAGCTGTCATCAAGGTGCCTTAATTGCGTCTCAAGCTTCTGCAAATCACCCATAGCAGCAGTGATTTCGTGATCCTTGTTCTCGATTTCCTCGCGAAGTTCTTGGACGCGGGATCTATGGCCTTCGTACTCCTCTCTCCATTTCTGGACCGCACGCACAGCTTGGATACGTGATTTGCGTGGGTCGATATATCCACCCGTCATGGCACCCTTCTTGTTCGTGGTGTCACCTTCTGGAGTGATGGCGTTGAGGCCATGATTGCGAGCATACTGGCCAGCGATGGTCAGGTTCGCACAGATAATAGTCTTACTGAACACTTGTTGGAAAGCTTTCTCGTACTTCGGATCGTACTCGATCTTGCTCAACATTGGAATAGCGTCGTTGGCTTTCGGATAATTTGACGGACGCGGGCGAAGTTGAGACAACGGCATAAAAGTGACTCTGCCTCCATGTTGATCATACAGTGTCTTTGCAAGCCTCGTAGCAGTCTCCTCGTTATCCACAACATAGTGGAACAAGCTGTTGCCAGCCGTTTGCTCAACCGCGATTCGGTAATTCTCACTCACATTCAACAGCTCAGCCAATGTGCCGTACGCCCCCTCGATGTTGTGCTGTGCCTTGAGACGCCTCACAGTCGCAAGACCCCTCGCCGTAGCACCATCCATGGAATGCGACAGATCCTGCTCAGCCCTGTTCATCTCACGACGAGCAGCCTCACTGATCGACTCGAGCTTGTCATCCTCGCGACGGAGAACCTTTCTCTCATCAGACAGACGCTCGAGTGCATCCTTCGCATTGGTAACCTGCTCAGACAACGCCTGTCTGTTGCCACCCCAGCCCTCGAGCCTTTCACGAAGACCGGTGATGTCCTTCTCGAGGTTCTGAATCTCAGAATGAACGGCTCTGACTTCCTCATCGGCATCCATGCGGTTGGCCTTCTGGGTGGCAAGAGTGTTGTTGAGCACGTCAATCTCCTTCTTGAGCCATTTATCGCGCTCACCCTTGTTTCTGAATTGTGAGTTGCGGCCTTGCTTAGCAAGCAAGCGCTGGCGTGTCGCATCCGAAGTATCAAGTTCGGTCTTGATCCCTGCTTCTTGTCCCATGGCCTTGGTGTACTCTGGCACTATCTTCGAGAGCTCGGAGTTCTTCTGAGCCATCTCAGTTTGGACCGCCTCAAGTTGTTTTCTATGGCGCTGCTTGGCGGCATCAGTTGCGGACTGTCCATCGGTAAGCCACTTAACCTCAAGCTCAAGTTGTGCCTGAGACTTGGCATGATCTCTGCGGTCCTCCTCCAACTGGCGACGCTCAAGATTCAGCAGCTCGTTCTGGTTGGTGAGCGACTTGATCTCGTCGTTTAACGCCTTCAATTCTTCCTCGCCTGTCTGGAAGGCCTGTCTGCTCTCATCCATGTTATCAGTGCCGCCTTGACGGAACTCCTCGATCTCGTCAAGCTTCTCTGCGACCTTGACCTGCTCGCGGTGGAGCAGTGTGTAATCGAGACATCTGCGCTCCTTATCCTTCTCCTGGTATGCACGAAGCTCCTCTTTCTCCTCCTCCAGCTCGCTCAACCTGTCGCGAATATAGGTGAGAAGCTCATCAATCTTCGCTCTCTTGTTGTTGGTATCCGTCATAATCTTCAGCGACTCAGCGCGACGAGCTTCGTAGACTTGAGTTCCGGCAACTTCCTTGAGAAGGGTGAGACGCTCAGCGTCCTTCATATTCGTAAGAGTTGTGACACGGCCCTGGGGCACAATATAGTATGGGTTTGAGCGCGAGAAGCCAGCCGACTCGAGAAGGTTCATGACATCGGTCTTAGTGGCATTCTTGCGATCAAGGGAGTACTCGTCCTTCTTCAAGCCAATTGTGCGACGCAGGATAAGCTCATCCTTGCCGGTTGGGAATCTGCCGTCGGTGTTGTCGAAAATAATCTCGACGTATGCGGACATCACTGCTGAGCCGGATCCCTCGTGGAGTAAAGCCTGACGCTCTTCGCGTCCCATTTGAGTATACGCATCGCTCAGGACGAATCTGATGGCGGCGAAAAAGTTACTCTTTCCGGAACCATTGCGACCGACGATAACGTTGCACTTCGGCGAGAATGGCTCGATAACAGTCTGCTCCTTGTAACTCTTGAAGCCCTGGATGATAATCTGCTTGATATGCATCCTTGCGACGGGCGGCGCGCGTGTTGCGCGTAATCGATGTACGGGATGTTGTGTATCACAGTTCGAAAAAGTATGTTTTCGTATAGTTTCGATAATTCACCAGGGAAGGTCGAGTCGTGGTCGCGATCTTCAATTTGGAGTTGAGATCTTGATTGTTCTGTCTCATCGCGTCGGCGAGTGCCCAGGTAGACGCGACTTGAAGGTCCCCCAGTTTAGCGCGACAGGGGGTTTTGACAGCTTTCACCGCCTTATCGATAAGGTTGCGGTGCAGATTGGGTCAAAATATTTACGACGGCAGAATTACGTCGCCCCTCATTCCGCTACAAATCGACGATACAAACTGTGGATTTCTGTATACTTTTCGTAGTATTAGATATAATATGCAGCCTTTCAATATGGCGTCTACCCCAGCCGCCGGACAGGCACCAACCCATCCTTATATCCCGAATCAGGGTTACGAGACCACCCCGCTCAACGCAGAGGATGCCCCGCCACAGCAACAGATTGAGGGCGAGGAGGGAACAGAAGAGTACCACGAGGACGAGGAGTACGATGACCTTTTCGAGGAGGATCAAGAGACCTTGGACGACTTAGACTGGGACCCAAATTCCAACGATCTTACCAAATCTTACAACCGTCAAAAGGCACTTCACACACCATCCGCGAACCTTCCAAAGCAAAATTCCCAAGCGAAGCCAGTAGTCAGCGCTAAGGCAAACATCGACGACCAGGTCAATGGCTTGACGAAACATGCAGCAAAGATTCGCCTTGATGGAGGAGCAGGAGCTATCGGCAAGGAGGGCAGGAGCCAGGAGAAGGACAAGAGTGATCGCGCCACCAGCGAGCAGGTCTTGGATCCAAGGACACGTATGATTCTGTTGCAGATGATCAACAGAGGCATCGTCTCCGAGATCAACGGATGTTTGTCCACCGGAAAGGAGGCCAACGTTTACGGTGCTTTGTCTATGGCAGCACCATCCTCTGAGGACCCAGGCCCAACGCCACTTCACCGCGCCATCAAGGTCTACAAGACCAGTATTCTTGTCTTCAAGGACAGAGATCGTTACGTCACTGGCGAGCACCGTTTCCGTGGTGGCTACAACAAGAGCAGCAACAGAGCTATGGTCAAGGTCTGGGCTGAGAAGGAGATGCGTAACTTGCGCCGTCTGTATAACGCGAATGTGCCATGTCCTGAGCCACTTTACCTCCGTCTCCACGTCTTGGTCATGGAGTTCTTGGGTGACAAGAAGGGGTGGGCCGCGCCACGTCTGCGCGATGCTGTTATGCCAGGTACGCCAGAGGAGGTCGACGCCCGCTGGACTGAGCTCTACCGCGAGATGGTTGGCTTGATGGCCAAGATGTACCAGGTTTGCAAGCTCGTTCACGCCGATTTGTCCGAGTACAACGCCCTTTACCACAAGAACAAGATCTTCATCATCGATGTTTCGCAGTCTGTTGAGCACGATCATCCACGTTCCCTTGAGTTCCTGAGAATGGATATTAAGAACGTTAGCGACTTCTTCAGACGCAAGAACGTTGATGTTTTGTCTGAGCAGGCTCTGTTTAGTTTCATCACTACCGCGCCGTATCGCGATGAGACTGTGCAGCCACGTTTGGATGCTTTGTACGAGGAGAAGGTCAAACAAGAGGAGGCTGAGGAGGCAGGAGGGCTTTCTGGAGACGCAGATGAGATTGCAGCCAGACAGGCTGTCGACAACGAGGTCTTCAGACAGCAGTTTATGCCACAAACTTTGGACCAGGTCTACGATATTGAGCGTGATGCTGAGAAGGTCGGAGAGGAGGGTGCAAACGCCGTCGTTTACGGTAACCTGTTAGCAGCTAAGAAGGCTGGTGAGGAGGAGCTGGAGGAGAGCGATTCAGAGGATGATGAGGAGGCCGGCGAGGAAGAGGAGACAGACGACGAGGCCCGCTTTGCAAAGGGTACACCAAGAGGAAAGAAGTTCATGGATAAGGCGGAGAAGGACGCACACAAGAAGACGGTGAAGGAAGAGAAGAAAGAGAAGAGAAAGGAGAAGATTCCAAAGCATCTTAAGAAGAAGATGATCTCGGCCAGCTCAAGGAAGCATTAGAGGGGGATTTGGTGGACATGAGACAGGATACCAGGGTGCATTTTTCACGACGATACGAACTACATGGCATGGCGGGCTCATAGGCTCTATACGTATATAAAGCCTCGCATTTATAAACATGACATTTTCTTTTTCTATGAATAATACCGCCACCATTTGCATTAATGCGCGGATACTAAAGTGATGGGACACTTCGCGTAAATGATATTCCATACTGCCAACCGATTAACGAACGCAAAGACAGATCCGCCCATCTCGCCCCTGCCCTCGACCCGGCCTCTAAAAATGCGCCAGCCTATTGTAGCCGTGTTGACCGGTTGACAGTTTTGAGGCGGATGAAACCTCTCGAGACATTTCAGTATAGGGGACCCATCACCTCCGCCGCCGACCTTGGATGAGAAACGTACCCATCTTATCCACGTGGGCGGCCGATGAACAGATTCTCCGTAAAGCTGCATGACAAGATCGCTTGGCCTAGAATATTGGCATTGTGCCTTGATGGCGGTAAAACGCCAAGCTTTATGTAGAGTCGGGGCCTTCCGCTATTCTTAACACTGCTCCACCCCCGCAATGCGACGTCAGGGCGCTAGCGCCTCGATCTTAGTTTCGCTCCAAATTGCTTCTAACTACGCCAATTCCTTCTAGGCCAGAGCCAAATTATTCAAAAGGATCGGAAGCCTTCCCATAACAAGAACTGGTTGGGATGCCAGTATCTGTCAGATTATTTGAGTTCAATTGAGCTTTACTATTCGACAAGAACAATGTTCCGTCGTCTTCATGCCGCGTCGCGTCATAGGAAACACCAGCCTGGTTATGACGTTAATCCCGATCTCGTACATCGCTTTGCCCATCAACCCTCGCGATGCCCATACCCTTATTACATCATGGTAGTCTGAGGTGCCAGATGCCAATCAAGTTTGACAGTTCCATACCTCACAACCCTGAAAGTATGATCAGTTCTCTTCAGCCTTTTAATTATAACACGCCTCCTTCCAATCGCATCTCTCACCTATTAAGGAGCATCTCTGTGCACTGAACCTCACTTGCACGCCACATTTGAGATCAAAACTGGATCGTTTACATATCAAAAGCTAGCGAGTATGCACACCACAGAAGTGGAGGGCTCAAGCCACAAATTCAAGGAGGTCGGCCCAGAACACGTCGGCCTCGACCGCTCCCGCATTGGAGACGACGGCGCCGTCGAGCTCCTCGGCGTGAAGCCACCACCAGGAGTTTCAAGCCAGACAGGTGAAGGGAAACAACTCCAATCAGGCCATCCGCAGGGCAACATCCAAAGCCAGCGTGGCAACCAAGCACCAGATACCTACCCGAACAGATCTGCAACCGACGAGAGTGAGAAATCAAGCAAGCGCGAGGCTTTCAAGGAGAAGGTTAAGGGCGCTCTTCATATCGGCAGCTCGAATACAGATGGACCTAAGGGACGCACTGGGATTGCGCCGGTGCTCGCTGATACTGATGATGCTGATGATGCTGCGAGCGGAGAGAGGTACTCGCAGGATAAGACACAGCCGGAGCACCATACGGCGAAGGGCTTGCTTAAGAACCCAGTCGATACTGTAACCTCGAAGGTCGCAGGCACTGGTGGTCACCAGGTTTCGGCTAAACTTGCTGCGAAGGAGGTCCCGCATGGACAGGAGGTTCAGCTTGTTAGAGCGCATGATGCGTTGATGAGGAGCAGGAATGATACGGAGAGAATGTTGGCGATTAATGATATCAACCACTTGTTGCAGATGAGACAGGATCAGATGATAATGTGGACTATGGATAGGCATGTGCAAAAGGTCAGAATATTGCCGCCACATGCCGTGCCGTGGAAGGGTAAGGAGAACTTCACGCATATCAGGAATGGAAAGAAGGAGGTTGATTGGCTTGCGTGGGCTGAGCATGTAAGTGGAAGCACCCGCGCTACTTTGCCATAACTAACAGATATCGTAGGTGGCCAAGTACTACGCTTATGACTACGCTGGCGAATACATCGGATACGCTGCCTCCCCACCACAACCAAGCAAGGAAGTCGTCGTGCCAGCCGTCGAGCGCCTCCTCGTTGCGTCGGCGCCATTCCAAGAGCTCATCATGACCACGCGCAAAATCTACCGCTGGGACGACCCAAACGAGACCTCCAAGTACCTCGCCGGCTTCGCCGTCGCATGGGCGTTCAACCAGGTCCTCCCAGCCGGTATCTTCGGCATCATCTATCTGATCGCCAACCGCAAGATCCACGAGCCAACCCTCAACGACCTCCGCAAGGACGTCATCCGCACCGAGGACCGTAACAGGACGGCCCTCTCAGTCACCGAATTTATTGAGAAGGAAGGCGCCGAGGGATGGGTCGACGAGCTCGTCCGTGTCATCGGCCCATGGCTCATGATCCAACTCGCCGACTTGGCGAACTTGATGGAGATCATACGTAACTTCTACGAGTGGCGCGTTCCGTCCCGCACCATGGTCACCATCGTCATGATGACCATTGGCGCTATCGCCATCGCCGTCACCCCAGCATGGCTGATGCTTCGCATGGTCACTTTGGGCATGGGAGCCGCCTTCTTTGGCATCTTCCCAATCGCATCGAGGTATCCGGATTACCGCCTCCTCGCTTCCCCGATCAGATGGCTGTTCTGGAAAATCCCAACGCACGCTGAGTGGGCTGTGCAGAACCTGCAGGCTAAGGGTGCGAGACACAACGAGTCCCATAACTCTGGTCCATCGGGTCCACAAGGCCGCACTCAGAGATTAGAGGGAAACAACATGCGCGGCAACAACACAGCTGTCAGCAGCGGCATGAAGCGCCCAAAGACTCACGACCCACTCGGCTACCGCGGTCCCCCAACAACACTCAACGGAGCCGGCGAGCCAGTGTACATCAACGACGGAACTGCTGTCCAGCAAACCGCCGACTCGGGCACCCAGGGACAAAAGCAGTACTCTGTCCAGGGCGCCACCGCACTCCGTGACAGGAGCCCGGCGCAGCAACATGCTGAAAATAGGAAGGTGTTGGATTATGGAAGCTATAACTGCAAGTGGAATGACCATTCGGGACAGCTTGTGCTTACTTCCCATGGGGTTAGGTTTGAGCACAGCGGGCACACGCAGTGGGAGGTTGCTTATGAGAAGCTGGGGCGGCTGGAGAAGGTTACTAAACAGGCCTCTAATAAGCTGTCGAAGGACTCTTCGACCTCGGGACAAAACCTCCGTATTGTCACCACTAGTCCGTTCGCTGGTGGGGAGGAGGGTAAGTTTGATGAGGCGAATGGGGAGGGAAAGGAGTTTAGGGGGTCGTTGAAAGTCAACGCGAATCAGCAGGGCGGTGGTGTCACCGGTGGGGCGAAGTCAAGGGGACCTGGGGAGGGAAGTAATGAGTCCACGGCAGGAAAGAATATGATGCAGCAGGCTGAGAAGAATGAGGATAGCGGGGAGAAGGGCGAGGGTGTTTTTGTGTTGAAGAATGTCCAAGGTAGGGATCAGGCGTTTTCGCAGATTGTGGGCTTTAGCCATGTTAAGTGGGTTGTTATCTGGTAAACTGTTACTGGGATATGATATGGTAACGAGGGATGGATATGTCGAATACCATGATGGGTCTCTAGGCGTTTAGCGGTATGGCAACAAAATGGACCGACGAGGCCACTTAGCAATGAATCATGAACAAACCCCCCAGGCTGCTTCCCAATGATTTTCGCTTGCGGAGTCCCATACATGGTCTTAGCTCAGAAGTAGGGGCATAACTTAATAACCGATCAATTAGCAGTTTGAGATACGATACTGAAGTTAGTTTACAAGTTCTCAGATTCGCCAAAGTCAAGAGTTGCCTTTGTCCAACCAGTTAGTTGTCTTGAGAATACTTCATTATCGAAGTCAAAAACTAAACCTTCGTCTCGCCAAAGTAAAGTCTTGTCTTATCCAATCGATTAGATTGAGAATGTTTTAGCATCGGTTTCTGTCGCTATGAGCCTCTCGGCCCTTTATCTATCTCCCACTCCTCATTTCCCCCTCCGCCTCCCATCCACTTAATTATGTCTAAAACTAAGAGATCGTCTTTCTTAAGCATAAGACTGCACGCTCGGTTGACTAGAACGATTTTTAATTGGGATATTGAAATCGAGGTTTCCCTTGCGCGGCTGCGCTGGCCATCTGGACTTGGCGAGATTTACGCAGCTTAAGATACTACCGCGCTAGATTGTAGACGTGAAGACAACTGTAGAGATAGACTGGTGAAGACACTTATTACGATTATTGAGGTGGATATATACAAATGGAATAATGGACTACACGCACCAACACTGGCTCTCTGAATGAACTGTGTCCCTAGATCTGTCAAACCCGCCTTTAGACCACCACTACCTATCATACACTGTCATGATCGAGATCCAGGACGTCAAGCGCCCAATCCGACCTTGACAGTTCTAATCCTCCAACCATATCAACCAATTCTCACTTTCCAACCCCAGGATCGACATCGAAGCACCTTTGTTCCGTTGTATCCATCACAGCATATCAATTCCACCAATGTTGTTCCGCCTGACCGATTAGTGGTCCTCCAAATACTGCTCACCATCAACACACTTCTTCAGGTACGCACGCCGATACCTAGCATTCATCATCCTTCTCAGCCTCTCATTTACGCTATCCACCCAACTTATCTTCTTCGCGATGACGCGTATCCTGTCATCGAAAACCTCATTCGGCTTCACAATCAACCGTATCCCATTATCCCTCCTCTCCCGTGCTTGCCTCCGTTTCGCAGCCATCCGCAACTTCGCTACCTCACGCTGCAACCGATAGACCTCCTTTTTTCGAAAAATTATCTTTCCTCACGCTCCCCTCCCAGGAGGCGCGGGTGATGTCCATCCGCCACTCCACCACCCTTGCAATCCCATTCTGTGGGACGTATGGCACAATGGACCGGTTGAGGGGGATTGCGGAAAGGTCGATCTTCTCCCCCATATCTTCTACCTTGATGGCGACGAAGCAGGTGTCGTTGAGGGCGCGTGGATTTGGGCTTGTGTAAGTGGGTGCCGCGGGTGGTCTAGCTTTTCGATGTTGGCGTTAATATTGGCGTTGGCATCGTTAACCAGTTGTGATGGCCCATCTTCGAGGTCTTCGACTTCGATATTGGTATTGGCATCGTTGGCATAGTTAACCGGTTGCTCGTCGTCTTCTTCTGTTTGATATTGGCATCGTTAACCAGTTGTGGCTCATCTTCGACCTCGTCTTCAACGGAAGGAGTCTGGTAAGTTGGGGTTTGGTAAGCTGGGTCGTGAGCAAAGGCCAGGACGGCTCTGGTGGCCGGGACGAGGTTCAAATCGTATCGTCTTGGGTTCATGCTCCTGGCGGCGTTAGAGATTGAGAGGGCCAGCTCGATTGCCATTGGCCCTTTGACCTCGGAAGAGGAGGCATTTCCATTCGATGCGGAGGCGGAGCGGGTGAAGGAGGTTGGTGGTGTGTTTCCATCTGGGTGCTGCGAGGTGGACGGGGTATTGCAGTTGACTGGCGATTATGAGGTAGGCATTGTGCCGGCGGTATACAAGGGTATATGGTACGTATACTTAGCGGTACAGTATGCTGAGGCAGAGTGCGAGGGAGAGGACGAGAACGAGGAAGAGGGGAAAGACAGTGGAGAGATGAGCGAACATATACCTCTCCTCTCGGCGAAGGATGAACAACATCTCTTACACGTAGAGTCTCTACCTATATCAAAGACATGGACAAGTATTCACTATGCCTGCCAAACTTACCTTTTGACCGCCACATTCCTATCATATATACTGTCCTACCAAGCTCGAGGACGTCAAGCGTGGAATCCGATCTTGACAGGTCTACTCCGGGCGAATCAGAACCAATTCATACCTCTTACACCTTCAGATATCGCCTCGATGAAAATCTAAATCGATCGTATATAAAACAGCATCTGGTGACCGCCAAAACGCCATCATATACTGTCATTATCGAGCATGGAGGACGTCAAGCGCCTAATCCGATCTTGACAGGTATATTCTGCATTACTAATATTCAGGCAAGTGGTTCATTAATCGATTTTATGATATCCAATAATGGTAATACATGTCTTAGCTATCCTCTATATTCATGTATCGTCACTACAATCTAGCGCGGTACTTGGCATTCTTCTCCTCCATTCCCTCCGCCTCCTTCTTCTCCTTCGGCAGGTCATCGTCACCAGCATGTTTGCTATAACCCGGGGTATTTGACTTCTTTGGCGCCGACATATAGCCTCCAAACTCTGAATCAGTGTTCGTGATGTTCCCCTCCGCATCTCTCTCAATACCCAGCTCCATCAGCTTCTCAAACACCGTGGCAAAGTGCTCAAAGAACAACTCCTTATCAGCACCGTACTTCGCGACCCAAGGAGCAAAGCCCTCGTCAGTCAACAAGGCCATGTCGGTTGGCAACATCATCAACTCCGTCTCGGTATCCTCGTCGTAGTACATGAACTGCTTGACGCCAGATGGAAGAGTCTTTGGCTTCCATGGTAGGGTCGAAAGGAGCTTGAAGTACTGGTTAGAGAAACGCGTTGGGTTGTTAACCCATTGACCGTCAAAGCCCGATCTATCAGCATGGCATCTGCCCAAAGTGTGTGCACCACTCAACGCCACGATCTCCTGGTCATTGAAGTCCATTCGGTAGAAAATCTTCCTCAAGTGTCCGGATCCCTGGGTTGCGTCTGGCAAGCGACCAGCGATCTTGGCCGTGGTGATCTTGGAGTCATCAACGTAGTCGGTGCGGCCTCCCTTCCATGCAATCTTTGGTCCACTGGCGGCTTCAATGGCGACGGCGCCGGCGAGCGTCCAGAGATCGGAGTAGGTTATCCATGGATGTGCCTCTTTGATTGGCTCCAGGAAGACGCGGGCGTGCTGCAGGCCGGCATTCGCTGGGTCGCCGCCTTCGTGCTCGTAGCGCATGCCGGCGCCGTTGGAGCCGCCGGTATCAGTGGCGATGTCGTAGGTGCCGGAGGAGTGCCTGTCTGGTGTTAGTATCAGGTTGAAATGCGGTATAGGTCAGGAGTGAGAGGAAGAGCTGAGCTTACCATGCGAGGCGGACAAGAACTGGTCCTGCGGATCCATCATCGTACTCTGGCTGGTGGAGGAGATCCTTGATATCTTTTGCGACGGCATCAAAGTCGCCCTTCTGGGACTTTGGCTGAACCATCTTGTCTAATATATCTCGTCTATTCGTCTTGCTGTATATTGTCTAGATCGTGTGTCTAGCTCTGTCTACCAGTCTGTATTCGTCAAGGAAAGTGACAGCTGTCAAAATTAATCTTTCTAAATCTACGAGAAAGATGAGGTGAAGAAATCCGGGGAGGGAGTCTGGAGAAATACCACTTACACTGTGGCGATCGCGTCTTTCCGGCCTCCTTTAGAGTGACTTACGCTTGGCCAGCTGCTATTGAGCCGAGGCATCTGTCATCGAATGGCTTTTGTGACGTTGTTTACGGCGTTGCCTCCTGGGACAGCTTACCCATAAAACTCATTCGCGCCTTATCGAGTGGTTGAAGGGAAGAGACGGGTGGGTCGTCATCATGATTTCATGACCACGATAAGAGAGACACTCTATTTTTACTAATGCCGAGGTCGCGGGACACGGATTCTCCGAAACTGATGCGAGATCGAGCAGGGTTGCTTGCTCTTCACATGCTAGATGTACTAACCCTACCATAACCCTAAAACTGTGGTCAATTCCCTAGAGGAGTATTTTTCTTGGGGCAGAAGTCACCGTGTTTGAGACGTTATTTAGCTGAAGCTTCAACACAAAATTTGTCTGACGCGCCTGGGCGTTTCGCCTAAAGTGGACGCGAAAAACTGCTTTCTAACGAAGGATATTCTCGGTGATTAGCTCCAGCCTGCTCAAGATCAGTCGTCTTGAACATGACAGTGGCGATTGTAAGAGTAGGTGTTGGCAGTAAACTCGACTGTTTCCGCTAACTGAAAAATCTCGCCTGCTAATCGAATGGAAATCATGAAGGCAACAAATCAGAATTTGAACTTGATGATATTGAAGCGTTTAAAACGGCGACTCAGCGTTCGGTGCAAGTAATACTTTACCCAGTGTTTTCTGGAGTAATACTCGAGAAATAAACTACCCAGCTCAAGTTCGTCCTTTTTTCTGTTACTCCGGCGTTACTTGAGTAACAGTGAGTAATGCCAAGACAGCGAAGGTGGGCTTTCATCAGATCTAGCGTGGAAATTAAAGTGTAGAGCCTATCCATGTTGGGTGCTGGCTCGCTTACTCTCCTTACTTTTACTTTACTCAAAGCCTCAAATCTGTTACTCGAGTAAAGCTTGCAAAGTAATTACTTTACTCGTGCTTGCTAATTTGTTACTCAAGTATTACGTTGCCGAACGCTGATGCGATTGTTACCCGACGAGGTAATTTTATCACTTCCTGCCGCTAAAAAATCCAGTTGGTGTCTTTCTGAACTCCGCCTGTCCCTTCCTCTTCCCCATCAACGCCTCCTTCAACGCCTTCGCCCTCGCATTCGCCTTTGGCGCGAGTCCGGCTTTCTTCTGCTTCTGCACTCTAAACGTGGTATGACCCAGCCTCAGATCCTTAACCTTCTTCTCATCCACAAACTTAATCTTCTTCAACTTGTGTCCTCTCTCCTCCTCAACATCCATCATCTCGTCATCAGAGCCTTTATCCTCCAAAAAGTCCTCTGGCAGCTCAGCAGGCAAGTTGAAACGATCAAACTTGATCTTCTTGCTTGGCTGTGCCTCGTCAGGCACAGGACTGGAGTCGTCGTCCTGCAAAGTCATAGACTCATCGCCATCTTGTTCTTCCTCTGCTGCAGCAAGAGCGGCCTCCTCAGCTGCTTCGACATGGCGACGCTTCTTGGCAGCCTTGGCCTGCTTCTTCAGCTCCGCGTCACGCCCTTGTCTCCTCTGGCGCTCAGCAACCTCCTTCTGCTCTGCTGCATTGGCGGCGTTGCGGACAGCTTCTTGTGCCTTCTCCTGCGCAGCCTTGCCTCCAACCTCTTCTGGTGCGTCGTCATCCGAGTCGTCTTCCTCGGATCCAGACTCAGCGTCGTCCTTCCCCTCAATAACTTTGACTAATGGCTCCGGGAATGGGATTGGCTCCGCGACATCGTCGTCGCCGAACTTCTTGTGCTTTGGCTTTGGTGGTGTTGCGAGTTCCTTTTGCTCTTCTTCCACTGGAGTCTCGACTACTGGTGGGCTGAGCTTAGCGGCCTGCTTCTGTGCCTTGGATGGCTCTGGCTCTGGTGTCTCCTCCTCGTCTTCGGACGCGTTGCTCTCGCTATCCTTCTCCTTCGCGGCTGTCAAAATCTCCTTGAGCTCATTGACCTTTCTCATGTTCTCCGCATGTGCCTTCTGTGCCTCCGCCTCCTTCTTACTAGATCTTCCTCTCTTCCTCTCCGTCGGCGTACCACTCGGCGTGCTCTCATTACTACTAGCAGCACTCAACTTGGCTGCCACATTGCTAACCCCATGATTCGTCACGCTCCCATCACTCTCCACCTCATTAAGCGGGATCTCCACGGCCAAATGGCTATGGACCTCCACCTCGCCCTCCTTCTTATCGCCCTTTGTCCTGACTGGCAGCTTTCTCCTCTTACTCGGCGTCTCCTCCCCGGCCTCGCGTGCTTTCTCCCTCCTCCTTTTCTGCGCAGACTGCGTCAACAATTCATACGCAATCTCGTCCTCATTAATCTCGTTATCGCTCGTCGCAGCGCTAGTATCCTTGCTCGCGCCAAACAGGGCGCCGGATTGGCGGCGCGTGGTAACCATCTTGACTTCCTTCCTTCCCGTAGCAGGGTTGCGAGTAGTGGACGTGGTCTGACTGAGCTTGCTCCTACCCGGAGGCTTCTTAGTAGGCGAAGATGCGCGCGAGGACCTAGGTGAGCCTCTTAGTGTGACTTTTGGGGTTGCGCGAGGCGTTCCGCGTTTCTTGGACGAGCGGCGACCGGTGCTGTCTGGGATGCGGTCTGGATTTGAAGTCTCTGGCTTGGTAAAGATGTTCTTCGCCGTGCTGAGCAGTCGCGAGAACATTTGCGATCTTGAATGATGGGTGAAGGGTGGACTGGGGAAGCAAAACAAAAATGAGGAAGGTCGCGATAAAAATCGTTATCGATAAGGCCGCTTGACAAGGATGGGGGACGACGGTGGGCTGACGAGGCTGTGGTGTATACTGGGCTGGGTGTCTTGACAGCTGGAACGACCACTTCATTCTCGATTTGTTTTGGCCCAGAGAAGAGAGAAGTGGTCGTTGATAGTTCTTTGTTCCCTTTATCATAACCCACCACCGATCTCACCTAACACGCAATCACTCAATATGCGCGCCTCCGCATCCCTCGCCCGCCAGGCCATCCGCGCCAGAACTCCTGCACCCATATCAACACCGGCTATAAGATGTCTCTCTTCAACCCCTCAACTACACGCAGCACGCGCACCCTCCGTGCGCCGCGCAGCAGCCCTCGATTCCTCAGCCCGCACTCGCCCCCAATCCGCCTACTCCCGCTCCGACACCGAACTCAAGCTCAACGAAAACGTAACCGGCATCCTCGCCGTTCTCAAAGATGCCAAGAAACAAAAAGCCTTAGATATGGAGCCCGAGCATGCGCTTCAACTTATGAGGGCTTGTGCCCGCGCTCCGAAGACTAAGGCAGGCTGGGAGGCCGAGTTCGTGGAGGAGATGAATACTGGTCCCGAAGTCCTCATGGTGCTTGGCTTGATACTGGAGAGGAGTCGGGTATCGGAATTAGCTGTGCTGGGTGGGAGGATGCTGCTCGCCAGTGCAAACCTGGGGTATCTACCAGGGATACTTAGGATTCTGGAGGGGGCTTTGAGAAAGGGGGAGGGGAGGCTGAGGGCCCCGGCTTTGTTGCCTGCGCTGACGAAATTGAGGTGGTATGCGCTGAAGCAGGAGAATGCTGCTGCGCTGGTGTTACTGGGTCGGATACTGAAGAGTGAGAGGAAGCTGGATGAGGCGTTTGAGATGTTTCAGAAGGCTGCGGAGGTCGATAGGGAGGCCGTGGATGCGAGTGATTATGATATCTCGAGTGCGCAGCTTAATCAGGGACTTATCCATTTGCAGAGGGGGAGACATGAGCAGGCGAAAGAGTGCTTTGAGAGGGCGGCGTTGGATGGGGATAATGCGGTGGCGTATCATCATTTAGCATTGTGTCTGGAGGAAGAGAATGAGTTAAGAAAGACTTATTTAATGAAGGCGGCTGCTAGTGGTGTTCCAGGTACATGTAGGGATCTGGCCAAGGAGTTTTTGAAGGACGGAAGAGACTTTGCGTTTAAGACGGCGAAGAAGAGTGAAGCTGTGGAGTTCGCGGAAGAATGGGCTAAGGTGAGTGCGTTCATGGAGGATGAGGGCTCGCAAGAGGTCCTGGACGAAGTGAATGAGCTGAAGTATCAGCTAAAATGTGCCGAGGCGGATTTAGAGAGGCAGGAAGAGAAGGCGGATGAAAAGAAGTAAGATGGCCCGGCAGCCACAACTACCTAATGTACGATAAGCGTGTAAGAGTGCGATAGCTGCACCAAGATGGGGGCTGCCTGGAGGCCTCGCAATGAGTCCACGGAAGGACGGTCTCCTTTCCAACCATCATTATGTCGTTTGAGACGAGTTATACCTGGAAATACCGGGAGATCGGTCACAATTGTCTCCTGGCTTTATATTTTCTCTCGCAGTGTTTTAATGTTGCGAGGTCAACCAGTCGGACCTCACGTGGGGCAGTCCATTCTCGATCGAAGCAAGCACAGAACACCAGCAGCCAGTGGGGATTGAACATTGATGTAAGTATAGCACTTCCCTTCTCCCTCTTCATTCTCACGTTTGAAAGTCGTGTTCCGTCTTCGTCAAGGCGGTGTTCCTCAAGCGGGTACTGACAGCCGCCAAGTGGATCCTCAACCCCTCAGTTCTCACCTCAGAAACATCAAGATCATCGAATGATATAATCTGACCTATTTCTCACTCCGTTTCAGCTCCCTTCCTACTCTTCTTTTAAAGAGTAATGCTCTTAGCCAGTTGCGCCTTGCCCATTTCCGAAAAGTGCCTGGATGCTGATTATATGAAAAGCACCACCCAAACACTACCACAACATCGGCGCTTTGGCGGAGTGGTTAACGCGATGCCCTGCTATCATCCAATGGAAAAGCCAGGCATTTCCTTCGGGAGCGTGTGTTCGAATCACACAGGCGTCGGTTTGCTTTTGTTTCATAGTTCTATATCTTTTACTCCCCATGTTATTCCATGTCCCCTGTAGCTACCCGCCGCAGCTTCGAAACTTGGTAGATGTCGCTTCCTAGAGTCGGCCCTGTCGTTTGATTCTTTTCTGGTTCATACCCCCTCTGCGCCAATGAACGGAATCTCTTCCTTACAGTTCACGACCAAGGCCACAACGCGCTCTCAATTTGCTCCATGGATTCCATGACTTAACGGCGGGAGGAATAGAGTCATAGGGGGAGTCGTAATGCCTGAAAAAGAGAGTTCCTTACTGATTGCCATATTCAGAAGAGTTATTGTTAGAGAGGAACATGACCTCGAGCCACGCTTGTGGGGGCGTCTTTCGTCAGTTGGTGGTGTTATATCCCTTGGGACGGCTGTGGCGGTGACAGTCATCATGATAGCAAGGAGGGGATTTCTTATAAAGGTGAAGAGTTAGTCGGACATGCGCGGCTGCAGCTCGGATGCGTGGATAAGACGAAGGACTTCGAAATCAAGGGAATGGGTTTCATGCATCTTTCAAAAGGGGTGTTGCAGTTCATTGACAAAGCGAACTTCTGAGATGCGACGAAGAGGGCGGGCTTTCATTAATTTGAAGTCTTCCGCCCTGATGTGGTAAGGGCATTACTCGAAGATGCCATGCGGACGCTGAGGACTAACAACGACTGCTAAGCTGTGTGCCAATGGGTATTTGAAGGTGAAATGATGGACTTGAAGAAAGCAAGAGGTAAACTCCTTCACAAAGTAACATGGTCGGGCTACGATGAAGTCCGTCGTTATATCCAGCCAAGGCATCCCAGGAGCGGGAAGGCTGCCGAGATGACAATAGGCGCGTGGCTGCGTGGCGGCGTGCCTTCGCTCTCTGGCACGGGTCGCACGTCTTTACATACTCGCCGATGAATGTAGCCATGTCTGGCCAGTAAGCCCTGCGTTTTCTTTTGTCGAGCGTGGCGTGTTTGCCAAAGTGGCTAACGATCGGAGAGTCGTGCATAGCCTTGAGTACTGCAAGACGGCAGGAATCAGGTACAAACATCTTATCCTCCTCGAAATATATAAGGCCTTCGTGCTCTGAGAACCTGGGATCTCTTCACAGGCGCGGCGGAGCTCGGCGGTTGTGGCAGCTCGGTGCTGCCCGACTTGCTGCGAGTGGTGATGGGCATGACATGGAGATCCTCCCATTCATCGTCGCCGAAGATAAATAAGAGACGTTCTCCCTCCCAGACAAGGTCGTCGTCGGAGGCAATGGCGATCATCGCGAGGCACTCTTTGCGAGCCTTTGTGAGCTCCTCAGTAGCCATAGCCAGCGGGAGATTCAACAATTCTTCCGTAGCTTCGATGATGGCGCTAACAGCTTCGATCTTCGCCTGGTAACAAGTCTGTTACCGAATTGAGTTAGCACTTTAGCGATATAACCCAGAAGATTTTTATGCCACTTTATGGCGGGAGGAGTGAGGCGCGGTGAAATTTTGATATCGCGGTCCTAGAAGGTGGCAGTTTCTCGCGAGCATCAGTTTTCGAGTAGCAGATGGGTAATTTTCCGATTTATATATGTCTGACCTCCTGCAGCTGCGAAGCTCGCACCTGTATTACAGCAGCTATCTCCACCAGAAATGCGCTGAGAAGTTCCGAATTCGTCAATACGTGGCTTACGCTCGCCGTTTTTGGTGGGAGTGCCAACTTGTCTTTTTCCTTTTCTCCCTCCTTCTTGACCCCTCCAGCCTTATCCTCCCGTTCTTCCACCGCGTCATTCTCCGCCGTCTCGGCTTCCTTAGAAATTCCACCCGATATACGCCGTTGAAGGATGCCGCGGTCGGCACGTTCAACAATCTTATTCGAGCTATCCTCACCCATAGCCAACCACTCCTCATCATACAATTCTCCTCCCTTTTCTTCTGCTCGGAGTGCTTCTCGACGCGTAGAAAGAAGCTCCTCGAAGCGAGGTATAGAAACGCGATACTCTTCTACCTTGTCCACCAACTTTTTCAAAGTGCGAAGGAGTGGTGGTGCTGCGTCTTCTACAGCGGATGCTGCTGGTTGTTGTCTCGCCTGACGGATCTTCTCAAGCTGTCCCAACTCCTCAGCTGCCGTGGAGCCCTCCTTGGGCTTCTTTCCACCCTTCATTCCATCTTTCGTTTCCGCCGCCTCAAAATTGGGGAGTCTATATGCCTCAGCGCCGGGCAAAAACCAGCCAGAAAGGTCCATACATCCACATATAGCTAAATCAACAACCGCCTCCGTCAACGCCAAATTCGTCTCAACACTATTCGTCAAAAACCCCTCCATCAGAATAACAAGTGTCCTCATCACGGGATCATCCGCCCTAAGTAAATGCTTATGGACAGGCGGTGGTGCGCCAGGAATAGTCGCCGCCTTCTCAACCGGCATCTCGACGCCTGAAGGAGCTAGAAGCGCAAAGTTACAGGCATGGGATTCGATGAGGGATGTTGCGTCTGCGATGTGGTCTGCGAACGTGGTGTCGAATGCATCGCTGTTTATTTGTGGGGCGTCGGGGAGGGAAGAGGCGAGGGTGAGGAGGTAGGATATTTCGGCCTCGTGAGCTCCTATCGTCTTTGCTGGCCCTTCGGACGGGTTGCGCGAAGTTCGTAGGAGGGTGGTGACGGCGTAGCGGTGGTGACGGCGAAGAATGACGGAGAGGAGTTGGAGGGTGACGGTTGTGGTTTGCGTGTTTGCGCTCCGAAGGGAAGAGAGGATCAGGTCGACGAGATTGAAGAGGTCGGGTGTTGATTCGTGGTGGGAGGCCATGGTTGCTAGGTTGATGGATTTCCTCTTGCGCGCTTTCGAGGCAAGAGATTCGATGGACAGCATTGAGCTTTGCATGCTTGCGTCTGGAAGCGCTAACAAGTAGTGGAGGATAAGGTGGATGAGGTCTGGATGCTCTACGCTCTCCAATATGCGACGTAGATAGGTAAGCACCGCTACTGAAGAGCCACCATCGACATCGGAGGACTCGAGCAGAGATGGGTAGAGCAACTGTTGCAAGAAGATGACTTGGAAGTGCTCAAGCAGCGTTTGCCGCACTTCAAGGCTTCTACAGTGGTCTAGCACATCCTGCCAGAATAGGAGGTGTGCGAGGAAAGTGTCCATATTCCCCAGAAAGTCAGGAGAGGTGGAAGACACGATATCGTGACTTGTTTTGGGTCGGGTGTAGTCTGATAAGGTGAGGATTGAGGGAAAGTTGTCGGTGGGGTACTCAATGACCAGTTTACGACTCAACTGAGAGTACAGTGCGCCCAGTCCCGTAGCCATCAATGTCGCTAGGTCTGAAGAGATGAGCCAGCGTTCCAGCGACAGAGAGATAGACGCCGCCTCAATGATATACAATAGTCCCGTCCTCGCAAAGTCCCCCGCCCTTCCTTCATGGTGTATATAATCGATCAACAAATAAAACAGCGGAAAGTCCTCTCTACTAGTCTTCCCCTCCCACCGCTCCCTATGCCCCATCTCCTCATCCTCTTCGCTCTCATCATCCGTCGAGAACCAAGCATGTAGAATATCAGGCTGTAGCCTCATCTTCGCCGCTACATTAAATGCTAGCTGTACAACCTCAGCCTCTGTGTCGAGACTTAGTCGTATGCCGTTTATACCTGTTATTCGCACCAGGAAATTCATCAGGCTGGTACTGAATACACCGATCTGTACGAATTCTTCCTCTTCGCTTTCGATGAATGTGCCGAAGAGTTGCAGCGTTTGTTGGATAATCCATTCGTTGTAGGACGTATTCGCGATCTTCGCAACCGGCACATAAATCTGGCTCTCGGCCGCAAAGGCCATGCATGAGTGCGGTTGAGCGACTCTTGTCTCATCGCCGAGAGTCTTGTTTAGACTGCGCAAGAGACGGACTATGGCATCGCAGGCATCCGTGTCTTTCGCGAGGTTGGTTGTGTCGCGCCATACTTGCTGGGCGGAATCAGTATCGTGTCAACTGGTTGGAGAACGGTGGTAGAGTTTACGAACCAGGAGCTGGTTATACTCGCGCTTGAAGCGTGCCACACGCTTGAACGGGTCGCTGAAAGTCGAGTTCGACTTTGAAGACGAAAGGGAGGTCCCTGCGATCAGTCTGGACCACTGTGGTGCCGTCAGTATTGAAGGGCTGAGGTGGGTAAGATGCCACGAGGCTTGTTGACGGGGAGTTTGCTACTCACGAAATCCATTGCGCTTAAGGCATGCTACCGGAGCTGTCTATATTGGGCCCGGCGATATCTTAATTTTTTATAACTCATTGGCGCGTTCCAATCATTGTCGCGAAGGTGAAGCTCGAGGGCGAGGACGTTGAAGCTCCTTATCGCTCGGCAGTTACCCCGATAAGGACAAGTGCGACCTGGGTACGAGCAGCGTCGTTGGCCGCACATCGACAAGTATTTCAACAACGTAGACAGACCTGTGAGGTTCCATGAATGTGTTGGTGACATGCGCGACTCTTACCTCCGACCTATTGGTTTGCTTGAGGTTTTAACGCTGCCTAACTCGAGCCTTTGAAACGCCTTTCGTGTTTTAACTTCCCTTCCTCACTTCTCAATGTCCCAGCAGCAAGATATCATTGAGCGATGGAACTGCAGCAAATTCGAGCAGGAATTTGATTTCCTACGACAAACAATCTTAGAGTTAAACGAGGCAACCGAAAAAAAGACTTCTGATGCGGTGTTGCAGGCCTGGTTTGCCACGTCCAAGCTTCTGGAGGCCCCGAACATCGTGTTAAAGCAACTAGGAACTCCCACTCCTGATAATATGCCTTGGACAGACTGGGTGGACAAACCAGAGTTGACTATATATGTGAGGTTGGAGAAGGAATGTCACGAGTTTCGCAGTATCGTGATACGTACAAGGCGATGTGTGAGAATGCAGTTTTACATATCAAAAAGGAAAGCAGACACAGTGTTGGGCGGTTTGTCAACCGACTAGTTTTGGCGACTTCGAAGGCTTAAACCGGGATCATCGGTTATGCGTCTATCTGTGCCCAACACTGAGCAGACATACTGCTGAGGTGTTGTTAAATGCAATTAGTGAGCAGTCAACGGACGAGACACTTGAAATGTTTTCTCTGTAGGTAAGTGAAAGATTTATGTCAGAGGAACAACAGTAAGTGCTACGCGGCCATTGTAGAACTGGAGATGTTGTCTTTGTGTTCGTATAGGGTAAAAGAAATCAGAATGGGCCGTGGAAGAGTTTACACGCAATTTTGCCGCCCTTGAACCTATACATGAGCATGAGCAAGAAGACTTCGTCTGGTCGGGTCGATACACCCTAGGACACCTCAAGATGCCAGACGTTGACAGCTAGCAGAGCAGAATAGAGTGAATTTGAGGGACAGGAGATAGAGACGATGCCAATTGGTTGACAACTTCACCAGCGGACCCTACTTTGACGGGCCCATTTCCTCAACCTACTTCATTTCAAATGCTAGAATGCGCTGTCTCATACTTAAGAGCCTATCGAACTGATTCACATCTCTATCTTCATCAACACCTTCAACACTTCACGCTTGGCTCTATTTAATCACGAAAGTTATCTGGTTTGCTTCTACTGCTGGTTTCATCCTTCTTGCGAATCCCTTACTCCAGCTTACCAGCCACTGGTCCACAATACATAACTTCACTCCGTCACGTTTTTTCACATCCGTAGTAAGCGCACTACCTGGATCACTATTTGCATAGGTGGCGACCTAGTTGTAAGCAATCTGCAATTTCAACAACAACCTCAGCTTTATTACACCACCGAGTAGCAGTAGTCTTGTAGCCAGAAGCCGGCTGACCCATGTCATCATGTCGACAAACTTCAACGAATGGGATCCCCCATTTCTCTCGGCTCTGTATTCCAACCAGCGTTATGTCATCAAGCGTCTAAACAGGACAAGGAATCTGGACCTTCCAGAGGAAGTCATAATGCCTGGGCCCAAGAACATAATCTACTCGTAAACCAAGGCAGAACGAGAATCCCAGGAGGCATCACGAGATGGTGAGGCAACCTTCCACTGGAAAGCTTAACTACTCCAGACGGAAAAATCGTCGACGGACTAGAGGAGTACCATGCGGACAGGTCTTATAAACGCCGGCGATGTTACAGAATTTGAGGAGTACTTCGGAATGGCTGAGAGGATGATAAGTGCAAGTAAGCCTGTGATTGCTCAGCACTGTCTGGCTTTGGGTAAAAGGTACAACAACGAAGGGTTAATCAAGTATTCCGGCGAGGTATGTCTCGATAGATGGCCTTTCAGCAAAGGATATTACTGATAAGAAAGTCGACTTGGAGACGTGAGATCTATCCCTACATCAAGGAGAAACTCCTCGTTCGACAAAGGGAAAATGGACCACCTGCAAGAGAGTTCCCCTCAAACTTTGCTTACCTCGAGGCCATGCACGAAGACGCTCAAGAGGACTTCGTCTGGTCAGGTACAAAACACAACTCACCTCGAAAGCAACCACGACTAACATCTCACAGACCAAAACCGCAGCGACCTACGTGACAGGTGATGAATCATTTCATTTTCTCATTCATTCTACAGTAACATCCCATTTCGCCACCAAACTCATGAACCGTGGTTCTAAGGCTTCGAGTCCGTAGTCTTCCCGTGTTATTTGGAATGTGGGAAAAGAGAAGACTTGGAGGCGGTGAGAGCAGTGGGAGGCGAAGGCGGGGTCGCGGTCGCGGCGGAGACAGGACATCCATATTAGCTTTCGGCGGCCGGCAGGTATTTGGGAGGGCGAGTTGAGATAGTATAGATTGGCGGCTTGGGCGTTGGCGAGTGTTTGGTCGACCCAGTAGGAGTTGCTGTGGTTGGTGTTGTAGGGTGCCCACAGGGAGGGGAGAGTTGCGGCGCGGTGGATGCTATGCGGCATACGTGTTGGTGGGCGTGGTATGTGTTTTTTGCTGCCTTAAAGAGAGCTTTGTGACACTCGTGCGTGCTTGTGTTGTTGGTGTCCTTTAGCTGCGTATTGTTGAGATGCAAAGCTCCTGCGAAGACCCCACAAAAAGCGTCGGAGGAGACTTGCCGTATTGCGCAGAGGTGCAGGTGTCGTTGTTTCGGCTGACGTTTCTTCGGTCAATTGGCTTGCGTTCGCTGGTGATGGTCCAAGGAATTCCACGTGCAAATGTGAAGGCTCAAGAGAACTGGAGAGTGGCTATATGGTCCAAGGACGAGGGGTTTTCTCAGTCTGAGGATTCGGAGCTCCTGTGCTCCGCGCCATGGTTACGCCGAGCAACAGCTCACTACAGCCCATCGTCGATCGACTGCATTATACAGGGAAATGAGTGGCCAGCTTCAGGTTGGAGGGGGAGTTGTAAACGAGGTTGTACTGTAAACAGCCATGCGACTGACAGGAGCAGAGTGACCAAGTGATCCGTGGATATAGTGAACCCCGCATTTTGTTATTTCCGCTGAAAGGCGCTGCGAGCTCATATATATATCCTCGCTTACGCCGCACGCCATGTGGCTGGTGCCCAATAAAACTCGGCCATATCTCGTACTCGCGAAGCCTTTTGGGACGGATGCTTCTACGGAGTAATATTGGCGGCAAGGCGAAGAGATATATCAGCTCCGAAAGGCAACGATGGGCGAGGAGGATTAAGCCTCACGGGGTGTGGACTGATCTAGACGCGAGCCTAGAATATGAAGCAAGAGGGTAAGCGCGCTGGTGTTGTATTGCGCAAGTACGATTTAAGGTTGCGGGTTAGTGTGATGGTGCCTGCAGGTACTCCACCTTTCAACTCTAAATAACAGGTGGAACCGGTGTTTAGCGCGTTTGAACAATGCTTGAACGACACCTTCGAAGCTGGGTGTACCTTATTCGAAGTCATTCACAGTCATTCACCACAACGGTGGAATAATAAAAGCGCTTCATTATCATATAATATAAATAGTACATAGGCTTGGCAGGCATCTACCCATCGCAGCCACCAAGGCCCTTACGAGTTTGTCGACAACAATGAAACCCGGATAACGCGAAGCACGAGTACAAGATCGCAACAAACAAAAAAAAAGGAAAATGACTTCCACCACCTCTCCGCCCCTCAGCACGACTCCTTACGGAACTGTCTACCCGAGGACACCGTCGCAACTACTAGCCATTGGCGTTCGGGGTGGTAAAGTTGTTGGCCATAGTGTCGTTACTTCCGCAAACTCCTCTCCAGACGCCTCCACTGAAGCTGAGAGTTTGCATGTACCCGAGCTCCTCCTCAACGTCGTCTGACGAGTCCCAGCAATTCTCCTTGTTATCCCCAGCTTTCGCGTTCCCAACATTATCAACAGTTTGATCAGCAGAGCCATGAAGGTCCAAGTTGCGAGCTTGAGCTTCGCCGTCCTCTCCTTTCATGTTGGTGGGTTCAGACATCGGTGGTGATCTCCAAGTGTCCTGATAGCCCGAGTCCGATAACCAGCTGCTAATTGTGCCATGGTCTGCAGGATTGAGATTCTGGTTATCCCCAACGTTTTCTCTTGGCTGCGTGGCCAAGACTTTCCATGTAGTCTTCCATTCTGGGTTCGCGTCATGCCAACCGCTCTCACTGACATTGGTTGTAGTGTCAGTCGCTTCAGAGTCCCAAGTCGCCTTTGAGGAGTCTTCCCAGTCAGCTACCACTCCCCACCCCTGGCGGTAATTGGAAAGCGACAAGTCCCGTTTCTCCGAAGAAGTCATGCCATTATCCCTATCACTCTCCGCATAGTCCGCAGGTTCTGGATTCGGAAACCAAGATCTCACTCTCTCGTCGTAGCGCATGCCCTTCTCGCGGATACGCTCATTGGCGCTAATCCAGCCGTCGGACTCGTTTGAAGGCGCACGCTCATGGCTCTCCCAACAATCGCTTCCCCTAGGACGTCTTGGGCACAGGCCTCCCCAACCACAACCGTCGCATGGTAGAGGGTCTTCTGGAAAGTAAACACATTTCGCTTTCTTTGGATATGTCAATGGTTTTTGGCCTGCTTTGCCATAGTATGCGAGCTCAGAACCGTACGGGGATTCGATGTCGGAGTCGAACACATCACCCCATCCTCCACCGATTGCAGCTGGGCCGATGTTAAGATATCCTCCTTGCGAGATGTAAGATTGAGCGAGTACTGACTGTTCGGCTTCGAGGGACATGATACTTGGTTGTTCGGCACCGTCATCATCCTTCCAAGTCTCCTTCTCTCTTTCCTTCTCCCTCTCTCTTTCCTTCTTCCTCTTTCTTTCCTTCTCGTTCTCTCTTTCCTTCTCCTTCCCAACTTCCTCGACTAATTCTGCCCAAGGGTCTTCTTCGGACGGGAGTGGATCGGCAATGCGCTCTTCTGTCTTGTTCTGTGTCTGCTCCCCCTTGACAGGGTTCTGGGCCCAATCGTCCCACGGGTCTGCTACGGACGGGATTGGGTTGGCCGTTGGGGTATCTGCCTGTTCGTTGTTGAGGTCCTGACAGAAGTCGTCCCACGAATTTCTCACTGCCGGGATTGGGTTGCGCGCGTAGCTGCTGTACTTCTTCTGGTTGCGTGCTTTTGCGTACTTGGTCTTCTTGCTCAGCACAGCAAGCCGTTCCTTCTCCTTCACAAAGGGTTTCCAATCCGCAGCTACGTCTTTAAGTCCCAGGTAAGCAGCGAAGGTCCAGATCGACATGCCTTTCCTTGGCCCACTCTCCTGCTTCTCCAATTGCTCCGTCATGAACCTCTGAACAGAATCACTGTCTGTCTTTCTCGCCCAGTCAACTAGCCTGGTACAGAATCTGGCCCAATTGACAACTCTCCTGGCATCCATCGTCCCTTCATGTTGGCGAAACTCTATAGTCTCGATCGGCTTTCTCTTGTAGTGAGTAACGTCTTCCTCGCCCTGTGCCCATGCGCTCAAGTTCATCAGGTTGTATGCACTGTGTTTCTTCATAATATTATTAATCGCCTTTCTCAGCCCAAGGATGTTCTTCGCCTCGAATATCCTGCCCAACACAGCCTTGACCTCACCCTTCTCTGGATAACGGCCTAAGGACTCGATGCGAAAGGCTGATCCAAAGGTGGAGCCGCTGGGACTGCACCTGTATCTCGGATGCAAGCGATGGATCTCTGGCTCCATAGTCCACACAGTCGCAAGGAAGTTCTTGAGGGTATTCAAGTCGAAGGCATCACTTCCATTACCGACATGGATATGCAGACCAGTCGAGCGATTGACATTGGTACGGAAGGTCGTATTAAGCATTGTAACCACCCTATGCGTATGCTCAAAGCCCTTCGCCACGGCATCGAGAACCGGCGAAACGATCTCGAGCGGCTCCCAGCTAAACCCTCTCATCAGGTCATGACGATCAAACGTCGGCGCACGGATACTCCCATCCTGCTTCACGAACCAGCCAACGATGATCTGCTCCGCTGGCGGATCGTCAGCCCTGGCGGAATCCGGACAATTGATATAGTTGTGGATCGTAACGGGAAAACCGTGCGTGGTGAATACATGCTTCATGGCCATATCGTGCGGTTTGCTTGGGATCTGGACAGGCGCGTACCAGCGTCCATAGTCGTACGCCTGACACTCGGCCACCTTCTGATCGGTCTCCTTCACTACCCACGGGCCAAAGTCAACAAGGTATCCCGAGTCCTGGAACGCATCATATGGGCTCTTATTATCAGTCGTAGGAGTCAAAGAAGCGACATTGAACTCCAGCTCGACGCCGAAAGTCAGCCGCTCGTTCAAGGAACGAGGATGCTTTGGACAATGGTGGATGTTGAACTGCATCACTGCGGCGGTACGAAAGATCTCCTCGGCGAGGTCTTCGTTGACGCCGTGCGTCTCCATGTACTCATTCAGGCGCTTTGTGGTGTCTTGGGCTGAGCCGACGGTGTACGCGATACCCCGGGCGCGATCGGGGCTCGTGTTGGATGCGATTAGGTCAGGTGCGAGGGCGGCGACTGGTGGAACTGGAAGGTCCCATGTTTCTACTGATGATAAGTCGATGGCTGCTGTTAGCGGCGCGCTTGAGGTGGCGATTGGCGCTGGTACTGTATAATCTACACCACCCTGTCTGTAGCTTGGCCAGTCGACGGCAGCTCTCTCTTCGTTGGCGGCCCGGGAGGCCATGACTCTGCTTTGTGTTTCCTTGTTTGTAAATCATAAGTAGTCTGAGGCTTCCTCTTTGTCGTGTCCCTTCCTTGTGTTGCTCAGTGTTCGCTGTTGCACGTCCCCTGACTCTGTTGTTGAGGTAAGGTCAAGCGCGGTAGACGCGACAGGACAGCCGTCCAGGTTGGGCAGCTGCGGTACACTCTCGCAAAACAAGCTCGCTCTCTTTTGGTCTTCGCTGATGTAGTATACACTACTCTAGGGGAAGACTGACTTTCAGCAGGGCTCCGAGTGTTGGCAGGAGAATGTTGTCAAGTGTCGACCTTATCGCTGGGTCGGGTTGTGAGCTGCTGATGGAGGCAGAGTTCGTCACGATTGAATCTGTTCGTAATGTTGGGGTCTTCTTGATTTTTGAAGAAGATGCGATAATGATTTTCTCTCGTTCGGGTGAGGAATGGGTGTTGTGTTGTGGTCAGTTGTGGCGAGGGCCATCTGTGTCTGGCCCATCAATCGATGGATCGCGACAATGGAGGAGGAGCTTCGCTCTTTTCATGGTGTCAGCAACTATGATGCGGAATATCATGGAATACTCAGGTCGCAGTCGGCCTGAATTACGTGTGTTGCCACGGCGGTGGGGTTGGCAAAAGAGAAGTTTTAGTGTGGACATTGAGGCGCGAGCAGCAATAATGAACCGCGACAATATAGGGTTTTGGTGTTCCATGGCAAGAGAGACTACGACGACGGATGCTACGCAACGCTCGCAATATGGCCAGTGTAGATCACGTTGGTTGTCATGTCGAGGAAATTGCAAGGCAGGAGTTGGCGAAACAAAAGGGAGAAGCAACAAAAGCCAGGGACACAACACCAAGCACGAAATCACCATGACGGCCAAAAACCAATAATGCAAAGAGGCAAAAACTATGGCTGGGGTTGTCTATTTGCGTTGAGTCCGGGCTGCCGCTGCATCTTTTTTATGGTATCTTAAGGGCTTTCTTTTCAGTGTCCAAGTTGCTTGAAACTCTCTAGGACCTGAATAATCTGCATGGTATAGCGGGCGCCCTAGACATTTGGGGGTTTCCTTTCTTTATGGGTGATACGACTTCAGAACGCGCCATCCACACAACGCCGTGGGAATGATGCGACACCTGGGGCAATCGACGAGGAACGACATCACAAATGGCACGTGATGCGATGAGCTATGAAAGAAGCATAAACTTTATTAACACACCTGTAATATCTAGACTACGACTTCATTTTACAACTTAGGGTTCTTCAATGCCTTCATCTTGGCTTGATAGTTCTTAACCATCATCCTGATACTCAAATCCAACATCACATCCTCACTTCCACCTGGGATTCTCGCACCCGGCACTTCACGGTACAGCTTCTCCGCCATCTCACCACGTCCAGTTCTGGTGTATCCATTGCCACCAAACAACAACACCGCAGTCTCAGCACAAACCTGTAGAACCTTCCCAGCCTCAGCCTTCATAGCCGCGGTCTGACCACCGAGCAAGATATCCGCCTTCTCCTTGGGCAGATTCTGCAACTGGTACAAGGTATTCTCGATCCACGCCCACAGTGCCTCCAACCTCACGCCGGCGATCGCGAGACGATTACGCACAACAGCTTGTTCCATCAAGGGCTTCCCAAATGCCTCGCGCTCCAGGCAGTATGCGAAGGCGAGGGAGAGAGCCACGCGGGCTTGGCGGGTAACACCAACCGCGATGGACATGCGCTCGTGGTTGAAGTTCTGCATGATGTACTTCATGCCCATGCCCTCTTGACCGATGAGGTTGTCGACAGGGACCAAGACGTCGTCAAGCTCGATGAAGGATGTACCGGCGGAGATCTGTCCTGCAACCTTGATGCGGCGCATAGAGACGCCCTTATGGCCCTTCAATGGCACAACAAGGAGAGACAGTCCACCAGAGCCCTTGCCACCCGTGCGTACGGCCGTAGTTGCGTAGTCACTCCACACACCATTCGTGATCCACTTCTTAATGCCGTTGACCACATAGTGCTTCCCATCCTTCGTCTTAATAGCTGTCGTGCTCGTACCAGCGACATCAGAGCCCGACGTCGGCTCCGTAATAGCAATACAAACCCTCTTCTTCCCGGTAAGCAGATCAGGCAAGATCTTCTTCTGCAACGCCTCATTCCCAAACTTATAAATCGGCGGAATCGCAAACGCCATGCCCGTATTCAGGGCACCAGGTGGACCCATCAAACCACTACGGGTCATATTCTCCTGGAAGATGGCGCCGTGGAAATGATCGAAGTCCTCGACCTTCAAACCGCCGAGGAGCTCATGGATGCCGACACTCTTGAGTATGGCCACTGGGAGAGGGGCAGGCAGACAGGGGATCAACATATTGGACTTCATGAAGGTCCCGTAGACGGTCAATGGGATTTCCTCTTTCGTTTCCCATTCGACAGCGTGGGCGTTGAGCTCGCGGTCGATGAACTCGCGTGTGTCGCGTTGCCATTTTTTGTGCGATTCGGTGTAGTACTTTGATGGGAGGCCGTTGAGCCATGGCGGCTCTGCGAAGGGGACGGTGACGTTCTCGGTGGACATATTTACTGCTTGAATACTAAGACTGGGTGGTAGATAGGAAGAGAGTAGGAGCTGCAGTGAGAGTAGATAGAAAGGACATATAGCCAGCTATGTATAATCAAGTGGCGTCGTTGAACGACCCCACACACCAAGGTACGCCAGCATGTCAGGCCCACCGATGCAGTTGTTCGGCCCCAAGTTCCATCCTCGGCATGTGCTGGATTTGGAGTTGTTTTTACAAGGGTGCTGCGCACTCCAATGCTTTGCCGACGCTAAAGGGCGGCGAAGTCGATCCCAAAAAATGAGGGGATTTGGGGTAAAGCCTTCCGCTGACTAAGCACATGTCCTTGGTCGATTTGGACATGGCACTGATGGCATCAATCGATTGACATCCATACCCTCAAACTAAAGACTCGTAAACTAAAAGCCATGCGAACACTCACCACAATGTTCTCCAGATTAACTACTCGCGTCCTCCGCGCAACTCCAAGAGCAATTCAATACCGCATCGCAGCAGCTCCCCAAACCCGCACCCTAGCAACAGTAAACAGCAACCTCCATCTCCCGCTCCAACCACCATCAGCACCAGGCACCTACCACAACGCCCACCAACTCCGCTTCTCATCCTCCAGCAACCGCTCCACCGCAGACCAACTAGCCGACCGCCTCCAAGGCATGTACGCCGAGACCAAAGACGAGTTCGAGATCGCAGTCGAGAGCACAGATGCACATGCCGTGTATGCGCAGAGTGATAGAGATGCGACGCGAGAGGAGTTGGAGAAGTTGAAGAAGGCATATAAAGAGGCGCTGGAGACGAGTGAGGAGGTGAGGATGGATTTTGAAAAGAGGCCCATTAGTCAGAGGATTAGGGAGTTGGAGAATGCTGTGGAGGAGTTGGAGAGGCAGGGACTGGAGGACAATTGAGGAGGGAAGAAGGATGTTGAAGTTAGGAAAGGTCAATGGTAGAGGAGAGATAGAGGTTAAGCTGTGTTGGTAGTAGCAGGCCAAGTGCTGGTCAGTTGCGCGAATACAAGAGGCAATAAAACCGGAAATAAATGAACGAACGCTTCAAATAGCAGACCAATGGCGCATGAAGTTGCATTGAGGTTATGGAACCTCGACGGAACAAACAGATGAGATTGTGTAAGCCAGTAAAGGTCTGTATTACCGTTGTACAACCAATTCAGCTACCGATGCACTTCCCATTGAGAAGTTCCCCGAAAATACAATCATTTCACCTATCTCAATATATCACAGGTAAACCTGTACCACAAAAAATCATTCAATCAAATCCTCCACCTGTAAGTTGGCCAAACCCGATGCCACGCCTTGGAGTGACTCGGTCGATCTCATCCTCCTCAACTCCCTACGATTTTTGCCTGATAATCTGTTAGCGCACTGTGTCTGGTGCTGAAATGGGAAAATGGATTGTCATACCTGACCAGACGAAGTCCTCCTCGCTGTCTTCATGCATCGCCTCAAGCATGGCGAAATTGCTTCTAAACTCTGCTGCCGCTGCGCGGGCACGGTACCATTGAGAGGCCAGATGCTGCTCCATAAATGTGTATACTACCCGTCTCAAATGCTACAAATCTATTAGTTAAGTAACGTCTCACCAGCTGTGGTGGAGCTTACCTCTTGCGCAAAGACCAGGAGTTCCTCGTCCGTGTGTACTCGGCGCATTTATCTAGTCCACCGAATGAGCGTCCTCTCATTCTCAATGGGCCATGCTCCACAAAGCATCCAGTCTTTGATTGATCGGTATTCGTGATACGCTAACTGAGTCTGCTGCGTTATGAGTGATGAGCGGAGGTTGTCTCTCCAGTCAGTCCATGGCAAATCATCTGGGGTAAGTCTTTGTAAGTCCTCGAGTCCATAGAAGCCGACGTCGGCGTTCTTAAGCTGGTATAGTCTGAACCAGCACGTCAACACGGCATCTGGAATCTCCAGGTCTCGCTCGTCGTTCAGGTCTTGGATGGTTTCTCTGTAGAACCTGTAGGTTCTGTGTAAGTGGAGGACGTGTCCACGATCCATGGTTGCCGTTGAGTCTCGTGACGGCAAAGCTGAGCGTCAGGATAGATGAGGCAGATATTACTGTGGCCGGGTCAAATTGGATATTGGACTTTTTTGCTGGATATCTACAGCTCTGATGAGATTGAAAGCAGTGAAACGCCACCTCGTCGTGATAGCTGAGAATCGGGGTGTGTCTTCGGTGCCTGCCAGTGACTACTTAAAGACTTACGAGGTGACCTAGTCTAAGATAACTTGATGCCGAGGAAGCACATAGTTATTGTGTTCAGGACTCAGGATGATCGTGCCGATTGTGGGTCTGGTAAAGCTGATGTGTAAGTGTGCGTGGAGGTGGAAGGTTGAGGAAGGTTGAGATCCCAGGAGGACAACCAGCTTCTTATAACCTATTGTCTGGCGCCATCCAGTCGCCGGAAAGTGGGGTATAAACCCAACGAAGGACTGCTTTGAGGCAGGTACGTCGTCGACAGCCGTACTTTCCTTTGCGGGCCATAGTGGATCCTGGGGATGTCCACGACGTGATAGTCTCTAGAAAAATTCCAACGATCTTGCAACCACCCAGCCAGTTGTCGATTGATCTGATCGAGCTCCAGTACTCACAAATCCTCATCCTAATCATCATCTATGCGGCTAAGTGGTTCCCTCTCCTTCACCACCATTAGAAGCCTCACCGCCCGCCCCATCACCTCCGTCAACCTCTCCATCTCATCCAACAAATCCCTATACCTCATGCTTTCGCTGTAATCCCACACCCCACTCTCCTCCCTCATTTTTAGCAGCCCCTCGCCCGTTTTGAGAGCCTCCGGCCCCCACCAATTCAAAACCGCTATGATCATCCTGCGCCTCCCCTCCTCCCCACCATCCCTCCCAACGAAAACCCGAGGAACGCCATTCCTGGCTGTGGGGGCCCAAAAGTTCCTCCACAGTACCTGCCGGTCTCTTCCCGATGACCCGTGCTGGCGATATAGGCCGATTAGGTTTTCTAACCGGTTATAATTATCCTCCAAATTCTCAATCGCTTCCCTCCAGCCATGGAGCTCTGCGCCGGTGATGATGTCTAGGTGCTTGTACCTGAGGATGGAGGTGCGAAGACTGATGTAACCTTCTTTTGTTTGTGCTCGTTCTCTTATTCTCCGAGCCTGACGCGCTGAAGCATGGTAGCTTTCGGTTAAGGAGTTATTGTCGTCATCCTCCTCGTTTTCATATTCCTCGTCCTCTGAGTAGCGGTCCAACTGGTTTTCGGTATCCCTTCCGCGGTAGCGCTGTGAGCCCCGGATTGTAGAAGGCGGAGGGGCATCTGAGCGTGCATAGTGAGTTGGAGCGAACATGTTAATCGGTTGGCGAGGCCGTTGTGCGTTGTGATATAAATATCGAAATCGAATTCGCAAAGACCGTGGGTTGTAACAACCTGTTGGTAAGTGGTATGTCTTTCGTTGCGGGCGTTCGATCGAGTTTGTGAAGCGAGTATAGAGGGTGGTGCCAGCTTTTAGTATGGCACTGCGAGGGCGAGCTTGTGAAAGAGTGTGGAGGGCGCAGAGAGGGGCCCGAAGGCCTCATATACATCTTGCGAGCTAACCAGCCGTGTGTACTGTCAAAATAATTCTTTCATCACAACATGGGTACTCACTCGACCAGACTTTGGATGGCGTTTTATATGCATTTTCACTATCAACCGGTTATCGTCGACGTCTCGACGAATAATCAATTTATCATCTACCTCACCACCACTGGACCTGCCAACCGCTTGGCAGACGTCAACCCAACTAGTTGACAGCTCTACCACTCTTCCCCAACCCCGTCTCCCCTGACAGCTCAACAGGTTGACACTCCGTCACCGAGACTCTGTCATCCATCTTACCATCGCCGTTCTTCCCACCCTCAAAGCCCCCACCTTCCTCTTCATCCCTGCCCTCGATCCTCGCCAACGGCCTATTCTTTTCAGCCCACCGTCTCCAAGGCTTATAACATAGCACTGCCCCAATTCCTCCCAGGACGAACAAGCCGCATATTGAGCCGCCGATAATGTCATAGTGGTCGCCCACCACATGCAAGCCGTCCCAGAAAGGACCCTCAGGCGCCGCAACACTATCTACCAGAGAAAGAAGCTGGATGGTGCCGATACATATCGCAACAAGCACAGTGATTCCTGTCAAAATAATAGAGTAGTAGAGGATTGCCACAAGGTCGCGAGCCATCGAGGTGGTGGTGTACAGTGTCATCATTAGGGCGCCGTCTGTTGTGTCTAGAAGACACATGCCCGCTATTCTTATTAGTAAGAAAATCCAGACCAAGATGGCCTCTTCTCAAGCCAGAGCAAAACAATACTTTTAGATCTGCTGCCGCTCTCGTGACAATGAGATGAGCGGCGATAGAGGAAAAGAAAGAGAATCACGTACCAGTGAATAGTGCAGGGAATATCAAAATGAGCCACAACGACGTCCCACTCGCGCCTTGGACAGACGCAATGCCTAGTACTGCGATCTCGGAACTGGTATCGAAACCCAGCCCAAACAGCACGCCGAGGGGATACATCTTCCACGGGCGATCAACAAACTTGAACACTCTGTGAAAGATCCGCATCAGGAAGCCGCCCTCTGCGAAGCCGAGCCCGAGGTCAGGCTTCTTCCGGTCCTCTCTATCCGTACCATCGTCGGTGGCGGCACTGTCTGGTCTCGCTACCTCAGGCTCTGGAGAAGATGTGTTCAAAAGGACGCGCAACCTCTTAACAAGCATCCAGAGTACCCACGCATTCCCCACCCCCAAAATCAACAGAACTGCGGAACTGACCGCCGTCCCAATAATCCCGCCCACGCTCGCAAAACCCCCAAATCTCTCTTCTAGTGCTCCGGCGGTGGCAGCGACGACTATGCAGGTGATAATGACAATAGTGGAATGCCCTAGGGAGAAGAACATTCCAACTGTTACTGGTTTTTGTCCACTAGCGACCAGACGTCTTGTCATTAGATCGATTGCAGCAATATGGTCTGCATCGAGAGCATGACGAAGACCGAGGGTGTATGATAATACCGCGCTGGCTGCTAGGGAGGGCTCATAATGGAGCACGATGCCGGAGGCGATCCATACTAGGCAGTTGACTATTATTAGGATGATGATGATGCGTATCGCCGGAAATGGTAGGATTCTAAGCTTGGGCGGAATCTTAGCTGTGAGTTTTTGTATGAATGGTGAATTTGCTAGGGAGCGTCGTGATAGCCTGGTTGGTGACATTTTGAGTGACGTGTGGGCTTATAAGCTAGAAGTAATAATGCCTGCGTAGTTTTTCTCCTCGTTCTTGTAAAGATTGCCAATCGAACTCTCAAACAAAAATCAAAGTAGGAAGAAAAGCAGACTTAAAGAGGAGGCAGGCAAATATATGAGTCAAACAACGAAGAAAAAGCTCGCATACTTTACCCATCACAAGCACACTTGTGTTTTCGCGCTTGCAACATGAGTTTTTCTAAGGGCCAGGTGCCCCGCTAGGGGCTTGGTTCTGGTGCTTATCGGAGGTGACTTAGAAGCCATTACACAGAATGTAACTTTGGTGGATGTTACGTCACGTGTAGTGAGGGGCATCAAGGCGTGAAACGCCCTTGTGTTTGTCAACAAAGTTGGCACCTTTTGAGATTTGAGGAGGCGTTAGCTGGCGGTGCCGACCGCGGAGGCGGCCGCGATGGCGTCTCGAGAATGTCATGTTTCTCGGTGAATGCCATGGAAGTCGTTGTGGTTGCCACGCCTCGCGGTTCACGGTTACGCGCTGCGCTGACACTTAACATGCTTGAAGCAGACATAGCCTCCTTGTGATGTGTAGCAAGCAGTCAGGCACACTCGCCAACAGCGGCACTTCGATCAGAGCTCTGGCGGGGAGCTAGTCAAATTTGCTTATATCGAACCGGCCTATAGCGAAATCCTGGACTTAAGGAACAGATTTTCCAGATCCAGTATAATTTGTATAGGTATAACGAATACCTTTTCCGAAAAAAGTCGATGTTTTGGGTGCGGTTCGTTATAAACTCCAGTGGAACCTGAGCTTGACGCCTCTCAAATTACAAGTTAAGGCCTCAAAAGAGAGGTCCTAGACCCATTTTGGCCTCTGAGAGCAAGATACTAAGCTTAATTAGATTATTCGAGTGCCAACGCCAGATTGTTACGAAACCTTGACTTAACCAATCCAAACTGCTGATTTTTGGCATTCGATATAAGCAGGTTTGACAGTAAGGACTGCAGCTAAACTTTCAGCCTAATGTCTCCGCCATTGATGGGTGGGCTTCGACTTTGTTATAAAACCCTTAACCTCGAGTTCCACGAGAGGATGGCCTTGCTATGTGCCGGATATTTGCTTTAGGACCCATTGACTTCAGGCGGTATCGAGGTTGCTATTCGCAGCTTGCTGCATCATTTCGTTTGCTGGCTGTCGGTGGGTGACTGACCGATCATCAGTTAGGTAAGTCGGCTTGCTGCGGTACGAGGACGAAACGTAATGTGCCCGCCCTGTCTGAGCGTGCAGATTCGTAGATGTCTGCAGTTTGCATAGTCTCTTTGTTTCCTGTCTCCAAAAGCTTTCAAGCGTTCTCTGTGTTAATGCCGCTGGTGTTGTTGAGACTTGAATTGAGTGTTGTGAAGTTGGAGAGCAAGGACGTAACAGCAGGTTGACAAGAGACACCCTGGTGGGTGGATGTCACTTTTGCCTTTGTACCTTCAAGGTTGTGGCGCCAAGCATCCCAACTTCACCACAACAATATCTTCCCCTCTTCCAACCTTTCGTCATTGCAGACACAAAGCCTCTCTTGCTCAGATATCGCTGCTGAAAACCTAAAAACTCTCCGACTAACTAGCGGCTTTGCCTAATACACAACCTAACCCAATTGGTAAGAGTTATCTCATAGACATCTTATCGTGCACAGGTATCACTTCCTCGCCCCACTCCAAGATCTTTGGTACGTGGAAACCACGATGTTCTGGATCAAGATAACCCTCCTTATTTCTTGTCTCGAATCGCTTCGAGATAAGCCTGTTTTGACAAACAAACGTTACTGCTTCAACGTTCCAGCAAGCTAACATACCATACCTTCGTAGCACTTTCCAGCCACACCACGCGAACCCTTCCGAATCTATCATCGCTCCAGATCTTTCTCCGACCGACTGCATACCATTTTCCCTAAACATCAAATTGATGCACTCGACGTTGTAACGACGTCTCGACTAGGCCGTAATATACACGGTCTTATGCACGATCTTATATCACTCTAAGCAAACGTAGACTACCAACCACATTCTTCCAACATGGCTACCAATAAAATCCCCGTAACAATAACCTACATCCACGGCGGTGCCCTCCCACCCGTGTTCCTCGCCGGATCCTTCTCTGAGCCACCATGGACACCAGAAGAGATGACATACACGCTGGCGACGAATGGACAGTATCATTTTGAGAAAGAGGTCCAGCTTGAGGCGGACGGAAGTTATCAGTATAAGTTTAGGCTTGGGCCAGGCGATTGGTGGGTGCTGGATGAAACGGCTCCTGTTGGTATGTGCTTCCCTAGCTTACACAAATATACCTCTGCGATCAGAAGCCAGGTTGGCCTTCCGCTGCACCTTGGAGAAGGAGTACAGTATCATGAGCGCGGGGATTGTTCTTTCGTAACTGTTGGTGCTGTTATGATTGAATAATCCACGCGCTCCAGTTGATGAGCTCTTTCAACATAGCTTGGATGTCATTTGAAACAGACCGAATCTCTCCACAATCACTAGACAGTAGCTAACATTCGCTCTCAACAGCGACCGACGGAGCAGGCAACCGCAACAACGTAATAACCGCCCCTGCGCACTCGGAGCCTAACATTGCTCGCTCATCCACAAATCCCGCCGTGCCACAATCAGACGGCACACCTCTTTTGGCGCCCCAAGCCAGCGACGACACCTCAATATCCACCTTGATCGTCGAAAAGTTTGACGCCAAACCACAACTCAGCGACGACTTTGGCAAAAACGCAACCGTAGCACAGAAAGACGCCCACGATATCCGCGCCGCAGACGCTGCGCCGGATTATACCGCTATTCGTTCCGACCCAGAGAGCAAGGAGGTGGCGGATACGGCGGCTGAGGTTGCTGATACGGGGGAGAAGCTGGATGGTAAGGAGGGTGCTTTGGATCCTCGCTTACAGAAAATTCGTTGTACTGATGGGAGGGCGGATGAGAGTGGTAGTGGTGCCGCAACGCCTATTGAACTAGTCGCAGATACGGCGGCTGAAGTTGCCGATACTGCCAAGGAGCTGGATAAGGAGCCGGAACCTGTACCGTCAGATGATGAGGCTGGTAGGACGGGCGAGAGACGAATATCTTCCACGCCTGTACCGGAAGCCGCGGAGACGGTTGGTGAGGTAGCAGATAGCGCTGAGTTGATTGCTGGAGGGGAGGAAGGGTATCAGGTGTGTTGCGTCAAGGCACTCAAAATGAAAGGAAGAGGTGCTAACGAGAAATAGTACGATGACAACGACTGCACCGGCTACGGCACCGGCGTCCAAACACCAGCTGATGAGAAAGCACCACTCTTCGCCTACGAAATGATAGGCGAGAATGTATCCGAGAATGGAAAGGACGACCACAACGGGCATGCACGCAGCCGCGGCACCTCTTCGCCGCCTAAGCCAGCCTTCATGGATGTCGACCCGGATGATCCATCCCTTGAGCAGTTCCCGGAGGATATGGAAGGCATCGTTAGGAAGATCAGCAACACGGAGTCCAGATTTGAGGCCGATGAAACGAAGTTTGATGGTGTGCCGTTGAGTCCTGTTGTTGGGCCGAGCGGGAGCCCGCTGTATTCTGCGGGACGGGAGAGTCCGTTGACCCCGACTACGCCGCCGATGGAGAAGATTTGGGAGGAGGATGAGGAAGAGGAGGAGAAGCAGAAGGGGGTTAAGGAGACGCCGAAGCTGAGGGTTACAAATCCGGATAATATTGGCCTTGGGAAGTTGAATGATGCCTTGGCGGATTTGGATGGGAAGAGTCCTACTGGTGCTGTTGATGTTAAGCAGAGTGGCAGCGTTTCAGGTATTTCTGCTCCGCTGTCTACCTCAGAGCCAACACCTGCGATGGACAAGTTTGGGCGCAGGGAGACAGGGATTTTGTTTGGTGGCCCGCAGAGCGCAGCTGAGGCTACGCTTGGTGTGATTGCGAATCCGGTTGCGACTGTGGCAAAGGGTTTGGGTGTCGACTCCGGTAACGACCAATCTCATACCTCCTATACCTCCGCAAAGCCCAAGGACGAGACCGCTGATCAAATCAAGGACAACGGACCATCCCCGGAGCAAAAGCTGGTACAGGAACAGGCACAATTAAATGATGAGCAAAAGCCCAGTAGCTCAGTCGGCACTGTGCCAAAAAAAGCCAAGACCGCCGTCGACAAGGCCAAGGAATATGGCACAAAAACCCCCCCCAAGGCGGCAGATATAGTGGAAACCTTGGAATCCCGCGCTGCCACCTCGCGCGACAGCAGCCCAGCGCCAAAAATTAAAGATGCAGGTGTGGGACTGTTGAATCCGAGTTCTGCAACAGGCTCAGACACAAAAGACCACTCCACTGGCAGAGCGGGAAGGTTGGAGATGAGCTCTGATGGTGCTTGTGATAGCGACGAGGATAAGAAGGCGCATGTTCCGCCCACGGTCGGTTCGTCTTCGGCTGTGGATACGGCCGCAGGGGATAAGGCTAAGGATGTAGAAGTGAGGAAGAGGGCTTCTGTTCCTGTGCCGGAACGACCGAGGAGTGTGGAGAGTATTAGACCGAGGAGCGCGAGTGAGGGGAGCGTGGTGAAGGTCAATACGGGATGGTTGGCGGCTATTTGGAGGGGGATTTTTGGGGGTTTGTTTGGGTGGTTAGGAAGAATATTCGGGGGAGTGGGGAAGAAGAGGAGGGAGAGGAGTGGTGAGGTGTGGGATGAGGGTGAGGGTGAGGGGAGAAGTGGGGATAGAAGTCTATAAGCTCCTTACATTCTTTTATTAAGTTGTATGCAGTGGGAGGTTAGTTTGTTAGTCAGGAGCTTCGATATCATCCTTCGTAATGGATAATTTGCTTTACCACTGCCGCTGCGCTTATGTGGTGCTATGGACTGATGGTGACAAACTAACACTCACCAGCGGACTGATACCTACACTCCTATGTGCCAGTTTTCTCGGCATTGGGGTTTGTCACATATGCTTTTGTCAAGGATGAATACCAGCCTGGAGAGGCGGCAAGGATTTTTATCAGAGATGTTTTCGGCGGGCCGGTGGGGAGTTGCGAAAGGTGTCTTGGCTCTTGACGGAGCTTCTACCAGACTACGACGAACGACTGGCAGTCTTTGGTGGCAGCATGGCATAGTGGTTTGTATTTAAGAGCACACAGGCAGGAAGGTAAAACACAGTGAGGAGGTAGCAGATTGATCCTGCGTGGCAGAAAGACGGAGAGAACGGGAACACGGTACCCATAGCTTTATATATTGGGCATTAATAATAGGATTGCAGTAATTACTCTGGCCTCTGATATTGCCATTTAGAGGCAGTAGAGCGGAAGAGCGTTGTGTTCGGGCGAAATTTCATTGATGTATGTGCTCAAAGTTATGTATCGCGGTAGTCCACGAGATCTCTGAGCGGCCGAGCTAGCTTCTTCGAAATGTCTGCCTCCTCCTTCCGTAGCAACCCTAGAGTAAGCAGATGTATGACCAAGAAGACACATCCCCTGTGAACTTCAATTACTCTTTCGTCCATTACAGTTCTCAACATTTTTTCACTCCCCTCCTGCTCCAATTCATCGAGCCTCATCAGCTTCTTCGTGATTTTATAAATATCCTCACACTCATCACGCGATTTCCATGCTTTCGTTCTCTGCTTCTCGATTTCATCGCACTCCGCCCGGGTGCGAGTTTTGAAGTTCTTGAATTTCTTCATGATTTCCTTGCACTCCGCTTTGCAGAGAGTTTCAAAGTCCTCGAGCTTCTTCTTCTCAGAGCCCAACTTACCAGCAACCTCATCCGGGTGTTTCGGGAACTGTTCTCTAGCACTCGGATATGGCTTGTAGCTCTTGTACCATTTGCCCATCAACCTCCGGTCCTCATCGTCGAACTTCTTCAAAGTTGCCTTCAAAAAAAAATAGTGGTAGAGCTGCGTAAGAGTCCTCCTTATCGTCAATGCTGGACTTTGATTGGCTTGACTGCGAAGTATTGGAGCTGAGAACAGGTGCTGTGCGTGGGTGTGTGCATGGACCAATGGAGTCTCCGGCTGGTGGTGATTGCGGAGGTAACAGGGATTTGCAGAGAAAGCCGGGTGGCTGGTTAAGTCAAAAGGAGTAATCGTGGCGGTCGTGCTTGCACGGCCGAGTCGGCACATGACGACTCGAGTTTTTTGAGTGACGACTCGTGCAACGACTCGAGTTTCCGAGTACTTGTGCCGAACTCTGACTTACATACAACTCTGCCAATCATCGCAGCGATGATTCTTTCCAGCGCTTACCGATAATTAAATGTCAAGCGTCACGTAGCTCTTCTCCGTGGATGCGACCAGCAATGGGCAATGGAGCCACAGAAAGCACCCCAACATTTGCAAAATATAAATATAAACCCTTCAATTCCCGCTAATAGCCTACCCAGCCCATAATCTTTTCCTACTCCTCTCGCTCCGGCACCACAATCTCATCTTATGCCCGTACCTAATGCCTATACAGTACTAAATACAAGGTGTTCCAATCCTGGATCCATCATTCCTTTCATGCCTCCGAGTCCCTCCCGATCAACTGTCTCCAGAGGTTGCCTTTGGGCGATGGGACTGGTGGCTTTTATCGTAAAGTATAGTATAGTTTTTCGTGCGCCGGTCGCCGACCGAGCTGCAAAGAATAAATGACAAAAAGGTAAATCTACAAGAAACGTGTAAATAACAATATAGAATGCTCCCCAACTCTCGGTGTTGCCTGGGAGAAGGTCTACTCTCTGGCCGCTCGTTCGTAATCATTTTGCCTGCTGGCTCGCTTCTATCGCTCGGTTAGGCTCCATCTCTTGGTGCATGGTCCATCCTATGTAACTTGTTTGAACAGCAGGTCGTTTAGTGGTAAGGCGTCAATTACGGAGATAATTGTTCAACGCTGCAAGCTATTAGTATTGGCATAGATCGAGGTGGGCTACAGGTGTCGACTTACTCTTCCACGGTTTGGTCCTCTGGCGGCGATAGGCTCAGCCATATAGCCCATCACCCCGCCAACATTCTGCATCTGCCCCATACCTTGGTAAGGGTAACCATTCATAGGATAACCTTGTCCAGAGTACTGCGGTTGCTGCTGTTGCTGCATCTGTTGCTGCATCTGCTGCTGCATCTGTTGCTGCTGCGCCATTGGGCTGGCATTTGACATCATCTGACGAGCATATGGGTCCACCATCTGCGGTGGAGCGCCTGCGTAGCTTTGTGGATAACCAGGTGTTCCAACATTGACATTACCATAGTAGTTACCCATCTGTGGCGGTGGCTGACGTGCAAATAGTGTTTGGTATGGCTGCACTGGAGTCATCTGGATTGGAGACATGGGAAGAGCAGCAGCTGGGATGCCGCCATATGCATTTGGCAGACCGTATTGTGGGTAGGCGGTCATGTTAGAGTCCATGCTGTCAGTCCTCTGCATGTCCATGCCGTACTGCTGACCCATCTGAGGATAGAACTGGCTTTGATACTGCTGCTGTGGGGTGTGCTGCTGCATGTGCTGTGGGGTTTGGGGCTGCATTGGGTGGCCATTCTGCTGCTGGTGAACTGCACGCTGGCGCTCCTGAGTAGGATGGCCATGCTCGCGTGGGCCAACGCTCCTGTTGCGCTCCTGTCCGAGCATCTTCAATTCGGTCATCAGACGTTGGTAGCCCTGAGCTGGTCCTGCCTTGATCTTAAGGAGGACACTTTTAATGCGCTCAGAGACCTTCTCGCGCTGTGTCTCGCTCTCCCAGAATGGTGCTGTCAACACCTTGTGAATGAAAGTCGAGCCACATGTGGCATCATTAAGAACCTCCTCCAACAGGCTGTTGTCCTCAAAGAAGAGTGCATTGATCAACAGGCCGCGTGCCTCTGGCTCATTACGCTGGTTAACGACCTTCAAGACAGTCAAGTAGGCAACCTTGTGGGTGCCCAGGTAGACAAGATGCTTCAAAAGAAGTGGCGCAAGGACCGTGCGACGCTTTGTAAAGTTGCAGGTGTCCAAGAACCAGGTCAAGAGGAGTGCGCCGTTAGAGTTCGTGGAGAGCTGCACACTGTTGACTGCGATAGCGGCAGCAAGAAGACGAAGCTGCTCCTTGGTAGCATGATGGCTCTCAAGACAAGCTCTCATCGCTCTGGCACCAAACCTCTCTTGACCCAGCTCCCACAACTTGACAACCATGGTCTCATACACATAATCGTTGTAAGGTGAGCCATATCTCAGACAGGCTTGCAAGACGTAGTTGCCGAACTGATCAAGGAACAGCGGTGGAGCGTAGCGGCGCAAACTGTCAACAGCAAGACGCTGCTGGTGTGGCAGCTTCAAGGTGTCGAGGATCTTTTGGGCAGCCCAGGTTCCGTTCTTGTGGCAACCAATCTTAGCCAGATGAGGGGCAACCTCAGCCAACATTACATCGCGAACCTCCTCAGAGCAGATCTCAAAGAGTTTCTGAACGACTGTGTTGCCAAGGTAATCCGCGGAGAGCTCGGCCATCTCTGGAAGCATCTCTCTCGCAACATTCTCGATCTCTTCCTTAGTCCAGTTGTTGTTGTCAATACGCTTACGAATTTCGCGCAGCTTGGGAGCGTCATGAATTCTACTCTGACTCGGCTCACTGACCTGCTCGATCTTATCCTCGAAATCGGTATGCTCAAGAGCACTTTGAAAAATATTCTGGATCTTGACAAGGTCAACATCAGATGCGCCGAGGTCCTTCACAATAGACATGATCTCGTCACCCAATTCCGCAATGCTTGGAGTTGGCGGAAGAGCAGCACTACCCGGCCTAGAAATCACACCTGCATTGGCTGGAGTTCCATTGCGATCCTTGTTCCCGCTCTGAGCGCCAGTAAACGGATCTGGAGATTGGGATGGGATAGAGCCGTCATGGTTTGGCGACGGAGTCAAAGATGGTGGCTTGGCGAAATTGATTCTGATTGGACCAGCACCAGGGAAGATCTCCTTGCCGTTCATGCTGGCCTTGGCTCTAATAGCACTCTCGGTGTCTTCGAAGTTAACGAATCCGCAGTTCTTGTGTGTAAGTACTCTCGCATTGTCAACCTTTCCGAACTGTTGAAACGCCGCAACAAGTGTTGTCTGAGTCGTCGAAGATGGGATGCTTCCAAGCCACAGGGAGCGGCTAGGGCCTTCCAAGTTATTTGGATCATCCGACTTGGATGATGCGAAGTCAAGGTTAAGGGATTGAACAGCCTCTGATAAGCCTTCGTACTCGCCAGATTGGTTAAAGTCGCTGGCCGTCATACTATGCTCCATGCGGGATGTCGTGGGATAATAATTGTTCAAGAAGCTCTTTGGATTTGGAGGAGCATTAAGGACTCCCATGGTCTTGGCACGAGGGCGGTTGGCAGAAGCGTGTCTTTCGTATGCCTGTACAGCAGCGTTGTGCTCAGCAATGGCAGCGTTAGTGTGCTCAATCTCCATTTGCAGGCGCTGCTGCTTCTCATACTGGGTCTCGTCGCTGAGGCCGTACTCATCATCGTCCTCATACTTGGCTGCCGCATTAACGGAGTAAGAGCGGTAGCGGCTGGCCTGCTTGGACTGGTCGATAAGATTGGCGAGGAATGGGTTGGAGACGAGTGAAGCGCGCGGCTGCTGTGGTGTGTCCACCAAGCCAAGGTAATCCAAAGTTCTGATCTGCATATCGCCTTCGCCGTGGCCTTCGCCGTGGCCTTCTTTCGAATAAGTGGAGCGAGCAGGTGAGTTGCCTTCGTTGGAAGGAAGGCTGGCGATGCTGGCTAGTGTACTGGTTCTCTCCCGGCCAGAAGACCAGTTCGTGGAGAAGACTGATGGTCCAAATGGCTGGCCGCTCACCGGCGGGTAGTTGGTAAGGCGTTGAGGGACGGATCCAGCACGCAGACGAGACAACAGAGCAGCGCTGTTTGAAGTGGAAGGATTCTCTGAGAAGTCGCTTGGGGATGGAGACTTGTATGGACTTATTGAAGATGTTGGGCGAGAGGTTTTGGAGATAATCGATTGAATTCCGCCAATGCCGCCAATGCCGCCAATGGCCGCTGGCGAGAAGCGCGATGGCACAGTGCCAGCACGTCCACGACGGCCTGATGGGAGAGAGTCTGGAGTGGGCAAGTTTATGTAATCTGGGAAGCCGTCTGTTGGAGACTCTGGGATGTTCTCACGAAGAGGAGTAGAGTTTCCGCTGGTCGGCGGTCCCCATACGTTGATTGGCAAGCCCTCTTGGGCTTGAATTTCTCTGGCTCTGCAGGCAAACCAGTTAGCAAAAGACAGATCAGAATAGAATCAGCGAAGCATACCTCTTGGAGTATAGTCTGCTAGAGCTGCCGAGCTGCTCATGCGATGGAGAACCTGCTCCAGAGCGTGTGGCGCCCGACATGCCGCCGACAGCATTCAAGTTTGGGGTATTGCCGAATGGAGATCTCATGGAGGAACCATTCGGTGGCTCAATCGGCGAAGTGTTGCCCGTAGATGGCCCAGAGCGTGGCTGAAGATGCATTGAAGATGGCAAGAATCCCAATGAGGGATGCTCGGATCTGGAGGATGCCATTATATTTTTGCACCCTGATGGGCAGTGACGCGAGTTGTCAGTCAACCAGTTGAGATTGCGGAGATAGCGTCAGACGATGGAGTTACAATTTAAAGTGCGGAGATGGTTGCAATAGGTATTATGGAGTTCGAGATCGAAAGGAGCTTCGTTGAAGACCGGGTTCTTTCAAGAGCACAGTCTGTCGTCATGAGCAAGGCGATAGCTTTGCCGATGCCGTGGGAAGTGTGGATTCAGAAGTTTCTATTAAAAGACTATGCTGCGGCCTTCGTGTTATCGACGCGCGAAACGTTGTATATTCAGTAGTTTCGTTGAAGTGAATGAACGATCACTGAAGATGTGAATGGTGTAAAGCGATAGGGGTTCGAAGACGCAGTACAATTGGAGTATGCGAGTCTGGGTAGAAAAGGTTGGGTCGTTTCAACCATCCGCTGCGGCGCAGGTGAGTGGGCACGAGTATTACGGCCGCCGATTGCCGACCGGTTGGTTGTAGGAACAAGGCAATTATTTCTGAAATACACAGGCTCGTCAACGCAAGTTAGATGATCTCTGGAGAAGTATATGAGCAGAGTCGTAGATTGAGCTGATCTTATCGGATGGGAACGGAGAAAGTGGTAAGGGCTGAGGTGGGAAATGGATTGGCAAGGCGAGGTGTGGGAAAAAAGTACCTGAGCTGGCGGGAGCTGGAGGGTACGAAGCCCGAGGGTGGATTTAGCAGGACTTTTATGTCGTGGTAGGGCACATCAGCGGAGTTGGCAGCAATTGGGGTTCTTGGCCGCTGGAACTGCGCTTCTCTCCTTGGTTGGGTCGAGGTGTGCTGCTAAAGTCATGAGTAATGCCATCACAGATGCCAATGTGGCATCTACGTCTCTTGGTTCTGTCATTGTGTCACCACGAAATCAACCATCAAGTCACCCACGAAAGCACTTTCGAGCTCTGAGATAAATCGTTTTGGGCCAACAAGACGCCATATAGAGAACTAAGGTGTGTACTTAGAAAAGCTGACATAACAAATTACGAGGGCCAGCTTTGCAGCAGTCGGAGAAAGAGCTTGTCCGCCCACAATGAAACACGACTCTTGAGCCAAGCATGTCTTGGGATTGGTCAGAAACAGCAGGTCGTCCGTCTGCTTCAGATGTGAAGGGACACTAGCGGCGCCGGCATACAGTAAAACTCGCTTAAAGCGAGGCCCAAAAATCCGAGGTTTGTTCTCGTAGTAGATATTTCGTTATAATAAGTGGAGGCTTGGCAGCCCTTTTTCCCAATGAAGCTTAGAGCACGACCGGGAAGACCCCTTATGGGCAACTTGAGGTAGTTCGATCCTGGATTTTAATAACAAAACCTATACAAAACTTTGGAAATTTCCACAAAATCACTAACGATATCGTTATCCGCAGGTTATCGTTATACCCATGCTAATTAGACCGGGTTTCGAAATCTTGTTCGTTCAACCCAGGTTTTCGTTCTATCGAGAGACGATATAAGCGGGTGTTACTGTACCTGTGGTTGACATCGACTTCAACGACGAGTGCTATTTGCCTTCAGCCTGCTGGTCGCAGTTTGCATCTGCCATGTCTAGTGGATCAGCTCCAGATGATACCTGAGCAAAAAGCCATTTAACTCCTATTTCCCAGTACAGTCAGACCTCGTTAAAACGACTCGATATAACAAAAATCCGGCCTTAGCGAACGAAATCTTCAGATTTCGTTTTATTTGTATGGGTGTAACGAAAACCTCGACAAACCGAGGAACGGAAAAGTTGAAGATTTGTGTGTGGTTGGTTGTAAACTTCAGGGAAATCTGAGCTTGACGCCTCTCAAATTGCTCTTTAGGGCCTCAAAAGAGAGGCGCTGGACTCAATCAGGAGATTTGGGTGCCAAGAACTGGTTCGATACAACGAAATCTCGACACTGAACAATTTTCATGCTTTTTGGTGTCGGCCCTAACGAGGTCTGACCGTGTTTAGAGTACTCTGCCAACCTGTTCACGATGGCCTAATGCAGGTACTCATGTACATCACGGTCCCCCGCAAACATCCTGGCCGTCGTTTGCTCCATCGCGGAGAAGCAAACGGGCGAAGACTCGATCAGGATTCATATCCTTCGCAAAGCTTGAATATGAAGCAAACGAGATGCAGTGCCTTTCGACCTCTACCCGCGCACGACTTCCCCAGTACAGAGTACTTGGATGCTGGATTTTCACTTAAATGCTCAGCCTCGTTAGGGGAATACGTTCGTCTCCTTTGCCGCAGTGCGCGCAGAAAGGACTCGCCGTTTGGCTATATAATCGCCAATCCTATGACAAAAGCGGCAAATTGACTGGTACCCTGGGTATTAGGAGAATTTGAGCTCTTACTGGGTGCAGATTTACATGAAGATATCGTCGCCATTGTCCAAACCGCCAAACTCGTAAATTGACTTTCTAGTTGAGAAGTTTGAGGGCAAACTAATTATCATATAGCATGGGCTGGGTAAAACGGACTTTGCAATTGAGTATTAAATTGATAGTTTGGGGCGGAATCCAGATAGCAATAATGTATATCAGTGTCCATATTGCCGTTTCACGTGATGGCGCGGCGGCAGTTCCGAGCTTGGGAGAAACCCTGGTCGTTGAAGTGGAACTTTCAGATGTCCATCGCGATTACACAACTCACCTCTGTTCTTCCTTCAGCCTCGCGAACCTCTGCTGTTTAATAACGAAATTCACGACAATTTACTATAGTCTTTACAGCCAAAATAGACAGCGCGCACCCCTTTCTTTACCCGATTTCCTTGAACGCCCTCAATAACGTCAACGCGGATAGACACGCGCATCGATGTGGAACGAAATGGCGGACCTCGGAGAGACCACGACGCCAATGGAGACGGCGAACAACTCGTCCGGCTCCGACAGCAGTGGTGATGAGAAGGAAGTGCCTCAAATAGAATGGCTCGCCACGAGTCGCGCGAAGCGCTCCACCGCAGGAAACCGCATCGCAAACCTCATACAACAAGAAGCCGAAGACGACGAATTAGAGCTGCTGTTCGCAGAAGACGAGAACGACGAGGGCTTCGAGATGGAGAAAGCGGACGACTCGGATATGCAGATGGACTCCTCCGACGACGATGACGACCAAGGCCCAGTCGCGCCAGGAACAGAGGATTTGGAGGGAGAGAAGGATCTGCAACAAAAAGAGCGCGCGGAACGCATGGCGAAGAAGCGAAAGGGGAATGATCATTTGCCGAAAGCGTTTCAAGCCAAGAAGGCCAAGATAAATCCGACTGCGCCTAAAAGGACACCACCGAGGCCAAAGAAGAAATCCGAACGTGCGTCGTGGATTCCGACAGCGGATGATGCTCCGATAAGGGCGTCGGATCGCAGGACGACGAAGAAGAGCAAGGAGCAGTTATATACCCAGATGGAGGAGCGCGAGAAGAGAAGGTTGAGGCAGTTGGAGAATATGGAGAAGGCTGCGGCGAGAAAGGCAGCGATGAAGCGACCGGAGAAGACACAGGAGGACCGTTTGGCTGAGGCTGCGAGGATAGAAAAACGAAACGCAAAGAGTTTGAATAGATGGGAAGAGTCAGAGAAGATAAGAGAGGAAGAGGCTGCGGCACGATTGGCTGCGCTGCATAATAGGAAGATGGAAGGACCAGTATTGACGTATTGGAGCGGTAGGGCCACCTATGAAGGAGACAAGCTGAGACAGGTTGGAAAGACCGTTGTAGTCGAGGAGAAAGAGAAACCAAAGAAGAAAAAGGCGTCGGAAGCTGGATTGAGCTTAGAAATGAGGCCTCCATCACAACCCATGCCAGTACCCTCGCTCGCGAACGGTCCAGTATCAGCGCCTTCGTCTGGAATAGCCACTCCTCTGCAAGCCACTGTAGCAAATGGAAGCGCTCTCATAATTGCCGCTGGGACTCCTTCGGCCGCCCCTCAAGTATCTATGGGACCTCTACAAACAACTCCTGACATTTCGAACAGTCTGGGCAAGAATACAGGGCTCAGTCTGGGCAAGAATACAGGGCTCGCGGCACTCGATTTCGGAGAACTGGAGACGAACCATGTTAAGCTTCTTGCAGAGACGGAGAGTGCAGCACCTCTGGCTGGCCTCCCAGCTCCCGCGGCAGCTCCAACATCAGCACCAGTTTCACCTTTACCGCCGTCTCAATCACCATCTGTATCATCGTCTGCTGCATCCGCTCCTATCAATCATGTGCAGCGCCCCTCTGCTCCATCCCCCACTCCAGCCATGACAGCAACGTCTGATCCCGGAAGCGCAACGCCCTTGGCAGCATCCACCCCAACCATATCTCCGTATCTAGCAACACCGCAAACCACACCACAATCTCCATCTTTACCTCCACCTCAGCCATCACTCAAATCACCATCGCCACTTGAGCAATTAGAACCTGCCGTTCTGTCCGGTTCCAATCAGCCTCAAGCTGCACCCTTGCCAAATGCATCTGTACCACCAATGCAGAATTTGCAAAGCAGTTCATCACAACCGCTCATTCCGCCCCAACCTCATATAGCTCAATCTTTGAGTGTACCACAAGGTGCACAACCTTCTCTCCAGCCACAAGTCATGGCAGCGGGCTCACTGCCTTCACAGCAGTCAGCTCCCCTCTCCGTGTCACAACCGCCAATGCCAATTCAAGTTCAAAAACCTGTACAAACAACTCCATTTTCCTCAACGTCCTCATCAGCGCAAAACATCCCAGCTCACTACATCAAGCCACCACTTGCCCTCCCAGTCACTCATGCATCAACCACACGCATCATACTCTCCTCATTCAATGATAATGCCATGCGCGATAAGTCGACAATCAATGCCGTCCTTTTCGAGGGCAACCGATTTACCAAGATTCCACGTCCGACAGCGCCGGTACTATGTGCTATCACTGGTGCACCGGCCAAGTTCAAGGATCCGAAAACTGGTCTGCCTTATTTGAATTCTTATGCGTACAAGGAGATCAGAAGGTTGGAGAAAGGCGAGTACAGATGGAGCAAACTCTTGGGTGCTTATGTGGGCGGCGCACCAATCAGCAACCCTGCGAATCCTCAAGCCGTATTACCAAAGCTGGTAGCGGCGCGCGGTGTGCCGGCTAGGTTTATTGATCCGAAGGCACCGGGACCGGTGAGGGATGTCAAGAAAGAAGCATCAGCAACGCCGGCTCCAGGCCCATCTGCGCCGCTGCCAAGTGGTACGCCAATGGCACCGCCTCCAACACCGATACCAATGATGAGTACGTACAGTGTCCGGCCGGTTTTTTGAATCAGTGGATCAGTGGCGGTTGGAGGCGAGGAGGATTGGGTTAGATATATTGAGCTAGCTTGATTAGAAGACTTCGTTGCCATAGTGAATAGATGGTTGCCATAGAAACTAAGAAATAAAAAAGCCCACGCTTAGTACACTATCGCCGCTCTCGAAGCCTGAATACCGGCTGTAATCCGTGCTGGCATTGACAAGATGAGATGGTTAACCTCATCGTGCGAGATCAAGTCCCGCTCCTCCAGCACCGTAACCTTAGAAATCTTCGTCTTTTGTGGCCTCTGTCCTCCGATTGGCTAGTCTGGGCTTCATAGTGGCCCAGAGGTTCTCGATCGGGTTAATATCAGGAAAACTGGGCGGCCGCGGTAGGAGTGGTATCTCCTGCTCCTCGAAGAATGCCTTGCATTTCTTAGCAGTGTGCACTGGAGCGTTATCCTGCATAAACTGACACTCTGGCTCAAACCAGCTGTAGTCAGCCTACTACACCGCTTGAAAACCTGCCACCACAACAGGCAGTATGTGGTCAATATAGCCCTCGGCGTTGATTTTGACATGAGCTTTAGAGTCCCAAAACAGCAATTCGGACTTGCAGCCAAAAGTGATAGCCCCCCACGCCAAATAACTCCTTAATTTTCGATATTTAAGGGCGAAACAATCCCTCTCATAGCGCTCATAGAGCCCTTTAGTGTCAAAAATGCCTTGGGGAATACCATTCTGCATAGCGCTCTCATCTGGGAACATGACAATAGACCAATCATACGCCTGCCTCTCCAAACACCAATACACGCGCATAGTAAGCCAATCCAGTCACGAATGGCTTATAAACCGCTTTAAAGCGCCTAAACTCCACCACTTCTGTCCTCTTCCTGAAATTTCGCCTACTCATAACGACCACATGGCCAAACGCAGTGCGGACCTCGCCCCATGACATGCATCTATGCTCGGCGTTCAAAGTGATCAAGTTAGAAATTTGTTGAGAGACTTCGGCTTGGGACGGCATTTGTGGTAGGAGGGCAATTTGGCGTGTGCTCATACGAGCATGAACTAGGAAGGTTCTGACTTCACTCTGCCTCTAAGCAGAGTACAAGATGATTAACTGGATTCGCACACAAAAAAACTGCGAATTCTGTTGGTTGTGACCCATTTACCACAACAAACAAAGAGTCAAATCACCAGTAAGCGAGTGATCTTGCAAGATCACCAGTAAGCGAGTGATCTTGCAAGATCACTCGAATCACTCGGAGAATTGTAAGATTGCTGATTATTAGCGAAATCCTACGGATTTCGACCCCGAAACGCCCAAATCACTCGAAGCCTCAATTTGGTCAAGCTTACTGGTTCAGAAAACCGGTCGGACGCTGTATGATGGGTAGATGGGGAGTACAGAGACCACTGCAAAATGTGCCATTTACCCCGAGTTCTTTTAGACAACAACCGCAGACCATAGGGCAAGCACAACATCCAATGAGACCCATGGCAGCAAGGCCTTCGACGCCTGTGCAGATGTCGACGCCGAGACCAACACAAGACCCGGCCGCTGGAGCTATGGCACAACCGTCACCGATATCTGTTGATAGACCAAGTCCTGCTCAGAATATTCCCCCACCGGCCACACCAACGCCTTTAAATAGACCTGCGCAGCCAGCCCAATTTGCTCCAGCGATGCAACAGCGTGCGAGTATACAGCTGTTCCCTGTAGCGCAGTCGAGACCACTAACACAATCGCCAGCTCATGCGATGCCTCCAAGTCAATCGGCACACGCCGCCAGTGTTAAGGTTGAGCAAAGGCCGAGTGCAAGTCCAGGGAGTGGTGATGCGAGCGTCATATCCGAGGCATTCGCGGGTGGTCGGAGTACGTCTGGCACAAACAAACCCCCGGCATTCCAAAAGACGAACTCGAAGCCGCAGTCTATACCGATGATACCGGCGTGCCACAAGGCTTCACGCAGCTTGTAGACCGAAAGTCCCCCGTCAGACCCGAGGCGATCGAAAGTGTCTTCATAATGTACCGCGTCACCGGCGATGAGGAATGGATGGAGAAGGCCTGGTTTATGTTGCAGGCTATTGGACGCCATACGTGGACGAGTATTGGGAATTTGGCGATCAGGGATGTGACGGGAAATAGAGTGGAGCTTTTGGATAGTATGAAGAGCATTTGGTTGGCGGAGACGGCTACGTGTTTTTATCTTGTGTTTTCGGAGTGGGATAAGGTGGACTTGGATGAGTTTGTGCTGAATACGGAGGCGCATCCTTTGAGGAGAACAGGATATCTGTGGGTCGGAGCGGTGAGAAAGCGTGGGTACATACCTGTTAGCGACGGAGAGGTGTAAATGGGACTTTTATATGGTATGGGGATTGAATATCAAGGGAACAGGCATAAACGTCGGGAACGGAGATTATCATGGCTAGAGTGACTGTGTAGAGTTAATCAATGGGACACTTCGCCTCCCTTGATTTGCTAAATTGGTTAAGTGGCTGAATTGTGTAAGTCTATGGTGAAAACACACTGGCTAACAGGTTGTGCATATCAAGCATACAAAAGTCGGTTTAAAAGTTTACTTCGCGAAACAAACTATTTCTGAAGAAGAATAAAGAGTTGACCCTCACAAACTTATCTCAAGTCATCGGATCGGATATGTCACCATCCGGTAAGCGGTTAACACCTACAGTATATACACAAGTGAATTTGGAAACCGATTTTCCAAAAGAAACCCATTTGGAAAAACCAATTAGCATCCAGGGAAGAAATTTACGGAGTCAGTGTTTGGAACTTTTATCTTAAGTCGTCAAAGATGGCGCAGTCTGGTAATCGGTTAACACCTGGAATAGTGAAGTAAGAAGTTAACTTGGTAAAAGAAACTTTTCGGTTACTGCCGGTTAGCAACTGAAGATGAAAATTATCAAGTCAACTTATAAGACATATTGAGTGAGAAAAGAAGGGAGTGCGAATTACCATGCTTGGACACTCCAAGCCCGGGTTATATGTTTCTGCTTCTGACTTCGCATGAAGAGCAACTTAGTGGATACAACGAGGCGATGGCATTCTTTATCTGGGCGCATGGCAGAAGCACTCGTACATCGAATCTAAGCTTGATTATATGAGACAAAGTACGAGTATCATGCTGTCAACCGGTCAACCTTCATTCGGCTATGCCATGCAAGTAATCGAGTAACAAGGGTCTGCTGCCGCCACGGGGCATCAAAGGTGGTGTGGTGAGTGCCGAGAAGGGCCAGGTACGGTCTCACCTGATCAATAGTCCAAGAAATGATGGAAGAGGTTCCTGAATGTGGCGTGGAAAAGAATGGATGTAACGCTTTCTGCTAAAAAGAAAGGAAAGAGCTTTACTGTTACCGAATGAATGTCCCGGCCAATAAGTAGTAGTTAAGCGAGATAACTGGTTTAATACGAGGGCGGGAGCTTAGCGAGGAGAGAGTTGTCACTTCACAAGTGTTAAGCGAGGAATCCTTCTAGCAAGGGATACTGAAACCAAGTTGTTGGCACTAATAACGGCCGCTCCAGGTCTCAAGTTTGAAATCATAAATTGACGGCCATTGACCTCCAATTTGGGCCTGAAACTCATGAATTTGCCGGGAGCAAGTGGGACCCGTGTGCGACCCGTCTTTTCCATCCACTCGGTAACCCACTTGCTATCTTTATCAGCAGCGTTTAGTGGTTCCTAACTCGTCCCTGTCTCAATTGGCCTGGGCAACGATTGCGCTGGCTCCGTCATTTGGCAACCCTTCCACCTTCACTTATCTCCTCCACCTCGACTGGCAAACCATCTTGACAACAACAACGACAAACGGACCATACCAGTCGAACAACGGTGGCTCGCGCTGCACTGAAGATCACACTCTTTCGCAACGGTAGACAGTCAGAGAATCACGCCAATCGTCAGCGTCAAGACGTAGCCAGCGCATTCTCGACATTGACCGCTCTTACCTCACGCTCACGACATATCAACTACATACACACGTTGGGTGATAATGCTTCTTTGACAATAACATTTATCCCATTCACACCGCACGACAGCCTCATCAAAGCCGGCCGTCACTGTTTTTGCTCAAAACGACACATTTTGCACGCCCTTTCAGCCTTGCCCAGTCTTCATTCCGGATCCGTACAAATAATACCAGCTAACATATGAACTCGACACCCGAGACATTCGATACTTCATACATACGACCTCCACTCAGGCCTTCTGCATACACACTCGAGACTTGCCAGCACCAGCACACATTACCTTCGACCATGGACTCATCCAAGTACAAGGCAAAGAGCTTCTCTGACGCTCGTGCCTCCATGGCCAACTCAGACGATGCCAACCCCTCACCAGCGCGCAACTATCTCAACATCGAAGCCATGGGCTCGAGGATGCTTCCACAACTCGATGAGCCTGTCCCAACCAGGCCGCGAGGCCCACCGACACCCAACCTTACTACGCCTGCCGAGCTTGCATCGCCCACACAGACCAGCCATGATCCACCACCTCCTCCCACGCCAGCAGCCAGTCCGGGCCCAGGCGACATGATGAGACCAGACTGGAGTGCGGCAAACGATCAGGAGGACATATTTCTGGCACAAATACGGACATACTTCCAACAAAGATCTGAGGAGGAAAGAAGGAGGATACTGGGAGACTTGCTTGGCCTTTGTACCAGTCAACAGCTTAGCTTCGTCGCCAACTTTGTCAGCCCACTGTTAAAGAAGGATCCTTTCACCAGTTTACCCGATGAGCTTTGTCTGAGGGTAAGCATCACGTCTCGAGCTCAGCTGTCAGCCCATGTTAACCGGTTTAGGTACTATCATTCATCGACGATGCCAAGGTGCTCGCTCGTGCGTCTCAGGTCTCCCGTAGATGGAGAGACCTTCTCGCAGATGACATGACCTGGAAACTCTTATGTGAGAAGCACGACTACCGCAGAAGACCATCCGTCAACAGCCCAACCCACACTCCGCACGATCCTAACGCCCGCCCACCTACCCGATCGTTGATACCACTTGCGTCCTCAAGATACAACCTCGAAAACTTCACAAACTTTGGACACTCTCGTAGCTTTGATGCAGCAACTCGCACGCAGTTGGCAAAGAGACCTGCAATCAGGTCACACAAGTCGTACTTCAAGCAGAGATACTTGGTTGAGATGGCATGGAGGACGGGAGGCACGTGCCAGTCTCGGTGTATCACACAGGATCAGGGTGTGGTTACTAGTTTACACCTCACGCCGAAGTACATCGTGGTCGCTTTGGATAATGCTAAGATCCATGTCTTCGACACTGATGGGAACAACCAAAAGACTCTCCAGGGCCATGTCATGGGAGTTTGGGCTATGGTGCCATGGGGCGATACGTTGGTCAGTGGTGGATGTGACCGCGAAGTCAGAGTTTGGGATATGGCTACTGGGCAAGTTCCTTATGCATATCTGCGGAGACGAATGCTAACAACATCCAGCGAGAGCAAGCACACATTACGAGGACACACATCCACGGTCCGTTGCTTGAAGATGTCTGACGAGAACACTGCCATCTCAGGATCCAGAGATACAACCCTGAGAATATGGGATATCAAGACTGGTTTGTGCAAGAAGATCCTCGTAGGTCATCTTGCCAGTGTCAGATGCCTAGAGATTCATGGCGACATTGTTGTTTCTGGAAGTTACGATACCACGGCCAAGGTTTGGAGCATTTCCAAAGGAACATGTCTTCGCACATTGAACGGCCACTACAGCCAAATCTACGCCATCGCCTTCGACGGCAAGAGAATTGCTACCGGCAGTCTCGACACGAACGTGAGGATCTGGGACCCCGAAACGGGAGCATGTCAGGCCATTCTTCAAGGCCACACATCGCTCGTCGGACAATTGCAAATGCGTGGCGACACCCTTGTTACCGGCGGCTCTGATGGATCCGTCCGTGTCTGGTCTCTCGAGAAGATGGCCCCAATCCATCGCCTGGCCGCGCACGACAACAGCGTCACCAGCTTACAGTTTGACGACAACCGTGTTGTATCTGGAGGTTCCGATGGCCGGGTTAAGATCTGGGATCTGAAGACTGGCCACCTTGTCCGCGAGCTCTCTCAACCCGCAGATGCCGTCTGGAGGGTTGCGTTCGAGGAGGAAAAGTGTGTTGTTATGGCTAGTAGAACCGGCAGGACGATTATGGAGGTGTGGAGCTTCAGCCCGCCGGTCGAGGAGAAGAGGCCGGCGCAGAAAGCGTTGGATAGTCTGCCGCCGAGACCGAGTAGTGAGGCGGGGTTCTTTTCGAGCCCGCAGGCAAGACAGGCGGCAGGGTTTCATGGCGACCTTGCGCGCGGGGCGGCAGAGAATGCTAGAGTGGCGGGTGAGGTGATGGATATGGTGGAGGCGGGCGATACGGAAATGGCTGATGCAGATGGGGGATCGAGTTCGGCGCCTCTCACAAACCCGGCGTGGAGGATGCCAAGCCGCCCTTGAATGAGGCCATTTCATATTGATAACAACATCATCGTTCCGCCCGCAGCCCTCGACGAGAATATCGCTTGCATCGATATCTTGCAGCGTTACATCAACATCTCCACCACATCAGCTTCGGCACATTTTGTCAGCACGTCAGATCAGATTAGCTCAACATAATTCGACTTAAACTTATCCATACACAACTTGCACGATACCACATTTATAATTTGCATCATCGGCTTCATATTGCTTTCTCCAGCGTTTTGCGGGCATTTCCAGGAGTTTCTAAGAGGAGGGGTAGAGGAGGAGCAGATTTTTTTGGTAGTGAGGGGATAAAGGGGAACGGTATGAGTAGGAGCATAATAGGGAGAAGAGGAAGAACCTCAGATATGCATACAGTGGTAACTAACCGGTTAGCAGTCGAATGAAGAATTAGTCGAATGAAGAATTATTTAAACTTTTTTGTTCTTGGATAGTAGCGAGGTGCATGTTAATCGGTTTGCGGTTTCTGATTTCGATTTGAAACTCGAAATTTAGTCCACCACCACGACGGGTACCGCCCACCATTCGACTCAGACTCTCCTCATAAGACGACACCACCGTCACCACCACCATCCCCCTAAGCGCTTGCTCTGTCCACTCCGTCCTCTCTTCTCGGCGCATCGCGATCACTCTGGGCACAGTCAAGAACTCAGAGCTCGCGTCTACCTTTCGGCGGCGTATTTTACGCTCTTCCACAGTCTTTGCGTCCTCTCCTCCCCCCGCTCAGCCCAACTCAAATGGGGTATGTCGCACATTATCTAGAGTTGACTCGATCTATACTGGCTGGCTGTGGCTCAGAGCCTAAAAGGTAGTGTCTCTGCACGTTAGCGCTAGATGTCGGTGGTGTAAAGATTTGACTATGAGTGCCTGGAGCGGGTCATCCACGAAGACAGACAGTGCCGGCTACACTTGTCAAGCGGCATGAAGAGACGTGAGCTGGGTCCATTGCTCGACCGACACGTGGGGTCGCAAAGTCCTCTCTCGGGCGTATTCATATTCGGGTGCGGAACGCAGCAATAGGGGCCAGCCGTGTTCATCGCCCTTTCGCGGCGCCGCCTATCTCAAATCCCACGCCGATCGCCGTAAACCCTGCGACGTTGCCGCTTTGTTTGGCACCGGCTGGGCTTTTCACCAGCAACTAATTGGTCATTCGTCGAGACGTCGACCAGTCGACACCGCTTGTTACGACAATTACATATCTACAGCGGGCAGGGGGCTTACCCGTTCCGCCAATATATTGGGACAACGATTTTGACACGGACCACTGGCTGTGGGGGGGGCCGTGCGAGGAGGGTAGTCTGGTGGCCTTTTAAAGATCAAGGATGAATCTCGTCGACTCGGTTGCTTTTTAAGGCAAAGCGACGCACAAGGGTATCGACATCGACATCACCGTTGATCGCGTGGAGATCGCGACTGGCGTAGCGGGAGTAAAGATCACGCAACAAATAGTGAGGTAGTCCAAGGAGAGGCTGCAATCGTGCGTTTACTTCAAGTCAATCAACGCTGGATCAGCGATTAGATCGTTGAAAAAGGGTAAGAACGGCCATCGACCGAGTTATATTTCCCGCTTCTGATGAGTGATATACAGTGGAGGGGGGGGGACGTCGGCGAAAGGTATCTATTCCGGAGCTAACCAAGGTATCCCCACTGTCAGACGACCTACCGTCAATCTCGTATCTCTCAAAATCCCAGCGCATTTCAACCGTCAACTGCCACCAACATTTAGCTTAAACATTGTTCGCCCACACTCCAACATCCTCATCCGTACAACCAACACGGCTACGGCCTCGGCACCTCCCTAACCCTCAGCCGGCCCCTCTCCTCCGCCGGCGTCCACTCCTCGGGCCAGAGCCAACAGTCCAACAATTGCTTCCCCTTCCCATGCTCATATTCCGTCCCCTCATACCACCCCTCCCCAATCAACTCCCGCTCAATCTTTTCCCACACCTCCATCTTTCCCTTTGACTTAAGATCCAAGTCCCCCAGTCTCGCCACCAGCGGCTTGGCTTCATCCTTCGGCATCAACAGAAACAGCGTCACATCACGCAGCGTCATAGCGATCTGCATCTTATCATCCAACTCCGCCAAACGCCCCTCCCCTGCCTCCTCAAAGGTGGAGGAGGCCGTGAGCGCAATAGCCGCCTCCTTAGCCTTCGACAGGTGGACTATTCCGGTCGGATCATGCTGCACCTGCAGCCTCTGAATCCGCCTCAACAAGCTTCCGCCCTCCCCGTTGGCCCACTCCACGAATCTTTTCATCTGCTTCCTCTCCTCCGCATTATCGTTTTCGCCCATAGGCTTAACATGCAGAATCTTCGGCGCCGCTCTCAAAATATCCTCCTCATCGCTACTTATCAGATCCAGTGGACAAAAACCCCTTTTCGGTTGACTCGAAGGGTCCTTGAGGGCTTTGAGGTGGTTGCGCCGAGCGTGTAAGGCGCAGGTACGGCACCGTTTTGAGCCCGAAGGTGCGGAGTTGGATGGGAATAGCCATTTGGGCTTGAATTGGAACAGCAACGTCGTTGCGGAGGGAGACATGTCCGTGATTAATAACGCATGATCGTCATCAGCGAGGTAAGTACCATGGCGATTTGATGGCCGTGGCTTGATGGGGTGGCCATCCGGGGTTTGGTTGCCATTCTGGGAGCGACGGGCGGAGAGGGATTCGGCGAGTTTGAGTTCCTTATTCAGACGGTGCACGATGCCCGAGGGCTTGACGTAGGCGACGCAGATGTCGATTAGGTCTTGGGCCAGAAAGAGGGGAGCGACGTTGAGGAGGAAGTGGTTGTGTGCGAGGAGCGTTGGGGACGTGGTGGGGAGGTCTTTGCGGAAGCGGAGGAGGTGGCCTGGTGGGGGTTAGTATTATTTTTGTCAAAAGTGCTAACCGGTTAGTGCCAAGCGTGACCAGCCATGTGGTCGTAGATCTCGATTTGGTGTATCATCAAGTTTTGACTCCACGTGATAGCTTGCTTATAATCGAACGGGGTATAAGTATGAATGACGTACCGTGCCAGGGTTCATTAATACAGTTCTTATCCTCATCTTTTCCACAGTGGCAGGCTTGGCCAGGGGAATGGGCGTGTGGAACATTAATACTGTAGACAATGTTTGCGGCGCCTTCATTAAGATATTTCGTGGTGGCGTGTGCCGGGAATTCCAAGACCTCTTCGATAGTCTTGATCTCCAGCTTGGCGATGGAGTCTGCGCGCGTCTTTCTTTGTGACATTTTCGACCTGCAACCGACGTCGGACAGGCCACTCAACGACTCCATGCCAAGTGTGTTATGCATTTAAGAGTTCCTGGGATAGGATGGCGGATGAAGGATTCACAGATGGATGAAGCCGTATACGTAGTGAGTGAAGGTCTTGTTCATGAAGTGGAATGCTCGCGCGCGTGGCGGACCGGTTGAAGGCAGCAGAGACGTCCATAAGTTGGTGGAGTGAATAGAAATGATTCTCCATCAGCGTGTGGCGAAAGGGGCAAAGGCGGTAGTCGTACAAAATGCGAAGTGAGTTGCGAGGTGGACAAACGTGGTAGTCGTATAAAATGCGAAGAGAGTCGCGAGGTGAACAAAGGTGGTAATCGTATAAAATGCGAAGATGCGAAGATAGTTACGAAGTGGATAAAGGTGATGGTCGTATCAAATGCGAAGATAGTTACGAAATGGACAAAGGTGGTACTCGTATAAAATGCGAAGATAGTTACGAAACGGACTTGTGAATAAAGGCTCAAAGGTAGATTTGTAACATATAGTTGTAAGATCTAGTTGTAAGATCTAGATGGAACGACAGTCGAGGTGACTAGTGGAGATGTCTACGAGGTTCGATAAAAATTTCCATGGCCAAGGTCGAGATGGTGCCAAGGAGCTGCCTTGGCTGGTGCCACTGTAGTGTCACTGTACGAAAGGTGCAGAGCTAGTCGGGTCGAGGCGTTAGAAGTGTTTGAATCCTGCAAGTGACAACCACCATGTGATGTGGGTTGTGTGCGAAGGAAACTACAGGTGCCTCCCTCGATATATTGAGTTCTTGAAGTTTCAAATGTTGTAGAAGTGGCATCTCCAGCTATTGTTCAAGTGGAACAGGCTTAAGCATCTGAGAAAGCTTGACTGCTGCCGTGGTAGCTTAGGGACCCAAATTGACATGTCGATCACTGAGCTCTGCGCAACTACTGTACCAGCTACTCTACCCATATCATGAGAAAGTGTCCCGGATGTTTCCGATGCATCTCACGTGAAAGGGCCAAGCTTCGGCTTCTCATGCTCTTGGCTCAATGATGATGGTTCACGTAAGCAGAAAGTTGACTTTCATGTTGTCCTGAGCGGTGAGGCACCAACTTTCCTGCTTGGAAACAGCGGAATGGGCCACACTAAGTCGGCAGCTTGTGCTCGCTAGCCTCCGTGTTTGGTGGATGAAGGAAGATTACGGCCACCAGGCTTGACAAGGCGAAAAATACGGGCGACGGTATGACTGTATGACTGTATGACTGTATGACGGTATGACGGTTGACGGTTTGACGGTTTGACGGTATGACGCTTGGGCCAGAGGCATTTTCGTCCCCTTCGTCCCCTTCGTCCAGACTGTTGTTAAGCGCGACAGAAAGGTACACAGGTACAACAAGGCTTCTGTACCTCTTCCCGAATCCGATCCAATCTGCGCGTATCACACACACATAGCATAACAATCAACAACACGAACATCAGCTACAAGGGTGTATCAGGGCGCATCCACATCCTAAAAGCCCACAAACGCTGTAAAGACGGCTCGGCCTCCAATTGCGAGTCAACAAAGCGAAACACGCAAGTCACAGTGGCAGTCACAGTGGCAGTCACAGTGGCAGCCACACCAGGCGTGCGCCGATCACACGAGCAACAACAGTAGTCTCGCGACGCTTTCACAGCTGTCTGTTTGTACATATACCCAAACAGACGCCAGTTCACGACTTCCCGTCAACACCGACGCCTCCGGCTCGCCGTTAAATGTTTTGTCGCAATGGCGTTCAACTTCAACTGGTCGCCTTTGACGGCAGATGCGGAATTTTACTTGCGCGCACAAGAGATGCTCACCACCGCTCTCAATAAATCGGCCAAACCGGCCATTATCGTGGATGATATCCTCGTCAACGAGCTGAATCTGGGCTCTGTCCCGCCGGATTTGGAGATATTAGAGATTGGAGATTTAGCCGAGGATCGGTTTCGGGGCATATTCAAGATGTGCTATTCCGGCGATGCTTTTCTGACGCTGCAGACACGAGTTCAGGTACACATTATCCTTCATCGCGCAAGATGCTGTGTCGTGTGATGGTTTTGCGCAATCCCTCGAGCGAAACGTCATAAAATTGGAGATTCATGCACAGTCCCTTGGCGACATCACCATGCGGCCAGGCCAGCAGCTAACCGATTACAGGCTAACCCGATGAACACCTACCTATTCTCCAAACCGTCGTTCACGTCTCCTCAACCGCTCGCAGCAGCATCAGGCCTCACTATCCCTCTCCAAATCACGCTCTCAGACATCAAGCTCTCCGCGTTCATAATCCTCGTCTTCTCCCGCCAAAAGGGCCTCACCCTCGTGTTCCGCAATGATCCCCTCGAATCAATGAAAGTGTCTTCGACCTTCGACTCAATACCCTTTGTCAGCGAGTACCTGCAGAAGACTATCGAACAGCAGGTCCGCACGCTGATGATGGAGGAGCTGCCGGCCATCATCCACAGATTATCGCTGCGACTATGGTGTCCCGAGTACGCCGCCAAAGAGGAGGAAGAGCGCCTACAAGAGGAGAAGCGCAAAACGTCGGAGGAAGCCACAGACCCCCTCGCCAGCCCACCCATGGACGCCGTGGACTGGAGTGGCAACGTCGTGGACGCAGCGGACATGGACGCGCTGAGCTTGGAGGAAGGGATAGAAGGGCATAGCCTGTTCTCGCAGAAGAACCTCCTTCGCCTTGGGGTCCTGAATGATAGCCAGAGGACGCTGAGTCTGTTTACGCCAAGTATTTCGGACGCGGTCTTTAGGGCTTGGGCCGGACCAGCGGAGAGGGAAATGAATGGTGGGGCGGTGTCCACGCCTATGCCGACGCTGACGAGGACGATGAGCCATGTCAGTAACGGGCCGACGACGTATACGTTTTCCGATCATGGGAGTGAGGCTTCGGGTATGTCGAGCAGTAGGCCGAGCTTGGTGCATTTACAATCTGCTACAACCGGATTATCGCTTGGGAGCGGGAGTAAGAGGACGCAAGGGAGGAAGAAGAAACATCGCGTTGTTAATCTTAGGAAGAAGGTTCTCAACAACGCCGGGGATGTGGTCTCGGAGGATGGGGCATCAACATGCGATGCCTGTTCCGACTCATCTGTCATGGGCGGCTCGGAGCCTATTATGTCTTCTTCGGTTCCAGAGGAGATGGCGCCCCTCACACCACCCCGCAGCCCAATACAAAAAGGCGTCCGTTTCGGCCGCAACAGAGTGGACTCCATCGATCTTGGCGACATGCCACAAACCCTCCGCCACATTCCTCATGCTGTAGACATGGAGAAGATGGGTGAGCAGAACGTCCGGGATGCTTTGGCGCACACCATGGAACCCCGTTCCAACATTCCTATCCCATCCATCGAAGTCGAGGGACCGACACTACAAAGACAGCGCCCAGTTATGCGGCGTACTGTGAGCGAATTGCCGGAGAAGTCGCACGCGGGACCGAGTGTGCCCATTTCGTACATTCCATACGACGGATCCAGTGCGGGCCAGGCGATGGGCCAGGGCGGGATTATTGAGCAGGCCTGGATGATGTCCATGGCTGCTGAGCTTGCCAGGAGGGCGCATCTTCGGAAGGAGGATGAGGCGGGGTATGAGAGGGATGAGACGCCGCCACCTGCTTATGGTGCTTAAGATGCCACATTGTAGGAGAAGTTTGAACGGTGAGACCGGGGAGTTTTGACAAAGTGGTGAAGGAAAGGTAAGATAAGTGTCGGAACAGAAGCAAGCGAGCGGAGCGTTTTGATGGTAAGAGCGGGCGAGAGAGTTGAGACTGGACCCCATTCTGAGAGATTTCTTTTGTGTTGTGTACATTAGCGGATGGGCGTTTGGCGATTGTGTAAGTTTGGAAGAATGAAAAGAGGAGGAATAGTCAGCTCCGATTTAGTTGGAGCTGAGATGTGTATGAGACGGAGATTGTGTGAATAAGGACGATAGCAAAAGCAGACAGCGAGCATAGCTTGTGTCAGGGAAAGGGGTTTAAAAGTTTCGTTTGTCGTTTCTGAAGATGGACGATACCCTAAGAAGAGTTTGTAGTAAGGATTATGGTGGTTATAATGCCGGTTTTGAGTAGTCAACTACGAGTAGGAGGTGAGAGGAGAATGAGATAATGCATCGTCAACAGGACGCTCTTGTTTTGCCTGATGGTTATGGCAATCCGCCCATTCTGATCGAAAGAGTGTTGTTAGTGTTGTGTGATGTCGTCCGTATCGTGTATGCGTGGGTATCCTCCGTTCTTGCTATCATTTTGACTTACCAGGTACCACCCCCGTCTCATACGAAACTGCTTTCGGAGCAGCACCACACTGCGATAGCGACACACCTCTCAAGCCGTTAATTTACTGTCAAAAGCCCGTCTCCGTCTGCCGAGAATGCCCTAGTCCTCCATTCCACCACCCAGAGCACACATAGATGGCTATGTGAACCATATTGTGTTCATATTGAAGCAGAGCTTCGTCATTTGCGGTCGAGCTTTAAATAGGATTCCCAAACGGTGTTGGGAACAACAGTTAGACAGCTTCTAGGCTGCCGCACACAATCATGGCCAAGACCCGCGGTAGCGGTATAAAGCCATGCCGCTACACAGAACAGCCGCTTAGTAAAGGAAGAAAAACCCCCACGAGCTGCAGCACTATGAGCAGATGCATCGTTCTGTGTGAAGTTTACTAAACTGCTATGGATAGGTTATTGACAATAACTGTAACAGCGATGATGGGAGCAGCCCTAGCTCTAACTCAGGAGGATACTGCGATATTTGATATCTATTTTGAGCAGCGTGCGTAGAGTACTCATCTATGAGTGACTACGTTCATTACTTCCGCAGTAAAGAGTGGTGCCAAAACCTGGCAAATACCATTATCTTACTGTTTATATAACACAGAAAGAATTGGAGTCGCCTCGCTTAGCTCGCTAATCGAGTCCCGACAGTGCTCATCACCGCTCTTGATTACTCGAAGGAGTACCTCGGCAAGCTTGTGTAGCTCACAAAATGCCATAAGTAGTGTGCTGCCAGTACGTTACATAGGTAGTCGTGATTAGACTACTACTTACCAACAAACTCGCTCAGTGTGCTGCTTCATATACCTCCGACTCGTGATAAATCAACCACACTTCGGCGATATATTTATTTCGTGATTCGTGGAACGAGGAACACATACCAGATAAGGTTTCGGACTAATGCTGCATGGCAGCCGACCCTGGAGCTTGGGCCATGCAGGTGACACCCAGACGTCACTCAACCACAACCGATTACCCTTCAAGGCTGCACACCGAGCACAGCGAGGTAGCTACACAAACAAACGACGATAGGCTCACTTGGACTTCTCAACATCGAACTTACTTACGAGCTTCATCATACTAAACCTAACGTTTACCCGACCGACATATGCGGTAGCGGCAACTTCCCAAAGAGCCCAGGCCAAAGGCGATAACCACGCCTCAAACCTCACTTCAGCGCAGACTGCCAACTGTTCTGCCGTCAACAATGACTACAGTCATGGCTCGGCTGCGGACAATATTACAACAAGACCGTCGGGATGGCAGCCCAGAATACGATCCGCTAGTCGGTCGTGAACAACGAGACAGCGACGACGGCGGCTCAGAGTCGTCCACAATACACGATGAGGAAGACCTCGATTGCATAGGACTGCGAGAAGAGAGCGCAGAGACGCCATTTTACTGGTTGGAATATGTGGTGTTTCTTCTGCTGGGCGTGGCTATGCTGTGGGCTTGGTACGCTGAAGCCCCATTACCTCCTAAGCCGGCTTGCGGTTGAAGGGAATCGAGGGAAGAGCGGAGGAGACCAAGGTGACGACTGGGGCTAATGATAAAACAGGAATATGTTCCTCGCGGCAGCACCCTATTTCGCCGGCCGCTTTGAGTCAAGTAAATGGATAAGCACCAACTTTCAGAGCAGCATAATATCCATTTCCACAGTTACGAATCTTTCATCAACACTACTACTCGCCAATATGCAAGCCGGGGCAAGCTACCCACGGAGAATAGCAAGCGCACTGCTCATAGACATCGTAGTCTTCACCATCCTTGCCCTGTCGACCATATGGTTTACTTCGGTTTCTGCCGCAGTGTACCTTGGCTTCGTGTTGTCCACAGTCTTCGTCACAAGCACAGCGACGGGTCTGTTACAGAATGGGACTTTCGCATTCGCAGCCAGCTTCGGCCATCCGTCCTACACCCAAGCGGTGATGACTGGTCAAGCGATTGCGGGTGTGCTGCCTAGTATTGCGCAGATCATCTCGGTCTTGGCCGTGCCTGAGAAAACCACCTTCTCAGGCTCCTCCAACTATGAAGGAGAAGAGGGCGAGGGAGGAGGCACCGTGCCGGAATTGCAGGCAACAAGCGCGTTGATCTACTTCCTCACCGCCACGGTTATTGCTCTCATTACTTTAGTGGCTTTCGTACCCCTGGTAAGGAGACACGCAGACCTCAATCGTCAACTCTCCCGCTCCATCACAGACCTCACCACGCACCGTCCATCCGTCGATCTGTCAAGGTCGTTGACCAGTCTCACCCAGCTGCCGGACCCATCGTCAGGCCACCGCAAAACCATCTCCCTCCCCCAACTCTACAGAAAACTGCCGTTTTATTCAAGCGCGATATTTTTAGTTTTTGCCATCACGATGTTCTTCCCCGTCTATACGGCGAAGATTGTGTCGGTTAGGGACCCGGCGACGAGTCCGAGGTTACTCCATCCAGCAGCGTTTATACCGTTGGCGTTCCTATTCTGGAACAGCGGCGATTTGCTGGGACGGCTGGCTACGCTGTTGCCCTTCAGAATCTCCCACCGTCCGATCGTGCTCTTTATCTGCTCCATATTACGCATCGCGTATATTCCCCTCTACCTACTATGCAACGTCGTAAGCTCAGAGGGCACAACAGGCGGAGTTGTGGTGAAGAGTGACCTCTTCTACCTCGTAGTCGTCCAATTCGGATTCGGACTCACAAACGGCTATATAGCGTCTAGTGCCATGATGGGTGCGAGCCAGGTGGTGGGCGAGGAGGAGAGGGAGGCTACGGGCGGGTTTATGGGGTTCAATCTTGTGGCTGGGCTTACGGTGGGAAGTTTGCTGAGTTTTGTTGCTGCTTAGGTCGTTGGTAGAGGAAGGAGTGTGAGCGGGGAAGATGTACGTATCAATGAGTTGAGCGAGAATGTGTTGGGCGTTTTAAGCGTTAGAGTATTCGTATACATGACATTACCGATGCAGCGAATTCTCTTAGGAGTTTAATATGCCATGGTAGCTTGTTGACAAGCGGTTAGGTTGACAGCAGTCAGTCCGCGTTAATCGACCGAGCATCGTTGAATATTTGGCAATTGACGATGTTCTTAATGAAGAATACAATATCTGCTGTGTTATATAAGCTTTATTGCTCCACAGAGAGTGAGCGATTTGCCAAACAGGCGGCTACGTGCGGCGACGTGAAGGACCCAATTATATCGAACTCAATAATCCCACATGGACGCGTGCAAAGAGAGTCGATGGTGCAAAAGGGTGTATTTGGTATATGTCCGGGCTCCTATGAACGCATCAAACGACGCCTTCAGGTCTGGTGGCCAACATGTATCGCATACACATTTAGGCGGCCTGTGTGTGTTCTGCAATATACTCAGGTTGGGAGAAGGCAGCGACAGGAGGCCAACTGTCATTCTAGCTTGAATACTGCAGCAGCGCTCGCCACCAAGGGTCTCTTGGCGATGGAAATAGAGGCCAAGCTGGAACTGGGGATAGGCTACTGCGCAATCTTGAGGAGCAGGCACGACTGGAGTAGGAGTCGGGTATCCTGGCTTGTCTTTGCTTTGACATTTACCTGCCGTCTAGGATGACAATAAGATGGCCAGTGTCGTCCAGCTTGCTGTCGGGTTTTCATTCTATGCTGGCAGACGCTTGCCGCTCCAATCTGGCTAGGTGGTGGTTCCTTCTGCTCAGCTAGTTTGCGGGCAGCTGGCAAGTCGGCACAAATTTCAATGGTATCATATTACTTCGTAGGGCAAACGCACACGTTGTTGTTCTCGGTAAATGCGCTCGTGTTCTGGCGGCTGGGTGGCCGCATTGATACTCACGCCCCTTGCATTTCTAGCCCGTTTCGCAGCACGAATAAGCATTTGAGAATGTGCCTTAGTGGGTAACGGATCGTTTTGGCGGTGGCGATAGGAACGCGGTCCTCGAGAGACTCGAGTCGAGGAAGCTATTGTAAGACTCAAAAGGTCAGCTGCCTGTCATGTCAGATGGGGAAGATCGCCTGGCTTGCGCCCTTTCCAGAACTTTAAGGAACGCTGCTACTTTTCAAATCAAGTACCACTCAGCTAGTGACCGTACAGACAGTTGAGATGGCTCATAGGTGGCCATTGGTCGCCCATATGATCCACGATGCCTAACATCTCCACCCATTTACACGACAGTGTGGGAATAGAGGAGCAAGCCAACAAAGATCAGTGTGAGAAATAGATAGGACTTTCAGAGTTGTGTGGACGACAAAGATGTTGTGCTGAGCACAAAGTCTTCAAGGATGTTGTTGAGGAACATGAAGAGAACAAGAAGAGAACAAGGAAGGAACAAGACTGTTGCGCCCGAACGGAACGGCTGTCTTTGTGTGTACAGATTGTTTATTTAAGTTGTCATGTCGACCCAACTTTTGAAATTGTCGATAGGTTCCCCAAGCATCTCCGACAGATTCGCATTTCACAGCTACCCATCCGCGTCGAGCATCTGCTGGTCAGTACACACCATCTCATGCCATCGCATGTTTCCCCCTCCTCACATCACTCTGCCAACTACACAAAATGTGCCACACAACCCACTACACCTGCACCATTTGCCACCAGCACGCCCTCCCTCCCACTACCTCCCGCTGCGCCTATTCCCCCAGCAAACCTGGGAGGCCTTGTAACAAAACCTCCTCCACAACTCACATATGGTGCCCAAGCTGCACCAAATACTTGCGTAGAGCTAGGTGGAGCGAGATATCTGCGCAGCTGGCAAGCATAGGCATAGCAACAGAGGATCAGAAGGAGGAGGCTGTTAGGACGATGGAGAAGATTCAGAACGAAGTTGAGGATAATCTTGACGAGGAGCTTCAAAACGAAATGGCTGGGATGTAACCGTAAGCGTTGTCCCAGGTATCAACTCAGGGGTTGTAGGGCTAGATTGTGAGGAGGTTCAACATATATCATCAAGAGGGTCAAGGAGACAGAGATATTAGGAATCTGCAATATTCATGGAGTCCCTCGATATGCCTCGGCAACTCCGACTAGCGCTACGCGCAATGTAAATGAAGTCTATCATACAAACAACTTCCTCGTACTTCGTGAAATAGATATCCATCCCATCATGCGTCTACCATGTGCCATAACTCTCTCCGCTCTTAGTCAACTCTCCCCTCAACAATGACCATCATCTGACACAGATCTCTCCTCCCTTCGCTCGGCTCATATCAGGTCACGCTCTCGTGCTCATACTCAGCACCATCATAATACTGCCGATCAACCTCATCCCCTCGATCGCGTATATCGGGTTAACCGCATTCTGCATATTGTTTATACAAACAGTGTCCCTGTCCCGAATCCACCACCACAGTTCCCCAGCACACTCCCATAGTATCTTCCTCTTCTCATCTCTTCTCTTATCTCTTCTTTTTTCTCGTCTCTTCTCTCGTCTCTTCTCTCACCCGTCACGCACTCCCACCACCATCTCCTCTAAGCATCTCCTGCACATCCTCATCGATACCATCCAACTCTCCTCCGAAGTCTGGAAACTCCTCCTGCTGACCGAACGCACCCAAGTGGGAGGTCTTCCTCTTCTTCGTCGCGCTTCCATCGCTAGATCCATTTGCACCGTGGAGCTGATTCTGGTTTAGGCTCGCCAAGAAGCCGTTGGCCTGGTCTGATGCATCGCTGATACCCGAGATGGCGCTCTGTTGTTGGATTGGCTCAATGGCTGTAGGTGGGATATGATTCTGATTCTGGAATTGTTGAGGAAAGGACTGTTCCTGCTCCTCTTGCGGCTGCTGTGGTGGTTCCATTGGCTGTTGCTGCAGTTCCGATTGTCCTTTCTGCTCCTCAGGTGGCTGGCTCAATCTCTCAAATGGAGGTGGAGTCAGTGCCTCAACCTGTGGTCTCTCCGCCTCTGCACTCTCCTCTTTCTTTGCCTGCACGCCCTGCTGTCCTTCTCTTGGTGTAGATGGGTTGCTGCTAGTATTACCGAAGCCTTTCATGATCGCATCCTCGACATCGCGCTTCTTGGTATCGATCTCTGCTTTGTGGGTGGAGAGGCGGGTATGCTCCTCTTGATCCTTAGCCAAGGCTGCACGGTTTGACTCGAGGAGCTTCTCGAGGCCGGAGATGAGGAGGGTGCGAGCCTTGATTGACTCTGCGACTGCGCCTTCTGCGTTTGCAAGGGTCTTGAGAAGCCCATTCAAGCGGGCGGCGTGGACAGGTGCGGAAGGAATGGGGACATTCGGATCAATTTGCTTGTCGTAGTCTGCGTTCGCAGTGGCGATTTGGGTCTCAGTAGTTGGAGCAAGCTTATTGATAGTTTGCAGAGGAGCAACCAAAGGCTGAAGCTCAGCCGGAGTAGCTGAAGCACCCTTAGAAAACAGTCCTCCGCCGCCGAATCCGCGCTTAGTGTTATCTTTCGTCTTGTCCAGCTCGTTGATGCGCGCCTCAATTGCGTCTTGGATCGGAGCCTCGAAGATGTTGCGCTGGCGCCAGACTTCGACGACGCGGCGGAGCTTGTTTTGCACATCGGACGTAGCGCCTTTATAAGCTGTTGCGGTGGCCTCGGCGATGACAGGAGAGAAGGCCAGTAAGAAGTCGTCCTTCTTGCGGGCTTTGCTCTGTTGTGCGACTTCTACATTGGTGATCAGTAAGGTGTGTAAAACGCTCCATGGTATTGGATTCAGAGCATTGATGTGTGCGTTCCAAGCCATGATTGCTGTGTCTGGTGTGGATTGGATAGGTCTTACCATTGGCAAGATAGACCAAGTTGAGTCTCTTATTGCTGCCGGAATCTTTCAGGCGTTGGAGCCACAGCTGGCCGGTTCTGTCCGCATGTCTCCTGTTTGCGCGGTTAGACTCTGTCAAACAGCTTGCGTTTTGCGCGATGGAGCGCGATGGCACTTGACGTACCTGTGGAACATGACCCATTGGGCGACGGTCACAATGCTCTCTTGGGTCTCATTGAGGGCTGAGAGCTTGGCCAAAACGGCGTCGTCGTTGTAGGCCATATTGATAGATTGAAGATATCTGTGTAGAGCACTCTGGTAGAGATATCTTAGATTGGGTCTCAAGAGTTCGTGTGCTCTTCTTATCACAGCGAAGCAATGGGTGGTTTGTCTGGGGCAATGGTCTCAAACGATCAAGGCAGAGAATTGGAGAGTGTCGCGCGGGTATCAACGTGGTAAGTAAGAAGGAAACAGAGTGCGGCGCAATGTTGTTAAGCGCGTAAGTGGTGAGTCGCAAAGTGCAAAAAGTGTTCTGCAGCTTCAAGGTGACGTGGTGGCGCCGATTAAATAGAGCTCTCTAGATAAGGTTAGCGCGGGCCAGGCGGGTAGGGGTTGTTCCGTGATGTTGACGCGCAGGTGTCAACTTATGGACCTTGGATACATTAACCGTCACTGCAGTTACGTTCACAACACTACATTCACATAAAATTTACAGTCAATCTTTAACTCAAGATGGCTGATAGATTCCCGTCTCTCGAGGACTTTGATTCCGGAGGTAGGTGTCTTCAGAGAGCAATGGATCTGTAGATACAACGTTCTAATTACAAGTTAGCTCAGCCAGAGACTCCTCAAGGTGATAACATCGATATTGGCTCGCCATCCGCCGACGACTTCCTTTCCCGCGAGCGCGCGGCACTTGGGGACGACGCCGGCCTCTTCGCATCCGGCAATGATAAAGCTGCATTTGCCGACGAGGACCTGCTCGGAGGCGTCGGAGACAATGGTGGAGAGGAGGTTGAGGAGTTCGAGAGCTCATACCCAGCCATAGATAAAACCAACGTCGTAATTGGACCTGCGCCATATCATCTTAGGCCTCCCATAGTAACATCATATAGGACGTCGGACCAGGAGGAGCCATCACAAGCAGCCACCCATACCGCCCTAATGACAACGAGGAGGAGCCAGAAGTGATCCGCGAATGGCGCGAACGCCGCAACCTCGCCCTCGAGGACCGTGAACAGAAGTCGGAGCAGAAGAAGCAGGAGGCCATCAAGGCCGCCCAAGAGAACATCGACGACTTCTACGAGAACTACAACTCCAAGAAGGAGAAGACTATCGCGCAGACTCGCCTTGAGGCTGAGGAGTTTCTTAACAGCAGAGAGGATACTAGCTCCGGCGGCACCAGCTGGGAGCGCATTGCTAGGCTTGTCGACCTGAGTGGAAAGGGTGCGAAGGGTGGTGCTAGCGGGACTGGAAAGGAGAAGTTTAGGGAGTTGCTGCTCAACTTGAGGAAAGATGAGAACGCTCCAGGCGCTAGCGGCATCTAAATCTGGGCAGATGTGACAGCTTGCTCAAGCTCTGGGAGAAGACGATATCACCTCGAACCCACCAGGGTTTTGCAATATGAGATGAAGGTGTTTGTAATTTTAGTGCGTTAATGGTATCTAGGCACGGCTATGATCAAGCTGGCCATCGGGGCGTTAAAGGTAAAATGAGATACATGACCCAAATTGCCCCTGTAACACACATAATGCAGTGATGTTTTCGCGACTTCGTGTGACCTCACGTTCATCTCACGTTGCAGACAAGCAATTCACCTCTGCCCAACGTCAATCACGCAAAGAACGTATATGTCGCCCACCAACTCTCGACATTATGCACCTATATCTACTTATTCGAGGATGTCATTATCTCGAGGGAAGGCCTACGGAGCTTCCATCGTAGTGAACTCAGAATCCACCGAGTTACCCCGTATTCACAAGCCAAGGATTCACACATGCATCGTACGAGAGACAAGTGATACTGAGCGACAACTTCTTGTATGTCCTAAACCTTCATGCACAGCCAATATCCCAGGCCCATCAATGGCTATCTGCTCGGCCTGTCTATCTTCTTTCCTCCTATACAACAATCTAGTTCTTTCCGAACCAAGTCTTGTGGCCCAAGACCATGCGGCCGGACGCGTACATAACACCTGCGTGTGGTTAGAAAGTGGGCACCCCTTTTCGAGTTGGAGCAACATACTAGCAAGACCACCGTAAAGGACGAAGTAGTACGGGTAGAGCATGAACTTGGAGCGGGAGGTCTGGGCGATATGTTAGTCCACGTCGTACGATCGGCACAGGTTGCGCCGGGCGCAAAGGGTCGGCTTCAACGCACCATGTTCCATTGACGGATGTGCTTCTTGGCGCCCTCCTGGAAGAGACGCTGGTAGTATGGAACGCGGTTATCGCGGTTGACAAAGCTGCGAAGAGTTGTTAGCCATGATGACGGGAGAGGTGCGCCGAGGCGCAATCGGTCGACAACGCTGCCATTGGGTCCCCCCAAACGCCGTGCACGGGCGGGCGTTTCGTAGACATGGGATTGACGTACCCGGCCATTGTGAAGATGTGAAGGGATAGACGATGGAAAAGGTTCTAGTTGGTGGTGATGAGGTGGGCTGATGAGGTTGAAGTTCCCGACAAGCGTCCGGCGGCAGCAGATTACTAAGCAGCCTTGCTGGTGGTCGGCGCCGGGCGGGATGTCCAAATAATTTCTGGGGGCGATTTATTTAGATCTATATACAGCGAAATAATAAACACCACGGCTAGAAAACGATTATATTGAGCTAGGAGCATGCTGCGGACATGAGACCTTCGTGCTCAAGGCGGAATACCCTGCTCTCGATCGTGAAAGAGCATGCGACCAGCGCTCCAAAGGCTACTTTATAGGCCGTCGTCCTTGGATCTGCTCCGAATACTTCTTCAAGCTTCGCATTTACCAACGACTCCGAACTCCTCGAGAGGGGAAATCCCAACGTTACGGCGGCGATGTGCAACTTTACACGCTGAAGCAGCTACTTGTGGTGCTGCGCCGGCATCGATTCAACCCGGCTCAAAACGTCGATCGATTAGCACGACGGAATCCTCAAAAGCCCAGCAAACCTTACCACTCGAGAAGTCTCGCCGGCGATATGCGCGGGAGAAGCGTGAGCGAGCTGCGGCTTGCACGGAATCAGGCCCCAAGCTAGACTGGTGGGTGGAGGATGGGCTATCGCATCAGAAGCCACAGGTCACATCAGCTCGTCGAGCTGTTAAAGAACGACCGTCCTCGAATAGTCTATCATCGAAGGAAAAACAAGACCGTCTATGGGCACCATCATGGGCAACACGCCTCGAGCCTGGTGGGAGTAGTTTGGAGTACCTCGATAACGTTGTGAAGATGGCAGAGAACGATGGTGTCGAAGTTGAGCCGCAGCCTACGGAACACAAAGATAGCTGGATTGCACACTTGATGGCAACGAGATGGATATCATTGAACGCCGCTATAAACACAGTACACGCCCTGGGGATAGAGACCCTCGGGCCTATCTCATTGCAAGCCATCGCATTGAGGGAGCCAAACGCCATAGATTTGGCGCACAGGATTCATCAGCTGCAAGAACGAGGCATAACAATAGGGAGTTCAGTTTACTCCAGAGCCCTGGCATCGTTTGCGAAACGCGGCCAGCAGAAGCTCCTACAAAGCTTATTGGAAAGTGACCAACATCCTGATACTTGGGACGACGCCACATTACGTTACAAGTTGCTACACAAAGCTATAAAGGAGCACGATCCACAATACACCCTCATCACCGCCATCCACATGGTAAGCGAAGCCGATCCCGTCACTGAAACCTTCAATGCCGAGCTCCAAGAGCACGCCGTAGCTCGCGACCATGCGGCACTCGTAAGAACACTCGAAACTATGCGCATAAAGCGCATATCTGTGGAAGTCTCCAGTATACGACGCGTAATACGATCAATTTTGAAGCCTAGGAGAAAAGGTCACCAGCCCGACCAAACTGTTCCAGGCTATGTGAAGGATGACAACGATTTTGCGATTTCCGTTCTAAAGAATATTCTCGTATACGGAGGTTATGTACCTGCGAGTGCGTGGAAAGAGGCGACGAGACGCCTGGGCATGGTGGGCCGGATTGATGACTTGCATAGTATCTCCATGTGGCTGGCTAAAGAATACAGTCCGCTGAGAAATTCAAAGAATAAGAGGGCGGCAGTACCAAGTATTATTGGTGCAAACGATGTTTGCCATTCAGACGATCTGCATCCTTTCAATATCCTTTTTGGAGATATTCGTCAGCGCTCAATCATTGAGTGGAGTTTTATCCATGGCCTGGCTTCATACTCAGCAGGGATCAGGGATAATTCAGAGTTAGCTCGGATGGTGCCGGCAGAAGAACTTAAGGACGTTGCAGCTAAGAAAATGGTGCGAGGTGTTCGGTTCTTAAGACGGTTGCAAAAACGAGGCGTCTTTGTAAAGGAGACGAATGTGCGGAGGGCGTGTTATGAGCGTCTGGTGATCCTGTATGGCCCTGGCATTTCGAGTCGGCGTTACAATAGAGTTGTGAGGCCGTACAATCCTTTGAGGTTAGAGGATTTGGTGGCGGCTATTGAGGAAGCTTGGGGTGGTAAGCTTTGGGATGATAAAAAGGAGCTTGAGTTGAGGATAGCGAGGGAGGATCGGTGGGATGCTGTTTTGTCTTCGACGGAAAAGGAAGATTGGCAGAGTAGGCATGTGGTTGAGCCGAGGAAACACAGATTGAAGAGCCATCGGGAACCAAAGGCGGAGGCTCGGATATATGATGATAGGATGTAGGACAAATGATACCCACTGTAAATATAAATGCACAACTATAACAGCAAGTTCTCACTTGCGTGTCCCTTTTACGAAGTATGGTGATCTCACTGCTTGAGGCATCCTGCATACATGCAGGAGTATGCGCAAATCGAGATCGTAGCGTCTTTATGGTGAGCTATGACAATGAATTAAAACGCCCTATAGCAGTCTGCTTACATAAATCAAGATGCTATGTATCACCACGAGATCCCCTCCTTGAGCTCACTTTTTGTCCAGCCTGGCGAAAGTCATGCACGTTGCAACCTCGACCTTTCTAGCATCGCTTTCGAGACTCCCGTCTATATAAGGTAACTTCCTTACACTCGACCCTTCTTGCTTTACATATCTTACATCTCAATCACTCGAGGAAGCAGCGCTTCTACAACAACAACAACAACAACAACAACAACCCATCCACTCATAACAACCCATCAATACAGTACAACTTCACAATGGACTCCAACACCAACAACGTTATGCCAGAGCCAACCACCTCCTCCACCAGTGGCGTAGACATCTTCACCGCAAGCTCAACGTCAGCTTCAGCTGCATACGACCATGGAGCTGGAGACATGTGTCCAAAGAATGACGAGGCAAAGTGCCCAGCGACCTGGATGAAGGCACTAGTGAGTGAAGCCTTGTTTCCGAGACCAACGGCAGCACAATAACAATCTAGCAGCAGCAGTGAAGAAGTTTATTGCGGATCTTTTCTGAAGAAGCAGAATGACGGTCCATAGGAAGAGCAGCTCATGGCGAAGACCCAGGCAAGCGAAACTTCCCATGCAGGTTAACAATATCACACTAACTAAGTCGTAGCCGCGAACTTCCAGCTGTAGGCGATTATCCATCAACCGAACCACTCGGCGGGACGCTGCAAAGACTGTGAACCGGACTCGACCAGAGGGACATGGCGGCTACTGGGCAAATGCAGCTGCTCAAGAATTTTTGGTGGGAGAGTTTGAAGAGATATTATGAGTGAGGGCGGTAGCGGGCCGAAAAAGTGGAACTCCCCCAGCCTTCGTAACCAACTGCAATATCAAAACGTCTTCATTGTCCAACTTTGAACGCTGGGAGTAGCACAACTAGACAAGCACCATTCAAAAAGAAAGGAACCAGCTCCGCCTTTCAATTCCCATATCCGGCTGATTACTGTGGCTGGCATATTTACGGTATTTACCAGAGGAAGCCACCTTTTTCCAAGATCAGTTCTCTCCCAAGTCCCTATGCCACTAGAGGAGGTACCACGACGGATCGTAGTCATAATGCTGGGCTGCAAATTTCGCGCTCAAGTCGTGCATAACGTCGCCAAACTTAATCCGGTCATCCGTAGCCATGGTGTGCCGCTCATCAATGTTACGGCTTTCTTGAGATATGTCCATCCCATCCTCGCCAAGTTCACTTCGAAGTCCAGGGCTTCTTCATTTTCTTACGCACCCCTCAACCCACAAAAATTGTCCCCTAGCATCTGTTGCTCGTGCAGGTTGTCGATCTTCTCCCTTCGCCACGCGGTGTCCATCGTTCCGTAGATAGAAGTGTATTCCTCCTCGGCCCGTATGCTCCACGGGCAGTAATCAAGATTCTACTCTGGCGGCTCCAATAATTCCGAGCTCGAAAGTTCAATTTCAGTTGACTTCCGATGATTGAAGCTTCACGCAGTTAGTTCATGACTTTTAAACTCAGGATCAATCCCACCTTCATCCGTTTCGCTTTTCTCCTCTTCCTTTAACACCTCCTTCTTGTCCCCAACATGCTGCACAATCACCTCCTTTGCCAGTGACGTCCGCAGGATGCGCTGGAGAACACCGATGATGGTTCCGACGAAGACTAGTGCTCCTTTGAGGAGAAGCGACCCGTGACCCATGACAGAATCAGTAGAGATAACCAATTTATATATGGTTGATAGGCTTTATAGATGTTATTGTTGTGATTCAACTTGACCTTAAGAGATGAATATGCTCCTGAGGTTGCGCTGGCGCTTAACATGCATCATGCAGAACCAGGATTGTCCACTCCATACCGAGCACCTCACCAGACCTGAACAAGTTTACGAACCAAAAATCGTTTGAGCAGTTGTTTCGCATTTCACAACCTGTGAGAAACTTATGACCGCCTCGCGTCCACCACTCGACAGCCTTCGGACGCGGCGGCCGCTCCCGGTCGCTTCAAAAATCGGGTACACCGAGCAAGTTGGCTTTAAACTATCACCGGGCTGGTATGAAATTCTGACGATGAGTGAATTTACATATGATTGATCGGGTATAATAATCCATTACTCTAAACAAACAACACCACAGCTTCTTCGCTCCCGCCTATTTTACATCGCTCGTCTACTGCTTGTTCAATCCAATGACGTTCTTCTCCACAGCCTTAATTGCGTCTCTGACGCCTGGGCAGAAATGCTTCCTCAGCAGCTCACCCTCCCAGATAGTCGCTGCGTACGGGTTGCTTCCCTCAACCTCTCCGCCTTTGGCATCGAAGACGCCGTCACCTCTTCTCTCCTCTGTGAACCACAAACTACGAATCTTGGATTCTTGGGTCTTGCTAACCTTCGCGAGGAGACCCATCATAGCTAGCGTAGATTTCTCTGGGAGGTGGAGCGACATGGTCATCAACTGCTTGGTGTATGCCGCAATTCTCAGAGGTGGGACAGCACGTGCACCTTGTGCTGGGACGAGGATGGATGAAAGAGACTTGAGGAGGAGGACGGTGGTGGTGTGGATATTAACCTTGTTTGAGACAGTGCTTTGGTTCGGGAAATTTGGGTCTGCGAGATGGAGGGACTTGGAGCTGAGCTCGATGTCGGGGTTGAGAGCGAGTTGGTGGAGGAGACGGTAGAGGTGGGTGATGAAGTAGGAGAGATCGAGGGAGAGCGTGTTCTTCGCCTTGGCAGCGTCTTGGCCTTCGAGAAGAGCGAATGCAGTGATAATGCAGAGAAGTGCTTCGCGAGTCAGGTTACGCTTGGTCTCCTCATCCTCCTCGATCACTTCCTCGTCTTCACCCTCGGCAAGGCCGGTGACGGCGTCGAGGTCGTCGCCCGACTCGGCATGACCGATCAGATCCTTGAGAGCTTCGAGCAGGTCACCGAAAAAGTCTTGGTTGATCAGATGTGCGTATCTAGCAAGACCCTCAAGAACAGCACCCATGAGGTTTGGTGAGCGGATCTTGAGAATACGGAAGTATGTGACGAAGACAATTTTCAAAGTCTCGGCCTGCATTCTGTCACGCTCCTCGTGCGAAACGCTGGCATCAGCGACTGTCATCTCCTTCTCGATAACCTTTTGCTCCTTCATGATCTTGCGCTGCTTCTTGGTACGGAACACGCGCTTCTGCTTTAGTTGCTTAGAAGCCTCAAATCCCCCTTCAGCCTTAGATGGACGATCGATGTGGTTCGTAGAAGCCTTCCACGAGAACTCGTCCAACAAGCGAAGATGCAAAAACAGGTTAAGCACAGACTCGTCCACACGATAACCACGCGCCTTCATCATCTTCGCGAGTAACGCTGTCGCGTCAAGTGATGGAGTTCCATCCTCATCCTCCTTGAACAACTTCTCAATCGTCTCTCTGCACTTGATGAAATCGGCATCCATCTTCCTTGTGCTGAGCTTTCCAACCATGATCTTGAGGAGTTCACCTCTGAAGTTAAAATGAGGCACTGCAAGCAACAGAGTGCATGCGCAACCGATTGCAACACTTCCCAAACTTGCCGTACCATCCCTAGACAGTCCACCCTTCCCTGATTGTGCCAATTTTGCAAGCTCCTTAATATACTTTTGATAACCAGCCACCAATGCTTGCTCGTATGCTCTTAGTTTTCGTACCTCCTTCGACACCTTTGTCTCCATATCCTCCTCTGACAACGGTCTTATCCTGTAGCCTGGGATGATATCCTTGTAAACCGCTAATTGTGTCGCCAGACCTAGCTTCTTGATCGTCATGTTCTTGGAGTCGGTGATCGCTGCCAGTGTCTGGAATGCGCCGGCGTTCTCCTCGGGGTCCTCGTTGAGCGCCATGGCGCACTTTGCCAACTCCTCCTTTGCCTCCAGAATCTGCTGCTTCAATGGCTTTTCTGGCTTCTTCTCCTCCGTCGGCTCCCATTCTGGCTCCGACTCGCCCTCGCTCAACCACGCCAAATCGCTCTCATCGCCCTCATCTTCCTCCGCGGGTTGTATTTCCTGAATCTGTCCATCGGCGGTCTTGATGGGTAGCCTGGTGTTCTCCTTGTCCTTCTTTCCTCCCTTTCTCGGCCTTGTCTCGTAGTCCTGCTCTAAGTCCCAGCTCGATGCGGATTTGTAGAAAGATTTCGAGGCTTTATCGTCTTTGGACTCGCCCTTTGCCGCTGTTGTTGCCTTAGTCTCCTCCACCGGCGGTGGGGTAAGCTTGCGCCTCTTAACTGTTGGCGCCATAGCTATTATTTCGTGGAGTTATACTGGAAAATTGCTGGTGTTTATGGATATCAAAAGTCGTGGTTGCTGATAAGGACGCGGAAAAATGTTGGCTCGGCAGAACCTTCCCCGCATAAAAAAAGTTCGCGAGGACCCCAAGATTGCTTTATCGGGGATCGAGAATCTGCCAAATTATTTACCAAGCATCGCAAAGACCAACGTCGATTGCTCTCCTCGATAAACACACCATCTTCCAAAGTAGCCCGATTAAACTATATCATCATGCGCCCTCTCACAGAAGAAGAGACCAAGGTCCTTTTCGCCAAGCTTGCGAACTACACCGGATCCTCCCTCAAGAACTTGATCGCGCCGCTCGACAACACCCCAAACGCTGATCGTTATGTCTTCCGTCTTCACCAGTCGCGCTGTTACTACGTTCGCCTATCCATCGCCAACCTTGCCACCTCTATCTCCAGACACCAGCTCCTCTCCCTCGGTACCTGCCTAGGTATGTTTAAGCCGAGCCTTGCTAGGAACCAGAACCATTAGCTAACTAGTTTTCAGGCAAGTTCACCAAGACCCTCAAGTTCCGCCTTCACATTACCGCCCTTCCAATCCTCGCACAGCACGCTCGTTACAAGGTCTGGATTAAGGCCAACGGGGAGATGCCATTCTTGTACGGAGGCCACATCGTCAAGGCTCACGTTGGACGTTGGTCCGAAGACTGCCCTGAGCATCAGGGCGTTGTTGTATACAGCATGAACGACACCCCATTAGGTTTCGGAGTTACCGCCAGATCGACCCAGGAGGCGAGACGTTTGGACCCAACTGGAATCGCTGCGTTCAGACAGGCTGATTGCGGAGAGTTCTTGAGAGATGAGGACACTCTCTTCTCCACCCAGTAAGAGATGCGAGATGAAAAAAATGGTTAGGCATGGCGTTTGAAGGAATCTTTGGCGTTGGGAGATGATGGGTTTGCCATGAATATGGAGGAAGAGAATACCACGTATTGAAGCGTTTAAGGAATGTTACACAATCATTGGAGACGGAGCATCACGTTCAAGAGTACAGAAGGGAAGTTCGTTGATATGAAAGTTGCTGCTCGCTTGACGGCGTTTTCATTGTGTCGCCACAATGGCTAGCCCGACCATATTCCAAACTCCGCCAATGCTTCTCAACGCCCGATCAAAAACAGAGTCGACCTAAGGTATTTATGACAACTTCACGCTCTCGAGGCTGTAATCAACCTTTGGCAGGAATTGCGCCATTTGGTTGGGATCACGCATAGCGATGGTAACATCATCTGGGAATTTGCCCGAGCGCAGAAGTGCCTGATTTCGTTAGCACTGTGCGCCATCCTGGCGACTGAATAGGAACCTACCTGCTTGACAACATCAAACTTCTCCTCTGTGGCAGTGTACTCTCTTGTGACCTTGCTGGTATCGAAATCGATGTAGACTCGGGTGTCCCTAATGCGAACAAGCACGTTGTCGAGTCTCAAAAAGTTCCTGGCCAGGAGCAACATGCGCTTCTCCATAACTCTTAGCTTGATCGAGTACATCGAGATTCCGTTGTCATCCAGCTCACTCTCATACAGAATAACCTCCTCGAAGTGCTTGATTGGATCTTTAAGTTCACGTCTGAGCAGATGGAGCGGTATTGGCTCAGTGTCGGCCTCGAACTGGACAGGTGACCCACCGCACAGCGTTCCCTTATAGTCCGTGCTGTAAGACCAGTCGAATGGCTTCACAACCTCCTTGATCGCCTCATGTGTCTCCTCTCTGCTCTTTGACCATTCCCTCGCGTATGCGACCTTCAACATCGTCTTGTCTGTCTTGTCGACCCTGTCAAGCGCATCGAATGCGTTGAACTCTAAGCACCATCCGTTCTCCATATTCTCAAGTGCTACCATGTTGTCTCCAAAAATCATCTCTGGAACCGGGATCTCGAGCTTCTCGGACATGACGTCGATGGCATCAGATTTCGAGATTGGAAGTTTCCTGGAGCTGATCTTCCAGCCTCTGTGGTTGTACGAGACGGTGGCATCTTGAGGATTTGTTGGAGTCGGGTAGTGTTCAGTGATCGGGCCGTTATAGGCGGACATCATGTGTGGTGATAGCTTGTGATGTTGTCGCGACTTCGGTAACAGGTTGTGAACTTCGTAAAATAGATGGCTAGATAAACAGTTGGTTAGCTCAGACGCCGTTGATGTCGAAGTTGAGCGACAGATAGCTTGATGTGGGGTTGCTAGCCTTGCGAGCTTAATGGTGGGGTTCCGCGTTCCTGATTTGTTGCTCGGCCAACTTGCTAGCCCGACTTGGTTTATGTTGATCTCCAGTTTTTGGGCCGGGCCTCATCTATCAAGGAACAAAGACATCTCATTTCGCTAGGCCAACACTGCCAACTTTCACGACAACATCGCTCAACCACACTCAATGCTGTTATAATCTACAATCACATCACTCTCGACAACTTTGCTCTTGCGCGACAATCACAATGGCTACCCGGGCGATCGAGTCCCGCTTCGAGCATCTGACCGTTAACGATGAGAATGACCCTGGAGAGCCAAGCAAGGAGCAGTATGGGCTCAAGTCAAAGGTACGTCTAATGTATGCCCATATGCTGCTCTGGACTAACTCAATGCTGTAGATGGTACCACCAAAGCAATCAGCACAGCCATCAAATCGCGGCAACCTCCTCAAGATCGCTCTCCAAAGCCAAAACCCCACTTCCACGGTAACCACAACCACCGTAACAGTCCCATCACAAGCCGCAAAATGGCGCGGCTCAACAGTCCCATGCGCCACCTCACCCCCACGCAAAAATGCCTCCTCCTCCTCCAGACAATCCGCTGAGCTCGTCCCAGCTGAGCCAAAAGCATCATCGATGTACATGCAGCCAGCAGCAGCAAAGCAATTCCACCTCGGCATGTTCGAGATCGGTCGCCCATTGGGAAAAGGAAAATTCGGCAGAGTTTACCTCGCGCGCGAAAGAAACACAGGCTTCATCTGCGCACTGAAGGTGCTGCATAAGAACGAATTACAGCAAGGAAAGGTCGAGAAGCAAGTTCGTCGCGAAATCGAGATACAGTCGAATTTGCGCCATCCGAATATCCTCCAATTATACGGTCATTTCCACGATAGCAAGAGAGTCTTCCTCATCCTGGAGTTTGCGGGCAAGGGAGAGCTGTATAAACATCTTAGGCGCGAAAACAGATTCCCAGAATGGAAGGCGGCGTCTTTTATTGCTCAGATGGCGTCGGCGTTGAAGTACTTGCATAAGAAGCATGTCATTCACAGGGATATCAAGCCGGAGAACATTCTGATGGGCATCCATGGCGAGATCAAGATATCTGACTTCGGATGGAGTGTGCATGCGCCTAACAACCGCCGTAACACCATGTGTGGAACTCTGGACTATCTACCACCTGAGATGATCAAGTCCGGATCGCAAGAGAACTATTACAGTGAGAAAGTCGATTTGTGGAGTCTGGGTGTGCTTACCTTTGAGTTTCTGGTTGGAGAGGCGCCGTTTGAGGATACGCCAGTTATGACACAGAGGCGGATTGCGAGGGGAGAGATGACCGTTCCGTCGTTTGTGAGCCCTGAGGCTAAGGATCTGATTAAAAGAGTAAATTTTACCAACCTCGGTTTCTACGATCACAGCTAACAATCGCAGCTCCTTGTCCTCGACCCAGAGAAGCGCATCCCACTCGACGAGGTACAGAAGCATCCATGGATCATTAAGCACTGTGTGAAGGGCGAGCGCAAGTCCGATCGCGACTCTGCCTCATCGAGACACACATCCACAAGCTCACGAGACTGATTAACGACTTTTCTTTTCACTTGGCATATACGTAATGAGGCGTTGAAGGACGGATTGGACACGGAGATTAGGGGCGTGCATGCATCAGGATATTAGGAGTTGGAGTTTGTAGTATATCCCAGCCTTTGCGCCTACGCTTCCCAACGCAAAATGAATCTATGAATTTATACAAGTATTTGGTGGTATATTAAGAGTTGATGCTTCTACTTGTAGATCTCGTCGAAAGGACGGGTGTCCTTGAAACAGGAGTCCCAGACCTCGTTAACGACCTTGGTGGCCTGTACGTCATCCTTGCAACTTGGTCTGTTCATGACCGAACGGATGGCGCGGTTGCGGACGCAGTTTTGGTGTTGCTGGGTGATGGTGAAGTTGTTGCGGACGAAGAACTCGCGGGTCCATCTGCACTCGCCGCTCAGACTTGATGCACGGACCTAACTGGTTAGCAAGCAGCACTTTGGGAACAAATTGTCTTGTTAAGCTCACCTCTGTGCAAGCCGCATGCCTCAAATCCGACCAATCCACCTTCCACCTCAAATGATCCCAAGCATGAACCATCTCATGCGCCAACGTATCCTCAAGATGTCCCTGGTTCCTCATCTCATTCGCACAGATCAAAATGCCATGATCAGGACTAAACCCTCCTCCCTGCCTCACACTAATCTCCGTTCCATCATCCCCAATAACGCGCCTTGTCGGACATCTGCGACAATGCACATTACCAGCACCCAGCTGTCCATTCAAGTCCCCAATCTTCTTAGACATGAACCGTATCATTGGCGAGTATTCGAATAGGTAATTCCGCCATTTCTCGCAGTTGTCGCAATCCCGCTTTTCGTTGCGGATATATGCGTCCTCGCGGAAGGCTTCCTGGCCTTCACGGCCCATTTTGTTGGTGAGAATGTTGAAGTAGTTTGACCATCTCTTCGCCGGGTCATAGCCAGTTTTCTCGGGATCATTGTTTGGGTTTGATGGCGAGATCGCGGGCCGCGCAGGGGAAGGTGTCGGTGTTGAATCGGCCATGCTGTGTATGTGTTGGGAGTTCAATGGCTAGAACAAACTTCCAAGGTTGTCAGGCACCGCGATACTTGAACTCGAGCCCAAATCAGGGGTCGCGCTGGAAAGCGGTATAGAAATTGTGAGATTCTGCCGCGCCGAGCGGTTGTGGTGGGGCGTTGACGGTGGGGTGTGGTCGCGCGCCCAAGTGAGTACAATGCGATGCACGGCGTTGCTAGCTTTAAATGATATTGCTAGTTTGCTTGGAACTGATCGACGTGATAAAGTGAAAGTCTGCCCGCCATGGTGGACCGAGATGTTGCAAATATGAAGAAATCCTCGAAGCAGTTGACTATTGTCATTAAGCTGGGTTAGTTACTCGGTTAGGATTGTTTGGATACGGAGGGGCACTGTTGACAATTATACAGGGACGAGCTCAATTGTGGATGAGAAGACGCATGAACCACTCATTTCGATTCTTTCTCTCATCGTTGAGACTGCAGTGAAGCTTCGCAAAGATGGACATCGAGTCATCATCGTCTCCTCTGGCGCCATTGGCGTCGGTCTTCGTCGCATGGATATGGCAAAGAAGCCAAAACACCTCCCAGCAGCTCAAGCACTCGCAGCTATCGGTCAATGTCGCCTTATGTCTCTCTGGGACAGCTTATTCCAGCATCTGAGCCAACCGATTGCCCAAATCTTGCTCACTAGAAACGATATTGCGGATCGCTCTCAATACCTCAATGCGGTGAACACAATGCATGAACTTCTCGAGATGGACGTCATCCCAATCGTCAACGAAAACGACACCCTCGCCGTCCAAGAAATCAAGTTCGGCGACAATGATACTCTCTCAGCCATCACCGCTGCCATGGTGCACGCAGACTATCTCTTCCTCATGACCGACGTCGATTCACTGTACGACTCGAACCCACGCACAAACCCTCTCGCCAAGGCAATTGAGGTCGTCAACGATATAGATGCTTTGCGAGTGGATGTCTCTTCAAAAGGTTCGTCGCTCGGCACAGGAGGAATGAGCACAAAGATCGTGGCCGCCCGCCTCGCCGCCTCGGCAGGCGTAACAACCATCATCGCAAAGAGTACCAACCCAAAGAACATCTTCTCCATCGTGCAATACATTCAATCTCTCGGTCTCCCACGAAACAAGTCAATCGGCAATCTCAACAATCTCCACTTATCACCAAAGAACAGATCAAACGACAGCAGCGAGACAGACGAGGCTCGCACGCCAATGGCATCGCCAGAAAGACCGCCACATACCCGCTTCACGCCCTCCAAACACCCAATCCGCGATCGCCGTTTCTGGCTCCTTCACGGGCTGGCTGCACATGGAACAATATACATCGACAGTGGCGCCGAGCGAGCCCTGACCTCCAAGGCCGGGTTACTCCCTGTCGGGATCGTAGATGTCGAGGGCCACTTCTCGGCACAGGAATCTGTCCGCTTGTGCGTAGTGGAGAGGCTTACGAGCTCCGATAAGGCGCTGATTGCGGAGGGACATAGTGAGGAGACGTGGAAAGGGGGGCCGAGGGAGATTGGACGGGCACTGGTGAATTATTCTAGTAAGGAGATTGGGTTGATTAAGGGTGTTCAGAGTCATGAGATAAGTAGGGTGTTGGGCTATGCGGATACGGAGTATGTGGCGTTGAGGGATAATATTTCGTTGGATGTTAAGGCTAGTAGGCCGGTTACGCCGAGTGTGGAGCATAGCGTTTTAGACATTTAGAGTGGAGAGTAGTCTGATAGAGCTGTTAGGCCACCCGGAGTAGAGTTATGACTTGGCCAAGTTTGTTATCCAAAATGAGCTTCAGAGACTGAACAGGATCAGTTCGAAAGCCATGCTCTGATCATGAGGATCTGGATGAAATTCAAATGGCGTTTGTCTGTTTGGAGTTTAAACCAATCGTTCGTGTAACATGCAGCTCAGCTGTATGCCACAACACCTGTTGGCAGACCTCTATCATCCCCAGAAAAGCATTCACAGCTTAACACTTGCGAACCCAATCTTTTAGACTATCACACCCTGAGATTACACTCGTCGCCGCCGCTATGCCATATCTTCTCCTCCCAACCGCAGCCATATTGTGGTTCCTCGCCTCAACCAGCGCCAGTCACCACTGGATAAACGAGGCAGCATGGGCGCAAGTTGACCTCGACCTCACGAACGAACGAAGATAAAAACGAGTGCGAAGTCTCCAAACATGACCTTGGAGGTAGATATTAGTCATTGACCAGTATTGCACATTTGCGGTCAGTGAAACGTTGGCTTTTGTGCTGAATTATATGGCCCGGCAGGATGGACCGAAGGCCTCTGAAGGGATCAAAGAAGGAAAAAGAGGAGGATGGTTTTCCAGACCGGCTACCGAGAAAGGCGTGCTGATTGGTAATGATTGGAGGAAATTTCTTTCCTGATTTGGATGCTATTGGTCGTGGTCATAGTGAGCTTTGGAAAGTGGTATGTTGGAAGTCAGCGGCAGAAATCGCTGCGCCTGAAGGCTATTGCTTGGTGGACGGAAGAGTATCTTAATCTTTACGCTGGCTGCTAATCGGCCTTCTATCGAATTTCGAATTTGTAAACTTCTGAAAAATTGGCGGTATCGCCGAAGTGTGGATGATGCATGTTAAACGCTGTTGGAGATTCGTCTCATCTTGGCCACGATAGTCTGACAAAGGAACGATTCAAACAACATCTACCAAGTCTACTGTGGTAGTCACGATTGGGAACGAACATGTTGGGTTCTGCCAGCGAATGTTGTCGACGTTGTTGGTTGCGGAGTCGGCCATCGAACTTGTTGAGGGTAGAGATGAGAGTCCACCGAAAGAAATAAATGAGCATGGAGATGGGGAACGTAAGGAGAGTGACTCAGGAGACGAAGGCGACCAGGGGGGTTTGTTGAGCCTGTGATCTTGGTAGCTTGGAACTAACTAGTCAAGATTCAAAATCCAACCCCATAACGAAGTGGGATTCCGCCCACGAAACCACCATGAGCCGCCAGAAATCTTTCCCAAGATAGTTGGACTCTCTCACGTTGGCGAATCTGAGTACAAACTGAAAGATGGAAAGAAAGATGACGCGTGGTGGAGATCACCGACAATGTTGTTGAGACTTATTTGTTGAAGACATACAGATCCTGGCTTGAAAACGAGAGGCGGGCCCAGAAGTGCCACGTTCCGAAGGCTATGGCACTCATGAAAGAAGTGGGGATCGACCGTCATAGTGTAAGAGCCGAATCGGAGGAAATCAATTCGAGACACGGCAAATGGGCAGGCGATGCGCAGATGTTGAGAGATGAGTTTTTGTCCTAGTTTCGCGGCTGGAAGAAGGACGTTTGCGTCAATAAGTCATCTTCTTGGGAATCCCAGTATGTAGGTATTGATCTTTGTTTTTTCTCCAGCAGAGGATCAAAAAAGTAATGTGACAAAAAATGCTGGTTCTAATTATCTGATCAAGGCCATAGTCCCCACACCTGTACCACGGCTGTCGTCGCCGAGTTATCCACTTCATAAACTGATAACCCCTTCAAACAAGAAAACCACGTTGCCATTGAGATAGTTCACTTGTGTCGCTATACTCTAGTTAAGTGGGACAGCCTACAGTCTCGAGTAAACCAGAAACCATCAAATCTGATCTTAAACTTGCATTGTACCCGATCGCTAACCGTGATGTATTGAAATGGGTCGAAATTGGTAACCAGATTAAGGCAGGGGAGCTAGTAGTTTGCTCGGTTATATTGAACTAGAGTGTTAGGGAAGGCCTCCATTTGGCACTGGCTATGCCAGCTATTTGATTTAGAGCACGTTGCAACTTTGGGCTCCGTTAACCACAACGGCCCTAGCTACGCTTAGCGTTGATACACGAGGACAACAATTGATTCCACCTAACGTCACCTTCTTACGGTTCAACCATTTCAACTGGCAAAGTAGTTGTAGATTGCTGCTAGTAGATAGGCAGTTCATGAAAAACTAGAGCTTTCGATTGGTTGTTTGATTGATATTTTGGTATACATTACTAACCTTACGTTGCTAGTCCGGTAATCACAAACAGTGAAGCCAAAGGTCCCAGATTCATACACCCGAGCTGTCGAAACATACTACGGCATTTTGGCGCATAAATGGGCCTATTGCAACATCTTGGTCTCAATTTTGAAGCCATGCTGAGCAAGGCGATCGATATAGCCCTGGCCGAGCGTAGCTGGAGTCATGAAACCAGCACCCAACTTCTTGGCCGGGCAGTCGTCAGCAAGAAGGGTCAAAGCCGCATCTGCCAAGAAGATGCCAGTGACTACCGCAAGTTAGCTTTCATTTCCCTGACATCGAAGAGATAACTTACGCTTATACAAGCCACCATCAAATCTAACTCTAGAGTAAGCTCTGTTGGTGTTCTCCTTCTCCGGATACCCAACAGCACGATACTCCACAAAATCAGAGTTCGTAATATGCTCACCAGCTCCCGCACCAGGCTGAATAACAAACTTCCTCAACGCCCATCTGACGAACGGGAAAAGCAGAGCAATCTGTCCGACAATGAGTCCAAAATGGATGATCATGCCATAGAAAGCCGAGTTGACACGGAGATACTCCGAGTACCTAAAATTCGGTCCATAAGTCCCAGCACCACCAAGCAATCCCCATGATCTCTCCACAATCGGCACATCAGACGCAGCACCAACATAAGTCGTCAAGGTACCAAGAAGCGGCACATGGCGGATACCAAGCAGCGTAGTATACCACGGCTTACTCGTCGCCGCCGTCGGGCCCGGAACAGGGCTATGCACAAACGGCTTCGCCGTCTCCGCCAACTGCTTCAGAGTGAAATGCTCAATAATACCAATCGCACTCGCCACTGTTCCTCCGGAGACTTGTGACTTCCAGTCATGCACAGCCAGGATGACCTCGCGGGTTGGCACGCCGAGGGATTGGCGGATGTGGGAGACTAGGGACCATGCGACGAGGTCGGAAGGCGTGGACTCGATGCCCAATTGAGAGACCAAGATGGCTCCAGTCGCCTGGGCTGTTTTCTGGTACTTGCGTGTCATGGCCACCACCCATGGAATTTCACCCGTGACATCCATGTAGTGGGTGCCATTTTCGGCGCAGGCTTTGACTGCTGGCTCGCCGTAGGCTGAGTATGGGCCTGGATTTGGGTTAGATATTGAGCAGAAGAGTCTAAGCTGCCGAGTGTCATGAAATGAAGATAGGCATACTGCAAAAATAACTGCAAACTGCAGGTCTTGATGGTTATAAAGGTATGAAACGTTAAATTCAGGCAAGGCCAATACAAGACACTGAGAATTGCGCTCTTCAAGGCTTGAGGTGTGACAAATGGAAATCAAGGCACAGTGAAAGAGATTCCTTCTCAGTGAGAAGACTTACTTACCAACGGTAGCAATTAGGATGGTTGTTTTTCGAGCAAGGTCGGCAAGTTCTGCTTCATCGACGTTGCTAACTTCAATGGCTGTATACCGTTAGTTCTGGGATATACTGAAGCATTTAACTGGTTGGCTATCTCATGGTTAAATTGGCATGCCAATGAACGTGCGAGTAGTTCCACTGAGAAATTGAGTGCTTACATGGCGGAAGGCGATCTGGGTTAATTCTCTTGCACTTCTCAACCACATACTCGAGCTTATTAGCAGACCTGCCAGCAAGGGCCCATCTGATATTGGTTGGGAAGCTTCTGGCGATGTGCTCAGCTGTAAGCGCGCCAGTATATCCGGACGCGCCCCATACGATGACGTCGTATTCGCGGTTTCCGAATGTAGTAGACATTGCAGGTTCGATGATGCTCTAAGAATAATTGGAAAGCCCTCCTGATATGTCTCAGAAATTATTTGGAAAGACAAACGCGTAACAATTGATGCCTTTAACAACTACGTCGAACCGAGGTATCTTCACAAGCTCTTCGATTTTGAGGCCTGCAACGTAGGTACCCTGGTAGATTTGCTAAGGCGGGGTGGTTTGCAAGTAGGAACTTGGGAGGAATTGAGGCAATAAACAACAATTGGGTTTAGCAATATGGCAAAACTTGATCTTAGGATTGACGTAGCCACGAAATACTCTAATCAACTCACATGATGTCTCTATGTTTCTCGCAAAGTCGTTCTCGAGGTGTTGTCAGCGCTTGAGTTTCAAAGGATCACCAGCCACAGTGGCGTTATGCCTTAGGCGCCAAGAACCATTTTTGTGGCTGATGAGGCCCAATCAATCCGTGACCCTACCAGGTCGCTAAGCGAAGTGTGCGCCCACAAAGATTTTCAGAGGGACAACCTCGAGAGCCAGCGACAGAACCTACTCAACATCACCTTTTCGCCAAACAACCGACAAGATGACCAAGCGCACTAAGAAGGTCGGAGTTACCGGAAAGTATGGTGTCAGGTAAGTAATATCGAAAGAACGCGCTTTCCACGAGACCGATGCGACTGCGCCGACTGCTGTTTCAATAATACCGCGACAATTTGACGACTAGAGGAGGAAGAGAACTTGTCGATATGAGGGAACCACAATGAGAATGGATGAACAACTGGCAACATCCTCGATACCCAACGAACAGTTTCGTCGCAGTCGCACATGGATTTCGACAATTATCAAGATGGGCAATACTGACGGTCCTCCCACAGATACGGTGCCTCGCTCCGTAAGCAGGTGAAGAAGATGGAAATCACCCAGCACGCCCGCTACGTCTGCACCTTCTGCGGAAAGACCGCCGTCCGTCGCCACTCCGTTGGTATCTGGAACTGCAAGTCCTGCAAGAAGACTGTTGCCGGAGGAGCCTACGTCGTCTCGTACGTTCTCACCACGATCCGCTCCATCCTCGACCGATGCGAGCACCATACCACGATCACAGCCACTAACAACATAATAGCACCCCAGCCGCCGCTGCCATGCGCTCTACCCTCCGCCGTCTCCGCGACATCGCTGAGGTCTAAGCATCTCGCACTTGTTGGCGATACCGGTTGTTGGTACATGGGAATCGGTCGCTCTGTTCTGGAAGCCGATGTTTTTTATCGATGAATTTCGACCATGGCTGCGATAGGTTCTCAATGAATACAAATCAAAAAAAAACCTCGCTACGAGTCCACGATATACCACTGTCTTCGTCTGGCTATAGCCACATGCGACTCTATTATGTGAAGGTGTGACAATGCGAGGTAGGCAGTTTCAGAATAATTAGGAGCGTTAGGGAGCGAAACACAAGATAGGGCCGCATACCAAGAGACGCTTGGCGAAAGGACCGGTATGAGCGACATTCACGAGACGCTTCAGAGCGCGACCGAACCAGAACATTGCAAGAGTGTACCTGACACCGACCCGTAACGTCGCCTTATCACCCGTCCAACGAACACCTTGGATATCTCTTCAGACATCGTTATTCCATACCGTATACCTCAAAACAAGGCCTCAGTCACATCTACCGAGAGCTACAACATCTGATTTAAAGCACGATAAACCAGCCCTATTCAGCACAACGGGGTATCATGAAAGTGAATCCCTGGAATCTAGAATCAAAGGAGATGAAAGCGATGATGGCGTGGAATCGACTAAGAGTCTGGCCAGCGACTTGTCCAAAGGCAACAAGTCCCTCGGAATGTCGAGTGTATGGAAAGAATACACGATTCACCTGGCTGCCTATATTTCGATCGAGTCACATGGTTCGCTGCCTTCTTGATAACGCCTTATCTGGTTCGGACAGCATAGCTAACTGGTTGGCATACGGCGTGAGAATAAAAAGCAGCTTACAGGTCTTCGAGAAGATGCAAATACGCACTCAGAATGAGGCTTTCGAATCTTGGAATCGGGCAATCGACGTGGTCGTCGTGAAACACGTGAAGAATACGTATGTCGTCGAGTTTTCCCGATCAGGTAGCACAAGTACATCCGTTGCCAGGTACCTGAAAGCTTGCATCATCACAAGAAGACTTCTTTGTAGCGAATCTCGTCAATAAAGTTGTGTGTTAGGGCCAGCTGTTCTCAGCTTATGATGCTGACATGCCGGCGGCAGTATCATAATACGGGTAGCGCTTTGGGCAATATGAAAAGAAAGGCACTTGTGAGCATCATAATCGTGCTTATCCAGCTCCCTTTGAAACAATCTTTCCTAGCGTAATTTCTGAGACGGTCACACATCACGAGACTCCACGGCGAGAAACGAGTTTGACTATATAGTTCTTCTTTCGACACACCCAAAGAGTCGTCTGTCAACGCCCTAGTCGGCACGCTGGTTGCTGATGCTGGTTGTGGTCATTCAGGCTGCTCCCCCGGTCACCGCTTTCCTGCGACTTTCAACTGGTTCAGTGCTCCCTTGTCCTGTGGTCAAGAACTCTCCACTTTTGACGGGACCTGCGCCAATTGGACTCGCTTCGTGCTGTTAGCGCATCCGCATTACCTTCGCTCAAACCGCAACTCCACCTTCGCTCACCTCGCGCCTCTGTTCTTGAACTTCTCTAATCGACATCTCACAATCATCCCGCTCCACTTCTCAATTACACCACCACTTTTGGGGAAACGTACTTTGAGCTCACTTATGTTCTTCACACTCTTTATACACTGCTACAAGCTCCAAATTTTCAATTATCAGCATGGCTGATCAGTGTATTGTTTGTCTCGAAGACCTCGACCATGCTCCCAACTTGGACGAGGTAGATCCACGTTCTGTTATCGCCGAGAATGGTCACCTTGATGGTACCAAGTCACCAAAACCACAACCCAGCACTTCCGACGAACAACAACTTATTGCCGTTATTGAGACCTGTCAGCATGTTCTTCATGATGCATGTTTGAAAGAATGGACTCAAAAGGCTAATTCTTGCCCGATTTGCCGAACTCAATTCAATAAAGTTGAGGTTCGCGAAACCACTACTGGTAAAGTTGCTCCTGGAGTTCTTATCGCTCCACCACCAACGAACACTGCTAACTTCCACATTTAGGCCCACCACTCTATACCTATGAAGTCGAGGATAAGAAGCAAATCGCCGAATTTGACCCTCTTGCTTGGATTCAGGAACAGGACCAACACGAGGTGATTGATACGCCTTGTCCTATCTGCGGCACCCAGGAGGATGAAGATCAACTTCTTCTCTGTGATTCCTGCGATGCACCATACCACACATACTGTGTCGGCATCGATAGAGTTCCAGTTCGGAACTGGTTCTGTATGGAGTGTTCCCACGAGGAAGGTGACAGGCGCAATGCTGCCGAGAATCCTCCTGCTGTGCCAGTCCGCCGTGAGCGAACCTTGGCTCAACAGCGCCAGAACAGATCGAGACGCCGTGTTAGAGCGAATGCATGGGAGGGTGCCTGGAACCAGATTGCCACTCGTGTCCATGACGCAACAGGACTTGATCTCGACTACGACGGCCAAGAAGAGCTGAACGATTACCGCCAGGCGCATTCCGCACAGCTCCGCACTGAGGCACAGGAGCGTGAATGGCGCGAGTGGCAGCAGCGTGTCGCCATCGCCAGCAGACAAGGTGCTGGGAGAGTGTTCATTAATGCCACCCGTCCGGTCGTCCAACCCCATGTTTCGCCAGAGCCACCTCAAGAATCCGAGACTGAGAGGAGGGCTTGGGCTACGTATGAGAGAGTTAGGCGAGAAGAAACGCCAGGCGCCAGCTCGAGCCGCAAGCGAAAGGCAACCGAGTCATTGATGGAGCCGCAGCCTCAGGAACCAGAGCGAAAACTCAAGCGTCCACGCACTCGTCGTATCAGAGAGCGCCAACAGCCTCGGTCAGCCGCCTCCGAGGCACCGGCAGAGGGCCCAGGACCAAATGGTCGCTCCACGCCTCGAGTCTCTGCAACTCCTCGTCGATCGCCGCCACAGGATGCGCCAGCCATTGAAGAGCAACCATCGTTTCTTGCTTCACTGCTGAAAGAGGTCGAACAAAGCGCCAAGGTCGACTCTCATGGTGACGGTGACGTGCCACGCATCAGTGCTACGAGCCCTGTACCAGAGTTTGCCTCACCCATTCTCTCACCCATCGCCAGTGGTTATTCTTCACCTCGCCTACTGTCATTGACACCACCACCGAGACGATCCGGTTCGCCAGTACAAACACCAATCAGCTCATACGTTCAGCCAATCTATCCGCCAGTCAATCCAGCCGACTTCTCCCCTAATCGCCCACGTCGCGAGAGGGCGGGATCGCGCCCATCTACACCACCACCCACAATGCAAATGGCATCTCACATCAGACACCCACAGCCACAACGCCCGCAGATCGCCCTGTCGGAGTACCAAATGTCACTGCCGCCTAGCTCCACAATGAAACATATGAATGAGCAAGAGTTGATTAGGCATAAGGGCGAGATCAAGGACTGGGTCAAGAAGGCCATCGACATCCATCATCGTAACCATCTTACCGACAACCAGTATACAGATGTCAACCGCAGGGTGAGCAGGAAGCTCTACAACATTATCCCAGACGTCGCAGTGCTGAATGAGGAGGATAAGCACAAGTGGCAAAAGAGGACGTCCGGAGAGGTCGACAAAGCCGTCGAGTTCCTCGGTTATGGAGGAAGCCATGGACTTGGTGCTGCTTCCGGCTCCAATGGTGTTACAGCTTAAGCCAGGCGAGATGGTCGCTTGGCGTTATTATCTCATTTGCGGCATCTACTGGCTTTGCAGCATGGCGCTTCTGGCGGGATACCTGGATGTATTATGACTGGGACTTATTGGCGTTTCTGGGACACGATACCCCATGGACAGGTGGCCAAATCACTTCAATCTGGGATTGGACTTGGCGTTTTATGAGATCATTGAAGAGACATATAATTGGCATCGGACTGGAGTTGCATTGTTCTTTGCTTTTGACTTGAGAGGAGAAGGGAGAGAAGTGTCGGAGAGATGCATATAGAATAATGTGCTTAATGCAGTAATCGCAATTCTGTAACAATAATATCTATCAACTCTTGATAATTCTCGAGCGAATTTCGAAATGCTGATTTTGAAGTCTTGCTTAGGTGGGGAGATCCCACATGCGTCCTGATCGTCTCGTTGGTGTCCTCTCAAGGTCGAACTTCTATTTCCACAAATTGATAACATGTAGACCCAACAAATTATAACCGCATTTTAATTTTGTCTCTACCGACGACGCCTAAATAGTGCCACCAACCACCATGGCAGCGCTTCTAAGATTTCGAGATTCTCTGATTGCTAATTGCGAACCACCTCACCTCAGTTTCACGCCGAAAGACCTCGAGGGGAAGACATTTTCTAAGAATGTTATCTTAATTTCGCATTACTACACAACAAAACTCAAACTCACAAAGCTTTGTGCTTGAAAAAAACATCACGAACTTCAGTGCGCTTCCTAATTTACAAAAAAATAGTGCTGGACTTAATAAATTTATAGACTTATTTTGAACCAGGCGACATTTTATTGCCGGAGCTTGATCTCTGTGGTTCAGATGCCATGCGAGCTCTTTGCACCCCAATATTGATAGTGGCATGTGAGGGGCAACCGGGTCTTGGCAACACCGACCTCGAAATTCCAGCATTCATGAAGAGCTTCCAAATCACCGTAGCGCGATTTTGCACTATCACCAGTTGCAACCGAGCTCGTTTCTAGCACAAATATATTGTGCTTTGCTTTTTTGGAAAGACCCTTCTCTCGTTTCACATCATGCACCTATTGTCTCACCCGCTTTTCACACACCTCTTTTGAACTCCGAGACAACACCAATCCTAAACTACCTTTACATCACATCACAATACCACCACAATTTTGCTTTGCTTTTTTTCTTGGCTATGGAGAAATTGCCTCTTCCGACGACTTACCTCCTACCTGCCCACATTCCAGAAGACATTCGTTTGAAGCTTGAGGACGAGATACCAAACTTGACCTATGACATCACCGAAGCCAAACTCGTGATTGGGAAGGTTGGGACTGCCAAACGTGCAGAGTTCGAGCTTAGGAGTCGAGGGGTGTGGACTGAGCCTGTAAATACTGGGGGTGTGAAAAGTGAGATTAAGGATGAGATTAAAAATGAGGGAAACGAGACGGCCAAGGTCAAAGATGAGGAACAGGAGGAAGCAAACCGGAAGCACAGGCTCGAACAAAATGCAAAAAGGAAGACTGAGCCGCCGGCGAAGAAGATGAGGCTGGGGTTTATCGGGAAAATGAGACCTGCACCTAGAAAAGAGGAGTCGATGAAGAACGAAAAGGACGAGGTCATCACGATCGATTCGAGCACCGAAGGCGAAGATTCAGATGACAGACGGACACCCAGCCCGTCCATAATCTCACAAGCAGAGACCAAAGTCGGAAGCCCGACACCCTCCAGCGTACCGGCAAAAAATGATGAAGATACAAGGATGAGCACACTCGGCAGCGACGAAGGAGGCCGCGACGTATTTATTGACTGGGACGACGGAACGATTAAGGTCGTAAAGTTGACCTGGTACGAAGAGAGCGTGTCCAAAGGCTACCTACTCTCCACCAAAGACTACCTCGTCTTCGAAGGGCGGCCGGTACCGAAACCTGGGCCTGTGCCTGCTATGCACCCGCTGCCACGGAGGCAGGGAACGCCAGAAGATACCATGGCGCGCGCTCGTGCTGATCCGCGGCCAAAGGCAGCGTTTAAGCCTCATGGACAGTCCAAGTCTGGCCACAGCTCCAGTACGGCCTCACAATCTCAGTCTCAGCATGCCGTCACCCGACCAACACACTTGTTGCATGAGACGACAAGCGAGCACGATAATCCGAATAAACTGTCCCCGCTGCCGGAGTGGTTGCATAGCACTTATTCCTGCCAGCGATCTACACCACTCCACCCACCGAATGAGGAGTTTATCAAAGAGCTCAAGAAGATACGGCAATCGCGAGTCCTCACCAACGACGAGATAGGCGTGCGAGCTTACAGCTCAGCGATTGCTGCAATCGCTGCCTATCCGTATGAGATCACATCATACCTCGAGATCACGCGCCTACCGGGCACGGGAGAGAAAATCGCAGCGCTGTGGCAGGAGTGGAAAGAGTGGGGTAGTATGGAAACCGTCCGTGAGATAGAGGCGGACGAAGACCTGAAGTTGTTACAAGTATTCTATAATATCTGGGGTGTCGGCGCCAAGGGAGCTAAGGACTTTTACTATAAGAAAGGCTGGAGAGACCTGGATGATATTGTGGAGTATGGTTGGGATACGCTGAGCAGGGTCCAGCAGATTGGGTTGAAGTATTATGATGAGTTCCTTGACCCGATACCGCGGGCTGAGGTGGAAAGGATTGGGAGTATCATCCTGAAGGCGGCCAATAAAGTGATGGAGGGGTGCCAGATGGTTATTGTGGGGGGCCATAGGAGGGGGAAAGAGAAGAGTGGAGATGTGGATGTGGTTGTTACGCATCCGGATGAAGGACCAACGGCGTTTATGGTTACGAGGATTGTGGAGCAGTTGGAGATTCAGGGCTGGATAACTCATACTCTCCTCTTATCGACTGCTAACTCCGAGAGAAACCAGACGCCGGTTTCGTGGAAAGGCGAGGGTGGGCCGCATGGGACGGGGTTTGATACTTTAGATAAGGCGCTCGTAGTATGGCAAGACCCAAGTTGGCCTACGAAGGAGAAGGATTTGGCTGAGAATCCGAAAGCGAAGAATCCGAATGTGCATCGGAGGGTGGATATCATTCTTAGTCCGTGGAGAACTATTGGGTGTGCAGTTGGGGGGTGGACGTCAGGGACGACGTTTCAGAGGGATTTGAGGAGGTGGGCGAAGGACAAGAAGAATTTGAAGTTTGATAGTAGTGGGATCAGGAGTAGGGAGGATGGACATTGGGTTGATTTTGAGGGTGAAGGTGGGAAAGCGCAGACGATATTGGAGGCAGAGAAGAAGGTGTTTAGAGGGTTGGGGCTTGAGTGGATTGAGCCGACGGACAGGTGTACTGGTTGAAAATGGTTATGAATCATGAGTCGCATTCTAGTGAGACGACATGGTTCCTCGAGGACAACTGTGCTTCTCTATCAAACCTACTAGAGTGAGACCCTCCTAGGTGGCGTCGACTTCCGCATCTCCCCAACAAACGTGCTCTCATCCCCCAACCCCGTCTCCCTAAAAACCCCCATAACATACGTCTTCCATCCATCTGCGTCCTGCCTTGAATGATTGACATGCGAAGTATACTTGTTAAACACAGGCCGGTCCGCCATCAGTATCTCCCCAAGTTTCGTCTTTCCATCCTCAGTTAGGAACGTCTCCGTTTGATACTTCTTGAATGCGTCTTCGTACCTTTTTGCTGCGGTAGGTGCTATGGCTGTGGTATCGTCTGCGAGGTACGCTGTGAGGGGACTGGGTCGAGGATGAAGCCTTGCTGGAGGCTGTGATTATTGTTGGGACATCCTCTGGAGATTGGTGCTGGTGGTTTGTAGGACCGAGCTTGATATGTGTATCGAAGTTTCCTTCGACGGAACTAAAGAGCTACTTGGTGGCACAGCTGCGTCTTATGTTCTAAAAGATTGAAGTTCTTGCTATACTGGAGTATCATCTGCGTAGTGATGTTAGCCGCCTCTTCCTGTGTCGTTCGCCACCTCTGGTGCCTCCGTAATGAACAGCGATTCCCAATCCTCCACTCCCTTCCTCACAAACACACCTCCAACGAATTCCTCTACTTCTCAACATCTTCTAACAGTCTGTACGCCAGCATCATCCTTACATCATGACCTGGCCCGCCCTACAATAGACCACGATTCGTTCTTCCCCTCACCAGGAGGAAAGTGTCGTTCCTCCTACGTTCCCACCAAACTCTGTAGACTATTTCGCAAGAGATGTCTTCGTCTGGAGTGTCCGCAGTGTAATGATCATGGTCTGACTCCTTTGTTTGAAAACCGAATGCGCGGTGGCTGGGTTGGAGGCTCGGGAGTTTGTGGCATGGTAACTAGTTGCGTTTAGTTTGCCGCTATATTCATCTAGAGGTTCAGGTGGTAACTGATAAGTCAGAAGACTATCTCAGCTAGACGGACGATGACCAGTATTTATGGGCAGTTGTGATGGATTCGTGTCAGCGGACGACAACTGCAGTTTGCGTTGCTCTTATGAACAGTGATCCCTACGGACCGGAGTGAGCTCGAAAGTGAGAAGTCTCATATCCCTCGAGTACGCCTAGGGCGCCTGCCTTAGGTGTGGCGGCCGCGCTACCGGTTCTGCATACTGACTGTCGTTTACGGTGCCAACGCGGTAAGGATACGATGGAGTCGCGTCGGCTGGATGACACAGATATCTTTGGCATGAGTAGCTCATAGAATCCTGTGGCCGAAAGTGAGCAACCTGACGGTGACCAGCAGATTCCTATCCAGCCGGTGATACATACGGCAAGTGTGCTTATCCGTTGGCAAGTCGAGATTTCGACCTCGAAGATTGTTGCTTGATGGCAACAGGTTTCGTCAACTGGGTGTCACGACGGAACTCGCAACGACTTAACATCAGAAGAGCGAGGGCACTGAATTCTAGTAGCTGGATTCCTGCCAAGTGCTTCGCCCGAAATTTTCTACCCTTCATCCGTACGCCAAACGCCGCCCAATGCTTCTATCGAGCTTCTGCCCAACTGGAGTGCACCTTAATTCGCTCAGCATCATCTCTGTGTAGCTAAGAGCTGTGGCCACCCATCCTCAGATCGAAACAGAATTTTCCTCGGAACGAGTTATGGTTCTCTACCCTTCCGTTCCTCTTATGTGGCGTTGCTCAAGTCCCGGCCCTTCCTCTCCATCGCGAGAACGCCAGTCCTCTCAGATCGTACTCGGATCAACACTCCGGCCACCTCTTCCCATCACCACACCACGGCCCTACTAAAACCCTCGCCCCGTACTCCCCCCAAACCCGCCCCTCTGGCCCTTCTTCTGAAAGAACAAATCCGTCCTTGAACTCCCTAAATTAATAATCTTCGGACAACCATCCCTATCCTTCTCCAGCCTCGTGCACTCAAAGCAATAAAAGGCATCCGATATTCCTTCTCCTCCACACACGACACACTTGTTCTGGTAGTTGCCGAAAGAGCACTCATCGCAGATGCGCACGAGTGTGGTGGGCCGTACGTAGGAGTCGCAGACGGGGCATTTGCCGTCGCATTTGTCGCAGAGGCGGCCGATACTGATACCCGGTGCTTTGCGGCACATCACGAGATCTCTGGTGGTGAAGTCAGTATATGTGGATGACGAGGGAACCTTGGTGGTTGGCGCAAAGCGCAAGGCTGGGAGGGACTTACGGATGATGGCGAGACATGGATGCGGATGTGTTTTAAATGTGTTCTTGATGATGATGTGTCGTCGCGGGTATATCGGCGACTCGTAGATGTACCGAAGATGCAAAATTAGGTGATGCGCCGAGAGTTGTGGTGTTGTTAAGTTGGAGTTGTTATGGCGAACCTTCTGGGCGATATATTTCCGCCTTGCAGTGGGGCACGCACCTCGCGCTAAGGATGACCCCTGCCATGAAGTTCGGGCCCACCTTGTGTCAATCGCCAGCCTTGCGAACCGCGACGTCTTCAGAAGTTAGCTTCACTTAAACAGCTTACCAAACATTGAAACGATTCACACGTGGATATACGCTGTTTTCTCCAACACTTTTCTCACAAGCCCACATAATACAAGGTTATGAGCAGGTAAAAATTCTCTTTCCTCTGTGTTCAAGCAAAGTATTCTAACGTTTCTAACAGTTCCGACGAACGCCCTCAAGCCGAGGCAGAAAACACCAAGGTTGTCGAAATATCTCAAATTGTCCACGAAGATATACAACCCACTCGCCTCGCCGCAGAAGAGCCACCAAGACCGGAAGAAGCTTCATCCAAATCTCACAACGATCAGCAATCACCAACCACCAAACGCAAAGCCTCCCAATCCGCCTCACCAGGAGCCAAACGTCCCCGCCTCTCCTCACCCACATCCCAACGCTCACCCATCCCAAAATCTCGAGATCGCCGGCCATCATCCTCAACCACAACCTGCGCCCCCCGCCTAGACGAAAAAGCGCGCTCCCGCCGCCTTTTCGGAGGTATTCTGAGTACAATTGCACAGAAACCCAAACCCTCCACATCCTCCACCCATCGACGTGAACATGCCGAACGACGAGCTGCTGAGAGGGCAAAGGAGAGGGTGAGGGAGGAAGAAGATGCGAGAAGAGAGCGGGAGATAAGGCGCAGGGCGGAAAATGCCGAGAGGTGGGGAGTCTGGGAGAGGGAATGTTTGATGGCGAGGTGGGGGAATGAGAGGTATAAGGCGGGTTTTTTGAGAGCGAGAAGTGAGCCGAGCTTGGTAAGTAGAATTTTGGTGCACTTTTGGTGGTGACTTGGTTATGCTGGCTTGAGAGTGGCGGATGATGGAGGTGGTGGGGTGGACTACGGTGGCGGAATGATGCTAACAGCTGTCAGTACTACAAACCATACATCCTCTTCCCGTCACAAAAAGAGACCCTCGCCCTGCAGGCTGCGGAAACTGAGCGAGTAATCGAGGCAGAGATGAGGGAATACGAAGATACACACCACAACCAACCTGCCTTCCCACGAAGGGCAGCACAATCAAGCCTGCTGGACGATATGCCACGGCGTGAGGGCGATGTCGTCAAAGTGAAGGGCAGGAGCGTGGATCCTGGCATCGAAGGCTTCTCCCTGCGGAGGAGGAGCAGCGATGATGGGGTCCCGGTACTCGGCGATGAGCACGGCGATGGCCATGGGGATGAACGTAGAGATGGGAATCGTGACGAGGAGGTCGTCGTCCGAAAAGGAGATGATGACTTTGGCGGCGTGAACAATCTCGATGGGAGCCATGATGTTCGTTCTCCGAATAGCAACTTGAATATCAATTCTCCAAATCGTAGAAAAGAGGAAGAAGGAAAAAATGATAGGAAGAGCGCGAGTTTTGTGGGAGAAGTCGAAGCGACAGAAAGTCTTGAGCAGTGGAGGAGGAGCGCTGAGGTGATGGGGGATGATGATGATGATGATGAGGATGTGATTGAGACGAGTGAGGGTGTCGCTCTCATATACTAAGTAATAGTAGGTTACCAGAGTTGAAAGCGGGTGTCAGTTGTCATGCAAGGAGTGTGGATGAAATCCACTAGGTATGAACTAGTTTGACAGCTCCTACTATGAACCTTTACCTGCCAAGTCTTTGGCCTCAAAATTGTGTAATGTTCCTCGATCTGCCGCTTCGTCTCTGCCGCTTGCGCTCCACCTATCACGAACTGGGTTTCTTGAGAGCCCCGAGGCCTCGTCCAAAACGGACATGGAAAAGGCACTTGGGTCATAGCAATGCTAAAGGCCTAATGTTTCGATGTCTCGCACACGAGAGTTTTTAATGCCCAGGAATTAGGGCAACTATCCTTTCGTACAGCTTGGGTGTATCTTCACGGATAATGTCCAATGGCTGACGCCCAACCCTTGTACTTTCGTATGGTTAAAGGGTTATTTGAAACAAGGGAAAAGCTGAAGCCCCTCTCTCTCCACTTCATGATGTGCCCTAAACCCACTGACAATATCACATCACCATAAATGCAGACCTTCATTACAGCGTATAAATCTTCATCATGCCCTGGGCAGTAGGAAAGCTCTTGCGGGTCGCCCCTCGCGAACAATGGCCACTCCACCTCTAGCTCCTCCACCCACCAGATAATTGGTACAAAATGCACCCCCTCATCATCCTCCGTATAACGGGTGGCTATTTCTTCATCGTCACGATTACCTCGAAAGTACCTGGATGGCACAAAAACTACATTCAAGTCTTCCGTCCACTTACACCGGTCGAAAACCAGAACAGGAAAATCGGTATAAAACTTTAGGGAAATGTGCCGCTAAAAGGAGTTAGGCAAAACTGGGGAACATGGTACGAAGAGGATATTTTATTCGTTTAAGAAGTATACATTGGCTTGGGGAGGGGCGGAAAATTCTTTGGGATTGGTTAAGGATTGTTGGCATGAGAGGGGGTTGGGACAGCCGAGGGAGGAAAGGAGGAGGGGGGGGGGGGAAAGGGGTTGG